>Ga0081526_100026_pt1 | contig 122547 bp, 95 predicted proteins | sample HotLakmasection2_FD_70991 | JGI IMG/M metagenome (GOLD analysis project Ga0081526, IMG submission 70991) | Hypersaline microbial mat communities from Hot Lake, Washington, USA - Section #2 (SPADES assembly) (version 2) | ecosystem: Environmental > Aquatic > Non-marine Saline and Alkaline >... | reverse complement strand
GGGTAACCCGAAGTCGGTCTCATCCGCACCCACCCACAACCCGGTTCCCTCCGGGGGAGGACCGGCGTCCGTTTGGGCCGCCTCATAGGCGACCATCTCGGCCTCCACCCGATGTTTGAGCTGCCGCAGGGTGGTGGGGGAACACCCCACCTGTCTCTCCAGGTGAATCGCTTTGAAAAACGCCGATAGGCTCTCGGCTCCCACACTGTGCTTGATGCCAAAGTGATACACCACCGCAATCACCAGGCGCACCAACCAACCATAGCCCACCGCCGTTTCCCACCAACTCGATTCGGGATACTGCTGACGGCAGGACAGTCCCTGGCGATGTCGATACACGCTGCTGGGATGCAGTCCGGTGGCTTCCGCAATCGTCGCTATCGTTGACGCCGCATGGGTTTGGATGTAATCAGCCACCCGTTGGCGGCGCTGGCGTATAGTGAGAGGCATGATTGTGGCCTGATTGAATTTGTACAGGTCACAATAACGGGCTCTGGGCACTGCCGCGGCGTTGTTGCATAAACATTGTGAGTTAGATGCGATAAAACTAGGAGTGAACTTTCTCTATCGCTAGTCCCGATGACACCTGAGGCAACCAAACCCCAATACCGGATTCGCAATTGGAGTGCTTATAATGCAGCCCTGAAGCAGCGAGGGAGTCTGACCGTTTGGATTGATGAGGAGGTGCTTGCGGGATGGTTAAACACCGACAAGAGTGGCAAACGAGGAGCCTCACGGACCTACAGCGACTTAGCGATTGCCACGATGAGTACGATGGGGTCGGTGATGCACCTGCGAGGACGGCAAACCGAAGGCTTCATGACCTCGTTATTTCAGCTGATGCAGGTGGACTTGCCGGTGCCGGACCATTCCACGGTGTCTCGACGGTTAGGCAAACTGAGCATCATCTTGCCGGTGGTCGAGGGGGATGGTCCTCGCCATGTGGTTGTCGATTCGACCGGGGTGAAAGTGTACGGGGAGGGGGAATGGAAGGTGCGTCAACATGGCTACAGCAAGCGTCGCACCTGGCGCAAATTGCATTTAGGCGTAGATGAGTCAACTGGTGAGATTCTGGCCGCGGTCGTCAGTACCAATAATGTCAGTGATGATGAGGCCTTTGGCGATCTCCTAGACGGCATTGAGGGAGAGATTGAAGCCGTTTCGGCAGATGGAGCGTACGACAAGCGCAAGTGTTATGACGCCATTGAGGAGCGGGGGGCGGACGCCCATATTCCACCCCGAGAGGATGCCCAATATTGGGAGAAGGAGGGGGAGACCCATGCCCGCAATCAAACCCTCAATCGGATTGAGGAGGTGGGTCGAGCCGAGTGGAAACGAGAAAGTGGGTATCATCGCCGCTCTCTGGCTGAGACGATGATGTTTCGCTTCAAAACCATCTTTGGCGACACTTGCTCCCGTCGTACCTTTAGTAACCAAGCCTCCGAACTCTTATTGGCCTGTGCGGCCCTCAATCGCATGACCCACCTGGGAATGCCGGATAGCTATGTCTTGAATCCTTAAACTTGCCTCCTATGGAGGCAACCAGTAGACCAGAATGTATTCATGCAACAAAGCCCACTGCCGCAGAGCTTTTCTATTGATTTTTAGTTATGTGTAGTTGGCCACCTTACTGTTCTAAGTAGGGGATCTCGCCTTACGTGGATACCCGGGTACGGAAAGAGTAAGACGGGTAAAGATTGCACCAAAACTGCACTTTTCTTTGATAACCTTTTGAAGCTTCTGAACTACAGGTGCAACTCAGCAAAAGGTCAAAATGCAGGACCAGCCAATATCCACCAGCGCGAATCCTAAAAGGCCGGTGTTACGAAACCGTCCAGAATTTGACGATAATAATGATTCTAAAAAAGTTGAGGTATTCCTGCTCCCATCGCTTTTTACGCTCGGTCATTCTGTTTGTAATTGCGATCTCACTCAGTATCGCCACAGCCCAACCCAGTGCGGCTCAGTTTGCCTTACCTTCAGCGGGCGGCTCTGGCAGTATCACCGTCCCCCCTCCGGAGGTGATTCGTTTTGGCAGCATGGAGACCATCTCCGTCGAATCGCCGCTGAGCAATCGTGACCTCTTCACCATTGCCTCCCCGACGGTCCACGATCGCAATCCTACGGCCCTGGCTGGGCAACTGCCGGTAGAACAACGGGCCAAAGAGATTCAGGCCAAGCTGTTGCTGTTGCTGCAACGCGATATCGACCCCGAAAGCCTGATGTTTGGGGTATCGCAACTCAATAATGTCACCATCATCACCGTGCGGGATGACCAACGGCGACAAATTCGGGTCAATACCATTGCCGGAGCCATCAAAGGCCTGAGCACGATTGTAATTGCCCTGGTGGGGGGCTTGCTGGCCCTATCGCAACTTGGAGTGCCGACGGCGTCGGTGGTCGCTATCGGTAGCCTGGCCGGTCTGGTTATTACCTTCGGTTCCCAAAACCTGGTGAAAGATCTGGTGAATGGCTTCTTCATTCTGGCGGAAGACCAGTATGCCGTGGGTGATGTAATTGATGTGGGGACGGCGGCAGGGCTGGTGGAAGACCTGAACATGCGGGTGATGCAAATTCGTAGTTCTGATGGTGAGCTGATTACGGTGCCCAACAGCGCCATTACCCAACAGCAGTGGGCCGTAGGGCGCAATACTGTTCGGATAAATTAAATCAGCAGTTTTCAAGCTCTGAAAGCTTAATTTTCCGTCTCAGCTATTGCGATTTTTCTCAATAGTCAGCTTAACCGAACGGTATTGGCCGTAGGGCGCGAGTTTCGGCTGCGGGTGCGGGAGACCTTTGAGGCCCACGACATTGAGATTGGGGTACCGAAGCAGGCGATTGAGATCCGCAATGCTGAGCACGACGGAGAGCAGGTCTATGCTTAGATTGCTTTGCTCCTGCAAGACCCTAATTTTCCCATTGCAGGATGGCGCGTACCTGATTGACCAGGGTGGGGGCTTTGAAGGGTTTCGTAATTACCCCCGCGATCGGCATCTGGGCAAACTTTTCCCGATCCTTCGCCTGGGCTTTGGCCGTTAGCAGAATGATTGGAATGGGCTGAATTTTAGGGTTAGCCTGCATGATTTCGACCGTGCTAACACCATCCACTTCCGGCATCATCACATCCAGCAGAATGGCGTCGGGTTGTTCGGTTTCCGCGATCGCAATGCCCGCTTGAGAAGAATTTGCCACCAGCACCTCCCACTGGGTCATCACCTTAAAGGCGACCTGAACCACCTGACAAATACCCGGTTCATCGTCAATAATCAGGATGCGTTTCATGGTTTAGAGGGAGCAAGAGAGGGAGAGAGCAAGAGAGAAAGTGAACTAAAAAGAGTTGTCTGTACGCCGAAACTAGCTCTCTCCCTCCCTCGCTCTCTTGCTCTCTTCTCCAACAGGCACCGTGAAGTAAAAGGTGCTGCTCTGCCCCAGGGTGCTTTCTACCCAGATGTGACCACCATGTTGCTGAATAATTTTCTGGCAAATGGTTAAGCCCAAACCCGTACCGCTCTTTTCCCGTGAGTCGGAAGCATCGGACTGTTGGAATCGCTCGAATATGTATTCCAGCTTTTCGGCGGGGATGCCGCGGCCCTGGTCTTGGACGGAGAAGAGGAGGGAGGGAGTAGGTGGGGTAGGTGAAATAGGTGGGGTAGGTGAAGTAGGTGGAACGGCATTTAATCCATCTGCCTCACCCACCTCACCCACCTCACTTACCTCACCCACCTCACCCACGCTTACCCAAACCTGGTTTCCGGCATTCGAAAACCGAATGGCGTTGCTAAGCAGATTTGTCAGCACCTGCACAATGCGGTCGGGGTCGGCTTGTAGGGAATAAGAAATTCCCGATGGAGAAATGGTGACGTTGGCTCGATTCGCCAGATCCTGCATTTCCTGAACGGCGGTTTCGATCAGATTCTGAGTCTGACAGGGCTGTTTCTGAATGCGCAGCTTGCCTGACTCCAACCGTTCCAGGTCGAGAATATCATTCACCAACCGCGTCAGACGATCGACCCCCTCGGCAGCAACATGGATCATGTTCCGGCCATCCTCAGAACTGGGGTCTACAAATTGTTCGTCTAACAGGCTCAGCGCCACCTGAATAGAAGTCAGGGGAGTCCGCAATTCATGGCTAACCATAGAAATGAACTCGTCTTTGACCTGCTCCACCTGGTGACGTTCGGTAATATCTCGCACGATAATCAGCGCTTCGCTGTCGTTGATGGCGATCAGTCTGGCTTCTTCTTTACGGAGAACGTCATTGATGAGAAAGTCATACTCGTAAACTTGAAGTTCTCCAGTTTCAATGGCCTTGTGAATATGCTCCATGCGCTGCTGAGCCAGATGGAATGGCAGATTTTCATAGACCAGCTTGCCTTGTAACTCAGCAGCGGGTTGGCAAGGAGTCAGGGTGTCGGGCAATATAAATAGCCTCCGACCATCCTTAGTCATCCGAATCAGCATGTCAGGAATGGCTTTGAAGATGGCGGCCATTTCAGCTTCGTTGCGCCGCAGTTTTTCTTCAATGCATTTGCGATCGCTAATATCAAACAACGTCCCAACCCAGTGGGTCACGTTTCCTTTCTCATCAAAAATCGGTTCGCCCCGCGCCTCCACATGGCGAACTTCCCCATCCTGACGCACAATTCGCAGATCTGCCTGACAGGGTTTGCCTGTCAGGAGGGGCGCTTTCAGCTGTTGGCGATCAATCCACAAATCGTCCGGGTGAATGAGGTAATCCATCGCCTCACCACTGGGCGGCGGCTGGCTGGGGTCAAGCTGGTGGATGGCGTAAAGTTCGTCAGACCAGGTACAGGTTTGGCTGGCCAGGTCGTACTCCCAATGGCCCAGCTTGGCAATCTTTTGGGCTCGGGCCAGGTTGGCTTCGCTGCGACGCAGGGCGGCTTCTACCTGCTTGCGTTCTGTAACATCCAGGACCGTACCGAATATCTCAACCACTTCGCCCTGATCGTTGAAGACTCTTGGAGAACATCGAGCTTCGATATACCGCACTTCGCCGTTGGGGCGCACAATGCGCAGGTCTGCCTCGCTGGTTTCTCCCTTGAGCGCGTTAACGTACATAGCATTCCGCATTGGCACATCATCGGGATGGATGAACTGGCTCGCCTCAAGCGCCCCCATCGAGGTATCACTCGGGTCCAGCCCATGAATCCGAAAGACCTCGTCTGACCAAACGATATCCAGCGTCGCGCGATCGACATGCCAGTGACCCACATGGGCAATTTTCTGCGCTTCTCGCAAAGCAAACTCACTGCGACGCAGGGCGATTTCGGCCTGCTTGCGATCGGTGACATCCAACAGAGTGCCAAAGATGCGGATCAGTTGCCCCTGGCCGTCGAAAATCCCAGGTTCACCCCGAGCCTCCACGTAGCGAATCTCGCCGCTGGGCCGGATGATCTGCAGCTCCATTTCAAACCCTTTTCCAGCCCTAGCCTGAATCATGAGCTGTTGGAAACGTTCCCGATTATCGGGGTGAATATAATGGCTGAGGGCGTCTCCCTGGGGAGGCGGCAGCGTCGGGTCGCAGCCGTGGATGCGATAGACTTCCTCTGACCAGGTGACGGTATTCGTCAGGTAATCGAACTGCCAGCTGCCCACATGGGCAATGCGCTGAGCCGTTTTCCAATTGAATTCATGGTCCTGCAGTTGTTCCAGCAGGTGGCGAAATTCTGTAACTTCTTGCACACTGCCCCCGATAGCCACCACCTGGCCAGCCCCATTCGTAATCGGGAAAAGGGCTGTAAACCAGTGCCGTATCCTGTCGGGCTGATTGGGAGTATAGCCCGATATCTCCAGGTTAGACACGGGTTCTCCCGTCTCAATAATCTGGGTCAAGATGGGCGTCAGGGTGGGGGCTAAATCGGGTAGCAACGCCTGCAGCGGTTTGCCCAGGTGGTCCTCTATAGAAAAGCCATTTATTTCCGCCAGAGCCTGGTTGAGGCGCAGAAACCGGAGTTCTGAATCTAAAATCAGCAGACCCAAATTAGAGTGGGCCGCCGCATTAAAGAAGCTATTGAGTAATTGCTCTGGCTGCAGGCAATCCTGGTCTAGAGCGAAGGGATACTCCGTCTCCTCGGGCCGCAACGGCACTAACGGATCGAAAAGCAGCCCCTTTGGAGAAGTCTCCGGGGCCGATGCTTCGGGCAGGTTTAATGAGGCGGGGGAAGATTCTTTCCTTAAAGCCGATACGCCATTTCCTGGGGCCAGCGGCAGTCTATCTCCCTCAGCCAGCGATAAAAACTGATCGCGAGGGGCAACCTCAGATTCCCGTCTCAATCTGGCCACTTCTGTTCTCAGGGCGGCTAACTCTTCAATAAGTTGGGCTTTTGACTTATCCCAGTCGTTCACCTCAGCTACCCCGTAGTTCAGCCTACAACTATCAGTATTTGGATTGTCAGACCCGCCACATTCGCGCTAGCGGACGGGTTGCTCCGAACGCTGCATCTATCTTAAGGGGGATACCTGATGAAAACAAATAGCCACTTTTTCCTGGAAATTAAGTCGCCAGGGGTAAAGCGATATAAAACGTACTCCCCTCACCCAGGGTACTTTCGGCCCAGATACGGCCCCCATGGCGCTGAATGATTTGGCGGCAAATGGCAAGCTCCAACCCCAGACCCTGATAAGATCGGCTGTCGGAAACATCAATCTGCAAGAAGGGCTGGAAAATTTCTTCGAGGAATTCTTCAGGAATGCCGGTGCCCTGATCCTTAACCGCAATCAATCCAAAGGGAAGCGGTAGTGAAGCACGACTAACTGCACAGGACTCTATTAGACATCTCCAAAAAATAAATTATGCGGCATGCTAGATAAAAGAGTTGCATTTTTATTCAGCCATGGTAAATCCCCTTGAGTATGTAACCGCACATCCCAAAGAGACCAAACGAATGCTTGGTATCAGCTATCAAGACTTGCAGCAGTTTATCGGTCAAGCTGAACAAAGGCACCAAGATATCCAGAGTCAAAAGGAACAAACTGAAACCCGACTGATTGCTAAAGGCGGCGGTCGTAAGGCCTCTCTGTCCCATGCCGAACAGATTGTACTAACTCTCACCTATTTGCGTCAGCACCTCACGTTCCAGATGTTGGGATTGTTGTTCGATGTCAGTGAAAGTACGGCCCACAACATCTTTAATGATTGGTTACCTATTTTTCACGATCTACTTCCAGAAAGTCTCTTCGCTCAGCTTCAAGATCGGGACAGTGACTGGGCCTTTGCCCAGGAAGTCCTGGAACAGCACGAACTGATTATTGATAGCTCAGAGCAAGAGCGGGAGAGGCCCACGGGCTCTAAGGAACAGGAAATGTACTACTCAGGATATAAAAAAACACACATTTAAGAGTATGTACATTGTTTTGCCCAAAGGAAAAGACATTATTGATGTAATTCCGGGTGAACCGGGACCTAAAAGCGATATTTCTCAGTTTCGTGAGGCTCAATCTAAGTTTGGCCCAAAGCAACGATTTAGAGGCGATACTGGATATCAGGGAGAAGCTAATATCGCAACTCCTCATAAGTGCCTAAGCAAAATTAATCACATAGTCTTCACCAAATCCTTTGAGGACCTTATCGATATATCGCCCTAAGTTTTCCAAACTCTCGTAAGCCTCGAAGGCAATCCACTCGTATTTCATAAAGCGCCACAGAATCTCAATCAGATTCAACTGAGGCGAGTAAGGCGGCAACCAGAAAATCTCAATATTCTGGGGGTCCCACTCCTTCAACTTGTCCTCAATGGCGGCACTCGTATGCACACTGGCTTGGTCCATGACAATCACGGTGCGTTGCTGGCAGGTCTTGGCAAAATCATCAATGCACGCCATGACGACCTCACTCGTAATGCTTTGCGTAAACACATAGGGAGCCAACTCATTGCGGCGATTCATCAACCCCAACACGTTGAAGCGCCGACTCCGTTGGCTGGGCAGGACCAACGTTTCCCCCAGGTCTTGCCAGGCATACGGCAGATAGGGGACTAAACAAAAGCCACTTTCATCTAAATAGCGGAGGTCTATTTCCCCCTGCTCGTCTAACCGCTTCAACTCCTCTAACTGACGCCGTTTCGTCTCATACTCAATGAGGTCGGGTTGAGCCGCCAGACCCCGTTTGAGACGTCGCCACCCCATCGACAGGGATTTGAGCACCCGCTTCACGGTCGTCTTGCTCACCTCGATGTCCCAGGTGGCTTTGATCTTTGCCAGCACGGCCTTGAGATTCTTGGGATGTGCTTTGGCCCACTCTCGAATCTGCTGCTTCTGCGGATCGTTAAAGGTGGGGTTGCGGCCCCGACCCGGTTGGTCATACAACCCAACCAAACGGTGACGCTCCCAGGCATCAAACCAGTTGTGGATCGTTTTTCGGGTCACCGCGAAGATGGGCATCAACTGGGTAATACTGAACCCCTCCGCACTCAACAAAATGCAGTGAGCCCGTTGCCGCACTTGATGAGACTGACTGCCGCGATAAATTCGGCGCAGCATCCCGATACTTTCTGATGGGAGAGATTGGATGTAACGGTCTTTCATGGGAACAATGACCAGGTCTGATGCAACTTACTCAAACCCTATACCAAAATGTCATTTTTCTTGGCTACCCACTTATCTGGACATGAACATTCCCGAACTACAAAGATTGCTGATTTTGGGTTAGCTAAAGCGTATCAAATTGCTGGAAAAATGGGACTCACAAATACTGGTGATATTCGAGGAACCTGGGGTTTTATGCCTCGACAATTAGTTCTCGACTATAAATATGCACAGCCTGATGTAGATGTTTGGTCGATGGCAGCATCGCTGTACTATATGCTAACTGGTATAACTCCACGAGACTTTTCGAGTGGGAGAAATCCTGAGGGAATTGTGTTGAGAAGTAATCCAGTCCCAATTCGTAGGCGTGACCCTTCAATCCCAGAGGGGTTATCTAAAGCTATTGATCAAGCCCTAGTTGATAAGCCAGAGATTTATTTCAAAAGTGCAACTGAATTTCGACAAGCCTTAGAAAATGTATAGTGTCCCAATCAATAGTTAAATGCTATGCACAAAGGAGAACAATCAGTGACAAAGCAGCCTAACAACCGCGCTGCACCGGAACATCTGAATATGTTCGGTTGAGTAGCAAAGATTATCTGCGTCCGGTGAGCGCGAACGTTAGTCACCGCAATAAGGCGAGCCTGTTTATCACCATCCCTTAATGCGCCTATACCCCTGGCAGGGCAATCATTCTCACCCTGAGCACCTGCGATAGGCCAACCCTTGCAGAACCCGACATCGTAAACCGCCTTCGCCTTACTCCAGAGGCTTGGCAATGCCAGTGCGGCGAGAAAGAGACAACCGCTGAGTTTGACCGAAGGGATTGGTGTAGGTGACTACACGAGAGAGCAAGTTCAATGAGAGTCAGCTAGGCGGCATTCAGTCGATCTTGCAAATACCGTTCAGAAGCTTCTAGTTTCCCTTCAGTCAGCCAGTCCTGCAGACCTTCAGGGTGGTTGACCTGGCTCAGGTAGCGGGTCAGGGCCTCTTTTTCTAAAACTTCTGATTCCAGCAGATCCTGGGCCATGCTTTCCAGCACTTCACGGTTGCTCATCAGCACTTTGAGGGCCATGTGGTGCGCCCCATCTACCACCATTTTGATTTCGTCGTCAATGGCTTCCATGACCTGGGGGCTAACGGAGCGTCGGGGGCTTTCCATGCCGGGGATGAACTGGTTCTGCTGCTTTTCGTAGGCGATGGGACCGAGGCGATGGCTCATGCCGTAGACAGTAACAAAGCGTTCGGCCATTTCAGTGGCTTTTTGAATATCGTCTCCGGCTCCGGTGGAAACCTTGCCAAAGACCAGCTCTTCAGAAGACCGGCCTCCCAGCAGGATGGCAATGCGCCCCCGCAGTTCGTCTTCTCCGGCCAGAAACTTATCTTCTTCGGGCAGTTGCAGGGTGTAGCCCAGGGCACCAACACCACGGGGCACAATGGAAATTTTCTCTACCTTGCCTGAGCCGGGCATGAGGGAGCCGATGATGGCATGACCTACTTCGTGATAGGCCACAGTGGTGCGCTCTTCTTCGCTGAGCACCCGGCTCTTTTTCTCCAAACCGGCGATTACCCGCTCGATGGCTTCGCTAAAGTCTGACATTTTGACTTCTTCGCCATCCCGTCGGGCGGCTAACAGGGCGGCTTCGTTCACTAGATTTTCTAAATCGGCACCGGCAAAACCGGGGGTACGGGCGGCCAGGCGAGACAGATCCACATCCTCTGAGAGCTTGACGCCGGGGGTGTGGACTTTGAGGATGGATTCCCGACCCTGCCTGTCGGGTCTGTCTACCAGTACCTGCCGATCGAACCGTCCCGGACGCTGCAGGGCCGGGTCTAGCACTTCGGGGCGGTTGGTTGCCGCCAGAATGATCACGCCGTTGTTGGCGTCAAAGCCATCCATTTCGTTCAGCAACTGGTTCAGGGTTTGTTCCTGCTCGCTAAAGCCGCCTCCGGCAAAGGGATTTTTGCCGCCCCGAGAGCGACCCAGGGCATCTAACTCATCAATGAACACGATGCAGGGAGCCTGCTTTTTGGCCTGTTCAAACAGGTCCCGTACCCGAGAAGCCCCAACCCCGACAAACATTTCGATGAATTCGGAACCAGAAATGCTAAGGAAGGGAACGTTAGCTTCCCCGGCTACGGCCCGAGCCAGTAAGGTTTTACCGGTGCCGGGAGGGCCAATGAGTAATACCCCTTTGGGAACTTTGGCCCCCAGCCGGGTGTACTTGTCAGAACTTTTGAGAAAGTCTACAACTTCTTCTAGCTCGGCCTTGGCTTCATCCACCCCGGCCACATCTTCAAAGGTGGTGCGGGTGTCGCCTTCAGCATACAGTCGGGCTTTGCTTTTTCCTACCCCCAGGGCCGCTGCCCCAACGGGACCACCCTGGGCGCCGCGACGAATCAGGAATGCCAGTACGGCATAAATCAGCAACGGAAAGACCAGCCAACCCAGCAGACCCAATCCACCGCCTTCGGCCTGGGGAGGAATGGCGGCAAATTCAACATCCTGCGATCGCAACAACGCCGTCAACTGCTCGTCGTTTTGCACCGGCACGGTACGTAAAACCTCAGCGTCTTCTCCCTCCGCTGCAGGTTTCAGTTGGTAGCGAATTTGATCTGGCGCAATCACGGCCTCGGCCACTTCCCCTGACTCAACCTGTTCCAGAAAGCGGCTGTAGGGCACTTCTTCGGAGGGTTGCTGGCGAGCGGGGTCAGAGAAAATATTTAGCAGAATAAAGGCCGCTGCCAAAATCAAAAGCCCTCCTCCCAACCAGCGAGAACGCGGCTGATTGGGCTGGTTAGAATTTGAGTTAAGGCCCTGGCGGTTTTGTCGATCGCTGGATTGATTGCTAAAGCTCATAGATTAAGGATTGCTGGAGATCAGGCGTTGCAATACTGAAAAGTGAAAGGATGATGGCGGGCAGAGCCCACCCCAGGTAGAGTCTGCAAAGCTTACTTGAGCTGATATTCCGGATCAATCCAGCATTGGGGGAGAGACTCTCCAGAAGGAAACTTTAGTCGCGATTTATCAAAATCACGGGGGGGGTTGCTCGTTTTGGCCAGCCTGCTCTTGCCCTTTAACCTGCTGCTGCACCGGGTCGAACAACTGGTCGGGTTCAAGAATTTTAATCAGGGTTTGGGCCTGGGTATCTTTTACAAACATAGTCCTAAATGCCTTGTAGCGCTGGGTTTACGGGGTGCTTTTACGTATTTTTAAGTTATCCAGTTGGTTAGGGGTTAGCTTCTGTCTGTGGGGATAAATTTCCTCAGGAAACCCACGAGCAACCCCAGCAGCAACGGCTCTGTATCGCCCGCGCCATTTCCACCGAACCGGATGTTGTGCCCATGGATGAGCCCTGTTCTTCCCTGAACCCGATTGTCACCCGTAAGCTTGAGGAACTGATCCACAAACTGGCCGAGGAATATACCATTATCATGGTGACTCACCATATGCAGCAGGCGGCCAGGGACGCTGACCACACCGCTGACTTCAAGGCTGATGCCACGGAAGAAGGCAAACGTAGCAGCTACCTGGTAGAGTTTGGCCCCACCGCTCGCATCTTTAAAAATCCCAATCTGGAAGTAACGGCTGAGGATGTCAGTGGTCAATTTGGATAGGTTGGTAAAGGTGCCAATTTATTTACCTGATTCCGAGTTTTTATTCATTCAGCTCTGACAAAATACGACCGGAACAGCAGCCAGGAAGCAACTGTTTCGGTCGTATCTCAAGCATTACGAAAAAAAGGTGGTCGAGAGACCACCTGATGACTTAGTAAGCGAATAAGTCTTAGCGGCAGAATTTTGTAGTCTACCTAACGTGCAGACAAATTACTTTTTCAGATTGTCTTTAACATCCTCTTTGGTGTGGCGAGCTTCGCCTTCGGCCTGCTTAGCTTTACCTTGCATCTTATCTTTAGGATCGCCTTTGGCTTTACCTACTGCTTCTTGGGCCTTGCCCTCGACATTTTTTGCAGTAGCTTTTGCTCTTTCTTCAATAGACATAACGAAGTTTCCTCTTCGAACTATTTACAGTTTAGAAACTTCCTGGATGATTGCTATCCTTCAAAGGAGTGAGCAGATCTAATCTCCAGGAAGAGACTTTAGACATCCATAGGAATAAAAATTCCTCTAATTTCTTTTGGAAACTATAGCGGTTCTTATACTAAGTCCAGCTCGAAAACCGTAGCTTTCCCTCAGGCAAAACTCCACTTCTGGACTTGGCCAGGGTTTAGTCCGCTGAGGTACAAACTTATTTGGTTTAGGATCCCCCAAATTTCTGGGTGTTTTAGGGGTGCATCCCTCATCATCGTATTTCCATGCTTTGATATGAGCTTAAAATTGCCAGTAGAAAAAGTTACCTACCTGCCCCATCAGTTTTTCCTTCATGGGGCGCTGTTTCCATTTTTCCGGGCTAATTAAATGGCTTTGCTGAAACCCCTGCTCAAAAAACTGTTCAAGATAGCGAACCATGTCGGCAGAGCCACTGCACAGGTTTAGCTCATCATTATGAAAAAAGCTGCGGGGGTCGAGGTTGGCGCTTCCTATACTGCCCCAGTGGTCGTCAATTAAAATACTTTTGCCATGCATCATGCTGGGTTGGTACTCATGAATTTTGATGCCCTGCTCCAGCAGTTTGCCGTAACGTTCTCTAACGGTAAAGTAGACGTAGGCCTTATCGCTCCTTGGTCCCATGGTGAGAATGCGCACATCAACTCCTCCCTGTTTCACCTGGCCAAGCATTTTACTGGTGGCGTCATCGGGTAGCAGGTAGGGGCTCGAAATCCACAGGCGTTTTCGGGCCGACAAAATCGTGAGTTGAAACAGGCTACGAATAGGGGAATCGCCGAAGGAAGGTTCTTCTCCGGGGGTAATCAAAACGGGATGATCAGTGTCGACATGGGAGGCACCAGGGTTATGCTGATTCAAGTTAACGGCCCCCCCTGCCGTGAGCCAATGCTGCCAGAACAACCCCGTCAACAGCCCCACCACATCTCCCTGCCACTGCACTTCAAAGTCATACCAGGACACCTGATCCGGGTGGTCGTCGGCCCCGTCCCAAAGGTCAGAAATCCCTGCGCCGCCTACCATGGCAACCCGCTGGTCAACTACCAACAGTTTGCGATGGTTACGACGCACGTAATCTAGGGGAGACAGCAGCGTCAGGGGGTTAAAGAATCGTACTTCAACTCCAGCCTGAGTCAGCCGTTGCCAGTAGCTGGCGGGAATGTCTTTAGCTCCGTAGCTATCTACTAAAACCTGCACCTCAAGACCCTCTCTGGCTTTTTGGTCAAGGGCATCGGCAAAGGCATGGGCTCGCTTACCGGGGGTGAACTTGAAGGTCTCAAACTGAATTAGGGACGTTGCTCGGGCAATCAGGTCTAATCTGGCCTGTTGAATGGTGTCGATGTCAGACCAAAAACCAGCGATAGTGCCGGTGGACGTGAGGGAGTCTGACATGCTGGCTAGAGACGTTGGATATTGCGAGGAATTAGAGGGTAGCCCGATCAGATTGTAGTGTTTTTGGGGACGAAAGGTGCCCTGCAGGTACAAGTAAAAAAGGGGGACTAAAATTAGCACCCCCACAATAATTATCCCTAAAACCCAAAATGGAAGGACCATGATTCTCTAGCTTATAAATCTGAAGGGGTATCTGGCGCAACTTCAATGCCGTCTGGGCGATTTTGCTCGCTATCTACCGATAAATCAGCGAACTCTTTTAACGAGATTCCCATATCATGGCAAGCTGATTTTAAGGCTGTTTCAAAAGCAACCATGTCTTCACCGTAACCGCACTGTTTGGCAGCAGTATCGAGGCCATATTTTGCATTCGCCTTAGCGCAATCTACCAAAACGACGCCCTCCAGGGGTGTGGAACTGGTCATAAAAAATCCTAATGAGTTTATACTTGCTCAGACTTTAGCAAGTTGCCGGAAAAGCATCATCTAACCAGGGGTTGAATGTCTGTTTTTGTTCTGTTTTTGGATCATGTTTTTAGATCAATAAACCCTGTCCAAGTCCAGAAGTGGAGTTTTACCTTAGAGAACACTACAGAGAAAACTACAGCCCTCGAGCTGGACTTGGTATAAGACGCACCTTGCTGGCCGTAGCACACTCTTGCTAGAGACAGACGGCAACCTTGAATTATTAAGTTAAGTTGCAGGTGATGGGTGATAAAGGGATGCAATCTCCAGCAGAGAGCTAATCTGTTCGCCCAATTGAAGCCAACGGAAACTTTTTATGACTACCTACACTGCCGCAGTTAATGACAGCAACAACGCCATCCAGATTTTCAAGCGGCTGGGTACTGATGAACAACTGGCCCTGCTGTGGTTTATCTATGAGCAAATGGGTGATCGTGTGACTCCGGCAGCCCCTGGCTCAGCCTCCCCTGATATTGCCGCTGGCCTTTATGACCAGGCCAAAGCTATGGACCATAACCAGCAGCTAGAAGCGATGCGTGCTATCGCGCAGAAGGAACAGTCCAGCCAGATTAGCCGTGAATATGGCTCTTTAAGTTCCAATACAAAGCTGGCCTTCTGGTTCTATCTGGCCCAGGGTATGGACAAGGGCGAAATTGTCCCCATGCCTGAAGACTATGAGCTGACTCCCCAGGGACAAGATTTGCTTGCGGCCATTGAATCTATGGACTTTGAAGAGCAAATTACCGTTCTTCGCAATGCCGCCGATGCCATGGGTGGCGAACCCGCCAGCGGCGCTAAGGTCTAGATTTCAGCCAGGGGTCAACCATGGGTTTTGCCCGTAGGAAAGCGGCGACTTTCGCCCTGGACTCGGTTTAGCTCGTAATCATTCCCCAACACGCCAGCAGTATCCATACGGATACTGCTGGCGTACTTTTTTCTTTTTTGACCCACCCCGCCCTCCGGGCACCTCTCCCAGGAGCTATCCGCTAGGCAGATCTCCCCTCACCCCCTCAATCCCCCTCTCCCAAAATGGGAGAAGGGGAGGCCGGATGGGGCTTTCCGGCCCCCCTACTCCCGTCCTGGGAGTAGGGGCTGGGGGAGGAGGGAAAAGTTGGCAGTGTCAGTAGATCACAAACATGCTCTTTTGCCGAGAACCAGCCCACTCTGCGAGAAGCCGCTCCGCGTCTACACCCTAAATCCCTCTCCCAATGTGGGAGAGGGACTTTGAAGCACTTCTGGCTCCCCACTCTTCGAGAAGCAAGCTACGCCCTCCTGGGAGAGGGGCTGGGGTAGGAGGGAAAAGTTGGCAGTGTAGGAGTTTCATCGACTTTTGCGCAATGGATAGCTCTCAGGAGGGGATTTAGTTCCGACGGTTACCGTTGAGCGTTATCCCGAACTGACGTTTCTTTAGGAAGAACCGCATTCTTTAGCCAGAACCACCGCCAAGGGCTACCTGATTGCGTCCCCGCTGCTTGGCCTGGTAAAGGGCTCGATCGGCAACTTCCACCAGGGTTGAAACAGAGGTTTCTAGACTGGGGATCAGGCTGGCAACGCCAAGGCTAACGGTAATGTAAACTGTTTCGGTTTCAGTTTCAAAATTAACGATATCGAGTTTTCTGACTGCAGAGCGAATGCGTTCTGCAATTTTGAGGGCACCCTGCTGATTGGTGCTGGGCAAAATCACCGCAAATTCTTCGCCGCCATAACGGGCTACCAGATCCGAGGTTCGATTCACCGCCTGTTCACAGGTTTCTGCAATGGCAACCAGGCATTCATCCCCAGCGGGGTGGCCGTGGTAATCGTTGAACTGCTTGAAGTGATCAACGTCCAACATGATTAGCGAGAGGGGCCTTTGGTTCCGTCCCAGGCGTTTCCATTCCTCTAGCAGGGTGGTGTCAAATCGGCGGCGATTGGCTACTTGAGTCAGGCTATCGGTCTGGCTGAGGTTATTCAATTTATGGTTGGCGGCCTCTAACGCTCGGTTAGCTCTGGCTAGCTCCATAGACTGATGCTGCATCGCCGCTAACAAACTGGCCTGATGGATTGCGATCGCCAACTGGTCAGCCACCTGCTGAAGCAGTTTGGCATCCTCTGAATACCACTGGCGGTAAGTCAGGCAGGTTTGAACAATTAAAAATCCCCACAGGTGTCCCGGTTGTTGTCCCCTGTCATCAGAATCACTGTCACAGGCTTCCAGGATGGGCGTAATCACCACCGACTTGGCTTCCATAAACTCCATCCATGGAGTCAGGCAGGTGCCCCATTCAACGTCAACCAGGTTTGACAGAATTCTGACTTCGCCATGGCCATAGCTGGTCTGGCAGCTTTGGCGCAAGCCTGCTTTTTGCCAGAGCAGAAACTCTTCCACCATGGGAAAGTCAGGGTGGGTCGCCGCCTGAACAACCTCGCCCGTGTGGTCGGAGGTAAACTGCAAAATTAGGGTACGGTCTACCCCCAGATAACGCTGAATTTCTTCTACGGCGGTAGCCAAAATTTCCTGCAGTTCCAGGGTCTGGCGAATGCGCTTGGTAATCAGCCTGATGGCGTGCTCTCGGGCCGCTTTGATTTGTAACGCCCGTTCAGCGGCTTTGCGATCGCTCAAGTCTTGAATGAGCGCAAAATAGCCCCGCACCTTACCCTCGGCATCGCTGTCAGGCACCAGGGTGCTCTGGACAAATCGCTGCCCGGCGGCATGGTAATTAATGGTAGTTTCGTAGACCACGAGTTCTCCAGATAGAACTCGATCAATCTGGCTTTTCACCGCCTGGTAGGCAGTCGCGCCAATAATAGATTCGATGGTGTGCCCATAAATTTCTTCGGGCTTTAGCCCAAACCAACGCTGATGGGTGGCGTTGGCATATTGATAATGGCGATTGCAATCAACATAAGAAACACATACCGGTAGGGCATCCATTAACTGCTGCAAAAGATGCAGCTGGGCATAAGCCTGAATTTGCCTGTTTAGCTTAGGCTCATGACGCCAGGCGGTGGGCGGTAATTTTGCTTCTGTTGACTCTGGAGTGGTTTCACTCCAGAACCGCTTAGGATTTTCTTCGGGTGGACGCGCCTCAGCCATGGGAAAAGTGCCCTAGCACAAAGATTCACAGGGCTTTCCAGAAATAGCCCAAGGAGGTAAGAACAGCTTCGCGGTAGCGGAAGGACATAGGCAGGGATAGCGAGGAAGCGGGGGAGCAAGGGAGCGAGGGAGCGAGTTAAAGCGGTTCTAGCTCATCCATATCGAAGGCCGCATTGCCCTCGACGGTCTCTCTTGATTGCTTTCTCCCTCGCTCTCTAAATTCAAAGCTGGCACAGCGTTCTTCATTTACCACTTATGCCGGAGTAGCCAGTAGTTCGCAACCTGTCCTATAAAGTGCGCGGCTGCCAGGCCGCTGTTAATCAAAATCACCAGGACATCCAGCACTCGTAGCGTACTTTCGGGGGCATACAGAGCCGCCCCCTGGGGGTGAGATAGGGTCTTCGCCAGTAGAGATAGGGCGCTAACCCCGGTACCCAGCAGCCCAACGGCCAGACCACCGGTGCTAACTAATAGAGCCAGAGTAACCTGCTGATTGACCGCCTGGGGAGAAGGGGTTGGCTGTTTCTGGGGCAAGGCCAGCCGCCGGGCCACTCGGGTCTGGCGAAAGGCCAGGTAGATGCTGACCAGGAGGGTGATCAGGCCTGCGATCGCAAACAGAAGCGCCAGGCCAACCCAAATCACCCGTTCATCATCGTCCATGGTGCGGCTGATGATAGCCACCGTGACTCCCACCCCCAGCCCTGCCGCCGCAATAAGCTGGACCCAAAACGCCAGCCAACCGCCCCAGCCCACCAGCCTGGCAGCATGTTCTGCAGCCGGGGGAATATCTTTGGGCGGTTCAGGGGGGAGGGAGGGAGTGGGTGGCTTGGGGGGTGTTTGCATAGAGTGGGTGGGTGGATAGGTGTGTGTGTGGACAGGTGGATAGGTGAGGCAGTAAAGGGTAGAGGGGAATGTAGTAACCGGTGATTGAAGCGGCGGGATTAATCTCTCACCAACTCCTCACCCCTCACTCCTCACCCCTCACTCCTCACCCTTTACCCAACTAACCCACGACCGCCAGGCTACCGCCAATGGCAGCACATACTGCTGATACAAACGCTGTACCAAAGATCCACCAGGCGGCGGCTTCGGCAGTTTTGCGGGTATCTTCCACCTGCTTTTCGGCCTGGTGCTTGAGTTCAGTCATGCGATGCTCGACGGCCTGCTCAAGCTGTTCAGCTTTATGCAGGGCAGAGTCGCGCACTTCTTCGACCTGGCCGACGATGCGGTTAGCATCTGCCTCGGAGATAGCATCGTGGGAACTCATGATGGCAATCAGGGTGCCGCGATCTACCTGGTTTAGGCGCATCCGCAGAGCTTCCAGACCAGCCTGGGGGTCATCCATCAGGGTCTGCAGGTCGTGCTTAATGCCGTAGTAGTTCAGCTCAGGGCGACCCAGGGAGTTAAGGTAAGTGCGAATGCGAGCCAGAATGCCCCGAATTACGCCCTTAACCTGCTCTTGCACATTGCGAATTTGGGCCACAATCTGGTTACGGACTTCTAATACCCGGTCAACGGTAGCTTCGGCCTCTTCGCGGGTCATGTCTTGCCGTTGGGCCAGCAGAGCGACTACGGTATCGCGGTCTACTTTACCCAGACGGGTTTGCAGGCGGTCAGCCCCCAACCGTGGGTCATTTAACAGCAACTGCAGATCTCGTTTAATGCCTTCCGGGTTCAGGGCTTCTTTTTCGGTGTTGCGCAGGTAATCTTCCAGCGCCCCCTCAAAAGACATGACCTGTTCCTGGGTGCGACGGGCCAGACGTTGGGGCATCCGCAGCAGGTCTCGAATAGAAGCCTGAACATCATCGATGATCTGGTTCACTTCGTCTTCAGTCAGATCTTCCCGCTGGCTGAGTAGCTGCACCAGGGTATCACGGTCCACCTCTGAGAGACGATGCTGCATCGCCTTCATACCCATCTTGGGATTGTTCATCAGCAGTTCCAGATCTCGCCGAATCCCTTTGGGGTTCAGTTCGGGCTTACCGGTTTCCAGCAAATACTGCTCAATAGCGCTGGTGGCCTGGTCGTATCTGGCCTTAGCCTGGGCGGTAAGTGCCGCCGGGGCATGGATCGACTTATACCAGGCCGTTTCTACCTGATCGATCACGCGCTGCACCTCAGATTCAGACAGGTCATGGCGCTGACTGAGCAACTGCACCAGGGTATCGCGGTCAAACTGGGCCAACCGTTGCCGCACCCGATGAATACCGGCATCCGGCTCGTTCAGCAGGGTCCGGATATCGGCTTTAATGCCTTCAGGATTTAGCTCCGACTTACCGGTGCTTTGCAGATAGTGCTGCAGCGATTGCCACTGGTTATCAACCCGTGCTCTGGCTGCAGACTGGAGTCCTTCCGCATCGGCCCGCACGTTGTTCATAATGCCTTCCAGCCGGCTGGCGATGCGCTGGGCATCTTCTTCCCCTATGTCCTGACGGGTGCGCAAGCTCTGGAGGAAAGCTTCGTAACCAAAGGGAGTAAACCGCTCCTGTAAATCTTCGCTGTTGGCGTAGGGATCTTCCAAAAGGCTGCGGAAGGCTTCTCCACCCATGTCAGACAGCAACTCGTCGCGGGGAGTCTCCTGCAAAAAGGTGTAGATTTTCACCTGCAGGTCCTTAGCCGCCTCAATGCGATACCGCTCGGATACTTCTGCCAGGGCACGGCGGCGCGTTTCCTCGAGCAGATCAGCGACGCGAGCGATCTCGGTTTGGGTCAGCAGACCCCGGGTAGACAGGGTTTCGGCAAAGTGGCCCCGATTAATTTGCAGCAACTCCTGCCGCATCAAACCCGGATCAGCAAAGGGGTCGTAGATTACATCCCAAAACTCCTGCTGCAGTCGGTGGGGCTGAAGCTGCCAGGGATAGGCATTGAGCAAATAGGTTTCAACATCGGCTCTGATGGCGCTGTAGGGCACATCTTCGCCGAACTGCTCAGAGAGAACATTGACCTGATTGCCCACCTGACGCTGCACCTGCTTTAGACGACGGGTAATTTTCTCTACATCCAGGTCGGACAGGTCTGCCCGACCCATAACGATACCCATCAGGGTGTTGATGCCGTTAGAGATGCCGCTGGACAGAGGGCTGCTCTGCTGGCCCTGGCGCTGTTTGCGATATTCAGCCAGAAATTCATCCAGACGGTCACCCAGCTCTTCTGAAACCAGGGCTCGGGGGCTGGCAGACTTGAGGTAATCTACCAGTTCTGCCACAGAATTCTGACCGGCAGATTGGCCCAGGGTACGACGCCAGCTGGTGTAAAGTCGGTCGGCAATGCGCCGAACTTCTTGCTGAGACAAATCGGTGCGGCTGCTCACCAGCTTTTCGAAGGTGTCGCGGTTCAGCTGACTGAGGGTGTCGCGGTCAGCTATGGAAGCAATATCTGAATCCTGGATCAGACGCTCAAATTCGGCCTCTAAATCGCTGGTGTCTAACGAGGGAGACCGCAGGGTCATGAGGTAGTCCCGCAGGCTGTCCCCAATATCGGTGCCATCCCAGGCGGCGGTAATTTCTTTACGAACAGCGGCGGCAGTGGCCTCTGCGGTTTCAACAATTTGGTTTCCTGCCGAACGGGCTCCTACCGCAGCGGTGGCGGCCCCCACCAAAGACTGAAAGCTGGAGGTGGCGGTCTTGACCACCGACCCAATCAGGGAACCCACGGTGGTGGAGCTAACCCAAAACAGCAAACAAAAATACGTGCCCCAAATGACCAGACCGGTAATGGCACCCAGCAAAACACTGTTGTACAGGCTGAGCTTAACGGCTAGCAGGCAGGCAAAAAAGACTGCCAGACTTACGGTAATTAAAGTCCAGACGCCAAAGGCGGTGCTAATTTTCTTGCGAGTAGAACCGCCGCTGCTGCTAGAACTGCCGTCAGAAGAATGATGACCGACGTAGGAAATGCCCGCCGCCACTGACAAATTTGTCAGCAGGAGCTGAAAGCCGAAGGCCAGGACAATCCCCGATATTAACGCAATAAAAAATTGCGGCCCTGAAAAAATGAGGGCTGCTTCTTCGGGGGTGCTAACCCCTGGCCCAGAAAGTTGGGCCAGCCAGAAGCTGAGGTTTTGCCCCTGCAGCTCATACCATATACCAATCATAATTCTGCCTTTGAATGCTTGCTATACTTGACCACCAATAGCCGAAGCTATTGCTTGCGTAGAACGAGACACGGCGCTGAAAAACTTCTTTCAGTTCGGAACAGAAAGCCCTCACTGAAGTCATTCAACCGCCATCGCGTACCCGTAATGCTTGAGTAGACGTTTGCTGACCACTTCTTTCGTCCTAAATAACCCAGCCGAATGCGCGTTTCTAAGCCGGGAACTTACTGGGGATGGCCTTATGTATGTTTCATAAAATCGTTTTTCTGAGTAACCTACATCTAGCTTTGGGCATAAACCCTAAGCTTTGCGCCGGGTTCAGCCCAAAAGCTATCGCTGCTTTAAAGCACAACTCTACATATCTACAGATGCAATCAACTGGTGGCGCGTATAGCCTGCAAATTGAAACACTATTGTGAACATTGCGGGTATGCCTTTCTTTCTTGAGGTGACGGAAAATACCCTGGCCAAACTGCAGCCAAAGCAGGCCACAGAGTTACGGCCCGGAGAACTGCAACCGCTGGCGGAGGGTTTGCGCATAGAGCTGCAATCCTACGCTTATGGCGATGAGGAGGGAAGGTTTAACGGACATATCAAGTTTGCGATCGCGAACCCCGAAGACTGGCTGGGCAACCTCAGCACCTGGTATGTCTACGAAGGGCACGCCAGAGTTCTGCAAGATGACCGTGTCGTCTATCCCCCTCCGGAGACAGATGCACCCGATAGTCAACTCACCCTGCGCATTGTCCGCGATACGCTTTTTAAGCGAGAGCCCATTCAGTCGGTTGAGCTATCCTCTGCAGAACTCTATGCCGTCGAAGCTGGCACCACCTTCCCCCTACAGTCCTACGCCTTCCGCACAGACCTGGGAGACTTTAACGGCCACATTAAGTTTGCCCTGGAAGACCGAGAAATTCGGGGATTCAACACCTGGTTCGTCTATGAGGGCCATGCAGAGGTACTGGCTAACGGCAAGGTGGTGTATTCCCAGGTAGAGCACGAGAGCCCGCAGATCGTTCGCATCATTCGAGATACGCTGCTCAAACGGGAGCCGGTGCAGTCGGTGGCCCTGCCCCCCGAGGCCCGAGTGCCGGTAGAAGCGGGAACTGAACTGGATATTCTGGCCTATGCCTCCGCTGACGATGACGACGACGACAACAACCACATCAAGTTCACCCTGGCCAGCGAAGCCGACTACATCAACGGGTTCAACACCTGGTTCGTGTTTGAAAACGATGCCCAGGTGTTCTACGACGGGGAACTGGTCTATCCTAAAACTCCGCCTTCGCCACCCACCGGGGTTACCGGAGACCGCATTGGCATCAAACTCCCCGGTTTTACCAGCACCTTTTATTTGAACGAACCGATTATTCCCGGTGGCAAATTTACCTGGGCCGAAGCCACCAAAAACGGCAGCCGCATTCCAGCGACCAGGGCCATCGTTGAAAACATTCTGGTGCTGGCCGAAATGTTAGAACGCCCCCGTAGCCAGATCGGGCGGCCCTTTATCGTCACCTCCTGGTATCGCCCTCCGGTGATTAACCGCATGGTGGGAGGGGCCACCTATAGCCGCCACCTCTACGGCCAGGCGGTAGACTTTTATGTCGAAAGCATTCCCGCTCGCACCGTGGCCAGTCAACTGTCCTGGTGGCCCGGAGGGCTGGGGGTCTATGCGGGCTGGGTGCATCTAGATATCGGACCGAGAAGGCGCTGGTATCGGTAATCATACCCAGCTTTCATAACACCCCGGCAACAGCTTGCTTATCACTGTGACTGGGCGCTTATCACTGTGACTGGGCTGTTATCCCATAGTCCTGACCAGAAGCTTGGAAACAATATTGAATTGCGGTGCAACTGGAATGACAACCCGCGCAGCCCGGACCAAATCGATTCATAACTTTTGCAGCTGTCAGGCAAGGCTACAAGCCGTTGACACTTTCGGTTAAAGTCCGTTGGAGGACACCTATCAGGCAACCTGTAATCGGAAAGGATTCTTTAAGTCGCAGGGTGAACCGTGCCTTTTAATTCGTTGCGTTAAGTTGCTCACAGGCCTGATTAATGCTGCTCAAACTGCCGGGATTCACCAGCCCGTAGTAGTCAAACACCTGCACCTGGTCTGCTTGAACCGCCTTCAGATCACCCCAAAAGGGCTCAGTTTTCATCTGATCCACAATCCCTTCCCCCGTATCCACCAGCAGGAGCCGCTCGGGATCTGCCGTCAGCACCTTTTCTGCAGACAGGGTGACATACCCTTCGATGGGACCCTGGGACTGCATCTCTGCGGTCAGGTTTTGCAGATTGAAGCGGTTCAGCAGGTCCCCAGCCCAGCTGTTGGCGTTGGGGGATAGCAGCGGTTGACGACTCACTAACACCAGCACCGAAGGACCTTCACCAGGAGTTGTTTCCAGGCAAGCGCTGTACTGGGCTTCTAGCGGCGCGGCTTCCGATTCGGTAGCCGTCGCTAAGTTCTGGATCAGTTGCTCGAAATCCTCCCAGCCGTTAGTTTCCGTTGCCAGTACCGGAATGCCGGTATCCTCAAGCTGGGCCAGTGCCTGGTCATGGAAGCCCCTGGCCCCAATCACCAGATCCGGCTCCAGGGCCACAATGGTTTCCAGCTGAGGCGGAGTGCGCCCCTGGCTGACCACGGCAATGTCCTGAAACTCCGGTCGGTCCTGAAACAGAGAACTTCCCGGAATCCCCACCAGCCGCTCAGGAGCGAGATAGGAAACGATGTCCGCACTGAGAGACGTCAGCGCCACGATTCGTTGGGCCGACTCAACAGGCCGGTCTGCCGTTGCCTCGATAGTCTCAGTTTCCGGCGCTGGGGAGGAATCGCTGACCGAAGTTTGAGGACCACAGGCGGTTAGGGTGGATGCGATCGCGAGCAGGGAGAGGGAGAGGGGGAGGGTTGGTTTCATGGGTAGGTAGGTGGGTAGGTGGGTGGGTGAGTAGGTGGGTGGGTGGGTGGGTGGGTGGGGAAGGATAGGGGGAGCGGTATTAGGGAGATTTTGTGGGATGGCAGGGAGATTTGTGAGGCGGTATCAGGAGTTGGAGGTTTATCAGGCTGCTTTTGAAGAGGCAATGCATATTTTCGAGGTTTCTAAGGCTTTTCCAGTTGAAGAGCGATACTCACTGACGGATCAGATCGGGAGTGTTCGGAATCTTGTGGGATAGGCATCCTGCCTGTCCCAGCTAAGCAGGCGAGACGCCTGCCCTACAAGGCTTGCAGAAAACTTGATTAATCAGCTGATTGGTCCTTACACAAAAATCAGAACACGCTCCCTTTCACCCGAGGTCGGACAAACCCTCATCGAAGCCTACGACAAAGTTTCTGGCATGTTAGTCACCATGATCCGCAACTCCCACCAATGGACAACTCCTAAACCCTAATTCCCCCTCACTCGCCCACCCTCCCACTCTCCCACTCTCCCACCCACCCTCCCCTCTTCAAAACTCCAAATTCACCCCCACCCGCACATAGGTTCCCGGCTGGGAGTAGCGGTTAATATCCGGCGCATCGGCGGGGACGTTGCGGGTGTCGGAGTAGATGAAGTAGCGGGTGTTGAGCAGATTATAGATGCCCAGGTTCAGACCTACGTTGGGGGAGATGTTGTACTGACCGAGCAGGTCCAGCACGGCGTAGGAAGGGGGAACGAAGGTGGTGGCGTCTTCGGGGACGCGGGCGGTGCCGACGATGCTGCCCAGGAGTTCGGCCCGCCAGATGTCGTTGGGGGAGCGGTAGCGCAGACCGACTACAGCTTTGAGGGGGTCAACGCTGCGCAGGGGTTCGTCGCGGGTAAGGTCGTCGCCCTGCACCCAGGCCAGGGAGCCGAGCAGGCTAAAGCCATCCGGGTTAGGGCTGAAGCGGTATTCGGTGCCCAGTTCAACCCCAAAAATGCGGGCATCGCTGATGTTCTGGGTCTGGAAAACGTTCACCTGGGCGGTGCCTCCCAGGGCGGGGCTGAAGGTGGGGCAGGGGTCTGCATCCACCAGGCAGCGAATACCGGCGGGCTGGAAGGTTTCGATGAAGTTGTTGTAGGTGTTGTAGAACCCGGTGAGGCCAAAGTCGAACTGGGGGTAGCGCCCCCGGATGCCGACCTCGAAGCTGTTGCTGGTTTCGGGTTGCAGGTCAGGGTTGGGAATAGTCTGGTATTTAAAGAAGCGCCCGGTGATGTTGGTAAAGCCGCTGTTGATTTCGCTGTACAGAGGAGCCCGGAAACCCCTGGCGTACTGGCCGTAAACCGACAGTTCCGGGGTGGCATTGTAGAGCACCGCCAGTCGCGGAGAAAGGGACGAGGCCGACAGCCCTGCGGATTCAGCCCCATTGCGGTCGAAGGCTTCATCGGGGGAGGGGGACAGGTCGTAGTGGTCGAATCGCAGGCCAGCAATCAGGTCCACCGGTCCCCAGGTGATTTCGTCCTGCAGGTAGGCCCCAATGCGCAGGGTGTCGCTGTCGGGGAAGTCCTTCACCGGGAAAGTATCCGGGGGAATGTTGCGGGTGGATTCGCCGGTAATCAGGTTGGTCTGGACGCGATCGCGGGGTCGCGAGTTGAAGGTATTCGACGCTTCAATGCCATAGGTCAGCTGGTGGGACAGATCCCCCGTGGTAAAGTCGCTGCGGAACTGGGCCTCTCCCCCCACCGCCTGGCTGGTGAGGCGATTGGTGGTTTCGCGAAACAGGGGTGTACCCTGGCTGAGGCGGTTTTCGAAGTTTTTCTCGGTTTCGGTGGCGTCCTGGTAGTAGGCTCGGGCCAGGGCATACTGCAACCAGCCGGGATTGTCGGGGTCGTCGAACTCGTAGGCCAGGGCCACCCGCCAGCGGTCGATCAAAATGTCTTCCACAAAGCTGGTGACGATGGTACCCGGGGCGGGAGCGCCGAGGTTCGCATCAGCGGTGGTGGTGCGGGTGTCGCGGTTGAAATCTTCCAGAATAATGCTGAGGTTGCTGAAGTCGTCGAAGTTGTGGACAAAGTTGCCGTACAGGGTAGTGCCGCTGCGATCCTGGGGGTCAATCAGGTTGGAGTCGGCACGGACGGTGGCCTCTCGGGCATCAATCCGGCTCACCACAAAGAGGGCCTCTGAGCCGGTGTCGTTGCGCCCCGCCAGGCGAATCGCTTCTGAAAAGCCAGCATTGTAGCTGGTGTAGACAAAGGGAATGTCGAGGGCGAAGGTTTCCCCCGGTGCCAGCAAATCGTCAGGCCGCAGGGAGCGAAAGGTAATTACGCCCCCCAGGGCATCGCTGCCATAGAGGGTGGAAGCCGGCCCTCGCAATACTTCTACGGTGCTGAGGGTGGCGAAGTCCACATAATCCCCCCGCCCGATGTTGAAGGGGCCAAACTCAAACCGCTCCGGCAGCCGAATGCCATCCAGCTGAAACAGAATACGGTTGCCCTCAATGCCGCGAATATTCACGTCCTGCAGGCCGTAGCGCAAATCGTTGCGTACCGAGACCCCAGGCTCGTAACGCAGCAAATCCCGCAGGTTGACCACCCCGTTGAATTCCAGATCCTCCAGGTCAAAAACCGTGACCGTGGCCGGTAAGTCTTCAACGCTGCGGGGAGTGCGCGTACCCGTCACGGTGATACGCAACATCCCACCTTCAGGAAAGGAGAGTTCGGCATCCTCCGTCTCCTGAGCCAGAAAATCAGGGGACTGAACATCCTCACCCAAAGAAGACTCTATCTCATTAAGCTCTTGAAAATCCTCCCCCTGAACTGCACCGTGAACTCCGTTGAGGTCTTCAGCAGAACCAATGGCGAATTCTGAATCATCTGATTTATCGAATAATTCGGCTTCTCCTCCGGTCTCCTCAACCAACTCTGACGCCGCTAAAGGATGGACAGTCATCAGCCCCAGCATCAACAAAAGACCAGCACAAACAGGAAATTTTCTCAATAAGAAAGACAAAAAAATCATGGTATGCATCCAGAAAGAGGGTGTTTTGGCATTGGTTGGGTGTGTGAGGAGGGCGAGTGGGAGGGTGGGCGAGTGGGAGGGTGGAAGAGTAGGCGAGTGGAAGAGTGGGCGAGTAGGAGGGTGGATGGGTGGCGGGTGGCGGGGGTCGGGTGGCGGGTGTTGAATGAGACCTGAATGTGCCTAGAACCTGGGACCCAAAACCTGGGATCTGAAACCTGAAACCCACCTACCCACCTACCCACCTACCCACCTACCCACCTACCCTCCCACCCCCGTCGCTCCCATCGGGCAAACCTGCAACCCTACGGGTGTCTGCAATAAACACACTTCCACTGCAAAGACCTCTCGCATCAGTTCCGGGGTCAGCACTTCTGGGGGTGGGCCAACGGCCCAGAGCTTGCCCTGGCGCAGGAGGGCGATGCGATCGCAGTATCGCGCTGCCAGGTTTACGTCGTGGAGCACCGTGATGATAGAGAGCTGCTGCTGTTGGTTCAGTCGTTTTAGCAGGTCCAGCAGCTGGAGCTGGTAGTGGATATCCAGAAAGGTGGTGGGTTCATCCAGCAGCAGCACCTGGGGGTTTTGGGCCAGGGCCAGGGCCAGGAAGGCTCGCTGGCGTTCGCCGCCGGAGAGTTCTGCAACAGGGCGATCCCGGTAGGTCGTCAGCTCTGTCCAGTACAGGGCCTGTTCCACCTGGTGGCGGCCTTCGGCATCCAGTTCCCACTGCCACCAGGTCTGGTGGGGGGAGCGACCCAGGCCGACAAGCTGGTACACGGAGAGAGCAGCCGGTAGGGTCTGCTGCTGGGGGAGGATGGCCATCTGCCGGGCGACTTCCTGGGTAGGGAGCTGGTGGATTTCCCGCCCGTTCAGGTACACGGCTCCCGCCTGGGGTGGCAGAATGCGGCTGATGCCCTTGAGTAATGTAGACTTGCCGGAACCGTTGGCCCCCACCAGGCACAGCCATTCCTGCTGCTCGACGCTGAGGTTGACGGCTTCCACAATGGCCTGCTGGCCGTATCCAGTAGAAAAGTTTTGAACCGCAAGCACCATGGTTATAACCTCCCCATTGCCGATGAACGGCGGTACAGCAAAAGAATGAATACCGGGGCTCCCAGTAGGGCGGTGACGATGCCCACGGGCAACTCCACCGGGCCAGATCGGGCCACTAAATCGGCGGCAGCCAGCACCAGCGCACCCCCCAGGGCCGAAAAGGGCAGCACCAGTCGGTAGTCGGTGCCCACCAGCAGCCGCACCCCGTGGGGCACGATCAGGCCAACAAAGCCCACCAGTCCGGCGATGCTGACGGCACTGGCGGCCAGCAGGGTAGCGGTAGCGCCAATCAGGCAGCGCGATCGCACCAGGGAAGTCCCCAACCCCACCGCCAGCTCATCCCCCAGCACCAGCAGGTTGACCTGCCGGGATAGTAAGCACCCCAGGGCCAGGGCCAGCAGAATCGCCGGGGCCGCCACCGTCACTTCCCGCCAGCCGCGACCGTTCAAGCTGCCAATCAGCCAGGTGAGGGCGGCCTGCACCCGACCATCCTGGGTCATCAACAGCAGCATCGACTGCACCGCGCCGAACAAACTGCTGAAGGCCACCCCGCCCAGAATTAGCCGTTCCACGGAAATGGTGGTGCCGGTTCTGGCCAGCAGGTAGACCATCAGGGTGGTTGCGATCGCCCCCAGCCAGGCCCCGAAAGGCACCCACACCTGCCACAGTCCAAGGCTCACCAGCAGTACCACCACCAGCCCTGCCCCAGCGGAAATGCCCAACAAAAAAGGACTGGCCAGGCCATTGCGCAACATGCCCTGCAGCAAGGCCCCGGCCATGCCCAGGGCAGAACCTACCAGCAGAGCCGCCAGCACCCGGGGCAACCGCAGGTCCCAGAGAATGGTTTGATGGGTCGCTTCCCCCTGGCGCAGGGCCGCCTGCCACAGTTCTGAACCACTCAGGGAAACTGCTCCCTGGGTCAGGGATAGGGCCACCACCACCACCAGCAATCCCAACAAAAGCATCCCCGCCCATAGGGGCCGCTGCAAAAAGCTCTGTTTACCCTGCCGCAGTTGCTGAGGTTCAGGGGCAGGAGAAGAACTGGGGGGAGAAGATAATTTTTGCGGCGACCTTGGAGGCATGGGTTACATCATATAGAAAGCAGACCAATCTTTCTCATCGCAGACCGACCTCAAGCAGATGAAAGGCTTATCTGAAAACTCTATTGAGATAGATTTTCAAATAGATTGCGGCAAAAAGTAAACGAATGTCAAGCTCAAATGAATTTAAATCTCAATAGGAGCTTGACTGAAACCAGCGAAAGCTTAAACTTCGGCAAGACCGCTGCAAGCCAGAGCTCTTAAAAATCAGGACCTTGCCACTTTCCAGGCTGTAGCTCTGCTGAATTCATAACGCTCAATCCGGTAACTATTGAGATCTAATGCAAAATGATGACGCTGTATTTATTGACTATCTGTGTCAATAAATACAACAACCTATCCCCAGCTTGTGATACCAACAAGCAACATGAGACTAATCCTCCGGCTCATCCAGGTGTTCTGAAGCTTCCCGGTAGAGGTTGAAAACGTGGTTATCTTTCAGGCAGTAATACACACTGCGCCCCCGTTTCTGATAGCTGACCAACCGCATGGTTCGCAGCACCCGCAACTGATGGGACACAGCCGATTCTGTCATGGTTACGGCCTTGGCCAGTTCTCCCACACGCATCTCGCCCAGGGCCAAAGCCGATAGAATACGCCAGCGGTTGGGGTCGCCCAGCACCCCAAAAAACTCTGCCATGCGCTGCGCTTTCTCCATGCTCAAAATCTGATCAACGCGCACATTGGCGCTGGTGGCAGGGCAGCGTTTTTCATCATGGTCTGACGAACGATGGGGCATTGGGAGAATAGACGGGACAACAGCAGGATCGGGAATAGGGGGCAACTCAACCCCCATCAAAACTAAAACTTAAGATTTTCGATCAAGATGCTTGAACAACTATTCAGGTGTTATGCTTAAAAGCATGAATACTTGCTCAAGTATTTGCCCCATTCTACCCTCTAAGGAGGCTGCTATGACGACCGTGACCCAAATGAAATGCGCCTGTGACTCTTGCCTGTGCGTAGTTGATACTAGCAAGGCGGTTGAAAGAGATGGACACTACTACTGTAGTGACGCCTGTGCCAACGGCCATCCCGATGGTTCTGGATGTGGACACACCGGTTGCACCTGCCACGGCTAAGACCGACAGATTGGCAAGTACACCTTAGTTAGACAACCGTCTTCTTGCAATGCTGAGTCGGCCATTTTCCCGGTAGACTATGCGGTCAGCAATGTCGAGAATGCGGTTGTCGTGGGTGACGAGCAAAATGGTGCAGCCCTGCTGTTTGGCCCGGTCGGGCATGGTGTCCACCATGTTACGACCGGATTTTTGGTTCAGGGCAACGGCGGATTCGTCGGCCAGTACGGTTTTGGGATGGCTGACCAGGATGCGGGCGATCCCATAGTGGATGGTCTGGTTAACCGCTTATGGCACGCCGGGGAGATCCGGGTAAGTCATCATCGACTCTGAAGATGTCGTTAGGGAAATTTTAACTTACCTTCTCGATACCGCCCTTGACCTTTCTACGTACCACCGCCAGGGCAAATCGGCCCCCTGGGTAAGGCCAATTCTCGTAGTTTGGATGATGCCCCCAGCTGATTTCAGAGACTCATACCAGGTGGCAGCAGCTTTCTCTAACCAGAGGCCCGTTTCTGGTACCAGGGGCTGATCGGTCAGATCACGAGTGATGTCTAAAAGCTGGCAGAGCTTACCCGGCCCAGCGCCCCAGCGAATGGGCTTTTCTTTACGGTAGCCCTGCAGCCAGTCGGGGGTGGCATCCAGTTCCACGGCACGAATCAGCACCGCACTGGGTACCCGGTCAGCGTCCGTCACCACATTAAAACAGTGGTACATGCCGTAGATCAGGTAAACATAGCTGAACCCTGCGGGACCAAACATGACCCGGTTGCGGGGCGTTTCGCGACGGTACGCATGGCAGGCGGGGTCGCCGGGGGCGTAGGCTTCGGTTTCTACAATCATACCGCTGAGTTGGCGACCGTCGGGCCAGCGACGCACCAGGCGGCACCCCAGCAAAGCCGGAGCTACCTCCAGAGAAGAGCGACTTAGCCACTGGGGGGTAATGATGGCATTTGAAGAAAAGTTTGAAAAAAAAGTGGATCCTACCAGGTCATCCATAGTACAGATTGAGTGGTTATGGGGGGCAATGCCTAAAACAAGTTAAAACAGCTCACCCCCCCCAGGGCAGAGGCCAGAGTGGGGGAAGTCAGACCCCGCAACTCGATGCGACTAAAAACTTTACATGCGACATGAATGAGAGCTTGTTAGCATTACAACATCTTGTTGCATAACCATCCTTTACCCCTATGGATATCAAACTCATTCTGGCTGTTTTGACTGGTGTCTTTGTGGTTGCTACCCTGTTCTTTGGTACCAAGAACGGGTTCTACAACACTGAACACTACCGCGGCAACGGCTCTGCCCACTAAGCCACAGCAAATGAACCGGCTTGCATTGTGGGTCGGCTCGTGCTGTAGGGGTTTATCCAGTCTGTGAGTGAGCTTGCTTGCCTACCTTATGGTGTGGGGCACAATCAGGAAGGTCTTTGCCTCGAGGTTCGGTTGGGGCCAAGGCGCATCTTGTTAGATTGTGGCCTTCACGATATTGCTGCATTGAAGGAAGCCGATCCTCCTATGGATGGGCTTGATTTTTTGTTTTGTAGCCATGCCCATGCTGACCACGCTCGGGGCATACTCAATTTTCACCAGAGTTTCCCCCAGGTCCCTATCTATAGCAGTGAGGTTACAGCCCAGCTATTGCCCCTGAACTGGCTGGACTCCCCTCAGGAGATTCCTCGTCACCTCTGTCAGGCCCTTCCGTGGCATACGCCGATCAGTCTGACCGAAGATCTGACCATTCAAATCTGGCCTGCAGGTCACCTCCCCGGTGCTGCCTGCGCTCTGTTCAGCTACACCACCTCCAAGCGGACTTACACACTGTTTTACGCCGCCGACTTTTTTGTATCCAATTCTCGCCTGGTGGACGGGTTACCGCTGGAATCGTTGCGGGGCCTGAAACCCGATGTGCTGATCGTAGAAGGCAGCTACGGCACGACCCGCCATCCTCACCGGCGGCAACAGGAAAATCGCCTGGCCAGTTCAATGAATCAGCTTTTGAAAGAAGGGCATTCTGTGCTGCTACCTACCCCTACCCTGGGCGTTGGCCAGGAGCTGGTCATGCTGCTGCGCAGTCACCATCAATTTACGGGCAAAGACATTACCGTCTGGGTAGATGACACCGTTGCGGCGGGCTGCGACCTGTATCTTGATTTGATGGCTTACTTTCCCAGCAATGTGCAAAACTTTGCCCGCCATCAGCCCCTGTTTTGGGATGAGCGCATCCTACCCCGAGTGCGGCGCATCCATGCTGAGGATGACCTGCCAGATCACCGCCCCTGCATTGTCATTGGCCATCGAGACGCAGACCTGAGCAGGTTTTGTCGGCAGTCTCAACGTCCCTGGACCATTCTGCTGCCAGAAACCTTCGCCTCTGCTATGGCAGACAACGCCCTTCACGCCATTGGCAACGCAGCCGGTTTAACCCTCGACTGGCTGCAAACCCTGGCTCCTGACATGGAGTCAGAACGGGTACAGATCGACACCTATTTGCTCACAACCCACAGCGATCGCACCGGCACCACCCAGCTAATTCACAACCTGCGCCCCCAGCACATTGCCTTTGTCCATGGCAATCCTACCTATTTGGCAGACCTGGCGGGGCTAGAGGAACTGCAGACCCGCTATCAACTGCACCTGCCTTCGGCAGGCAATCTGCTGGAATTTCCCATTGGTGACCGCTTTATTCAGCCGGCAGCGCCAGAGCCGGTATTTGAGGGAGAAATCACCGAAATGGACGAAAGCGTCCTGCTGCTGCTGCCCGATGCCCTCACCGACGACCCCCGCTGGCGTTCCTTTGCCGACACCGGAATTGTGCAGGTGCGCTGGCAGGGAGATGATTTGGTGCTGAAAGGAGTGAGCCAGCGAGAACTGCTCCGGGCGGTAGAAGACGAAACTCTGCCCAGCACTGGACAGAATTGTCAGAATTGCCGATTTATGCGCGGCAACCACTGTCGCAGCAGTGCCTCTCCCCTGTACGGCCTGCGAGTCACCCCCGATGGCTTCTGTCCTGCCTTTGAAGCCCGTAGCAACCTGGGGCCAGATAGCACCAGTGCTGCGGCAGATTCGGCTTAGAGTGTTCCAGCGAAATAATCATCCAGCAGCTTAAGGGCAATTCAAGACTATTCGCTCTTACGAGGGCATGGCGAGCCCGATATTTGGATAACTTTTTCGATGGGATACTCTTAGGTTGTGCCAGCAAGATAATCCTTCAGCAGCTTGATAAAGTAAGGAACAAACACGCCTTCTTGCACCCGCCTATCCTCCGATATGAACTTTAGAGGCCTACCTCGGTTCAGTTCGGCGTTCAAAATTGTATTTATCTATGCCCTTATCAGCAGCGGATGGATTTTAGTCTCTGATCGAGTACTCCAGTTACTGATCACGGATCCCATTTGGGAGACCCGGTTACAAACTCTGAAAGGCTGGGGGTTTGTCATGATCACCAGCGCGCTTCTCTACTATCTGATTCGGGCCAGCCAGCGCCGGATTCGCCGGGGCAATCAGCTCTTACAAAGCATTGTGGATGGAACCACCGATGCCATTTTTGTGAAAGATCGCCAGGGCCGCTTTTTGCTGGTAAACAGACCGTCCGCAGAGATTCTGGGCCATCCCCCAGACCAAATCCTGGGGAAGTATAACCACGACCTGTTGCCCCCCGACATCGCCCAGACCCTATCGACCACTGACCAGCAGATCATGGCCAAAGGCCAGACCCAGCAGCTGCAAGAAATCATTCCCATGGAGGGCACTGACCACATTTTCTGGTCGACCAAGTACGTTTGGCGAGATGAGCAGGGGCAGGTGCAGGGGCTGATTGGCATGACGCGGGATGTCACCGAACTGATGCAAATGCAGACAGAACGGCAACAGCTCATTGCTGATTTGCAGAAACAAACCCAGGAACTCCAGGCCCTGAATTTGGTTACCGCCAATGCCATCAGCACTCTAGATTTAGACGAATTACTGGATGTGCTGCTGGAGCGAGTCATTTCAGTCACCCAGGCCGATGCCGGTTTCATTCTGCTGGTTGAGCATCAAACCCTGACGCTCAAAGCCCGTAAAGTTAAGCCAACTGCCGATTTTGTCCACACCTCAGAGGATGACATCTTTCACCGCAGCGAAAACCTGACGGGGGAAGGGTTCGCCAGCACCATCTTCAAAACCCGTAAGCCTCTGTATGTTGAAGACATTAGCCAGGATGTTCGGTTCAGCACCCCATACCGGCAGCGGTTGCAGTCCTGTTCTCTGTTGGGAGTGCCCCTGGTGCGCCACAACCGCTGTTTAGGGGTATTGCAGATTGAGTGGTTTGTCTGCCAGGCATTTGAAGAACGCACCCTGCGTCTGCTGGAAATCACCGCAGAACGCTGCGCCATGGCAATTCTAAATGCTCAGCTTTACGCCCAATCCCAGCGGCTCAACCGTCAATTGCAAACCCAAGTTGACCGCATGCCCATGGGTTTGGTTCTGATGGATGACCAGTTTTGCATCACCAACTGGAACCCCGCCGCCACCCAAATTTTCGGCTACAGCAAAGCCGAGGTGTTGGGACGCCATCCGCGGGACTTAATTGTGCCAGCTTCGGCCTATGGAACGGTGGAAGCCCTTGCTGCAAAGCTCAGCCGGGGAGATATGTCTGCCCACAGTACCCACGAAAACATCACCAAATCCGGTCGGCTAATTTTTTGCGAATGGTACAACACCCCCTTGTTTGATCACGCCAGCCAGTTTACCGGCGTGCTGTCGATGGTGCAGGACGTTACCGAACGTAAGCGCACTCAAGAACAACTGGAACGCCTGGCCTACTACCATCCCCTCACCGGTTTGCCTCGCCGTTCGCTGTTGCTGAAGCGTCTCCAAACCCTGATGGCAGGGCCTCCCCAGGCAGCGGGAAACAATTCCAGTCTGTTTGCCGTGTTTTACCTGGAATGCCACCCCTACCGGCGACTGAAATACTCCCTTGGCCATGACCTGGCCGATGCCTTTTTGAGGGCTGTGGCCCGACGGCTAGAGTCCTGTCTGCTGTCGCCAGCGGTCATTGCCCATGTCGAAACCGATGAATTTGCCGTTCTGCTAGAGCAGTTGAGCGATCTCAGCGAAGCCACCAGCTGGGCTGAGACCCTGCAGCGAGAACTGCGCCAACCCCTCACAATTCTGGGCCACCAGCTGTTTATTGCCCCCAGGCTAGGGATCGCCCTCAGCAACCAGGGCCACGACGACCCTGCAGCCATGCTCAAGGCGGCGGATGTAGCCATGAACCAGGTCAAAACCACCGCCCAAACCCGGGCGATTTACACTCCCGCCATGGCTGAACGGGCCGTTTTGGCCGAGCAGCTCGACACCGACTTGCGTCTAGCCTTAGAACGGCAGCAGTTCGAGCTGTACTACCAGCCCATCATGCAGCTTCAAAGTCATCAGCTACTGGGTTTTGAAGCTCTGCTGCGGTGGCGACATCCACAACGGGGGCTGGTTAACCCCGATGACTTCATTCCGGCGGCAGAGCAAACCGGGCTGATTTTGCCCATCGGCGAATGGGTGCTTCACCAGGCATGCCAGCAGAGCCAGCAGTGGCAGGAGCGCTGGGGCAATGACCCACCACTCACCATCAGCGTGAACCTTTCGGCCAAACAGATCGAGCAACCAAACCTGCTGACTTACATCGAAAACACGGTGCAAAGGTCGGGGCTACAGTCTGACCAGCTCAAGCTCGAACTTACCGAAAGCCTGCTGGTAGAGCGGGGAGAACAGATTACCAGCCGGTTAAAACACCTTCGTTCTATAGGATTTCAGCTCATTATCGATGACTTCGGCACCGGTTATTCTTGCCTCAGCTACCTGCACCAGTTTCCCTTCGATGGGCTAAAGCTCGACCGCTCTTTCGTCCATCGGCTGGAAACAGATGACCAAAGTCAGACCATTATTTGCACTCTGGTGCAGCTAGCAGAAAATCTAAATATGCAGGTGGTGGCCGAGGGCATTGAAACCATCCCTCAGCTTGAGTTTTTAAGGCAGCTCAACTGCCAGATGGGGCAGGGCTATTATTTTTCCCGCCCCATGAATGCGATCGTCGCGGAGCAATTTATTGCCCTGCAGGCCGGCCTAGAGACATGAGTACCTCTAGGTCCTATCCCAAGTCTCCCGCTGCTCCCTCGCGCCCAAGCCCTCGCACTCCTTCTCGTACTCTCTAAAGACTCGCCCTAAAGACTCGCCTCTTCCACCTGGGCCAGCACCCGTTCTCGAAATTCTGGGTCACTGTTGGCCAACCCCAGCAGCTCCCAGTAAGACTGCAGGGTCAGCTCGTGAGCTTGAATCAGCTCAATGGCTTCCCGCTGAATTTCTTCCTGCATCTGCTGGGATTCGGTATCGGTTTCAGCCCGCTGCAGACTCGCCTCTTTAGACTCAATTAACGCCACCACCGCCAGGTAAGCCTCCACAAACCGGCTCACCGTTTCTGAGGGAATATCCCCTGCATCGGCAGAGCCCCCATTGGGTACCGGCGCATCTTCTACCGGGGGTAGTGCGTCGGCGCTGGGTCCAGGCGGTTCCGTAGCGGCTGCGGCAGGTTTTGGCACGGCCCAGGCCCCAGGCACACCAGAACCAACCAGCATCCCTACTAGTACAACCGCTACGATGACGAGCCGAATGCTAAGCTGGCAAAGACACCGCAGGCGGCTGATAATACGCCCGAAACTATCCATAAAAAAGTTGCTCACAGCCATCGCCCTGGGGAGAACCACACGCTTAGATGCTAGTACACTCGCTCCCAGAAAAGCCCACCAGAAACCAGATTAGGGCGTATAGTGATAAGAACATAGGCATATATACCAAGTCCAGACCAGAATCTATGGTTTTCTCTCTGAAGAAATCCTGGTTTTGTTCTCGATAAAGCTGATTTATACGTGGTTAAGGATATTGACTGGCATGGCTACTAATGACACTCCGCAGCTCCATGGGCAGGGCAGTCTGTCGGAGCGTGAACTTCAAATCGTCGAGCTGGTGGCCTCTGGGCTTACCAACCAGGAAATTTCTGAAAAACTCGAAATCAGCAAGCGCACGGTGGACAACCATATCAGCAACATTTTGACCAAAACGGCCACGGGCAATCGGGTAGCGCTATTTCGCTGGGCCTTACAGTCGGGTAAAGTGTGCATCGACGAAGTGAACTGCTGCGTACTCCCCGAGCCAGAAGAGAACAAGGACGACGCTTAATCATTTAAGATAAGGCTTTTGCGACGCCTACTACATTCAACCCATGGAGCCAATTCAATCCCTGCTGGGCACAGAAGACATTCTGCCAAAAACTCAACTGATCGGCAAAGACATCAAAGTCGCCGACATCCACACCTGGCAGACCGTAGAGGCTGCGGCGCGGGAAATTTTCCATCGGGCAGCGTATAAAGAAATTCGCACCCCCTCCTTTGAGCAAACGGCTCTGTTTGAGCGGGGCATTGGCGCAGCCACCGATGTGGTGGGTAAGGAAATGTACACCTTTACCGATAAGGGCGATCGCAGCTGCACCCTGCGCCCCGAAGGTACTGCCGGGGTGGTGCGGGCCTTTATTCAGCACAGCCTGTTTGCCCAGGGGGGTGTGCAGCGCCTCTGGTATACCGGCCCCATGTACCGCTACGAACGTCCCCAGAAAGGCCGCCAGCGCCAGTTTCATCAGGTCGGCGTTGAGCTCATCGGCAGCCACGACCCCCGCGCCGATGTGGAAGTCATTGCCCTGGCCACAGACCTGCTCAAAGCATTGGGATTGCAAAATCTGACCTTTTATCTGAATTCGGTGGGCGATAAAGCCGATCGCACCCGCTATCGGGAAGCCCTGGTCAATTACTTCACCCCCTTCAAAGCCGATCTGGACCAAGATTCCCAGGATCGCCTCATCCGCAATCCTCTACGCATCCTTGACAGCAAAGACGAAAAGACCCAGGCCATCGCCAAAGATGCTCCCAGCATTCTCGACTACCTGGGAGAACAGTCTCAGCGCCACTTTGACCAGGTGCTCAGCCAGCTCAGCGACCTGGGCATTACCTACGAACTCAATCCCCGGCTGGTGCGGGGGCTGGACTACTACACCCACACCGCCTTTGAAATTCAATCCAACGACCTGGGGTCCCAATCTGCAGTGTGCGGGGGCGGGCGTTACGACGGCCTGGTAGAAGAACTGGGCGGTCCGGCCACTCCGGCGGTGGGCTGGGCCATCGGCATGGAGCGGCTCACCCTGCTGCTAGAAAAGCTGAACCCGCCCCCGTCGGCATCTCCAGACCTCTATATCGTCTCCCGTGGGGAAAAGGCCGAAGCCAACGCGCTGCAACTGGCTCAAAAGCTTCGCCACGGTGGCCTGGCCGTAGAACTCGACCTCAGCGGTTCGGCCTTTGGCAAACAGTTCAAGCGGGCCGACCGCAGTGGTGCCGCCGCCTGCCTGGTACTGGGGGACGATGAGGCTGCTCAGGGTACGGTGCAGCTCAAGTGGCTGCAGTCTGGGGAACAGACGAGCCTGTCCCAAGGGGAACTCCTGAACGATTTAGAGGGGCTCCAGCAAAAGATTGCTGGCTTGAAGTAGATCACGGGTTCGGAGTCGTAAGATCTTGCTGCCGCCGACGGGTTTCGGGGAAGCGCCCCTGGGTCCAGATTGGGGTGCTGACCAGCAGGGTGCCCTGCTTCAGGCCAGGGGGGTACTGGCACGCTAGACCGGCACCTCGGCCCCAGCAACCATATTTTGAGGACTACCGCTGGTAAACTGCTCAATATTTTCGGCAGTGGTATCTAGGATGCGCTGCACCGCTTCCCGCGTGTTAAAAGCACTGTGGGGAGTAATAATCACGTTGCGCAGCCGCAGCAGCACATGATCAGCCAGCAGAGTATCCAGGTTGTGGCGTTTGCGATAGACCGACCGCAGCAGCTCAGCCTCTTCCCGCATCACCGGTTCTTCGGGCAGTACGTCTAGCCCGGCGGCGGCAACTTTACCTTCGGCCAGGGCGCGAATCAGGGCATCCACATTCACAATCTGCCCCCGAGAGGTATTAATCAGCACCACCCCGTCTTTCATGTGGTTGAACTGTTCCGTCGAGATCAGGTTTTTGGTTTGGGGATTGGCCGGGACGTGCAGGGTAACAACATCCGCCGCTGCCAACACCTGATTAAGACCGGCATAGCGAAACCCCAGACGCCGGGCCAGTTCTGGCCTGGGGCTGACATCAAAGGCGATGACGTCCATCTGAAAGCCCTTTGCAATGGCAATCACTTTTTCGCCAATGGTGCCCGTGCCAACCACCCCCAGGGTCTTACCCATCAGGTCAAACCCCTGCAGCCCTGCCTGGGAAAAGTCGCCTTTGCGGGTGCGGTCAATGGCCTCGGTTAAGCGATGGCTGAGGGTCAACAACAGGCCGAAGGTATGCTCAGCTACGGTATTTTCTCCGTAGGAGGGCACATTGCACACCTGAATGCCGTTCTGCTCACAAAATTCAGTATCAATGTGGTCAAAGCCCGTAGAGCGAGTAGCAATGAGCTTGAGGCGAGGCAACTGCTGCAGTACGTCCTGCCCCATATCCGAATAAATGAAAGGAGCGATAATGTCGGCTTCACTAAACTGCTCTGCAGTTTCAGCCGTAAGGGGCTCTTTTTCAAATCTCACCTGGTGGTGATCTTGCAGAGGTAGAAAACTTTCCGTTTCCCAGGCTTCGACTTCAAAAACAACAATGTGCATAGGAAATGTGCATAGGATAGGGGCGCTGAACGTTGGCGGTTCGCTTGCATGGTAAGGGGAAAAAGCCTTTCGCAGGTCTGGCTAATGGTAGGGTTATGGCCCACCACAGGACAGACTTTGGCAGATGCAAACCCAAAGTCGTTTCTGCTGATAGAGGGCGGGCGTAGTTTTTCTAAAGAATATGTAAATGGCTGCAAAATTGGGTTTGAAACCAAAACCTGTTGACTCGTCCCAGTCCAGGTCGAGATCTAGACCAAGTCCAGCTCGAAATCTGTAGTGTCCTTTAAGGAACAACTCCACTTCTGGACTTGGACAAGGTTTAACTCTTGCGGCGTAATGAATTCAACCTGCGTAAACCATGAGAATTTTTCTGGTCGCAATTTTGCTCGCGTGTCTGGCCTTAACAGGTTGCGAGGTTTTTACCCCCGACACCAGCAGGGCGCTCTCCCAAACCAAACAAATGGACGAACTCCACAATCAAACCGAGCAACTACAGCGCCAGGCCGATGCCCTGGAGCGGTTAGCAGATGCTGTGGACTTGGCCCAGCCCACGGCCAGCCAAGAGCAATAGTTAATCCTTATTAAGGGAATCTCCAAGGGGGAATTTCTCCCGTCATTTCTGGGCAGGCGAGAATCCAGCACCAGAGTTGCTTGATGTTGGGTATCTGCTGTTCTAGAGAACGCCTGACCTGAGTTCGATTCCTGCCCAGATGCTTCGCCCTTGCCGTGAATGCGCTTGTCTAACAGTTCACCCCTTACCAAGAGCCGGTCTGCGACCGACGAACCCGGTCATCAGCTTCAGGGCAAAAACCTTCAGTGGCGGCACATTTCGCAACAGCCACAAGCCCAACCGCCGTACCTGCACCAGGGGCCACCAGTTGTTAGAAAACATCCGGTCTAAAAAATCGGTAAAGCCGAGGATGGCCAGGTTTTCATTCTTTCGCCAGCGCTCATAGCGTTTGAGTACTCGCAGGTCGCCGATCTCTTCGCCCCGCTGGTAGGCTTCCTGAATCACCTGGGCCAGGGCAGCGGCGTCGCGAATGCCCAAGTTCAGCCCCTGTCCCGCCACGGGATGGCAACGGTGGGCGGCATCGCCTACCAGGGCCAGGCGAGATCGCACATAATGCTGACTCTGAAACAACTGCACCGGAAACAGCCGTCGCTCGCTGGCGAGGGTCAGTTTGCCCAGGTATCCACCGGTGTAGTACTCCAACTTTCGCAAAAATTCCAGCTCATCCAGAGTCTGCAAGGCTTTTGCCTCATTGTGGGGAGCCGTCCAGACAATGTGGTAGCGATTGCCGGTCAGGGGCAGTACTCCCATGGGGCCATCGGGCCAGAAGCGCTCAAAGGCAATGTCATTGCGGGGCGCTTCGTGGGTAATCATAAAGGTGAGACAAGACTGCCAGTACTTCCAGCCGTTGGTTTTAATGCCGGCCCACTGGCGAATTTGCGATCGCGCCCCATCTGCTCCCACCACCAGGCGAGTCTTTACCTGAAGCTGTCTCCCTTCCTGCTCAAGGTCCAGCGTGACCGCCTCAGGGCTGTAGGTTACTCGCCTGGTCTGAGCCGGGCATAGCCAGCTCACGTTGGCACATTCCTGGCTAATAAACTCCTGCAGCGCCCTCAGCATAATGGTGTGTTCTCCAACAAAACCGAGGAAATCCATCCCCAGGTCAGCAGTTTTGAACTTCACAATTTTGGGATTGTCAGCATCCGACAGGTAAATATCCCGGTACTTGCCGATGTAGGGAAAGATCTTGTCCCAGACCCCAATGCCCTCAAGAATTTTCCCCGATAGGGGCGAAAGGGCATAGCCCCGCTCCCGAGCAGCAGCCTGCTCCAGGGTGTTGATTTCAATCAGCAAAATACGAAGTCCGGTATCCTTCAACGCCGCTGCCAGGGTTGCACCCACGATACCGCCCCCGACAATGGCAATGTCACAGTCTAGGGCAGCAGTGGAGGCATCGGGCCGATAGGAATCAACGTGCAAATTCTGCATCAGTGATGACTAATCTAAGTTTTTTCCTGTCTCAAAGACATGATCCCCTCCTGGGAGGGGCAGGGGTGGGTCAATCTCAAAATTGAGCGATACACCATTTAGGGAATTGCTGGATTACTCAGCCTTAACCCACCCCGCCCTGTGGGCACCCCGCCCAGGAGGAGATGGGGGATGATTCAAACGAGGCAGTCCCTCCAGGGAATTCACCCAGGGGAGTTCGGTCAGGCTGGGTTAAGCCTGCACTACCCGGTCTCGATAGGATTCAGAATTCTGGGGCAAGTTGCTCACCTTGCGGGCGCGGAACATCCCGAACCGGCATAGACCGGCCCCAAACGCCAGCCGCATCAGCAGCATGGTGGGCACCTCTCGCAAAGACTTAACAAAGCCTGAGAAGCCAAATTTCACCAGCCCCTTGGGCCGCACAATGCCCTGCCAGATAGAGTCCAGCCAGGAGGGTAGGGTTTCCTGAGTCCAATCGGTAGTGACCACTTCCCCTGCCACCAGTCCGGTTTCTTCTAGCTGTTCTGAGAAGCCTTCAATACTGGAAAAAGAGGGGTGAGACCACTGATCCAGCAGCTGACGCATAACCGGGCGTTCCCAGAAATTCAACGGCTTACGGCGATCGTCTCGCTGGTTCCAGTCTGCCACCACCAGAATGCCGCCGGGCTTGAGTACCCGCAGCATTTCGGCTCCGTATCGGGCTTTATCAGGCATGTGGGGACCGGCTTCAATAGACCACACCACGTCAAAGCTATTGTCGGGAAACGACATATTCAGGGCGTCATTCACCATGAATTTCGCATCAACCCCCTCTGGAGTTAGCTCCGTCGCACGCCGAACCTGCTGGGGGCTGAGGGTAACCCCGGTTACCGAAAAGCCGTAATCTCGGGCTAGAATTCGGCTGCTGCCACCAATGCCGCAGCCCACATCCAATACGGTGGTGCAGCGAGGCAGGGTATCTAAACCGCCCCAGCGCACCATCTCATGGACGAAATCTTCCTTCGCCTTGAGAAAGTCTTTACGCCGGGGAGGAGACCCGTAATGCCCCAGGTGAATATGCTCACCCCAGTAGTATTCTAAAATTCCGTCTTGGGTCCACTGGTCGTAGGAGGTCGCCACCGTATTCGACGACTTATAGCTGCGGGGAGTCAGCAGATAAATCACAATACCTGCCGCTACCAGCACCACCAGAAATCCAAGCACGTAAGAAAGGACCATCGAGTAGAACCCTTAATATTTATTCATCTCTGCTCTAAGATTGTAGATCGTCTTAGCGGCGAGTGAAACCTGACTCTTCTGGTCATCGCTGCAGATTGCAGGCTGGATGCGGCAACTTCTGAGCTAAACTTAGCCTACCCAGGCACACATTCTGAATTGATGCCCTCAACTATCGCCCCGCCCACGACCCTTTTTGTCTGTTCCCTCTGTCAATTTCCTGCCGCAGACTCTTCGTTGCCTAGTCAGTCTGCAGGGGAGGTATTGATTGATCACCTGCGCTCAGAACTAAACGCACGAGACTTGCAGGATAGGGTTCACTTAACTCCCCTGAGGTGCATGGCCGGATGCAGCCAACCCTGCAACGCTTCCATCGCCGCCCCCGGTAAACTCACCTTTATCCTGAGCCAGGTATCTCCCACCGCCGGAGCTGCTGCCATAGTAGACTTTTGCCAGCAATACGGCGACTCCAGGGATGGTCGAGTTCCGTACCGCGATCGCCCCGAAATTATTCGAGCATCCACTGCGTTTGTGTTGCCGCCCCTGCCAACCTCACCCTGATAAATGGAATAGTTTTGAGGCCTTAAGCTTTGCCTAAGTCCAGAAGTGAAGTTTTGCCTAAGGGAAAGCTACAGTTTTCGAGCTGGACTTGGTATAGGGTTGAGTTTTGAGTTGAGCAGACCATTCAACCCTCCACCCTCAACATTTGAAATCTAGTAGGGGCAAAGCATCTGGTAGAGAATTGATGTGAATCCTTAAAAGTTTTCACCCAGATGCTGCGCCCTTACCGTGAAAGCTTAAATTCTCCGCAGCAAAGACCCTCCGTGGGTGTCTGTGCCGCAGGTGGTAAGGAGCTGATGCTGCTCTGCCATGGCCTCCACCCTGGGAGTGTGCTGGGGGCAGGGGTGCCACTGCTTGGGATTGCCGTAGGCGTAGTAGGCCTCCACCCCATCAAAGCCCAGCCTTGCGGCTTCAGGCACCAGCAGATCCGCCGATACTTTATAGCGAGCCGGATGGGCTAAGACCGCCAGCCCTCCTGCCGACTGAATGGCCACCACCACCGCTGCGGCAGCCATCGCATCCCCCCGAGGGGCGGCATGGTGCAGGTAAGGTTCAATCGCCCCATGGCTTGGGGTAAACCCATACCCCAAAATGTGGACCTCGGTGCCAAACATAGAGGCTGTAATTTCTACCCCCGTAAACAGTCGGGGGGTCTGGGTTTTCTGGCCCTGGTCAGAACCAGAAAACCGACAGGTTCGGGGATGACGCCACTGCCAATCTTCAAACCAGTTTTTTGCCCGGTAGTAGCCTTCCACAGTGTGGTGGTCGGTAATGGCGAACGCTTTCAGGCCAATGTCAAGGGCCTGCTCCATTAGCTCAGACGGGGTTAACTTGCCATCTGAACAATTGGTATGCATATGAAAATTATAGGTGTAGGGACAACTGTCTACCGACACCTGATTAAAAATTCTCTGGAGGTCTTGGGCACGGCCCGTCATCTGGCGTGTATGGGTTTCGGGCTGCCCTGACATAACAATCATGAAAACATTATTAAGATAACCTGCTTAAACCAATATAACGACTGAACTCAAGTTTCGATATATATTTAGTCACAATACGGTGTTTTTTTACGCTGGTGAGGCGTACCGATAAACCACAAGCCTTTATGGGATGAGAATTTATAGGGTGAGAATCGTAAATTTTCACCATTAAAAATTCCGCCTGGCCAGGTCATCCCCAGGTCATTGTCTTTTAGCCCAGAAAAGAATGGGTTTAAGCCCTGCCATATCTATGTTGACGGGTTCTCTGTTGATAAACCCCATGTATATCGCCACACACTGGCAGGCCAGTGCATCTGACCCTGCGGCTCATCCCCAAACAGCGGCTCAGTATTTAAGGGTTGTGCGGGACTTATCCATAAACCCCTACTGGATAGGGCTTTCAGAGCAGGGAGCCGACTGCTCTGTTGCTTTAGATTGGCTGGCGCGTCACATCGGCCCGATTAACCGAGAACTTGATGCCATTTTGCAAGAAGGTCTGGGCTGTTTTCATGCCGGGCAAAGGCCCGACATCCAAATTTTTGCCGCCCCTCTTCTGCCCAGGGCAGGCATTGATGGATTTTGCAACCCCCATGTTCATCCCCTAACTCTAATGGTTGACCCTGGCCGTGTCGCTCGTGTCGATTGGGATAAGTTAGTCATTCATGAACTCGCCCATGCCGTCGCCCAATCCGCGGGGCATGGAGAGCGCTTTCGGGCCTCATTGGCGCATCTCTGTCTGGCCTTTGACTTGCCCACCCCACCCGATCATTCCCTTGACCTGCTGCAGACCTGGCCCCCCTATGCCACCAATCCCCACTGGGCAAAGTACTGGCACATTGCTTGAGCACAGATCCTGTGGGAACCCGGTTTGTTCAGGCCCTACCTTCACCCTTAATGGGACAATAACCATGACCTTAGTTTGCCAAAGTGTTATGAAACGTTTACTCGCCATCCTGGGAATGACCATCATGCTGTGGTGGATGGGAACCCAATCGGCTGCAGCGGCCATTCCGGAGGATGTCCAGAAACTTTTAGAGACTAACGATTGCCCGGTGTGCATTCTGTCAGAAGCGAACCTGCAGGAGCAGGATCTTCAAAAAGCCAACCTCAAAATTGCGGTACTGGCCCAGGCCAACCTCCAGGGAGCCGACCTGTCTGGGGCCAACCTGGTGCTCACAGATATGGGGTATGCCAATCTGAGCGGCGCTACCCTGGCCGATAGCCAAATGAATGGCGCTAACCTGCACGAGGCAATCTTGACCGGGGCCGACCTCTCCCGAGCTGAAATGACCCAGGCCAATCTGGAAGATGCCGACCTGACTGACGCCAATCTAGAAAATGCCATCATGCTGAGTGTGGTGCTTGGCGAGGCCAACTTAACGAACGCCAACCTGAAGGGGGCCAACCTGCGGGGGGTAAATCGTAGCCGCGCCATCCTTTGCAACACCATCATGCCCGATGGGGTCGTAGAAAATCGTAGCTGCCCCAACTAAGGCCACCTGGGCCGACTGCGCCCCAACCACAAGTCTCCCCTGGGCGTAGCTCTACCGGCGCTGTAGAGCCTGCTTTTCAGGGCTAATTTTAGCGATATTCTGTCCAGCCCAAAACCTGGGAATTGCGTTGAGAAAAACCCTGCTGCTAGCCTTGGACGGAGTTGAGATCAAGGAATGTTCTGGGTGCTGAATCGAGGCATAGTTTGGCCTTCTTTGCCATAGGCCTGCCAGGCCAGGTCAACCAGGCCATTCACAATGGCCGCGGCCACCACAGCACTGCCCTTTTTGCCATCAATCCTGACATGGGGCACCATAGAGTCCTGCAGGCGGTCTTTCAATACCGCTGTGTCAATGAATCCCGCCGGAGTTCCTACCACCAGGGCGGGGCGCACTTTATCCGTTTCAATCATATCCACCAGGGTTTCCAGGGCGGTTTCAGAAGCGCCAATCACGAAAATTCCCTCGGGATAGCGCTGAGCCAGGGTTTCAATGCCCCAGGCCGCCTGGCTTTTGCCCTTTTGGGGACGGGTCAGGGCATCCATACTGCAGTACACGGGGTTGGCAAAAGTAGCCTGAATCACCGGGGTGATGCCAACCTGCACCATGGGCACATCCACAATAATGGTGGTGCGAGCGGCCAGGGCGGCAGCTCCAGACTGTAGGGCCTGCTCCGAAAACTTAACCAGAGATTTGTAATCAAAGTCTGCGGTGGCGTAAATCACCCGCCGCACAATTTCATATTCCGACGGTGAAAAGCTGTGCTCACCAATCTCGTTATCGATAACTCTTAAACTCTGGGCATCGGTCACATGCCATTCCATAGCGTTTGTGGGGAAATAAGATGTTGGGCTAAGTTTAGCCAGGTCTCAGGGGCAACGCAACTGGCATAAAAACCAGAATCTCATGGCATGCTTTCCCCTTAATGCCATTTTCCCTTCACAATAGAACAGTAGTGCCTAGCGATAGGAGAGTTGACCATGCGATTACTACACACCATGCTCAGGGTTGGGGACTTAGAACAGTCCCTCAAGTTTTATTGCGATGTTTTGGGCATGAAATTGTTGCGCAAAAAAGACTATCCTGGCGGCGAATTCACCCTGGCCTTTGTCGGCTACGGCGATGAAAGCGACCATACCGTGCTAGAACTCACCTACAACTGGGGGGTAGACTCCTACGATTTGGGAGACGCCTATGGCCACATTGCCATTGGCGTGGATGATATTTATAAAACCTGCGACAGTATCAAGGCCATGGATGGCAAAGTGGTGCGCGAACCCGGTCCCATGAAGCATGGCTCTACCGTCATCGCCTTTGTACAGGACCCCGATGGCTACAAGGTCGAACTCATTCAGATGGGGACTTCTGAGGGGCACAAAACACAAAACACCCCCGCCACAGTAAATGCTTAGCTAAACAGTAGCGGTAGAGTCTGGGGATTGGGCCTGCCAGTCAGGGGACGGGGCCTCCCTACCCTCAAGGCATGGTCCCCTCTCTCTGCCCAACTGATATACTGAACTACTTCTGGTTACACCCTGAACACCACCCACAAGCCAGCTCACGGAGACTATGCAGCCGACCGATCCGGATAAATTTACGACGAAAGCCTGGGACGCAATTTTTGAAGCCCAGGATGTCGCCCGTCGCTTCAAGCACCAGTACATGGAAGTGGAGCACGTGATCATCGCGCTGCTGGATCAGGAAGAAGATGGGCTGGCCCACAAGATTTTAGAAAAGGCCCAGCTTGATCCTGATTTGATTTTGGATGAGCTGGAAACCTTCGCCCAGCGCCAGGCTCGGGTTCGGGCCACGGTAGATAACAACCTGTACCTGGGCCAAAGCCTGGACCGGATGTTAGACAAGGCCGAAGCTGCCCGCCAGACTTTGCAAGATCAGTTTATTTCTGTAGAGCACCTGCTGCTGGGGTTTCAAGAAGATGAACGGATTGGTCGGCGGCTCCTGCGGGGCTTTAACGTGGAAGCTGCCGAACTGATGGCGGCGGTGCAGGCGGTGCGGGGCAACCAGAAAGTTATAGACCAGAACCCCGAATCTCAGTACGAGGCCCTCGAAAAATATGGCCGAGACCTGACCCAGGAAGCCCGAGAAGGCCGACTTGACCCGGTGATTGGTCGAGACGAAGAAATCCGTCGGGTGATTCAGGTGCTCTCTCGGCGCACCAAAAATAACCCCGTGCTGATTGGGGAACCGGGGGTGGGCAAGACGGCGATCGCAGAAGCCCTGGCCCAGCGCATCATCAACGGCGATGTGCCTGAATCCCTGAAGGGTCGCACCCTGATTTCGCTGGATATTGGCGGTTTAATTGCCGGGGCAAAGTATCGAGGTGAGTTTGAAGATCGCCTCCGCACGGTATTGGGGGAAGTGACCAGCTCAGAGGGGCAGATTGTTCTTTTTATCGACGAGCTTCACACCGTGGTGGGGGCTGGTGCCGGCCAGGGCACCATGGATGCCGGCAACCTGCTCAAACCCATGCTGGCCCGAGGTGAGTTGCGCTGCATCGGGGCCTCCACCCTGGATGAGTATCGCAAGCACATCGAAAAAGATGCTGCCCTGGAACGGCGGTTTCAGCAGGTGTACGTCGACCAACCCAGCGCCGAAGATGCTATCTCCATTCTGCGGGGGCTGAAGGAACGGTACGAAAACCACCACGGGGTAAAAATTGCCGACAGCGCCCTGGTGGCAGCGGCAGTGCTTTCCGATCGCTATATCTCTGACCGGTTTTTGCCCGATAAGGCCATTGACCTGGTAGATGAAGCTGCTGCCAAGCTCAAGATGGAGATTACCTCTAAACCCACCGAGCTAGAAGACATTGACCGGCGGCTGATGCAGCTGAAGATGGAGCAATTTTCGCTAGAAGCCGAGCGGGAAAACGGGGCCTTCAGCAAGTCGGCTCGGGATCGCCTCAGCCGGATCAAACAGGAAATTGACGAACTCACGGCCAAAGAAGACACCCTGGGAAGTCAGTGGCGCAGCGAAAAAGAAACCCTGGATGCCATTAACACCCTGAAAAAAGAAGAAGATCAGCTGCATCTGCAGATTGAGCAGGCCGAACGGGCCTACGACCTCAACAAAGCGGCCCAGCTCAAGTATGGTCGCCTCGAAGCCGTGCAGCGGGAGCGAGAAGAGAAAGAAGCCCACCTGCAAGAAATTCAGGAGCAGGGCATGACCCTGCTGCGGGAGCAGGTCACCGACGCTGATATTGCCGAAATCGTCGCCAAGTGGACGGGTATTCCCGTCAATCGCATGATGGAATCGGAGCGGCAAAAGCTGCTTCAGCTAGAGAATTTTCTCCATCAGCGGGTGATTGGCCAGCACGATGCAGTGGTATCCGTTGCCGCCGCCATTCGCCGGGCCAGAGCCGGTATGAACGATCCCGGGCGTCCCTTAGGGTCTTTCATGTTTATGGGGCCAACCGGTGTGGGCAAGACAGAACTCGCCCGGGCCTTAGCTGACCTGCTGTTCGACACTGAAGATGCCCTGATCCGCCTGGATATGTCGGAATATATGGAGAAAAACTCCGTCAACCGCCTGGTGGGGGCTCCTCCTGGCTATGTGGGCTACGAAGAAGGGGGGCAACTCTCCGAGGCGGTACGTCGCCACCCCTACTCTGTGGTGCTGTTAGATGAAGTTGAAAAGGCCCATCCCGATGTCTTCAACATCCTGCTGCAGGTGCTGGATGATGGCCGCATCACCGACTCCCAGGGCCATAAAATCGACTTCCGTAACACCGTTGTGATCATGACCAGTAACATCGGCAGCGATCATATTCTGGAGCTGGCCGGCGACGACGACCGCTACGGCGAAATGCGAGAGCGGGTGCTGAAAGCCCTGCGCAAGCATTTCCGGCCTGAATTCCTCAACCGGGTGGATGATCTGATCCTGTTCCACTGCCTACGCAAAGAAGAGCTGAGGAAGATCGTCGCCCTGCAGATTCGCCGCGTGCAGAAACGCCTGGCCGATCAGAAGCTGGCCCTGCAGGTTTCTGAATCGGCGATGGATTACATTGCCCACAGCGGCTATGACCCGGTATATGGAGCCCGCCCCCTCAAGCGGGCTATTCAGCGAGAGCTTGAGAATCCTCTAGCCACGATGATCCTTGAGACCACCTTTGCCGAGGGGGCCATTATCCAGGTCGATATGGAGGATGATCACCTCCGATTTGCAATCCAGTCCACAGAAACACTCCCGATGACTGCAGAACATGCTGCAGACGAAGTCAAAGTTGAGTCAGCCGTATAACCCCAAAAAATGTCCTTTACCGGACTGACGAACTATCACCTTAAGCTTCTAGCCGCAGCCACCATGGTGATCGATCATGTGGGGGTAGTGTTCTACCCCGATAACGACTGGTTGCGTATTGTTGGGCGAATAAGCTTTCCTCTGTTCGTATGGCTGCTGGTGCAGGGCGAAACCCACACCAGAAACGTGTGGCAATACGGCCTGCGCTTGGCGGCGCTGGGGGTCCTATCGCAACCGCTGTACCAGATTGTGCTAGACGCCAATCGCCCTAACATTCTGTTTCAGCTGCTTTTGGGCCTTGTCTGCCTGCGCCTGACCCGACGGTTTTCCACCTTTGCCCTGCCCATCTGGATTTTAGGGGCAATCGTTGCCCTGCTCACAGAAACCAGCTACGGGGCCTATGGCATTGCCCTCACCGCCATGACCCGGTATTTTCAACCCGGCCTGATCTGGTGGGCCGGGTGGGCCGGGGTACATTTACTTTGGGCTGTGGACGCCGGACCTTTTCAGCTTCCGGTAATTGGGGTTCCGATCCTGTTCTGGCTTGCCAACGGTAAACGAGGAGCTAAAGCCCGCTGGTTTTACGGCTTTTATCCGGGCCACCTGGCGTTACTCTGGGTGGCCCAGCAGATCTTTCGGTGAGTTTCTGGAGTAAGGTTGCGGATAGGGCTCATCCCAACGGGGACACTACCACAACCCCGGTACCGGTTCAGCCTGTACTGGAGCGGCAGGGGGGGCTCCCGGAACCACCTGCGGCTGACTGTCAACCGGGGGAACTTCAGCAAAGGGACACAGCACAGAACCGCCCGCCCGCACAACGAAATCATTGAAGTCTCTGTCTTGCTGGGGTTGAGAAACTAGAGTAGAGGCGGTGTCGTCCCACCGGATGGTGGTGCCCCCGTTAGCCAGGCCTTCCATGCCGTCCCCAAGATCAGCCAACTGTTCGTCGTTGGGGTTAAGCATATTATTTGAATAAACAGTGCCCACCGGCTCTCCATTGTAGAAAGACTCCAGGTAGAGCACGTAGGGAGTATTTTCTTCGAACTCAAATTCGGCAAAGGTCTCATAGACAATCGCCGAAGTGTCGTTAGGGTCAGGAGAGGGGGTTTCTTGAATTAAGGGAGTCCGTTCGCCGGTCTCTAAATTTTCAACACCAAACGTAGAGAGATAGGCTCCATTAGAATCGACAAACAAAAACTCAACAATGGTGGGGACTTCAAACAAAATCCCTTCGTTACTGAATTGATCCTGGGCCTGGGCAGAGGGAGCTAACGCTGCTACAGACCCGGCAACTAATCCGGTGGTGGCCAACAATGCAACAGGCTTAAAAGTCATAGGTCAATTTGCATGAACGTTTAACGGCTATTTGGCTTAGAGGCTGCCAGCAAAATCATTATTCAGCAGCTTCAGGCGTTATTCAAAACGACCGGCCACTGCCAGGGGAACGCTAGTCATCTGTCAGAGTATGGGTGGAATGGATTCCCTTACCAAACCCGGTCAGTGTTGAACCGATCCCGATCGGCAGTGTCTGCTTCAACATCAGCCACAAAGGACTGAGTTTCTCGCAACAGCAATTCATAGGTTACACATTCAGAGGTCACACAAGCCTGGTCAGATGGCCCCCTGACGGAAAACCGCCGGGGCACTGCCGCCGCCGCCTCAATGGAATCCCGGCAGGCAAGATAGGCTTCGTTGAGGGCAGACGCCAGCCGCTGAGCTTCTGCCAGAATTTCTGGATCTAGGACTTCTCCCATGGACCCAACAAATCCTGGAGCGACGCTGTTGAAAATATTGGTTCCCGCGGTATCCGACTGATTAGGCGGATTTTGACTAAAGACAGGCCCAACAATTCCAAGGGTCAGGGCCGATGTCACACAGCCACTTATCCCCAGAAAACGAATTAACCACCGTTGCCTTGTTGTCATCACACTCTCCCCTGAGAACTGTTTTTTTAAAGTTTATATTTTTAAAGTTTATAGTTGAAAACTGGTGCCAAAGCCAAGTACAAAGCGGGTACCGTCTCCTGCCCCTGTAATGTCACGGAGAGCGGGAGTAATGACAAAATTAAAGTTGTTGAAAGGAGCTATCGATACCCCCAGGGCTAAGTCCTGGCCAGTCCATTCGGTGATCAGGCTAACGGGCTCTAAGATACGAACCGCCACACTGCCAAAGGGGTTGACCGTGGAGTTGTCGTTATCCACATCGTCTTCAAGGCGAAACTGGCCCGTCCCGGCTCCGGCGGTAACAGCGATACGACTGAAGGGTTGATTGACATTGTCACGGATGCTGAAAATCTTGGTGACCGACCCATAGACTGAATCTTCAAAATCGCTGGTGTCGTCTCCCAGGGTTAGAAAGCCGTTCCAACCGATGGCCGCCGAAAAGCTTTCAGAAAACCGTCGGTGCAGCTTCAAATTGAAGCCACCGGTACCAAAGGAACGATTACGCCCAAAACTGGCCAGGGTGTAAGAAATCTCAGCCCCGACATACCGACGGGAATCCAATAGACCGATCCCCAGAGCGATACCGCCATCCTCCGTATTGCTGTAGCGGGTTCTCTCTTGAAACGTACCGCTAATAAAGACCGTATTTCGGTCAACTCCGAAACCCGATGGATTGGCAATCGTCAGACCTGGGGAACTAAAGTCAGCGGGGTCTTCAATGGCTCCCAGTTCTTCAATCGCCTCTAAGTCGGTTTGCACCTCTTCTAGCTCTGCTGGGTCAGGCTCTTCAACGGGCGAGGTGTCTGATAGAGGCGCAGTCTGGCTGAGCAACTGCGGGGTAAAGCGCTGATCTGCCTCCAGGGGTTGGGCATCTACATCGACCACCTGGGAAAAACCTATGGAACGAAACCTTAAATCGCGCTCAAAGTTCAAGCCGGCATAGAGGGGTTTTGTCGCATCATTGGTCGGCGTTTTCTCCAAAATACTGGCGCTGATATTGACTGACGTCGCTCTGGCAGCATCCTCTGAAGTTTCCAGGCTTACTGCCCCTTCAGCTTGCAGGGGACGATCTGAAGGAGGGAGATTTTGCGCTCCTGCAACGGCGGGTTGATTATGGCTCAACCCCAGTTCCCAAAGGGGGTGAGGAGTAGGGTTCTTAGATGCTTTGCTCTGAAAGTCGCCTGCAGAACCACTGGCATGAGGAGGAGTGGCTGAACTGGCAAAGGCTGGCTGGCTAGAATTTTGAATTGCTAGAAAAGCCAAGAAGGAAAAGGCAAGAACTCTATTTCTCATCAGGTTAAGCCCAAAAAAGGAAGCGCATCTTAAAATCAGCACCAATATAGGAGCATATATGAATTCACTGCGAATAACGATATACCGACTCCTTTTTTTTTTCAAGACTTTCGATCAGAAAGCCTAGGATAAAAACTGTGGATTATAGCGGTAGAAACCCAGCCAACTATAAGCTCAGCATATCAATATGTAGTTTTCTAACGGGAAGCAACAAACCTACTCCAAGCACTCTGCTGCCTTTTTTAAACTTCAATGCCCGCATTGCAGGCGGATCTGCAGCGATTTATCTCCTTAGGAAGAGGACGAAGCGGGGCATGGCTTTTGTCTTTAAACTCAACCCAGTCCGGGTCCAGGAGTGAAGTTTTGCCCAGGGGAAAGCTACCGTTTTCGAGGTAGATCGGTATAGAGCTGATGGCTAGATATCATATAGAGCTGATGGCTGGATATCAGCCGTAACCAGGGTATGCCGTCGAAACCGTTGTCCGATGCCGGACTCACTTTACCGCCGCAACAGCTCATGGCTTGAATTGTCTTCAAGCTGCGGCATAATAATTTCCCTGGCCTACTCTGTCCTAAAGCCTGGGACGAGGACTGGAGTTTCCCTGGGGCAAATTCCACCTCTGGCGCTGGGCAAGATTCATACCCAGTCCAGCTCGAGAACTGGAGTTTTCTCTAAGGCAAAACTCCAGCTCTGGACTTGGACAAAGTTTAGAACTGGTAGCCCAAGCCATTAAAATTAGTGACTAAGGCAATATTTGTATGTTCCAAGCTTTCCACTAGCCAAATCACATCTTTACAAAAGCGATGCTCGTGCAGATTGAAAAGTACTGAGAAGCATCGTTCTAACCAGGGTTTAGCAGCGGTGCAAAATAAGACAATCCTGAGTAGCAAGCCGATGGTCAGAGAGTACCCCACATCATTGATTAAATGACGAAAATTTCGAAACACAGGTTTATGGGGGCTGTTGACCACTAAAAAGTTAAACAGACGACGGCAGGTTTCGACCAGAATGAAGCTGTTCAGCTGTTGAGAGTCGAACTCAGCCAGGGTTTCTCTCACGTAGCGCCGCAAACTACGGGTAAAGTGATTGTTTTTGTACCTGGGGTCTTCCCGCACGATGGGGTGAATCAAATAGTCGACAAAGTCATCTTTAAAGTCCCCAAAGGAGCGGGCCGTTTTGCTATAGGTCGAGAACCAGTGGGCCTGATCTTTATGACTGCGAAAGCCGTCAATTTTGCCGGTATAGTATTCGATGGCCAGGTTCAGGTCCTGCGGCTTTAGCAAAGTAGGGTTCTCTAGAATTGAGCTATCAAGGGCCTGCTTCTGGTAGGTTTGATAACGAGCCAGCTGAATGCCAAGCTTTCTTTCTGCCGTTTGCCGCAGGTCGTTAACGTTCTGCTTTTGTTCAGGGCCGCTATCTTTAGTCAGTAAACTGCTGTCATATAAAAAAGGATAGTGGCTAATGCGATGGATTAAGGGTTGCTCTTCTGACGCTCCCTCAATGGTCTGAGTTTTTCGCTCATTTTTAGCCTCAAAAATGCTGCTCAGCCGCTCCAGGGCCGCAAACTGCTCGGTCGTCAAAAACTTTTGTACCAGAACCTGCATACGACGGGTCTGGGAATCGGGAGCGGGCGCTGGCGAAAACCCTGCGAGCTGACGAACAAACTCTGGGATTGCCCAATGGTAACGGGGCTGCACGTACCAAAAGTTAATTAGGGTGTAGCAGCATCGGTTCAGGATGAACTTGAACTCTCGCTCTATGCCGGGCCGTTCAACCAGCTTAGACAGAGCATTAGCAATAGCGGGGTCGGGATATTTTCTGCCCCCCAGAAACAAATTGCAGAAGCGCTCGATTAACTGCCTTGGCGGCTCTTCCTGACGCCAATACTGTAGATGTTGATACAAAATATCTTCAAGGGTAACCGGTGGGCTACTGGTATAGCTTGACCAAGAGTCCAGAGAATCTGGAGAGTTCATGCTGATGACCTGATTGCTAACCGACAATATAACTCTGTTCTTCTAACTCCAGGTACCCCATAACTTAGGAAGAAGCACCGTTTAGGTTAATCCCTAAAATCAGGGTGTGATGATTATACGTAATCATACTTCCCTCGACATGCCTAAAATGACACTTTTAGAAGCGTCCATTGGGGCAACCCCAGTCTTCATCATTTCCTTAAAGAGATTGTGCGGTTCTAACCGCTATCGGTCTAAACGAGTACCAATCAGGCAGGCTCCGGTCAGGCTTACCCCTGCTAAGTAGGTGCCCTCCAGATCCGCACAGAGCAGGTTGGCACCGGTTAAGGCCACCCCGGCCAAATTGGCTCCCTGCAGGTCGGCCTCCTCGAGGTTAGCATTTTCTAGATTGCTTCCCTGGAGATTAGCTTGGGCCAGATCAGCACCTTTCAGGTTAGAGTTGCTCAGGTTTGCCCCGCGCAGATCTACACCGCGCAGGTCAATCCCCTGCAGATTCACTCCCATCAAATTGCAACCATTTAAAGACGCGCCACTCAACACACTGCCCGTAAGTTTTGCCCCCATCAGGTTGGCTCCCCGCAAATTCGCCCCCCGCAAATCGCTACCCGTGAGATCTGCTTGCATCAGGTTGGCTCCCCACAAGTTAGCCCTGAGGTCACATCCCATCAGACTGGCCCCCATCAGGTTGGCCCCCTCCAGGTGGGCTTTGACCAGGGAAGAATAACTGAAGTTCGCCCCCAATAAATGCGCTCCGGGCAGGTGTATTTCCGACAAATCCGCATGGGAGAGGTCTGCATCTTCCAGATCCACTCCTGCCAGGTGGCGGGTCTTTCCAGATCGAATAGCGTCAATATCCACAGGTTTCGCAGGTCCAGGGGCAACTAAAGGGGAAAAACAGTGTTTAAGATTACGGTGTAAGGAACCGATAAAGAGCCAAACCGCTATCCTGACCAGCTCGGTTGCGTTAAAGGATCCGCTACGTCAGGATCCAGCAGACCGGCTCCCAGGGTAATCCTGGCGGGTAAGGTGGGTAAACTTAACCCCTGCTGCAAGCCCTTGACCATCAGGCTGAGCATTTCAACCAGTTTAGGATCCCACCGATCTCCAGCCTGGTGCTGGCATCGGCCCAGGGCTAAATCCAGCAGCGGATCTTCTGGAGCATCAGCGTCCTTTTCGTAACGTAACTCGGCCAGGTACTGCTGAAAGGTAGCCACCAATCCCAGCATTCTCGATTCCAGGGGAATTGCATCTCCCGCTAAACCGGCCGGGCGTCCTTCACCATTCCAGAATTCCTCCCGGTGGGTAATGATAGTGGCCACCGCCCGCAATCTGGGCATTAGCCGCAGAGTCTGCACTTCAGGGACCAGCGGACAGCTGGGGGCAGCAGAGCTGGTTAGCTGCTCAGCCCGTTCTGCCGCCGGGGCAATTCGATACAGCATGCCCGCCAGCCGCAGCCGCTGTAAACGCCAGGCCGGCAAATCCAGCAGCTGCCCCATCATTTCCAGCAAAGCAACCACTTCGCGAGCCGCCAACGGATTCACCGGGTCGTTGAGATCAACCAACTGAGCCATGCGCAAAAAGGCCTGAAGCTCATTAGAAACCAGGTTTTGGCTCAGATCTTCATCTACAGAGTCTGACAACCGGGTTTGCAAATCACGCCGACTAGACTGTAAATAGCTCACCACCTGGGTCACGGCCTGGTTAAGGTGACCCCCTTCGCCATACTCCAGAACCGGATTTTGCTGCTGCAGGGCGGCCAGTTGATCCGAGAGCTGCTGCTGCAGGGTCGTATTGTATGTGCCAATGTGGGCAATCGTGATCTCTATGGTTTCGCGTACCAGGGTCGCTTCAAAGGTCCAGAATCCGTAAAATTTTCGCTCAAGATCGTTCTCTGGAGGCCCCTGAGGACCATAGTCAGCTTCAGACAACTCTTGACACAGCACCATGGCAGCGTAGTCAGCTGACAAAATCATCAAATGCCATTCCTGGGACACTGGATCATCGGTGGCAATGTCAACCAGGCTGACGTTGTCCAGCTGACTGGTGGGATGTTCATGAAACCCCGCTTCCGGGGCGGCCATAATGGCTATATGGTCTGCCTTTTGGGCAATTTCACGGTAGCGATCGGCTTCCTGCAAATACCACTTTCCCCGCTGAAAGGCCGTTATCACCAGGGGTGAGGTTCCCTGGGTGGTTAAAATGCAATCTTCCAGAGCATGGCACAGGGCCACCAGCGTATTTTTGTAGTACACCCCATAGTTAAGCGGGGTCGTGCCCCGTTTAGCCCGGTCGCATACCAGCTGACTAAGAATGGAACCTTCGAGCATAGTCGCCCAGACTTACAACACTTTTCGACGGTTTAGACCCTAATGTCTCAAGACTATTCATTTCAGGACTGTTAACGATGATAACGTAGCTCTTCTACGGGAGGAATATTTCGCCATCAGTTCAGTATCGATAGCCTCAATGAAGACTCAATGAAGAATTTATTCGAGAGTTTCTCCCTCCATGATATAAAGAAAATATTAAGGGTTGTGGCTTCAAATCCATGCGCTGGGGGAGGGGATCACGCTATCTGGTGCAGATCAGCAGGGGGATCGGTGGCAAACTTACTCTTGCGGCAGTGAAGAAAAATCTCTAAATGTGGCAAATCGTTGCGTAATGCTGAGGGTCTGTAGTCCCCTTTACAGTCTCTGGGATCACGCAATGTTAGTGTTTTGATAACCGTTGCAGTTTGCCGCGAACCATCAACCAAACAATGGCACAAATCCTTGACCCCATTCCTTCCGATAGCTCCCAGCCGATCCTGTGTTGCTACGTCAATGCCACCAGCAAAATTCAGGTCGCTCGCATTACCAACATTGAGGATTGGTACTTCGAACGCGTTGTTTTCCCCGGACAACGACTGATTTTTGAAGCTCCTCCCTGTGCTTTGCTAGAGATTCACACCGGCATGATGGCCAGCGCCATTTTGTCTGACTCTATTCCCTGCGATCGCCTCCAGATTGATCGGGATCAGCCTGACCCCTCGGCTGAGTCTAAGGCCTCACAGCCTTCCGACAGTAGTTCAGTGGCCCAGGCCGTAGATGGTGAGCCAGAGTCTATCGCCATCGTCCGCTAGGGTCTTGTAGAACTCGCGATTCAGGTGGTATAGCAAGGGTAGGCTGTTAACTCAGATTACCACTTTGAACTTACCCTCTTTTTTATGGCTCTGGCGCATCGCAGCCTGGTCTATGGGACTGGCCGTCACCGGCTATTTGTTGCTGGCTCTCTCTGGAGGAGGGCTGGCTTACTCTCGTTCTACTAAGCAGGTCCCCTCTGCCTGGCTGCGCCCCCTGCACATTGTTTTGGGAAGCATCCTGGTGCTCTTAGTGTTGATTTTGCTCAGCATCGGCATTGTAGGAACCCTGGGGGAATATGGCAGTTTGGGGCACTCTATACATTTACCGCTGGGCATATCGGTCGTTGTTCTGGTGCTTGTCTCTGCCTGGGCTGCCAGCCGCATTGCCGCAGAACGTCCCTGGGCCCGCAAGCTCCATGTTGCCATCAACGGAATTTTAGGCTTTGCCCTGATGGGGGTGGGGCTATCGGGTTGGCAGGTGGTACAGAAATATTTACCCTGAAGGGGGAATATCACTGGCACTGCTATGGCACCCCCTCAGCTCCCCTTCAAGCCGGAAACGGCCTGTGGTTCTTCTGACCGGTTTCCTGTTTCTCCTTTAATTCGTGTCACCCTGATGGCTCTGTATGGGGCACTCATGGCTCCGTTACCTGTTTTGGCTGCGGCCAGCCAGTCTGCGGTATCGCCAGTTTTGCTAACGGTGGGCATTGGTCTGGGTGCCCTCGGGTTGTATGGGGCGCTGGCCCAGATGGTAAAGACCGATGACCAGGGCATTGAGGTTACCTATCCCCGCTGGTTTCGGTGGCTCTATCGGGGCGGCTGGCAACTGCAGTGGGATGACATTGTGGCTTTAAAACCCCGCTCTACGGGGCAGGGGGGCATTGTGTACTACTTTGTCGGGAAAGACCAGCGGGCCTACCTGCTGCCCATGCGCATCGCCGGGTTCGCCCGCCTGGTGCGGCAGGTGCAAGCTAAAACCGAGATCGATACCCAGGATGTTAAACCCCTGGCTCAGCCCTGGATGTACGGTATTTTACTGGGGCTGACCCTGCTACTGGGTCTGGTGGATCTCTGGACCATCACCACCGCCATTCAGCTGAGGAGCCCGTTGGGATTCTAGTCCCCATCTGCGGTATCAACTTTAACTTTCGTTTCTTTAAGACCTCCTGACATTCGCTTCTGTCCTTCCGGGGAAGGAACCTAAACTTTTCTTCAACCTGCGCCTGTCGGGCGGTTTGCTCAAGTCTGTCACAAAGGTGCTGACCTGATCACAGTTAAACTGAACTATCTATACCAAGTCCAGCTCGAAAACTGGAGCTTTCCCTTGGGCAAAACTCCACTGCTGAACGTGGACAAGGTTGAGGTGGCCAGAGCCAGAAAACGTCAGCAACTTTCTGAATCCTGCTCGCATGCCCCAATACTCACCCAGCTGGTAGAGCCATCGCTCCAGTGCTCCTTCTTCCAGATGGGCGCATTGTGCTTCAGGGTATCAATGGCAAACTTGCAGGCCGCAAACGCCTCGGACCGATGGGGGCAACCCACCGCCACCAGCACGCTGATTTCGCCGACGGTGAGTTTGCCGGTGCGGTGATGAATCGCTACGCGGGTTACATCTGGCCAGGTCTGTCGAATCTGTGCGGCAATCTGCTTAAAGATTTCAATTGCCATGGGTTTGTAAGCCTGGTACTCCAGCGCCACAACGGGTTTACCGTCGGTGTTGTTTCGTACCATACCGCTCATTACCACGACTGCCCCATTCGCCGGGTTATCCGCCAGGGCATAAACCTCATCTAGCGATAGGGGGGCAAAGGTAACGCGAAAGCTATCGGGAGATATGGAGGTATGAGAACGGGAGGTCGCAGTGTGCATAGGGGTTCGGAAACTTACAGGTAGACAACAAACCTTGTCCAAGCCCAGAAGTGGAGTTTTACCTTAGAGAAAACTACAAATTTCGAGCTGGACTTGGTATATGCCGGTACATACCGTCTATTTAAGGTAAGGCTGTTGTCACGGGCCGACAAGTTTCATTGCCACAGGTTGACCTGTACCGACTCACCTCCCATCCTACGCTCTACTCCCCTGGGATGTCGTTCTGCCTTTGGCCCCTTCAGCCTTCACCGAGTTGCATATCCCGCCTGGTTCCCATCAAATACAGCAGAGCCATGCGCACGGCAACGCCGCTGGTAACCTGGTCAGCAATCAGACTGAGATCTGGATCATCCATCAGATCTGAGCTGATTTCAACGCCACGATTGACCGGGCCAGGGTGGAGGACCTTGACGGCAGGTTGACACTGGCGGATGCGATCGCGAGTTACCCCAAATTGCTGGTGATACTCCCGCAGACTGGGCAGCAAATGCTGGGTCATGCGCTCCCGCTGTAGCCGCAGGGTCATCACAAAGTCGGCCTTTTCCAGGGCTGGGGCCAGGGTGGTGTACTGCACAATAGCGCGAGGAATATCTAGCGGCGTCTGCTGAATAAAGGCCTCTGCAAAACCAGGGGGAAGCAAGGTGGGCGGTGCTGCCAGATGCACAGAAGCGCCACAGGCCGTTAACGTCCAAATATTGGATCGCGCCACCCGAGAATGGAGAATATCCCCCACGATGGCGATCTTTTTACCATTGAGTGACGAAATGCTGGGATTATCCGGATTCAGGGTCTGGCATAGTGTGAATAAATCTAGCAGTGCCTGGGAAGGATGAGCATGGAGCCCATCCCCGGCATTCAGCACGCCGACCCCGGTCTGCATACGGTCCATTTCGTCGGCGATGATCTGGGGCACCCCTGCATCTTGATGGCGAATGACCATCAGGTTGGTGCCCATAGCCAGGTAGGTCTTGGCGGTGTCTAGAATGGTCTCTCCTTTAGTCAGGGAGGAAGACCCCGGCGCAAAGTTGAGCACATCTGCCGATAGTCGCTTGGCCGCCAGTTCAAAACTGCTGCGGGTGCGGGTGGAAGGCTCAAAGAACATATTGGTCACTACGACCCCCTGTAGGGCTGGTACCTTACGGGTTTTTCTCGACAGCACCTCGCGAAAGCTCACCGCCGTTTGGATCACCGTTTCCAACTCATCCGCCGTAAAATCTGCCAGCGACAGCACATGTCGTCGATTCCAGGGAGCGTTTGCCATGACCCGTCGTCCTACCCAAAACCCAGTTCAATTCAGTCCCCACAATACCGGCAACGGGGACCTAGAAGTCATCTCCCCTGGATCTGATCGGCCAGTGGGGCTGCCAAAATTGCTGATGATAGCGGGAATTCTGGCTCTGGGACTTGCCAGCTGCTCAACCTCAAAGTCTGGCCCAGAAGCTGACTCGACCCGTCCTGCCCCGGCGGCCCACTCTGCTCCGGTGCTGGAGTTTTTAGCCAGCCCCAACCTGAGCGCCCCACTACAGGCTGCCCTGGGTCGTACCCAGAGCCAGGCCAAGCGGTTGGTAGTGCCTGAAGATGCGGTTGCTGTGGCTCTTTACATCCCCGACGATCAGTGCCAGAACTATCTTACAGAAGAAGTCCTGGTTCCCCGCCAGGATGACCTGACCGAAACGGTAAAACTGATTCTGGCTGAACCAGAAATTCCCTTCTTTGAACTCACGGGGTACCGGCTTAATCATGATCCCGAGACAAAAACAGCGACGATTGATTTACGAGTCTCGCGTACGTCTCCTAGATTGTTGCAGTCCCTGACTTTCTGTGAACAAATGCTGCTGCTGGGAAGTATCAAAGAAACGCTGCTAAATCATCCCGAGTGGGACATAGAACAGGTGGAGTTTACTAATCGTGGATATCGGTTGGTGCTGTAACGGTTATCCGGTAAAAATCTTGTATGGGCAATGCCCTCAAACCACAGGCCATGCGGCCTCCGATAGAGGGCTTTAGATAATTTGAGGCTAGTATTTCAGCTCATAAGTTGTGCAACCTGTATTGCCCCCCTGCTCCCCTGCCCCCCAGCCGGTGGATGTTGCAGAACTTATGGCGCTTTGTACTAGCCACCAATGCCCAACCGCCCGGCCAGGCTGGGAGTCAGGGGCAGTAGCACCGTCAGGGTCAAAAATAGAGCCAGCAGCCCCAGGGCGGCGCGGGCATCGTCAGGTTCGGTAATGTCTTCCAGGCAGGGGCGCTCAAGGGTGCGCTGCAAAATCAAAATCAACACGGCCCAGTAGAGTGCCAGAGGGTTTACCAGAGATACCAGGGCCAGCAAGATCAGGGTAAAAATCGTGGTGCGCCCGGCGGTTTTGCGGCCATAAATCGCCTGGACAATGCGGCCTCCATCGAGCTGCCCGGCAGGCATCAGGTTCAGGGCGGTAATTACCAACCCCAGCCAACCCATAATAGTCAGCGGATGAACATCTACCAGGGGTTGCTGCAGGGCTGAGCCCAGCACTGCTCTGGCTAAAAAGCCGACTAAAATCGAGCCCTTAAAAAATTCGGAGGGGACCTGAAACTCACTGCCGGGGTGGGAGAGTACTAACCCGGTCAGCAGCAGCCCCAGGGAGGTCAACCCCCCAGCGGCGGGGCCAGCAAAGGCAATATCAAACAGCACGCTGCGGTTGGGCAACAACGACTCAAACCGGGTCAAGCTACCGAAGGAACCAATTTGCCAGGTGGGAATTAAAAACGGAGGGCTGAGGCGCACCTGATGTTTGCGAGCCAGCACCCGGTGGCCAATTTCATGGCTGGCAAGAATCACCACCAGGGCAATTAAAAACGGTAGGGCTTTAGTCCAGTTGGAAACGTCCTGCACCAGATCAAACCCCAGTAAAGCGGCTCCGGCCTCCAGGCTGGTAAACACTGTAGCCAACCCCAACAGCACGGCTAAAGCCCACTGGGTTGGGGTGGTTTTGGGAGGGTCGGCAGAGTCTGGCAGCACCACAATGGTGGGCTTTTTATCCAGGTTTTCGACTAAGAACAGGCGATACTTGTCCCCCAGGCGTTCCTTGAGCAGTTGGGCCAGGTGATCGCGGGTTTCGGTCGGTTGCCCGCGCAGATTGCCCCGAAAAATAGCCCCCTGCTGGTAAGGAATAGTTTCGGTGCGAAAGTAGGTATCTACCCCAAAAATCCCCTCAATTTGGGCCAGTTCCTCGGCGGGAATGGCCATGGTCTCGCTAGTGGTATCAGGCTGCTCGGGTTTAGGGGCGGCAGTGACTTCGTCGGTGGAGTTGGCCTTCCCTTCGTCGGTGGCGGTGGCCCCTGCTGAAACCATAGCCGCGGTGCGTTTAGCCGCCAGGTCGTCTTCGCCTATCGTTCGCAACCGTCGCCCCAGATAAATATAGATGCCTGTAGAGGCAATCAGCAGCAGCAAGACTCCGGCCAGGTTAATGTAAATTCCCAGGGCAAACAAACCAAAAAACAGCAGCCAGGGTGCCATTAACGCTACTGACTGCAACCAGGCTAAAGTGCCCACATTGCCGTAGGGGCGAGCCCGCAGGTAGCCCCAAACTAGAATCGCGATCGCAACCAGCAGAACCAACCCAGTAATAACCATATGCCGCGAAGCGTCAGTATCCTTTGCAAAGTGTACAGCCCTCATTTCCGCCTAACTTATGGGCAGAGTAGGGGCTTAAAATTGTCCTCAGTCTACCGTTCAACGGAGAACCCTGACCAGCTATCCCCTGACTCCTTTCCCAGACCAGCTCTAAACCCGTAGGGTTCTGGCCTGAGACAAGGCTGATTTGATCCCAATTCGCCATTTATGCCGCTATGCCCCCTGTTCCTCCTGACCAACCGGCCTCTAATCTACCGAAAAGTTCCTCCCAACCCCATACCAGCAATGGAGCCCAGGCCAGTGGAAGCAGCCCAGACCCCCTGCTCCCCACCGGCAACGGTCTACCCAGGGCCCAGGCAAATCTCCAGTCTGGTAAACCCCCGGCAATAGCCCTGGGGGAAGATGAAGTAGCCGCTTCCGTGGGGCCAACCTTAATCGATGGTGCTACCGCTTCTGCCGGGGCAGTGATCCTGGTGGCGGTGGCAGTCATTATTATCGGTTTGGTGATCGACAGTGTCTGGCTCACTCTGGCCGGGTCTCTGGTGGCCACCATTGTCTCTCTGCGGCTGATGTGGCCATTTTTCCGACAAGTTCTTGAGGAACTCAACCCTCAGCAGCAGGCACTGATTATCGGCATTCCGGGCATTGTCATCGGCATTATCGGGCTGTTGCAAATTACCGGAATTAGCCGAGCCCTTTTGGCCTGGTTCCTAACCCTAAGGTGGGATATTTTGGGTCCCCTGGGGGATTTTCTGGGAGCGTTCGGGCAAATCTTTATTGCCTTTCTGGCCCTATTTGTGGCCTGGCGGCAATACATTATCTCTCGGGATCTCACCGTTCAGCAAAACCGCATCACCCAGCAGCAAACCATGGATGCCTTTTTCCAGGGCATTTCAGAGCTGGTGCTGGATGACGAAGGTCTGCTGGAAGACTGGCCCCAGGAGCGCATCATTGCTGAGGCCAGAACCGCCGCCATCCTCAGCAGCGTCAACGCCTCCGGCAAGGCGAAGGTGGTGCGGTTTTTGTCCCGCTCCAAGCTGCTTACCCCCCTGCGTCGAGACAATCGGCTGGGACGTCCCATTTTGGATGGTTTGGGGGGCTACGAAGAAGACCGGGCCAGCGGCACCCGCGTGATTGATTTAGGGGCCATGCTGGCCGTTGCCGACCTGTCAGAGGCAGACCTGCGGTGGACTGACCTCAGCGAAGCAAATCTGATTCGAGCCAACCTGTACCGAGCCGATCTGGTTAAAGCTAATCTATCCCGCACTATCCTGTATCAGGCAAACCTTTCAGACGCAGATCTGATGGGAGCGAGACTTTTTTATGGAAATGCCGCCACAGCTACTCCTCGCACCCGCACTGGCAAACCCGACTACACCACCGGCGAACAAACCGGCGCTGTGATTGAAGGAGTCAATTTGACCAGGGTTCAGCGTCTCTCAGAAGAGCAACGCTACTACTGCTGCGCCTGGGGAGGGTCTGCTACCCGGTCTACCATACCGGGGGGGTGCGGCGATATTCCAAATCTGCTGGGACGATAGTGACCTGATGCAACCATGCCCAAGCCCAGCAGTGGAGGTTTGCCTCAGAGAAAGCTACAGATTTTGAACTGGGCTTGGTATATCTAAACCAGGTAGGCCGAAAGCCGACCACCAGGTTTTGCCAGTGAGCACCGACATCCCCCATTCTCTGAATTGGGGTTAACGTCTTACCCCCCTTCCCCCTTGCTCCCCTGCTCCGATAAGTAGCTCTGACTACGAGAAACGGGATACGACGCCACCAGATGAGGATAATTAATGGATTTCATATACCAGAACACTATCGCCAAAGGCAGCACATAGCGGTCCCAAGGCCAGGCTTTTATCATGATTAAAGCGTTGAATAAAACCAGCCAGAAGAACAAATCAGGTTTTGAAAAACGTAAGCAAGCCAATAGAGCCAGGCTATAAAACATTAACCCATGAAGCCAGGGTATAGGGATTAGTTTACCCACCTTCATCAAGTTTCCATTGCCATAGTCAAGGGGTGGAAAAAGCAGGCAAAATATCAGCAGCCCCACGGCAATAGCAATGTACTTAGGCCAATTCGCTTTCAATATTCTCAGAGGATGGGCGGGTCTAAATAGAATAAATTCTGGAATCACTAGATACAAACCCACGAAGGCCAGAAAATTTACAATTCCCCCTGGAACGAGGGCAAACAAACTCCTTTGAACCTCTGGAGCTTTAATCTCAATGGCTGCTTGGGGGGCTAACCCACCAAATAGCAGAATCCAGAATCCTAGAGAAAAAATAGCAGCCACTGGCGCTAAAGAATGGGCGTATTTACCCCAATTCAGGCGCTGATCTAGACGGTAGTCTTGAATCAGGGAAAACATCTCATAGCTGGCCACCGCCAGGGGAAAAGCAATCATATACTGCCGCGAAGCAATCCCTAATATAAATGCAACAGTGCTGAGAATATGCCGGTTTCTGAAGTAGGCCATAAACCCAATGAGTACCCATATAGAGGCAAGCATCTCGGTGTATAACCGTCCACTCAGACCTAAAAAATAGGGGCAGAGGAAAAGACCAATCAAGCTCAGCAGTGCTCGCCCTCCTTTTGCTTGGCTGGGCCAACCAATAATCCCAATAATTACCAGAGATAAGATGAAATTAAGCACCCGTCCTGGAACAGCTTCTCCCCCAAACAGGTAATCCAATCCGCCAAAAATAATGAAAGGCAGAGGAGTATTCAGGCTACCGTAGGTAGTCAATTCTTCTACGGTAGGCCAAAGGTCATCACTAAAGGTTCTACTTGAGGGCCAGAATGATTTTTCATCAATCCAAAGAGGGCCATTTAAGAAGTCAAACCAGACTAAAAGTGCCAGGTAAATGACCGTAATTCCAAAGATAAACAGAAATTTTTGCTGACGATGGCTTAAAGCATTAATTCGGATCATATAAGTTTTCTTAATTCGGCAAGTATAGACTTAATCAGTCTATAGCGGTTCTTGGCTCAGGAAGGTACAAACTTGATTAGATCAGCCCCCCCTGTTCTCGCTGTTAAAGTTTCATCCTTTACCCTCTCTTTAAGGAAGGCGTGGGGAAATCTGGCGATGGGCCTGATTTGAGTGGAATCCGCTATAGCAATTCTAATCTTGAGAAGTTTCCCCCGGCTCCTGAGCTTGTCGAAGCATGAGTGGGCTTCGACAAGCTCAGCATGAGAACCTGCCCATGCTGAAGTCTCCAATACTCTATACTCAGAGTCGTGAACGACACAAAAGGTTTAAGCTGCGGCAATGAACAGTAACAACCCTGTAAAAAGCGGCGTTAACACGGTAATGGGGGTCAAAGAGCCAACCCTCGACACCACCGTTCGGACAGATTTAGACAATCCCCGGTGGGATAAAGCGGTCACCTTAAAATACCTCGGCGCTACCCTGGCCCAGATTGCAGCCATGACTGCCCTATTGTGGCTGATGGATATCGTTCTGGAAAGCCTCAATACCACCACGTTGCCCCAGGGCGCTTTAACCGCTTTTGTCTGTGCCTTTTTTGCTTTTGTGACCCTGAGATCGCGTCTGTTCTCCCTCCTCGACAATACCCGCAGTAATGGCCGTTATAACGCCATTCAGCGCCCCGGTTGGGCACCGCCGCCCCTGGCATTTCCCATCGTGTGGATGAGCATTGCTGTCTTGCGGGTGGTCTCTGCCTACCTGGTGTGGTCGGCTTCGGGGCAAACCTTTCTGAGCCTGCCGCTCATCCTGTTTGTCGTTCACCTCAGCCTGGGGGATACCTGGAACACTATTTTTACTGTAGAAGGTCGCCTGGGAGCAGCAGTGCCGATGGTCATTGTGGGGCCATGGCTATCGGTGGCAGCGGTCACTATTAGCTACTTCCAGACAGAACCCCTGGCAGGTTGGGTTATTTTGCCCTCCTGGATCTGGCTGACCGTAGCTACGGTACTGTGTATCAGCATCTGGCGACTGAATGGGCAGGAACCGCTCTATCCTTTGATGACTGAGGGATGAGTGGGTTTTGAGTTTTGGGTTTTGAGTTTTGAGTTTTGGGTTTTGAGTTTTGGGTTTTGGGTTTTGAGTTTTGGGTTTTGAGTTGGTTATTCACCTCAAACTTAAACGCAAAAGCGGCAAGTGGGGCAATTGACTAACTCTTGCGCTATGACGCGATTACCCCTGACTGAGCAGATTTTCCCTGGCGGATGGATCGCTCCAGCAAAAGGTTGAGCACTGTGCGTACGCCGATGATGGCGCTGAGGCGGGCAAAATCGTCCCACTGGCTTGACATCATGGTTTTAAGAATGCTGGCCCCGATCAGAAAGCTCAGCCCCAGGGAAAACGAGTAGCTCATGGCCAAACGGCTGCGCTGAAAGCCATCTCCCGATTCCCGCCGAAAAGCGACATCGCTCATGTAGATCCAGAGGGCACGCATCACCCCCAGCAAAATAATCAACAGCGCCAGAAACTGGCAGATACTAACCATCAAGCTATTTAAATTCAGTACAATCGCGGCGACATCCTGGCTGATCAGTTTAAGCGGCATAGGGATTTCTCGCGTTCTCTGTGCCGATTGTAAGCCGCCACCAGCACCCTGATGAACCTACCTCAACGATCACACAGCGTCTCTGGTCGCAGTCATTTAGCCACGCAAATTAGTATAAGAATGGCCCAGCAAAATCATCTGGACGAGAATCGCGGTGACTTCTCAGACGGCTGTTTAGTTATATAATGCTAAAAGAAGATATTGCCGAGTCTAGCGGCTAACACCATGGCTGAATCCTGCGCCAATAACCGTTACGTAAGTTTTAACGGCATTAACTGTGACGGTAACGCAATCCGCCTGTTAGAGATGATTCAACAGCATCTCAATGAGATGGAACCCGCTAACCCCTGGCTACAGTACTTTAGCATGAAGTTCGCCAATCGTAAGGCGCTGGGGCAGGACGAGCTATTTTTTGTAGGTAGCCAAATCAGCCAGATTCGCGAGTTTCTAGAGCAGGTGCACGACAGCGAAGCTCTGGACTTACTGGATCAGGTCGAAGAAGAGTGCTGCTAACACTCAATTACGTTGACCGCTAAGCCACCCCGCGAAGTTTCCTTGTACTTCTCGTGCATATCTCGCCCGGTGTCGCGCATGGTTTTGATCACCTTGTCAAGATGGACGCAGTGTTCGCCATTGCCCTTCAGGGCCATACGAGCCGCGTTGATGGCTTTGATGGACCCCATGGCGTTGCGTTCGATGCAGGGCACCTGCACTAATCCGCCTACCGGATCGCAGGTGAGGCCGAGGTTGTGTTCCATACCGATTTCGGCAGCGTTTTCCACCTGTTCCGGCGTGCCGCCCAGCACTTCCGCCAGTGCCCCCGCTGCCATGGAGCAGGCGACCCCCACTTCCCCCTGACAACCCACGTCAGCCCCCGAAATGGAGGCATTTTCTTTGTAGAGGATGGCGATCGCCCCCGCCACCAGCAGGAACCGCACGATTCCCTCATCACTGGCCCCGTGGCAAAAGCGGCTGTAATAGTGCAGCACCGCCGGGATAATCCCCGCCGCCCCGTTGGTTGGTGCGGTCACAATCCGTCCCCCGGCAGCATTTTCTTCATTCACCGCCATGGCGTAAACGTTGACCCAATCCATAATGCTGAGGGGGTCCGCCAGGGCAAATTCCGACCGCTGCTTCAGTTGGTGATACAGCGCTCCTTTGATCTGATCGCTGACCTCTGGGGTGTTGCTAAGAAGCGCAAATTCCGACCGCTGCTTCAGTTGGTGATACAGCCCCGCCGCCCGTCGCTTCACCTTGAGTCCGCCGGGAAGAATCCCCTCGGTATTACACCCCCGGCTGACGCAGTCCTGCATCACCTGCCAGATGCGCAGCAGCCCGTCGTAGATCTCGACTTCGGTGCGCCAGACCTTTTCGTTTTCCAGCATTAGCTGGCTAATGGAGATACCGTCCTTTTTGCAGTACTCCAGCAGCTCAAGGGCGGTTTTGAAGGGATAGGGCAGCGGCGAACGGTGCAGCTCCAGATGATCCTCCGCTGCGGCCTCCTCATCCACCACAAAGCCGCCGCCGATGGAATAGTAGAGGCGCGATCGTACCAACTTCCCCTCCCGATCAAACCCCTGAAACACCATACCGTTGGGATGAAACGGCAACGGCTTCCAGTGAAACTTCAGGTCTGTCTTTTCCTGAAACGGAATCGCCCACTGCCGCAGCAGCCACACCGAGCCGGTATTGCGCACCCGCTGCAAATGACCCTCAACAAGGTCAGTGTTCACGATGTCTGGGGATTCGCCTTCAAGCCCCAGCAGCACGGCGCGATCGCTGCCGTGTCCTCGACCTGTGGCTCCTAGTGAGCCGTACAAATTAATCTGGATGCGCCGCACCTGGAAGAGCAACCCATCCGCCGCTAAGCCCTGGGCAAACTGCAAAGCCGCCTTCATAGGACCAACGGTATGGGAACTGGAAGGGCCGATGCCGATTTTGAAGATGTCGAAGACGCTGGTAGACATTTTTGGGAAGAGAGAAAGAGAGCGAGGGAGCGAGTAGGTGGGGTGGGTGAAGTAGGTGGAGTAGGTGGGGTGGGTGAAGTAGGTGGAGTGGGTGAGGTGGGTGAAGTAGGTGGAGTGGATGAGGTGGGTGGGGTAGAGAGGGGAGAAACTGTAGCGTGGGTTAGGCCTGAACTAAACTTGGGGCGAAGCAGATACCCTTGGCATTGGCCGTAACCCACAAGAGAGCGATTCCCTGCAAGATGAGTGCAAGAATCCTTACGTTGATCAATCGTCTTCAATCTGCATTCAAGACAAAGCCATGCGACTAGATTTCAGCGATTCTCATCCCCTCCTGGGAGGGGCAGGGGTGGGTTGATCTTGGCCAAGTTGATTCGTAGTAAGAGAGCCGCTTGTAGTCTCAGATTCGACCCACCCCGCCCTGCGGGCACCCCTCCTTGGAGGGGAAGTGGCTCCGTATGCCTACAGCAGCTTTTCAACCACCGTTGCCGCGAGGGGCTGGTCGAAATACTCCACCGAGACTTGTGTCCCAGGCTGGGCATAGCCCAACGGCAGGTAGGCATACACTACGCAACGACCCAGGCTATAGCCATATCCGGCACTGGCGGCATAGCCCAGTACCTTGCCATCTGCTATCACCGGCTCCTTGCCCATCACCACCGCTGACGGATCATCCAGCGTCAAAAAGCAGAGTTTGCGGCTGGCATATTCCTTACGTTGCAGCAGGGCTTCCTTGCCGATGAAGTCGCCTTTGTTGGGCTTCACCGCAAAGCCCAGACCGGCTTCGTAGGGGTCGTATTCCGTATGAATATCGCTGCCCCACAGCAGGAAGCCCTTCTCTAACCGCAGGGTTTCAAAGGCTCCCAGGCCAGCGGCGATAATGCCGTGGTCCTGCCCTGCCGCCCAGAGGGTATCCCACAGCTTCAGCCCGGATTCGGTGGGGGCGTAGATCTCCCAGCCTTCTTCACCCACGTAGGACACCCGCACCGCCAGCCCCGGAATATTGCCGATGTAGAGCGGCTGGTTGGTGAAGAACTTGAACCTGGGCTTCGACACATCCGTCTGGGTCACGGACTGCAGCACAGCGGGAGCTTTGGGACCCCACAGTCCCACACAGCAGTAGCTGGAGGACACATCCGTAATCCGCACCGACCCATCTTCCGGCAGGTGGGCCTTCATCCAGGCCAGGTCGTGCCCGTGGACGGAACCGCCCGTCACCACCCAGTACTTTTCAGACCCCAGGCGGCTCACCGTCAGGTCACACATGATGCCACCGTTTTCGTCCAGCATGGCGGTGTAGATCACCTTGCCAACGGGCTTATCCACATCGTTAGCGCAGAGGTTCTGCAGATAGGCCACCACACCGGGACCCGTTACCTCAAACTTGGCAAAAGGCGTCAGGTCGTACAGGGCTACCCCTTCCCGCGTGGCCAGATGCTCCGCCCCCTGAATGGGCGACCAGTTTCTGGCCTCCCAGCCCTGGCGGGGGGGAATGTCGTACTTCTCCAGCAGGGTGGCGTTGGCTTCAAACCACTGGGGTCGCTCCCATCCGGCACTGAAAATGAATTGTGCCCCCAGTTCCTGCAGGCGAGGATAGAACGGACTCAGCCGCATCTGCCGGGAGTGGGTCTGCTGGTCCAGCGGATGGACAATGTCGTACACCTCGTCGTACTGCTGCGCCCCCGCTCGGGTGATAAATTCGCTGCTCTTGCACACTGCGGGGAAACGGTGGATATCCATTTCATGCAGATCCAGGCTGGGCACTCCGGTGGTCATCAGTTCTGCCACCACCTTGCCGACCCCGCCGCCGTGGGTCACCCACACCGCTTCCGCCACCCAAAAGCCCTTCGCTTTGGATGACTCCCCAATCATCGAACCGCTATCCGGGGTGAAGGAGAACATGCCGTTGATTTTGTAGGTCAACTCTGCACCCGCCAGCGCCGGAAACAGCTCCGTTGTGGATTCCCAGGCCGGGCCAAAATGCTCTTCCGTAAAGGGCTTTACCGAAGGCATCACGGGCGCTTCTGCATAGGGCAGAATATTGTCCGGGTCTACCAGCAGGGGCTCGTGCTGATAGGAGCCAATGCCCCAGCAATCCCCATGCTGCCGGAAATACATGGAATGATCCTGGTGGCGAATCATGGGCAGGGTCACTTCCTCCGTCATCCCCGCCAGTTCAGGAATGGGAGCGGTCTTCACATACTGATGCTGCACTGGTGTGAGGGGAATCACCTCTCCCACCATGCGCCCAACCCGAGGACCCCAGATACCAGCACACACCAGCACCTTGTCCGTTTCGATGCGGCCCCTGGCGGTAACTACGGCCTTAACCTGGCCATCCACCACTTCGATGTCTATCACGGTGGTGTCGCCGTAGAATTCCGCCGCCCCCAGTTCTCGGGCATAGTTGGCCATGGCCTCCGCCGCCCGCAGCGCCTTAGCAATGCCGTCGGAGGGAACGTAATAGGCTCCCAGAATCTTCGTCTCGTCAATCATCGGCACCTTCTCCTTCACCTCCGCCGGAGTCAGCAGGCAGGCATCCTCAATGCCCCAGGACTTGGCCCAGCCCAGCTTCCGCTTCAGCTCCGCCATGCGAGCCTCGGTATAAGCCACTTCAATGCCGCCCACGGGGTAAAAGGCCGGTCCCTCTTCCGTACTCAGCTGGCTGTATAGCTCCACGGTGTACTTCGCCAACTGAGTCATGGTTTTCGAGGAATTGGTCTGAAACACCAACCCCGGCGCATGGGAAGTCGAGCCCCCCGTGGCAAACAGCGGACCCTGTTCCACCACAACAATATTTTTCCAACCCTGCTTAGCCAGGTGGTAGGTGGTACTGCAGCCAACAATTCCGGCACCGATGACGACGAGGGAGGCGTTGTTTTTCATGGGTCAGGTTCTCCGTGAGGGGGGGGGGGGGGGGGGGGGAGGGGGGGGGGGGGGGGGGGGTGGGGGGGGGGGGTGAGGTAGGTGGGGTGGGTGAGGTGGGTGAGGTGGGTGAAGGGAAGAGATAGAGAGAGAATTCCTGCAGGATTGAGTGTTGGGAGGGGGATGGGGTTTGAGGTTTGAGGTTTGAGAGAGTGTTCTGATTTTTGTGTAAGGGCTAATCAGCCGATTAATCAAGTTTTCTGCAAGCCTTGTAGGGCAGGCGTCTCGCCTGCTCAGCTGGGACAGGCAGGATGCCTATCCCACAAGATTGCGAACACTCCCGGTTTGAGGTTCAGCCTTGTACCCTTCACCCTTCACCCTTCCTCTCTCGCTCTCTCGCTATCTTGCTCACTCTTCTCCCCTAACCGCCTTCGCCACCATCTGCTGAAACCGATAAACGGTCCTCTCCAGCTCTGGGGAGAAGCAGCCGCCGTCGAAGCGGGGGGATTTGCGACCGACCTGCAGGCGTTCGATCATGTCGATGTCTTCGTCGTTGGTATCTTTCCAGAGGTCGATGGGGAGGTGGCGCAGGGCTTCATTTTCGGGGGTCATGGCGTCGTCGCCGACGAAGTAGAACACCATGCGCTCCAGGGTTTTGCTGGGGCTGAGGGGGTTGACGGTGAACACCAGGAAGTAGTCGGGGTGGACCCCCAGCATCAGGTTGGGGAAGACGGTGACGTATTCAGCGACGGTTTCTTTGTGGTTGGCTTCCAGGTCGGGGAAGGTGGGGAGAGATTGGCCGTCGATGACGCCGCTCTTGTAGAGCAGACTGCCCTGGCCAACGTGGATGTCGCCCACTTCAAAGCCAAAGTGGTCTTCCATGCGGGAGCAGCTGTTGAGGGCGGGGTGGACCCAGCTCAGGTGGTAGCTTTCGGAGAAGTTTTCCACCGCCAGCTTCCAGTTGGCTTTGCATTTAAGGGAGACTTGGCGGGGTTCCCGGCGCAGCAGGCTCAGGTCGTAGGTGGACCAGCGGTCGATGACCGGGGCCAGGTACTCCTCCAGGGGCGGGGCATCGCCGGAAAGATTGACGAACACCAGGTCCAGCCACTGGTCGCAGCGGATGGATTGCAGCCCTTTGCTCTGCCGGTCGAACCCTTCGTAGGAGTCTTTGTAGTAACCGCCAAAGTGGGGCGTACTTTTGAGGCTGCCGTCCAGCTTGTAGGCCCAGGAATGGTAAGGACAGCGCAAATTTCCCTGCACGTTGCAGGGCTGATTCACCAGTTCCAGCCCCCGGTGGCTGCAGATGTTATGAAAGGCCCGTAATGTTCCCTGGCGATCCCTGACCAGAACGATGGGCATCCCGGCCAGGTCGGTGGGGTAAACGTCGCCAGGATTAGGCACATCGGATGCTAAACCCACGCAAACCCAATAGTGGGCAAACAGGGTTTCTCGCTCTTGCTTTAGAAACTTGGCGCTGGTGTAGGCCATTGCTGGTAGTCCGGCCTGACGATAATCATCTAAATGAATGACGGAATTATCTAAATGGGGGGTTGACTCTGGTGCGATCTCGGGGGGACTTACAAGGGCCAGGTCAGGAATAGGATTTGCAATATTTTCCTGGGACATACACCGCCTCTATTTTTCGCATTCGTGCCGTAATTGTTAATATCAACTGCAGCAATAGCCCGGACACCAAGAACCCGAGCCATTTATAAAAAAGCCTCTTTTGACTTGTAACTACAAATTAATCAACTTGTAGTTACAAGCGTTAAAAAGACGTTAGCTGGACTAAAACCGGAAAAATGTCTTTTGGGTAACAATTTTTAGATTTCTTTTGGAAAAGCTTGACGAACTGTCAGGAATCCTTGATATCAAAGCACTGTTAGAGATTGCAGAGCCTAAGGGTCTTGCAGAGAACCGGGCCAGGAGGTCAAAATAGGTGGGCCATGACATCTGCTTAAAACCTCCTGAGGAATGGGGATTCAATAACGTGGAATAGCCGTCTCGGCTGTCCAAGCGCAGGCAAGATGCCTGCCCTGCAAAAATTGGATGTTATAGAATCCTCATTCCTTAGGATGTCATTCCTTAGGATGTCATTCCTTAGGATGTCATTCCTTAGGATGATGAAAAAAGCCATGATGCCTTAAAAATCTTTCTATATACCGACTCGCATGCCGAACTGAGGGGTTTCTCGGCTTTGGGAAAGGGGAGGGGGGTGGCCTTTGTTAGCCTGTATGTAGGAAACCAATCTCATCTCGGTTCTGTGGTAGTTATGGGGTCAAAAAGCCCTGAGTTTAACTTGTAGTGATAACTGTATTCGCGGTGACAATTTTAGATCAAGGGTGGTCTTATAGTCAGAGGGAGAGTGTCTGACAGGGGTGATCTCGCTCTGAGGCAAGCTTTTGTTAATTTTTTGCAGCTAAATAGAAACCAAGTTTCTGAAGCTTGGATGCAGAGAACTTGGTCCCTTCAGAAGGTCTGCATGGCAGGGCTCTTTGTTAACTACGCCCTTGACAAAGCAGACTTTTCTATTGAAAGGTGTTCACGGATGTTGAACGTAATTTGCTGATTTGTTCGGTATTCCTTTCAACCCCCTGAGTTCCTGTGGTCCTCATGTTGAGGAGCGGCTTCTGCGCAGAAAATTTAGCGGAAGCACAATTGCCTGTAGCGGCGTTGCACTGGACCTGTTGATATTGAGAATTAATTGTTATGACCATCCAAGATAATCGGGACAGGGGCCATGACGAGCATCCCTTTGTGATGCCTGAACATGCCCCTACCCGCCATCTTCGTCGCCATCCTGGCGATCGCAACTTCACCCGTAAGGGGTTCGACTTTCACCCTGAAGTCTTCCTGGTTTCAGGTGGGTTAGTGTTGCTTTTTGTCCTGTTTACGCTGCTTTTCCAGAACCCTGCTGAATCAGCCTTTGGGGCGGTCCAGTCCTTCATTTCGGGCACCCTGGGCTGGTTTATGATTCTGGCGGTTACTTTCTTTTTGCTATTTACGCTCTATATCGCAATCAGCAAGCTGGGCAATGTGCGTCTGGGCGGTCCTGATGCTCGCCCGGAATTTCCCACCTTCGCCTGGATCTCCATGCTGATTAGCGCTGGTATGGGCACCGGTCTAATGTTCTGGAGCGTCGCGGAGCCGATCTACCATTTCCAGGACCCGCCCGTGATTGTGGGAACGATTGAGCCCAATACCGCCGATGCCGCCCGCCAGGCGATGGGGATTACCTTCTTCCACTGGGGACTACATGCCTGGGGCATCTACGCTCTGGTGGGTCTGTCCCTGGCCTTTTTTGCCTTCAACTGGGGGCTGCCCCTGACTGTGCGCTCGGTGTTTTATCCGCTGCTGGGGGAAAAGATTTACGGCTGGCAGGGCAACGCCATTGACGTTCTGGCGGTGGCCTCTACCCTGTTTGGCCTGGCCACATCTCTGGGCTTTGGTGTTCAGCAGACTAATGCTGGCCTGAACTTTTTGTTTGGTCTGGCAATCAGCACCCCGGTTCAGGTCGGGCTGATTGCCATTATCACCGGCTTTGCCACCGCCTCGGTGGTGTCGGGCCTGGGTAACGGGGTGCGCCGCCTGAGCGAACTCAACATGATTTTGGCCGCTGTGCTGCTGGTGTTCATACTGCTGGTGGGGCCAACGGTCTTTCTGTTTAACACCTTCGTCGAAACCACCGGCTACTATCTGGCCTCCCTGCCCACCATGAGCTTCTGGACTGAAACCTTTAACGATGCTGGCTGGCAGAACGGCTGGACGGTATTCTACTGGGGCTGGTGGGTATCCTGGGCACCGTTTGTGGGCATTTTTATCGCCCGTATCTCGCGGGGCCGGACTGTGCGGGAGTTCATCCTTGGGGTACTGCTGCTGCCCACCGCTCTCACCTTCCTGTGGATGTCGGCCTTTGGTGGTACGGCCTTGAGTCTGGAACTGGGGGAAGGCACTGTCGGCATCATCAGCGGTGCAGTGGCCGAAAATGTGGCAACGGCTCTCTTCGTGATGCTGGAGCAGCTGCCCCTGACCGGCATTACTTCCTTCGTCGGCATCATCCTGGTGGTGGTATTCTTTGTCACCTCCTCCGACTCCGGTTCCCTGGTGGTTGATAGCATTGCCTCCGGCGGCAAGCTTGAGTCGCCGGTGCCCCAGCGGGTCTTCTGGGCCGTGCTCGAAGGGGTGGTGGCCGCGACGCTGCTGCTGGGCGGCGGCCTGTCGGCGTTACAAACCGCTGCCATTAGCGCGGGTTTGCCCTTTGCGGTGGTGCTGCTGGTCATGTGCTACAGCATCTATAAGGGCCTTAGCTACGAGCACGGTGTCATCATTGAAGGCAAGCGCCTGGAGTACGCCGAAGGCAAAAAGCTTGAGCGAGTAGAAGGGTCTGATGAAGCTCTGGTGCGTTAGCTACCCTCCCCTGGCAGACACTCTCAACTTCATTTCCCGCGGGAGGGATTTCCATGAACAATCAGTTTGATGTCATCGTAATTGGTGCGGGCGGCGTCGGTAGTGCTGCCGCCTACTATTTGTCTAAAGCCGGAAAGAAAGTTCTGTTGCTCGAACAGTTTGAGCTGAATCACCAGAACGGCAGTTCCTACGGCTATTCCCGAGTCATTCGCTACACCTACGACAACCCCATTTACATCAACCTGATGCGGGACGCCTACCCCCTCTGGTTTGCCCTGCAGGAGGAAGCCGGAGAACAACTCTATGTCAAAACCGGCGGTCTGGATTTTGGCCTCCCCGAACAGGAGACCTTCCAGGCCCTGAAGCGCAGCATGGATGAGGCCAGGCTGGACTACGAGCATCTGGATCAGGCGGAAATCGCCCGACGCTATCCCCAGTTTGCCCTGGACGATGGCATGGAGGGGCTGTTCCATGAAGATTCTGGATTGCTCAGGGCTTCTCGCTGTGTCTTAGCCCACACCCGCCTGGCCCAGGAACGGGGAGCTGTGGTGATGGATCAGACTCCGGTGGTGAAGATTACTCCTACAGCCAACGGGGTGGAGGTGCAGACGGAAACGGAGGTGTATGGGTGCGATCGCATCGTCCTTACCGCCGGTAGCTGGGCCAGGGGGCTGCTGGCAGAGCAGGGCATCGACCTGCCTCTGAAAATTATGCCCTGCCAGCTGGGCTTCTACCAGCCCAAGAACTCCGCTGACTTTGAGCCCGGCAAATTCCCCGTCTTCTTCGCCCACATGAACGGCGACTACGGCGAAATGCCCTACGGCATTCCCCACGAAGACCCCAGCATCGGCGTCAAAATCACCACCTTCTATGGGTGGGATACCGTCGACAAGCCCAGCGAAGTAGACTACACCCCCAGCCAGGAGTGGACCGAGCGGATTCGGGGCTTTGCTCAACAGTACATTCCCGATGCGGCGGGGCCCCTACTGGCTACCCGCCGCTGCCTCTACACCCTCACCCCCGAAAAACATTTCATTGTGGATCAGCATCCCCACCATCCCCAGGTCGTGATCGGGGCCGGATTCTCGGGCCACGGCTTTAAGTTCACCACGTTAATGGGCAAAATGCTGGCAGACCTGGCGGTAGAGGGTTCCACCCCCCACGACACTAGCTTGTTTAAGGTGACCCGGTTCCTGCCTGTGGCGGTTTAGGGTTCGTTATCTGGCGTAGGGGGGAATGTCACTGAATTAAGCTTGTCCAAGTCCAGAAGTGGAGTTTTGCCTTAGAAATGAGGATTTTATAACATCCAATTTTTGTAGGGCAGGCATCCTGCCTGCTCTTGGACAGCCGAGACGGCTATCCCACGTTATTGAGTCCCCATTCCTTAGAGAAAACTCCAGATTTCAAGCTGGACTGGGTTGAGTTTAATTTCTAAACGTCTTCTAAAAATCAAAATAGATGTAAGGCAACGTTTCTGCCGGAGCCAGCAGCCAGGCCAGAACGCTAAACAGGGGCACCAGCAGCAGCTTCAGCGGCCAACTTACTTCTATCTTGAGCCAGCGCTTAAAGCTATAGGAAACCGCCATCAAACCGAACAAACCCCACAGCAGAAACAACAGCTCATTGAAGCTATAACCTAAAGATTCTAGATAAACCTTTTGGGAAAACTGAGCGTCTGAGGGCACTCCCCATAGCTTTTGCAGGGCCAGGGTGTATTGATTCGGATCGGGCAATCGGAAAAACAGCCAGCTAAAGAACACCAGAAACTGGGTCAGGCCCCAACCAATCACCACGCCGGGTAGGGTGGGCCAGAATCCTCCTAAGGGGGATATCGACTTACCCGCCACCTGGACAAGTCGGTGAATCACCAACCCCAGACCATGGATGCCGCCCCAGATTAAAAAGCCCCAGTTGTTACCATGCCAGATGCCCGCAATTAACATCACAATCATCAGGTTGAGGCAGGTGCGCATCAGCCCCTGGCGGGACCCCCCCAGGGGAAAGTACAGATAATTCCGCAGCCAATCTCCCAGGGTCATGTGCCAGCGTCGCCAGAAGTCGGCCAGGCTAGTGGTGAAGTAGGGGGAATCAAAATTTTGGGGCAGGGTAATGCCCATCAACATGGCACTGCCTCGGGCGATGTCTATATAGGCGCTGAAATCGATATAGAGCTGCAGGCCGTAGGCAAAGGTGGCTAACCACACATCGGCACTACCCGCTCGGGGCAGATTATCGAAACTAAGGTTCACCAAAATGGCGATGTGGTCGGCGATCAGCAGCTTTTTAAAGGCTCCAAAGGCAATCAACCAGAGCCCTTCGACCACGGTATTAAGCCCCGGTGGGTTTTGCTGCTCAACCTGATCAATGAACGGGTGAAATCGGGTGATTGGGCCAGAAATGAGTTTTGGGAAAAAGAACTTATAGGCAGCAAAATCTGCAAAGTTGAGAGCCGCTGGTGACCCGCGATACACATCCACCAGGTAGGCAATGCATTCGAACACAAAAAAGCTTATCCCCAGGGGCATGATGATGCGCACCAGGGTGTCGTTGGGGCCAACTGCAATGCCAGTGCCATCCCCCCAGCCCATTAGCCGAAAAACCCCGTCCAAATATTTAAAGCCCAGCAGCAGCAGCACATTGATAGCGATACCCAGTGCCAGCAGTCGGGTTCGACGGCGGTTCCATCCTTTCTCAGCCAGCTGCCAGCGTTGGTTAGGAATTCGCCAGTCGAGGGGAGCCATAATGGCGTTGCCGATGAAAAAGGTCACCAGCATCAGGGCCACCATCAGCAGTAAATACTGCACCTGCAGGGAGCCGTAAAAGATCAGGCTGGCAACTATAAGCAGCCAGAGCCTGGCCTGGAGGTTACCCAGGGTCCAATACATGCCGACAACGCTGAGCAAAAACAGGGCGTAGGCGATGGAAGGCAGGGTCATGGCGTTTCGGTAGGTTCAGGGTTGGGCCAGGCAATTATGGGGTCTTGAGCCAGTTGGTTAGAAACCTGGTAAGCACCATACCGGTTCAGGTGGCTGGGATCTGAAAAATAATCATAGCGCTGGGGCCAGACCTCGCCCAGGTCTCGAAAGATAAAGCCAGCCTGACTGGTGGACTGCTCTAGCATGTATTTTTTGAACTTCGCCTCGGCATCCTGGCGATAGCTGTCCAGGTACTCGTCGGTAAGGGGAGTGTTCACGAACACCACAGGAATATCCTGCTCCTGGGTGAACTCTAATAAAGATTGGAAGGCTTCGTCCTGCTGTCCTTCGAGAGCAAAGTTCTTGTAGTCACCGTCGTATAGACCTGAGACCCGAGCATATTCCTGGTAGTAGGTAGCCGGGTTAAACCGCACCGAGAGGGCCAAAAAACCGTTGAAATCAATAACGCTACCCTCAGGCATGGGGGCATCCAGTTTTTCTTCGGAGGGACTATTGCCATCCGGTAGCGGTTCAGCCACCCACACCAGACGCTCCTGTAGCCAGTTCTTAAGCCGTTCCCGGTCTTCATACACCGAGGAGGCCGCTGCCAACCGATCACTCATCCACTGGTCCATGGCTGCGTAGCTGTTATTCAAAGAGGTGGGTTCAGCAGCATCAATCACCTCACCGTCATCGTCCTCGGCGGCGGCGGTCTCTGCCCGACGGGTCACCAGATCACGGTAGCCCGGAGACGCCACAATGGCGTTGTAGGTCACGTCTACCCGTCCACTGTTAAAGGCCCGAGCCCCATCCGCCCAGATAATTAACCGGGGCAGCTGGTCTGGCTCTAGCACCTGACGCAACACCATATCGACAACCTGGGCGGTGGCACCGTTGATGCCAAAGTTGAAAATATCAGCATTTTCGTAGCCCATTGCCGCCAGTTCTGTACGCAGAGCCACAGGATCTACCCCCCGTAGGGCGCGAGAACTGCCCACAATCATAATGTCTGCTGGTCCCGACTCTTCCAGGTGCTGCTGGTAAAGGGCCAGTTTTTCGTTGAGCTGCTGGCTGTTAAAGGTAGGAAACGTGGACTCTTCTACCAGGGCATCAACGGCCACCATGGGCTGGGCTGGGCTGGTAACCAGTCCGGTGTCATCAACCCCTTGGTCGGCTACAAAGCCGTCGTCGTCAGTAGCGGCAAAGTTTTCATCCTGGTCGTTTTCCTCGGCGGGCCAGCTTAATTCAGACAGAGCCCGCTCAAAACTGTTGCTGGGGTTATCTGCCGAGGCCGTTTCGTCGGTTATTGTTTCGGTGATGGGTTCCGCCAGGGCTGGGTTGGCTGGGGGATTCAGCACCTGGCCCAGAATCCAGTCCATTTGTAGGGCCAGCAAAATGCCAACCGCCCCCCACACTACGGCGATTTTAATGCCATCGGCGGTGGAAGGATCGGCAGCAGTATCCAGCACCGCATTGCCCTGGGAACTGCTGAATAGATGGGTCTTAACCAGCCCCTGGCGTACTTTGGCCAGCCCGTTGCCGCACCACTCCACCAGCTCAGGGACTGATTCTTCTGCCTGGTGGCCTTGATCAACATCGGAGGGAGTCGATAGGGTGCCATCGGGCCGCGCCAGCAGCTCATTGACATAGGCATCGGAAGCCGAAAACTCTGGGGTAGACTCGGGCACCAGACGGCTACGAACAATAAAGTCTTTGCCATAGCTCCAGGCGGGTTGAGCCTCGCCAGAGCGCCGCCCATAAATCCTGACTCCTTCTATCCCCGTAGGGCTTAGGTCCATCAGGTAGCGGGCAATGGGTGGCCCCACCAGGCGACGATGGGGGGTCACGGGGCTATCTACCATGACGTGCAGCAGCTGGTCTCTGATCAGCAGCTGCACCCGCAGACCTCCGGTAGCCAGCAAATCATCCAGGTTGGGGTTGAGATGCCGGGTCAACAAAAACGCAATGGCGGGCAAATCTCCGGTTTGCCCCAGGCATTCAGGGGTTTCTGATAGGGCCACATGGGCAGCTGCCGGTAGGTCTAAGTAGCTGACCCAGGCGGGTTCTGTCTGATCACGATGCTGCCCGTAGACCACTGAGCGTGGCACTCCCTGGGGAGCTAGAGCTTCTAACATTTTGGTCAAATCAGCAACGATGCCATCCTGGTCTTCCAGGGCGTTGCTGTGGAGATGATCTGACTCTGCGGCTAATCGGCAGATTAAATGCAGGGTGCCGCTGGCGAGTTCAGCCTCGACCTCCAGATGGCGATTGGCTAGAGCCAGGGTTGAGAGGCGCTGTAGGGCAACGACATCGCCCCACCGAGCCCACTCCCGCAACATTTCCTCAGGCGGGGTCAGGTCAATGCGCAGGCTCCAATCGGGGCGGCTTTCTCCCCTGACCTGCAGCAGCAAGACCGCGTCTTTGAACTGGCTCAACTGCAGCTGCCGCAAACGTTCTGCCGTGGGTCTGGCGATTAGGGCCGGGTCAGGACTGTAGGTGGCCTCACAGAGTATCCACAGACGCGGGATAGCGGTGTCGTGACCTTCAGCCTCAAACCCTGCTGGGGGGGAGTCAACGCTGTTTGCTCCAGAGATCGCCGCCGTATCCTGGGCGGGTTCGGAGGACGATTCATCTACGGTAATCGCCATCCGCCTCAGGTGGGCTGTCCCCGGAATGGCTTTGATACTGACCAGAACACCTACATCTAAAGCGCTGAGGGTTTCGCTCAAATACCAGGCAATGGCCTCAGGGTCTCCCTGACGGGCCAGGCTGAGGTTTGATAAAACGATGGCCCCACTGCCCCCCTCGCCACTGCGAAATGCTTCGGGCTGAAATTCAGAGTACTGCTTCAGCAGGGTCTGGGTGGCTTTAATGTCTTCTTCGTCTTGGTTCTCCAGCACCAGTTGAGCCAGGTGACGCTCAAGCCGATTCAAATAAATAGGAGCCGTCCAGTCGGGGGAAGGTTGCCCAGTTAACCGACTGTAAATGTACAGCTGGTAGACTTGAGGATAGGTTTGCTTGAGCAGAGATTCTTGCTCGCTATCCAGCAGCGCCCGCACCAGCTGCAGCAGCACCGCCGATTGACCGATCGGTTCTGGAGTTTCGCAAAGAACATGGAGAATGTTGCCCCGCAGCTTAGTGTGAAGCTCTGCCTGGGGAACACCCATAGACACTTTGAGCCAGCTGATAAAATCGGAGGCAGGAGCGCTGACTGATGGTTCTGATTTGGACATGGGGACAGACATAGCAAGTTATCTCGATCCTCAATCTCCGTCGCAGCTTAAAAGCTCAAAAGGCCGGCTGGGCTATGCGCCGTCATTATAATGACTCATTATTCCTATAATAATAATGTTTTGCGATTAAGGTGGGGCAACCAGTCGCCTATGGTATCTCATACACCGCTGATGGGTCAGAGCCCATGGCCATGCTGGGGGAATTTGTAACCCCAGCCCAGGCTAATCCTGGGAAGGACACAACATCCCGAGCTCCACTACCCGGTCGTCAGGGCGGCAGCTGCAAAGCTTGTGGACTCAAATTTCCAGAAGCATACCTTAGTCTAGGAAATTAGAACAACTGATTCCAGCGGCTCCTTCAGCATTACCTGTAGAAACCTATAGAAAAAATATCTCCAATAGCGGGTTGGCCATTCCCTCGCGGCAGCCAAGAGCCTTGCATTGCCCTGGAGCGGCTGGATGACTATGTCGCTGGAACACCCTAAGACCAATGGTTATGATAGGTGCAGTGATTTTTGTCATCCTGGTTTCTGTCATCGTTTTATAGCTGTTTATCCCTGGAATTGCCCCCCCGGTTCATCCCTGGAATTGCGCCCCGCTGTTGTTGTCGTTAGCCGCCATTTTATGACTACTGCTAGAGCTTCCGTTGAGTCTTCCCTGAAAGCTTCTGCCAGCACTCCGCTAAGGTCTCACCGATTGTCGGCAGAACTGGTGGTGGGTGCCCTGGTACCGCCTGTGCTGCTGGGCATTTTGATTGCCAGGGGGGCGGCAGAGGTGATGACCCAGGTGGGCATCATTAGCGAGCAACTGTATCAGGGACAACGGCTCCCGACTCTGAATGTCTCCGAAACCGAAAATTCTTAACAGCCAACTCGTTTCCGCTGTAACGATTTGGCTGCTCTGCCTCTGATAAACTTCTACCGATGGGATTAATCCTATAGAATTTTTGCGATACCGCTGTTCTCTCTTAGTAAGCCCATGAGTTCTAAGCTTCAACCCTCAGGCAATACCCTATCGGATGTGCAGTCTCGCCTGATGGAATTACCCGAAGCCCTGTCAAATATGACAGCTAGCCACGATCTCCTGCTGCGTCACCGCCTTAAGGTGGTCGAAGAACTCTGGGAGAATGTCTTAGAGCATGCCTGTGGCCCTGAGCTGCTGAAGCTGCTCACTCAGCTCCGGCAGATGTGTTCTCCTGAAGGCCAGGCCCCTACCACTGACGAAGCCCGAGTTAAAGCGGTGGTGGACCTGGTGGAGGGGCTGCACCTGGAGGACGCAATTCGGGCATCCAGAGCCTTTGCCCTGTATTTTCAGCTGATTAATATTGTTGAGCAGCACTACGAGCAGCGGGGCCAACAGCAGCAGTACCGGGCTGCCTATGAAACCTCGGAGCTGGCCCAGCGCCAGGCCGAGGCAAACCTGAAACTGGGCTCAGAATCTACTCCTTACCTAGACACTGGAGCAGAGGCCGGGGGTACCCATTTTCAAGCAGACCGGCTGCAGCGCGGTGTGTCCAGTGCCAACGGCAATAACCGCAAAGAAGCTGGTACCTTTCACTGGCTGTTCCCAACCCTTAAGCGGTTGAACGTGCCGCCGCAGCTGATTCAAAACCTGTTGAACCAGCTAGATGTGCGGTTGGTGTTTACCGCCCACCCAACGGAAATTGTTCGCCACACCATTCGCGATAAGCAGCGACGCATTGCCCGCATTTTGCGCCAGATGGACCTGGCCGAAGAGAGCGCCCAAAATATTGGTCTGGCTTCATCCTGGGAGTTAGAAGACTTGAAAGCTCAGCTCACCGAAGAAATTCGGCTCTGGTGGCGCACTGACGAACTGCACCAGTTCAAGCCTTCGGTCCTCGATGAGGTGGACTATACCCTGCATTACTTTCAGGTGGTGCTGTTCGAAGCCCTGCCCAAGCTCTATCAACGGTTTGAGCGCACCATCAGCACCACCTTTCCGGAACTCGATGCCCCGCGCCATCGCTTCTGCCGATTTGGCTCCTGGGTGGGGGCCGACCGGGACGGTAACCCCTCGGTTGTCCCCGACATTACCTGGAAGACCGCCTGCTACCAGCGCAATCTAGTTTTAAGTAAGTATATTGATTCTGTCGAAAAGCTGCGGGAACTGCTCAGCCTTTCTCTCCACTGGAGCGAAGTGCTGCCGGAACTCCTGGAATCTCTGGAGCAAGACCAGGTCAAGATGGCGGATGTGTACGATAAACTGGCCATTCGCTACCGCCAGGAACCCTATCGACTCAAGCTGGCCTACATTCAGCGGCGACTGGAAAATGCCTATGACCGCAGTCTGCGCATGTACGAGGGCGACCCTTACCCCGACCCAATTACTGAAGAGCAGGGAGCAGCCCCCATCTATCGGTACGGCTACGAATTTTTAAGGGATCTGCGGCTGATTCAGCGCAACCTGGAAGCCACCGGGCTCCACTGCCAGGATCTGGATACGCTGATTTGTCAGGTAGAGATCTTCGGCTTTACCCTGGCTCAGCTAGACCTGCGCCAGGAAAGCTCTGTCCATTCCGATGCTCTGGATGAAATTACCCAATATCTAGAAATTCTGCCCCAGCCCTACAGTGAAATGTCCGAGGCCGACAAGGCGGCCTGGCTGGTGTCGGAACTTAAAACCCGTCGTCCGCTCATTCCTGGGGAGTTGCCTTTCTCAGATCGCACCCGCGAAACGGTAGAAACCCTGCGCATGGTGCGGAAGCTCCACCAGGAATTTGGTCCCGACATTTGCTTCAGCTACGTCATCAGCATGAGCCACCACGTCAGTGACATGCTGGAGGTGCTGCTGCTGGCCAAGGAGGCCGGTCTCTATGATCCCGCCACCGGCATGAGCAGCATTCAGCCGGTGCCCCTGTTTGAAACCGTCGAAGATTTGCAGCGGGCTCCTGCGGTCATGCAAGCGGTATTTGAGCTGCCCCTTTACCTCAAGATGCTGCGGGGCCAGGCCGACCAGGGACGCAACCTGGCCGGGACCGAAAGCATTGAACCGCCAGCAGTACCCTTGCAGGAAGTGATGCTGGGCTATTCCGACAGTAATAAAGATTCTGGATTTCTCAGTAGCAACTGGGAAATTCACAAGGCCCAGCAGTCTCTACAGGCCACCGCCGATCAGTTTGATGTGCAGCTGCGCATTTTCCACGGTCGGGGCGGCTCGGTAGGTCGGGGCGGCGGTCCGGCCTACGAAGCTATTCTGGCCCAGCCGGGGCGCAGCATTAAAGGCCGCATTAAGATTACCGAGCAGGGAGAAGTGCTGGCCTCCAAGTACAACCTGTCAGACCTGGCCCTATACAATCTGGAAACCGTGACCACAGCGGTCATTCAGGCCAGCATTTTGAGCAACAGCTTTGATGAGATCAAGCCCTGGAACGAAACCATGGAAGACCTGGCGGCGCGATCGCGGGTGCACTACCGGGAACTCATCTACGAACAGCCCGACCTGGTCAACTTCTTCCACCAGGTCACCCCGATTCAGGAAATCAGCCAGTTGCAAATTAGCTCTCGCCCATCCCGGCGGGGGGGGCGGAAAGACCTGGGCAGCCTACGGGCCATTCCCTGGGTGTTTAGCTGGACCCAAGCCCGCTTTCTGCTGCCCTCCTGGTACGGTGTGGGCACGGCCCTGAAGGAGTTTCTGGATGAAGCCCCAGAAGAACACCTGAAGCTGCTGCGGTATTTTTATCACAAGTGGCCGTTCTTTAAAATGGTGGTGTCTAAGGTAGAAATGACCCTGGCCAAGGTAGACCTGCAAATTGCCAAACACTACGTTGCAGAACTCACCAATGAGGAAGATCGGGAACGGTTTGAGGCTCTCTTCAAGAAAATTTCCGATGAGTTTTATCTCACCTGCGACATGATGCTGCAAATTACCGACCACGAACGGCTGCTGGATGGCGATCCCGACCTGCAGCGTTCTGTGTACCTGCGTAATGGCACCATCGTGCCCCTGGGCTTTCTCCAGGTGTCTCTACTGAAGCGCCTGCGCCACTACAAAGACCAGGCCGCAACCGGGGTTGTGCGGTCTCGCTACAGCCAGGGTGAACTACTGCGGGGAGCCCTACTCACCATCAACGGCATTGCCGCCGGAATGCGGAACACGGGCTAGGGGCGCACCTTCGGGCTGCCAGTATGCATCCCGGCTTTGCCCTCCTCCTTTGCCAACGGTTTCTCCTATCTCCCCAGGGCGGCAGTCAGCGACCCCCATGGGGAGCTTTTTTGTCGACGAATGTAAATTTTCTCGTCGATGGTGGAGCGAGTTGGGTGGAATTGGATTGAATAAAACCGTTGAATCTGAGTGTTTCCCGGTCGACCGGAGCAAAATCCAGCGACTTGACAAAATTGATGTGCCGAAAACTGTCGGATGCATTAAGCTTGGGCAGGTCTGGTAGAGAGGTTGACGGACCTGTATTCAGCCACTGCATGGATAGCTCAGAGGTGAGGAGAAAAGGAATGAAAAGCTTAATCCGTTTGATGAACCGTGGGGCAACGGCAGCGTTGCTGGCGATCACCGCTGCAACCGCCGGTGCAATGCTCCATCCTGGTCAGGCCAAAGCCCAGGTCGCGTACGGTAGCTATGTTGGTGCCGGGGTCGGGGTCGGCCTGACTCGGGCTTCTGAAACCGCCGATGGCGGCGGCTTGCAGGGGGTCATCACCGGGCGTTATCGCTTCTTGACCATGCCCATTTCGGTGCGGGGGCAGGTCTTTCTCTTTGGCGGCAACTTCGCCTTTGTGCCCACCGTGTCCTACGACGTACCGCTGAACTGGAATACTGACATCTACTTGGGGGCTGGGGCCGCATTCAATGGTGGTGGTGGCGACACCTCTGTAGTCGGTGATAAGACAGCCTTTGTCCTGCAACCCGGTGTTGATTATCTGTTCCCCAATAGCAACCTGGTGGCCTTTGGCAACGCTGTGTTCGCCTTTGACGCCTATCAAGACGGCAACAACATGGCTGTGTCTGTGCAGGGGGGGTTGGGCTACCAGTTTTAGCCTTTAAGGTAAATCAGGCCCACTCTGTAGAACTGGTGTATTAAAAAAGCCTGCACCTGCGGTAGGATAACCCTCAGCAGTACCTGCTCAGTGCATGGAGTCTGACCTATGGTTGAAAGTTTGCCCCTGGGGTCTGTGATTCAGGGTTCCCTCAGTCAGGGGCTAGAAGTCAGGCTTCATCCTGATGTGTCGGTAGAAGACATGCGGGTGGGTAAGTTTCTGGTGGTGCGGGGGGTGCGATCGAAATTCTTCTGCATGCTTACGGATGTGGCCCTGGGTACCGGCAGCAATCGCATTCTGGCCCATCCTCCAGAACCTTCCAACCAGTTTTTGCAGGAGGTGCTGGCGGGTACAGGTACCTACGGCACCATCAACTTAACCCCCATGCTGATGTTCACCCACCAGCAGGAAACCGCCAGCGGCAAGCGCAACGGTAATCAGCCCTCCCACCAATCGGGAGTAAACTACGGCGCGTCATTTCAGGCCCAGACCAATGCAGAGGTAGAGTTGCTGCCGGTAAAAACTATTCCGGCCCACTTCAGCCAGGTTTTCGATGCCAGCGAGCGAGACTTTCGCATCATCTTTGGTTGGGAAGATGACCCCCACCGCCGCAATTTTGCCATCGGCCAACCCATTGATATGGCAGTACCGGTCTGTATTGACCTGGATCGGTTTGTGGAGCGCAGTAACGGCATATTCGGCAAATCGGGCACCGGCAAATCCTTCCTGACTCGGTTGCTGCTGGCAGGCACCATCCAGCGGGGAGCTGCCGTCAACCTGATTTTTGACATGCACTCTGAATACGGTTGGGAAGCCGTCAGTGAAGCGAAGCATTTCAGCACGGTCAAGGGGCTACGGCAGTTGTTTCCCGGCCAGGTGCAAATTTTTAGCCTCGACCCTGAATCTACCCAGCGGCGGGGGGTGCGCGACGCCCAGGAGCTATTTATCAGCTTTGACCAGATTGATGTAGAAGACCTGACCCTGGTTAAAGGCGAACTGAATTTGTCGGAAGCCAGCCTGGAAAATGCCATTATTCTGCGCAATGAATTTGGCAAGGGCTGGATCAATCGCCTGCTGACCATGACTAACGAGGAAATTCAGGAATTTTGCGAGACCAAAATGGGCAGCAAATCCTCCATCATGGCCCTGCAGCGCAAGCTCAACCGCCTTGCCGATCTAAAATATATGCGCCATACCAGTGCCACCAACTATGTGGCAAAAATCCTCGCCGCGCTGGATGACGGTAAGCATGTGGTAATTGAGTTCGGCTCTCAGTCCAACATGCTGGCCTATATGTTGGCCACCAATATCATTGCCCGCCGTATCCACGCCATTTATGTGCGCAAGGCCGACCGGTTTCTGCAGACCAAAAATGTAGTAGATCGTCCCCGCCAGTTGATGATCACCATAGAAGAAGCCCATCGGTTTCTAGATCCGGCGACGGCTAAACAAACTATTTTTGGCACCATTGCCCGAGAAATGCGTAAGTACTTCGTGACGCTGCTGGTGGTTGATCAGCGCCCCTCTGGCATTGACAATGAAGTGATGTCGCAGATCGGGACCCGCATCACCGCCCTGCTCAACGACGAAAAAGATATCGACGCCATTTTTACCGGAGTGTCGGGGGGGCAAAGCCTGCGCTCTGTGCTGGCCAAGTTAGATTCTAAACAGCAGGCCCTGGTTTTGGGCCATGCGGTCCCTATGCCCGTCGTGGTGCGCACCCGCCCCTATGACAGCACGTTCTACGCCCAGGTAGGCAGCACCGCCTGGGAAGAGATGCCCGACGAAGCCATCTTCAAAGTTTCGGAAGCGGCCAAAGCCGACCTGGGCTTCTAAGGCATGGAAATTCAGCCAGGTGGGGTATGCCCAAATAAGCGTCAATGAATCAGCCGCCATGCTCAAAGCCGTTACTCAGAAATATGCTTCAGCACCCGGCGATCGGTGTCGGAAAGAATGGCATCATCTTGCTGTTCGTGAGCTTGGCGGGCCCGTTCGGCCAGCCCTTTCAACTTGCCGCTGGCTTTAGTACGCCCCTGTTCAATGGCCTGCTTACGAGCCTCTGTTTTGCCAATGATTTCTTTAGTGGTGTCTAAACCGCTGTAGACATCGTCTGCAAAGGTTTCTGCCTGATCTGCGGCGGCGGGCAGATTTAACTCTTGAGCCCCTTTAGGATCGACCACCGATGTTGAGTCTAATGAAGGTTCTCTGGAGGGTTGACCGCCCTGGCTGGCAAACGTTAACGTCGTTGCCCATAGAATCAAAACGGCGGCAATGACGATGACAACCCCCCCCAGGGCAACAACTCGATTACGGGTATTCATGAAATTTGGGCTGAACTATGACCTCAGGCTAAGCGGTGAGAGTTCAGTTGCCATCTTTCTAAGGTTGGGAGTTAGAGGTGATCACAACCCGAAGTCAGGAAAAGATCCCCCGACCTGACCGGGTTACAGGGCAACAACCTAGAGCTGCTGTCGGACCCAATCCAGGGCTTCTTCACGAGTTGCAACGACCCCTTCGGCCTGGGCCAGTTGTATCGCTTCCAGGAATTGACCAATTTGAGGTCCGGGCTTTAGACCCAGATCCTGAATCAGGTCGCGCCCCGATACCAGGGCATTGGGATGGGCAACCGGGTCACTGGGGTTGAGATACCGTTCCATCAGCGGCAACATGATCTGCTCGGGTAGAGCATGGACAAGGCCCAGTAGAGCAACTCCGGCAAACCCGGCACCGGCAACTTTGAACAGTTGGTACTGCTGGCGAGCCGAGAGTTGCCCCTGAGACACCGCCTGACGCAGATACTGCCACCCCACAAGTACAGAGAGGGTGGCTTGCTGCTCGGCTCGACTATATTTCAAGGTCACCAGGGTTGTTTCGGCTTGCTCTGCATCTGCCGGTAAGAGTTGACTTAATTTAGTGGCCTTAAGCCAGCTGCGGTGCAGCCCCGGAGTAGATTTCTCTTTAATCCACCCCCTCAGCAAGGTTGAATAGCTGGGCCAGCGTTCGTGGAGTTGGGCTGCAGCCTGATCAATGGCCTGCAGTTGGTGAATTTGGCCAGCTTCCACCAGGGGCAGCCAGGTAGTCAGAACACCGTCTTCCCAGGCTTGTTGGAGCAGGGGAGTCCCCTGGGGCAGGCTCAGCAGGCAGTCGATTTCTCCCCGCACCCGTTCAGCCGCTACAGTTTTCAGGTAGGGCGCTAAAGACCGAATGATGGCTTTGGTCTCGCCATCCAGGCCAAACCCGAGTTGCGCCGCCTGCCGATAGGCCCGCAGCAACCGTAGAGGGTCATCTTTCAAATTTTCGGGAGCAATCATACATAGAACTCTGCGTTCTAGATCGGCGCACCCATCTAGCGGGTCCAGCAGAGTTTCGCTGTGGGGGTTGTAGGCAATGGCGTTGATGGTAAAGTCACGCCGATGTAGATCGCTGTAAATTGTAGGGCCAATTTGCTGGGCAAAGTCTACCGTGGCATTGCTAAAAACCACGCGGGCAATCTGATGTTCTGCATCTAGCACAACGAACCCGGCGTTGTAATGCAAGGCGATGGCACGGGCAGTTTCTACAGCCTTTTCAGGCAAAACAAAATCCAGATCGAGGTAATCGGCCTGACGATCAAGCAGCGCATCGCGGACACTTCCCCCCACCAGGAAAACCCCATGCGGTAGTAGCGACACATTGAAAGGCCAGGTCTTTGGCGACAATGCCGACTGTTGGGTAGCCACTGCATGGGATAAGGAAATCAAAGTCGGACTCAACGTAACCTTTATCTCTTCTATTACAACAGGCTTTTCCATTCCTGACAGCGCCAATTCGGTATAAACCTTGTCCAAGTTCCAAAGTGACGTTTTGCCTGAGGAAAAACTACAAACTGCGAACTGGGCTGGTTATCTACCGGAGCGCTGAAGGTGATGGCACTCAGCAAACGGCTCCTTATTGTCTACCATTGGGGGCTCAAACGCTACCCTCTTCTGAGCGGAGGTCTTTTCAGGGTGGTTCTATAATCTGATTTAAAGAAAAAGATAGATGCTACCCGACCAGGGGCCGGGGGAAAGTTGCAGGGGGTTTGTTTCATTTTTGTTTCATAATGGGAAGAGTTGGCTGGCATCCCTTCCGGCTTGCAAAGAAAGTTGAGCAACGGATTTGTTTAGAACGTGGGATATTTGTCTGGAAATATTCAGTACCTCCTCATTAACGGAGCCATTGGCGTGGGTATTGCGGCTGATGCTGTAATTGCCACCATTGGTAGATTCCGACGTTTTGAAACCGTTCGCGACGCCCTCACCTGGGCGGCGGCCATTGGGTTTACTCACACTCTGTTTCCTATGATTGGGCTGATTGGCCTTTGGTATGCCGCCAGTTCCTTTCCGTCCCTCAAGGCTGGGATTTATGGAGCAGGGTTTCTGATTATGGTCTGGTTCATTGCTGAGGTGATCCAGGAAATTGCCGGACTCGACAACGATGACGATGGCGATGATGACGACGACCTGGAGAGCGACAGCGACTTTTTCTATCGGTTTTTGTCTAACCACTCAAGATTTTGGGCCGCAGTGTGGGCCGTTTCTATTGATGCCCTGGTAACCGGGCCTGGCAAAACCGCAGCCACTGCCCAGTGGACCCAGGCGCAGGTGCTGGGAAGCTTTCCCCTGGTTGGTTTTGTGGTGTTTGGCCTGGTGATGCTCAGCGCCTGGCCAGCGATTGTGCTGCGCCGCCACTGGCTAGAGCATAAATTTGATGATCCCCGTGGTCTGGCTCGCTTTACGGCCATTGGCTCCTGGATTGAGCTCAGCATTTTTCTGTATTTTGCTTATCTGGCCGTATCCGAAATGGTGGTGGCTCTGGGAGTAAAACCGTTTATCAGCGAATTTGTCATTGCCGGTGGCTTCAGCCTGGTTACCACGGTTATGCTGCTTATTGCCCTGGGAGAGCGAGTTTGGGGCAACCAACTGCATGAGGCTGAAGAGTTACTCAAGCAGTAACCCCGTGACCTGACCGAAGAAATAAACCTTGTCCAAGTCCAGAAGTGGAGTTTTACCCTAAAGAAAACTACAGATTTCGAGCTGGACTTGGTATAGATGGGTGATTAACTTGTCCGAGAAGTTTATCTTTGTTTTTTTGGATGGCGTTGGTTTAGGCTCCCAGACGGCGCAAAATCCCCTGTCCATGGAAGCTAATCTCCCGTTTGTATCAGCCCTGTTAGGGACTCCCCTACTGGGCAATGGAACGATCCGTCAGCCGGGAATACTGTTTAAGCCCATCGACGCGCGGCTCGGGGTGCCGGGCCTGCCCCAGAGCGCAACGGGGCAAACCTCCCTCTACACCGGCTGCAACGCGCCCCAGTTTCGGGGGCAGCACCAGACCGGCTTTGCCAATGGGACCCTGAGGCAGCTCATTGACGCCTACGGCATATTCAAGCAAGTGCTGCACCTGGGCGGTACGGCGACCCTGGCCAATCTCTATTCGCCCCAATACTTTTATGCCATTGCCCATCGGCGAATTCGTTACTCCGTAGGCACCCTGCTCAACCTGACGGCAGGGCTCCCCTTTCGCCTGCAGACGGAGTATGAAGCCGGTGAAGCCTTATTTTGGGATATTACCGGCGAATTGGCCCGCCATCGGGGCATTGCCGCTCCCCCCATCTCCCCGCAGGCGGCAGGTCAACGGTTGGCCCAACTCGGCAGCCGGTACACGATTACCCTGTTTGAAAGCTATCTGACGGATTTTGCCGGCCACAGCCAGGATTGGGAGCAATCCGTCCAGGTCCTAAACCGGGTCGATAGCTTTCTAGAAAGCCTAGTTAACCACCTGGATAGCCACACCACTCTAGTCATCAGCAGTGACCACGGCAATCTGGAAGATCTCTCCACCAAACGCCACACCCTCAACCCTGTGCCGCTGATTGCGGTGGGTCCCCAGGCCCAGGCCTTGGCTCAGGTACAGGACATTACTGGCATAACGCCGACGATTCTGGCCTGTTTACGCCATCAGCAGCAGCAACCGCAACTGCCCGCTGCTGTAGAAAGGCTTAAAGACCTCCGGCAACCCCAAAACCTGCGATAGTCTGACCATGTCGCAGCAACGGGGATAACCATGGAAAACTTTGCCTGGGAAAAACTGCAAAATGGGTCTGACATCCGAGGCGTTGCCCTGGACGGGGTGGAAGGGGAAAATGTGAACCTCAGCCCAGACATTGCCGCCACCCTGGGGAAAGCCTTTGTCACCTGGCTGGCAACGAAAGCCAGCAGTTCCCCCACCGACCTCACCATTGCAGTAGGCCGAGACAGCCGCATTTCTGGCCCAGCCCTGATGAAAGCGGTAATGGAGGGCATTGCCGCCACCGGGTGCCGGGTCTACGACTTTGCCATGGCCTCAACCCCGGCCATGTTTATGAGCACCGTTACCCCCGGCTATACCTGCCACGGGGCCATTATGCTCACCGCCAGCCATTTGCCCTTTAACCGCAACGGCCTGAAGTTTTTTACCCCTCAAGGGGGACTGGAGAAGCAGGACATCACCGACATTCTGGCCCTGGCTAAACAGGGGAATTTTCCCCAGGCCGATGCCCCCGGTGGGATAGAAGCCCGCGACTTTATTGCGGTCTATGCCGAACAGCTGGTAAACACCATTCGCCAGGGGGTGGCCCATCCCGACCATTTCGACGAACCCCTGAAGGGGCTGAAAATTGTAGTGGATGCTGGCAACGGGGCGGGGGGGTTCTATGCCGCTAAAGTCCTGGTTCCCCTGGGGGCAGACACCACAGGCAGTCAGTTCTTAGAGCCTGACGGCAGCTTTCCTAACCACATTCCCAACCCGGAAAATCATGGGGCGATGCAGTCCATCTGCGATGCGGTTAAAGCTCATGGAGCAGATTTTGGCATTATCTTCGACACCGATGTAGACCGGGGCGCGGCGGTGGATGACCAGGGCAACGCCATTAACCGCAATCGCCTCATCGCCATGATGGCCGCCGTTGTGCTGAGGGAGCATCCCGGTTCCACCATCGTGACCGACTCCATCACCTCAGACGGGTTAACCCAGTTCATTGAAGGAGAGCTTAAGGGCGTTCACCATCGCTTTAAGCGGGGCTACAAAAATGTCATTAACGAGGCGATTCGGTTAAACCACGAGGGGCAGGAATCGTGGCTGGCTATCGAAACCTCGGGCCACGGGGCCATGAAGGAAAACTATTTCCTGGATGACGGGGCCTATCTGGTCAGTAAGCTGCTGGTGGAGCTGGCCAAAACCAAGCTGCAGAACCAGTCCCTGAGGGATTTGATTGCACCCCTGAAGGAACCGGTAGAAAGCGAAGAATTTCGCCTCAAAATTAACCTGGCAGACTTTAAGCCTTATGGGCAACAGGTCATCGACCAGCTACAAGAGTTTGCAGCCCAGCAGCCAGGCTGGGAAATTGTGCCTAAAAATTACGAAGGGGTGCGGGTCTCATGCCAGTCTGCAGAGGAAGATGGTTGGTTTCTGCTGCGGCTCTCGCTCCATGACCCGGTGCTGCCTTTAAACATTGAGTCAAATGTGGCGGGGGGCGTAGCCACCATTCGACAAAAGCTGGTGAGCTTTTTCCAGCAGTTTGAGGATCTGGATTTAGGAGATTTCTGAGCAAGAAAGTACCCACCGGAGGGGCGAAGCATCTGCACAAAAACTATGGGAACAGTCCCGTCAATTTCCTCCCAGATGCTTCGCCCTTACAGCGAATGCACAATATTCGGTAAATTCTTTTTTAAAGACCCCTTTATCGGCTCTGGGTTAAGTTTTCTCCAGGTCCAAAAGCGGAGATCAGTCGAGCAGACTACATCCTCTGGGCTGGGTTTGAGATGACTTTTGTTTCCCAAACTACAAACTTGTGTCCCCTCCGCCCATAGCATTAAGCCCACTTGGAGCGGAATGCCGTGCATGGCAAGTCGTACTTCCGGGCGCGAAAATCCCTGAAACGGGAAGTGCAGATCAACGGTAACGGTATCCCTGCAAGCTGTGAGTCTGAGTGTGAAGGAGGAATGGATGCTTCTAAAATGGCGTTTTGGGCTGCTTAGCCTGGCAATGGCAGCGACGATTGGGCTTGGGGGTGCGCTGGTCAATGGTGCAACTGCCCAGGATCCCCAGGAACATTACCTGGCGGCAACGGCAGATACGGTGCACTGGGGCTACTTTAGCCAGACCCTGGAGCCGGAACTGGTGGTTGATTCGGGGGATGTAATTACCGTCGAAACTCTGACCCACCATGCTAACGACGACGCTTCCCTGATGGTAATGGGTGACCCCGGAGCCGAGAGCGTGTTTAGCTGGACCCCCGAAGGCAAAGGGGTAGATCGGCGCGGGGCTGGTTCCACCGATCCTGAAGTGTACGAAAATGGCTCAGGTCAGGGGTTTGGCGTTCATATTTTAACCGGCCCCATTTACGTTAACGGGGCTGAACCGGGGGATGTGCTGGAGGTCAACATTCTAGAGGTAGACCCGCGACCCAGTGCCAACCCGGACTACGAAGGGCGCACCTTTGGCAGCAATGCCGCCGCATGGTGGGGCTTTCACTATAACGACATGATTGAGGAACCCAAACCTCGCGAGGTGATCACCATCTACGAACTGGATGCCACCGGGGAAGAAGACTACGCCACGGCCTTCTACAACTATCGCTGGGTGCCCCAGACCGATCCCTTCGGAGTCATGCATGAAATTATTGACTATCCCGGCATTCCGGTAGATCACGACACCATTGACAAGAACTACGAGGTGTTAGAAGGGGTCAAGGTTCCCATTCGGCCCCACTTTGGGGTGATTGGTCTGGCCCCCAAGGAAGCCGACTTTGTGGATTCTGTACCCCCCAGCTACTTTGGCGGCAATATCGACAATTGGCGCATTGGCGAGGGGGCAACCATGTACTACCCCGTCGCCGTAGAGGGAGGCTTGCTGTCGTTGGGCGATCCCCATGCCGCCCAGGGGGATTCTGAACTGGCAGGAACTGCCATCGAAACCTCCCTGACCGGCAAAATTCAGGTGATCGTCCACAAGCAGGCCGATCTGCCCGGCACCATTTTGGAAGATTTGAACTATCCCCTGCTGGAAACCGAAGACGAGTATGTCGTCCACGGCTTCAGCTACGCCAACTACCTGGAGGAACTGGGAGAAACCGCCCAGCAAGACATCTACAGCCAGTCTTCCATCGACAAAGCCATGCGGGACGCCTTTCAAAAAATGCGCCATTTTCTGATGACAACCCAGGGCCTCTCGGAAGATGAAGCTATTTCCCTGATGTCGGTAGCCACCGACTTTGGCGTTACCCAGATTGTAGATGGTAACTGGGGAGTCCACGGCATTATCAAAAAGGAGGTATTACCGGCGGCTTAGGAACAAGGATTTTATAACAGCCCATTTTTTGGAGGGCAAACATCTTGCCTGCCTTGAGTCGGAGGGTAAAGGGATCTATAAGATGTACTTCATTCAAGTGAAGTCCGCAATAAATCCTCTTAAAAGCAGCTTTTGAGGGTAGGGTATAGGCCTACCCTCAAGCCAGTCGCAGATGTGGCAGTAAAGAGAGTCGACTGAAGTTGTTCGTGCTAAATAATAGTAATGCCAGGACTCTCTTGCCTGTAACTTCACCAGTCTGCATCTATGACTGACGTTTTTATTTCCTACTCCCGAAAGGATAAGGAGTTTGTTCAGGTACTCTATCAGGCCCTGGAGCAGAGTCAGTATGACGCCTGGATAGATTGGGAAGACATTCCTGCCACGGCAAACTGGTGGGAAGAAATTGAGACCGGCATTGCTGAAGCAGACGCTTTCATTTTTGTGCTGAGCCCCGATTCGGCAACCTCGAGGATCTGTCAGCAGGAGGCAGAATTTGCGGCTAAAAACAACAAGCGACTGATCCCAATTTTGCGCCGAGAGGGGTTTTACTCCAGCCAGTTAATACTGCCCCTGCGAGAAACCCACTGGCTCAGGTTTACAGCGGAAGACAGTTTTGACCGGGCTTTGGCAGATCTGGTAGCCGCCCTCAACACTAACTTAGATCGGGTCAAGACCCATACTCGATTGCTGGTTAAAGCCGTTGATTGGGAGAAAAAGCTGAGGGATGAAAGCCTGCTGCTACGAGGGCGAGAGCTTGCTGACGCAGAAACCTGGTTAGCCAACAGCGAAGCCCCTGGGCCAGACCCGACAGGGCTCCAGCGGGAATATATCAATGCCAGCCGGTCTCGACAGGATGCCCAAGCAAGGGCAGAACGCAGACTTCGGCGGGGGGCTTTTGGAGGAGTACTAGCTGCGGCCCTAGGCCTTGCTGTTGCCACGGGGGCCGGGTGGTTTGCTCGTGCACGCACGCTTCAAGCTCAGGAGACTGTACGGCAGGCCAAGCGCGAGGTGATGGACATTGAGCAACAGGTCAAAAAGGCAGAACGTCAGGTAGAACTGGCAGACCAGCGGGCGCAATCGGCAGACCAGCAGGTGCAATTGGCTGAGGCTCGAATACAGTCTCTGAATCAACAGGTAGAAACAGCGGAACAGCAGGTGAAGACTGCAGAGCAGCGGGTACAGGACGCAGAACAACGGGTACTTACCGCAGAGCAACGGGTACAGGACGCAGAACAATTAGTCGCGCTGGCAGAGCAACGGGTGCGGGATGCAGCGCAACAGGTTTTGGCGGCTCAACAAACTGCTGCAGAGGCCGAACGATTGCAGCAGGAGGCCGAGGCAAACCGCCGACAGGCAGAAAATGAATTGTTACTGGCCCAAGGAAATTTGCTGAAAGTACAAAATGATCTGGAACGTGAACAGCATGAGCTGCAGTTGGCCCTGCAGGGTAACCGGCTGGAGCGAAATGCCACAAATCTGCTCAGCCAGCTGGGGGCATTTACCAATCGGGAAAATGCGGTGCGGCTACTGATTCAGGCCATTGCTATTGGTCAAGAACTACAGCATCTCATTCAGGCTGAAAGTCTAACCCTGGAGAACTATCCTGCCACCAGCCCATTAACGACCCTGCAAACCACCCTTGAATACCTGAACGAACTAGACCGAGCAAGGGCTCCTCAACTCAATCAGGCCAATTCTGAGGAACTTTTTACCAAAGTCGATGCGGCCTTAACCAGCATCAGCCACAGCGCCGACGGTCAATACCTGGCCCTGGGAGACAGCACCGGCAGAATTCAGATTTATGCCAGGAGTCCTAAACGCCCTATCAGTGCCTTTGCGGCAGAAACCGGGGCCATTACCGACCTGGCCCTTAGCCCCAATGGTCAGCAATTGGTGGTTTTAGGAAATGACGGCACCCTTAAAGTTTGGAACCAGGCGGGAGACAATATTGGCATTTTCAGAGATGCGAACGGCCTGATTTTTGGCTTTGCCCTCAGTCAGAATGGGCAATTTTTGGCCACCCGCGACGGCACCGGCAAGGTCAAAATCTGGCCCTGGTCGTGGCAGACCCTATCGGCCCTTAGGGATGCCCGAGCATTCACAGCCAGCCCAATTCAGACGGTTGACCTGGAACAGGACCGCATTTCCAGCATGAGCTTTAGCCCCGATAATGCCAGCCTAACCACCACCGACCAGGATGGCACGCTCTCGATTCAACCCCTGCGGGATAGCCGTAAGCAGAGTCCCTCTTTCGAAAGTTTTCAGGCCCAGGTACGCCAGGTGCTGCTGAGTCCAGATGCGTCTCGAATTGCCATCGTCGGTCAAAATGGCATTGTCACCATCTGGAACCGCAGTGGGCGACAGCTCAGCTATATTCGGCACTTTAAAGACCGGGCTACCGACGCCAGTTTTGACGCTTCCGGCGAATATCTGGCTGTGGCCTATGAAGATGGCTCAGCTCGGCTGCATAAAATGCGTAACCTGAATGACTTAATCGATCAGGGCTGTACGATGCTGGAGCCTTATCGCCAGGAGTATATGGAAGTAAACGAAGTATGTAGCCGCTAATCGTAGTGAGTCCTGGGTTTTGCTCCTAGTATTTCGGCTCATAAGTTGTGCAACCTAATATTGCTCCCCAGCCCCCTTGCTCCTCTGCTTCCCCGCTTATGAATGGTGCAGAATTGATAAGGCTTCGTACTAGCGGCCACCACCCGGCCTAAATCTACTGTAGGGGCGATTGCGATCAGGCATGTCTTCAAGAATGTCCCCAAAGGGGGTGTAATTTCTGCTGGAGCTAATGGGACCATCCCCCGGTTCGGTGGTTAAGGCAAGTTGTAAATCTTCCAAAACTTGTTCGGGATCTTCTTCGGGTAGCAGTGTAAAAATGGGGCGGCTACAGGAAGTATTAGCACAAATCGCGGGTTCTCCCTCCGAGGTGGTGCCCTGGTCGATAAAGCCCAGGGTACCCTGACGGTTAAGTAGATCTAGGGTGGATGAAACGCGATCGCAGATGACCAGCGGAGATTCAGCCGTTTCGATGTAATAGTCTCGAAGCCAGTAATAAATCACCGTTTCTGTGCCATTAAAGGTGCCCATAGTGGCCGGTACATTAAGCGTTGAGCCGTCGTTGGTTTCGACGGATTTAATGCCGCAATAGAAGCTTTCAAAGGGGAGCGTATCGATATCATCCGCAAAGGCTGGACCACTAGCACCTGCAACTGATACTAGAGGTGTTAATAAGCCCGTCATTACCAGAGATAGTTGAACCGCTCGAATACTCAGCATCGGATACTCCACGTGGGAATAAGCACTATGGTTGTTCAATCATAGCAATAAGTAAATTTGAGAAAGTCAAACTAATGTGCCAGTTGAAACACAGGTCATAATTCTTCAGGGCATTTTCAGGACCGTGGCTTCAATTTCATCAGCCGGGAGGGGCCGCGAGAACAGGTATCCCTGCCCATAGTCGCAACCGACGGTCTGAACAAGCTGCAGGTGGTGATAGTTTTCAATCCCTTCTGCGACGACTGAGAGGTTGAGCTGTCGGCCCAGCCCGGCGATGGTTTTTACCATCTGATAATCGCGATCGCTGGTGTCAATTTGATGGACAAAAGTGCGATCAATCTTAAGGCTCTTGAGGGGCAGTCGGTGCAGGTATTGCAGCGAAGAATAGCCGATGCCAAAGTCATCAATACTGGCTTGAATCTGACGTTCTGCGAGCTGATTCAGGATTTTTGTCGCGTTGTTGATGTTATCTATCAACACATTCTCAGTAATTTCGATGGTGAGCCAGGGGTAATCGAGGCCAACTTCTTCCATAACCCGGTCAATATCTTGCAGCAGGGTGCTGGTATTGAAATGCTGGGTAGACAGGTTGATGTGCATTTTCAATGGCCCATGGGGTACCGCCATAGTCTGCCACTGACGCAGTTGATGGCCAGCCTGGGCCAACACCCAACGGTCGATGGGCACAATCAATCCAGTTTCTTCGGCACAGGTCAAAAAGCTCTCGGGGGAAAGATAGCCTCGCTCAGGATGGTGCCAGCGCACGAGCGCCTCAAACCCAATTAATTGGTTAATCCGCAGATCCAAAATAGGCTGGTAATGCACCACCAGTTCATTCAGCTCAATGGCGCGGTGCAATTCCATTTCTAGGGTATGGCGTTCGACCATGGCGGTACGCATGGCGCTACCAAAGAACTGGTAAGAAGACTGTCGATTTTGCTTGGCCCGGTACATGGCAATATCGGCATCTTGAATGACGTCGGAAGCCAGACCGTAATGTCCGTTGCCCATCGCAATGCCAATGCTCATGCCGGTAAAGACCTCATGGCCTTGTATGACAAAGGGATGCTGACAGTCGTCTAAGATGCGCTCTACAATTTGAACAACATTATCTGCTCCCTCGATATCTTCTAACAGCAGGACAAACTCGTCGCCCCCTAACCGGGCGGCCAGGTCAACGCTGCGTATGTGGGCCTGCAGCCGTTGGGCAATGGCGATTAGCAGTTGGTCACCGACCAGATGGCCAAGGCTATCGTTAATGACCTTGAACCGATCCAGGTCAATGAAGAGTACGGCAAAGTGGTAATTGTAATATCGTTTGGCCCGTTGAATGGCGGTCTCCAACCGTTCCTCTAACAGGGTGCGGTTGGGTAGCCCGGTGAGGGGGTCGTGCAGGGCATTGTGGATAATTTGCGCCTGGGCCTGCTTGATTTCGCTAATGTCACGGCAAACGCAGATCAAAATATCATCTTCAGTCAGGGTTAGCGATAACCCCTCTGGAAAGGTTGAACCATCGCGGCGCAGGGCGGTGGCTTCCCCCTGCCAGACCCGATCCCGCGCCAAAATGGGGAATATGTCGCGTTCAAACCGCTGAATTTCGCTGGGGGAATACAGTTCTCGCCAGGTTTTGCCCACCAGTTCTGTGGCATTGTCGTAACCAAATAGAGTGCCGTGGGACTGGTTGACGTATAAATAGGTGTCCCCCTGTAAAATGCCGATGCCGTCTACGGCGGCTTCGATGGCCGCAAGCTGTCGCCGGAGGGTGGTTTCGGCTCGCTTGCGTGCGGTGATGTCTTCGGCAATGCCAATCACCAAACTGGCTCGGTCTTGAGCATCGTAGACCGCTACCTTGCGATTGTGAATAATGCGGGGTTGCCCGTCTCCTCCCTGAATCGTTTCTTCAGGCACTTCGACAACCGCCCTCTGCTCAATGGCCTGGCGATCGTATTCAACACAGGTACGGGCCTGTTCTGCAGGAAACAGATCAAAATCTGTCTTACCCATCACCTCTGCCGGGGTGTAGCCCATCAACTTGGTGCAGGTGTCATTCCAGAGGGTGAGTCGCAGGGTGTCGGCGTCTTTGGCAAAGACGGCAACGGGTAGGTTATTAATCACCTGCTGCAGCAGATTACGGGTGGCCTCTAGCTCTAGCTCAGCAATCTTGCGATCGCTAATATCCCGAATCATGAACAGCACTTCGTCTTCGTCACTCTTAATGACGCGCACCTCTTCGTAGCGGGGGCCGGTGTCGGTCTGCATCTGTTGCTCGTAAAGCTGCAGTTCGCCCGTTGCCAGGGCCTGGTCTTTCATAGTCAGCTTGCGGTTCGCGATGTCAGCGGGTACCAGATCGGCTAACCGCTGCCCTACCGGGTCGCGTCCATGGAAGAACAATTCCAGATCCGGGCGGGGGTTAATGACTTCGCGGTAGCGACCATCGGCTCCTAGCCGAAACATGAGGTCAGGCATGGTCGCCAGAATAGCCCGACGTTTGGCTTCGCTCTGGCGCAAAGATAGCTCGTTCTGTTTGCGATCGCTGACATCCCGTGCCACCCACACAATTTGTTCGGTGTTGATGGCAGAACATTTAGCGCTGAACCAGCGTTCTTTTCCGCCGGTTCTTAAAACATACTCAAACTCTTCAGGGGCCTGGGCATCCAGCACATTGTGAACGACGGCCAAAAACTGATTTGCTTGCTCTGGGGGAAAAACTTCTGCCAGGGTTTTGCCGATGATTTGGGGGGCGGGGCGGCAGAGTTTGCTAGAGTCATTGGTCACAACTTTTAAGTAACGGCCCTGGCGATCAAGCACCATGACCAGATCATCCATCGCTTCAAAAAGCGCCCTCAGTTCTGCCTCTGACTGCCGCAGGTGGGCCTCTAGCTGCTTGCGCTTGGTAATGTCGATGGCCACATTGGTCAACATCCAGCACTGCTGGGTTTCGTCCCAACGGGCGTTGCAACTCTCGCCAATCCAGCGAATTGAGCCATCCCCATGACGAAATCGGTACTCTATATCAAGCCGGGTTTGCCCCTGACGCACCGCCTGCATAGCGGGTTTAATGGCAGTCTCAAAGTCGAGTTCCACCAATCTAGAGGACCAGAGATCCGGTTGGGCAAATAGTTCAGCAGGGGAAAAGCCAAAAATGAATTCGCTGCCATCGGAAAAAAAATCATGCTGACAGGTGGCGTCAGGGAACAGGCGAAAAGAGATAACGCAGGCTTTAATACTGCTGATAATGTCATGGAGTAGGGCGCTAGCGACGGGCTGACCGGTGGCGTCAGAGGAGGGCAGGCCCACCCCACACGGTAGCTGTGGCTCTGGAAATGCAGGGATGGTGTTAACTGCAGACCTATGTTTTCCCGAAACGGTTACATGTGTTAACGCCTTTTGTTTCCCGCTGGGCTCACCTATGGGCGCTTGCTGGGCCAGCCACAACAGACTCTCGGTTGTTAGCAGCCCCCTGAGCTGACCCTGGGAGCTGAGCACGGGTAAAGGGGCATAATCGACCTGCTGCCCGACTGTAAGTACGGCCCTGGTTGACGCTAAATCGGTTTCTTGAACACATCGCGGGGAACGCTCCATGGCCTCTGCAACAGCAACCTGGCTTAAAGGCCGGGGGCCAACGCTGCACCGAACAACATCGGCTGCGGTGAGTACCCCCACCACCTGGTCGGTCTCCACAACCACTACGCAGCTAAACCGACCTTTTTGCAGCAACGAGTTCTGCAGGTCCGGTTGATTATGCTGGGAAATTGCAGCTGCAGCAGCCAGCGTTTGAGCTTGATCCATTAATGCCGCAGCATCAGCAACTGACTGCTCCGCAGAAATGACCAGGGGATTGGGGATAACGGCGGACATTATCCCCGTTAAACCCTGAGCTGATGAGCCTATCATCATAAAAATGGAGAAAAACCTGGACTAACTGTAATACCAATCTCAGCATTCCCGCAGGTCAGAGGTGATTCCCTTGGGAGTCAAAAAATACTGATTGAATTCCTGAGGCGGGTCAGGCGTCTGTGGGGGTAATGGTCGATTGACCGACATTTCGTCGCGCTGGAGTCAAAATGGTCAGGCATAGCCCTAAAAATACTAACCCGGCCCCCAGCATTTCGATTCGGCTCAGGGTGTCATCCAGCAGCACCACGGCAAACCCCAGACCAAAAATGGGCACCAGCAGCGAAAAGGGGGCAACCCGGTTGGGAGAATACCGCTGCACCAGGTAGGCCCAAAAGCCAAAACACAGCAGCGAGGCAACCAAACTGGTGTAGAGAATAGCACCAATGCCCAGGGGGGTGAGCGATCGCAACGCCTGCCACTGCCCCGACTCAAACAGGGCCGACAGCGCCAGCAGCGGAATTGGCGGCACTACCGACATCCAGGCAAACAGCCGAAACCCGTTGGCCACTCTGGCCAGCTTGATGCAGATGTTGCCCACCGACCAGGACAGGGCCGCCCCCAGCACCAGCAGCAGCCCCACCAGGGGGGTACTGCCGCCCCGGTCCAGGGCAATGGTTAGCATCCCGGTTAGGGCCAGCCCCACCCCCAGCCACTGCTGCCGTCGGGGCACATCCTGCAAAATCCAGGTAGAGAGCAGCAGGGTAAACAACGCCTGGGACTGAATAATGAGAGAGGACAGTCCTGTCGGCATCCCCCTGGCCATGCCGATGTAGAGCAGGGCGTATTGAAAGGTGCCCATGGCCAGCCCTACCGCAATGATCCAGCGCCAGGGAATGCCCTGGCGAGGCACAAACACCATGGCGGGGATGGCCACCACCAGAAAGCGCAACGCAGCGAACAATAACGGCGGAAATTCTCCCAGGCCAACTTTGATGGCCACAAAGGTAAACCCCCAGAGGACGGTAGCCAGTACCGCTAGAACTGTATGAAATGGACTCATGGGCAAAGAGTTCTATGCATTAGCGTTGACAGCATTAGCGTTGACAAAATCGTCGCGATGCTCTCGCACGAACTGGCTGAGAGACTTGGGCAATTGCCCGGTCAATGTTTTAACCGTGTTGGTGGGTTGAGGGGCTTTTTCAAACCTTGGCAGGTAGTGCAACAGCAGCATTACGAAGATATAACCGGGACTGTAGCCCTGCCGGATGCAGTACGCAACATACCGAAGCAGACTCGGCGATTCATACTTCAATTGGGTGTGGCATTCGTCATTTATCAGGTTAATGACGGTAGCAAAATCGCTAATCTGATCACTGGTAATCTCCACCGCTGGCTGTGGCAGGTGGTTCAGCAGGGCTTTCTTCGCGACCCTGGCCACATCCTCAACGGCCACCCAGTTGAATTTTAGATTTCCAGAGGGCAAAAAAATTCTTTGTTGGTGAGCCAGTTCTTCATAAAGGGTAGTCACCAAATTTTCCATAAAATAGCTGGGTCTTAAAAAGACATGATCGAGCTGATAGCGCTGCACCAAAGCTTCAATTTTTGCATGGGGTAAGTATCCCTTTTGGCCAGCCCCTTGCACTGACAAAAAGACTACTTTAGTCTGTCGAGGAATTTGTTGAATGAAGGGTTCAAAAAAGCGCTTTGCATCCCCCAGTTGGGGTGGCCGAATTAACAGGATGGCTTGATAAGTTTCATCCAGATCCAGGCCCTGCTGAGTGGCAAAGTCCAGGTGATAGTAGCGCTCAACCCGATCCTGAAACATCGACTGGGCTTTCTGTAGGTTGCGCACTGCGGCGGTCACGCGGACCCGTTCTGTAGCCAGCTGATGAATAACCGCAGAGCCCACATTGCCGGTGGCTCCGGTAATCAGCAGGCTGGGAGTTGGAACGGGTTCAGTCTGCATCGGAACCGAGACAAAAACTACGATTAGACCATCCTCACGGGAGCCAGGGCGTCCTCCTTCCCAGGGATTGAGTTGCCCTTTTCTCCCTGACTTGCCAGCTATGATGACATCTGTCGAATTATCTTGCAAAAGCGAAAAAATCCTTAAAAGGATAAATTTGTGTATCTAAGTACACCCAGCGATCAGGAAAATCTGCCACGCTTACGGTTTGTTGTTGTTTTGTCCCCATTGGGGCATTGACAGGAGAAATTCATGAAGCGTCGTCGATTTATTGCTACCACGCTGCTGTCGGCAGCTCTCATTGGTGGGATCACTACGGCCTGCGGTAGCCAGGGCGGCGGCGACACCGCAACCCCAGCAGCAGGCGAGACCCAAACCCTGGTGATGGCCACCTCTGCGGATTACCCGCCCTACGAATTTGTGGATACCTCCGGCGGTACGGAAGAAATCGTCGGCTTCGACATCGACATTGCCAAAGCCATTACCGAAGAGCTGGGCTACGAGCTGGAAATCGTCAATATGGACTTTAACGGCCTCATCCCAGCTCTCCAGTCTGACCGGGCCGACTTTGTCATGGCAGGCATGACCCCCACTGAGGAACGCAAGCAGAACGTCGATTTTTCTGAGGTGTACTACGACGCCAAGCAAACCATCGTCACCACCCAGGATAGCGGCATTACTGACCCGGCAGGTCTGGATGGGAAGACCGTTGGGGTCCAGCTTGGCTCCATTCAGGAAGGGCTGGCCAAGGACATGGTGGAAGGGGGCTCAACCATGACCGTAGTGCCCCTCAACCGGATCAACGAGATCGTGCAGGAGTTGAAGTCCGGTCGCCTTGATGCGGCCATCATCGAAGACACCGTAGCCAAGGGATTCCTGGAAGCCAACCCTGACCTGCAGGCCACGGTGATTCCGGAAGAGGGACCGGCAGGATCTGCGATCGCATTCCCCAAAGGCTCTGCACTGGCCGCCGAATTCAACCCCGTGCTGGAGGAAATGAAGACCAACGGCGAATTGGAAGCCCTGATCAAAAAGTGGTTCGGCGACAGCGGCGAAAGCTAACTCCAGGTAGGGATCTCAGGGTTCTGCCCCTGGATGAAACAAAAGCTTCTGTCAACTGCAACAGAACCCTGGGATCTTGAAATTTTCGGCAGCAGGTGAGTCCCTTTAGCTCCCCTGCCCCCGTGCCCCCCTGCCCCCGGCCTCCCATGAACCTCGACTTTTCCCAAATCGTCCCGTCCTTACCGTTCATCCTCAAGGGCATCCTCGTTACCCTGCAGTTCACCCTGCTGTCAGCGTTATTCGGGTTTGCCCTGGGCACCCTGCTCTCCCTGCTAAAGATTTCCTCCATCAAGCCCCTGCGGTGGTTTGCGGAGTTTTATACTTCCATTTTTCGGGGCACACCGCTGATTCTGCAGCTGGCCCTGATTTACTTCGCCACCCCCCAGCTGATCGGCTACCAGATTTCTGCCATTGAGGCGGGGGTAATTACCTTTGCCCTCAACTCCGCTGCCTACAGCTCCGAAACCATTCGGGCGGGCATCATGGCGGTGGATAAGGGCCAGCGGGAAGCCTCCATGTCCCTGGGGATGCCCTACCGGCTGATGATGCTCGACATCATTCTGCCCCAGGCGTTTAAGAACATCCTGCCCGCCCTGGTGAACGAGAGCATTGCCCTGCTGAAGGATTCCGCCCTGGTCTCCACTATCGGGGCGCTGGATTTGATGCGGCGGGGCATGGTGGTGGCCGCCGAAAAGTACCTCTACTTTGAGCCGCTAATTGTGGTGGGTATCATCTACTACATCATGGTGATGGGGCTGACCCAGGCAGCCCAAGTGCTGGAAAGGAGATTACGACGCAGTGATTAGAATCGAACATCTGGTGAAATCCTTCGGCCAGCTGGAGGTGCTCAAGGGCATTTCGGCGGAAGTGGCCCAGGGGGAAGTGGTGGCCATCATCGGCCCCTCCGGTTCCGGCAAATCTACCCTGCTGCGATGCATCAACCGCCTGGAGGAACCGACCGGCGGCAAGGTCTACGTCAACAATGTAGATATCACCTCCCCCAAGTGCGACATTCTGGCGGTGCGGCAGAACATCGGCATGGTGTTTCAGCACTTCAACCTGTTTCCCCACAAAACGGTGCTCGACAACGTCACCTACGCCCCCATCAAGGTGAAAAAGCTCTCCAAAGCGGATGCCTACCGCATCGGCATGGATCTGCTGACCCGGGTGGGGCTGGAGGAAAAGGCGGAGGTTTACCCGTCGCGGCTGTCGGGGGGGCAGAAGCAGCGGGTTGCGATCGCCCGCGCCCTGGCCATGGAGCCAGAGGTGATGCTGTTCGACGAACCCACCTCGGCCCTCGACCCGGAAATGGTAAAAGAAGTGCTGGACGTGATGAAAAGCCTGGCCGACAGCGGCATGACCATGGCCATCGTCACCCACGAAATGGGCTTTGCCCGAGAAGTAGCCAACCGCATTCTGTTTCTGGACGAAGGCTACCTGGTGGAGCAGGCCACTCCCGCCAAGTTCTTCAACACCCCCGAGACCGAACGGGCCCAGCAGTTTTTGGAGAAGGTGCTGTGATGATGAGCATGGACGCTCTTGCCTGGCGATACCAGTAGCGGGAGTTGCTGCTGGCAATTGTTTCATCATATGCATTCTTTACAGCAGGGAACCTTTCAACCCCAAATCCCCTGCCAGGTAGCATAGCTAGCGTGTGCCGTCAAATTGTCAGGTCACCATCCTGATTGCCTTGGGCAATTGCGACAGCTAACCCACCCCATCGAATTTTTAGTCTTGAGAGCACCATAGCCGACCGACGGGCTATGATGGTTCTTCGCTATATCGCCATGTTTGGGCTGAAACTGATCAGGGCTCATGGGTTCTGGTCAGCCTTAGTGCCGCCCTGTCAATCTTGATGGGCGTCCTGAGCCGCTTCACGCTGGTTTTCTAAATTCCTGGCTGACTAATAGCGCCATTCCCCCTGTCTACTCCTAAGCTCATCTTCTTTCAATGCCGATTGATACCTGGTTTCCCCTCGCCATTTATTACGAGGACCTGCCTGCAGCAGCCCACCATAAACAGTCTCTCATTGAGGCTGTTTTGCAGCTTGAGCAAGAGGGCCATGCCCCCCGCAACTATCCCGAAATGGCCTGGACCGGCGATCTGCATGGGGTAGAGAAAATCCATACCGATCCTCGCTTCGCCTGGATTGTTCAGCAGGTCGAAGCCCACACCGTTACTTATCTCAAGGAACTTGGGTTAGATCTGAGCTGGGTTGATTTGTTCATTCAAAGAGCCTGGCCCGTCGTTTCCCGGCACCAGCAGGAGGTGGGTGCCCATTGCCACAATACGGCCAACATCAGCGCGGTGTACTACGTCGCCGTCCCCAAATCGGGCAGCGACGAAGCCGGATGTTTGACTTTTTTCGATGACGCCCGCCAAAACGAAGTTAGCCCCGGTCTGGGCAGCGAAAACACCGACATCATCGCCACCTGGAACTACTTCAACCAGGACCAGGCACTTTATTTACCCACCGAGGGTAGACTCTTGTTGTTCCCTGCCAAGCAACGCCATGCCGTTACGTTGAATCACACCGAGGGCTTACGAATTTCACTGTCTTTCGATATTGTGATGACGGCTAAGCCGGGGGCATCTGCAGGCACCTATGAATTTTTGACTCCGCCTCCCGGCCAGTGGCGGGCTTTTGGTGCCCAACATTAAAGATTCACTCTAGGTCGTGGGATTTGTTTGCAAAAATCCCCGAAGGCAAATATCAATGCATTTTTTCCTCTCTTCAATTCAGCAGCTTTTTGACAAACCAATTCTGCGAGTTGGTACTTCAGTTCTGACTTTAAGCACCGTTGCTCAGTTTCTGTTAACTATTCTCATTTAACTATTCTCATTGCTCTACTTTTTTCCATTGGATTTAAGCATTTGCTGGCCAACCCCATCCTGAAGCGGTTTGGGTTTAAGCAGGGAACTCGGGAATCCATCTCCACCATTACCAGCTACAGCCTGGGCACCCTCCTGGGTCTAATTTTGTTGCAAAGCCTGGGGGTGAATCTGGCCTCAGTGGCGGTGCTGGCGGGTAGTCTGGGTATTGGTATTGGTTTTGGACTGCAGGAAATTACCCGCAACTTCATCAGCGGTATTGCCATGCTGGTGGAGCAAAAGCTCAAAGTGGGGGACTTCATTGAGTGGGAAGGGCTTTCAGGCTACATTGTTGAAATTTCGTTGCGTTCCACCGTTATTCGGACTATCACCCAACGGCACATTGTTATTCCTAACAGTAACCTGGTCGGCAACCAAGTCATTAACTGGACCTATCAAGACACAAAGGGATGGGTGCCAATTAATGTCAGCGTTACCCATGAAAGTGATCCCGTCATTGTCATCGAAGCCCTATTGGACTCGGCCTATTTAGAAGAAACCGTTTCTTACGAATATCCTCCCGAAGTTTACTTCACCGGATTTGGCCCTAATTCATTGGATTTCGTTTTATGGATTTGGGTCAACCGGGTCGATTTGAAGCACAAAACCGAAAGTTCTCTACGGTTTATTATCGACCAAAATTTACGCCAGCATCAGATTCGTCTGGCCTCTCCCCGCTATGATCTTTGGCATCGCAATCCCAATATTGTGGTGCAACCTGCCATCGAAGATTACGACAAATATGCCCATCTGCACCAAGACACCCCTAACTTAAGCGAAACTATGCCCAAGCCCGTTGCAGTGCGAGATCTGCTGAGGCAAATTCCTTACTTTACGGACTGCAGCACCGTAGAGCTTCGAAAACTGGTAGAAATTGGCCACCGCAGGCGGCTAGAAGCCGGGGAAATTCTGTTTAAGAAAGGAGATCCAGGGGATGCTTTCTATATTATTTTGTCGGGGGCTGTAGGGTACACTCTGGGCGAACATGAAAAGCCGACTATCCTCGGAGCCGGGCAGTTTATCGGAGAGTTCTCCCTGATGTTGGGCACCCCCCGTACCGTTACCGTTAAAGCGACAGAAGAAACTACCGTCTTCGCTATCAGTCCCCAGGGATTTAAGCAGATTCTACAGAGTCAACCACGGCTCTACAACCTGATTGTGCAAGAAATGGGCCGCCACGAAGAAGAGTTAACTCAACAAGAACGGCACCTGAGAAAGCTGGGGTTAATTACTCACGAATATGATAAAAACCCCGTGGCATGGGTGAAGAAGCAGCTTGAAAAGCTATTTGCCAAACAGATTTATTGAGAATTCCTCAATTAGGGTTGTCTGCCCCGGCTCAAAGCAGGCACATGTTGAGATTTCACACGATCACGCGAATACAAATTCATCAGGTTTCAATACAGAATACCTACTGCTTCTGCCGCTGCCTTGAAGTAAGCGTCTGTATCTTTTTCAAGGGGTATGGTTACTTGCTTGAAACGTTTTTAGCGTAAGGATTTTTAATGGAAAGAGAGTGTTCTGATTTTTGTGTAAGGGCCAATCAGCCGATTAATCAAGTTTTCTGCAAGTCTTGTAGGGCAGGCGTCTCGCCTGCTCAGCTGGGACAGGCAGGATGCCTATCCCACAAGATTCCGAACACTCCCAATGGAAACGGAAAAATCGTACTTATTTCTCATCGTAAAAATCCCAATAATACCGTTGTCTTTGCACAGCGTGAGTCAAACCACAGTTACGATATCACTTAAGTTGTAGTTTCACACACCTACCTCACCTACCTCACCTACCCACCTACTAGTCTCTCACCCCGGTACAGATAGCTGACTACCGTTATCCTTCGGCTGAATGCTGAGAATATAAGGCACTGCCGCTTTTACCCATTCCCTTAGCGGCGTGTAGGCTGCTGCTCCGTCGCCGTAACAGGTTTCCAGCATTTCGGTATGGATGATGCCCGGATTCAGCGCCACCGCTGCCATCCCGTCTGGTAGTTCCTGGGAGAGGGCCTGGGTCAGCCCTTCCACTCCCCACTTGGTAGCGCAGTAGGGAGCTACTCCAGGCGAGGTGGAACGCCCCCAACCGGAGCTGAAGTTGATGATGATGCCTGCTCGCTTTTGCAACATCGACGGCAGAAAGTGGCGAATCACGTTGATGGTGCCGTTGATATTGACATCAATCACGGCGCGGCATTCGTCCACGGGCACTTCCCACAGGGGAGCAGGCTCATTCACCAACCCGGCATTGTTGATGACCAGGTCGGGCACGCCATTTTCTTGAATGACTTCCTGGCTCCACTGGGCAACCCCGTCATCATCGGTGATGTCTACGGCAGTGAACAGGTGGGGAATAGAGTACTGGTTGCTCAACTCCCGAATTTTTTCGGCCCTGCGGGCACATCCCGATACACGGTGCCCTTCGGCAATGAATGCAGCCGTCATGACCCGCCCCAACCCGCGACTCACTCCGGTGATGACGATGTGTTTACCCATAAAATTTTGCCCTTACATCTAAACTGAGCATGACGCAAGGCATTGCCTGAAGGCAAGGGGAAATGGAAAGCTATGCCTCGGGGGATATCCCGACAGGGGCAAAAATGTCTGAGAATTAAGAAGTCCCAACCAGCGAGTTCCATGCCCTTGTCTTTATCTTTGACCCGCTTCAGAATTCCGGTGGTAGCTGTTTTGTGTGTGGTTATGTTCCTGGTTTTGGGGCTAAGGGCAACGGGAAAAGAACTTACCACCTGCGACAGGCTGGCTGTGGGGCAGGTGCAATGCCGGGTAGAACGCTCGTTGCTGTTGGGTTGGCTACCCACGACGACCACTCAGTTTTTGCTGCAGGATGTGACCATCGACTCAACCATGTGCGACAACACCCCGCGAGGTGGGGTCAGATTTTGCCATCGGGTGACTTTGCTGGGGCAAGATTTAAGGGCAGACTTGGAAGGTCAGCTGACCTCCCAACTGCTGCCCGAAATGCGCACGCCCCTCTCGGCAGCAATGGTTAAGGACCAGTTTCTGCGATTTATCCAGGGGGATGGGCAGCCAGAACTGACCTTTCACAAGAGAGGAAAACTTTCTACCTACCTGAGAACCGGGGTGTTAGGTCTGTTGCTGGCAATTGTGGCCTGGGGGTTCTGGGATGTGCAGTGGCCACCCGCCCGGGTTTCGCCTCTGGCTATGGATGGGGCTGAGGACAATTGAGTGAAATTTCCCTACTCCAGACTTGCGACTGAACGATGGGAGTGCTGCAGATACGCCTGATACCCTTGTTTCTGATTCCAGGTAATGGCTCCATCGCGCTCTGTGCAAAAGACCTGGGTTCCCTGCTTGACAAGGGCTTGCTCTGTGGCAACGTCAATATATCGAGCCGAAGCAATGGCAATTTTGGGAGCTATTGCCGTCAATAATTCCTGAGCAATCGGGCCGCCGTCCCACCACAGTACCTCGCTGGTCAGATTGGCTTGGTGGAGAAGCTCCCTTGCGCTCTGCCGGGTCAGGCCAGACACCATCAGCCAGGTATGGCCACCCAGCAGCTGCAGTTTAGCTGCGGGGATATCGGCCCCCAGCCATTCCAGGGTTTGACCGCTGAGGGTAACAGCCCGGTGGGGAGTAAGCACATGGGTATTGCGAATATAGTCCAGGGAAAAATCGGGTTCTTCCCTGACCCAGAACTCTTGAATCGGGGTTTTGGCTCCCACAGTCGTCCAGCTTTCAGCATCACCGTTGGCCCAATCTACCGCTGTACTGAGGCGATTAATCCCCGCCTGACGCAAAAACGGTTCCACCGTGTAGACTCCAGTTTTTCCAGTACCGCTGTTGATCAGCAGGGATGAGCGGTGAGCCTGCACCACCATGACGGCATCATTCCCGGCGGCTAATACCGTCACCTCAGCCAGGGTTGCGCCACGATACCAGAGTGGCCCCATGGCCACTAGCAGCAGCAAAATCCCCACCAGCCATCGCCGTTGCCGCCACCAGCTATGGGTCCAACCCAGCAGATAAAGCCCATACAAGCCCACCATCTGTACCAGAGAAATGTGGCCCGTTGCAATGGAACTGGCGGGTAGGGAGACTTCCCAGTGCACCAGCCAGATCAGCAGGTGGGCCGGTAGCCACAGCACCCAGGCCAGCATTGTTCCGATGCCCGGCGCCAGGGCGGCGACCAATCCGGTGAGAATGCCCCCCAGGCTCAACACCATCACCAGGGGCGTAACCAGCATATTCAGCAGAATGCTATAGGTTGTCAAAGTATTGAAATAATAGAGACTTAGGGGAATTGTCCAGAAATAAGCCGCTATGGGCACCGCCACAATGGTGGCCAGGGTTGTGGGTAGCCATTCCATCCAATCTGTCAGGGGTTTGACCGACACGATTAGCCCTAACGTTGCCATCACGCTGAGACGAAAGCCGATGTTATCGATCCATGTGGGGTTCCACAGCAGCAAGAGGGTGACTGCTAACAGCAAACAGCCCAGGGGCTTCACCTTTCGCTCCAGCGCCAGACCGATCAGCGCCCCTGCCCCCATCAGCGAGGCCCGCAAAACGCTGGGTTGGCCTCCGGTAAGCACCACGTAGCCTGCCAAAGCAGCGAAACCGGCAATCACCTTAGCCAGGGTAGGGTGCCTAAAGCGATCCGCCAGGGCCGGATGGCTCATCACCCCCAGCACCACCCCCAGTACCAGAGAAACATGGAAACCGCTGGCCGCTAGAGTATGGGCCAAACCCGCTTGAATGAAAACATCTTGAATGTCGTAGGGCACGTTTACGGCCTTGCGCCCCAGGGCCATGGCGCTGATCAGCGGACCTGCCCTATCGCCGAGCCCTGCTTGATGGGCGGCTGCAATACGGTTGCGTAAACGCCAGAGGGCAAAGCGGGGCGGTTGGTCCCCTTTTTCTACGTTTACCCACCTGCCGCTAAAGCCCGCAAAACTGTAGTTATCTGCCAGGTACTGCTGAAAGTTGAAGCCGTTGGGATTTTTAGGCAAACTCGGCGGATACAACCGGCCCCGCACCTCCACAGGTTGACCTGGATATAACTCCTCGATTTCCTCAGCGGAAACGGTGACATAGAGTTTGCCATTGACCGACTCCGGGGCACCGAGGGGGGCGTCATTTTCCGCCAGACTCCGAGCCTGGGTAGTTTTTAGCCAGAACTGACCTTTACCGCTGCGAGTGCGGCGGGGCATGTCCTGTATCCGCCCCCAAACTTCCTGCTGTGCCCCAGCCGCCTCGCCCCGATCCAAAATTCGGCTGACATCCATAGGGCCGGGCGTGGGGTAGCGCCACCCGTAATTGAGGGTCGCCGCCAGGGCGAATAAGCCAGCTATCAGCCAGAGCCGTGCCCAGGGGCCGGTGGGCCACAGCCGAGGCATAATCACAGCGGCAATTGCGCCACCCATCAACGCCAAAATCCCAGCCCAAATCACCCCGGGCCAGAGTGCCCAGCCTAAATGCCTGACCAGCAAGCTAACCAAAAACAATCCAGCACAATAAGAGCCCCCCAACAGGAGACCTGCATTCATGGCCATGAAATTTTCCAAAAGTTTCTAAGCCTAGATAGCCCGAAGCATGCTCTGAAGTGATCGGCATGGGAAGATTTTCAGCGTTTTATAGCAGCGTTTTATAGCCAGGATCAAAGCTAAGGAATGGGGATTCAATAACGTTGGATAGCCGTCTCGGCTGTCCAAGAGCAGGCAGGATGCCTGCCCTACAAAAATTAGATGTTATAAAATCCTCATTCCTGAACCTTGTCCCAGTCCAGAAGTGGAGTTTTGCCTGAGAGAAAACTCGAGATTTCGAGCTGGACTTGGTTTATATGTCTGTTACCCCAAAAAAAAGCCCCAACTCAAGTTGGGGCTTCCTTGGTGAGGGATGAATTTTATGGCCTGATTGCAGGGATTGGCCGGTGCCCTGGGCTTGGGAAAGGGTGTTCTGCCGATTGTCCGGTCTGAACTGTCGCTGAACTAAAACAGCCTGGCGATAGAGTGAGGGACAGATTTGCCTACATGCCGTTTGCGATCGCTTCGATCAACCGTTCCAGGTAGCCGTTCACAACTCGGGCGGGTTCGCCGGGCAGAACGGTTTTAACCTCTTCCTGCAGAGCCCGATAGGCGTCAACGGCAGAGTCTTCTTTATGCAAAGCCCGAGTAATATTTTGCATCCAGACCACGTATTCTTCGACAAACTGGTCGGCATTGCTGAGCAAGCAGGCTCTGGCGATGCAATCCAGGGTGTACAGCATGTCTCGCTGACATTTAGCGCTGTGTTCTTGAATCGCTTTGCGGTGTTTTGTTTGCATGACCCGGCGCAGGGCATTCACCACCAGGGTTTTGTCCTCATTTTTGAGATACTTGTATATTGCCAGTCTCGTGTTAAACGAGTCGACTAAAGACTCAAATTCATGGAGTTCTTGGTCATTTAAATAGCGCCCGTCTGCCTTTCGAGCGGTTTTTACCAGGGTATTGCTCATGCTGTGTCAAGGATGGTGAATTAAAATTACGATCGATTACAGAGTACCCAGGCTTTACTCAACCCTAACGAAAGTGCCAACCTGATTTTGGTTGATTTTTATTAACTCAATTTGCGGCATGATTTCGCTTCTGCCTACTCGGTCAAAATGCTGGTAACGGCAAAGTTTGATGATGCCAGCACCGTGATTGACGCAGGCCACCGAGCGGGGCGTGCATGGAGAGTTTCGTAGTAGTTTTGGCAATCTTCTCCAGGGGTAGCCGTACCTAGTACATCACACAGGTCTTCCTCGATGTTGTACCGCTCCCAGGGCGACTCCTCGAAATCGCCATAGCGACTGGCCGTATTCCAGGGCAGACCCAAGCGACTCACCGCCGTCCAGCCGTTGTCGTAGATGGCCCGGTTAGTGAATATCTCGAAGGACTGGGTGGTGTGACGGTCTGCCGCAGCGGCATCCTCAGCTGCACGGGTCAACTCCATCAACTGCACTACCGGGGCCGACAATAGCGCTACTCGTTTTTTGGGGCTAGAGCAATTTTAAGGAGAATTTCAGAAAAAACACCCCTGGTAAGGTTGCAGGACCTGCCCCCGATGAAAAAGTTATCCATACATCGGGCTTGCCATGCCCTTGTCAGAATAGAGGCATCGGGATCAAGCTGCGGGACATTCTGCGGGACATTCACGCAGGTTCCCTCCGCGTCGTAGCTCCCCCGTGGTAAAGGCAAGGGTAATCCTGGCAGAGCAAAATTTATCCTTGAGCGAAAACTATATCACCCCGCCCTCGGGGCACCCCTCCCGGCAGGGGAAAGGTCACTTAATTCTCCTGGCGCACGGCGCTGGCGTGCCAGTTTTTGAGCAGGTAGTTAGAGAGCGCGGTCAGCAGGGCAAAGACGGCAATCCCGGAACAGGTAATCAACAACAGGGCCGCGAACATGCGGGGAATCTGCAGGTTGTAGCCTGCCATCAGAATTTGATAGGCCAGGCCAGACTGAGCACCGCCAGTACCCGCCACGAATTCTGCCACCACTGCGCCGATGAGGGCCAGACCGCCGCTGATTCGTAGCCCCGCCAGAAAGTAGGGCAGGCTGCTGGGCAGGCGCAGGTACCGGAGGGTCTGCCAGCGGGAGGCGTTATTCAGCTTGAACAGATTTACCAGGGAAGGGTCAGTGCTGTTCAGCCCCAGCACGGTGTTAGACACAATGGGGAAAAAGGCCACAATCCAGGCGCAGATGACCAGGGCGGCGAAGGTGTTGCTGCCCATCCAAATGATGATCAGGGGGGCGATCGCAACAATCGGTGTGGTCTGCAGCAGCACCGCATAGGGAAAGAAGCTGCGCTCAATCCATTTGCTCTGGGCGAACAGAATGGCCACCAGCAATCCCGAAGTCGTTGCCGCAAAGAGGGCCGTAAAGGCAATCTTCATCGTGATAAACCAGGACGGCAGCAGGGTAGGCCATTCCTGAAATAGGGTTGTGAGAATCAGGATCGGCCCCGGTAACAGGTAGGGCGGGGTATGGGTCAGCCGCACCGCCAGTTCCCAGGCCACCAGCATCAGGAGGCCGACACCAATGGGAGCCAGTACATCAGGATTCAGCAGCAATCGCACCCTGTGAGGAGACTGCACCTGACCTTTCTGCTGCATTGCAGGAGAAACCATTGAAAATCACCTCAAAGTGCTATCGCTAGAGCATTGCCCATGGCCCGAGACAGGCAGTGAGACACATCCCGGCAGTAGCGGTTGAACTGCGGCGAGGTACGGTAGCCCGGTTCGCGGGGATGGGGCGCATCAATCGGGATTTCGGTAATCACCCGGCCTGGTTTGGAGGCCATTACCACCACTTTGTGAGCCAGGTAGACCGCTTCGTAAACACTGTGGGTAACAAATAGAATGGTCAGCTGGCGCTGGTCCTGCAGCGCCAACAATTCCTGGTTGAGCTTGCCGCGTGTCATTTCATCCAGGGCACCGAAGGGCTCGTCCATCAGCAGAATTTGCGGCTGGGTAACCAGGGCACGGGCGATGGAGACTCGCATTTGCATGCCGCCGGAGAGTTCGCGGGGGTAGCAGCGCTCAAAGCCCTGCAGACCGACCTGTGAGATCGCCTCCGACACCGCCTCCAGGGCCTGCCGTTTAGGTACCCTGGCCAGTTTCAGGGGCAGCCGCACATTGTCTATTACCGTAGCCCAGGGCATCAGTGCGGCTTCCTGAAAAACGTAGGCTAGTTTATGGGGATTTCGCTGACTGCGCTTTGCAGCCCTCGGGTCATCGTCGGCCCAGGTCATATGACCGCTGGTCATATCCCCCAGGGCTGCCACGATTCGCAAGACTGTGCTTTTGCCGCATCCCGAAGGCCCCACCAGGCTGGTAATGGTTCCAGGCTGCACCTCCAAGTTGAAATCCTGCAGGGCCACCGTACCGTTGGCGTAGGTCTTGCTGACCTGTTCCAGGGTCAGGATGGGAGGGCTCTCCATAGCGGTCTCATGAGTTGTATTCACACCAATCATCGACCAGTTTGCCTCATTGTGCTTCTTATATTGAACATTTACAGAGAAAAAAAGCTACCTTGCCCCCCTGCTCCCCTACCTTTGATAAGCCTCCGGTCCCTGATTCATAAACTCCAGGCGGCAAGCCTCCTGATAGGGCACCCCTGCCGGAAAACCCCCATTTTTACCATACTGGTATAAAACTCTTCCCAAAGTTTATCGGTCATCGCGCCGATGCCCATAGCTTCAGAGTCACCGCTCAAAATAATGCCGGATTTCTCCCACTTCTCGAAACCAAGGAAATGCTCCGACCCTACGGAGCCGACAACATGGAGTACTACCCGGTTTCGACCCTGGTTAACAAGCCCCAAAACGACCAACCAGCCTGCATCCAACCCCTGGCATCAGAAGCTGAAGCCTGAGCCCTGCCAGAGTATGCTTAAAAACCATCAGCAGAGCATTTCACAGTCCTCCTTCATCTTTGATCTGTCGTCTTCCCCTCTAACCGCAGCCGCAGCTGCTGCTGCAAAAATTCCATCCAAACTTTTACCTTGGCCGACAGGTGCCGATTTACCGGATACAGGGCATAAATGCCAATTTTGGGAGGATGGTAGTCCAGCAAAACCTGCTGTAACCTGCCGCTGCGCAGATCTTCGCCAATGATAAAGGTGGGCAGCATCACAATTCCTAACCCCGCCAGGGCAGCTTGCCGTAAGCCTTCGCCGTTATTACAGCAAAGGGTGCCATGGACATGAACCTGGTGAGTTTGTTGGGGGCCGATTAGAGTCCAAACATAGTCCTGAGCGACATGGCCGTAGTGCAAACAAGCGTGGTGTTTTAGGTCTTCGGGGTGCTGGGGAATACCCCGCTGATCTAAGTAAGCTGGAGCGGCACACAACACAATGGGGTTGGGGGCTAGATGGTGCACAATCAGGTTCGCAGATTTTAGCGGTTGGGCAATGCGTACGGTGACATCAAAGCCCTCTTCAATGGGATCTATGAACCGGTCATTTAGAGCCAGTTCGACCTCCAGTTCGGGATATTGAGCCAGAAAGTCCGCCACGATGGGGGCCAGATGCAATGTGCCAAAGGTCATGGGGCCGTTGATTCGTAGCTTACCTTTGGGTTCTTGCTGCAGTTGGGTCAGAGCCAGTTCAGCCTCGGCTAAATCTGCCAGAATTCCGGTACATCGCTCATAAAACGCCCTGCCGGCATCCGTGGGGGTGACGGTGCGGGTGGTTCTATGCAGAAGTTGTGTTTTCAAGTCATTTTCTAAATTAATGACCAGCTTGTTCACCGCCGAGCGGGAGACTCCCATTTGTCGAGCGGCGGCGGCAAATCCTCCGACTTCGACCACCTGGGTAAAGGCTTTGATGCTTTCGAGTTTGTCCATTTTTTTAGAGAGCAAGAGAGAGAGGGAGAGAGGGAGAGAGGGAGAGAGGGAGAGAGGGGGAGCGGGAGCGGGGGCGCTAGAGGGAGCGGAGCGTGAAAGCGCGTTACACTACA
>Ga0081526_100021_pt1 | contig 131608 bp, 109 predicted proteins | sample HotLakmasection2_FD_70991 | JGI IMG/M metagenome (GOLD analysis project Ga0081526, IMG submission 70991) | Hypersaline microbial mat communities from Hot Lake, Washington, USA - Section #2 (SPADES assembly) (version 2) | ecosystem: Environmental > Aquatic > Non-marine Saline and Alkaline >... | reverse complement strand
CTGGGCAATGGTATTAACGCTCTGTTGCAGTTGTGCTTGATCTTCTGGAGTCATCATACGGGTGAATTGATAGGCTTTCCTCCTAGCCTAATTTTTCTCCCAAGAAGGTGACACGCACCCGGTGGGAAACCTGTTCGCTCATGACCGCTAATTGCTTGCTTAACTGACCCAGTTGTTCCTGTTGCTGGGTAATTGTATTTAACAGCGCCGCCACTAACGCCTGCACACTGGCGGGGGTCACTTCCCAGTCCGCTTGCGGAAGCCGAATGCCACCAATTTCAATCTCAGTCCGGTCGTTAGAATTCATGACTTCAGCTTACCTGAAGGGCAACGATTGAAACCCTTACTTTTTCATCAACCCCTGAACTGTTACCCTTTTCTGAAGACATATATAAAGTCTTGTAACGTTTCATTGATCTTCAATGGATGATCTCCGACCTTATAAACGAGAGCTATGGCTGATATTTGATTGCGATATGCCCGCGATATGCCGATTGAGCGATCGCTCAATTATCCCGTAAGTTCTCTCAATGTTTTTGTCACAACGATCGGCTGGAGGTTTTCCCATGCAACCGCTATTCCCCCTCGCCCCTCGCTACCGTCTGGATGATAATTTTGCGTGGTTGGAAGGGATTGATCCCAGCCGCCATTATTGGGTTCGAATCAATGGGGATGCGGATGCGATCGCTGTCTTACCAGGATTGGCGGCAACCTCGGTCGATGCGTTTAAGCAATCAATGCGCCAGTTCCGGGCGTTGGAGCCGGGCGATCGGATGACCATTCAGCGCACCGCAAGCGCTTGCCAGATCTACTGTGTCAGTAATAACTGCTACGCCCTCGAAATGGAAGAACAGGGCGCGCCAGTGTGGCATTTATTTGATCACGAAACCCTCGACAGTCTTTTGATGACAAGCCATCCTGATTGGCAGTGTGCGCCTAAGGATCTAGAGTTAGGGCGTCGTTTGCTGATGCGCTCCTGGGCAACGCCCTCGGTGGCATAGGCAGACGCCTGTGCGCGATGCGGCTCTGCCTTCCGTAGTTTCACCTGATTGGGTTTGGTCAACCTTTGAAGTTGCTGATAAACTGGTGAAAAGGCATAGAAAGATCTGTATTGCTGCTACTCTAGATGCGCACTTCTTCCTTCTTCGTCGATGGCTAATTTGATACCTTTCAACGAATTAACAGCGACCCTCAGTTCCCACTTGTTGGCATTGCCGCTCATTGATGGTGTTTTATCCACCCAGGGCGTCATGGTTATGCTGCTCGTGGCATACGCTGGGGCGATGTGGATGTTTTTATCGAGCGCTCCCAAGGTCTACACCGTGATGGTTTCAGACCTCGACTTAGCCCGTCGGCTGTATGAGGAAGTGTTAGAGTTACCTGGAGCAGATGTTCCGCTGCACTACTATTACAACTATGAGCAAACCCTAGGTGCCGCAGCGGTAGACCCTCTATCTTTTTCAACGATTGGGTATGGCGCTGCCAGCCAGTCGCCAGCCAATGCTCCCGATGGCTTGTGGTATCAGCTTCGGAAGAATACACAGCTTCATGTCATCGGTGGAGCAAGCCTCGGTGAAAAGGAGCGCCAGCGCCATGTTTGCTTCGATCATGAGTGCATGGAACTGCTTTTACGGCGGGCACAAATAAGGGGCGCTCAATATAAAATCCGGCGCGACAAACCCCTCAACTTTTTAATGAAGGATTGGCAAGGTCGCGTTTTTGAAATGGCAGAAATTTCCAACTAGCCAGAATGCACTTTCCGGTGTGAGGCGCGAATATGGAAACGTTACTTGAAGTTGGTCTCGTAGAGGTTCTTGCTGCGGGCGCATTCATTGGCTTTTGTGCATTCATCAGCTTTTTGCTGCGAAGCAATAGCATGACAGAAACCGAGTTGACGGAAATGCTGCACCAGATTAGCCAACCAGAGCCTCCTGTGCCGCCCAAGGATTCTTCCCTGTCCTACCGGGGTAGTCGCTACCGTAACCCGAAGGGCATTTTTCGGGTGGATGATCCCGAGGTCGAAATCCACATAGAACCCACTCAGACAACTGTTGCAGATGCTCCAAATGTTCCAGATGCAATTGTGAGAATGACTTACCGTGGGGTTTCATATATCAGACCCCAATTCAAAGACAAGAACTAAGGGATCTGCGGATTTATAAAATCCCCATTTTTGAGAGAGAAGGCTGGCTCTGCCAGCCTTCTCTCTCAAAAATGGGGATTTTATTTTCTTGCAAGTCCCTAAGGACATTTCTGAGAAAGAATATCCCGATTTTTTGAAGGAGGGCGTGGCTAAGTTGCGCCCTCCTTCAAAAAATCGGGATATTCTTTCTTGGAGATCGCCTAGAACTTCTGCCCTTCGGCTAAAGATCATTCAGAAAAATTTTCTGGCACTTTGTGCATGGCATGATGTTGAAATTTACTGAAACCCATATAGAGCGGGAGTTTTATGATAGAAAAATTAAACCCGACAAAAAAAGTCGGGTTTGTTTGACGGTGGATCTGCCCCATGTTACTATCGGCTCACATTTGCAAAGAAATGCGTTCAATCTTCTGAATTTGAAGGAGTTTTGGGCGATCGCAAAGCAACAGCTTCCCCATTTCCTCCTTGCATGTGAACGCTGCATGTGAACACTTTTGAAATTTGTCGTTATTAAAGCCGTTACAGGAATCCGCTCTGCCATGACTCAGGCACTAGAACCCCTAACCCAAACCCAGACCCGTACTCCCGAAACCGCTGCTACCTTTACAGCGCTGCGGTGCAAAGAATGTGGTGCGGAGTACGAACCCAAAGCCCTGCATGTGTGCGAGTTTTGCTTTGGTCCCCTGGAAGTGATGTATGACTACAGCAGGCTCAGTCAGGTTGTGACCCGTCAGAGCATTGAGGCAGGTCCAAATTCCATTTGGCGCTATCGCCCTTTCCTGCCCGTCGCTTCTGCCAACCCCATTGATGTGGGAACGGGCATGACCCCTTTGCTGAAGGCAAATCGCTTGGCGCGTCGCCTGGGGATCAAGAATCTCTACATCAAAAATGATGCGGTGAATATGCCGACCCTGAGCTTTAAGGATCGGGTGGTGTCGGTAGCGCTGACACGGGCACAGGAGTTGGGCTTTACGACGGTTTCCTGCGCCAGCACCGGGAACCTGGCAAACTCGACAGCGGCGATCGCCGCCCATGCTGGGTTAGATTGCTGCGTCTTCATTCCTGCGGATCTGGAAGCGGGCAAGGTGTTAGGAACCCTGATCTACTCGCCCACGGTAATGGCGGTGCAGGGCAACTATGACCAGGTCAACCGCCTTTGTTCTGAGGTGGCTAATACCCACGGCTGGGGCTTCGTCAACATCAACCTGCGCCCCTACTACTCCGAAGGCTCCAAGACCCTGGGCTTTGAGGTGGCAGAGCAGCTTGGCTGGCAGTTACCCGACCATATTGTTGCGCCACTGGCATCAGGATCGCTGTTTGGCAAGATTTACAAAGGGTTCAACGAGTTTGTGAAAGTTGGCTTGGTTGAAGACAAAGCGGTGCGCTTCAGCGGTGCCCAGGCAGAGGGCTGCTCGCCGATCGCCCAGGCATTCAAGGAAGGTCGAGATTTTGTGACCCCCGTGAAGCCCAACACCATCGCCAAGTCGATCGCCATTGGCAACCCCGCAGATGGCGTTTATGCCCTCGACATCGCCCGCAAGACCAACGGCAACATTGAAGCTGTGAACGATGCGGAAATCGTTGAAGGGATCAAGCTGCTGGCAGAAACCGAAGGTATCTTCACCGAAACCGCTGGCGGTACGACGATCGCCGTTCTCAAGAAACTGGTTGAAGCGGGCAAGATTGATCCCGACGAAACCACGGTTGCCTATATCACCGGAAATGGGCTGAAGACGCAGGAAGCTGTGCAGGGTGTAATTGGCGAGCCCCTCACCATCGAACCCAAGCTTGATAGCTTTGAGCGGGCACTGGAGCGGGCACGCACCCTGGAGCGTCTGGACTGGCAACAAACGTTGGTGTAAGACCGAAATCTTACCCTTTACTCTGATCTGCAACGGCTATAGCCCGTTGCAGATCGCATTCTCTAAATTTCACGAAAGACAGTAGCACGACATTATGGCAGTTAAAGTTCTGGTTCCCACTCCCCTGCAAAAGTTCACCAAAGACCAGGCAGTGGTTGAATGTGAAGGCTCAACGATCGATGATTTGCTGACCGCTCTGGAAACACGGTTCCCTGGGATCAAGGAACGGCTCTGCGATGACCAGGGTAAGCTACGGCGATTCATCAACTTCTATGTCAATAGCGAAGACATTCGCTTCCTGGAAGGTCAAGAAACCAAACTTCAGGAAGGGGATGAAGTCAGCATTGTGCCAGCCGTAGCGGGCGGCTGACCTTAGAAATGTTTGGAACCCGCGCTCTACGCGGGTTCCAAATGTCAGACTTGCAATGGTAACAACCCCTGGATCAGGTGCCTGGGCGATCGCGCAACTCCTTTGGCATGTAGGAGCGATCGCCCAGTCTTTGCAACATCGGTCCATGCACATCAATTTTCACGATGCTGTGGGAAGCGGCGGGCATGTCGATGCGATCGCGGTAGCGCCCCAGGTCGATCCCCAGCAAACTACAGAGGATGATGCGAATGGTGGTCTTGTGAGACACAACCAGAATGTTGCCGCTGTTGTGTTTTTCCTCAATGTTGGCGATCACCAAATTGGCACGACTGGCAACCTGAACAGCGGTTTCGCCGCCTGTGGGTGGGTTCCAGGCAGGTTCTGTGAGCCATCGCACATAGTCTTCCCGGTGGTGTTCCTGCACATACTCCGGAGTGTGCTCTTCCCATTCCCCATAAAACATCTCTTTTAGTCCATCCCGGATCTGCATCTCCATCCCAATGGCATTACAGAGGGGTGTTGCCGTAGCAACGGTGCGTTTCATCGGGCTGACATAGACCGCTTCCCAAGGGACGGAGGCATAGGCTTCAGCAAACGCTGCTGCCATCTGCTGTCCATACTCCGTCAGTTCTACATCCAGAATGCCGCAGTAGCCTCCAGTTTGGCTGTAGGTCGTTTCTCCATGGCGTAAAAAGTGGAACGTCAAACTCATGGGCTTTTCCGGTCAATCTTGTAATGGGAGTAATTATTCTTGAAAAATTCGTGGAGATGGGTGACAACTGAGGCAACGGATCAGTGGACGGTTTATCTTCAATGAACCTTAACTTGGCGTTTTATCTGGCGTTTTATCTGGCGTCCTATCTGGCGTCTTAACCTGGCGTCTCGCGTTCCAATACGTTTCATAAGAACTACGTTTCATGAGAATTGCGTTTCATGAGAATTGCGTTCCATGAGAGTCTAACAAGAAGGTTATTAAAGTTTAGTCACCCCTACGATATACCCGTAGTTTTAGGAAAACGTTATGATTCCTGATTATTGAGGGTTAATTTCTGACCAAAAGTTTACTTCTTTAGAGGGTCAGTCGTTGCATGGGGTAAACGTATAGCGTAAATCGCTACAGTTTGAGCGGGCGATCGCATAAATCCCACTAAATGGGCTTGAACCGATTGAGAATTTGAGGCAACATCTCAATTCTGGATGCAAAACTGGGCATTCTCAGGTTGGAAGGCAGGGATATTTAGAGCAATTCGCGATCGCCTCCCATATTTCTTTTCCAATTTCTTTTCCAATGGTAGATTCAGGGTTTTCTTGGTGACTCTCCTTCGGAGAAACGGGTGCATCTTCCTCCACTGTTTACCTCCAACTTTATGCCCGGTCAGTTTCCCGAGAATGATGCGGTACGGACCGATATTTTGCAGCAGTACCACATCCTTGAAACCGAACCCGAACCCGCCTTTTGCAACCTCGCAAACATGGCAGCCCATGTTTGCCAATCGGCGATCGCCCTGATTGGCTTTTGGCGGAGCAATGGGGCTGAGGAATCGGGGCAAACCTACTGGTTCAAAACCTTGACAGGTTGGGATGGGGATCCTGATGAGCTGAATGATCTGGGGTTGTTTTCTAGTACGCTGCGGTTACCCGAAGGCTTGGTTGTGCCCGATACCCGTGCGGATGTGCGGTTTTCGGACGATCGCGTTGTGGTGCGCGATCCCCCCATCCGGTTCTATGCTGGCGTGCCATTGCTGAGTCCGGGTGGGATACCCCTGGGGATTTTGGCAGTGATGGACTGGAAGCCACACTTGCTCAATGCGACCCAAAAGACCTGTCTGGATACCCTGGCAAATCAGGTTGTGACGCAGTTGGAGTTGCGGCGGCGGACGTTGACGTTGCAGGAAGCGATCGCCCAGCAACACCAGTATGAAGCTGATCAAAAGCTTTTCTTTAATCTTGCCTCCGATCTGGTGGGGGCTTTGGGCTACGATGGCTACCTCAAAAGCTTGAACCCAGCGTGGCAAAAGGTTTTGGGTTATAGCAATGCGGAATTAATGTCGCAACCGTTTCTGGATTTTGTGCATCCTTTGGATCGGGAGCATACCCTGCGGCAAATCCAGAAAATCAATAACGGTAATCAGCATGTCACTTTTGAAAGCCGCTACAGCCACAAAGAGGGTAAATACCTGCTCCTGGTATGGAATCTGGCAGCGTTGCCGGGGCGATCGCATATCTACATCTCGGCAGCCAACTACAATCCTGCTGCCCAGCGCAGTTCCCCCGAAATTTCGGATTTGCCCTCGACCCATAGCGCTCTCCTTGCCGCCCAAAACGAGCACTGCATTGTCTCCATTGCCAATGCCCAGGGCTACATCACCTATGTAAACGATCGCTTTTGCGAAATTTCCTGGTACACCCGTCAGGAATTGGTCGGAAAAACCTATCGCTGCATCAACTCAGGGCACCATTCCGCCGAGTTTTTCCGAGAACTATGGGAAACCATCGCCTCTGGGCATGTGTGGCATGGGGAAATCTGCAATCGTACCAAAACCAATTTGGTCTACTGGCTGGAAACGACCATTGTGCCTGTGGTGGATGAGGAGGGTGTTCCGGTGGAATATGTGGCGATCGCCACCGATGTGACGGAACGCAAGCAAACGGAGGAGGAACTGCGGGAGCGATCGCAACTGGCAGAGTTGGTCGCAGAAATTGGGGCGGTGCTTTCCCACGGAGGAACGGTGAATAGCCTGCTCACCACCTGCGCCGACCTGATTGTGAAATACCTGCAACTGCCCTTTGTGCGCTTGTGGACCTTCAACACCGACAGCCAAATGCTAGAGCTACAGGCGGCTGCCGGACAGCACAGCCAGCCCAAAGAATTTGGCAATCTGATTCCATTGGGGATCTCCATCGTGGGTTTTGTTGCCCAAACCCGACAAACCTATAGCACCAATGCGATCGCCGCCGACGTTTGCATTGGGGCAAAGGAATGGACAACCCGCGAGAATTTCCAGAGTTTCATCGGGCATCCGTTGATTGTGGAAGATCGGCTGATGGGTGTGCTGGCAATTTTTGACCAAAAGCCCATTTCGCCGACCATCCGCAAAACCCTGGGGTGGATTGCAAACAGCATTGCCGTAGCGGTGGATCGCACCTGGGCGCGGGAAGAGTTGATGAGCCGCCGTGAGGCGCTGCTGTTTCGCCTTGCCAGCCAGATCCGCGAGTCGCTGAACCTGGATGTCATCCTCGAAACGACCGTGAATGAGATCTGGGGGTTGTTGCAAATCGATCGCTGCCATTTCCTCTGGTGCTGGGTAACGGATGGGCACACCAGCTTAGTGATTACCCACGAAGCTCGCGATCCTAAGAGCCAGAGCTTTTTGGGCAATTATCCCGAAGCCCAGGCGAAGGTATTGGCACAGCGTATCCTGAACCTGGAGCGCATCCAGATCAGCGATCTCAACAAAGCAACGGATACCCCTGCCCCCGTGCGCGACCTGCTGCCACCCCTGGGAGCAAGGGCACAACTGATGATCCCGCTGGAAACGCGATCGGGGCGGTTGGGGGCGATCGTGTGCAGCCACGGGCAACCCCGGCTGTGGTCAGAGAGTGAGGTGGAGTTGCTGGAAGCGGTGGTGGATCAGGTGGCGATCGCCATCGACCAGGCAGAACTCTACTCCCGCAGCCGTGCCGCCGCCGCCGCCGCCGAATCCCAGGCAAAACAACTGAGCGACGCCCTGGAAAACCTGCAACAAACCCAGGCACAACTCATCCAAACTGAAAAAATGTCGAGTTTGGGACAGATGGTGGCGGGTATTGCCCATGAAATCAACAACCCCGTCAACTTCATCAACGGCAACCTGGTTCATGCCAACAACTACACCAAAGATTTGCTGCACTTGCTGCGGTTATATCAGGATGTGAGTCCTGAACCACCGCCCGAAATTCAGGTGGCGATGCAGGCGATCGACATTGACTTTGTGAGCGATGACCTGCCCAAGCTAATGGCGTCGATGAAGATTGGAGCCGATCGGATTCGTCAGATTGTCCTTTCCCTGCGCAACTTTTCTCGGCTGGATGAGGCGGAGAAAAAGCCCGTCGATATCCATGAAGGCATCAACAGCACCCTGCTGATTCTACAAAATCGCATGAAAACCTGCCCGGATGGTGGCAGCATCCAGCTTGTGAAAGACTATGGGAATTTGCCCCTGGTGGAATGCTACGCCGGGCAGTTGAACCAGGTGTTCATGAACATTTTTGCCAATGCGATCGATGCCCTGGAAAACCATCCTGAACCCCGCTGCATTGTTGTGCAAACGCGCTTCACTCCAAAGGACCCAACTATCGATCCAAACGGTGCGGTGCCTCCCCATGCTCCGGGGGATGTGACCATCTCCATTTGCGACAACGGACCGGGGATGTATGCCGAAACGCGCGATCGCCTCTTCGATCCCTTCTTCACCACTAAACCCGTAGGCAAGGGAACAGGTTTGGGCTTGTCCATCAGCTACCAAATTGTGGTGCAAAAGCACAACGGTTTCCTGGAATGCCGCTCCGAAACGGGCAATGGCACCGAATTTATCATCACCATTCCCTGTCAACAACCCCAGGATTCCGTGATCACCGAAATCCAGTAGAGTTCTGAATGCACCTGATTTTGGGTGTGTAGCATCGCCCACACACCCAAAATCAGGTGCATTCAGGATTACCCAATCTTTGCTAATCCGTTGCTATCGGCAGATGTCACAGGTTAGAACCAGTCACTACCGTGATGTTAGACAGATTTATTCTTGCCGACAGTCCCAGGTCGCAAAAGGTAATCTGTGCTGTCATACCAAAAGTCTTCGAAAACCAAAACCAGATGTTTTTTTGAAACGAGCGGGCGTTTCAAAAAAATATCTGAAGTGGGCTTTTAGAGCGTTGGTATTCCAGGAGAACTGTTTAATTTGGGGGGAGAGGGGCGATCGCACTTCTCATCCCTATTCATTTACGGGTTGCAATGGTGATTCAAACGTTCAGAAATCCAAAAACAAAAGAGTTCCTGCGGGTTGTGCTGGCAGTGTGCATGGTCATTGCTGGAATTTTGCACTTTGTCGCTACCGAGCCATTTGTGCGGATCGTGCCTGAAGCACTGCCTGCGCCGGAAGCTCTGGTCTATGCCAGCGGAGTCATTGAGATTATGCTCGGCATCGCCCTACTCTTGCCACCCGTGAGCCAGGTTGCCGCCTGGGGCTTGGTCATTCTGTTTATTGCTGTCTATCCTGCCAATATCAACATGGCGGTTAACGGGATCGAAATCGAGGGAGTCCCCAATGCCTGGTGGTTTCAATCCATTCGGTTGCCGTTCCAGTTTGTTTTAATAGCCTGGGCATACTGGTACACCAGACCCGACAACAATCCTGATCAAGCCTCGTTGTTGCCGCGATCGCCCCACTCCTAAGGATCACGTATGAAATAAAACCCGGAATTTTTGATGAGAAGCGCGGCATTGCCGCGCTTCTCATCAAAAATTCCGGGTTTTATTTTATTTTCAATCCTAATGGTGAAGAAATAATGGTGAAGTAATGCCAAAATCCTCACGCGGCTGTTAGTAGGGCAGGCTCCAGCACGCCCTGGTAAAAGGTGCGCAACTGTTGTGTCGCTGCTGCCCATCCCCATTTTTCGGCTTCGAGGCGGGCGTTGTGGCGCAGGACATCACGCTCCTCAGGGTTGGCAAGGAGGCGTTGGGTAGCGGCGATCGCCCCCTCATCATCCGTCGGGTCAAACAGATACCCGTTCACTCCATCTGTCACGATATCAGGAATGCCACCCGCATTCGCCGCAATCACGGGACAACCCGCCGCCATCGCTTCCAGCAGAACCAGCCCCAGGGTTTCCGTGCGCGACGGGAAAATGAACGCATCCGCCGAAGCAAAGGCAGCCCCCAACGCTTCCCCGGTGCGATAGCCCGCGAAATGGGTGGGTGTATCCGCAAAGAAAGCTTCTAACTCTGCCCGATGGGGACCATCGCCCACCAGCACCAGCCGAGCATTGGGAATCGCCTCCAGCACAGGCTTAATCCGCTCAATTTCCTTCTCCGCCGACAGCCGACCCACATAGAGCAACAGCGGCGCATCAGGGTTACCTCCCGACAGTTCTGCCCGCACTTCGCGGCTGGCAAGCTCTGGGCGGAACAACTCCGTATCTACGCCCCGCTGCCATACCGTGACCCGCTCAATGCCGTGGCTCGTCAGCGCATCCTGCATTGCCGTCGAGGTACAGAGGTTAATCTGTGCCTGGTTATGCATCAACTTCAACAATTCCCACAACACCCCTTCCAGCATCCCCAAGCCATAGTGCTCCAGGTACTTCGGCAGGTGCGTGTGATACGACGCGACCAGCGGCACATTCAAAGATTTTGCATAATACAACCCACCCAAGCCCAGCACCGCTGGATTCACCAGGTGAATCAAGTCGGGCTTAAACAGTTCCAGACTTTGCCGAATTGAGGGGCGAGGTAGGGCTAGTTTTAGCTCTGGGTAAAGCGGCAGAGGAAACCCAGGAATACCGCAAATCTGTGCCCCCCGATATTCTCGCAAACCTCCGTCTGGCGAAAACACCAACACCTGATCGCCCATCCGTTGTAGATGGTCAACAGTGTGGCTCAAGCGCGTCACAATGCCGTCAACTTTGGGCAAAAAGGTTTCGGTGAAAAGGGCAATACGCATAAACGCCGCGACTCTAATTCAAAAACTAACAAAGCAAACCAGGACTTAAACCCAAAGATCTGCGACTCCTTCCAGAAGCCGCAGATCTAGCGGATATCCTTAGCCCTTCCACTTCACGCGAGGCAGAATTTCCTTCTCATCTACCCGATCCTTGTACTTCACAGCGAAGTTGAGCAGTGAATCCAGCAGCGAGTCAGATAGGAAGTGAGGCTGCAAGCCCAGGTCAATCAGGCGTGTATTCTTGGCGTTGAAGTAGTGCTCCTCCAACTCCACACGGGGGTTATCCAGGTGATTGACTTCAATGCTCAGCCCAATCTTGGAGCCAGCTTTTTGCACCATCGTGGCGATGTCGCCGATGCTGAACAATTCAGTGAATTGGTTGAAGACGCGGAACTCGCCCGCATTGGCTGGGTTGTTGATGGCAATCTCAATACAACGAACGGTGTCGCGAATATCGAGGAAACCACGGGTTTGTCCGCCCTTGCCATATACGGTAAGAGGATGCCCGATCGCCGCCTGGATACAGAAACGGTTCAGGGCTGTACCAAACACACCATCGTAGTCGAGGCGGTTGATCAGCAACTCATCCATACCCGTTTCTTCGGTCAGCACACCGTAAACGATGCCCTGGTTCAGGTCGGTTGCCCGCAATCCCCAAATCTTGCACGCAAAGTGGATGTTGTGAGAATCATGAACCTTGCTGAGATGGTAGAAAGAGCCAGGCTGTTTGGGATAGGGCAGGGTGTCTTTGCGCCCGTTGTGCTCAATGGTGATGTAGCCTTCTTCGATGTCGATGTTGGGCGTGCCATATTCGCCCATTGTGCCGAGCTTCACCAGATGGCAAGTGGGGAAATGCTCATGCATTACATAGAGCAGGTTGAGCGTACCGATCACGTTGTTCGCCTGGGTGAGAACGGCGTGTTCCCGGTCGATCATAGAGAAGGGGGCAGAACGCTGTTCTCCGAAGTGAACAACGGCATCGGGCTGAAATTGCAGCATCGCCTTTTGCAAAAATTCATAATTGCAGAGGTCGCCGATGAACAGGTCGATGCTCTTGCCTGTGAGGTCGTTCCAGCGCTGAAGCCGTTGTTGGATGGGAGCAATGGGGGTCAGGGTGTTGATGCACAGCTCGTTGTCCCAGTGTCGCCGCACGAGGCTGTCCAGGATCCCCACGTCATGCCCATGATTTGACAAGTAGAGGGCGGTTGCCCATCCGCAATAACCGTCACCACCAATAACAAGGACTCTCATTTGCTTCAGCCATACTTTACGAATACTCCGCTAAATCTATCAGGTTTGTGTCCCCTTTGAGTCATTCGAGTTTTTAATGACAATGGTTTTCTTGCTGACGGGGATCAAGATATTACGGCAAATTCAGGGCAAAGTTGGGATTATGGCGAGAATTTTGGCGATCGCACTCATGCCTGTCTTATTCTTTTTGAGTAGATAAGTAGCCTTCGATCAGCAAATCCGAGCCGATCGCCTCCCATCTCACCCGCTCCAGTGGCAAGGCGTCGGTCATCTGTGTGAACCCCAGTTCTCCTACGGGAGACGGGGCGTTTTCCCCACCAATAATTTTGGGAGCGATGAATGCCAGGACTTTTTGAATGCAGCCATCGGCGATCGCCCGTGCTGCCAGTTTTCCGCCACATTCCCACAACACCGACAGGCAGCCGCGATTATATAGATGGGCGTGGGCGATCGCCGGGGTCACGTCTGCCACCCCAATCAGCTCCACCCCTTGCTTTTCCAAGGTTGCCCATTTTGTTGGATTTGCCCCCTCTTGAGCAAAAACCAGCGTGGGCACTTCAGCGGTATTCCACAAATTTGCCTCATCTGGCAAATCCAGCTTCCGACTCAGTACCACTCTTAGAGGGTTGGGTCCCAGTCCGCGACTGGTTAGTTGGGGATTGTCCCGCCGCACCGTGTTGCTGCCCACCACTACGGCATCGCAGCCTGCCCGCAGCTCATGCACCCGGCGGCGGGAGTCCGGTGTCGTCACCCAGGCGCTATGCCCCGATGAAGCCGCAATCTTACCGTCCAGGGTCATGGCGTATTTCAAAATGCCAAAGGGCTGTTGGTACAGGATGCGATGCACAAACGCTTCATTCAGCCGCTGGCACGCTGCTTCTTCCACCCCTACCGTCACCTCAATGCCTGCTTCCCGCAGGCGTGCAATGCCGCTACCAGCCACCTGGGGGTTGGGGTCTACCATGCCCACAACAACCCGCGCCACCTTCGCCCGCACGAGCGCTTCTGAGCAGGGGGGAGTGCGTCCGTAGTGATTGCAGGGTTCCAGGTTGACGTAGATGGTGGAGCCTGGAGTGCGATCGCCCGCCGCCCGCAGCGCAAATACCTCCGCGTGGGGTTCCCCGGCTTTGGGATGAAAGCCTTCCCCCACAATCTTGCCATCCTGTACCACCACCGCGCCGACCATCGGGTTCGGTGCAGTTTGCCCCCGTGCCTGCTGGGCTAACTCCAGACAACGCTGTATCATCTTTGCGTCTACCCCAGCAGCATCTAGCTGATTCATCCTGACCTTCCCAACTATTTAGATAAATGTTTGCCGAACATAGCTGCAAGCTCTGTTTCACAATCCTATGCTTTGAAGCTACTGAAAAAAATCGGAAGTTGTCAGTCGTTCGTCCTCGTTCTATAGCGTTTTGCAAGCGCTTTAAGTGCAGCACATGGGAGGGGCGGCGCACCGCGCCGCCCCTCCCATGTGCTGAAGCAACTTGCGCACCGCTATATTTGAAAAAATAGAGCGTGTTTGCAAAAGTAGAGCCAACCGCGCTGCCCTTGTCCTCGACTCTGCAAGTGCTCCAAGAATAATGAAGAATCCATTTTTAGGAGAGCGGGTGCGGCTTAGCCGCACCCGCTCTCCTAAAAATGGATTCTTCATTTTCTTGCTTAGCTATAAATGAAGGGCTTTGGGGTGTAGGCGCATTATCCAGCTACGGATTAGCGTGTTAGATTGCTTTGCATAGGCACATTCAGGTAACAAGAATGACGTTTAGTGATGTGGTTGAGGTGGTAAAAAACCTTTCCGTCGATGAAAAACGGGAACTGCAGATGTTGTTGCAACAGTATCTCCGCGAGGAACGCCGTGATGAGATAGATGCCAACTTCAAAGCTGCACAACGGGAAGATCAGACTGGCGAACTGGAATATTCCTCCAACATCCATGAATTGAAGCAAATGCTTGAGGAATAGTCGTGGAAGTAGGTTTCAGTTCTTCATTCAAGCGAGCGTTCAAAAAACGCATTAAAGGCAATGCGGAGCTAGAAGCGAAATTCTGGAAGAAGTTGGAGCAGTTCACGACCGACCCATTCGACCCAAGCCTGAGAACCCATAAATTGTCTGGCAAGCTTAAGGATGCCTGGAGTTTCAGTGTGGACTATGATGCGAGAGTCCTGTTCTACTTCACAACAGACACAAAAGCCGTGTTCGTAGACATCGGAAGCCATGACGAGGTTTACTAAGGATTAAAAACGAAATAAAGCCCAGAATTTTTGGATGAGAAGCGCGGCATTGCCGCGCTTCTCATCCAAAAATTCTGGGCTTTATGTCACATGTGATCTTAAACGCCAAAGGGTGCTGCCCTTCTGTCCCTTGCAACAATTCTGCAACCGTGCTTAAAAAATTAGAAGGAAATAATTAGATAGCCATCCTGGAACTTTGCTCCCGTGACCTGTTTCCCCTTCAATTCTTGGGGTAGAGACAGGTTATGGCGCTGATCGCCTGCTTCGACGGTGACTTCAGGACCATACTGGGTGAGCTTGACCTGAGATTTGTCGAAGCCGGGGAGGAAGAGGGCGACCTTGCGTTCTGCCAGGTTGACAGACATGGGGCGGGGAGCCTGGTTCGCGTCGGTGAGCTTGGGAAGGGCATCGACCAGCGGTTGCCAACCCCGTCCGGGATAGCTGGGAATGGGTGTGATGGGCAGAGGTTGAAATTCCTGAGTTGCCTCTCCCGTTTCGGAGGACTGGTTGACCAGTACACCACCCACCGTCAGCCCAACCTGCTGGGCTGCACCCCAGAGGTACTTGGCAGTGGCGATCGCCACCTCATCATTCGTCGTCACCAGATAAGCCAGCACCCGGTTCGGATTCGTCACTGCTGCCTTGCCGTCGTCCAACATATTGGTTGCCCGTGTGGCTTCGGGGTTAGAGAACAAATCCCCCGACCAGTCCACATTCAACACCGCGCTGCTGACGGGCTGAATGAACGGCGATAGGGCTCTGTAGAAATCCGAATCCGTTAATACCTTGCGAAACCGACGCACGTACCAACTGGCAATTTCAGGCATTCCCAGCATTCGCAAAGTAGTCTGGTCGCCGTCGCCATCATAAATCAGCACATCATACTTGCCGCTGGCGTCAAACTCGCGCAGCGCATTGAGTGCCAGGGCGGTGTCCATCCCCGGCAAAATGCCCAATTCCTGGGCAAACACCTTTTTTAAGAAGGGACTGCGGATATATTTTGCTTCCTGGGCTTTGAGTTCGTCCCACGATCGCTCCAAAAGCACTGTCGTCTGGAGTTGCACCGCCTGCAAATTCGGAGCAACGTCCTGGGGATCGGCGGCAACGGAGGATCCGAGAAGTCGCTCAAAGGCGACCGAGGGATCTTGGCTGGCGAGCAACACGCGCTTTCCCTGGGCAGCCAGTTGGTGCGCAGCGGCGATCGCCACCGTCGTGCGACCTGTGCCGCCTTTCCCCAAAAACGTGAGAATCAAACTCATGATTCATTCATCCACTCAATACAATGCCCCTCTTCAGAGCTAACCCATGAATCCCTTAGCCAACAATGGCAAGTTCATCCTCGAAATACCAGGCAGAAAATCCGTCGTCAAATGCAACGATGAATCCTACGCCACTACCATCTGTCATTTTGTAACCCTGGATAACTCCAGTCTGCCCCAAGCGTTGGATAACTGCCTGATTTGCCCGATCTCGTAAACGCTGTACGCGCACCTTTTGACCAACTTCCATGTCTGCCGTAACTACCCGCATAACAAAACAAACATTGTCAGTGTATCAGCGTATTGTCCCCCCTCAGCGGGTTTTTCAGGGATGAGGAACCCCTGACTTTCTGCCACGGGCTCGGGTTAAAGTAATGCATGTATTCCGTCTTCCCGCTTTGCCTAAAACTTCAACTGGAACATTGCCTGAAACTTTACCTGAAATTGAGTCGTGGAGTTTTCTAACCCCCGACCCCAAAACTCAGGGTAGGGGCGAAAGGAATAAGGGGCGAAAGGAATAAGGAACATAGACAAATTCGGCAAAACTATAGACAAATTCGGCAAAACGAACGAAAGCTATGCTGGCAAAACGAATCCTTCCCTGTTTGGATGTAAAAGCAGGACGTGTAGTTAAAGGTGTGAACTTTGTCGATTTAAAGGATGCGGGTGATCCGGTTGAACTGGCGCAGGCATATAACGATGCCGGAGCCGATGAACTCGTCTTCCTCGACATCACAGCGACCCACGAAGATCGGGACATTATCTTCGACGTAGTGTATCGAACTGCCGAACAGGTCTTCATCCCTCTGACGGTAGGGGGTGGCATCCAATCCTTAGAAACTATTAAAAAATTGTTACGAGCCGGAGCCGATAAGGTCAGCATCAACTCTTCAGCGGTGCGCGATCCCGACTTTATCAACCGGGCAAGCGATCGCTTTGGCGACCAATGCATTGTTGTCGCCATTGATGCCCGTCGCCGGGAAGACCCCCAAAATCCTGGCTGGGACGTGTATGTGCGCGGTGGGCGGGAGAACACCAGGCTAGATGCTCTGGCATGGGCGGCAGAGGTCGCAGAGCGGGGCGCAGGGGAAATTTTGCTTACCAGTATGGATGCCGATGGCACCCAGGCAGGCTACGACCTGGAGCTGACACGGGCGATCGCCGAGCGCGTCCAAATTCCTGTTATCGCTTCTGGCGGAGCCGGAACCTGCGACCATATCTACCAGGCACTCACCGACGGCAAAGCCGAAGCCGCTCTGCTTGCCTCCCTGCTGCACTACGGGCAGCTAACCGTCAGTGAAATTAAAACCTATCTCACCGATAAGCAAATTCTGGTACGGAATTAGAGCCATCTTCCTGAGGAACTGTTACAATACGAAACAAATAGAACAAATTTTTTTGTATTTATACAGTTCTTCCTCTTTGATAAATGTTTCTTATCTTGCTGATCGTAATTCTTTTAGTTGGTTGGGCGCTGCACTTGATGCAGCAGGCAATGGATCAGCGCGAGTTTTCCCTAATGTTGGCGGGTTTCCTGGTGTCTGTTGCCGCCGCTGCCCTGGTGAGTGTCTACTTTCTAATGGGCAATTTCATGGGCTATATGAACCAGATTGCGACCCAGGCAGAGTTGCATGCCGAATATTACGAATATGCCGACTTCTTCTTTCCGGCAGAGCTAGTGATTGAAGACAGTGCTGATAATCGGATTGAGATGGCTGATTCCACTCGTTCCCTGTCCACAATGAACTAGTCAGTTGTACACATCATACGTATTACAAGACAGCCCGTTAGATTACCCGTAGTAACCCTGTAGTCATACCTATAGTCAAACTATTACAGAAATTATCTCAACAGCTTCGCCATTTTTCTAAAATCCTTGACTTTTCATGTGCCCCGCGCACGCAAAGTCAAGGATTTTATTTGATCTTCAGTCCTTAGCGCTTGGCGGGCAACTACTCCCAAAGGCTACTGGTTTCTAAAGGGACTTCTGACTTTTGGGCTTCTAGCGGGAGAAAGATAGTCAGAACTTCCCCTTGCTGGGGACGTTGTCGCACAATCAATTTGCCACCAAGTGCCTGAAAGAGATTTTTGGTGACTGCCAGATTGAGGCTAAGATTTCCAGTTTCGGGTTGGAACATGAGCAACTGCCCCAGCGATTTGAGGGGAGTGACTGTGCGATCGCACCCCTTCATCATGGGATTCTCTCTCTCCCCATCTTTCATATCCGATTGGAACTGAAGCTTAAGCTGCGATCCTGCCAGCATTACGGAGATCTGAATATGGCTGTTGATGGGCAGGGTTTGGGTAATGCGATCGACCAGCCCAGTCAAGACCTGATCCAGCATCGTGGGGTCTGTCACCACGAGGGGCAACTTTTTAGGTAAGCGCACATCCAGCGAAAGACTCCGCTGACTGGCAAGTTGCTGCCAACGAGGAACATGCTGCTTAAACAAATCGGTCAAAGAAATGGGAGCCAGCGAGGTCGGTGAAGACTTGGTGTGATCCTTTTCCAACTCTACTGCCCGGAAGATCAGGTTAAACCGATCAATTTGTTCCGTGCATTCCTGATCGATTGCGCTCAACCGCTTTAGCACTGTAGGGTTTAAGTCCTTGCGTTTGAGCAACAGCCGAGTCAGAGTGCGGATGGTTGTCAGGGGTGTACGAACTTCGTGGGCGATCGCCTGCAACAGTTCTGCATCAAAGCTTTCGGTATGTTGCGTCAGCGCCTCCAGCGACGATTGGGCGATGGACTCGTCCTTCGTCTGCCTCGCTTTCGATGCCTTGCCATTTCTACCATTCGGTGCTGCCGTCATTTCTTGGGACTGCATCATCCCATGGGTAAGAACGTCGGTACGGCGATCGCTCAAACGCCGCGCCCCCTCTTCTAACTCCATCGCTTCTGGTAACAACGCCAGCATCAACTGCCCAAACTCTGCCACCTGCCGATAGTCAGGAGTTTGGGGTACATAGGGTGTGACCAGCGATTCAATTTCTTGGAGCAAAGACGATTGGATAGACGACCCCAAAAACATCAGCCGTGCCTGCAACGCCTGCCATGCCCGCTCAATGGTTTCGGGTTCAAAAGAATAGAGGAACGCCGGAGCCCCTTCGGCAGTTTCACCCAACACCATTACCATCCGCAAGGTCGGGGTCATGATCCAGCAAAACTGCTCCGCCCCCAGGGGATCATTCGGCATGATGGGGACAGTCGAGGTTTGGGGATTGATCGACACCCGTGCCTGCCCTGAAGTCGGTAATAGGCGAAACGGCATCCAGGTGTTATTCCACAACGGTGTTGCGGTGAACGTCCAGTTGGCGATCGCCGTTTGCAATTCTGTTTGCCCCAACACAGGCGCAGGACCCGACAAAATAACGCCATTTTGCCAGGCTTTCGCGTCTGCCGGATTCGATGATTCTTTCGCTATTTCTAAATCTCGATGCAGCAAAACGTTGAGCGCGGCGATCGCCCCTGCCCATTCCCGTTCTGCACGTAAGCGCTGCTGTGCCGCCGACCGTTGCGGTTGGAACAACGCCTCACCCTGCATCAGGGTTTCACTAATCGTGGGAAAAAACCACTGATTCACCTCTACCATTCCTCAGCCCCTACCGTTTTGGGTGGGCGGTGTGCGGTATCGCTCCATGCAGTATACCCCGCTCCTTCCCTGCTCCAATGCGACTTTGGGCTTTTCATATCAGCTCTATATAACGAGGATAACGCCCACCAATGCCTCCGCCTAATCGCGATAACCGGACTTCAACCGTCGCTTTACCTCGTTGGCAGATCCCTAACCAAGGCGATCTCCAGAAAAGAATATCCCCATTTTTTGAGAGAGGGCGCGGCTTATCCGCGCCCTCTCTCAAAAAATGGGGATATTCTTTTCTGAAATCTCCCAGGATGATTACGGCTATAGGTAGTCATTTGGGTCGAGAGAAATAGACCGGGGAACTTGAGGCAATATTCTCCCGTCAGAAAAGACCCGTTCGGTTTTCACCCACGGGTTGCCGTACTCGTATCTAAGGAGAAATTACGGAGAATAGTAAAAGCAAGGCAACACCAAGGCTTGAGGTCGCTTTCTAGCGATTTTGCTCCTTATCTAGCAAGATGCTTAACTTATATCATCCTCTTGGAGGATTTCAGCCCCCTTTACTAGAACCTATTTTTGTATTACCATTGTAGTTCTACTTCAAAGTCATAACGACTTTAAGTTAAGCTAGTTTAAGTTAAGGCAGTTAAGGCGAAAGTTTGGGTTCGAAGTTGTGGCATCAGGTTGCAAGAGTTGAGTGGTGTATTGGACAACGCAGCGTATTGAATACAAGGCTAGTCAAATAACAAAACTAGATCGGGCAACGAGTTGAGAAAACAAAATCGACAGAGATGCGATTAGTGTAAAACTTAAGACTCATAGCTCGCAGGAGAAGTACTGGTATTGAGGATGATTCCCCAGGTTATTTTTTCCTCACTTTCGGTTTCTTCTGAAACACATCCCCTCTGTGTTTTTCCTGGTTGGTTCTTCTAATAAGCGTTCAGTCCAATTTATAAGCAGTTGTTTTGCTTGGCTACCATTCTGTTGAATCTTTATTGGTTATCGGGTTTCATGCAATTCTTCAGCATCTTCCCAATAGCGGTTCACTCAAAGTGTCCATCTAAAGTATTAAGGCGTATGGTAGAGAGTTTCTTTTCTGTTCCCTCGTCTTAACTAATGAGCTAAGCGAGGAGTGGTCATTTCTTCTACAAACTTACGGAAAACAGACCTGCAACAGACTGTCGAAACTCAAAAAGGGGAGACTCAAAGGCGAGACTCAGACCAGGTTAGCCAGAAATTTCAGAACCTACTCTACCGATTGGAAAAAAGCTGTAAATATCTACCAAAAAGGCTTTTAGCGATCGCCTTCCCCCAATCTCACCACACCCACACAGCTAGTTAGTTGGATTAGGTTGATTGAACGATTGATAAAACTTATCGAGAGTTCAGACAAGCATTATCTATTTCATTCTTGCATTTCACCTGTTTGACCGATTCGAAGGACACCAACTGTTGATTAATCTAATGGTACTTAGACAATTACTTGTTTGACGTTAGTTCTTTCACATTAGTTCTCAGACACTACTTTAGCTTGTTCTCATTCTCTTGTTCCCATTCTACTGTGTCTCGTTTCTGCAAAATCTCGTTTGAATCTCGTTTGTCTTCAATAACAACCGAATTCCTGCATTTTGCAACCTTCACAACAAGCTAATGTCAAATCTTTGAGACAGGTCTGAAACACCATGTAGATATTCCTTCGATAGGCTCATCTTAAACGCTTCGATCGCTTCCCTTTTGACTGTAGTGTTCCATTTCAATGGAGTTAAGTGGCAACCATGACGACCGCACATACCACAACCCCCAACCCCAAGAAAACTCTGTTCACTGCAGATATGGTGCGAACCTACCTGCATGAGATTGGTCGTGTGCCATTGCTGACTCATGAACAAGAGATTATTTTTGGAAAGCAGGTGCAACAGATGATGCGTCTGCTGGAGATTCAAGAAGAATTAACGGAAAAGCTGGATCGCAAACCCACGCGAGCCGAATGGGCAGAAGCCGCTAACGTCTCTGAAGAAGCGTTGGACGAAACACTTCGGGTCGGGCGACATGCTAAGAAGAAGATGATTGAGGCGAACCTGCGCCTGGTGGTAGCGATCGCCAAAAAGTATCAGAAGCGTAATCTGGAATTTCTCGACCTGATCCAGGAAGGCACGCTGGGTTTGGAGCGGGGTGTCGAAAAGTTTGACCCCACTCGGGGCTACAAGTTTTCGACCTACGCTTACTGGTGGATTCGGCAAGCTATTACACGGGCGATCGCCCAACAAGCCCGCACCATCCGTCTCCCCATCCACATCACCGAAAAGCTCAATAAAATTAAGCGGGCACAGCGGGAACTGGCACAAAAGTTGGGACATAGCCCCACTCCTGCCGACATCGCTGAAGAGTTAGGTCTGAAGCCCTCTGAAATCCGCGAGTTTTTGCTGATGGCGCGGCAACCCGTGTCTCTGGATCTCAAGGTTGGCGACAACCAGGATACAGAACTGCAAGACTTGCTGGAAGATGAAACAGCATCGCCCGAAACTTACACCGTGCAGGAGTCTCTGAAGCAAGATATTCAAGACTTGCTGGCAGAATTGACTCCGCAGCAGCGAGAAGTGCTTACCCTGCGCTTTGGTCTTGATGATGGCAAAGAGTTGTCTCTCGCAAAAGTTGGGCAGCGCATGAATATCAGCCGGGAGCGGGTACGCCAGCTCGAACGGCAAGCACTCGACCATCTCCGTCGCCGCAAGGCAAATGTGCGGGGGTATTTGGCAAGCTAGTTTTTGCTGCCCAAGCCAACAGTCTTCTAGTTCTCAGATGTTCAGCACAGTGCTGTTGATTTCCTGAACCGCCTAGAGAATAAAGAGGGGCAAGTTGGCAGGCAAGAAAATTAAGAAGGGGATGGCGATCGCCATCCCCTTTTTTTGCACAGTTTTTAATTTCTTGCTTAGCGCTAAAAATTTACGCATTCTCACTCAACCGCATATCAATAGGTTCGATAGGATCTTGGACATCGGCGTTCTATGGGACATCCGTTGCTGGAGATACAAATCTCAATTGAATTTCAACGAGATTTTCTAGAGGAGCATCTATAATCTACTGGGCAGATTTCACTGCTTGCCGTCCCAGAAGCGCTGACGTATTAGCCTTGAAGCTGATGCCAACGATCTAATTTGGGTGAGTCGCATCAGCCGCTCCACCTCCCTCCGGGTGAAATCCGGACAAGATTTTTGAAGATTTCATGATGGTTTTTGACCGCAAGGAGGGCAGTCTAATTCTAACTAACTGCTCGCTGGGGAGACCTCACCCAGGCACCTTCCAAAAACTGATTGCAGACCACACAGCCAATCTTGGAGACCGTCATTATGGCAGATGGGAATTCTTTTGAAACCGCACGAAGAAAAAACCCTTCACGAACCGGAAAAACCGTAAACAGCACCCTGGGTGGAGGCGATACGGATGATTTCTATGCCTTTAGAATTCCCTTTACCAGGGGAACCATTGACTTTGGGCTAACCAACATTCCCAGTGGCTTCAACTTCAACTTGGAAGTTTATGACAGCAATCAGCGGTTGGTGCGAAGCTCAAATCGTCCAGGCAATCGGGATGAAAGTATTAACCTCAATGTTAACCGGGGCGACTACTTCGTGCGGGTTCTGCAGGCAGACTCGTCCTCGGCAAGTGGTCGTTACAGTCTTACCCTCCAGTCCAACCCTGATCGTGCCGGTAACGTCCGTGGTGGTGCTCGGAACTTGAACGAAGTGCTGGTCAACAATTCTGTGACTGTTCGTGATTTTGTTTCACAGGGCGATCGCCGTGATTTTTACGAAGTCACATTAGATGAACGATCCACAGTCGAACTAACGTTCCGCTCATTTGAGCCAAATTCTAATGTTTTCTTTGAGGATGGAACAGGTACAAACCCTAACCAGACAGGTTTTCGTACTGTTGAGAAAATCTTGGATGCAGGTCTACATGCTCTGAGAGTTGTTCCTGTACCCGGTACTGGCAGAGGCGTTGCAACTCGCTATAGCCTTCAGGTCGATATCACTCCTACTACCACTGGTGGTGGCGGCGGCGACGGTGGTGGCGACGGTGGTGGCGACGGTGGTGGCGGCACCACCCCTCCTGCAGACAATGTGGGTAACGACTTTGAGGCGGCTCGAACGATCGCCGTTCGCTCCACAGAAACCACCTTTGCAGACAACATTGGTGGCTCCGATATTTCCGACTTCTACCAATTCACCACCAGTTCAATCGGAGATCTGGATCTGGGTGTTTCGGGCAATAACCAGGCTATTCAGTTCAACCTGTTTAACGGACAACGCCAGTTCGTGGTTACTAATACGAATGGACTGTCTATTCCAGATTTCCAGCCTGGAACCTATTTCCTGCAACTGAGACCTGCAACCGCTGGAGCACCCTCTTCCCCCTACACCCTCAGTACGCTTCTATCGCCTGTTGATCCGATCGGCAATACCTTCGGCACAGCCAAGCTGATTACGGTTGATACAACCCAGGGCACCGAATCAGATGGGGTGGGTGGAACAGACCCCGCTGACTTCTTCCGCTTTAATGCCGGAACCGCAGGCGACCTGCAACTGAGCTTGACAGGAACCACCCAACCGCTGTCACTAACTCTGTTCAACTCCTCACAAACTGCCATCCGCACCAGTACAAACAATGTCCTGAATTTCTCCGGGCTGACGACGGGTAATTATTTCATTCGGGTTTCGCCGTCTACCTCGGGTGCGCCGTTCTCTGCTTACAATCTCCGCACACTGTTGGCTCCTGACCGAGTTGGGGATGCTGAAGCTGATTCAACTCTGGTAACGGCTCCTGGCAATGACACGACGTTTCCAACCCTGGGTTCAACCCCGCAATCTTACGAAGACTTTGCAGGCGGCGGCGATGTCGATGTGTTCCGGTTTGTGTTTGACCAGCCCTACAATTTCCTATCCATGAGCCTGGAAGGGTTGACTCAAAACCTCGACATGGAATTTTACCGGGAAGGTAGTCTGGCAACGAAGGTGACCTCGGCTCTAGGAGGAACCACTGCGGATGCTTTGGAAGGAAATGTTAGCGCTGGAACTTACTTCCTGCGGATCTTTTCGCCTACAGGCAATACGGCTTCCAGTTACGACCTCAGGATGTCGGTAGATTCGGACGATCGCCGTCCCAGCATCACCCGTGATGTTTTCCCCGAAGGTGATTCCGATGCCCGCTTCCTCACAAATGTGGCTAACCTCAGCTCTATCTTCTTCTCTGGACAGGATGAGGATGGGAGAGGACTCTTTAGAAGCCAGGGTAGCCTGGACACCACTCTGAAGGTTGGAGATTTTGACAACATTACAGGGATTGCTGCGGTTGGTAGCTCGGTCTATATTGCTGGCGATCGCAGCGCCACCGGACTGGAACTCTACCGTTGGACACCCGGTAGTGATGCCAACAATTTGCTGGGACAAATTTCCCTGGTTGCCGATTTGACCCCTGGAACAGTTGGTTCGGCACTATCTGACCTGACGGTTGTTGGCAATAACCTCTACTTCCGAGCCGGTCCAGATGGTAGCCCTCAAGTTGGCGCACTGTACCGGGTAACTGGCAATTCGGCTCCGGTTATTGTCGATGACGAAGCTCCGCCAGCAGAGCTGACGGTGGTGGGCACAACCCTCTACTACACGGTAGATTTGGCTGGGACGCGCGATCGCCTGCGGAGTATTACAAATGCAGGAAGTGCAACTCCTACAGCTCCAGCCACTTTAACCAACTTTGGAGACAAGGAAATCGTAAGGGTTAGAAACCTGAGCGCTGTTGATAGCGACGGTGATGGAGTGAAGGATGACCTGTACTTTATTGCTGAGGAGTTAGTCAGTCCAGATTTGACGGCAACCACCCAAAACGAGGAATGGCGACGGCTGGATAGCAGTACAACCATCTCGACCTATGACGTTACAGGTGATACCAGTGATGGAGCCAGTTCAACCGCTATCGAGCCTACATCGATCGCAGTTGCAGGGGGCTTTGTCTACTTCGTTGGCGACAGCGGCAGTGGATTTGTAGAGCTATTCCGAGCATCGGAGACCGCTAGTGGGGACGTTACTGTGGAAGCTCTGCCTTCGCTGAGCGGTGGAAGCTTTACCTCCTCTAATCCTTCGAATTTGATTAGCTACGAGGGCTCTCTGTTCTTCAATGCAAATGATGGAACAGGCCAGGCGCTCTTGGTGATCGCTACGCCAGATCAGGCAAGCGCTTTGGTCGCTTCGGATATCGACAAGGTCAGCCTGAACAGCACCGGCGATACCAATCCAGCCAGCTTTACGGTTGCCAGCGGAATCCTCTACTTCGTTGCAACTACAACAGCCGATGGACGCGAGGTCTGGAGCTATGACGGCACGACTCTGAATGATCCAACAAATAGTAACAATTATGAGCTATCGTTCGATATTGCTCCTGGTGATGCGAGTTCAGATCCTGAAGATCTGATTACCGCTGGAGGAACTGTAATTGGTGGACGGCTCTTTTTCACGGCAAATGACGGCACCAGCGGTCGTGAGGTGTGGGTGATCTAATTTTGGATTGGCGATTTTAGATTTTTGGATCGAGAATCGTGCCATTCCATCAGTTCCTTGTTTGGCATTTGTAACCGTCTATTTGAAAGCCTCACTTTTTGGAAAAGTGGGGCTTTTTTCTTTGTTGCTCAGCTCTAAAATTCAAAAGTAAAAGAAGGGGAAGTAGATGGATGGAATGTCAGTTATTACTCACATCATTTGCCACCTGGAAGCCAGAACAGCTAACAAATTCTTCGGATGATTTGCTGCTGGCGCTACAGCAGGTAGGGTTGCCCTCATCGATCGCTCTCCTGCGGCAAATTCCCGTCGATTTTGCGATCGCCCCTCAACAGGCGATCGCCCACTTTGAGGCACTTCAACCCCAGGGCATCGTCTGCTTTGGTATGGCAGAGAGTCGCGATCGCCTGGATCTGGAGCGGCGGGCAATTGGCGAAGATCAAACCCTGGAAACCTCCCTTCACCTGGAGGTGCTGAAGCAGGATTTGCGTTTTACCAGGATTAGCGACGATGCCGGACGGTTTGTGTGCAATGGGTTGTATTTAGCCCTGCTGGAATTTCTGCAAGCCCGCTATCCCGATCGCTTTGCGCTCTTTGTGCATGTGCCAATTCTGACGCCAGAAAATCGAGATGCGATTTTGCTCGATGTTTGGGCGATAATAAACCGTCTCGCCTTGGGGAACATTCCAACGGTTCAGCGCCGGGATGTTCCATCCATTCATTCCACCGGCTGAACCTTAGCACTTAGACCCACAACGCAAGATTTATGTTCTCTTTGCTTACGTCGCTGATGTTGGCACAAACGCCGCCACCCCAGGAATATGTGCGCCCGCAGGAGGTGCGATCGCTCCCCGGTTCCCTTGATGAAGTACCCGTCTTCAATAGCAACAGCCCCGAAAAAATTGGGGGAGAAGGGATTTTGCTTTCCACCTTTCCCCCCGAAGGTATGGCTGAACCGACAGCGCATCTCAACTTTGGCTTTGCCGGACGGTTTGATGTGTTTGCCCACCATGTTTATGGCGCAGTCGATCCCGAAGACTTGACCAGTATGTATGTTGGGGTGCTGGTTCACAATCCAGGGGATGTGCCGATTGAGATTGATGTGATCGAAGGGGCAAGCTACCTGAGCCAACCGGATGCACCTTTTATCTCACTGCCTCCCCTCATAGAAACACCGGAGGGGGATATGTTCGCGGGTCCGGGTAGTCGGGCGATGGGTGATGTGCTGCGGGGGCGGCAGCGAACAGACTTGCCGCCCACCGTGCAGATTGCCCCTGGGGAAGATGTGATGCTGCTGAATGCACCCATTCCTGTTGCAGAGCTGGATCCACCGTTGAATGGGCGATCGACGATGCTGCGGTTGCGCAGTGACGACACCGTTTATGTGGCGAGTCTGGCGATGTATGCCCGGCGCAACGAGGATGGCTCAGAGCGGGCACCGACGGCGGAGGAGTGGCGATCGCTCCTGGAAAGCGGCAATCTCTCTGTGCCCCGCGACCTCGCGCCGACTCCCCTGGATGCGACGGGGGAGTTCCGCTATGGCAGAGTGGCTGGGGTGGCGATCGGCTCTCGCTGGCAAACCACCGTCGCCGATACGGAAGACTTGCAATTTCTCAATATTCCCGCCCCCAACCAGGCAATTTCCTATCCCATCAGCAGCCTGGTGCGGGGGCAACTGGGGACAGGGCAGGTGCAGACAGCCCCAATGGTGGAGCGCTATCCCGATACGGCCTATCAGGCACATGGCAACTACGGCATCGAATATGACCTGCTTCTGCCGCTTTATAACCCCACCGACACGACACAGCAGGTGGCAATCCGCCTGGAGACGCCTATCAAAGAAGACACCCTGAGCCAGAACGGTTTGCGCTTTTTTGACCCGCTGCCTACTCAGACCTTTTTCCGAGGGGCGATCGAGTTGCATTATCGGGATGATGATGGACGGTTTCGGACGCGCTACTTTCACCTGGCGCAACGGCGTGGGCAGGAAGGCGAAAACCTGGTGCAGTTGGCGATCGCCCCTCAAAACCGTCGCCCTGTGAGAGTGCGCTTGCTCTATCCGCCTGATGCTACTCCACCCCAAGTGCTAACGATTTATACCCTCAGCGAGTGAGCCAGGAATATACGATTCTGAACCGCAGTAGACCAGCAGGAAATAGACCAGCAGGAAATAGACCAGCAGGAGATAGACCAGCAAGGCAATTGTCAGAATGATGAGCAAGAGGCGGACGTCTTTTGCTCTTTTTTGTGGGCGATCGTAGGGCGATCGTCATATCAGCAAAGAGCTGAATGATCGCTTTGAAGATAGCGCCGCGAAATCCAGGGTAGAACAAATATTTTTTGGAGAAAGCAGTACACCGCCTTCACCAAAAGCATCATCCTGCTTCTGGAGCAACACCTTCGCCATTTTTCCAAAATCCTTGATTTTATGTTCTTGCAAGTCCCCTACATAATTTCAGCGACGATTAAGAAAGCTTGAAAAACAAGCGTTTCAGGACTTCATGCAAATTTTCTTTGGGTCAAGAATTGTAACGGAAACGTCATTTTGCCTGGAAGAATAGATGCAGAATTTGTAAAATAGAATACAGAAAAGAATAACGTTCATCTCTTCAGTTTCTTGCTTTTAAGCTTGATCGAGAGACGGAAGTAGGGGGAATTTCCCTGAAGGAACGCGCCTCATTTCTGGTCCCTACACAAGCCTGGAGGCGAAGACGTCATGATTTCCAACTTAATTGATGGTCTTACAATTGTTTTCATTGTTTCCGTTATGAGCTGCTTGCTGACACCTGCATTGATCTGGTTACTTTCCGATCGCTCTCACCCTACACAGCAAGTCTAGGCACCACTTTTGGCGCAGGATAGCTGCGTAACTAAGATCTCAGAAATCATTACCCTTAGGATCACGTACGAAATAAAACCCGAATTTTTGAAGAGAAGCGCGGCATTGCCGCGCTTCTCTTCAAAAATTCCGGGTTTTATTTGATTCACGGTCCTAAATCAGGGGATGTTTTGCCTTGTCTGGTAGTTTTTTGCAGGTTGCTATAGTCCTCAGGTAGTGCAGGTATACTCTAGCAAAACCCCACATCTAGTGGCATCATAAGTCGATACTCGCCTCTAGAGTTCTTGACCTGCTCTGTTTCTCTCAGACGCATGACCTACCCTCTCTCTGCTGCCAAACTGCAAACCTATTACCGTTGCCCGCTTGCCTACTACTTCCGCTACGAGCGACGGCTTCCTGGTGCAGCCTTCTATAGTTCTGCCGCTCTGGGCACATCTCTTCATCAAGCTCTGGCAAAAATTTACTATGAGTGGCACTATCAGGAACCGATTCCCCAGTGGGAATGGCTGGAACAGTGCTGGAACCAATATTCCAATGACCTTTCAGATAATCAAGTAGTAGAAGGGCGATCGATTTTGCAGCGCTACTACGAGCATTTCATTCGGAGCCAGAGCGCTCTACGTCGTCCGCTGGCGGTGGAGGGGCGAATTCAGGGCAAACTGCAAGTGGAAAATCTGGAGTTTGTGCTGTCGGGTCGCTACGATCGCCTGGACTACTTAGATGACGGGCTAGAACTCATCGATTACAAGTCCAGCAAAGATCCTGAACCGCTCCAGTCGGACGAAATAGACTTGCAGGTGGGGTTGTATTACCTGGCATTGGAGCAGCGCTATCGGCGTACCCTAAAGCGCCTGAGCATCATTTATTTGCGCTCTTCCGACAAAGTGACCTTCGAGGTTACGCCTGACCATCAGCAGCATGTGCGGGAAGTGATTTCTGACCTGGCGGTGCAGTTGCGCTATGACCGCAAGTGGACACCGTTTCCGGGTGAGCAGTGCGATCGCTGTGCCTATGCTCGCTATTGTCCGGCGATGCGCGCAGAACCCGAACCCTTACCCGAAGAGGCAAAACCCGAAGCGGGCTTACAACTGGTGCTGAGTTTGTAAGCGAATGTTGGATGACTGAGTTTTTTCTCTTGGTCATCTTTAAAGGGTGATATCTTCGCCATATTTCTAAAACCCTTGATTGTGCCTGCGCTGAATGCAGGCACAATCAAGGGTTTTAGAAATATGGCGAGCATGTTGATACAGATATGAATATTTGGATAAACTTTGAATTTATGCCTATCTCAACCTTTACATTCCGTTCTGTTTGCGTATAGCCTCGTATAGATTAGTCAAGAAATCGTCAAGCTTGAGGGCAGCAGTATGAGCTTCCAGTTCCTGGGTAACCCCTTTGCAGGACCAAGTAGTCTAGCTGCGCTAATCATGCTTGCCTGGGTTCCCTTTATTCTGTATCTGTTTTCCAGGTTTAACCCCCGTCAGGCGATCGTGGTTTGCTTCATCACGTCCTGGCTGTTTTTACCCGAAGTGTTTCTGCCATTGCCCGCCCTGCCCGATTACAGCAAGGTCTCTGCGACTTCCTATGGAATCTTGCTGGCAACTGTCATATTTGACTTTAATCGGCTCACTTCATTTCGGCTGGGATGGTTGGATCTTCCAATGTTTATCTGGGCAATATTTTGCCCAATTATGACGTCCCTGTCTAATGGACTGGGGCTATATGACGGGGTTGCTGGCGCTTTGGATAAGAGCGTTGAATGGCTCTTGCCTTACTTTTTAGGGCGTATTTATTTAAATAACCTGGCAGGGCTTCGGCAACTTGCGATCGGTATTTTTGCGGGTGGTTTAGTTTATGTGCCTCTCTGTTTGTACGAAATTCGCATGAGTCCGCAGCTTCATGCCCGCTTTTATGGGGGACATGCCCACTTCAACTTTTTACAAACGATGCGATTAGGAGGATTTCGTCCCACCGTATTTATGTCCCATGGTCTGGCAGTTGGTGCCTGGATGATGGCTGCCTGTTTGGTTGGCATTTGTTTGTGGAAGATGGAAGTCCTTAAGAAGATTCAGAAACTCGATGTGAAGTGGTTGCTTGCTGCGCTACTGGTCACCTTTCTCATGACTAAGTCTACGGGGGCTTATGCCCTTCTGGCGATTGGTTTAGGGCTAATCTTTGGCTGCTTGATTTTACGAACGTCGCTACCGATTTTCTTGGTCATTGCTTCCATTTTTGTTTATCTCTATATCAATGCTGAAACAGAGTCTTACTTTACGGATCAGCTTGTTGAGTTTCTCTCACATATTTTTCCACCCGAACGTGTTGCCTCACTAGAATTTCGTTTTAACAACGAAGAACTAATGGTTGACCATGCCCGCGATCGCCTTATTTGGGGTTGGGGGGGGTACGGGAGAGCGCGTGTAATTAATCCAGAAACAGGGACGCTGACAATCCAGGACAGTTTGTGGATTATTGCATTTGGAACTTATGGGACGGTTGGTTTGTTGAGCTTATTCTCTGCCATGTTAATGCCGATCGCCGCCTTCTTTGTCCGTTACCCAGTCAGGTTATGGACGCGCAAGGATGTAGTGCCAGCCGTTGCAGTTGCTGTAGTGGTCTTGCTATATGTGATTGACTCGTTGCTGAATGCGATGGTTAACCCGATCTACATTTTGGCGTGTGGGGCGATCGCCGGGGTTGCGATGAAAGAAGTGGAACGGTCCCGAGTGCTGCGGAAAAGGAGGACGCCCAGGGCTTTGTTAGAAGAAGCCGTTTATTCCTCCAGTGAAACCGAAACAAGTGCTGAACCCGGTTTCTCTAGAGCATCTCCAAATACTTAGGATTGAAAATTAAATAGAACCCGGAAATTTTTGATGAGAAGCGCGGCATTGCCGCGCTTCTCATCAAAAATTTCGGGTTCTATTTCGTACGTGATTCTTGAAGCAAATACCTATGTTTGAGGAAGCCAAAGCAATACACAGAAAAGACAGGGACAGCACACTGTCCCTGTCTTGTTCTCGTAGAAACTTATCAATCTAAACCAAGGCGATCGCCCCACAAGGGATTCTCTCAGTCTGAATGATTCGAGTTTTGGCAATGTTTACTGCGGCAGTTGTTCAGGAGGAGCGGCTGCCAGGTCTAACCAGCCTGCACTCAGAACAACCGTGAGGGCTAAAAAGAGAATGGTTAATGTCCAGGTCACCCGATTTAAGGTGATTTCTGCGCTCTTGGAACTCGTGAAGAGCTGTGCCTGTCCGCCTAACCCACCTAAACCATCACCTTTGGGGCTGTGGAGCAGGACAAGAATAATCAGACCAATAGCGGAAAGAGACCAGAGTACTTGAGCGATCGCCACGATTGTCATAGGTAACGGACTGCGCTAAACGACGGTAGGGAACTAACTCCCCAAATTAATCATACAAACTCGGGAGCCTGAATCAACGAAAAGCCGACGGTTAATTTTTGAGACCACGGATTCAACGCAGTCTCAAAAATCCCAGTTTGAGATGGCTACCCATTGCAGGGTGAGAAAGAGTCTGCCCTTACAACGACACCCTGACGGGGGTGCGGTTATTGCGAACATCGATAGTGCTGGGAACGATGAGCGATCGCCCGGTCATTTCAGGAGGCTGAGGAACCTGGAGAATTTCCAAAATTGTTGGAGCCAGGTCTGCCAATGTTCCATCAGAACGGAGGACAACTTCGGTTCCATGTCCGGGAATTTTACGCTTTTCCCCTTCAACCAAAATCAGCGGCACAGGATTAGAGGTGTGGGCAGTCCAGGGATTACCCTGCTCATCGCGCATCATCTCGGCGTTGCCATGATCCGCTGTAATCAGGGTTGTGCCACCCGCTTTGACGATGCTTTCCAGCAAGCGCCCAACGTTACGATCAACCGCTTCGACTGCCTGGATAGCTGCCTCCAGCTTCCCCGTATGACCCACCATATCGGGGTTGGCGTAATTGATCACGATCAGCGAGTATATGCCTTTGTTGACGGCGGCGATCGCCCCATCGGTTACGGCATCGGCAGACATTGCGGGGGTGCGGTCGTAGGTTGGTACTTGGGGGCTTGGCACCAAAACCCGGTCTTCACCCTCAAAGGGTTCTTCAATACCCCCGTTAAAAAAGTAGGTAACGTGGGCGTATTTCTCAGTCTCAGCGGTGCGCAACTGGCGTAAACCAGCTCCAGAAACGACTTCTCCCAGGATGTTGGTCAGATCTTGCGGCTCAAACGCCACCAGTACGGGCAAAGAAGCATCGTACTGGGTAAAGGTCGCAAAGGTGAGGCTGGGAACGCGATCGCGCTCAAACCCATTAAACTCATCGGCAACAAAAGCTTGTGTGAGCTGGCGGGCACGGTCGGGGCGGAAGTTGTAGAAAATGACCCCATCTCCTGCCTCTACGGCTCCTGGTGCCAGGCGCACAGGCATAACAAACTCATCGGTCACATCATCTTCGTAGGAGGAGCGCAGTGCCGTCGATGCCAGCCTGCCTTCCCCTGGTCCATCCTGGGTCATCAGGTCGTAGACCTTTTGGGTGCGATCCCAGCGGCGATCGCGATCCATGGCATAATAGCGCCCGCTGAGGGTGACGATCTTGCCGACCCCTACTTGCTCAATGTAGGACTCAATTTTCTGGATGGCAGCTAAACCATCGCTGGGTTTTGTATCCCGCCCATCAGTGACGGCATGAATGCAGACGTCCGAAATTCCCTGCTCTTTTGCCAGGTCAATCAAACCCAGCAGGTGGGATAAGTGAGAGTGAACACCGCCTTCAGAACATAGCCCAATCAAATGGAGCTTGCTGTTATGTTGCTTTACTTCCCTGCAAACTTTGATCAGTGCAGGATTGCTGAGGATTGAACCGTCTTCTACAGCATCCGAAATCCGAACCAGTTCTTGGGGGACAATCCGCCCGGCTCCGATATTGAGGTGCCCCACTTCTGAGTTACCCATCTGTCCCTCTGGCAATCCAACACTTTTGCCAGAGGTACGAATTAAGGTACTTGGATAAGCCGCCATGAGGCTATCCATCACAGGGGTGTTGGCTTGTGCGATCGCGTTAGCGTCGGTTTCCTCGCAGTATCCCCACCCGTCTAGAATCATCAGAACAACTGGAGAAACAGGCATCTGTGCCATCTAGATAGCCCTAAATCAATATGGTTGGTAATTTTTCCGCAATCATATCATTCAGCTTCAAACTTCGTAGCGATCCCAGAGATTAATTCTCATAAGACGGTATATTTGCTCAGCGTTTTTCTTGGATTTCTGTGCTCAAGCTCTTTGTTCTGAGTGGTTACGCTGGAAGACTTGGAAGTGTTTGAGTAATGATTTTGAGTGATGCATGTTGTGCCCATACTACTCAGAATTATGGCAAGTTGAGAATTCCCCACTAAAACTTTTGAAAGGGAAGTGCGATCGCCCTAATACTCTCTTATAAATAAAAAGTGCATGTCATCTGCCTTTAGGAGATTTCTGAGAAAGAATATCCCCATTTTTTGAGAGAGGGCGCAGCTTAGCCGTGCCCTCTCTCAAAAATTGGGATTTTATTAATCCGCAGATCCCTAAGACCTTTATTGGGAGTGAATAAGGGCGATCGCTAGTTCTTCCCAAAAAATAGTTGCAAATTTAGATTGCCAGACCACTCTTACAGACGGCAGTGCTGATTGGGGGTATGAATTTTTTGTTTGGAACCGTGCGGAGCGCGGTTCCAAACAAAAAATTCATACCTGGATTAAGCAACGCCACACAGACCATATACACAGGTAGGGAAATTTCGCCCTGTCTGCCATCCCAACCGTACATCTGATCCCGACGCTCTTTGATAGCCTAAGAAGATAGCCTAAGAAGTAGATTAAAAGTATAAAGCTGATAAATTGCTGTAGCACTTCACCAAATTAACCTCTGCTGAGGAACGATCCCCCGTTCTAACCGTTATCAAGGTTGTTACTTCCAGGCAGAGGATTCCCGGTCGAAGATTTTGGGCAGGTAGTGATAACGGAGTATTGAAGGAGTAGGAACCCGATGGCCGCAACGGATTTCAGGGATTATTACGCAATTTTAGGCGTAAACAAAACCGCAAGCGCTGACGAAATCAAGCGGGCATATCGCAAGTTGGCGCGGCAATATCACCCTGACATGAATCCTGGCGACAAGGCGGCAGAAGCACGGTTTAAAGAGGTGAATGAAGCCTACGAAGTGCTGTCGGACCCGGAGAAACGCAAAAAATATGACCAGTTTGGTCAATATTGGAAGCAAGCAGGTAGTTGGGCAGGAGGTGCCAGTCCTACCGACTTTGGTAGCTTTGATTTTGGTCGCTATGGCAGCTTTGATGAATTCATCAACGAATTGCTGGGACGATTTGGCTCGCCGCCTCCCGGAGGTGGTCGGAGCTATAGTTCTTCATCTCCAGGGTTTGGGTTTGATGGCTTTGACACGGGCGGTTTCAGTAATCGGCAAAACCCTGCAGGGATGGATCTGGAGTCGAACTTCACCCTGTCTTTGGCAGAAGCTTTTAACGGCGTTCAAAAGCGCTTGAGCGTGGGGAATGAGGTGATTGATGTTCGCATCCCCCGTGGAGCAAAGCCAGGAACCAAAATTCGCATTCGGGGTAAGGGGCAAATGAGTCCTTATAGCTCTCAAAGAGGCGATCTCTATCTAAAGATAGATATTCGTCCGCATGATTTCTTTAAATTTGATGGTGATAATTTGACTTGTAATGTGCCGATCGCCCCAGATGAAGCGGTATTGGGTGCGATGGTTGATATTCCGACTCCCGAAGGTTCAGTAACGGTGAATGTGCCTCCGGGGGTTCGCTCGGGTCAGTCATTGCGCTTAAAAGGTAAGGGATGGGTCACTCCGAGCGGCGATCGCACCGATCTCATGGCGAAAGTGATTGTTACTTCTCCTAAAAGCATCAGCGCAACAGAGCGGGAGCTGTATGAGAAGATCCGCGCTCAGCGCACGTTTGATCCCCGCGAAAATTTACGCTCGGTTGTGCTCTAGACCGACAGTCTGTCTGCCCTTAATTTTGTGTTTTCCTGGCGTGACGCCGATATAGTGCTGTGCAACGGGCTTATATCAAATCCTTGAAAACCCAAACCCAGATACTTTTTGAAACACCTGCTCAGCGGGTGTTTCAAAAAGTATCTGAGCTTTGGCTTTCACCCTATCCTTCGCCATTTTTTAAGTGGTTAGGATCACGTACGAAATAAAACCCAGAATTTTTGATGAGAAGCGCGGCATTGCCGCGCTTCTCATCAAAAATTCCGGGTTTTATTTTATTTTCAATCCTTAGCGCACGCTCATTCAATTCAAGAACCCCACTCAAGAGCCTAAGGATGGCGGCGAGGGTTCAAGGACCAAAGGGCGGCACAAGCCAACGCATAGGGCGGCAAACAGGAAGGCGATCGCCCCCAGACCAGCTCCAGTGCCGAGAGCTGGATTTTGGAAAATACTGAAAAATAGGGAAGATCCTAGCGCTCCACCACCGAAGAATAGCCCTGTTCCCAGGGCAGCACGGGCAGGGGGAACGAGCGAAAGGGCAAACGGCAGGGTGCAGTTGGATACCAGGCTGAAGGTAACGCCCGCTAGCAATGCCACGATCAGCATCAAGAACCCCAGTGACGGGAATAGCAATAGCAACAGTGCTTCGACCGCCAGCCCACCCAATCCGACAAGTAAAGCTTTTGTGGTTCCCAGTCGGACTGCCCAAACACCCATTGGTAGGGCGCTGAGGGCGATCGCCCCAAAGAACATCACCAAGACCCAGCGCCCCAACGTGTTGCCTTCAGTAGAAACGATTGAGGGGAGCGCGAACAAGAGCAAGCGAAATCCGATGGTGATGCCCATGCCTGCCAGAAATACAAACACGAGGTTACGTAAATCAAGAGGAGGAAGGGGTTGAAGTTCTCTTACTCTGTATGACACTGGTGCTTGAGTAGGGGTTGGCGGAGCAACACGACGCAGATACAGGGAGGCTCCCAATAGAACTAGCGTGCCCAGGGTGAACGTGAGAGGCGCACCCAGTTGCAGCATGGCTTGGTTGGCGAGGGGGGCGATCGCACTCGCCAGCGACCCCACCAGGGTCAAAATGCTAGCCGCAAGGGGTAACTGGGTGGCGATCGCATAGCGCCCCAAAAGAGACAGCACAGGGCTACGGAAAATCGTCATCGAAAGCGCCCAGGCAATCAGCAGAATAATCATCAGCCCTCGCAGCGCTACCCCAAAGCGTCCACCCGCAATCACCACGGCTGGAAGGCTGAGAAACAGCCCGGCTGCGAGCACAACTCCCACTGCAATAAACGGAAACCGCGTGCCCATCCAATGTTGTGCCCGATCAGAAAAGTTGCCCATTAAGGGTTCTGTCGCAGCCGACAATAAGTTTTCTACGATCAGCAAAACCGTTGCGACGCTGAGCGGCAACCCCAACTCTCCCAAAAACTCGGGTAGATAAGCTGTGTAAATCACCCACAAGAGCGTGATCGCTCCCTGCATGGCTGCCAGCCCCCAAACGGGTGACCAAAAAATAGGGGGAAGGTTTTGAATTACCAAAGGTTGTCTCATGTACCTATCTTGAGACGAATAAAAGCAAGATACCGAATATCGGTGCTTAGGATCGAAAATAAAATAAAACCCGGAATTTTTGATGAGAAGCGCGGCATTGCCGCGCTTCTCATCAAAAATTCCGGGTTTTATTTCGTACGTGATCCTTAGCGGCTAATTGACTAGCCAAGAACCAAACTCGTCCTCAAAGCGATCGCTCAAAATCGCCTCTCGCATCCGAGTGGTAAACCGCACCAATTCTGTAATGTTGTGGATGGAGAGCAGCGTGAATGCCAGGATTTCGCGCGATCGCAGCAAGTGACTGATGTAAGCACGGCTGAAGGTGCGACAGGTATAGCATGGGCATTCCGCGTCCAGGGGCGTGAAGTCTTCCCGATAGCGGTTGTTCTTCAAATTCCATCGTTCGCCTTTGACTAAAGCTGCGCCATGACGGGCGAGGCGCGTTGGGATGACGCAGTCAAACATATCTACCCCAGCGGCGATCGCCTGCACCATTTCCCGATACGTTCCTACTCCCATTAGATAGCGGGGCTTATTCTCCGGCAAATGGGGCGTTGTGACCTTCACAATTTTTTCGATCAGGTGAGCAGGTTCGCCGACACTGACACCACCGATGGCAAAGCCAGGGTTGTCGAGCTGGGCGATCGCCCGTGCCGCCTCTTCTCGCAAGTCGGCATAGACTCCACCCTGCACAATGGGGAACAACGCCTGATCGGGGCGTTTGTGAGCTGCGATGCAGCGTTCTAACCAGCGGTAGGTGCGATCGGTCGCTGCTTTTACTTCCTCCCAACTGGCAGGATAGGGCGGGCATTCGTCGAACGCCATAATCACATCGGCTCCCAGAGCATTCTGAATCTGAATTGAACGCTCTGGAGTGAAGTGGATCATTTGCCCATCGCGGGGCGAGCGAAACGTTACCCCTTCATCGGTAATCGTTCGCATTTCGCTTAGGCTAAACACTTGAAATCCACCAGAATCCGTCAGCATAGGACCATCCCATGCCATAAATTTGTGCAAACCTCCAGCCTGCTCGACAATGCCCTCCCCAGGTTGCAGGTGCAGATGATAAGTGTTTGACAGCACCATTTGCGCGCCCGTTTCACGAAGCTGGGCAGGGGTCAGGGTTTTGACGTTTGCCAGAGTTCCAACGGGCATAAACCGGGGAGTCTCCAGAACACCATGCGGAGTCTGAAACGTAGCGGCACGGGCATGGGTTTTAGAACACTGCCTCTGGATATGAAATGCAAAATGGAATGGGACGCTCAATAGACGCTACCTGCGTTTAGAAACTGAATGCTGCCCTACTCAGCAGCGAGGACTTCTGGGTTGGCCACCAACCCTGTTCCACATTAAACACTTTTCAATGCAGAGATCTACAGAAGTCCCCACAAAGTCCCCACGAAGTCCCCAAAAAGAATGACCTCGTTGGGGCAAGGCGAAGGAACCAGGTAAAAATTCTGAGACAAATCTGGAAAACCTTCGGAAAAATTGAGTGGCAAAATCTAGCCGAAAATTCAACCAGGTGATTTTCCAAGACCTCAGCCATTTTTCTAAAACCCCGGATTTTGCGTGCGTGGAGCGCACGGGTTTAGAAAAATGGCGAGCATATTGATTTCGGTAGTGGTATGGAGGTAATGATTTTGGGGTGTGTGGGCAGCGCCCACACACCCCAAAATCATTACCTTTGAGGACTACCTTGATTTCAACTAAGTGATTTTGGAAAAGTTGGGAACTTAATCTGTGACATGCTCGTCCTGACTCTCGACAGTGGATAGCGTGTCAATGGCAAAAGCCCCTAAAAAGCGAAGTTGTCTTCATCGTCCATCCGGACATCCCAACTGGCGGAAAGCACCTCGGTCACAACCGCCTCTAGCGCAGCCGCATTCAAACGACGGGCGTTTTGCTCTTCCAATGGGTTGGTAAGCGGGATCAGGCGCAGCATACGACAATCTTGGATGAGGTTGAAGCAGGGATAGCCATCGGGCGACTGGCTCAGTTCCATATAGTCAAAGCTGTGGACATTGAGATAAAGGGTGTGATTGGCAACCAGGGTTGAGCGTTGAGGATCGGCAAAGACCTCCATCACATAACCTTCATTTTCGCTTTGCAGCCTGTCGTCTTGTAAGTAGCAGTAGCGAACACGGCTTAAGTCCGACAGGAGTCGGTGCATATCCTGCTTGCTCGCTACAATGCCTGCATCGACGAGGCAAGGAGCGGGAAGAGAGGTATTTCCAGAAATTTGGTTTGGATTCATAAGACTCAAAAACCTACAACCCTAGCAAAGCTGGCTGAACCGAAGTTTTGGCAACAAGAATACTTCGGATGCATCAATCACAAAACATGACGGAACGCCTTAACTTGATCCCCTGTCCAATCCGAGTATTCAGATTGTCTTAATCTACTTCTCAGACTATTTGAGTGCCGTCTGGAATCTTCTACAAAATCTTGAGAGAACCTTTAGCGTATTAAGTTTTGCAACATAGTTAAGAATTGCGGAAACCTGGGTAGCCTAGAGATGACATATCTGGCTATAGAGGAAACGCTGAGTTTCATAGAATTCTTGGGCGATCGCCCAATTCATCGTTTCGTATCTCATGCTGCAATCTTAGCTCACTCACGTTCTGCTTTCCGCAAAGTTGAATGAAGACCCCTCTCCAGAATTCGTCAAAAATCTAAAATCGCTGGATGGACTGAGAAGGAAGATATACCCTCCAATTATGGCGAGTTTCCGTCCGGAGAGATTCAGTATTCTGGCTGAATCTCTCAAAAGAAAGGTGTGTTAAGTCACACTGCTATGCTGGCTGTGGTACCAAATATAAGCACTTATAAGCACTTAAGCAGAGATGCGAGCACAGGAATGGATGCCCTAAAACAACCAATCCGCTGGGTTCGGCAGGGGTTTGCCGCCATTACTTTCTACACGGTTTTGCCCATTCCTCTAGGTTGGACGGCAGATTTTCCCTACATTGCTCGTTATGTGCCGCTGGTAGGTTTGTTGTTGGCAGGGCTCCTGTTTCTCGCTGATTTAGGGCTGATGGCTCTCAATATGCCGCCAATGCCGCGCAGTGTGGTGGTTGTCTGCCTGTGGGTGGCGCTCACAGGTGGACTGCACTTCGATGGAGCGATGGATACGGCAGATGGATTGTCAGCGACCGACCCCGATCGCCGCCTGGAGGTGATGAGTGACAGCCGCAGTGGTGCATTTGGGGTGATGGCGGCGATCGCCCTCTTTCTCCTCAAAATCTCCGCTCTACCTGTGCTGCAAGCCGACCTGCTCTGGGTGCTGATGCTGGCGGCGGGCTGGGGACGCTGGGGGCAGCAGGTGGCGATCGCCTTCTATCCCTATCTCAAACCCACAGGCAATAGCGCCTTTCATAAAGAAGCCATCCGCTCCGGTTGGGATGTCTTACCTGGCTTGGTGTTGATGGTGGGAATTGCCTGTTTGCCTCTTGTGTTTGATTCCAGTTGGGGATGGCAGCAGATTGTGCTGGGTATGGGAGGTGGGGCGATCGCCTGTCTCACAGCCTTCTATTTCGGACAACGCCTCGGCGGACACACAGGCGACACCTACGGAGCTGTCGTCGAATGGAGCGAAGCCTTAACTCTTCTTCTTTTCACCCTGTCGTAAGGGCTTAGGATCACGTATGAAATAAGACCCGAAATTCTTGATGAGAAGCGCGGCATTGTTGCGCTTCTCATCAAGAATTTTGGGTCTTATTTTATTTTCTTGCAAGTCCCTTAGTTTTGGTTGTGAAAATGTAATTTTCATTCTTTGGAGTGCCACCGAGTCATTCGCTGAATAACTGAGCGTTAGGTTAATGCTTTGCTATTGCAGATTTGCCTCCGTCCGTGGGGTTTTCTCGTGCGCGTTCAGCACTTCTGAATAATGTCATGCTTCGTCACCCAGCCTGACTTGATGATCTTCGCAAAAATACCGCGCAATCTCAGGTGGCGGTAGGTCGGTTCTCTGATCCATTCCATAACATCTACACCATATCGAAGCGCAAATTTTCTGCAAGCATCATTGTATACGTCGCTGACTTCGATAATAGCTTCACCCAGTTTGAGTTGTTGTCCAACGGGCATATTGGCTTCGCTAAGATCAATATCTGCAACAAAGTTATCACCTGGCAAGGTGATGGCTTGTTGTGCTTTAGAAATGAATTTCAAGATCCGGAAATTTGTCAAAGAAACTTGTATACGTGGATCTGACTCTCCATTCTCCAGGTAGATCCAGGTTATGCGTTTCCAGCGATCGCCCACCACCCCTTCGCTTTTAGATAAATAAACCTGATCTAAAACCTGACGTTCAGAAAAATCAGGACGAACACAAATACAATCAATTGAAACATTATCTTTAGGCGCAGAAGTTAGAGTGCTCATATTCGCCTCCAACTCACTTCGAGAAACAAAATCCATTGGCGGCTTACAAACTATCCTTTACTGTCAAATTGCAGACTACAAATTAAGTTATGGAAATCTTCATTATCTTAGCCCTCGTTATCGTTTCCCTCGTTTGGGTTTGGCTTCCCAAGGGTCGCCTAAGTAAGGGGCAAGGCAGGAATCGAATCAACCGCGATGCCCAATATGATGACCAATATTATGACGGAAGGGAAAGTTGCAGCAATGACTTTAGTAATAGCGGAAGTGATGGCGGAGGGTTTAGTGATGGCGGGGGCAGTAGCGGGGACTTCTGATCGTATTGAGTAGGCGATCGCCCCACTCCTATTTACGCGATCGCCCCAATCCTACTCACGGGGTACAGGAAACTCCAACTGCCAGAGCCAGGGATCAGCCGGATCATTGGCGGGATAAACGAGAGTCAGGTTGATACCTTTCTGTTGCAAGATAGCTTCTGTTTCGGGGGTACTGTTGTGGAAGTAGACCGGATCGTAGCCCTGCGGAATTTCGAGGGCGATCGCATCGGGAACCGCCTGGAGAGTGATGTCGGGGCGGAGCCAATAGCTGAAACAAAGCAGATCGGAGACTTTGCTTTCGGTGAGGATGAGCGGCTTGGGAAAGCTGTTGACCAGTGCTGACACTGGCTCAAAGTAGGTGCTGACGGGACGGCTTTTGTTCCACCAAACGGTGCGTTGGGCGTTAACGATGTTGCTCAAAATTTGGACGGCGATAAACAGGATGAGAATGCCCTGGATAATCCGCTGAGACATCCGTTTTGCGGGAATGGCGGCGGCAAACCAGTAGCCCAGCGTCATTTGCAGCGCCAGAACAGAGGGGAAAAGGTAGCGCACTCGGAGCGATCGCTCGCCGCCCAACACCAGATCCGGCAGTGCTAGCGCCAGAAACGGAATGCCTCCCACCAACAGCAGCATCCAGGTGGCGTGTCGGGGTGCGTGCCGCCAGAGGTACACCAGAGCGGCGATCGCCAGCAACACCAGCAAAAAGTTCCATCCGGCTAACTCCCGGTCGATCAACATTTGATTGAGGACGCGAAACCAGCGATCGATTAAGCCCCCGATGGGGTAGCGATCGTCCCCCAACGACGAGGTTTTGCGCTGGACTTCTGCCAGGTTTCTCACCAGCAGGGCAAGCCACGGGGCAAAGGCGACGATGCCGCCGAGGCAGACGATGAGGTAGCGGCGCAGGATGGGGGTGAAGCGCTTGTGGGCAGTCAGTTCGCTGGCGAACAGGTAGAGGGCGTGGGCGATCGCCACCAACGCAAACAAAAGCTGGCTGTAGAGTCCGATTACAACGATGATGCCGTAGAGTAGCCAGCGGTTCCAGGAGGGCGATCGCACCGTCCACAACAGAGTGGCGCTGGAAAGGGCAATCATCAATGCCAGCAGGCTGTAGGGGCGGGCTTCCTGGGCGTAGAGGATGTGCAGCGGCGAGAGGGCGACCAGCACCGTGGCGAGTCCGGCGGGAACCCACGACCCAAAAAGCTCCCAACCCCACCAGAACACCGCAGGCAGTAAGAGAAAGCTGAAGAAGACGGCGGGCATTCGCCAGGTGGCAACGCTGGAGCCAGCGATTTGCACCCAGAGCCGCGACAGCAAGAAGTACAGCGGGGTATGTTCGGCGGAGCCGCGCAGCGCGGTCAGGGTGTCGTCCCAGCCGTGGTCGGGGCTGGGGCGCTGGAAGGCTTGCAGGTCTGCCGCCCGAAAGGGTTCTCCGGTAAGCAGGGTGTCGGAGACTTCCTGGCTGGTGTAGCCGAGGGAACGGAGGGCGGTGTTGGCTTCGTCAATCCAGAAAACTTTGTGGTCGAGGTGGTAGCCGCGAAAGAAAATGCCCAGCACCAGCAACGCCCCTCCCAGCCAGAGCCAGGGGGTGGGAACTGCCGCGCGGTTTTCGGATGTGAGGCGATCGCGATCGAGGGCATTCATGGGCAGGCGACCCCATCGTCCAGACTGGTAGAATCTTCAAGAGTTTACCGGACGGTCCGGCTCTCCTGCAAAGGGGCGCAAAGCGGGGCGTTTGGTAGCTGAGCAGACGCGGCTGGGGACGCATTGGAGAGGCTGTTGATGGTTGCAACCTGGGCAAAACACTTGCATTCCTGGCTGATTCCGGCGACGGATGAACCTTCGCGGCGATCGCGCCAATTTTGGTTCTGGTTCAGTTTGGCGATCGCCCTCACCTACAGCATTCCCGTAGTGCAGGAAGCGTTCAGCAGTCCCTATGTGGTGCAGGATGATGCCCGTCAGCATGTGTTCTGGATGCGCCGTTTCATGGCTCCGGGCTTGTTTCCGGGGGATGCGATCGCCGACTACTTCCAATCCGTCGCCCCCTGGGGCTACACCCTGGTCTACCGCGCCATCATCGCCCTGGGTATCGACCCGCTGACGGTGAGTAAGCTGTTGCCACCTGTGCTGGCGCTGGTGACGGTGGGGTTCGCCCACGAGCTTTGTCTGCAACTGATTCCGGTGCCTGTAGCCGGGGCGATCGCCTCCCTCCTCACCACGCAACTCATCTGGGCACATGACGATATCGCCTCCGCCAGTCCCCGCGCCTTCATGCTGCCGCTGTTTCTGGCATTCCTCTATTTCCTGGTGCGGCGCAAAGTTGTAGGCAGCATCAGCACAGTCGTCCTTCTGGGCTTGTTCTATCCGCAGTATGTGTTTGTGGCGGCAGGGCTGCTGGTGTTGCGCCTGGTCGGTTGGCGCGAGGGACGGTTGCGCCTGGGCGACGGCACCCGTAAGAGCTGGCTACTGAGTGGCGGCGGGTTGCTGGCGGCGTTTCTCGTACTTCTCCCCTTTGCCCTCCGCACCTCAGACTATGGACCTATCATCACTGCTGAGGCGGCTCGCCAGTTACCCGAATTTCTTCCCGGTGGGCGGGGCAACTTTTTCACCGATGATCCCTGGGAGTTTTGGCTGGTGGGAATGCGGAGTGGGTTGATGCCCACCCTCAAGCCCCCGCTGATGATTTTGGGCATCTTCCTGCCGCTGGTACTTCGCTTCCCGCGCACCTTTCCGCTGACGCAGCGGTTGCGCAACCTGGGGATCTTGTGGCAGCTTCCGGCGGTGGCGATCGCCCTCTTCCTTGCCGCCCATGCTCTCCTGTTCCGCTTGCACCTGCCCAGCCGCTACAGCGCCTACACCCTGCGCTTCACCCTGATCTTCGCCGCTGCCCTCACCTTCATCGTGCTGCTGGATGGCATCCTGCGCTGGCTCAGCCAACCGGGCCGCTCCTGGCTCCCTGCCCTGTCCCGCTGGGGCGCTGGGGGACTGCTCACATTTCTGCTGTTGGGCTACCCGCTCTATGACCCGGATGCGATCGACCCGAACTATACCGAAGGTCGCCTGCCAGAAACCTACGCCTTCCTCGCCGCTCAGCCTGTGGATACAACCGTCGCTTCTCTGCTGCGGGATGTCGATCATTTCCCAACCTTCACGGAGCGATCGGTGCTGGTTTCCCGCGAATATGCCATTCCTTACCACGTGGGTTACGCCGATCCCCTGCGCCAGCGTATCTTTGAGGTGATTGCCGCCCAATACAGCCTGACGCCGCAACTGTTGGCACAAACCATCGAGAACTATGACATTAACTTTTGGCTGATTGACGATGACTCCTTCGATCCCCAGCAAGTGCAGGAAAGCTGGATTCGTCAGTATCCGAGGGTGACGACCGGGGCGATCGCCAACCTCAACCAGGGCACACCCGTCCTCGCCCAACTTGCGCTCACCTGTGGGGTGTTGGAGGAAAAGGGGCGCGTGCTGATTTCCGCCGACTGCATTCTTAAAACCATCGGTGAACAGACCGTTACATTGCCGTAGAATCGTTAAGTGGCACTGGCTGCAATTTTAGATTTTGGATTTTAGATTTTGGATTGGGGCGCATAGCTCTGGCGAAATCAATTTTTCAGACAGATTCAAACAAATTTCTTTCAAATGATTTTTAGCTTCGACTGGCAATGAACGTTACTGAGTTTTTTCAGCAAAGTGTTGGGAAGTGGTTCTCTCAACGCACCCATCACCAGCCCACCGCCGAAACCCCCGAAAGCGGTCGCTCGGATGTTTACATTGATTGGCTAGAGAACGATGCGCCGGATGTGGTGCAACTGTGCGATCGCCATCAGATCAACCCGCAAGAGGCGATCGGTGGGATGCAGGTGCGCTGGGAAGGCACGATGGGGACTTCCCCCGACAAGAAAACAGGGACGACGTTGGTCGTGGCGATCGCCAACCCCGACGACCCCACCCAGGGCAAAATCCTGCAACAAAACCCCAGCCTCAACGGCGCAGCGGTAACCGGGCGCTACATGCTGGGCGACGACGAAGCCCTCACCCTGATCACCGAACTGGACGGCATCGCCGCCGAAGAACGGATCTGGTTCGCCAGCCCCAACCTGCGCCTACGCACCCGCGTCCTCAAAACCCCCGATGGAGTGAGCGACGCCTCCTTCTACTCCGAAATTCGCATGGGCGGCGTCAAAAAGTAGCCCAACCGCTTTTAATGTGTGGTGCGATCGCCCAAATAATATGTGGTGCGATCGCCCAAACCTGATTCCCCAAGATGTACCATCTTTCTTCAGAAGAATCGGGCTGCTTACCCATCCAACCCTCCACCCTCAAGCTCAACCCTTTACCCTTCACCCTTTAACCTTTTTCCCTGTCCTTTTTAATACCCTACCCTACCGACCTATGACAGCCCTGGACGATAAAACCATTGTTCGCGAATACTTCAACGCCACCGGATTCGATCGCTGGCGGCGCATCTATGGCGATGGCGAAGTCAACAAAGTTCAACTCGACATTCGCACGGGACACCAGCAAACCGTTGATACGGTGCTGGAATGGCTCCAGGCAGACGGCAACCTGGAAGGGCTGACCATTTGCGATGCCGGATGTGGTGTCGGTAGCCTCAGCATTCCCCTGGCAGAATTGGGAGCCAAAGTCTTCGCCAGCGACATCTCCGAGAAGATGGTGGGTGAAGCGAAGGAACGGGCGATCGCCACTCTGGGGCAATCCGAAAACCCCACCTTCACCGTGCAGGATCTCGAAGCCCTCAGCGGCAAATATCACACCGTCGTCTGCCTGGACGTGCTGATCCACTATCCCCAGGACAAAGCCGCCGATATGATCACGCACCTCAGCTCCCTGGCAGAGTCGCGCCTGCTCCTCAGCTTTGCGCCCAAAACCCTGGCATACAGCCTGCTGAAGAAAATTGGCGACTTCTTCCCCGGTCCCAGCAAAGCTACCCGCGCCTACCTCCACCGGGAAGCGGATGTGGTCAAGATCCTGACCGAACAGGGCTGGACAGTGCAGCGCAATACATTAACTAAAACCCGGTTTTACTTCTCGCGATTGTTAGAAGTCACTCGTTAAATCGAGGATTGAGTGAATGACTTGAAGCAGGGGCGATCGCACTCGAAACTCACCGAAACATACGCCTGAAAAACGGTGGGGAGCGATCGCTTTCATCCTGCTTTAAGGACAGTTCTGAGAAAGAATATCCCGATTTTTTGAAAGAGGGTGCGGCTTAGCCGCACCCTCTTTCAAAAAATCGGGATATTCTTTCTTGGAGATCGCCTAAGACCCTTAAGATTCCCTCAGAATTGCCCTGCGATCCCCAATTCGTAAAGGATTGTTACTAAACCCCGGTGCGTAACGATTTTTAATGGAAACTCTCATCGGAACCGTCTACGCTGGCAACTTAAGAGCACTTTTACTGTCTGTATCTACATCCATTGCCATAGCAAAAGTGCCATTGACAGAGCGGGAGAACAGACGCATTTAGTTGGACATTTACTTTTAGGAATTTAAGATGAGCAGCAATTTAGCAACAAAGCTCCGTGAGGGCACTAAAAAAGCGCACACGATGGCAGAAAACACAGGGTTTGTCGCGTGCTTTTTGAGAGGGACTGTCGAACCAACCTCCTATCGCAAGCTGGTTGCAAACCTGTACTTCGTTTATTCTGCGATGGAAGAAGAAATGCAAAAGCACCAGAATCATCCCCTTCTGGGCGGTCTGTATTTCCCTGAGCTAAACCGCAAAGCCAGCCTGGAGCAAGACCTGACCTACTACTTCGGTTCCAACTGGCGCGAACAGGTGGCTCCTTCCGAAGCCGCTGAAGCTTATGTGGCACGAATTCACGAAGTCGCGGAGCAGTCTCCTGAGCTGTTGATCGCTCACCTTTACACCCGCTACATGGGCGACCTCTCCGGCGGTCAAATCCTCAAGAAAATCGCCCAAAACGCCATGAACCTGTCCGATGGTTCCGGCACCAGCTTCTATGAGTTTGAGCAAATTTCCGATGAGAAAGCGTTCAAGCAAATGTATCGCGATCGCCTCAATGCCGTGCCCATCGACGAAGCCACCGCTGACCGCATCGTCGAAGAAGCCAACGACTCCTTCGGCATGAACATGCGCATGTTCAAGGAACTGGAAGGCAACCTGATCAAAGCGATCGGCATTCAACTGTTCAACCTGCTCACCCGTCGCAACCGTCGCGGCAGCACCGAGCTGGCAACCGCCGAATAATCGCCCCTCAGTTTAGCCACCGCCAATGGTGGGATTCGAGGAAATGCAAGGGAGACGGGCGATCGCCTGTCTCCCTTTTCAAATGCCCCTCTCCCATCCCGCTACGTGATAGGATTGTTTCCTGATTAATTCCACTTGTTCGTTTCGCTAGAACCCGCTCTCAGATGCGTTTTGAAAAGATCTTGATTGCCAACCGGGGAGAGATTGCTCTCCGCATCCTACGCACCTGTGAGGAAATGGGTATTGCGACGGTCGCCGTTCACTCCACCATCGACCGCAACGCCCTCCATGTGCAGCTTGCCGACGAAACCGTCTGCATTGGCGATGCCCCTAGCAGCAAGAGCTATCTCAACATTCCCAACATCATCGCCGCTGCCCTGATCCACAACGTCAGCGCTATCCATCCCGGCTATGGCTTCCTTGCAGAAAACGCCCGCTTCGCTGAGATCTGCGCCGACCACCAGATTACCTTCATCGGTCCCACGCCCGATGCCATGCGCTCGATGGGTGACAAATCCACCGCCCGCGAAACCATGCACCGTCTGGGTATCCCCACAGTCCCCGGTAGCGATGGCTTGTTGACGGATGAGAACGCGGCATTGGCGATCGCCCGCAAAATCGGCTACCCCGTGATGATCAAAGCCACCGCAGGCGGCGGCGGTCGCGGGATGCGTCGCGTCTGGACTGAAGATGAACTGGTTAAATCCTTTCTCGCCGCCCAGGGCGAAGCGGATGCGGCCTTTGGCAACCCCGGTCTTTACCTGGAGAAGTTTATTGAACGCCCCCGCCACATCGAGTTTCAAATCCTGGCGGATAGCTACGGCAACGTCATCCACCTGGGCGAACGGGATTGCTCCATTCAGCGACGCCACCAGAAGCTGCTGGAAGAGTCCCCTAGCCCAGCCCTGACGCCGAAGTTGCGCCAGCAAATGGGGAAAGCGGCAGTGCGTGTGGCAAAGGCGATCGGCTATGTGGGAGCGGGAACCATCGAGTTCTTGCTTGATAAATCTGGTCATTTCTACTTTATGGAAATGAACACCCGAATTCAGGTGGAACACCCGGTCACAGAAATGGTCACGGGCATCGACCTGATTGCCGAGCAAATCCGCATTGCCCAGGGCGAAAAGCTTCGAATTAACCAGGATCAGGTCCATCTCGTTGGGCACACCATTGAGTGCCGCATCAACGCCGAAGACCCTGACCAAAACTTCCGTCCCCATCCCGGACGCATCAGCGCTTACCTCCCTCCTGGTGGTCCCGGCGTGCGGATGGATTCTCACGTCTACACCGACTACGAAATTCCGCCCTACTACGACTCCCTCATCGGCAAGCTGATCGTCTGGGGTGCCGATCGCCCCTCCGCCATCCTGCGCATGAAGCGGGCACTGCGCGAATGCGCCATCACCGGGCTGCCCACCACTATCGGTTTCCACCAGCGCATCCTCGAAACTCCTGAGTTCAACCAGGGCGAAGTCTATACAAACTTTGTTGAAACAACCATGATGCAGCGCGATCGCAAATCCTAAAAAAGAAGGGGCGGCTCTGCCACCCCTTCTTTTTTAATTAAGGCTAAAAGCGTCCCATCATCAACAATCCCTGCTGCCCGACCAGCAACTCCCGCAACAGGCTAAATATACCAACCCAGATAATCGGCGAAATATCCACGCCACCCAGCGGCGGAACCAGCTTGCGAGTGGGGATTAGAAACGGTTCCGTGGGGATCGCGATCAGGAAAAAGGGAAACTTGCTCAAGTCAATTTGGGGCGACCAGGTCAGCACAATGCGGAAGATGAAGAGGAGAATCATCAACCCGAAGAAGAGTCCTAGCGCAATAGGCGCGATCGCAGTCGTCGTCATGAACCAACAGCCCTTGTGTTACGTTTCTCAATCTTTATTCTAAAACCTGGCACCTTCTTCCTTCCGTCTTCGCCCCAGAAAGTTGCCATCCTTCCAGCAACATTCTCGCCATTTCTCTAAAAACTAAGCAAGAAAATAAAAACTCCATTTTGGGAAAGCGGGGGCGGCAACGCCGCCCCCGCTTTCCCAAAATGGAGTTTTTATTTTCTCGAAGTACTCTAAAACCCTTGATTTTGCGTGTACGGCACGCCCGCAAAATTAAGGATTTTAGAAAAATGGTGCAGGTCTTGTCCCAGGGATTCATCTCAATCTTTGCTTTTCAATAGGAGACCGTCCCGATAAAATAATGAAATAATTAAGAGGCAATCATTAGGATAGAAACCCATGACTCCATCTTTGATGAACTTTTTTTACAGCCTGATTGCAGGCGTTGTTATTGTTGTCATCCCCGTCGTGGTTGGTCTGGTTTTCATCAGCCAGAAAGATAAGATCCAGCGCGGCTAGGTTTTAAGCCAGGTTTAGAACGGCATCATTTGCACATTATTCGCGACCAACCCAGTAAGATGGGCGATCGCACAGGGGGACTCCACACTGGATGTCCCTCTTTTTGCAAAGTTTCGGCGATCAGCCACCTTTGGCGATAGGCTGATTTTGGCAATAAACTATCGATCCCCGATACATTTTGCAGAATTCCTGAAAAATAATTGATATCAACTCCTAAGATCCCTGGGATAATGACCTTCATATTTGTGTAATTTTGAGTAACCTGTGGGTATCTGCCGGGTAGAATAGCCCGATATCCCGTAGAGGGTCGGGGCAGAAGTCGCTAGGATTAAGAGGAGATTTTCGGAGAAGACGATGGTAGAAGTCGGACTGATTGGGAGCCAGTTTGCCGCCGGGATGTGGACGCAACCCGTGCTGGCACAGGTCAATTTTGGCGGAAACCCCGCCGCGCTGTTAGGCATTGCCCTGGCAGTGGGTGGAGCAGGTCTTTATTTCCTGCGTTCGGTACGTCCTCAAGTTGCCCGCGATTACGACATCGCCCTGGCAGCGGTGGCATTGTTGGCAGGCGCAATTCTCTTTTTCCAGGGATGGCGGCTTGACCCCATCCTGACCTTTGGCTGCTATCTTTTGGCAGGAGCCGCCGGGTTCTTTGCTTTTGAAACCGTCAAACTGCGGGGAGCCACCGCCGAGCAAGCCAAGCGCTATAGCCCGCTGGTAGATGATGAGCGCCCCGTGAGCCGGGTTTACCAGGCAGAGTTGGATGACGAAATGGTGAGCGATCGCCCCAACCCTAATGCCCGTCGCATTCGTGGCACCCGCGACTATCGCTCCAGTGATTACGAAGATCATGGCGACGATCGCCGTCCTGCCATTCGAGCCGCGAGCGATCGCCCTCCCACCGAGCGTTCTAGTAGCCCCAGCCGTCGCCGCCCCAGCAGCAGCAGTAGCAGCCGTCGCTCCTCTAGCCGTCCCGCTCCCCGTCCCTCTCGCAGCGATTGGGATGAGCCACAGGCACCCAACAGCCGCTATGACGCGAGCTTCTGGGAAGGTGATGATGCGGGTGATGGTCCTGGCTCCACCTACAGCAGCAGTGGCGGCAGCCGTCCTTCCTCCCGCCCTCGTCGTCCCCGTCCACCCGTTGACGACTCGTCCTATCGCTCCGGTAGCCCTTCCGCCGACTACGTGGACTACCAGACTGTAGATTATGGCGATTCTGAGTACGACAATTCCAACAACTTTGACGAATAGCCTCATCTTCCAGAAAAACTCCAGACTTCGCACAATGGCGACGCAAGCCTTGCGTCGTCTGTTGTGCTTTCTAGGCGTCATTTGCCTGATGGTTTCGCTGACGGCTTGCGGCACCCCTGCCACTTCCCTGACAGCAGCCCCCCTCAACAGCGACTATAGCGACGACCAGCCCACCATCAGCGGCAGCGGTCGCTATGTGGCGTTTGTATCTAATCGGGAAGGGCGGCGGCAACTGCTGCTCTATGACTTGCAGGAGCAAGCCCTGGTCAATTTGCCCCGGTTAAACCGCTCCCGCACGATCGCCGAAAGCCCCAGCATCAGCAACAATGCCCGCTACATCGTGTATGTGACGAGCGATCGCGGTCGCCCCGAAATCGAGCTGTATGATCGCATCACCCAGGTGCCGCGCGTTCTGACCACCAGCTTCAGGGGGTGGGTACGCAACCCCACCATTAGCCCCGACGGTCGCTACGTTGCCTTCGAGTCTGACCAGCGGGGGCAGTGGGATATTCAGATTTTTGACCGGGGAGCCAGGGTAGAACTTGATTTGCTGGAGAATCAGCCTTTGGTAGACAATCAAACCTGAGAGCAACCGTTCTCCGTACAACTATCATCCGTACAACTATCATCCGTACAACTATCATCTGTACACAATCTGTACAAATACTTTGAGGATTGGTGATTCATCGGGTTTGGTCATGGCTTAAGTGGGGAATGGCGATCGCCCTCCTCTTTACCCTCAGCAGTTGTGGAGCACCACGGCAGCTCAGTTTGCCATTCAACCCCTCCGACACCAGCCTTAACACCCCCTACTCCGAAACCGAACCCTACTTTGCCAGCGGGCGCTACCTCACCTTCGTCTCCGATCGCAGTGGCACCCCCGACATCTACCTCTACGACGTTCAGGAACGCCGTCTGGTTGAATTGCCCGGTCTCAATTCCGTCGATAGCGTCGCCAGCCATCCCCGTGTTTCCCATGATGGTAGATATCTCGTCTTTGCCGGAAACCGTCAGGGCAAAACGGATGTCTATTTATATGACCGACAAATGCGGGTGCTCAAAAACCTGACCCAATCCCTGAATGCAGATGTGCGTTATCCGTCCATCAGTGCCGACGGCGAAACCATCGCCTTCGAGTCCAATGCCCAGGGGAAATGGGACATCTTTCTGTATGATCGGTCGGGGCAACCCATCGCGTTGCCCAAACCCTCCTCCAAGTCAGCCTCTCAGCCGATAGCTAGAGATGTTGCGAAAAATAGTTTCAACCCGTGACGATCGCCAGGTCCGGTTGTCACAATAGAAAAATAATGGTTGTCGCTATTTTTATTCCTCCGTCCAATTTTATTCAATAAAAAACGCAGCATGAAGATTTCTCCTATCCACCATGCCCTTTCCGGAGTACTTGCTACCGGAACCCTTGCTGCCGTAGTTTTCGCCGATCTTCCCCATCCTCGTTTTGTCCCAGGCTCCTGGCACTTCTCCAGCGCTGCCTTTGCCGAAACCGAAGAAGAAGCCAATGTCCGCGTTTATCGCGAGGCTAGTCCTGCCGTTGTTTCCATCGAAACGCCAACGGGTACTGGAAGCGGCAGCATTGTCAGTAAAGATGGTCTCGTTTTGACCAATGCCCATGTTGTTAGTCAGGCAAGAGAAGTCATCGTCGTGTTGGCAGACGGTCGTCGGGTAACGGGTGATGTGGTTGCCTTTGGTGAAGGCGGGCTGGACTTAGCCGCCATTCAACTGCGCGGCGAAATGGATCTGCCTACGATTCCTCTGGCTGAAGCTGCTGCTGTTCAGGTTGGACAGCGCGCCTTTGCTATTGGTAACCCCTTCGGGCAGTTCCAAAACACCCTCACCATCGGTATTATCAGCCGCATTGACAGCAATCGTGGGTTAGTCCAAACGGATGCCTCGATTAACCCCGGTAATTCTGGCGGTCCGTTGCTAAACCGCGAGGGCGAAATGGTTGGGGTAAACTCTGCCATCTTTTCGCCAACGGGACCTACCAGCAACACAGGCATTGGATTTGCGATCGCCATCGACCGGGTGCAATCCTTCCTGACAGCTATCGAAGACGGCACGGCTCCGACCAGTCCTTCCCAGTCTCCGCTTCTTGGTGGTGGCAACGAAGCCCGTAGCATTGCCCTGGGCGATAGTCCTGTTCAGGGACAACTGGATTCTGAAAGCAGCATCCTCCCTTCCGACGGCAGCTTCTTCGATGCCTACACCTTTGAAGGTCAAGCCGGGCAGCGAATTGTTATCGAAATGGATAGTTCAGAGTTTAATACCTATCTCATATTGCTGGAACCCGATGGGGGGAATCTGGCACAGGATGATGACGGAGGCGGTAGTGGAAATGCTCGTTTAATTACAACTCTGCCCCGGACGGGTCGCTATACGGTCTTAGCGAATAGCCGCCTTGCAGGGGAGACAGGGCGATACGAAATTAGCATTTCGGAATTGGAGCGATCGCCCAATGCCGCCGATGAAATCATCCTGCAAGAACGAGGGATGCTGGGACCCAGTTCTCAGGTTTGGCCCGAAGACAATAGCCTGTTTCAGGAATATCAGTTTTATGGCACCCAAGGGCAAACTGTAACCATCACGATGGAAAGCAGTGAATTTGATACGTATTTGATGCTGTTTGATGAAAACTGGCAAATCATTGCACAAAATAATGATACTTCTCCTCAAGTCACTGACTCCACGCTTGTACTAACTCTTCCCTATACGGGTACCTATCGGGTGATTGCAAATGCTCTCGACGATGGAGGGAGAGGTCAGTTCCAATTAACTGTTCGTTAGATTTGTTACTGGAATTTTGAATGGTAAGGAGATTTCTGAGAAAGAATATCCCCATTTTTTGAGAGAGGGCGCGGCTTAGCCGCGCCCTCTCTCAAAAAATGGGGATATTCTTTTCTGGAGATCGCCTAAGCCCCTAGCCGACTCGTAGGCAGGGGCTTTTTCGTGATTATGGAGCTTAAAACCCCATTTTGGGGAAGCGGGGGCGTTGCCGCCTCCGCTTCCCCAAAATAGGGTTTGTATTTTCTGGCTTAGCTCTAAAAGTATTTATCCTAATCTGAATTACACACCCATATAGTTTGAATTTGGCATGTAGCTACTCAATTTATTTTGATTTGCTCCATTTGACAACCAATTATCAACTCTAAAAATATAGACATAAAAAATTTGAAATCTACTTTTCAAAGCCAAAAAATATTTTTTCCTGGCTCTAATTTCAAAGCCAAAAAATATTTTTTGCCTGACTCTAATTCCTTTGGCTAAGCGAATATGCCGATGGATAGAAATAGTTCCTCCTATCCATGATGTGTCAACAGTATTTTTCACAAAGCTTTTCTGTCGAGCATTTTGGAGTGCATCTGCCCAAAAACTACTTACTCGTAAAGTCTCGGAGAAAAGGAGGAACTCGAATGAAATACTACGCTCAGTTGGTAAATCCACGGATGATTTTCGGTCAGTAAATCAAGCACCCTGATAATAACAAGATAGGCATAATCTCAGGCATCCTATTTGCTGCGAAAGATTCAAGACAGTTCATTTATCCGGTTTCACTCCAGGCAAAACATAGCTTGACGACTACCTAGATGCCTGATGGATGCGGATTGAGGTTAGCCGTTTCCAATGAGCTTCCATTAGCTACCAACTCATGAGCGAGAAGATTCTGATGTCATATATGAACGGTAAATTGCACTGTCGCGAAGAAAGCCCTGATCTTTTGGCAAAACCGTCACCATTAGGATCAATGGTGGATTTGGGCTTGATGCAGACGGAGGCGGTGCCAGTGTTTGATGAGGCAACGCAAACAGCAGCGCATTTACTGGAGTCACCGATTTGCATTGTGGGACTGATGGATGGCGATCGCCAATTCTTCAAAGCGGCTTTCGGTCTTTATCGCATGGGGTTGATGAACGAACTGGCTATTTCACGCCAACTCTCCCGTGAGGAATCTTTCTGTGCCGCAGTTGTAGAGCAACAGCAGGCGATCGCTATTTCTGACACGACTACAGACGAAGCGCTTGCCCACAAGCAATTGGTGCAGAAGTACGGTATTCGTGCTTATCTTGGTGTCCCTCTACTCACTTCAGCCGGGCAGTGCGTCGGCACACTCGCAGTTATGGAGTTGGTGCCCCGGTCCTTCTCCAGTCGCGAAATTGAGCTACTGGAACTGGTGGCACGCTGGTGTATGAGCGAGTATGAACGGATCTATTTGGGAAAACCCGGCGCTGGTAAAGATTCCTGGATGAGTGCTGAGCCGTTTCCTGGCAGTGTTGCCCAAGCTTCGCGTCCAAATAACAGCCTCGATCCTGCCAGACCTAATCTGGATGCTGTGAAGGCAGATTTGCTCTCCCAAATGGCACAGGAATTGCGGACACCCCTGACCTCCATCTTGGGCATGGCAAGTATGCTCAACCGGGAAATTTACGGTCCCCTCACCAGCAAGCAGAAAGAGTATGTGGATGTCATCCACGACAGTGGTCAGCATCTGCTGGCTGTGTTGAATGAAATGCTTGACCTGGAAAATGTTAACCAACAGCCCAAGGCATTGAGCCTGGCTTCTGTGGATGTGGAGATGGTTTGCCAGCAAGCGCTGAGTACCCTTGAGCCTGCGGCACAGCGGCAAGGGCAGCGCATTCGGCTGACAGTGGGGTTAGCAGCGAGCGATCGCCTCTGGATGCTGGATAAGGACAAATTCCGGCAGATTATTTACCATCTGGTTTTGAGTGTGATTCAAGCGGCTAGCAGTGAAAGCGAGATTCGAGTGCATCTTGCCCATCGACAGGCTCAACTCACTATTAATGTGTGGGTTTCGCATCCCTGGTTGGGTGAGGGACTGCCCTATTCAGACGCTTACCTTCGCCAACTCTTGAAGACGCAGGAGAGTTCCCCATCGGGAGTAAAAGGTAACTCTATCCCTAACCTGGAACCCGATGATTCAGCGGTGCAAGCTGACGAGGAAAATGTCTCCTCGTCTCGTACAAGCAAAGGTAATAATACCTCGCGCCAAAGCTTACAAGTGCTTCTAAGCCAGCGTCTTGTGGAAAGCCACAGCGGGTGTATCACAATTCAGGGAACACCAGAAAGTGGCTACCGCTACGCGATCATGCTGCCTCGGTTGTCAGAGTGAGAGGAGCGGCAACGTGTCTCTGCGGTTTGTTGCACAAACCCTTGTCAGCGCAAGATGGGGGATATTGCTTGGAGTACGCTAAGGATTGAAAATAAAGCAAAACCCGGAATTTTTGATGAGAAGCGCGGCACTGCCGCGCTTCTCATCAAAAATTCCGGGTTTTATTTTGTACGTGATCCTAAGGACATTTCTGAGAAAGAATATCCCGATTTTTTGAAAGAGGGCGCGGCTTAGCCGCGCCCTCTTTCAAAAAATCGGGATATTCTTTTCTGGAGATCGCCTAAGAGGAATATATGAGGGGGATAACTCTGGTGGAGTGGTGGTATTGTCTCTCAACCATGGGGTAGAAGCTGTAAAGCTTTACCCGTAAAGGTTATAGCTTGTAGATCAGACCGAGTATCTGAGGGCGCAGGTTGGGATGGGGAGACTTCACCCATGCAAGACTTGATCATTTCGAATGATTCGTTATGATTTATATATCCCTCGACCAAAATCGAGGTCTGGTTCCTAGCTCAAGTTAAGGGGAGTTCAGTTGTTGGAGTAGGCTCTGCTCCAATCTGCCCAACCGGAAGTTAGCGAACTGTCTGACTTTAAGGAGTTAGTAGATCAATGGATTTCATTGAAAAGGTATTGGAAAAGCTGAGGGAATGGGCGCAAAAGATCATTGAGTCCATTCTTGGACCAGAAGGTCAAGCCGAGGCGGAACCAATCCCGGTGCCTGTTGATGACCCAAGGTATCGCCGCTAGGTAGGTTCTTGCGTTGTCAGCCAAATCTGATATTTTGCATATTCTGGTGCTACATGGACCCAACTTGAACTTGTTGGGTTTGCGTGAGCCTGAAACCTATGGCTCTGCAACCCTGGATGATGTGAACCAGAAGTTAAATTCGACCGCTACCGCGCTGGAAGTTGAGTTGACTATCTTCCAGGAGAACAGTGAGGGTACGCTGGTTGATCATATTCATGCCTCCCTGGGCACTCAAAATGGTCTGCTAATTAACCCAGGAGCTTATACACATACGAGCGTTGCTATCCGAGATGCGATCGCAGGGGTAAGCATTCCTACAGTTGAGGTGCATCTCAGCAATGTTTACAAGCGAGAGGCATTTCGCCACCACTCATACATTGCTCCTGTAGCTGTTGGACAAATTAGTGGGTTTGGGTTGCATAGTTACGTTTTAGGACTACAGGCGCTCGTGCATCACCTCCGGAATGAAAAGCGATAGTTTTGGTGGGATTTGACGCTGCGGTTGTCTCAAAACTACGTTGAAAATTCGCTAAGCTGAGATTCAGCCCTTTCCTGATGGGATATCAGAGATTGGTGCTGATTTTTTTGTGTGCATTTGCCTTCAAAACCTGGTTGACAGGGCGGAGGGGCATGTTTGTTTATTGAATGGTGCGGAGACTTAGAAGACGAATGGCATTACAACAACTTGAACGAACCCTGCAAAGTAAGCATCAGGATTTACAAAACCTGTTTGCTGAAATGGAACAGGCTTTGATTGCCTACTCTGGAGGCATCGACAGCACCCTGGTAGCGAAGGTGGCGTTTGATGTGTTGGGCGATCGCGCCATTGCCGTTACGGCAGAGTCTCCCTCGCTCTTGCCCGAAGACCTGGAGGATGCGCGGGTCCAGGCGGCAGAAATCGGGATTTGCCACGAAATTGTCCAGACCCATGAGATGGATAATCCCAACTACACCTCCAACCCTGTCAACCGCTGCTATTTCTGCAAGAGTGAGTTGCACGACACGCTGAAGCCGCTGGCGATCGCCCGTGGCTATCCCTATGTGGTGGATGGGGTGAATGCGGATGACTTGCAGGACTACCGACCGGGGATTCAGGCGGCGAAGGAGCGGGGGGCGCGATCGCCCCTGGCTGAAGTGGGCATCACCAAGCTGGAGGTGCGCGAACTGTCGCGAATGCTGGATTTACCCTGGTGGGACAAGCCAGCGCAACCCTGCCTCAGCTCCCGCTTTCCCTATGGCGAAACCATTACGGTGGAAAAATTGCAGCAGGTCGCCAAAGCCGAGCGTTATTTACGGAATCTGGGGTTAAAGACGCTGCGGGTGCGATCGGAAAACGGGACGGCACGGATTGAACTGCCGCCCTCGGAAATCCAGTCGTTTGTCGTGAATCACGATATGCCTGCGCTGGTCGAAGCGTTCCGTTCCTATGGATTTCTGTTTGTCACCCTGGATTTAGAGGGTTTCAGCAGCGGCAAGCTTAATCGGGTGCTGCAACAATAGCCCAAGAATGCTTTAGCAAATAAAAACCTGAGAAGCAGGTGCGGCTAAGCCACACCTGCTTCTCAGGTTTTTTATTGGTGCTTTCAGGCAAGGGTGCGCCAGTTGCCAAAGCGATCGCCATAATACTCAAGGATTTGTTGCACCCGTTGCTGGGTACTGAGTTCCTCCGGCGACTCGTACCACAAGCCACCCACCTGGCTTTCCAGGTAGTCGAACTGGGTTGAGGTTTGGGGCAGCAATCCGGCTTCGACGCCTGGTACTTGCCGCAAATGGGTTGCCACTTCGCGGTAGATTGCCAGCGGCAGGCGATCGCAGGTAATTTGATGGCGCTTTTCAGTTCCCGTCATACTATCTCAAAGCTGTAAAACGAAGCTGTAATTCAAAGCTGTAAAACAAACATGGGTTGATCTGGAGAGGGGGGATTGGTTAGGGAACCGCTTCTTCACTATCTCCAGAAGGCGTTGTTTTTTTTTCAAACCCATCACTATTCGTATTGGGCAACGGTAGGGTGCAGCAATTTACCTCATCAATGCAGATTTTGCCCCACTGCAAAGCCCAGCGCACTAACGCCACACGGTTTCCAGTTTCAGTTTTCGTCAGGATATTACTGATGTGGTTGTCTACTGTTCGCTTGCTGATTTCCAGGCGCTCAGCAATTTCCTGATTGGTCAGCCCAGCCGCAACCAATTCAACAATTTGTAACTCTCGGTCGGAGAGTGAATGGGAAAACTGAGCTTCTTCGATTGCCATGCCCCGCCACCGTGTATATGTACCTATCGCTTCTTCTATTCTAAGCCGTGGCGGGGAGCTTCATGGGGCGGATGTGCGAGTTTTCCGCAAAGGATCTGAGGATTGGTCAACAGATGCTAGATCAGCATCCCAGCGATGGAAGCGGTCATAAAACAGGCAATCGTCCCGGCAATCATGGCGCGGACGGCAAGTTTTGCGAGGTCTCCCCGGCGATCGGGGGCGATGCCACCAATGCCGCCAATTTGGATGCCAATGGAGCCAATATTGGCGAAACCGCAGAGGGCGTAGGTGGCAATGACGATCGCCCGTTCTGAAATAGCCTCTTCTTCAATCAGTGGTTGTAGCTCCAGGTAAGCGATGAATTCGTTGAGGATCGTCTTCTTGCCAAGCAGAATACCAACCTGTCCGCAGTCTGCCCAGGGCACGCCCATCAACCAGGCAACGGGAGCCAGGAGATAGGAGAGGATGAGTTCCAGGGATAAGTCAGCGATACCCACCAGGCTGCCCAGCCAACCGAGGAGGGCATTGAACGCCGCCAGCAAGCCGAGAAAGGCGATGATCATAGCACCGACGTTCAGCGCCAGGCGTAGTCCATCCAGGGCACCAGCGGCGATCGCATCCACGGCATTTTCAGAGGTCTTCTCAACAACCAGCTTGGCGTCACTACTAGCTACCCATTCCTCCGTTTCAGGAAACATCAGCTTGGAGACGGCGAGAGCCGCAGGAGCGGACATGACCGAAGCGGCGATCAGGTGCTCCGCAGGTACGCCAAAGGAAACATAGGCGGCGAGAACACCCCCGGCGATCGTGGCAAAGCCCCCAGTCATGACGGCGTGGAGTTCGGACAGGGTCATGCTCGACACGTAGGGTTTGATCAGCAGGGGAGCTTCGGTTTGTCCAACAAAGATGTTGCCAGCGGCAGAAAGGGTTTCGGAGCCGGAGGTTTTCATGGTGCGCAGCATCACCCAGGCAAAGCCTTGTACAACCTTTTGCAAGATGCCGAAGTAGTAAAGCAGGCTGATGAAGGCAGAAAAGAAGATGATGGTGGGCAGCACTTTGAAGGCGAAGAAGAAGTCTTGAAAGTTTTCGCCAAAGACAAAGGAAGCTCCTGCATCCGAAAAATTGAGAAATTGAGTGACGACGTCCCCAAGGAACTGGAAAATTGCCAGCCCGATGGGTGTGCGAATAATGAACAGGGCAAAGATCAGTTGGAGGGCAATGCCCCAGAGAATTGTTCGCCAGCGAATCGCCTGACGATTGGTAGACATGCCATAGGCGGCAGCGACAAATACCCCCAGACCGAGCAAGGCAATCAGTCGTTCCATGCAGTTTTTCCTGATTCGTCTTAAAAAAAAGGGTTTAAAGCCGAATTTCCTACCCAAAGGTAGAAGCACAAAGTCCGAAATTTAGAATCAGGATACCGAGTTTAGGGAACACAATTCGCGTCGATGACTACGATTTCCAGGCTTTGGGTTGTTGGAAGTGGTATAAGTCGGTGATGACAGTGACCCATTGTTTAACAGTGGCAGCGAGGAGGCGATCGCCCTTCTCTTTTGTGGCGGGTAACGGATCGCCCAACACCCCGCTGCGGCTCAGATCGCGAGTCGTCCAGGCGAAGGGCAGGTTCCCTTCCATGCTCAGTACGCTGTCTTCCGGCAAGTCGTGGGGATATTCGGCAACGGCGCGATCCATTCGCACCTGATCCGGCAGCAGAGATAGCATCACGCTGGTTTCCAGTTCCCCCGCATGGATGCCCAGTTCTTTCTCTTTGGCTGGGATGTCGTCCAGGGGCAGGTTTGGGACGCGCCAGGTGAACAGGGGAAAGACCAGGAAATCGTTGTATTTCTGGTGCAAGTCCCGCGCCACAATCTCCATGATTTGTGGTTGCCCCCCATGCCCGTTGACCAGGGCAAATTTGCGAAATCCAGCCCGGTAAAGGCTTTCGCCCACTTCCATCAGCACTTGAATCAGGGTTTGGGCGCTGAGGGTAATGGTGCCGGGGAAGTGCCAGTGCTCGTTGGATTTGCCGTAGTACAGGGGCGGCAGGCTGTAGGCAGGGATGCTGGAGTCGAGCTGTTCCAGGGCTTTGCCGACGATGGATGTGGCGATCGCCGAGTCCACAATCAGTGGCAGGTGCGGTCCATGTTGCTCGATCGCCCCGATGGGTTGCAGGATAACGGCTTGATCGCGATCGCCCATCGCCTCAATCTCTGTCCAGGTGAGGTAAGGAAAAAATCGTTCGGGGGGAATGTATCCGTGCATCATGCGATCGCGAACTCCAGGTGTTAGAGAATTTTGGATTTTAGATTTTGGATTTTGGAGGGGTTTGTCTGCGGTGTTTTGGGCGGAATCAGCCCATGACTTCTTTTCTGATTTTGATACGCTGTGAGACTCGGAAGTAGAATATCTCACTCTGGCTGAACTTCTGCAATAGAAAGCACGTTCGTAGTGCGCACAGGTGATTTATAGATGGAGTTCTTCCACCGTTATTCACTGTTATAAAGTAGAACGCTCAGCTAACGGGAGTTGGTGCAGATGGAGATTCGCGAAGATGACTTGATGGGGCGAGAAATTGCGGAGTTGTTGCGGGAGCATTTGGACGACATGCGGGCGATTACGCCCCCTGGAAGTGTTCATGCGCTGGATTTGGAGGGGTTGCGATCGCCCAACATCACCTTTTGGTCTGCCTGGGAAGGGAGTGCGCTGGTGGGATGTGGAGCGCTGAAGGAGCTGGATGCAATCAGCGGTGAGATCAAGTCTATGCGGACAGCCAGAGCCTTTCGCCGCCAGGGAATTGCCGCGAAAATTTTGGAGCATATCATCAAGGAAGCAAAGCGGCGGGCTTACGATCGCCTTTACCTGGAAACAGGTTCGTTCCCTGCCTTTGCTCCAGCACGCACCCTGTATCTGCGCTACGGCTTCGAGTATCAGGGACCGTTTGCCGATTACATTGAAGATCCCAACAGCGTGTTTATGGTGAAAAAACTTCAGGTTGTATAGCTACAGCCGCTCAAGTAATACCAAGTCCTCGAAAACCAAAACCAGATATTTTTTTGAAACGCCCGCGCAGCGGGCGTTTCAAAAAAATATCTGAAGTGGGATTTCAGGGATTTGGTATAAGACATAAATGCTGCGTCATGCCCATGAAAATGGGCATCCATCGCTAGCTCATTTGTTCGAGCATTTAACTTTCTGGATTCCCGCATTCGCGGGAATAACGGTTGCTAAAGCTGTTTTGAGCCAAATGAGTACGGATGCTGCCTAAAATTTGTCCAATACTGGAAGTGCCAAGTTTAGGATGCCACCATTTTCATTAGAGCGACTTCCCAAACCAGGCGGGGTTGGGCGTAGTTGAGCAACTGCTTGCGGACGGTTTCCAGGCTGTGGAGCCAGGCGGAGTGGCGTTGGGTGTGCCAGTAGCGGTGTTGCAGGTATTCCACAAGCCAGAGTTGTGCCTCAGTATCCAACGTGCGGTTGATTTCGGCGGCGCGTTCGAGGGCGGCTTTGAGCGATCGCGGCGGTTGCGATAGGTCTGCCAGCAGTTCGGGGGGGATGGTCTGGAGTTGTTGCCAGTGGGCGATCGCCTCTCCCGGACTCCCCTGCGCCAGTGCCAGCACATCGGCGGCTTGCAGAATTTCCCCATGCCCGTTCTGTTGGAGCACCGTTGCCAAATCTGCCTCGCTCAATCGCCTGAAGGGGATGCGTTGACAACGAGAAATTAAGGTGGGCAAAAGGGATTCGGCACTGGGAGCCAGCAGGATGATGGTGGCGTTACCGGGTTCCTCCAGGGTTTTGAGCAAGCCGTTGGCGGCACCTTCTGCCATGGTTTCAGCGGCGTCTAGCACGACCACTGCCCGCTTCGCTTCGAGGGCAGGGCGACTGAGAAACTGCCCAATTTCGCGAATTTGCTCCAGGCGAATTTGGGGACGGGCTTTGCGCTTTAGCCCTTCTTCTTCTGCCTGGGCGACGGTGAACAGCTTGCCTTTGTGCTGATAGGTCGGCTCAATCCAGAGCAGGTCGGGATGGTTGCGCTGGGCAATCCGCTGAAACTGGAGTCGAGCCGGATCTTTCGCCAGAATCCAGGTGGCAAAGCATTCGGCAGTCAGCCGTCGCCCAACTCCGGCGGGTCCCATGAAGAGGTAAGCGGGGGCAAGGCGATCGCGCTGCATGGCACAGCTCAGCAGTTCGATCGCCTGGGGTTGACCAATAACCTTATCGAAAACGCCACTCATGGGTTTCTAAATGATTTTTGGGAAAGCGACTGCGCCGCTTTCCCAAAAATTATCCTGGTTCTGGACGCACAGCGCTATGAATTTTGGATTTTGTTGCTGTTGAAATTCTACTCAATCTGCTTAGGAATGAGAATTTCATAGCATCCAATTTTTGTAGGGCAGGCATCTTGCCTGCTTGAGGACAGCCGAGACGGTATTTGTTTAGCGTTTATTGTTAGCAGCCGATGTTTTTACCCCCCTCAATCCCCCCTTGGTAAGGGGGGAAGCCTGGTTCTCCCCCTTACCAAGGGGGAGTTAGAGGGGGTGTCCCGAGGGTCGCTAAACAAATACGACGGCTATCCTACTTCCTTAAAGCGTGTACCAGTCGGTGAGCTTTTGGGTGAGGACGGATTGAATTTCCTGGAAGACGGTGTCTTCGTCGTAGCTGGCATCGATCCGGGTGATGCGGTGGGAATGCTCAGCAGCCAGGCTTTGAAAGCCCTGGCGGACGCGCTGGTGAAAGGCGATGGCGTTGTTTTCCATGCGATCGCTCTCTCCCCGCTTTTGGGTGCGGGAAAGCCCAACTTCGACATCTAAATCTAACCAGAGGGTGAGATCGCTGGTGAGTCCGTTGGTGGCGATCTGGTTGAGTTGGTGGATGAGGGGGAGATCCAAGCCTCTGCCATAGCCCTGATAGGCAACGGTGGAGTCGGTGAAGCGATCGCACAAAACTAGCGCTCCCCGTTCTAAAGCTGGCTTTAAGCAAGCGTCTACATGCTGCGCTCGGTCAGCGGCATAAAGGAGAAGTTCGGTGCGATCGCTAATCTCTTCGGTACTTTTGGGGTGCAGCAGTAACTCGCGAATCTGCTTGCAGACATCGGTTCCACCCGGTTCACGGGTTAACATCACTTCGGCAACCTGTCCGCTGTCTCGCAACTGCTTGCCGAAGTCGCTGGATTGGAGCCAGTCGTGCGATCGCTGCAACTGGGTCGTTTTCCCTGCCCCTTCGCCACCTTCAAAGACGATTAACCGTCCCCGTTTTGTCACCATCTGTTCTTGCTCAATTTAAGCGATCTCGTAGGATGTGTTAGCGACAGCGTAACGCATCAAACCCTGAGAATAAGGTACAGCGGTTACTTCAGGAAAGACTTGAACCAAGCAAATAGCCCCTTGATCAAAGACAGTTGAGCCATGCCCACCTGTCGAACGCTTCAGGTAATTTCTGCAAAGGAATATCCCGCTAACAGGAGCGTTCCGTTATGCCCATGAAAATGGGCATCCACTGCAAGCCTACTGGTCATATCCATTCAGCCATCATGGATTCCCGCATACGCGGGAATGACGGGGGTTATGCTCTTTGCCAGGAAATGCCTCAAGCCTCGTCAGCGTCTTTAGACGATGCGTTACGCTGCGCTAACGCATCCTACGACAGAGATTCTGCCAGAAAAGGCTTAGTAGTCGGAGTAGTCGGCTTCTTCTTCGTACTCAACAACTTTGCGACGCTCAGGGATGTTGACCTGGGGGGCGCGGTAGGGTTGGGGATTGTCGTCGTCTTCCCACACATCGTCTTCCAGGGTGTCTTCATAGACGGGTTCGGGAGGGGCAGGTTCGGGCATCCGGCGCTCGTAGCGGGCGGGAGGAGCCTCTTGCCAGGTCTCTTCTTCGTATTCATACTCCGGCTGGCGCAGGGGTTCGCGGAGGGGGCGGCGCATGGGTTGGGGTTCTTCCCAGGTGTCATCGTCCCATGTTTCGCGGGCGCTGGTCGGTTCTGCTGCCGTGCGGACGCCCGTGCCAAGCTGGTTAGAAACCGCTGTGGGCATGATGTACTCGTCTTCCAGGTCGCGCTCCCAGGGTGGACGACCGATGCCGACGCGCTCCAGCAAGCCGACGCTGATCTGCATCAACTTCTGCTCTGCCCCTTCAAAGACGATGAGGCGATCGGGACCACTGCTCACTACTTCGTCGATAGAAAGCTCGTAGGTGCTGACCACCTGGTCGGGGATGAAGGGTAGCCCAATCGAGGCAATAACAATGGAGAGCAACGCCCCATCTTCGGAGTCAAATTTGAAGCCCCGGACGCGCCCCAGCATTTCGCCATTTTCGGTAATCACTTCACAACCGATCAGGCTGCTGTAGGCTTCGGAGTTAAAATCTTCTGCGAATTCTGCGTTGTCATCGACCAGGATGACATCCCCAATCTGCCGGACATCCTCCAGCAGAAGGGTCTCCTGGATGCCCGACACAACTCCAGACAAAATATTTTCCCGAACCCCAAACGCTACAACTTCCCGGCGATCGACATCGACCCAAATCTGGCTGACAATCCCCAGTCGTTTGCCGGAGTCGCGGGTAATGATTTGTGTTCCAAGTAGTTCAGAGCGTTGGCGAATTTGTTCGGAGGTCATGTCTGAGTCCTGAATTCTGTAAGAACAAATCTTACGTTTTTTTAATATTAGGTCAGTATTCTATATTAAAGGGTGACTTTTTGATCTGACAGGGCGGTTATCCGGATGCGCTCTGGGTTTGCAGATCCAACCCCAAGACCTGGGTATAAGCACCTCGTGCCTGAGTCACGCCAATGGTGCGATCGGCGGATTCGATCATCGGGCGGCGCAAGCTAACGACGATGAACTGCGCTTGCTGTGCCTGATGTCTAATCATTTTAGCCAACCGCTCTACGTTTGCCCCGTCTAGGAACATATCCACCTCGTCAAAGGCGTAGAAGGGGGAAGGGCGATAGCGCTGGAGCGCAAAGATAAAGCTGAGGGCGGTAAGGGACTTCTCGCCCCCGGACATGGACGCAAGGCGGCGAACGGGCTTGCCCTTGGGGTGAGCAACGAGATTCAGTCCACTGGCAAAGGGATCATTGGGGTCATCCAGCTGTAAATGACCGTCCCCATCGGACAGTTGCGCAAAAATTGCCTCAAAGTTGGTGTTGACGGCATCGAAGGCTTCTTTGAATGCCCGCTGGCGCAGGGTTGTGAAGTTTTCGATGCGGAGCAGTAGTTCGGTGCGCTCCTCTTGCAAGGTTTTGAGCTTCTGGCTGAGTTCGTCGAGGCGGGTTTGGGTGCGCTCGTATTCTTCGAGTGCCAGCATGTTGACGGGTTCCATCGCCTCCATGCGGCGCTGGAGCGATCGCAACTCACCTTGCACTTTCCCCAACTCTGTTCCTTCCGGCAACTCTGGCAGGGGATCGGGCAGTTCGGCTTGTTTTTCCGCCAGTTGTTGGCGCAGTTGCAGGAGGGTTTCGCGGCGTTCCTGCTGAGTGGTTTGGATGCGATCGCGCTGCCATTCCTGCTGCTGATAGGCATTCTGGCGATCGCGCAGATCTCGCTCGGTGCGATCGCGCTCTTGCTTGGCGGAGTTGAGCCGTTGATCCAGCGCTGCCAGGGCTTCCTGCAACTGCCGGATCTGCTGCTCGATCCCCTGCTGTTGCTGGTTCAGAGCAGTTTGCTGGTTCACCTGCTGGGTCTGGTGGTCGCGGCATTCCTGGAGAGCTTGCTGGCGCTGGGCAAGGCGCTCCTGGAGCCGCTGCTGCTGGTTGATCAGGGATTGCAGCCGTTCCTCAGCGGTGCGGAGGGCAAGCTGGCGATCGCTCAACGCCTGTTCCTGCTGGCGGATCGTGCCCTGGATCTGCTGCCATTCGCTGTGGGTTTGCGAGGCTTCCATTGCCGCCAGGGTTTGCCGCTTTTGCTGCAACTCCATTTCCAGCGCCGGAATATCGCGCTCCAGAGTTTGCAACCGGCTCTGAGCCGTGGCGAGTTCCTGGGCAAACTGGGTTTGCTGGGTGCGGGTTTGGGCTTCCTGGGTAACCAGGCTGGCAAGCTGATTCTGAAGCTGCTGCCCCTGGAGTTCGGCTTCCCGGTGCTGCTGGCGCAGTTCCATCAACGCTTGGGATTGGGTTTTGACCTGCACAGTGGCATGGGCGATCGCCCCCTCACAACGGTCGAGGATGCGCTCAATTTCCTGGAGGCGATCGCGCAACGCCTCAGCTTCCGCCGACTCACCTGGCTGCACCGTGCCAAACCGCAGACTCCCCCGCCGCTGGTGGATGCTGCCCCCGGTCATGGCTCCGCTGGTTTCCAGCAACTCCCCATCCAGGGTAACGATGCGGAATTGCCCCATGTGGGAACGGGCGCTGGCAAGACTCTCAAACACAGCCGTATTGCCGAAAACATAAGCGAATACGGAGTGGAAGCGGTCTTCGCATTCCAGCAGGTTCACCGCATAGTCTACAAACCCATCGGGGCGCTGCCAGTTGGGAAAGCTATTGCCTCTGGGCGGACGAATTTTGTTCAGGGGCAGGAAGGTGGCTCGTCCGGCGCGACGTTCCTTGAGCATGGCGATCGCCGCTGCCGCCACCCCATCGTCTTCCACCACGATGTTGCCCAAGCGTCCCCCCGCCGCGATTTCCAGCGCCAGTTGGTACTCCGGCTCGACGCGCCCCAACTGCGCCACCAAGCCGCACACTCCCGGCATCCCCATCTGCAAAATCACCTGCGCCGCTCCGGTGCCCTGGGCATCCTGCACCGCCTGTGCCTGTGCCTCTAACTTGTCCAGTTGGCGCTGTTTCTCCCGCTGCTCCTGCTGCAAGCGGGTCTGGGTTTCCTGCTGAATCTGTAACTCTTCCTCCGCCTGGGCGACGGCAGCGGCGATCGCCTGAATCTGAGCCTGGGCATTCTCCCGCTGTGCCTGGACGGTAGTGTTCTCCGTCTCTTTTTCCTGGGTAGATTGGGCGATCGCCCCCAGCGCCTCATTATTTTCCTGAATCTTTTGCTGAAGCTGGGTCAGCCGCTCCTGCAACCGCGCCTGCTCCGTGCGCTGGGGTTCCAGGGTGTTGAGCAGGGCGTCAATCTGGCGGTGTAACTCTGCCTGCTCCTGCACCCAGGCTTCGGCAGTGGCGGCGATGGTGTTGGCGCGATCGCGGCTGGCATCGAGGGTTTGCTGGGCGCGATCGCGCTGTTCCCGCAAGTTCCCCAGCTCATGGGACTCCAGCGGAAAGCGCTGCACTCCAATTTGCTCCAATTCCTGGTTGTTTTCCTGAATCTCCTGCTGAATTCGCTGGAGTTGCTGGTTTAGCTCCCGATTTTGCTGCTGGAGGGCTTCTTCCTGGCGCTGGAGCTGCCGCAGTTCCGCTTCCTGGGTGGCGAGGTCAGACTGCACCTTCAGATGCTCCTCTTCTCCCAACGCCTTGACCTGGGCATTGCACGCCTCCAGCCGTTCCTCAGCGGCACGGATCTGGGTCTGCATCCCTTGCAACTGCTCGGCAATTTCAACCAGTTGGCGATCGCCCCCGGCAATCTGCTGTTCCAGGGCGGTTACCTGTTGCGCCTGCTCGCGCCATGCCAGCACCGCTTCCCACTGGGTCTTCGTCTGAAATTCGTTGCGCAGCTTCTGATACTTTTCCGCCTTGATGCGATCCTGAGCGAGGCGATCGCGCTGTGCCGTCAGCTCCCGTTCTACAATCTGGAACTTTTCCTCATGCTCCCGCACCGTGTCCAGCTTTTGTCGCGCCTGGTGAATCTTCCGGTCAAAGGACGCCACCCCCGCCAGCTCGTCAATAATCTCCCGCCGCTCCCGTGGGTTCATCGAAATGATGCTGGTTACGTCCCCCTGCAACACGACGTTGTAGCCTTCGGGGTAAATGCGAAAGCGATGTAACTGCTCGTGTAACTGGGTCAGGGTGCAGGATTCGCCATTAATAAAATAGTGCGAGGTATAGGTTCCCTGCTGCGTCACCCGCAACTTCCGCGTCACCGTCCACTCATTAAATGGAGGAATCGGCGCAAGCACTTGCTGTTCCAGTGGCTCTGCTTTTGTGTGACCATTTCCGTTCATACCGTTGGTCGCCGTTCCGTTACCATTCCCGTTCGCAGCAGCCCCATTAGTTTCAGCTCCGTTGGAAGGTGCAGCCCCATCATCTTCTTCCGGCTGCATCAAGCCCAATTCTTCGTCTTCGAGGGCAAACGTTACAGTAACGCTGGCTTCGACGGTCGATCGCCCCCGTCCCGCCGCATTCTGGTTCACCAGGTCCGGCAGGCGATCGGCACGCATCCCCTTAGAACCCGACAACCCCAACGCAAACAACAGTGCATCGAGGATATTGGATTTCCCCGATCCATTGGGTCCAGAAATGACGGTAAACCCAGGCAAGAGAGGTACCTGAGTCGTGCCACCAAAGGACTTGAAATGGGAAAGTTCGACGCGCTTGATATGCACAGAGCAGCTTCCAAAAGAGCGGAGGCGTAGAACAGCGGAGATTCGGTCGGGCGATGCAGCTAGCTGAAAATGCAATCAATACAAATTTACTAACTATTCTGCAAAATAGCCAGGATTTTTGAGAAAATCCTATATCTAGCGTTTGAATCTATAAATTGCCCTACTAAAAACCATACTTTTACCACGCTTTCCTGAAAGCAGCGTGTTTTTTTGTTTGGTGGAGCCCTCTAAAATGAAAGCACTTCGAGTTTTGCTTTGACATGGTTGATACGCAGCCGCCGCGATCGCGCATCCGCTCTAACCAACTGCCACCGCTCCAGAGTGGCGATCGGCTCACCCGCGCTGAATTTGAGCGGCGCTATGCTGCTATGCCCCGCATCAAAGCGGAACTCATCGAGGGCACGGTTTATATGGCATCTCCCCTACGCTTTGAACCCCACGCCGAACCGCATGGGGACCTGATCGGTTGGTTATGGACATACAAAATTGCGACGCTAGGAGTGCGAATGGGAGATAACCCCACCGTTCGCCTGGACTTAGACAATGAGCCGCAACCCGATGCGCTCTTGATGCTGGATGCGGCTTGCGGCGGTCGTGCCTACATTGGCGAGGACGGCTATGTGGAGGGTTCGCCGGAGCTGGTAGCAGAAGTAGCGGCGAGCAGCGCCACAATTGACCTGGGGGACAAAAAGCGGGCGTACCGCCGCAACGGTGTGCAGGAGTACATCGTCTGGCAAGTGTTCGACCAAAAAATTGATTGGTTTTGCTTGGTGGGCGAAGACTACGTTGACTTGGTGGCGGATGAGGACGGGGTGATTCGCAGTCAGGTCTTCCCAGGGCTATGGCTGGATGTTGCCGCCATGTTGCGGGGCGATATGCCAACAGTCCTTGCCGTTCTACAGCAAGGTTTAGCCTCCGATCCCCACCAAAATTTCATCAATGAACTGGCAATTCAACGAGAGCGTTTGTCTTCGTAAACAGCCATGTCTGAATTTCAGTTCAGATATTGCCATCCACAGTTTTTACGCCCTCCAATCTTGACGAGAACAAGTCTTGACGAGAACAGGTCTTGACGAGAATAGGTCTTGACGAGAACAGGATTGCTTGCGTCTGTTCTGTTCACTGAATTGGTCTAAAACGGGCATTTGGTTTACCCTACAGATGTCATCAGTTCAGTACCAGATTGTTGCAATTAAGGGAATGCACTGCTCCTGGTTAATCGTTCATCTGAGTGGTTGGTGTCTCAGTTTTAGATAGATTTAATTTAGATAGATCTAATCGCTCAATGTTGGATGTTTTTCGAGAAAGTAGGGCTTGCGATCGCCTTTGCTGCCCAAAAAATCCTGAAACAGCTATTAAGTACCATCGTGCTTTATCTCGATCGCCCCTTCATCCCAGGCAATTACATTCGCATTAGCCTTAATCCTCATGCCAATGATGTTTACGGACGAGTTGAACCTATTGGCTTGCGTTCAACCAAGTTACGAACTTCCGCAAAAAGTGCGCTAGTCATCATTCCAAACAATACCCTGGCAAATACCGAGCAAACTCGTGCTCGTGTTACCTTCTTCATTCTTGGCTCCAATGAAGACTCCATTCAGCTTCGCAAGCGTTTGCTGGAACTAGCAAGGGAAAAAGTTGTGCGGCGGGCGCAGTCCACCGCACTTACAAAACTGGGATTTTAATCTGCAAAAGTGGATTTCCTATTTCTTGCTTGGCTCGAAAGCATTTAAAGAAAAATACCCCTATCTTCTTCTGCCGTTTCTGTGGAAAGAAACTCCGCTTAGAAGTTAGGGATAAGTTTGAGAATGGAGTTAGTGATAAACCCCCTTTAGTCAAGCTTTAAAGAATTGACGGGCACATCATCCCAGGTGGAAACAGTACGAAGACGAGCAATCCATCCAAGGGATTTTTGCTCATTGGTCAGATTCTTATCAAAAGAGTCGTGGCAGGCTTCTGCTTGTTCCTGGTTGTAGCAAGCAATGCAAGTATAAATCAGACCAGAGGGGTCAATTTGTTCGTTCACGTAGATTGTTTTAGCCATCATTTATGCTCCAGAACTTGAAAGGGGGGACACAAAAGGAGGAGAGGAAATTTGGGCAAAGTTAAGAGAAACCCACTGAGCTTGTTCAGATTTAATTCGGTCACTCAATCTTGTGCCAACAATCAGATCTACTACTCTTAGTTTAGGCTCAACCCCAACAAGTGACGGATAATTTTGGGGGAGCGTAAGGTTTCCGTAGTATTTGTCTACATTCTGCAGTAAATATCCATAGACATTTTGTGGCGGGATTGCGATCGCCCCCAAAAGTTATGGTATGACAACCATCAATCCCTATAGAAAAGCCTGACATTTAGCATTGATGTCTCCCCAGGTTCTCTTAATGTTTTTATAATCTCAAGCTGACAGGATGGGCAAGTGATGCAGTTATTGTTTCTATTCCATGTCCGCAAATTCTACTCCTCCCTTGTCTGAGGCGATCGCCTACCGCAACCTTCCTCCTGACGAACAAAAGCAACGATTGAAGGAATTAGCCTCCGTTTTCTTCCGATTGGGCTTGATTGCCTTCGGGGGACCTGCCGCCCATATCGCCATGATGGAAGATGAGGTCGTAGAGCGGCGCAAGTGGATGCCACGAGAGCGTTTGCTAGATTTGATAGGCGTCACAAATCTGATCCCCGGACCCAATTCCACTGAGTTGGCTATCCATATTGGCTACGACCGGGGTGGCTGGACGGGGTTATTCATTGCGGGGAGCTGTTTTATTCTCCCCGCAATGACAATGGTGTGGATTTTGGCAGCGATCTACGCCCGCTTTCAGACGGTGCCCCAGGTGGAGTGGTTGCTGTATGGCATCAAGCCTGTGATTATTGCGATCGTCGTGCAGGCATTGTGGAAGCTGGGGAAGAAGGCGCTGAAGGATACCCCAACCGTGATTGCCGCGATCGCCATTATCGCTCTCTTCTTCCTGGGATTCAACGAAATTCTGCTGCTGCTCCTGGCGGGCGTGGGCGTCATGCTTGTCAAGAACCTATGGCGCTCCAACAACACAGCGGCATGGCTCTTTCCTCTGACAGGGGTGATGGCGCAGACCGGGAATGTCCCGACTGCCGCTCCGGCGACCTATCCGGCGACCTGGGTGCAAACCTTTCTCTTCTTTCTCAAAATTGGCTCAGTGCTCTATGGGAGTGGCTACGTGTTGCTGGCATTTTTGCAGCGGGACTTGGTGGAGCGGATGGGCTGGCTGACCTCGCAGCAATTGCTGGATGCAGTGGCGATCGGGCAGTTTACCCCCGGACCTGTGTTCACCACAGCCACTTTTATTGGTTATTTGCTGGCGGGTAATGCGGGGGCGATCGCCGCTACAATCGGTATTTTTCTCCCGGCGTTTGTGCTGGTTGGGTTGATCAGTCCCCTCGCCTCTAAACTGCGGCGATCGCCCTGGGCTAGCGGATTTTTGGATGGTGTCAACGCGGCTTCTTTGGGCTTGATGGCGGTGGTCACCTTCCAGTTGGGGCAAGCGGCTCTCGTCGATCCTCTGACTATTATTGTTGCGATTATCAGTGCTTTTCTGGTCTTTCGCACCAAGCTTAACTCGGCATGGCTGGTGCTGGCGGGTGGAGCGATCGGGTATATTTCTCAGCTCACCTCGGCTGTTGGGTGAGGATTGAAAATGAAACCCGGAATTTTTGATCAGAAGCGCGGCAATACCGCGCTTCTGATCAAAAATTCTGGGTTTTATTTCATCCGTGATCCTAAGGGTTGGTTTGGGTAGCAGCGGCGATCGCCACCATCCCAAATACTTTGATGCCTGACTGCTGAAGTGCCACAGCTGCCGATCGTGCCGTCGCTCCTGTCGTATAAATATCGTCGAACAACAACACCGGTTTCCCTCTCAGAGCCGTTTTTGCGGCTGGAGGAACCTGGATCGCACCTTCCAAATTCTTCTGTCGCTCCGTTGCCGATAGCCCAAATTGCGCCTCGGTTGACCGGATGCGAACCAATCCATCCACCTTCAGCGGCAAGCGGGTGATCTGACAAAATCCCCGTGCCAGCAACTCTGCCTGGTTAAATCCTCGCTGCTGTTGCTTTTCTCGATACATCGGAACAGGAATCACTACGAGTCGAGGCGTTTCTAGCTGAGCCTCTTGCCATGCTTCCCCAGCCCACTGCCCCAGCGGTTTTGCCAATGCTGGATGATTTTCGTACTTGAGGGCGGCGATCGCCCGTTTCAGCGTTCCTCCATACTGCCCCCAGGCAAACAGCGGCAGCTCATCCTGCCAGTGCGCCAGCGGTTCTGGCAAGCGACATCGCTGAATTTGCCGCGCACAGTTGGAGCAAAACCCTTGCTGAGCCGTGCGATCGCACAACGGGCAGGGCACTCGCAAGACCAAATCCAGCAGCGATCGTTGTAACGGACGAAGAACCTGCACCCATCTCGACATCACATCCGCCTTATTTATAAGAGAGGTTTATAAGAGAGTTCGAATGCTTAAACTTAGCGCTGGTAGGGAAGTGGTCAATCTTGACCCATCTATCAGCTTTTCTAATTTGGCTAACCTTCAGGGTTCCCAACTTTTCAGGCAGAATCAGGGTGTAGAAAAGCTTCTTTGACAAGGGGGGGAGGATAAGGCGGCAATAAATCCTACTAATTGTTAAAAAACTTGATGTAACCCGTGCTTCCCCCTGCTTGCTTGTCTGCTTATAATCAGTGATATTCCCGTTGTGCGGTCCTAGACGCTAGCTCAATAAGCTGTTTGCTCCCTGGTTGTTTTCCTCCCTGTTTATTTACGCTAAACTCGTTTCCACTCCATGAATAAGATTCATTGGATGGAATCGGGTTAATGTTGGCTACTCTCAAACCTTCTGGTTAAAATTGTGGAGCGATCGCCTGGCTACCAAACCTCTTTTTGGAGCGGCAGCTGAGGCTTTACTAAAGTTATCGCCTCTCTAGCGCAACTTCGCTTTAACATATTCGTCTGAGTGTCATTAATACCAATGCTTTACTCGATGATGTGTTCTTTAGTCGATTGATAAACGCTAGCCCATCTTATTGAGGTCTTTTATCCACTCAAAACAAGGACTTGAAAAATAATTTGCACATGGCAGCACCCCCTAATAAACCTAGCCGCGATTTACCGTACATCAACGAGCGTATCCGCTTCCCGCAAGTACGAGTCATTGACACCGAAGGTGAAAACTTGGGTGTTATGCACCCCAAGGAAGCCCAAAAACTAGCCGATGAGCGGGAACTAGATTTGGTGTTGGTGAGTAGCGAAAAAGCCGACCCCCCCGTTTGCCGTATTATGGATTACGGCAAATACAAGTTTGAGCAAGAAAAGCGGGCACGGGAAGCCAAGAAGAAGCAGCATAATTCCGAAATCAAGGAAGTGAAAATGCGCTACAAGATTGGTGACCACGATTACAACGTTTGCGTCAATCGTGCCGAACGCTTCATTAAAGCAGGCGACAAGGTAAAGGCAACGGTTACCTTTAAAGGGCGGGAAATTCAGCACAAAGACCTGGCTGAAACACTGTTGAAGAAACTTGCAACGGACTTGGAACCAATCGCCGAAGTTCAACAAAATCCCAAGCAAGAAGGTAAAAACATGATTATGATGCTCGGTCCCAAGCGTTAGGTACAGAGTCATAAATAAAGCCAGGGGGGCGCACCCCACCATAGCTTTGTTTATTTAGGACTACCCACTTAGCATCTTTTCAAGTTTGAAAAATAAATGCATCCCTTTGCCCAGAGGCTCGACAAGTTGAGTGACTCTGGGCATTTTTGTTCGCCTAGTTGAGTGTTTTTCCAAGCAGAGTAAGGGTCTGGTCCTTACAATTCCAGGCACTAATATAGTTCTTGAGAAGCTGATACCCCATAACCAATTTATTCTGCTCCCCAATTTTCAACTTGAGGTTAGGAATCTCACCCAGTTTCTAGTTGCTACAGTTCAGCCTTTTCAATGTCCAGCGAGTATAGGGTTCATATAAACCAGAGGTAATCTGCACGCTCAACGCTTAAATACCTGCATGTTCTAGCGCTATTTTCATTTCTTCGGTTAGTTCCATTGAAAATGTGGTAAGAAAAACAAATATGATTGGATTAGAAAAATATGTCAAGATTTAATAAATTGTTGATTCTTGAATAAATGAAGTGTTGGAAGCCTGGGAGGTGAGTGGCAAGAAAGTAAATGCAGGGTAAGTGTCTTTGGGGAGTATGAAATGCAAGGTCAAAGTATAGATTCAATTCAAACTATTTTTCAAAGCCGTTTAACAACGCTTGAACATCTCTTAAAGATGGCTGAAACTCATTTTAATGGGAGTGAGTCATTCCTTCAGGAGCGTATTGCGGCTGACATGTTCCCTTTTGGAACGCAGGTTGTTTTTACCTGCAATCAACCACGTAATTTTGCCCTGTGGTGTGATGATAAGCCCGCCAATAACCTTGATCCAGAAGTAACATCTTTAGCGCAGGCGCGTGAACACATCACGAATACCAAGGAACTGCTTTTGGGCATTAACGCCAAAGATGCAAAGCTGACGGAGATTTCACGTATTAATCTGGGGCAGGATCTTTATCTGGAACTTTCTGGTAATGACTATATAAACGATTTTCTGATTCCAAACTTCTATTTTCATTTGGTTACGGCTTACGACATTCTTCGCATGGCTGGTGTCCCCGTTGGAAAACGGGATTACATGTTGCACTTGATTCCATTTTTGAAGAAAGTAGAGTCTTAGCGCTCAGAGAATTCCTTGCATGGTTTGCTCAATTAGATAATCGACAACAGCTTGATAGTTGCCCTTGGTTTCATAAATCTGCCGTTGCCGTTGGGCACTATTGCCTTTGGAGAGGATGTGTTCAACTTGTTTGCTCACCGTGTCCCAATCATTATGCGCTTCCAGGGCTGGGCGGATGTAGTTTAGCAATGTCTGAATGGTGTCGGTGGCGGCGACGGGGCGAAGGTTGCTGAAGTCGATGAGTTCACCCTGGATGCCGTAGCGAGCTGCTTGCCAAAGCCCAGCTTTGAGCATCTCTGAGCGAATCTTAGGATAGGGCTTTTCTGCTTGAAACTCCTGGTAGCAGGTTTGGCAGAGGGCACGGATAATCCCGGCGTACATTACGGCTTCATCAACCGTGCCGCATACATCCGCGACTCGAAATTCCACCGTGGGATAGCGTTCGGACAGGCGAATATCCCAATAAACTTTGGTGGGATCATCGGTAATTTTGGTCTCGATGAGGTTTTGGATCAGCTCTCGATAGTCGGCGTAGTGGCTGAAGTGAGGAGGTGGTCCGGCGGTAGGCAAGCGACACCATAGCTCCATGCGATAGCTGCTATAACCCGTATCGCACCCTGCCCAAAATGGCGAGTTAGCGGTGAGGGCTAGTAGTGTGGGTAGCCATAGGCGAGTCCGGTTGACGATCGCCACGGCAGCTTCGCGATCTGCAATCCCCACATGGACATGGCAGCCGAAAATCACCAGTTCTCGAATGAGCTGTTGCAGCACTTCATTCAAGCCGTAGTAGCGGTCTTTGGGTGTGATTTTCTGGCGTTGCCACCGGGAGAAGGGATGGGTGCCTGCGGCGGCGATCGCCAACCCATGTTCCTGTGCTGCTTTGATCACTGAATGTCTGGCTTGGGTGAGATCCCGGCGCACTTCTTCCAGGGTTTGGCAAACGTCGGTGTCTATCTCAACCTGGCAGCGATGCATTTCGTAGAACAAATCCTGAGCGTGCCCATCCTGTTGTTTGGAATCGACCAATTTATTGGATTTGCTAGCAAGCTCCCGTGAATGTGGATTAATAATTTGATATTCTTCCTCCACGCCAATCGTAAATGCGGCTGCCTCTGACATGGGTTGATGCCTTCTTAAGGTGATAACTGTTTAACTTAATGATAGTGTTCTATAAATTAATTGGTCATTGATGGTAACGAATTGAAAACTTTAGGACATTTCTGAGAAAGAATATCCCGATTTCTTGAAAGAGGGCGCGGCTTAGCTGCGCCCTCTTTCAAGAAATCGGGATATTCTTTCTTGGAGATCGCCTTAGAAGGCATTGTCTATTGATCAGTAAGGATCAGTAAGGACTGTTTAGTAGGTAGCAGTAAATGGATGCTGATTTCTTGTCTTGTAAGGCATTGGCATATGATGACACATATTTTTGGTTGTGATGCATCACTCTGGAGTTAGAACTTTTGGGGTGGGCGATCGCCCAAATCCTGCAAAAGTTTAAGCTTGATTTGTTCATCTCCAAATCAGTTATGGTGCTATTTGAGGTGAGAAAAACTTTGATGAGTTCTGAGGTTGCGTAGAGCGTTTTTGGGGGATGAATGGGTGATGCGATCGCCTTCCATCACCTTAAAAATAAAGCTTATTGCTTCAGCAAAATGCCCCCCAAAAGCGGAGGGCGTTGCTATTTTCGGTGACGGTTTTCCTAAGGATCACGTACAAAATAAAACCTGGAATTTTTGATGAGAAGCGCGGCATTGCCGCGCTTCTCATCAAAAATTCCAGGTTTTATTTTATTTTCAATCCTAAACAGTGGCAAAACAGAATTTTTGAATGGCTTTCCAAATTTCATCATCGACATTGCTGAGGGCGTGGTCGCTGTCGAGGTCGATGAGGGTGACCCAGGGGCGGGTGGTGGCGTAGGCTTGGCTGGCGCTGAGGGGAATAACGTCATCATGGCGACCGTGGAGGATGAGGGTGGGGATGGGGCGCTGGAGGAGGGCGTCGTCGTAGCGCTGGTTGTCGGCGATGAAATCGTAGTGCAGAGGAACTTGAGCCTCGTCGCGGTAGTGGTAGACCGAGTAGTAGCCTGTGTCGCGCCACTGTTTGAGGGCAGCATCGCCCAGCCTGGGGAGCCAGTGGTTGAGGAAGCCGAAGGCGGGAGCCAGGAGCACCAGCCTCTCGATTTGGGGATGGCGATCGCCCAACCACGCCGCTGTTAATCCGCCAAAGCTAGAACCGATGAGGATCACGGGTTCAGGAACCGGGGGGAACAGGGCTTCGACCTGGGCGAGTTGGCGGCTGAGGGTGAGGCGGGAGAAGTCGTTGGCGTTCAGGTCGGGGCACTGGAGGGGGATGTTGAGGGCGGTGAAGCGATCGCGCAAAACCTGGGCTTTGCGAGAATTTGGGCTGGATGCAAAGCCATGTAGATAAATAAATGACACCATCAGTCGAAAGGTTCCCCCTAGAATAAAGAGTCGCGTTCTAAAAATGGCAGGTTGCGCTGATTTTTGGAAGTATCGTTAGTCGTGCAGCACTAGACGGGGAGCTATGACCTATTCTCAAGGGAAGTATCGAGCGGGAGCGCTGGCAGAGCAGGTGGTGCTGATTACTGGGGCGTCGGCGGGCATTGGGGAAGCCCTGGCACGGCAACTGGCGCAGCGCTTTCCGGGGATTCGGCTGGTGCTGACGGGGCGGCGCGAGGAGCGCTTGGGGGCGATCGCCACCCTCTGCGAAAAAGCCGGAGCCGAAGTCCTGATGATCCCGGCTGATCTGACGGATCAGGCGCAGGTCACAGCCCTTACCGAAAAAGCCCTGGCGCACTTCGGGCGGGTGGATGTGCTGGTGAACAATGCCGGATATGGGCAGATGGGACCGCTGGAGCTGATTCCCCAGGAGGCAGTGGAACGGCAGTTTGCGGTCAACGTGTTTGCTCCGATCGCCCTCATCCGTGCGCTCATCCCGTCTATGCGGGAGAACGGGGGCGGGCATATCCTCAACCTCAGCTCGATCGCCGGGGTGGTTGCGTTCCCCCTGGGTGGAGCCTATAGCGGCACCAAGTTCGCCCTCGAAGCCGCGAGCGATTCCCTCCGCATGGAGTTGGAGCCGTTCAACATTGCCGTTACGGTGATTGAACCGGGACCCGTGGCAACGGAGTTTGCTGATGTCGCCAAATCCCAAATCGCCAATCTTCCCGACCCAATGGCGACGCCCTACAAGCCCGCCTTCGAAACCTTCGCTACCCTGGAAGACCAGTTAGCAAAGCAGATGTGGACGAGCGATCGCGTCGCCACCATCCTCCTTAAAGCCCTCACCGCCAAAAAGCCCCACCCCCGCTACACCGCCGCAACAGGTGGCGATGTACTGGTCTTTCTGATGACAAAGGTGTTGCCCACAAAATGGGTCGATCGCTTCTGGCAGCGATTCTACGGAATCGACAAAATGATGAAAGAACACAAGGCATAAAGGATGGCAAACACAACATCAACAAACGCCAATGGCCACCGCCTCCACCGAAACGTAGGGGCGGGTTTCGCGATAACCTCCCGCCCCCTGCCCAAGTCTTCCCTCCAAACCCGCCCCGACACCACGAATGCACATATGGGAATGAGCGATCGCCCACCCCTCCGCAATGTACGGGCGGGTTTCGCGACAACCTCTCGCCTCCTGTCGGATCCTTCTAACCAAACCCGCCCCGCCTCCACGAATCGCCGTACCAATTTCACCCCATAGCCCCAACCCAAATCGCCATCGATTGATACTGTACCGTTCCACCGTTCTCCTCTACCTTCTCGAACCTTATTGCCACTATGAATCTCCTCGAATACCAAGCCAAAGACTTGTTTCGCCAGGTAGGTATCCCCGTGTTACCGTCGCAGCGGATCGATCGCCCCCAGGACATTAAGCACCTCACCGTGCCCTATCCAGTGGTGCTGAAGTCGCAGGTATATGCGGGAGGACGCGCCAAAGCAGGGGGCATCCGGTTTGTAGAGAACACCATTGATGCGGTGGCGGCGGCGCAGACCTTGTTTAACTTGCAGATTCATGGGCAGTTGCCAGCGGTGCTGCTGGCGGAAGCACGCTACAAATCGAGCCAGGAGCTATATCTAGCCGTGGTGCTGGATCAGACCCTGGGGCGTCCGGTTTTGCTGGGATCAGCGGTAGGCGGTGTTGATGTGGAGGCGAATAGCCCTCACATGAAGCAGGTGGTGGTGGATCAGGAATTTTCGGCGTTCTATGCCCGTCGTCTGGGCGTACTGATGGGACTGAAGGGGCGTTTGATTCGGCAAGTCAGCCATGTTCTAGAGCGAATGTATCGTCTATTCATTCAGTGTGACCTGGACTGGGTGGAGATCAATCCCCTGGCGGTGGGTGGAGATGGTGCAGTGATGGCGCTGGATGGGAAGGTTGCGGTCAATAATGATGCGCTGGGAAGACACCCGGAGTTGGCGAAGCTGCGGTTCTTTGGCACAGCGGAACGGGTTCCGAATCTGGCAGTGGACGAACTCTCCCCCTTTGCTGAAGAGACAACTCAGCCGCCGCCTGTTCCCAAAACCCCAGTTCCAGAGGGAATGAGTCTCGTAGAAATGGGGGGCAGCATTGGCATTTTGTGCAATGGGGCGGGGCTGGTGATGACGACGCTGGATCTGGTGACGCAGGCGGAGGGTACACCTGCTTTTGCCCTGAATATTGGCGGTGATACGTTGCTGGGTTCGCTGCCCCTCGCTCAGCGGGTGGCAACGGGGCTGGAAGCCATACAACACCGGGGGGATATGAAGGTGGTGTTGCTCAATTTGCTATATGGGGCGGTGGAAAGTCAGGGAGTCGGCGAGGCGATCGCCCCCTTCTTCAAGCGGCGGGATGGGTTGCGCTGTCCGGTGGTGCTGCGCTGGTCAGGTGTGGCGGAGGCAGCAGCGGAGTTTCCCAGTCATCCCAATCTGCATGTGTTTGCGGATCTGGATGAGGCGATCGCCAAAGCGGTTATCCTTGCCTATCCGTCTGTTGCGCGGAATGTTGGATAGTGGTTGGTGGTTGGTGATTAGTGGTTGGTGGTTGGGTGGCAGTTTTAGATAAGGGAAAGGGGCATGGACGGTACGCTTAAGTTCACGGCGACGAGTAGGGTGTTGATTCAGGGGATTACCAATACCCTGGGCTTGACCTATGCCCCGTTGATGCAAGCCTATGGCACGCAGGTCGTGGCGGGTGTGGGGGCAGGGCATGGGGGCGAAACGGTGAATGGCATCCCTGTGTTCGACCTGGTGGAACAAGCTCTGGAAGCCGTGGAAGACATCGACACGACGGTGATTTTCTCCCCACCCTACGAGGTACTGGATGCGGCACTGGAGGCGATCGCCGATGGTATTCGTCAGATTATTCTGATCAGCGGCGGTGTGCCGCCCCTGGATATGGTGCGCCTGCTCCGCAAAGCCGAGCAAACCGACACCCTGGTGGTGGGTTCCGATAGCCCCGGCATTATCATTCCCGGTCAGGTGTTGCTGGGCACCCACCCCGCCGAGTTCTACACCCCCGGCAATATCGGCATCATCAGCCGCAGCGGTACGCTCACCTATGAAGTGGCGCTGCAACTCACCCAGGCAGGTTTGGGGCAATCCATCGCCGTGAGCATTGGGAGCGATCGCGTCATTGGCTCCTCCTTCCAGCAATGGCTACAAATTTTGGAGGAGGACGACCAGACGGAGGCGATCGTGCTGGTGGGCAGCATCGGCGGCGATAGTGAGGAAGTGGCAGCACGCTATGTGCAGGAGGCGATCGACAAACCCGTGGTTGCCTACCTCGCCGGGCGCACCGTCCCCCGCGACCAACCTATGGGTCACGCTGGAGCCGTCATCGCCCCCCGCCTCAGCGGTTGGGAAGAGGTCATCGGCACTCCCGAGAGCAAAATCGCTGCCTTCAAAGCCGCAAAAATTCCCCTGGCAAACCGCCCCTCTGAAATTCCCCAACTGCTCAACAAGCTCCTGGCTCAACCCCTTTCCGAAACAGCCTCCTGATTGTTTTGGTTACTCCAAGAAAAAGAAGAACCCATTTTGGGGACGAAGGTGCGGTGTCGCCGCACCTTCATCCCCAAAATGGGTTCTTCTTTTTCTTGCTTAGCTCTTAGAGGCTGTTTGAAAAGTTGATTTTTCGTGCGCGTAGCACACGAAAAATCAACCCTCCACGGAACTTCTCAAACAGCCTCTTAGAACTAAAATTGATGAACTTACAGAAGTTCTAGATGGTTTTAGTTTGCTAGATTCGTGAGGCAAGCCTACGCTTCCATCATCCATCCCTTGCCAGGAGGCACAAACGTGACTGAAACAGCCGAAAAGCTGAAGGTTGAGCTTTTGCAGCTTTCCACCCAGGAGCGGGCAGAACTGGCTTACTTCTTGCTCCACTCTTTGGAGGAAGAGGCTGAGCCGGATGTGGAAAGTGCCTGGGATGCTGAATTAACCAGCCGAATGCAGGAAATTGATGATGGCACAGCCTCCGGGCAATCTGCGGATCAGGTATTCGCTGAGTTGAGAAAGAAATATTCGTGAAACCTATCACGATTCACAGTGAGGCGATCGCCGAGCTAGACGCAGCGGTGGCGTACTACGAGGCACAGCAAGAGGGGCTTGGGCTTGTTTTTTTAACAGCGGTCGAGCAAGCGATTGGCAAAATTCGGCAAAATCCCAACAGCGGTTCACCCTACAAGACCCAAAGATTGCGTTGCTTCGTCATGCGACGATTCCCCTTTCTCATTTTTTATGCTGAGCTTGAAGCCTGTATTTGGATTGTTGCGATCGCCCACAGCAAACGCAAGCCCAACTACTGGAAAAAACGACAGATGGAGTGAAACGATGAACGCAGACAAATTTCCCCCTCTGTTCCCTCCAGGTTTTTGCAAGGAATCAAGGAATGAGGCAGGCAGGGTGCGGCACCGCCGCCCCCTGCCTGCCTTCGCTCAAAAAGGTGGTTCCTCTTCCTCGATCGCCCCAAAATCCGTCTCCTCTCCGGCGTTATACTCCCCCGATTGCTCTGCTGCTTTTTTGCGGGTAGGACGCAGGAACTTTTCGTAGGGAGAAACCGTGGGAACCAGTTCGAGTTGGCGATCGCCCCCTCCCGATTTCGTTTCTGCTCGGCGGCGGCGGGATACGCCTTCCTCGGTGGTGTCTTCTGCCACCACTTCGTAGAGAATTGCCTGTTTGCCGCCGCTGCCCTTCCGCAGAATACGCCCCAAGCGCTGAATATATTCGCGGGTTGAGCCGCTGCCGGAGAGCAGAACGGCGATGCGGGCATCGGGCACATCCACCCCCTCGTTCAGCACATGGGAGACGACCAGGGTGGGGTAGGTGCCATCGCGGAAGTTTTGCAGGATGTTGTGGCGCTCTTTCACCGGGGTCTGGTGGGTGATGGCGGGGATGAGGAAGGATTGGGAGATGCGGTAAACGGTAGCGTTGTCGTTGGTGAAAATCAGTGTACGCTCCGGGTGATGCTGGGCGAGGAGTTCCGCCAGCACCCGCAGTTTGCCATCGGTGCCGAGGGCGATCGCCCGTGCCTCCCGGTGAGCTAACATGGCGCGTCTGCCTGCCTGCGATCGCGCACTCAGTTGCACAAACCGCTGCCATCCGTCCAGACTGCCCAGGTAGACCCCCGATTTTTCGAGAAATTGGTTGCGGGTGGCAATCAGGGACTCGTAGCGATCGCGCTCCTCCGGGGACAGCCGCACCCGGATGGGGACGATTTCGTAGGGAGCCAACGCGTCGCCCGACAGTTCCTCCGCCGTCCGGTGATACACCACACTGCCCAGGAGTTCGTCGAGATCCTGGTGGCGTCCATCGGTGCGGTCGGGGGTGGCGGTTAGCCCCAGGCGGTAGGGGGCAATGGAGCATTCGGCGATCGCCCGGTTAAAGTCGCTGGGCAAGTGGTGGCACTCGTCGCAAATCAGCAGCCCGTAGCGGTTTCCCAATGATTCTGCATGAATGGCGGCACTGTCGTAGGTGGCAACGAGGATGGGCGATCGATCCCGCGAGCCGCCGCCGAGCAGCCCCACTTCCACATCGGGAAACGCCTTCAGCAGTTGGGTGTACCACTGGTGCATTAAGTCCAGGGTGGGCACGGTGATCAACGTGTGGCGCGGGGTCGCCTGCATCGCCATCTGCGCCAGGTAGGTCTTCCCCGATGCGGTGGGCAACACAACCACCCCCTGCCGTCCTGCCTGCTTCCAAGCCTCCAGGGCTTCCTGCTGGTGGGCATAGGGTTGCCGCTCCTGGGTGGTCGCCAGGGGCAGCGCGTCAAACCCCTTCGCCTCATCCCGAAAGTCGCAGTTGTCCTGCCGCAAGGTTTCCACCAGCGCCCGATAGCGTGCCGCCGGAACCCGAAAGCGCTCCACCCGGTCGTCCCAGGTGGCAAACTCAATCCAGGCTTTGCCCCTGGGTGGCGGATGCAAAATCAGCGTGCCCCGGTCATACTTCAGCGTGGGAACCCGTCCCATCGTCCCTCCTGGCGATCGCCCCTAATCCCATCCATAAGACTAATCGCGGGACTGAGAGGCAAACCATCTATCTTGTAGAACATACTTGTAGAACGTACTTGTAGAACGTACTTGTAGAACATAGAACGGATGTCCTGCTCTTTCAGCATCCCCTCGTATTCTAAAGAGTGCTCCAACAAATCAAACCAACAAATCAAAAAAACATTCTGGGAGAGCAGGTGCGGCAAAACCACACCTGCTCTCCCAGAATGTTTTTTTGATTTGTTGCTTAGCGCTAAACAGGGGTTCCGGTCTTCACACAGAAATTTTTTGTAGTGCTGCGGTTAGCCAGTACACTGTAGTGTGATTCAACCGTTGTTAACCCACTCTTAAGACGCTGTGCGTAGAAAGGTCATTGCTGGAAATTGGAAGATGTACAAGACCCAGGCAGAAGCTCAGGACTTCTTGCACGGGTTTATGCCTCATCTTGAGCAAACTCCCGAAGAACGTGAAGTCATTCTCTGCGTTCCTTTTACCGACTTGAGTATTATGTCGCGCAACCTGCATGGCAGTCGGGTGCGATTGGCGGCGCAAAATGTCCATTGGGAAATCGAAGGAGCATACACCGGAGAAGTGTCTGCCCCCATGTTGGTGGAAATGGGTGTGAGCTATGTGATTGTGGGTCACAGCGAACGCCGTCAATATTTTGGCGAAACGGATGAGACGGTGAACCTGCGTGTTAAGGCTGCCCAGGCGGCTGGGCTGACCCCCATTCTCTGTGTTGGTGAACTGAAGGTTCAGCGGGATGCAGGCGAAACGGAAGCCGTTATCCTGCGGCAACTGGAGCATGGGCTAGTGGATGTTGATCTGAGCCGTCTGGTGATTGCCTACGAACCCGTTTGGGCGATCGGGACGGGGGACACCTGCGAGGCAGGTGAAGCCAACCGTGTGATCGGCATTATTCGCAAGCAGTTGAAGGATGGGAATGTACCCATTCAATATGGCGGTTCCGTAAAACCGGGAAATATCGACGAGATCATGGCTCAGCCAGAGATTGATGGTGCGTTGGTGGGCGGTGCAAGCCTTACCCCCGATAGTTTTGTCCGCATTGTGAATTATGTGTGATGGGGTTGAACACGCCGGGTAACTCTAGCGTGGGTCAAGCTGCGTTTTTATAAAAGCATGGGCGGCGGTGCTGAGCATTGCCGCCTGTAGCTTTTTGGGGGCTGCGATCGCCCAATCACACCCAGGGATCCGGTCCCTCCAAGGGACCGGGTCCCTCAAACCTGCAACTCATGCCTCCAGGGACCCGGTCCCTGGGAGGGACCGGATCCCTCCCCACGCTGCTGACTTAAGCCATAATTTGGAGAAATGGGTGGCTTTGGTGGCTGGGTCAATTGCTGTGGAGAGGAATTTGGGCTATGGCACTGGTGGAGAGTGCGATCGGGGGTGTGGCTGCCACGATTATTGAGCAGGCGATCAAAGGGACGAGCCACGTAAATAAGCAGATTAGAGAAGCTTACACGGGAACGCTGGCGGAGCAGAAGCGGATTGCGGCGGTGAGCAACTATGTGCGGCGCTATGAGGAGCGCCACTGCCAGGTGAAGGTGATGCCGGGGTTGATGAAGGAGCCGCTGCCCCTGGATGAAATCTACACGGCGGTGAAGCTGCTGGATGAATCGGGCGCAAGGGTGGGCGGCAGAAGTGCGTTGTTGCAGCGGTTCAAGCGCACCTCTGCTGCCCCCAAATCGAATGAGTAGGGGTGCCAGGGATTTGACAAAGAATGTTTAGCAAGAATTTTCTATGGGAATGCTAAGGGCATCATCCTTTCTGCGTTGTTGAGATGAATACTCTGCACTGCTTCAAGCCAGACTGTCAGTCCCAAAATTCCCTCAATGCCAGGTTTTGCATCAAATGTGGCACACCTTTTCTGTTGAACGAGCGGTATCAATGTGTCAAAACACTAGGTCAAGGCGGCTTTGGACGAACGCATCTCGTCACAGACATCCGGCGTAGCCATACTAAAGTTGTCGTGAAGCAATTTATTCCCGGTGAAGACTTGCGGCAAAATACCAGCAGCTTGCAAAAAGCACTGCAGTTGTTTCATGACGAGTCCCAACGCTTGCTACAACTTGATCAGCATCCGCAAATTCCAACTTTGTTTGAAGCATTTGAGGCATACGAAAGCCATTTCCTAGTACAACAGTTTGTTGATGGACAAACCCTTACCGATGAACTAATTCAACAAGGCGCTGCTTTTACAGAAGAACAGGTGCGAACCGCATTACTAGATCTCTTACCAACGATCCAGTTCATGCATGACCATCAGATTATTCATCGCGATATCAAACCAGACAACGTAATTCGGCGCAATAGCGATCGTCGGCTAGTATTAGTTGATTTTGGAGCAGCAAAAGTAGCGACTCAAACCGTTCTGACAAATACTGGAACGCAAATTGGTAGTCCTGGATACGCTGCTCCTGAGCAAATCTACGGTAAGGCTACATTTTCCAGCGATCTCTACAGCTTGGGCGTCACGTGTCTCCACCTACTAACACAAATGGACCCGTTTGATTTGTACAGTCCTTTGGAGAGCGGTTTTAATTGGCGACATTATCTGGTAAACCAAACAGTAAGCGATGCATTGGCAAATATTTTGGATAGGCTAACAGCGAACACCATACAGCTTCGCTATACAACTGCACAGGAAGTAATCGATGACTTGCACAGTCTACAGCCAAAAACTCAGGCGATTTTCACTCCAGCCTCATCCAAATCCGTCCCTTCCCCGTCTATCTCTTTTCCATTGGAATCTGAGAAGGGAGTGGACTATCAGAAACTACAAAAATTGCTGAAAGCAGGCTTTTGGAAAGAAGCTGATCAAGAAACAGCTCATCGAATGTTGGAAGCAGTAGGACAGGAATCGAGTTACTCGATTCGGCTTGACCTGGAAAAGATTAGAACTTTCCCTTGTAAAGACTTGCAGACAGTTGACCGCCTTTGGGCACATTACAGCCAAGGAAGATTTGGTTTCAGTGTTCAGAAAAAAATTTGGCAAGAATGTGGTATCCCAAAGAGTTTTGGCAAGGACTGGGATCGCTTTTGTGCCAAGGTGGGATGGCAAACTCCTGATGCGAGAGATTATGTGGACTACGCTAACCTAAAGTTTAATCCGGAAAAATCTTCTATAGGAGAAATTCCGTTTTTTGTAGTAGGAGGGTCAAAAATTCAGGATCGAGGGATTGTGTTGATTTGTGACTATCTCTTCTCTCGAATGGAAACTTGTAAAGTTTACTAGGTAAACGCTTCAGTTCGATTAGAAGAAAATGACTCTGATTCCCCTCCACACGGAAAAATAAGTGTTTCGAAGATCCGATACCTGGCACCGGTAGTCAAAAGGTTTCTGGGCTATCGGCGGGGTTTAGAAGTTCGACTTCTTCAAGAAGTCGAACTTCTGGGCTATCCAGGTTGCCCCCTGCTCTGGCTTGGTTGTAGGAAATTTGAAAACCCAATGAGATAGTGGTGCGATCGCCTACAAAAGTTCTCGACGTACCTTACCTGGCAACCGTGGTTACGAGGCATCTGGGTGGTATCTGTGGGGTTTAGAAGTTCGACTTCTTAAAGAAGTCGAACTTCTAGGCTGCTGTTTCAGGAAGTGGCATCTTAAAACTGAGAACGATTGGCTCTTGGTGTTGTGGGCAGATCAGAGACATTTATGCAATCAGAATCGATTGCTCCCAACTTCGCAGTACGCATATACCATAAAACTATTGGCGATCGCCCTCTCCCTCAAAAACGCAGCCTGGGGATCCCTGCGACCCCAAATATGGCGTAAAAAAAGTTGTGCATCTTCGATAAAGACTAGATATAGTTGGTGGAATCCGTTACGCTTATGCTCGTTGATGTCGGGCGGTGGGGTCTATGTCATTCGTTGGTTTGCATATTCACAGTAGTTACAGCTTGCTGGATGGTGCCAGCCAGTTGCCAGCGCTGGTGAAACAGGCGGAAGCATTGGGGATGCCGGCGATCGCCCTGACCGACCACGGGGTGATGTATGGGGCGATCGAGCTGCTGAAGGTGTGTGGCAAGACCGAGAGCAAAATCAAGCCCATCATCGGCAACGAGATGTACCTGATCAACGGCGACATCACCAAGCAAGAGCGCCGCCCCCGCTACCACCAGGTGGTGCTGGCAAAGAATGACCAGGGCTACAAAAATTTGGTGAAGCTGACCACGGTTTCCCACCTCCAGGGGGTGCAGGGCAAAGGCATCTTCTCCCGTCCCTGCATCAACAAAGAATTGCTGTCGCAGTACAAAGAGGGGCTGATTGTGACGAGTGCCTGTCTGGGGGGCGAGATTCCCCAGGCGATCATGCGGGGGCGTCCAGAGGTTGCCCGCAAGGTGGCGCAGTGGTACAAAGACGAGTTTGGCGACGATTTCTACCTGGAAATTCAAGACCACGGTTCCCAGGAAGACCGGGTGGTGAATGTAGAGATCGTCAAAATCGCGCGGGAGATGGATATCAAATTCATCTGCACCAACGATTCCCACTATATTTCCTGCTTTGATGTGGAAGCGCACGATGCGTTGCTCTGCATCCAGACCGGAAAGCTGATTACCGAAGACAAGCGCCTGCGCTACAGCGGCACGGAATACCTGAAGTCGGCGGATGAGATGCGGCAGCTCTTCCGCGATCACCTGACCGACGATGTGATTGAAGAGGCGATCGCCACCACCCTCGAAGTGGCCGACAAGATTGAAACCTACGACATTCTCGGTTCGCCCCGGTTGCCGAACTACCCCATCCCCGACGGCTTCACCTCCGAAACCTACGTCACCGAGATTGCCCGCCAGGGCTTGCTGGAGCGGCTGGAGCTGAGTTCCTGGAATGAGGTATCGGAAGACTATCGCGATCGCCTCGACTACGAACTCCAGATCATCCACCAGATGGGCTTTTCCACCTACTTCCTGGTGGTGTGGGATTACATCAAGTTTGCCCGGGACAATAACATTCCTGTGGGACCGGGACGGGGTTCGGCGGCGGGTTCCCTGGTCGCCTACTGTATGCGGATCACCAACATCGACCCGGTCCACCACGGCTTGCTGTTCGAGCGGTTCCTCAACCCCGCCCGAAAGTCTATGCCCGATATTGACACCGACTTCTGCATTGAGCGGCGGGACGAGGTGATCCAGTATGTCACCGAAAAGTACGGGCAGGATCATGTTGCCCAGATTATTACCTTCAACCGCATGACCTCCAAGGCGGTGCTGAAGGATGTGGCGCGGGTGCTGAACATTCCCTACGGGGAGAGCGATCGCATGGCGAAGATGATTCCCGTCATGCGCGGCAAGCCCACCAAGCTCGGCAAGATGGTTTCCGACGATACCCCTGCGCCGGAATTCAAAGAAAAGTACGAATCCGAAGACCCCATTCCCAACACCGATCCCCCCGTCACCTATCGCCGCTGGTTTGACATGGCTATGCGGATTGAGGGGACGAACAAAACCTACGGGGTTCACGCGGCGGGGGTCGTCATTTCCGATTCCCCCCTGGATGAAGTGATTCCCCTGCAATACAACGACAAAGGCTCCGTCATCACCCAGTACTACATGGAAGATGTAGAGGCGATGGGGCTGCTAAAGATGGACTTCCTGGGGTTGAAAAACCTGACGATGATCCAAAAAACCGTCGATCTGGTGGAACGCTACAAAAACACTCGCATCGACCTCGATCGCCTGCCGATGGACGATCCCGAATCCTACAAGCTGCTCGAAAAGGGCTGGCTCGAAGGCATCTTCCAGCTTGAGTCGTCGGGGATGCGGCAGATTGTGCGCGACCTCAAGCCCTCCGGCTTAGAAGATATCTCCTCCGTCCTCGCCCTCTACCGACCGGGACCCCTCGACGCCGGACTGATTCCCAAATTCATCAACCGGAAGCACGGGCGCGAAAAGATCGACTACGCCGCCGAAGTGCTGGAGCCGATTCTCAAAGAAACCTACGGCATCATGGTCTACCAGGAGCAGATCATGAAGATCGCTCAGGACATGGCGGGCTATTCCCTGGGGCAAGCCGACCTGTTGCGGCGGGCAATGGGTAAGAAAAAGCTGTCGGAGATGCAGAAGCACCAGGCAAACTTTGTGGATGGAGCCGTCGAGCGCGGCGTCAACAAAAAAGTTGCCGAAGATCTGTGGGATCAGATGGTGCTGTTCGCGGAATATTGCCTCAGCGATGACACGCTGATCTTCACCGTGGAATATGGACCGCTGCCCATCGGCGAAATTGTGGAGCGGCAGCTTGAGTGTTCCGTCTACAGCATCAACGAACAGGGCTTTTTGTACACCCAGGCGATCGCCCAATGGCATCCCCGTGGCTTACAAACCGTCTACGAATACGAACTGGACGATGGCACCACTATCCGTGCCACAGCAGACCACCAGTTCATGACCACCGACGGGCAAATGCTACCCATCGACGCCATCTTCGAGCAAGGGCTGGAGCTGATGAGCTGTGGGGTAGGGTTGGGGCGATCGCTCCCCGAACCGCAGCAGGTAGGGTAAATCGTGGGGGGAGGGCGATCGCCCCCATCGCCCCTCACTTCACCTTCAAAAACAGGTCAATTAGCGACAGCACAATCTCCACCACAATCAGAATGACGACATACCACTCCACCCGCAGACTGGTCTTGTGTTGGAGTAGCTCGATCACCGTTTCGGCAGTGGTGGAGATGAGTTGGAGTTTGCGTTCCAGGGTGGTGTGCCGTTCCTGGATCTCGTACTCATCCTCCAGACGACGGTGGAGGCGATCGAACTCCGGCAAGTCCCAGAGCAGTTCGGGCTTGTCGATAATCTCCACCCGACCGACGATCTTGTGCTGAATGGCGAGGGCGGAGCCGAGCTGGCGCAGGAGTTCTTTGCCCCAGCGATTGCGCTTGGTCGTAGCCTGTAACTCCGTAGCGACGGGTTCGAGGCGATCGAACACCTGCGCTGTCCCCATTTCATAGTGGGAAAGCACCACACTCTTTGCCAGCACATCCGCCACAATTTGCAGACAACTGGTGGAAAAGTCCTGTACATAAATGACGCCGTTGGTTGCCTGTCCAACCCCCGCTGATGCCAGGTTGAGCACCACTTCTTCGGTTTCGGGGCTATCAAATTCGTTGACAATCAGCGGTTTGAGGTGCGCCAGGAGAGAGACTTCTTCAATGGGTTCGATGTCGAACATGACGATCGCCCCATAGTCAAACAACACCGCACAACCTTGTTGCCCCGCCGACACCATTAACGGATCGCGCGCTAAATAATCGGTTTGTTCGAGGGCATGTAAATCGAGTTTTTCGCCTAAAAAGATGGCACGGCAGCGAATCGTGTCGCGATCGTTAAACAATAATTTCTGCATGGTTCAGCATCAATAAAAAATAGGAGAGCGAGGAAAAAATGAAGGGGTAAAAAATTAGCCCCGCTACTCGCTTTCCTGTTGCTGAACTAATAAAAACCAACAAAGAGAAATCAGATATTCAATAGGTTTGGACCCTGATAGGCATTCTGAGCCAGAGCCAGAAGCAGTAGACCTCATACAAAAATAGTTACAAAGAACTTGCAAATACGGCTTAGAAGTACAGGCTGAAATCAACCTGATGGGGAGATATGGCTAACCCTCAATTCAACACCTTTCTGCTAGTCAATGAACAATATAGAAAAAACTCTCTTCTCCATTGTTTGCTAGTTTATTGGCGTTGAAATGCCAGCGTTAAAATGCCAGCCTTGAACAACCAAGGAACGGATGGCGCTTCAGCAACCACTGATATAGATTCTAACGTGAGAACTATTTCAGGTCTGTGAATTGCCATTATGGATAGCAATACCTTACCCCTTCAGGATAAACCTAGAAACAGGTAGAAACTGTATGGAATTAACCGATTGTCAAGCTGCTTCCGCTGGGATCACGGTTGATACATCCGGATTTTTGGGTGTGGCGGCAGACTCGCTGATACAGGTCATCGCGGCTTCCGGGGGGACCAAAGGCATACTCGACGCGATCGCCCAAGGCACCACTCGGAACGATTTTGACCTCACAAATTGGGCATACTTGCTTTACAGGTTCAGACATAATGCGACTCATCACAATTCAACAATCAAGAATGTTTGGAAGGTGTTTACAATCCATGTTGCGGATTTGCTTGAGAGAATTTCTATGTACTTCACACAGACTTATTTGCTTTCCCCAAAAATTCTTGTACTAAAGATAGCAAAGGACAGTCTTTCCCTTTGACCACCGCTTCGGAATCCTGCCTTTAGTCATAGAGCGTTCCAGCCCTTGCACCATCCATCTAACCTATGGCGCAACGGCTTGTTCCTCAAAGCTTCCAGCCATTTTAATCCTGTAGCTGCTAATGAACCGTTGCAGCCTAAACCTGTTCCCCAGCGGAAATTGCAGGTCGTACCCCAGCGTTTCCACAGAAGATAGATACGACTTGCCTATCCCATCTCCCCAACGGCAGAAAGCAGCAAGCAACAAAGACAGAAAACCTCTGTGCTCTCTGTGTCTCTGTGTCTCTGTGTCTCTGTGGTGAATGTGTGTCTCTGTGGTGAATGATCCAGGTTAGGGATTTGCGGATTAATAAAATCCCAATTTTTGAGAGAGAAGGCTGGCTCTGCCAGCCTTCTCTCTCAAAAATTGGGATTTTATTTTCTTGCAAGTCCCTTACTTTCGAGCGGATGGGGCAGCGGCATCGGTAGGAATCGACGTTTCCTCAGGCTTGCCCAAAATTTCGCGATAGAGACGGATATAGGCTTTCGCAGATTTTTCCCAACTGTAATCCTGCAGCATGGCGCGGGTTTGCAGAGCCGTCCAGGGTTGCTTGTAGCGGAAGCCTTCCCAGGCGCGCACCATGCAAGAGAAGAAGTCGAGGGGTTCGTAGCGATCGAAGCAGTAGCCTGTGCCCAGTCCCCGTTGCGGGTCGTGGTGGGTCACGGTATCCACCAATCCCCCAGTGCGCCGGATGATGGGGATAGAGCCGTAGCGCATGGCGAGCATTTGGCTGATGCCACAGGGTTCAAACCGGGAGGGCATGAGGAAAACATCGGTGCCTGCATAAATCCGCCGCGCCAGGTATTCGCTGTAGAGCAGTTGCACGCCGACCCGCCCTCGATAGCGGGAAGCCAGTTGCCAGAGTTCCGTTTCGTAGTAGCGATCGCCCGTTCCCAGCACAATCAACTGGGCGTCGGTATAAGCCAGGAACCGCTCCATCGTCTGAATCACCAGATCCAGCCCTTTCTGTTCCACCAGCCGCGACACAACGCCCATCAAAAAGGCGTCGGGGTTAGGCTCCAGCCCCACTTCTTTCTGCAATTCTCGTTTGTTGATGGGACGGCGATCGATGGTGGCAACCCCAAAATTCTCCACCAGACTGGGGTCCGTTTCTGGATCATAAACCTCAGTGTCAATGCCGTTGAGAATGCCCTCTAGCTTGCCGCTGATAAACGACAGCAACCCCTCCAGGCTCTCGCCATACTCAGGAGTTTGGATTTGCTGGGCATAGGTGGGGGAGACGGTGGTGACGCGATCGGCAAACTGCACCGCTGCAGCGATCGCATTGTGTCCCTGCATATAGTCGGGGCACCAGGTCATGGCTTCCAGTTGCCCGCGCCACGGTCCCTGATATGCCAGGTTGTGAATGGTGAACACGGTGCGAATGTTAGGCGTCTGGTGCATCCACACCGGAATCATGCCCGTGTGCCAGTCATGGCAGTGGATAATGTCAGGCGTCCAGCAGTTCCAGGCAAACTCGGCGGCTCCATTGGAAAAGAGGGTGAACCGCCATGCCTCATCTGCCCCGCCATAGACACGCTTTGGGGCAAAAGCCGGATGCCCCAGCAAGTACAGCGGCACATCGGTTTCGGGCAACACTGTCTCAAATACCTCAAACTCCTGAAACATGGCACTGCCTTTCCAGATGGGTTTGCCCAATTTTGGAAACCACTGATCCAGCGTGCCGTAGTAAGGGAGGATGATGCGAACATCGTGACCGTGCGATCGCAAAATTTTTGGGAGTGCCCCAATCACATCCCCCATCCCACCAACTTTTGCAACGGGGGCAGCTTCTGCACCAACAAACAAGATTCGCATAGAGACAGTTCCGGGAGAAGGATCAGTCGGTCGGTCAACGACTCGGCAAAGCTGTGCCCTGGAATACACATGAACCCAATCGTGGGCGACGCACACCTAATCAACCCTATCAAGTTTCGGCTCGGTTGCAAGTCTCCACCCACAGAATTCTCCCTTCAGGTTATTTTTTTGTAGAGTTTTGTCAGGTTTTGAGCTGATTCTTGGATTAATTCTTGGAGCTGAGCAACAAATCAATACCTTCCTCATTTTTCTAAGGATCACGTACGAAATAAAACCCAGAATTTTTGATGGGAAGCGCGGCATTGCCGCGCTTCCCATCAAAAATTCTGGGTTTTCTCTCATAAGGGAGCCTGAGCAAGAAAATAAAGAAGCCAATTTTGGGGATTGCCTGGAGCCGGATTGAGGACGGATTGAGGACGGATTGAGGACGGATTGTTGGATTGTAGGCAAAGCGAATTTCTTACACTATCCTTTGTTTAGACCATCGGTTCGAGTTGGTTGGTTTGGCTCTGGTTCGTTCCAATGGACTCCAACCGATGAATGAAAGCAGTTTTGAGATGAAGTTAGGTACGGATCGACTGCATGGCAGGACATAGTAAGTGGGCAAATATCAAACGCCAAAAAGCAAGGGTTGATGCGGTTAAGGGAAAGATATTTGCTAAGCTCTCTCGACAAATTATTGTGGCGGCACGCAGTGGGGTTCCCGATCCGGCGGGGAACTTTCAACTGCGGACGGCGATTGACAAGGCAAAGGCGGCAGGCATTCCCAACGACAATATTGAGCGGGCGATCGCCAAAGGCGCAGGCAAACTCGGCTCTGGGGGCGAACTGGAAGCCATTCGCTACGAAGGCTATGGTCCCGGTGGGGTCGCCATCCTGATCGAAGCGCTGACCGACAACCGCAACCGCACCGCTGCCGACCTGCGTGCTGCTTTTAGCAAACGGGGCGGCAACCTGGGAGAAACGGGGTGCGTCGGCTGGATGTTTGAGCAAAAGGGTGTGGTGACGGCAACGGGCAAGCTGGATGAGGAGAGCCTGCTGGAAGCCTCCCTGGAAGCGGGGGCAGACACCTATGAGCTAACCGAAGATGATGACGGTAATCCCGCCGCCGATATTTTTGGGGAGCCGACGGAGTTGGAGGCAATGGAGACGGCATTGCGGGAGCAGGGGTATGCGATCGCCAACACCGAACTCCGCTGGATTCCCCAAAACAGCATCGAGATCACCGACTCTGATCACGCCGCCGCTCTACTAAAGCTAATGGATGCCCTGGAAGACCTAGACGATGTGCAGTCGGTCACTGCCAATTTTGATATGTCGGATGAGTTGATGTCGCTCAGCCTGGTGTAAAAGGTTAGGATCCCGTACAAAATAAAACCCGAAATTTTTGATGAGAAGTGTGGCAGTGCCGCACTTCTCATCAAAAATTTCGGGTTTTATTTTGTACGGGATCCTTAGTACATAGAGAGAGGGGCGCGGGCGAACCCGCGCCCCTCAAGTGCCTGAGGCATTTGGGGAAGGAGCTGTAGAGGTACGGAGGGCGCGGAGGAGGGGTTGTGATGGAAATTCCTGCATTTTATCTCTCTGGAGTTTAAAATACGGTGGGAACGGGTGGGAACGGGAGGTATCGGTAATCCCTCCTCTGGTTTACGGACATTTAGCCCAATTTCCCCAAGCATTCTTCAGCTTGAGATGCCATGCTGAGAGAGCAGCCTTTTCTGGCATGGCTCTCGCTTTGGCAGGATTGGCAGTACCTATTGGCAGGACCTGTACAGAAGTCTGCTGTTACAATAGTTCACAAATGGTTTGCAAATCTGATCGTCGTTGTGTTGCGTCTCTTTTTGGGGTTTTGCCCTCTTGCTCTTAGCTCAACGGCTCTTGAATGAGCCGACGATTCATTCTGTAAACAAGACCCGTTGTAAACAAGACCCGATTTATTCTTCTAGAAATCTCTAGAAATCTCTAGAAATCTGTTAAATCTCCAGATATCTGTCTTGTTTGCTCCAGTCCTGAGATGGCTAGTGCTGACGACTGTTCTAGCTCGTCTTCTAGCCCTTCAACTTACCCTTAAATCTGTTGTTACTTTTAGTTGTTGCTCTTAATCTAATGTGATCCTTCTAATGTGATCCTCGCTGCATAGCTTTGCTCCTGCTGTGCGATCGCCCTTTCCTGCTCCGACCTTTTTCCTGGAACCACACCATGACCCGTACCGAACCCCTGCAATCTATTGACCCGGCTCGCGTCTCCGAAGTTGTGAGGGCGAGTGATGAGATCGAGGCGGTGTTGAGCACCAAGCATACATCGGCTACCGATCGCGCCATTCGCTACGACCCTGAGGTGATCGCGGCTTACTACAATCCTCGTCCGTTGCAGGTTTGGTCGCGCCTCTTCTATATTTTTGTGCCGTTCCTGTGGTTTGCTCTGCAAGTGTGGTGGGATGGCAAAACTCGACAGGTCAAGAAGAACGAGCAGCGCCGCGCCACCAGATTACGCGAAATGTTAACGGATCTGGGTCCGGCGTTCATCAAAGTGGGGCAAGCCCTTTCGACCCGTCCTGACCTGGTGCCACCGCTCTATTTAGAAGAGTTGACCAAGTTGCAGGATCAGTTGCCTCCGTTCCCCAATGAAGTAGCGTTTCAGTTCATTGAAGAGGAATTGGGCGATCGCCCTGAATTTATTTATGCCGAGCTTTCCCCCAATCCTATAGCTGCTGCATCTTTGGGGCAGGTTTATCGCGGCAAGCTCAAGACGGGTGAAGATGTTGCTGTGAAGGTACAGCGTCCTGGTTTGGCACAGCGGATTACGCTGGATTTGTTTATCCTGCGTCGGCTTGCCCAATTTTCTACAACCGTTTTCAGCCGCATCCGCAGCGACCTGGTAGGCATTATGGATGAGTTTGGGGCACGCATCTTTGAAGAGATGGACTATGCCCACGAAGCCTATAATGCTGAGCGCTTTGCCCAACTCTACGGACATCTCCCCGAAATCTATGTCCCCCGCATCTATTGGGACTACACCAATCGTCGGGTGTTGACGATGGAATGGATTGATGGGACGAAGCTGACGAATCCTGAAGCGATCCGTGCCCAGGGCGTTGACGCGGCTCACCTGATTGAGGTGGGTGTGCAATGTTCCCTGCGGCAACTGCTGGAGCATGGCTTTTTCCATGCTGACCCCCACCCCGGCAACCTGCTAGCCACCCGCGATGGCAAACTGGCATATCTGGATTTTGGCATGATGAGCGAGATCCGCCCGCCCCAGCGCTATGGGTTGATCGAGGCGGTGGTTCACATGGTCAACCGCGACTTTAACGGGCTTGCCCATGACTATGTAAATCTGGAATTTCTGACCCCAGATACCGACCTCACTCCCATCATTCCTGCCCTGGCAAATGTCTTCAGCAATGCCCTGGGAGCCAGTGTGGCAGAGATGAACTTCAAGAGCATCACCGACCAGCTTTCGGAGGTGATGTATGAATATCCGTTCCGCATCCCGGCATACTACGCGCTGATTATTCGCTCGCTGGTGACCCTGGAGGGGATTGCCATCAATGTGGATCCGGAATTTAAGGTGTTGAGCAAGGCTTACCCTTACATCGCCAAGCGTTTGCTTACCGACCCGGCTCCCCAGTTGCGGAATTCCCTCAAAGATTTGCTGTTTCAAGAGGGCACGTTCCGCTGGAATCGGCTGGAAAACTTGCTCCGCAACGCAAAAGATAGCCCTGACTATGATTTGAATAATGCGCTCGATCAGGCGATCGAGTTTCTGTTCTCGGAGCGGGGCGAGTTCATTCGCGATCGCCTGGTCGCAGAAATTGTGGAAGGGGTTGATGGACTGGGACAAACCGCTGTGAATCGTGTTACTTCGGTCGTGCGCGATCGCCTCGGTTTCAAAACCGGTCATGTTGCGCCACCTCCCACCCAGAAACCGCAAACTGAACATCTGCTGCGGGTGTTGACCCTACTGCGTGAAACTCCTGGCTTCGACCCGGTACAAATTTTCCCCGTAATTCCTAAGCTGTTGATGCGTCCTGAGACCCAGGAAATGGGGCAACAAATTGCCAGCGGTTTGGCGCAACGGGCAGCTGCCCGCTTCATCCGCGAGTTCCTACTCCCCGAAGAGGTTCCGCCTACACCCAGCAAAGTCGAGGTGCGCGACATCACGCCACGCCAACCCGAAAAGCAACTCGCCCTTCCTCCCGTCCGGCGATAGAGCAACCGCTCGTGTTTGTGAGGGCAGGCGTTGACTGCCCTCACAAACACACTCACAAACACAATGGGTTTTATACCAATCGCCCATACCAGTGACAGCACGCGTTGCGTGCTGTCACTGGCATGGGCGATTGGTATAAATTGGGAAAGCGGCGCACCGTATTTGTTTAGCGACCCTCGGGACACCCCCTCTAACTCCCCCTTGGTAAGGGGGAGAACCAGGCTTCCCCCCTTACCAAGGGGGGATTGAGGGGGGTAAAAACATCGGCTGCTAACAATAAACGCTAAACAAATACGCGCACCGCGCCGCTTTCCCAAAAATCATCATCCTGCTTCTGGCGCAAGTTGGATGTGCTAGCTGTTTTCGCTGGCGCTTTCATCCGGGTTGTTTTCCGGTTCACCTTCTGTGAGGGCGCGGGCTTCGGTAATCCAGGTTTCGGGACCAACCTTGCGCTTGGATTTGAGCTTGATGATTTCGCGAATGCGTTCGGGGGAAAGTTGGGCGAGTTGGGCGAATGTGGTGATGCCAGCCTCGTAAAGGCGCTGTTCGTAAACCGGACCAATGCCGGGGATTTCGCTCAACGAATCGCGTTCTTGCGCTGGACTGGAAGCGGATTTGGATTTGTTGGATGGACGGCGCTTGAGGGTTTGCTGAAGTTTCTTTTGTGCGGCGATCGCCCGCTCCAGTTCTGCACTCAGGCGATCGCGCTCTGCCTGAAGCTGTGTCCGTGCGTCGGTTGCCTCTGCCAGGGCAGATTCTAGCTCCGAGAGGCGATCGCGCTGGTGTTGCAACGCCATTGCCAGTCGCAGCGGGTCAGGAGACTCGCCCTCAGCCAGGGGCGCACCCAACAGGAGCCGATGCAGTTCTGCCCAGTGCTGCTCATGGGTGGCTTTCACCTGGCGCAGTGTTGCCAGTTCTACCTGGAGGTCTCCCTGGGATGCCTGCAATGCCGTGAGATCCTGAATCGCCTGATCCCGCTCGGTTTGCAACTGTTCGTTTTTCGCCTGCACATTCCGCATCGCATCTCGCAGAGAATGCCAGGTGTTCTGCATCTCAACATTTTGATTTTGAGCATGATCCAGTGCCCGATGCAGACTTTCGATCTGGGCATCGCGATCGAGGCGGGCGGTGTGGGCGGCTTCCAACTCTGTCTGGAGGCTTTGCAGGTCGGCTTCCAGGGTGTTGTTGTTGGACTGGAGGGTGGCGACCTGTCCCCGCAAGCGCCCCAGCACTTCCTGGTCGCGAATTTGCTCTGCCTGGAGTTGGCGTACCTGCCCCTGCAAGTCTGCCAGTTGGGAATCCACTGCTGCTTTTTCCCGTTCCACTGCCGCAAGGCGCTGGGTCATCTCCTCTCGCTGGGTTTCGGCTTCCCGCAGCGTTGTCTGATTCCTTGCCAGTTGCTCTCTTAACTGGGAAGCTTCCCGTTCCCCCGCTGTTCTTTCCGCTTCCACCGCAGAAAGTCGTTGAATCAACTCCCCTCGCTGGGTTTCAGCATTCTGCAAGTTCGCCTGCAGTGCATCCACCTGCTCCTGGAGATACTGGCGATCGCCCTCCAATTCCACCTTCTCCGATTCCAGCCCAGAAAGCCGTTGCGTTAAATCCTCCCGTTGCGTTTCCGCTTCTCGCAGGGTGTCTTGCAGGGCGTCCAGTTCTTCCTGGAGACTTTGGCGATCGCCCTCCAATTCCACCTTGTCTGTTTCCAACCTGGCGAGGCATTGGGTTAGTTCTTCGGCGGCAGCGGTGGCGGCTTGTTGGGTTTGGCGGAGGGCTTCCAGTTCGGTTTGCAGGCGAGAGCGATCGGTTTCAGTGATTGCCTTTTCGGTTTGTAGGGTTGTTAGCTCCTGGGTTAAGGCATCTCGCTGGGTTTCGGTGTCCTGTAACGTTGTCTGGATTCGGGCAAACTGCTCGGCAAACTGTTGGCTTTCGGTGGCGAGGGCAGCTTTTTCGGCATCCAGAGTGGCGATGCGCTGGGTTAGCTCCGCCTGCTGTGCCTCTGCCTCGCGCAGAGCGGCTTGGGTGCGCTCGACTTGTTCCTGAAATTGGTAAAATTCTGCTTCGATCGCCCCTTTTTCGGCTTCCAGGGTCGCAAATTGCTGAATCAGCGTTGCCTGTTCTGTTTCGGCGGCTTCCAGGGCTACCTGGGCAGTGGTCAGTTGTTCCTGCAAATAGGTGCGTTCGGTGGCGGCGGCAATTCTTTCCGCATCCAGCATTGTTAGTTGCTGTGTGAGGTCGCTGCGCAGTGCCTCCGCCGAGTCGAGAGCGGTCTGAAGGGTGGTCAGTTGCTCGGAGAGTTGTGCTTCCAGTTGCAGGCGATCGCGCTTCATCGCCTCATTCTCGGCTTCCAGTGCGGCTAGCTGCTGGTGCCGTTCCTCTCGCTGGGTTTCCGCCTCTCGCAATGCTGCCTGGGCAGTGGTCAGTTGGTCGTGCAACTCCGTGCGTTCGGCTTCGACCGTCACCTTTTCCGCTTCCAGGGCAGCTAGTCGTTGAGCCAGTTTTTGAGCCAGTTCGGCTTGTTGGGCGGTGGTATCTTGCTGAGAGGCTTGGGCGATCGCCAACTCTGCCTGCAACCCCTCCCGCTCAACTTCCAGGGTCGCCAGGGATTGCTGAGAACCGTCGAGGCGCGATCGCCACAGCGACACCTCACTGACCAGGCGAAACTGTTCTGCTTCTGCATAGTCCAGGGCGGCTCGTAATGCTCCGGTTTCGCCTTCCTGCAACTGTTGCTGGGCGTGGGCAAGTGCCGCTTCAACCTCGGCTCTGGCGGTTTCGGTGACGGTCAACTGTTCCTGCACCGTCGCCAATTGCTGTGCCAGGGTTTCGCGATCGCTGGTGTTCTGGGCTGCCAGGGCATATTGCTGGTCGAGTTGCTGCGTCAGTTCGGTGACTGTTGCCTCAATCCCCAGCTTTTCTTGTTGCACCGTCTGGAGGTCTTGCTGGAACTGGGCGATCGCCTCCTCCAGTTCTGTTACACGGGCGATCGCTTGTTGGTAGGCTTCGCGCTCCCCGGCGTTCAGGGCAGGCGTTTCCTCGGCTTCATCGGGCAATCTGGCAGCGGTGGGCGGCGGCTCGTCCGTAATATCCGTAATATCCGCAATAGTCGTTGACTCTTCGGATTTTGGGGCAATAGTTGGTAGAGGTTCAGATGGCAGAGGTTCAGATGGCAGAGGTTCAGACGGTAGAAGTTCAGATGGCAGAGGCTCAGAATCAGGATGCTGCCAAAAATCTATAACTCCCGCTTCGGCGGCAGAAGGTAGGGGGCGGAGCAGTTCAGGGGCGATCGCCTCATCCGCAACGGCAGACCGGGCAACCCCATTTTCTGTCCAGGGATCTGTTACCTCTGCCAATCCATTGAGGCTGGAGCGCAAAGGTTTGCGGGTCGCCGTTTCTCCTTCCGGCTGATCTGGCAACGGTTCTCCATCTAAAGGACTTTGGTCTGCCTCAGTTTGATCGGCTGAAACAGCTTGATCGGCTGCAACAGACTTGGCGAGTTGCTCCCGCAGCAGACGAAACGGAATCAGGATCAGGGGGATCAGGAGCACCCACAGCCATCCCAGTAACTTGATGCGATCGCTCTCACTCACCTCCGCTGGTTCCCCAGGCGGAAGCTGGGTGACAGCCTCCTCATCGCCTGGATCAACCATGTCCTCGTCTAAAGTTGTGCTGCTTTGTGCTGCCGTAGGTTCTGGGGAATCTGGTACTGGACTCGGTTCAGGAATGATGACGGGATCGGGTTCTGGGGTGGCTTCTTCTATCGTTTCCGGCAAAGCCAGCGTTTCAGGCGGAGTCAGGTCGATACCGTTAGCTTCGGCGAGGTATCCGGCGGCGATCGCCCGCTGTCCTTCCGCTGCGGAAACAAAGCCCAGAAACGCCCGTGTGTCTCCGTTCAACTGGGAGCCGCGATAGGCAAAAGCCCGCGTCAAACCGTAGGGATAGACCGCCTCAGTGGGCACCGTATCTTGCAAAACCTTGAGGGGTAAGGATCGGGCTGTTTGGGGCAGGGCGGTTGCCAGGGCATAGCCAATGCCATCCTGTCCCAACCGCCAGGGTACCGAAAAAGCGTTGTTCACCTGCACCCAGTGGTGGTTCGCCGCTGCCTGCTCCTGCCATTGCTCCGCTGGCAACACAATGCCCCGACTGAGAAGGGGCGATCGCAACTCACTGGTCACAGGGGGTTCAATGACCCGAATGGGCAGGTCTGCCCCACCCACCTCTTGCCAGTTGGTAATCTCTCCATGAAAAATTCCTGCCAGTTGCTCCAGGGTTAGCGCACCCTGGAAGGGATTACTGCGTCCCACAACAATCGCAATGTCGTCGATGGAGAGGGGAAGCGCCTTCAACCCTTGCGCCTGTTCATTGGGCGTGAGCGATCGCCCGATTGCCGCCAGGTCAACCTCTCCCGCTTGTAGCGCTGCGAGGGCTTCTGCTGTTCCCCGGCTGCTAATCTCCACAGGCTGTTTGGGAAAAAGCGCTTGATATGCCTGCTTCAGCTTCTGGTTGACAATCTCCAGCATGGGAGAGCCATCAATCCGTAGGGATGGTGGTGCTTCTTCCGTAGCCTCTGTAGCGGGAGTTGTGGCGGGAAGGGCTTCAGTGGCTTCGAGGGCAGGGGAGGATGGAGGGGCGATCGTGGCATCCTGCGCCCAGGCAGCGGACACCATCAGCCCGCCCGCTATCACACAGGACAACAAAGTCGTCGCTAGCCAGCTCAGCCAGCGCACTGCCAAGAAGGACGATCGTGGTGTCATAGCCCAGATCCGAAGTGCAGACGATACTCGTGAAGATAGCGCAGTCCAGGCATATTCCAACGAGAAAATACTGCGACCAAAAGCGCCATACCCTTTCAGGCTTTCACTATTCTATTGATCCAGAGAAAGACGATTTTTGTCCGTCACGCTATCCACTTATTCCGCTTTTCTATGTAAATTTCCATGAATAGAAGGAAATAGGTGCAATCATCCAGTGAACTTTAGCCAAAGCTATCGGCTCCGTAGTCCACATAGTCCCATGTTGTTCCTCCTATGGGGCGAAGCCTTAGAGAGAAACGGTTTGAGCTTTCGTCTTCTAAATTGAGCTGTTTGCTTTCGGCAATACCTTTATGCAAAATATGGATCAGCGTTTGAGGAAGGAAGGACTCCAACACAACAAAATATCCTTTTGCCAGCCATTCCCACTCCTCGGATGAAAAATCTTCTGGTACTAACTGCCCCGCTATAACCAACTGTTCAGCTCGATGTTTGCTCGCAACGAATCGCTCAATAAAAAATGACGTTTTAGTACTTTTTCGAATGGATTCCAGGATGTCTCTGGGGTGTAGCCCTATATCGATGATTGTTACACTCCTGCCTTTGAACCAGCGATCGCTCGTTTGAAGTTGGTGGACTAATATCATCCCTTCAGGACTGCAATCATGAAAGGCAAATACCTTTAGAGAAGGATTGCGTTGCACCATCTCCATGACAACAGGGAAAATATTTCTTGGGTGTAAAGAATACGGTGTTATTGACTGAAACCCGTTCCAGGGCGTTTTGGAAAAGAGCATCTGTTACTTTTCTGAGTGCCTGGTTGGCGATTGGAAATTTTGTAGGCTCAAAAACAAACAGGTGATTGCACCACTTACAACGCGCACCGACCCTTCGATCCCTGAGGTTGGTGTGTTTACCACATTGAATACACTTCATCGATCCAGTTCAGACTAATTTTGAGTATCTATAGCGGTGCGCAAGTTGCTTCAGCATATGAGAGGGGCGGCGCGCCGCGCCGCCCCTCTCATATGCTGTACTTAAAGCGCTTGCAAAACGCTATAAAAGATTCAGGGTAGCCATATCTTTTTCTCCGTCAAAATATTGGTTAAGCACCTGGAGGAATGGAGTGTTTTGATCGGTTGCCTGAGCAAAAAGTGTCATTGAGGACTGTAGTTTCAAATCATCGGGATAGCCAAGAATTTCGGAAATGGGACGATGGGCGATCGCCAACACCAAATCCACGCATTCATATAACCTCGCCCCCAAAACTGGATGCTTCAAATAGCATTGCGCTTCTTCAATGCTTTTGATTGCATAATGCTGAGCCATACTACTTTTTCCCAATCCCTCAATTTGCGGAAAAACGAACCACATCCAATGGGTCCGTTTCTGACCATGCCTTAGTTCAGAAAGAACTTGCAAATAGACGTTCTCTTGAGCATCCAGGAAACGTTCAAGATTGAATGGATCGTCTTGCTGATCGGGTGATGTAAAAACTTCAGTCATTGCTTTGTGGCTCAATATTTTGTAGCTTAATAAATAATCGCTTAAAACGTTTGTTTTGCCTGAAAATACTTTGAGGGCGATCGCCCCAAAAAGGAAAAGCGATCGCCCTCAGGCACAAACTTAAATCTCACTTGTGGGGACAAGTGGCTCAATTTTGTTTAGGATATTCTTTCTTGGAGATCGCCTTAGGATTGAAAATAAAATAAAACCCGGAATTTTTGATGAGAAGCGCAGCATTGCCGCGCTTCTCATCAAAAATTCCGGGTTTTATTTCGTACGTGATCCTTATCTAGGATGGGTTTACAGAATATCCCTGGATATTTTCGGGACTAAAGCTATTGAGAATTTGCGTTGCCTGGTCAACCATTGCATTTGGACCTTGAACAATAATGAGGTACTTTCCTGCATTGAGCCGATTGCGATAGCGAATTGCGTCTCCACTACCGACAGTCCAACCCACTAGCCGACCAACGACATATGCTCCCAGCACAGCGGAGGCAGCAGCTATAGCACCTCCAAGCAAATGGTTGGCAATCGGACTGGTGATGCCAAGAATACGAATTTGGGTTAGCCAATTGAACAAATATCCAGAGGCAAAACCCAGAGGAATGAGCAAATAGAGCAGGCGCTTTGTATTGCGATCGGCTTGAGTATCAGGGTTAATTAAGCCATATTCATCCGCACTGAGATACCCCCTGCCAAGCATGGAAATGTTTTCTGGGTCAATTTCAGCCCGCCTGAGGGCGGCATAGGCATCTTCCGCCTGGATACGATTTGGAAGAACGGTAACGAGATAGCTCTGGGTCATAATTTTCTCCTTGAAGCTGCAATGTCAAGTACATCGTTATAAATAAAGCCAGCGGGGACGCACCTCACCATAGTTTCGCTAATAGTTTCGCTAATTTATGGCTGCTCACTTAGCTGCTAAATATATAAATTTGTACCAACTCTCTGAAAGCCTACTTCAAATATTTTTGAAACGATCGCGCAACGGTCGTTTCAGAAAAATATCTGGTTTTGGGTTTTGAGGACTCGGTACTAAATAACGAAGATGACGCAGCGATCGCCCTTTTCGTGAGGAAGGGCGATCGCTACGACTTGAAGTCATCTTGCAAACCAACAAAGTGTGCTGGTTAGGACATGCAAGACAAGAATTGTTTCACCCTTACACTTGAACGGGAGTCTTCTCGTTTACGGACTGCGTTTTGCCACTGGGTTCCAGCGCCTGTCCTTCGAGGAAGGAACGCAGCATCCATGCCATTTCTTCGTGCTCTTCCATGATACCTGTCAGGAAGTCAGCTGTTCCTTCGTCATGGAATTCTTCAGAACATTGATCAATGTGGTCACGTAGATTGCGGATGACTTGCTCGTGGTCATCAACCAGGCGCATAACCATTTCTTCAGCATTCGGCAGATCACCAGGGTGCTCTGACAAAGATGCAGAATTCAAAAAGCCCTGTGCTGTACCCAAAGGATAACCACCTAATGCGCGAATCCGCTCAGCAAAGCTATCGATATTTTCAGTGATTGCTTCGTACTGTTCTTGCCAAAGTTCGTGTAGGGTTCGGAACTGCGGTCCGACAACATCCCAGTGGTATTTCTTTGTTTTGATAACCAGCAAATAAGAATCTGACAGATCGCTATTCAGAAGATTAATAACTCCACGGCGTTGATCTTCAGTTAAGCCAATGTTTAATGGTCGCATACTTTTCCCTTGCTTTACGCACTATCTCTTTGTAGTGTCGAAGAAAAAGCTGAATAAAGGATCTTTCGATCGAAGGATTCTGATTCGTTGATGAGTCGATGAATGGTTAAAAAACAAAATTAATTTTGTACTCTTAATTTCCCTATAGATCGCTTGTTGATTTAAATTCTCAAATTGGAATGTGTTGTAAATTACTCGCAATCACTGAGGTGAATTCATAACAAGTCCTTCAACAAATGGGGAAAGCTAGTTGGACGAAGAGGAATTACAAAACAAAGGGGGCGATCGCCTCAACTTCCACGCCTTAAAAATCGGATCTATAACGTGCGTTGTTGCGAAAATTTCTACTACTCAATTTGGTTCTTATTCATTCGCAGCGCGAACGGTTTTAGGGCATTAAACGGGCAGAGCTTCTGGAATCGCGCCCTGCATCCGGCTTAGCCAGTCGATCAGATTTTCCAGTTGCAGGTCAATGCTGAGGGCGGCGAGTCCGCGCACGGTGACTTTGCCAGGGGTGTAGACGAAGCGCCCTTGCAGGTGGCTGGGGAGCTTTTCCTTCAGCAGGTTCCAGGCGGGTTCTTCCATGGGGGTTTCGAGCATGACATGCTGCTTGCCTTCGGGACGGATGCGGGCGAAGCCGAGCTTCTTGGCGATTTGCTTGAGCTTCATCACCCGCAACAGTTGCTCGGTGGCGACGGGGATGGGACCGTAGCGATCGTTCCATTCGGCGGCAATTTGTGCCAACTCGCCGGGGGTCTGGGCGGAGGCGATCTGGCGATAGGCGCTCATCTTCTGATCCAGGTCGGGGATGTAGTCGGCGGGAATGAAGGCGGTAACGCTGAGGTCGATCTGGGTGTCGTCCACTTGTGGGATCTCCTGACCGCGAATTTCCTTGAGGGCATCCTCCAGCATTTCCATATAAAGGTCGAAGCCGATCGCATCCATTTGCCCGGACTGCTCGGCTCCCAACAGGTTGCCGACGCCTCGAATCTCCATGTCGCGCATAGCGAGCTGGTAGCCGGAACCCAGTTGGGTAAATTCCTGGATTGCCCGCAGACGGCGACGGGCGGTTTCGGTGAGTTGGGTCTGCTTGGGGTAAAACAGCCAGGCATGGGCTTGAATGCCCGCCCGCCCGACGCGACCCCGCAACTGGTAGAGCTGGGAGAGACCGAACTTCTGGGCATCTTCCACCAAAATGGTGTTCACACGGGGAATGTCCAAACCCGATTCAATGATGGTGGTGCAGAGGAGGATATCTGCTTCACCGTTGCTGAAGGTGAGCATGGTGGATTCCAGTTCGCCCTCTTGCATCTGTCCGTGGGCGATCGCCAGCCTTGCCCCTGGCACCATCTCCCGCAGTTTTGCCGAAATCTCCTCAATTCCTTCCACGCGGGGCACCACGTAGAATACCTGCCCACCCCGATCCAACTCCTGCCGGATAGCGGTGCGCACCATTTCGGGGTCGTAGGGGGAGAGGTGGGTTTTGATGGGGCGACGGGAGGGGGGTGGGGTGGTAATCAGGCTCATCTCGCGCACGCCAGACAGCGCCATGTAGAGCGTCCGGGGAATGGGGGTGGCGCTGAGGGTGAGCACATCCACCTGGGTCTTCAGGGCTTTGATTTTTTCCTTCTGGTTCACCCCAAAGCGTTGTTCCTCATCCACCACCAGCAAGCCTAGGTCGCGGAATTTTACGCCTTTACCAAGCAGCGCATGGGTTCCCACGACAATATCCAACTCCCCCGTACTGAGCCGCTGCAAGATCTCCTTCTTCTCCTGAGCAGAGCGGAAGCGGTTGAGCAAGCCCAGGTTGACGGGGTAGGGGGCGAAGCGCTCCTTGAGGGTGTGGTAGTGCTGCTGGGTGAGGATCGTGGTGGGCGCGAGGAGGGCGACCTGCTTGCCGGAGGTCACCGCTTTGAAGATGGCACGGATAGCGACCTCGGTTTTGCCGAAGCCCACATCGCCACAGACCAGCCGATCCATTGGGCGGGCGTCTTCCATATCCCGCTTCACATCCTGGGTGGCTTTGAGCTGGTCGGGGGTGGGCTGGTAGGGGAAGGAGTCTTCCATCTCCTCCTGCCAGGGAGTATCGATGGGGTAGGCAAAGCCCGTTTGCTGGGCACGTTGGGCATAGAGTTGCAACAGGTCAACGGCAACTTTCTTGACGGCTTTGCGCACCTTGCTCTTGGTGCGCTCCCAGGCTTTGCCCGACATCTTGTTGAGCTGAGGCTTACCTTCGCCCATCCCCCGGAAGCGCGACAGGGCATTCAGTTGGTCGGCAGCAACCCGCAGGGTGCCGTCCTCGTACTGGATGACCAGGTATTCCCGCGTTTCGTTGTTGACGGTGAGGCTTTCTAGCTTGATGAACTTGCCGACACCGTGGTTGCGGTGGACGACGAAATCGCCCGGTTGCAGCTTATTGGGGTCAACCTGCTTAGAGGCAGCGCGGCGGCGTTTGCGGACGTAGTTGGGGGTAGCGAGGGTGTGCTGCCCAAAAAACTCGCGGTCGGTGAGGACGGCGATGCGGAAGGTGGGCAGGACGAAGCCTTCTATCTCCGCCAGCCCGGAATATTTGACAGCAACGGGAATCTTTTGGGACTGGAGGCGATCGATCGCCGGGTAATCGTGGGGATTGGGCACAAACTGCGCCGGACTGTCATGCTCCTGCAACAGCGCCACCGAGCGAGACGGTTGCGCCGACACAATCCACACATTGAAATTGCGATCGCGCTCCTCTCTCACCAACTCCGCCAATCGCCCAAACTGGTGCGGCGTGGCGGCAATGGGGCGACTGGAGAGGTTCAACCCCCGATTTTCCTCCGCCAGTTCTGACACATAAACACAATCTCGAAGTTCGACCTCGGCAAGGGAATCTTCGGTGGTGCGATGGGTGGATGGAAGTGGGGGATCAGTCGCTTCAGACGCTTCATGCCAATGTTCCTCGGCATGTTCGTACCAGCGATCGCCGTGGGCACGGCATTGTTCTGGCTCATCAATTGCGACAATGGTTGTCTCTGGCAGATAGTCCAGGATAGAAGCGGGTTGGTCATACGCCAGCCCCAAAAACCGTCGTGCGCCCTCCAGGTTTTGCCCCTCCGCCAGCCGCTCCTGTTCCTCGCTGGAGAGGTAGGGGGTGAGGCGATCGGGGTTGTTGCTCTGGGCGATCGCCTGCACAATCAGCGGCGAAAAGCTGGTGGGCGTCAGCACCAGTTGCTTAATGCTGTCGAGGGAACGCTGGCTGGCGGGGTCAAACTCGCGAATCTTGTCCAGCTCATCCCCAAACAGCTCCAGACGCACAGGTAACTCTGCTGACACCGGGAACACATCCACAATGTCTCCTCGACGGCTCCATTGACCCTCCGTCTCCACCAGGGAAACCCGCTCGTAGCCCAAATCTGCCAGTTGGCGACTCAGCCCCTCCAGGTCAAGTTCCATCCCCGCCTGCACCGTCAGGCAAAACGGACGAAACGCCTCCTGCGGCGGCAAATGGGGCTGCAACGCCCGCTCAGTGGTGACAACGGCAATCGATGACAGCGCCGTTCCCGACTGTTCCTCCGCCTTCACCAGATCCGCCAACACCTGCAACTGACCCCAGACCATCTCCGATTCCGGGTCAAACGGCTCATAGGGCGACGCCTCCGACGTGGGGTAAAACGCCACCGTGCCCCAGCCCATCGCCTCCAGTTGTGCCGTCCAGCGCCCCGCCTCCTCCAGAGTGGCAGCAACCACCAGCAACGGGCGTTGCTGCGACTGCGCCAGCGCCGAAACCACCAACCCCTTCGGGATGCGGGCAATGCCATTGAGATGCAGCGATCGCTGTTGCGCCAGCTTCGAGGCTAGCTCCGAAGTGAGAGGCGATCGCCCCATCAGTCGAACAATAGACGAAAAAGCCATAGGTGCGGGAGGACAAACGGGAAGGAGTAACGGAACTTACGACAGGTGACTTGTGGCAGAAAACTTGTGACAGAAAACTTGTGACAAAACCTTATGAAAAAGATTCTTGTGACAAAGATTTACATTCAGGGTTACACCTTTAGATTTTAGAAGCAATAAATGGTTTCCTTGGGGCGATCGCCAGACGGAAATCCGAATTCCTTTCCTTTGTCCCATTCCCAAAACAATCAAATCCCTGAAACCTCAACGATTCCAGGGATTGAAACCATGTACAAACTCCGCCAACTCAAAATGCGGAGCTTACAAACTTGACAACGCGGCAACCCAAAGGCTGCGACCGATGCGAAGCGGCTCAACACTGCTAATGCAAAGCCCCTTCGCCGAGGGGGTCTGGGGGGCGGGCGTGCGCCCCCCAGTCGGGGGGATTGGGGGGCGAAGCGCCCCCAAGTAGGGTTTCACCAGCCAACCAAAAACCTCCGCCCCACCAAACCCCAATCACCCAAAGAGAACGATCACAGAAACTCCAACTCAGGGATCAGCTAGGCGTCATCTGCACAATCAGAGCGCGCTTATCAAAGGATTGCAGATTCCCCGCATCCCCCAGATCCTTCACAATGCGATCGAGCAACTCAATTGCGCGATCGCGATTCTGGTGCTCTCGCCCCCGCAAACGCACTTGAAACTTCACCGCATTGCCCTTTTCCAGCCAGTCAATCGCCCGATTGACCCGCAAACTGTAGTCCGATTCACCAACATTTGGGCGCAACCGCACTTCCTTCAGCGATGGCTTGGCTTGTTGCTGTTGCCGCTTTCGCTTCTTCTGCTGATATTGATGCTTGCCGTAGTCCAGGATCTTGGCAACTGGGATATCTTTCCCTTCTGAAACGACCACCAGATCCAACCCGGCACTTTCAGCGAGTTGCAGCGCTTCGCGCGTGTCAATCACACCCCGGTTTTCGTTTTCATGATCAATCAAAAGCACTTCGGGTGCTTTGATCCGACGATTTACAAGCTGTTTTGTAGCGATAAGCCTATCCTCCAAAAAATTCGTACAAAGAAATAGAAAGTTCAATCAAGAGTCAGGATTGGGAGATAAACTCCGTCCCTATCTATATCCATACTACCGAATCTCTTCGATTGAACCTCCCTAGAGTTACATAAAGCAACTGCACTGTAGACAGAAGGTAAATATTGCGAAATCAAAACAAGATAGAAAACCGCAGCGATCGCCAGAGAATGCTACTAATGCTACTTTCGTCTATAACAGAGTTTATCCATAGAATTCATCCACTACTTTTAAGTCTCCGACCTGTGTATTCTGCCCGCTCCTCACTCGCGCTCGCGTCGTTGCCCTTATGGGGAGCCTACTGGGCGGCACAACGATTCCATTGGGAACGCACCATCGTCCCTTCCCCTTGCCTTATCCCGCATTCCCATCCATTTCGGTTTCTTCGTGGTCGGTTCATCGCCCCCTTACTGTAATGTCATCCGTCTCCTTCGAAATTCTGATCATTCTCCTGCTGATCCTGGCAAACGGCTTGTTTGCCCTGTCAGAAATGTCGATCGTCTCGGCTCGCAAGATCCGGCTTGTGGATCAGGCGGAGAAGGGCGATCGCCGTGCCCAGGCGGCTCTTAATCTGGCAAACTCACCCAACCGCTTCCTCGCCACCATTCAAGTGGGGATCACCGTGATTGGCATCCTTGCCGGAGCCTTTGGGGGGGCAACCCTCTCCAATACCTTTGCCGAACTGCTAGCCGCCGTTCCGATAGTGGAACAGTACAGCCAACCCATCGGATTTGCCCTGGTCGTTGCACTCATCGCTTACCTCTCCCTGATTTTGGGCGAACTGGTTCCCAAACGGTTGGCATTAAATGACCCAGAAGCGATTGCCATTCGCATTGCCCGTCCCATGCGCTGGTTGTCGGCGATCGCCTATCCCCTCGTCCATCTCCTCAGCCTGTCTACCGATGCCGTCATGGCGCTACTGGGTGTCGAAATCAGCACCGAAACCCAGTTCGTCACCGAAGACGAAATCAAAGTCATGGTGCGCCAGGGAGCCGAAGCTGGCATGTTCGAAGCCGCCGAGCAAGACATGGTAGAGCGCGTCTTTCGGTTGGCAGACCAGTATGTCACTGCCCTGATGACACCCCGGCTGGATATCGTCTGGCTTGACCTGAATGATCCCGAAGAAGTCAACCGCAAAAAAATGATTGAAACCGGGCATGGTCGTTATCCCGTCTGCCAGGATCACCTCGACAATGTTTTAGGGATTGCCCATGTCACCGACTTGCTCCCCCGCACCCTCAACTGCCAACCCATCGAACTAGCTAGCAGCCTGCGCAAGCCCCTGTTTGTTCCCGAACGGACGACCGCCCTCAAAGTGCTGGAGCTATTCAAACAGTCGGGAACCCACATGGCACTGGTTGTGGACGAATACGGCGTGTTGCAGGGCATCATCACCCTCAACGATGTGATGGAAGTGGTGATTGGGGACGTTCCCTTTGCGGATCACAACTACGAAGCGCCCATTGTGCAGCGAGAGGATGGCTCCTGGTTGCTCGATGGCATGATCACCATTGACAAGCTAAAGGAAGTCTTCAATCTGGGTCCGTTGCCCGGAGAAGAGCGGGGGAGCTACCAGACCCTCGGCGGGTTCGTTATCTTTCAACTGGGGCGTATTCCCTCTGCCGCTGATTATTTCGAATGGGAAGGGCTGCGCTTCGAAGTCATGGATATGGATGGCAACCGGGTAGACAAAATCCTGGTCATGTCCGCCGAACCCCCCACCACCCCCAACTTCCCAACCACCTATAGGGATAGCTAGAGGGATAGCCAGGCATTCTCTCCAGGTTCCTGATCGTTCTCCTCATTCTGATGGAACGGTAGTCGGAGGAGGGGCGTCCAAGAAATAAAACCTTGTTTTTCAAGCTTGTTTTTCAAGTTTTGTTTGCTGCCCTCACCGATAGCAAAACCCTATGTTAGGATCAATCAGGATTTTGTTTTCGGTTGTGTAATTCGTTCTTTCATAGACGTCTCTCCGAACATAATTCTCTACACCTATGCTTTGGAGATTCTCTAATGTCGATTTACGTTGGCAACCTGTCCTACAGCGTCACACAAGATGACCTGACTCAGACATTTGCCGAATATGGTACGGTAAAGCGCGTTCAACTTCCCACAGACCGGGAAACAGGTCGGATGCGTGGTTTTGCCTTTGTTGAAATGGAAACGGAAGAAGAAGAGTCAGCTGCGATCGACGCTCTGGATGGAGCAGAGTGGATGGGGCGCGACCTCAAGGTGAACAAGGCTCGTCCTCGCGAAGATCGCCGTTCTTCGGGTGGCGGCGGCGGCTGGCAAAGCAGAGGTGGCTCGTCTCGTCGTTTCTAATGCCAGTGGTCACACTGATTGTGGACCGTACAACTTAATAGTTCGCAAAAATAGTCCACATACCTTAATCGTGAAAGGGGAGGCGAAAGTTTCTTTGTATAAGCGACTTTCGCCCTTTCCCATTCGTTTACGTTCCAACGAATCTGTTTACATCCTGACAAATCTAAGTACATCATCCAAGTAGAGGAGACAACATGGCTCAAGTCATTCCTGGTGAAGGTGAAGGAATTGAGTCAGCGTTGCGGCGCTTTAAGAGAGAAGTTTCGAAAGCAGGCATTTTTCCCGATTTGAAGAAGAATCGCCACTTTGAGACGCCGATCGAAAAACGGAAGCGTAAGGCGATCGCCAAACAAAAGCAACGCAAGAGAAACTTCCGTTATCAGTAACACATGGACTTTCCAGTGCAATCACCAGAATTAACGAAGCCTTTTGCTAGACCAATGAATACAAAAGAACTCTGTAGCCGCTATGAAGCAGGTCAAAGGGATTTCAGAAACCTGAACCTGATTGCTGCAAACTTGCGAAACCTGAATTTGGGGGGCGCTAACCTCAGTGGTGCAAATTTAACGAAAGCTAATCTGACGCGCACCAATTTGAGCAATGCGAACCTGACTGGCGCAATTTTGGTTGGCGCAAATCTGACCGAAACAAACCTGACTCAAGCCAATTTGACCAATGCAAACTTGAATGACACCAACTTATCTGATGCTCAATTACGAGGGTGTATTACCTCCAAGTAAGTATCACAAATCAGCTTGATGAGGATTTCAGGTAAAGTCTGAAGGTTTTCTTCTTCATTGGTTTGGCGGTGTGTAGTGTCGCAACAGAATGTCAAAGATTTTGACACTTAAAGAAAACAGCCTGGAAATAAAATCCAGGCTGTTTTTTATTTCTAATCAAGAAAATAAGAAAACCCATTTTGGGAAAGCAGGTGCGGCTTAGCCGCACCTGCTTTCCCAAAATGGGTTTTCTTTAAGTACCCTAAACCGTAGCGCTCTATCTACAAGTCAAACTGATAACGAATAGCTCCTGTTTTGGGGTCATTTGTTGTTTCGAAATAGCCCAGGCGCTCCGCTTCATGTAAGAGTGTCTGCAACTGTTCAGGTTCCAACTCCGTGTATAGAGCCACCTGTGCGGGTGAGAGAACTCCGCCGTTTTCTGAGGCAGCCCGGAGCAACTTTTGCATAGGGCTGATTTCTTTTGCATTTCGTACAGGCTGAGGCATGGGTGAAAGGACTACAGGCATTGCCAGCGGGCTGACGGTTCCACGCAAGCGAGCGAAGTGATGGTTGCGTTCTGACACCATTCCAGGAATCAGCAGGAGGTCAACCAGTTGCCCAATACCAAAAATGCCAAATGTCAGGAGGTAGATAATCCCGCTTAGAATTCGCCCAGTGTATAAGCGCTGAATCCCGCAAACACCAAAGATGCATAAACCCCAGAGGAGGTAAGCAGTAGGGCTATTTACTCTCTGCATAAGGCAATCAAAATTTGGATCTACCTCTCATCCTATGCAATCAATTAAAAATATGGGGCAGGGAATAATAGTTGTTCAATAAATATTTCTTCAATAGGACTTACGCAGTTGAGCGATTTTTCGGGCGCGGAGCGCCCGAAAAATCGCTCAACTGCGTAAGTCCTATTCAATAAAAATAGAGGTTGATCAAGTGCGAACAACCTCCGTCAATGGGTTATGGAATTTTATTGGATGTGTGGGTTTTTAATTTGTTGGTCTTTAGATGGTTGTACTGTCTGATACAGGCAAGCCAACAATATCTTCGAAGGCAGCGGCGATCGCACAAGATGTAAGGGGTATTGTGAAAAGTAAGCCAATCCCCAAAAGTAGCGCACCACCAATATTGATTAAGCCCAATACAAGCAGAAATGCAAAAAAGGAAAACCAGTTGCGTGAGATTATCTTCCGGCTAGATTCCATCGCTTCCCAGAAGTCAAAATTGCGCCCAACAACAAAAGCTATTGCAAAGCTATAGGCAACAGCTAAATAGATCCCTGGAATGACTAGTAAAACCAGTCCAATTAAAATGAAAATTCCAGAAACGAGACTGGTAAGAAAAATGGGTAAAAAGCGATTGAAGCCCTTGAAGAAGTCACCAAATTCTGTCGATTGCCCCTTAATAAGTTTGAATGCGACGATCAAGAATCCTGCACTTAGAGCCGGAGTTATGACATTCACAACGGCATTTGCCAATGGCATCAAACGTTCAGGCATAACGCTAGGAATGAGGGAAATCAATACAGCAATAAAAGTAAATCCGACAAACCCGCCGAGGTTTTGCTTCATGATCTCCCAACCCCGTTGGAGATAGTCTCCAATTTTGACTTCGTAACCTTGCTGCAAGATGGAGTTAATATTTTTTTCGCTGGAATACATAAGAGGTCGCTCCGAAAAACGCCAGAGAGATAACGTTCAGGTAAAAGTCTGTGTTCTCGCAAACACCTGGTCAAATCCTACTCGAGGAATCCGCAAACTTCATGAATTGGTAACAATCTCTAAAGGAAGTTTTCGATGCTTAATCCAGCAATTCCTGACGGCTAAGTAGGGGATCACAATTAAACCTAAAACTCACAGCAACACAATCGCCATAGATCTAACGCACTTCGTTCGAAAAACCACGCAGTTGAGCGATTTTTCGGGCGTAAAGCGCCCAAAAAATCGCTCAACTGCGTAAGTCACGGCCCAGGCACTCAATATTGGTACGTATTGTTGAGACGGCTAATCAGGTAATCTCCAGCAAGAATGGGTGGATAAAGGGGCGGGTTTTGCAGACTTTGGCAGGTCGGCAGGCAGGTAACTTCGGTATTGGGGTTGGCATCGCAGAAGAAAACGACGGAGTAGCGGGATTGGGTGGCGTTTGTCCCGGCTGGAAAGCAGACCCGATGCGGGGTGGAGCGATAGTGGTGGTTGGTCCAGCGTTCCATCAGGTCGCCCAGGTTTACGAGCAGGGTGCTGGGGATGGGCGGGGCAGCAATCCATGCGCCATCGTGGGTTTGCACTTCCAGTCCGCCGCTGTTGTCCTGGGCAAGCAGGGTGATGGTGCCGTAGTCTGTGTGCTCCCCTGCCCGAATTTGATTGCTATCCAGCGATCGCGGCAGCGGCGGATAGTGGAGGAATCGCAGGGTGAAGGGTTGCTGGTCGTGCCGTTGCACGAAGAAATCTTCGGGCAGGTCGAGGGCGATCGCCAGTCCTCGAAATATTCGATTTGCCACTGCCGAAAAGGCGGCAAATCCCTCTAGTGCTATCTTTCGAAATTCGGGGAGGGCTTCTGGGTAAGCATTTTGCGGTGCATCTGGCTCCTGCCGTTCACAACCGATATTGTAGGTTTCTTTATAGTCAGTGGGGCGATCGGGGTTGAGCCGTTCGCGTCCCAGTTGTCCATAGCCCCGGTTGCTTTGGGCGCTCGTCCAGGCGGCGGCTTGCTTCTGTTTCAGGGGCAATGCGAAGAAGGCATGGCATTGTTCGAAGAGGGCTTCGAGTTGGGTTTGCGGTAGCCCATGTCCCCGCACATAAAAGAAGCCTGTATGGCGACAGGCTAGGTCAATTTGCTGGGCGATCGCCCGTCGTGATTCTGCATCCTGCTCAAAGTCGCTCAAATCAATGATGGGTAGGGCAGGTGAGGCGATCGCTGCTTCATTCATTGTGGGTGGGTGCATGGGAGTCTCCCGTCTCTGGTTTTGCGCTCTTTTGCTACTCTAGGGGGCGTTGCTTAATCCAGGGATAATTTTTTGTTTGGAGCCGTGCGGAGCGTGGCTCCAAACAAAAAATCATCCCCCAATCAGTAGTGCCCTCTGGGGTGCTTGTTAGTTTATATGAAAGATACAAAAGATACAGGCGATAAAGGGTGATGTATCTTGGTGTACGGTCGGATGTGAGCTTCGAAGGCAACTCCGATCGATCCCCTGATGTGACAGATGTGTTTAGGAGACTCAACATGGATGTAATTCCCGCTATTGATTTGCTGGATGGTCGTTGTGTGCGGCTGTATCAGGGGGATTATGAGCGATCGCAAGTATTCAATGATGACCCGGTGGCGGTGGCGCGGCAGTGGGCAGAGCAAGGGGCAACTCGGCTGCATTTAGTGGATTTGGATGGGGCAAAGGCGGGACATCCTGTGAACCAGGAGGTGATTCGTGAGATTGTGCAGGCAGTAGAAATCCCGGTGGAAGTGGGGGGTGGGTTGCGCGATCGCGATTCGGTTGCGGAGTTGCTGAGCCTGGGGGTGCGCTGGGCGATCCTCGGTACGGTGGCGGTAGAGCAGCCGCAACTGGTCGAAGCGCTGTGCCAAGAGTTTCCCGGTCAAATCATCGTGGGCATTGATGCCCGCAATGGCAAGGTGGCGACACGGGGCTGGCTGGAGACTTCGGAGGTGGAGGCGATCGCTCTTGCCCAACAAATGCAAGGCTTTGGAGCCGCCGCCATCATCTACACCGACATCCACCGCGACGGCACATTGCAAGGACCGAACCAGGAAGCCCTGCGGGAACTGGCGAATGCCCTAACGATTCCCGTGATTGCGTCCGGTGGCGTCAGTTCCACCCGCGACCTGCTGAAGCTGCTGGTGCTGGAGCCACAGGGCGTCACCGGGGTCATCATTGGCAAAGCGCTTTACACGGGCGATGTCACCATCAAGGATGCACTGCGGGCTGTGGGGCAGGGGCGCTGGCAAGACATTCCGCCCGACTTCGGCTCCTCGGTCATTGCTTGACGGGGTTCAGATCTCCGACTTCTTCTGCACGGGCGACAGGGGAATGGCTCGATGGGAAAAGAAGTCGGAGATCTTTGGGAGTCTTGCAGGGGTTTAGATCTCCGACTTCTTCTGTGCAGGCGACAGGGAAATGGCTCGATGGGAGAAGAAGTCGGAGATCTTGGGGTGGCTTGTTGGGGTTCAGATCTCCGACTTCTTCTATGCGGGCGATAGGGGCATGGCTCGATGGGAAAAGAAGTCGGAGATCTTGGGGCGGCTTGTGGGGTTCAGATCTCCGACTTCTTCTATGCGGGCGATAGGGGCATGGCTCGATGGAAAAAGAAGTCGGAGATCTTGGGGGGGCTTTGGATTACTTACAATGAAATGTAGATGCTTAAATTCCTCTGAAGGAAAACTTGGGTTCCATCATGCAAGTGCCAGAAAATCCCAGAGACGATGAAACGCAAGAAAGCTTGAGCCAATTGCAACAAGGCTTGGGACAGGTGCGTGAAGAAGTAACGCGGGTAAGAGAGGAAGTTTTGCAGAAAATTGAGCAACTGGACGATAAGTTCGATACCTACCAAAAAGGAACGGACGGGATGGTGCGAAGGGCGACAACAATTTTTATTGCGACAGCTTCTGTCATTGTTTTTTCGAGCCTGTCACCTGCTTTGACAGCTTTAGCAACAGCGTTGTCTGGATCAAATAATTAACCAGTAATTTTGTGTGGATTAAAGGATGACTGAGGGCATGGTTGAAGGGGCGATCGCCACAAAAGATTTTCACACTCGCGCTATTAACTCTGAGGTTGGAGTTGGATTATTTGCCTCTCGTCATTTCACCAAAGGTGAAGAAATTTATCCCTATGATTACTGGTCGCGTGACCTGATGCCGATGCATGTTAGCAACCATTCCTGTGATGCCAATGGAGTTTTCAATGAGGCAGGAATGTTAGTGGCTGTGCGGGATATTGAGGCAGGCGAAGAAATTACATTCAACTATTTGAAAACACGCATCCCGGCATCTCCCTGGAATTTTAAATGCCAGTGTGGTTCTACTAATTGTGTGGGTTGGGTCGATGCGCGGGCAGAAGGCGCAGCAGAATAACGCCTTAGCTCTTTTCAATACCTTCGCCATTTTTCTAAAATCCTTGATTTTGTGTGCGCTTCGCGCACACAAAATCAAGGATTTTAGAAAAATGGCGATCGCCTTATCTTTTTTAGGTGAAGGAGGTGCGATCGCCCCCTGGCAACATGCTGCGCAGGCGTACGGTTTCTCTGCGCCAGGCGTTTACCAGATCATCGGTTTCGGGGCTTTTGCCGGACAGGCGCACCCGGTGTTTGCGGAAGGCGAGTTCGTTCTGTGCCCACACCAGATCGCGGGCGATGCGCTGCTGCCCTCTGCCAATCTGGCGGCTTTTGAAGGGGCGATCGCTCCGGATTTCCTCATACTCTTCGGGGGTAACGGTTCTGCCGACTTCCTCCAGCAGTTCTTCGCGGATGACGCGCCGCTCCCACACGCCACTGCGCCAGAGGACGACGAGGATCACGATGAAAAATGGGAGAAACAGAATCAGATCGAAGATGCTTTTTTGAATCCAGACTTCCAGGAAGCTGAGTTGGGGCGGAGGGGTGGGTTCTGTGCTGGGGGCGATGCCCTGGGCACTGGCGGCGAGGGTAAAGAGCAAGCCCAAACTATTATTGAGGGCGTGGGCAAGGACGGCGAGCAGCCAACCGACCAGGGGCGCGACGACCTGCACCCAGCGTTTTGTGGTTTGCAATGCCAGTCCCAGGAACGCGCCGAGGAGTCCGCTGTAGAGGGTATGCCCTGCCATGCCAAACAGGGAGAAGCGTGCGCCAAACTGCAAGCCCCAGGGCGCGATGCCAAATTCCGCATAGCTGGAGGCGATGTAGTGGGCAGATTCCAGCCAGTTGAAGCCAATGCCGACGAGTGCGCCGTAGATGAAGCCATCGCGCATGTTGTCGAACTCGGCATTGAAGAAGATGAGCAGCGCCAAAATGCCGATGCCTTTGATGGTTTCTTCCACCAACGGACCCGCGATCGGTGCGCCGATGAGGAGTGCCGCTTCGGGACCGAGGGTTTGCTGAACCAGGGGATTTTGGGCAACCCAGCCACCAATTTGGGTGAGGATGGTGCTGTTGATGGGAGCAGACAAGCCCGTGGCGATGATGCCGCCCCAGAGGAGGGCTGTGGCGATCGCCCAGGGAGATTCCCGTTCCCGCCGATCGAGGTACCACAGGATGGAGACGGGCACGACGGAGAGCACCGCCGCAATGCCTAATGCTGCAAGGAACACCCATGCTGCATCCAGGCGAAAGCGGATCAGTATGTTCGCCAGTTGCGCCAGGGCGAAGGTGAAGATGCCGAGCAGCAAGCAAATGATGAGTAGGGCAGGACGGCGGCGGCGCATGGGGGAGCCTGCCATCAATCTAGCGACGGGAGTAACAGTGGGATTGGTCATGGCGGGGGCGATCGCAGTGGGTCAACAAAAACAATCGAAAAAAGATTTCTGTAGCCGTCAGCATTTTCGGCGATCGCCCCCATTCAGGCAAGTTCTATCTATAGAAATGTGGGAAACGAAATGTGGGAAACGAAATGTGGGAAACGTTTCCGTGCTCCTGGGGTTTGCGATAATCGAGGAATGGTTGAATGGCGTTGCGTTATGGGCATGGCTATGGAAACGGCTACCTCTTATCCTTTTGCGCAAGAATTCATTACCGATGCAAACGGCGAAATTCAGAAGGTCATCCTTAACATTGCTGACTACAGAGCATTGCTGGAAGCCCTCGAAGATGAAGGGCTATATCGGTTAATGGCAGAAGTTCGCGACGAAACGCCTCTGGGTCGAGCGCGCGCTCTGCGTGAATTAAAACAGCCATAATGACGGGAATTTATTGAATCTTTCCATGAAATCCAGCGTTTTCCCAAAGTAAGCCAGAAGCATAAACTGCATAGCTTTAGGTGATTTTTGCAAAAGACTATCCCGCTAAGGATTAAAAATAAAATAAAACCCGAAATTTTTGATGAGAAGCGTGGCATTGCCGCGCTTCTCATCAAAAATTTCGGGTTTTATTTCGTATGTGATCCTAACAGACGCGCTCCGTCATGCCCATGACCGTCATACCCATGAAAAGGGGCATCCATTGCAAGCCTATCAGTCATAGCCATTCAGCTTTCCTGGATTCCCGCGTATGCGGGAATGACGGGTGTGTGTTCTTCTCCAAAAAAGCCTTATTTTGTTCGGGTTACGCCTAAACCGGGTACGTTAGTGGGCAACAGTCGCCCCTGCTCCATTCTTGCGCCAAGAAAGGGATCGTCGCTGAGGTTGAGGTGGCTGTCGAGGTCGAGGTGGGTGGCGAAGGCTCCGAGGTGGGCGGCGGCGGTGTTGGAGAGGGTGCTGTCGGAATAGCAGCCAAACATGATTTGTAGCCCGTGGGTTTGAGCGGTGTAGATCATCCGCAGGGCTTCGCTGAGTCCGCCAGATTTCATTAGCTTGATGTTGATGCCATCAACCCGATCCGCCAGTTTGGGGATGTCCTGGCGATCGAAGCAGCTTTCGTCGGCGAAAAGAGGGAGGGGGGACTCCTGGCGCAGTTTCGGCAAGTCGTCCTCCTGCCCGACGGGGAGGGGTTGCTCCAGGTAGGTGACGCCGCGATCGCCCAACCAGTGACTCATGGCGATCGCCCCCGCCAGATCCCAGCCCCCGTTGGCATCGACGCTAACTTTTGCACCCGCTGGCACTTTTTTCTGTACCGCTAAAAACATTGCCTGATCCGCCTCTAATCCGGCGGGACTGCCCAACTTGATTTTGATAGCTTGCACATCGAGGACAGTTGCCAGCCAATCCACCAACCGCTGTTGGGCGGCGTCTGGGGTGTTGATGCCGATGGTGACGGAGGTGGGGACGGTGCGATCGCGCTCCAAGCCCCACAGTTTCCAGAGAGGGAGTCCGGCGCGTTTGCCCAGCCAGTCGTGCAGTGCCAGATCCAGGGCGGTGCGGGCGGCGGAGAGGAGCTGGTGTTTGTCCATCAGGGCTTCGATTGCCTGACGGTCAAAGGGGGTGTAGCCGTCGAGGTGGGGCAGAAATGTTTGGAGGGATTGAGCGATCGCCTCGGTGGTTTGAGGCGTGCCCCGCACAGAGAAGGGGGAGGCTTCGCCCCAGCCTTCGATGCCGTCATGCTCCAGCACGAGCCAGAGGTTGGTGGTTTCAGCGGTGGTGCCCCGGCTGATGGTGAGGGGGACGCGCTTGTGGACGGTGAAGGGATGGAGATGGATCTGCATGGAGCATTCGCGGAGTCGCGCTTTTATACTCCTGTCATCATAGGGCGATCGCTCCGTTTCGTATGTAAGTCCGTATGTAAGGTTGCCGCAGATGGCTCGGGTTCGATCCATTCGTAGACCTCCAACGCAGCGGCACTACAAGAGGTGCAACCGTGGCATTTTTCGACCACGGGCAGGGCACGCACGCGCCCCTTCCGAATGAGTCGCCGCAACATGGAGCGCAGGCTCTCCGCATCGGTGCGGAAATGATTTGCCAGATCTGCCAGTGAAGCTTGGTGGTGCTTGGCGAGATAAGTTTGAAGTTCAGTGAGAATCATAGGACGGCACTGGTTTATGGACAAACCACCAAGACACAAAGGCACAAAGTCGATCACTCTCCTCCGTGCCTCTGTGCCTCCGTGGTGAAAAACCTACTTCTGAATAGCAGGTTTGAAGTTTCGCAGCAGGACGAGGGTTACACCGAGGGCGATCGCCAGTCCCACAATCCAAGCCATTGAGGTTGTCGGATGCTGGCTAAAGGTCGCGCTCTGGTAGTAGATGGTAGCGCTCAGGTAGGCAATACCTGTCGTCCACAGCCCAACGAATGCCGTCCAGCCTGCGTTGGTTTCCCGATATACGGCACCCATGGCGGCGACGCAGGGGAAGTACATCAGCACGAACAGCAGGTAAGCAAAGGCTCCGGCTTGTCCATCAAAGCGGCTTGCCATTGCGCCAAAAGTTCCAGTTGTAACTTCCTGCTCTTCAGCAGCAGTGTCAATATCGCTCACATCACCAACATTGAGTCCGAGGGGGTCCATCAACACAGACGGAACTTCAGCCAGGTTGGCGGGAATGGTGGCGAAGGCTTCGCCGATGCCGCCCCAGAAATTGAAGTCGCCTTCGGGTTCGGGTTCAACACCCGCCGCTGCGTCGTCTTCTTCGGCTAATGCACCGTAGAGGGAATCCAGGGTTCCAACGACCGCTTCTTTGGCAAAGACTCCGGTGAAGATACCGACCGTGGCGGGCCAGTTATCTTGCTCGATGCCCATGGGGTGGAAGGCGGGGGTGATGGAGCGGCTGACGGCACTCAGCACGGAGTTGTCGCTGTCTTCGTTGCCAAAGGAACCATCGGTGCCGATGGAGTTCAGCAGACTGAGAACCATGACCATGATTACAATCACCTTACCTGCCCGCAGGATGAAGGCTTTGAGCCGATCCCAGGTGCGTAGCAAGACGCCCTTGATGGTTGGGAGGTGGTAGGGGGGCAACTCCATGATGAAGGGAGAGATTTCGCCGGGAAGCAGGGTGCGCTTCATGACGAAGCCAGTAAAGATGGCGACGGCAATCCCAATTAGATACAGCCCAAACACCAGGTTTTGTCCGGAGAGGGGGAAGAAGGCAGCGGCAAACAGGGCATAGACCGGAAGCCGCGCACCACAGGACATGAAGGGGTTCATCAGGATGGTGAGCAGGCGATCGCGCCGATTTTCCAGGGTGCGGGTTGCCATGATGGCAGGCACGTTACAGCCAAAGCCAATCAGCATGGGCACAAAGGATTTACCGGGCAAGCCCACCCAGCGCATGAACCGATCGACCACAAACGCTGCCCGTGACATGTAGCCAGAGTCTTCCAGCACAGCCACAAACAGGAACAGGAAGGCAATGACGGGAATGAAGGTGGCAACGGTTTGAATACCACCCCCTGCGCCGTTGGCAAGCAGAACAATGAGCCATTCGGGTGTGCCGATGTTGCCCAGGGTATGGCTGACAGCATCAACGAAGATGGTGCCGGCTGCAATGTCGAAGAAGTCGATGAATGCACCGCCCACGTTGATGGTGAACAGGAACATCAGATACATGCAAAGCAGGAAGATGGGAATGCCAAGCCAGCGGTTGAGGACGATCTGATCGATGCGATCGGAGGTGGTGACATCCACTTCCCCATGTCGCCGAGTTGCCGTTTGCATGAGATTGCGAATCCAGCCATAGCGACTGTCGGCAATCAAGATATCCACATCCTCATGGCGCACCTGGTGAATCCGGTGCCGTTGCTCGGTGAGCACGCGCACCAGGTCGGAACCGCTACCTGTGGGCACGGCGGTATCGTCTTGCTCCAGCAACCGCAACGCTATCCAGCGAGAGTCGATGGGGTTATTGGGAGACTGTTCGGTGATGAGCGGTTGGAGGGTGGCGATCGCCTCTTCCACCACAGGCGGATAGGCGACATAGGAATGGGGTCTGCTGGGGCGATCGAGCGCTGTGGCAAGGGCAGCCTTGAGCGTATCGATCCCATCGTTCCGCGAGGCTACGATGGGAACCACTGGGCATTGCAGCTTTTCCGACAGCGCACTGATGTCAATCTCGATGCTCCGACCTTCTGCCACATCCACCATGTTTAATGCCACCACCATGGGCAGTCGCATTTCCATCAACTGTGTGGTCAAATACAGGTTGCGCTCCAGGTTAGACGCATCCACGATATTGATCACCAGATCCGATTCCCCGGATGTGAGATAGGTACGAGCGACGGTTTCATCCAGTCCCGTATCTTCATCCTCTGCATCCAGGGCATATACGCCGGGCAAGTCCACCACGGTCAAATTCCAATGATGGTAACGAAAGTGCCCTTCCTTGCGATCGACTGTTACACCGGGCCAGTTGCCGACCCGCTGGTTTGCTCCGGTCAGGTCGTTAAATACGGTTGTTTTGCCACAGTTGGGATTGCCCACCAGACACAGGGTTCGCTGTTCCTGGGATGATGGCAGGCGATCGCTGTGCCGCGAAATCTCTTTCACCATGATACGTTCCTCACATTAGACAGTTTGGGGGGTGGTCACAGATTCGATGCGCTCAATTGTCAGGGCATCGGCTTCGGCTTTGCGCAGGGTGAGTTGAAACCCACGTAACTGCAATTCCACAGGGTCGCCCATCGGAGCCAGTCGAGTCACCGTAAACTCGGTGCCTGGCGTCAGCCCCATTGCCAGGAGGTGTTTTTTATAAGCACGGGCACTATCGACATAGCCAGTGATGCGGCCCCGGCTACCAACTGCCAGGTCGCGTAAACGTAAATTGCTCATATTCGGGTGTCCTTATTCGTTCTCCAGGTGTGATGTGGCTGGGATACGTCCTAACTGCAAAACTCGATTACAAACTTGAGTGCAAAACTTTTGGGATGATGAATGCTTATTCCCGTTGGGACAAGGTCTGTCTAAGGATGGGGTGTGACGCGTATTTTGTGAGCCATCCCTGCGCCCAGCCCCAAGCGGCTGTCTTGGATTGCGAGAACGACGGAACCGCTGTCCGTGCGACTCACTACTTTGACGATCGCCCCAGAATAAAGCCCCATGCTGGTCAAGCGCTGTGTAAATCTTTGTCCAGCAGAGAAGCTAACCACTTCGACTGTTTCGCCGATCGCTGCCATAGACAGGGGCATCGTCCCTGCATCCGTCTGATCTGCAACTACCGCATGGGCATCGCCCCGATGATGGCGGTGGGCATGACCAGCCGACTTGGGCAAATGTTCTGATACTGCGTCCTGCTGATCGGGCGGCGTATCACTTTCATCGCTGATAAAAGTGAAGCCCCAACCCGCTGGGGCAGCTTGGCGTTTACGGAGACGTCGAAAGGGCATAGAAGTACCTTGAAATACATTCACGTACGGAAGTCAACGCAACCAAAAGGAGGTTAATTCGGATAGAAGCGCGTAATGACTAATGCGCTCGTCGGATCAGTCCTAATGGATCGCAGTTCGCCAGTGGGGAGCTCAAGAATGGCTGGCGTGGTGATGCGGTTGTTGAGCTAACTGAGCGATCGCCTGCTCCAATTTTTATTTCTATAGAACATTGCTATAAAAACATTGCTATAGAACAAGATGGACGCTGCTATTTACAAACACTTCTCACGATTCATCTGCAGTGTGGATAGCAACTTGAATAGGTTGAATTATTCAAGATTGACGACTACTTGAGCGGAGCAAGACAGAACAAAACAAAAATTCAAAGCTGGCATCAACAAGGCAGGAAAGACTAATTACAAAAAGATCTTGTTGCTAATCATTCCTAAGTTTAAAGTACCACTCTTGCAATTGTCTGCCGCGAATTTTATATCTTTTTTAGATTTAAGCCGTTGACCTGAAAACGGCACACTCAAATAGCTTGAATGCTCAAAATCGTTACCAAAACTAGCTTTTGACCCAATAGCATTGCAGGACTGAAATAAATTTAAATCCTTTTATAGAGTATCTTTGAGGAATTTGTCAATTTGTAAATGACCAGCAATTTTCAATAAGCAGTTTCGGAAATATTAGTTAACGCTAATACTTATTGCAACTCATTTTCGATTTTCTGTTTTTATTGTTTCATCCGTTCAGATATTTTTTCGCTGGATGTATCTATGGTTGAACGTTCAACCATAACGGATAGGCGCATGGAGGATAGTTGTCTAGGTGTTATTTTACGGCTGTAGAAATATCAGAACCTCGTTCCAGCATGTATTGCAATCTTCAGCGGCGCATTCCTCTGCGAGAAGCAAAATCCATTTCTCCTGTAAATCTGGATTAAAAACCGGGAAAGGAAAAACGGCTATTTCTTGATAGTCTTGCCATTCCTGGCTTTCAGATTTCTTTTTCCACGAATTAACACCTAGACAACTATCGCGCATGGAGCTATAGATCTGTGTTCGATAGATCTGTGTTCGATGATGGATTGCACTAATCCGCCCAGTTGCTCTCTTCGTCATCCCAGTCATCCCAGGGGCTTTTGGAAGGAGTATTGGGTTGTCTTTGGGGCGGAGGCGGTTGGATAGGCGGTCTGCGGCGGGGGGAGTCGATCGCCACGGCTTTCACATCCACTACCACTTGGTCTTCAGGCGACAGGGAGCGGTTCGCCGCCGCCACAATCTCATCGATGCTTGGCTCGTCCGGCTCAATGGTTGGCTGGATGGCGGGTTGTTGGATGGGTGTTGGCTCAGCAGGTGGCTGTTCCCAGTTGCTTTCCCATTCCTCCGCATTGAAGGGTGTGGTCACGTTTTCTGGGGTCTGGAGCGGTTGCGGTGCAGGCTCCGGTTCTTCCCAGTCCTCGTCCCAGGGTGTGTCTTCGCGTTCGCCGGAGGTGGGAGGGGCGATCGCCTCCACATCCTCATCAGACATATCCTCGTCAGAAGGCAGGGGCACATCCTCCCAGTCCTCTTCGTCCTCCGTCATCTCATCCAGCGCTTCAGTGGGTTCAGGAATAGTCTCTTCATCTGTTGCGTCTGCATCCGCCCAGTTGCTTTCTTCTAGCTCTGGCTCTGGCGCTGCGGTTTCCGTATCTGCCCAGTTGCTTTCCTCTAGCTCCGGCTCCGGCGCTGCGGTTGCCGTTGGCTCTGGGATGTCTTCTGCAACCGTTTCAGTCGGTTCCTCTGTAAAAGTTGTTGGAACTTCCGTTGGAACTTCCGTTGGAACTTCCGGCGGGGACTCCTCTGGCTTTTCCCATTCGGGAATTGGCGGCGGTTCACCCTCCGCAGCGACGAAGGGCGCATCCGCTGAAGGTGCAGGTTCGGGGGTGGCGGCATCGTCTACGGCTTCATCTGCCCAGCTATCTGCCCAGTTTTGATCCCATTCTTCGTCTTCGATGCGATCCATTGTTTGAGCGACTGTTTGAGCGACAGCGGCTTCAGGATCAGGGATGACGCGCCCGTTTTGGTAGAAGGCTTTGGGAGGGGCGATCGCCTCTTCCTCCGCAACTTCCTTCGCTGCGGGCGGTGCTGTTTCAGGGGGGGGAGATTGGGGCGATCGCGCTTCCGCCAAATCCGTGGGCGTAACGTCAGCGATCGCTGCCACGTCTTCTGGGGAAACCTCATCAGCCGCTACGTCATCAAGCACAGGTTGCTCTGTCGCAGGTTCCTCAACTCCGTCGCTGACAGATTCCTCAATGGCTTCGGGTGCGACTTCTGGTTCCGGGTCTGCTTGGACAGAAGGCGCGACAGGGGTTTCCGGGGGCGAAGCGGGGCGGGAGGGCGGAGCCGTTGCCTCTGCTGGCGCATCTGGGGCAACGACGGTGTTGGCGGCTGAAGCTGTACGCTTCCGCTCGGTAGGCTTCTGCGTTGTTGCTTGAGGCGCTTTTGGCGCTTCCGAAGGGGCTTCTGGGGGTTTTGCCTCAGCCGTTTCCGCCGATTTTATGGCGGGTTCAGCCGATTCCTGGGGTTGGGGTGCTGCTTCCGTAGGGGCGGCTTCTGTTTGGGCGGCGGCTTTTGCTTTCGCTGCCTTCTTGCGTTCTGCCGGGGTCAGTTGCTTTTGCGCTGGCTCCTCTGGCTTGCCGCTGAGTTTCTTCGTGGGCTTCTGAGCGGTCTTCTGCGTAGCTGGTGTTTCTGGTTGCGCAGACTTCAGGCGTGCCCGCAGAGGAGCCGGAAGCGGGAAGCGCTCCAACTTGTCAGACACCTGCTCGCCCCACTGGCTCACCTTGAGGAACAGCACTTCGCCTGCCGACTTGCCCGAATCCGACACCCAGGTTTGCTGGTCGTAGGGGGTCAGTTGTCGCCGCATTACCAGGGTTTGCCAGCCCAGCCAGCCCAGCAAAATCACGCTGGCGGTTTGCCCCAGCAAGATGCCGCCCGTAATGCGCCCCCCCTGCACCCACAGCACCAGCGCATAGAAAAAGATAACTCCACTCCAGATGAAGTCGTTTTTGCGGTGAATTTCAGGGAAAAAGAACGCCGAGATATACAGGACAAATCCGGCAAATCCGACGAAAACAGCGAGAACTTGGGCAAGCATCCATTTCCTCCCAGTGAGGACGATACTCCCATTTTGCTTGAGATTCTGCCGATTCATCAGCGGATTCTCAAATCGTGACCGAGTAAAGTTCTCAGAGTCCATTCCAACTATTTTTTTGAAACGCCCGCTCAGCGGGGTATTTGTTTAGCGTTTTTTAGCGTCTGAAACCCAATAAATTCGTAAATCTTGGGTGTTCAAAGGGGCAAAATTGGCTCAAATTGCCCACCTCTAATTTTAAAAGCCTTGAATATCAAGGCTTTTACACGCTAAACAAGTACCAGCGGGCGTTTCAAAAAAATAGTTGGTTCTGGTTTCCGTAGAAATGGGAAAAGCCAGTCGAAGGGGGGATGAGAGTGTTACTATCGATTCCGTTCTGTCCGCAAGTCATGCAGTTCACGGCGAAAAATCTATGTTGAAAGCTGTGGGTTTGCCCTCACCCTAAATTCCTCTCCCATCGGGCTACCGTGTATACACAAGTCCCCTTTACACTATTTGAATCAGATTTAGGGCGCAGTCAATGCTAGAAAATCCTATCCTCATTCATGCTCAACGCTTTAAGGGAGCCGCCTTTGGGGATAAACGGCTCCAAAAAAGGGGGCTGCATTATATGAGGCAATTTGTGAACATCAGTCCGTCAACATTC
>Ga0081526_100016_pt1 | contig 151477 bp, 122 predicted proteins | sample HotLakmasection2_FD_70991 | JGI IMG/M metagenome (GOLD analysis project Ga0081526, IMG submission 70991) | Hypersaline microbial mat communities from Hot Lake, Washington, USA - Section #2 (SPADES assembly) (version 2) | ecosystem: Environmental > Aquatic > Non-marine Saline and Alkaline >... | reverse complement strand
CGAGGGGCTCAAATCCCAGCAGTCCCAGCGCTTCAGGGGCTATCTGAACCAGCATCGTAGCCGGATTGTTAATTACAGCTACTATCAGCATGAAGGCTTGCCGATTGGCTCAGGTCCTGTTGAATCGTTCATCAAGCAGATTGACGGCAGGGTGCAGGTGACAGGTGCTCAGTGGAAGCCACAGAATGTGCCTCAGATGCTGGCGTTACGCTGTGCATATTTGAACAACCAACTGGGCCTTCATTCTCTCGCTAGCGGATGACGTGCTCCCAGTCTTAATCTGGGTATTAGTGCGGCAGGCTTAACGAAACTCAAAGCTAATCAAGGGATTGTGTTTCAGGGAGTTATACCAATTGGGGACGGTTTTAAGTTACAAGAAGAAGATTTAGCCCGTTTTGGTTATTCTCCAACCGAGCATCCAGCAATAATCAAACCCTACGTGATTGGCATGGATATCGTCCGAGTACCAAAGAAAAAATGGATTATTGATCTGTTTGGGTTTGATGAATCTCAGGTAGCTAGAAGTTTCCCTCAAATATATCAACATATTTATGAAACCGTTCGTCCAGTAAGATTGCAAAATCGAGAGCCTTCTCGTAAGAAGAATTGGTGGCTGTTCGCCCGCTCTAACGAAGAATTAAGAGCAGCCATTAAGCCCCTTAATAAGTTTATTGCTACGCCAGATACCTCCAAATTTAAACCTTTCACCCTTCTTGATGCTCGAACCTTACCGGATGCTCAGGTTTACTGTATTGCGAGTGAAGATGCTTGGATTCTTGGCATCTTAGAATCATTGATCCATCAAACTTGGCTTAAGAAAATTGCCCCACGTATGGGTAAGGGGAATGATTTGAGGTGGAAACCAGCCGTCGTTTTTGACTTATTTCCCTTTCCAGATCCCAACCCAGAACAAAAGGAGAAAATTCGGGAATTGGGCGATCGCCTGGATGCCCATCGCAAAAAAGTACAAGCCGATCATCCAGACATCACCATTACTGGGATGTATAACCTCCTCGAAAAGCTCCGAGCAGGGGAACCCTTCACCGACAAAGACCGCGAATACAACGATCGCGCCCTCGTTGCCACCCTCAAACAAATCCACGATGAACTAGACATCGCCGTATTGGAAGCGTATGGCTGGGAGGATTTGAAGGATGAAGGAGAAAGGGTAAAGGATGAAGTGGATGAGATTATTTTGGAGCGGTTGGTGGCGCTGAATGCGGAACGTGCTGAAGAAGAGCGCAATGGGTTGATCCGCTGGCTGCGTCCCGACTACCAGGCACCCAAGCAAGCCCCCGCCACCCAACAAGTTTTGGAAGGGATGCCAGAAACCGAAGCCGAAGTCATTGCCCCCGTTGAGCAGCAAAAACTTCCTGCCAGCCTCGCTGAGCAGTTCACCGCCATTCGCAACCTCCTCCGCACCCAGGGCGGCGAGTGGAGCGTCGAGCAAGTCGCAGCCCAATTCAAAAACGCCAGCCGCAAAAAGAAAGCCATCCGCGAATGCCTGGATCTGATGGTGAGCCTGAATATCCTTGCCGTTCACACCGAAACCGAAGACAGCAGCCCCCGCTGGTACAGCGCCGAACTCCAGCAAGCAAGCTGATGCCAATCAAAGCCAAGGTTGCGGCGGCAGGTATCTTGCGGCAGCCTACAGAAGATTGTCTCCATCCGATAGCCGTTCGACGAAGGTTTGATGTGCCGAAGTGGCTAACCCTGCTTGTAAAACGGTGATCACAGTTTGCATATCTCCCAGTTTCATCGCCTGGGCATCGAGCCACAGCCCTGGGAAAAAGCGGCTTTTTAGAAGTCCCGTTGCATCCGCTTCCAGGGCAACATACTCACCCGCTTCGAGATAAAACCAGTCAATCTTTTCATCAAAAACCTGCCACACCAGATATTCCTGGACTCCGGCGCGGCGATAGGCACGGAGTTTGTCTCCCAGGTCAATGGTGGCGGTGCTGGCGGCAATCTCGGCGATAAACTCCGGTGCCCCTGCAATGTATCCATCCTTATCGATGGTAGATTGCCCGCCAACGGTTTCATCCAGCCGCAAAACGGCATCGGGTTGCGGCTCATTGTCGCGATCCAGGCGCACTGTGGGGTTGTCGCCCAGCCGTACGCCTGGCGTCATGGCTTTGTAGATGCCGAGCCAGGTAATGATGTCGGCATGGGGTTCGGCATGAGGCTCAAACCGCAGCGGCGATGCTATGTACACAATTCCTTCAATCAGTTCTGCCTGTTTGACATCGGGCATCGCCCCATAGCGATGCTCAAATTCCACCTGGGAGAGGCGATCGCCATTCTCCAAAGGCGGCACTGCCAGTTTCCGAGAGCGGGGAAAAAACGTCACCATGACCAAAGGGCGATCGCCCGAGAGAAGACAGAACTGCCCCGATCATACCTGTTCGTGCACCCATGCTCTGACGGCTCGGCGCAGGGCAAGCCGCCCCTGCTGGCGGTGCGCTTCGATGAGCTGAGGCAAGTCCTGGATAGCGAGTTGGGGAAACACGAGGCTTTGGGGAGACGTTGTGTAGCCATCTCCGGTGAGGAGGTGGATGCGGAGTTCTCCGTTGTCATAGCACCAGAGTTCAGGAACACCGAGACGGGCATAGATGGGAAAGCGATCGAGGGATTTGCTGGTAATGTCGATTTCTAGCGCCAGATCCGGCGGCGGGTCGTGGTTGAGGTCAAAATCAAGCCTGCCCCGCACCAGCGCTTCATTCTGGAAATAGAAGCAGTTGTCGGGTTCTAGCCCCGCTTGCTTGATCTCCCGTCGCCAGGTTGTAGAGCCATAGCTTTCATAATCCAGGTTGAGTGCTTCCGCCATATCTTTGACGGCATCGCCGATGGTTTCTTTGAAATATTCGTGTTCGGGTAAGGGCGTCATAATCTCCAAAGTGCCTCGGTCGTAGGCGATGCGGGCGGCGCGTTGGTTGCCCAGGTCTTTGAGCAAGTTCTCAAACTGCTCCCAGCTAATGTTGTGGAGGACGACGCGATCGGCTCGGTTGAGGGTGATGGACATGGGAACTCCTGGCTTTAGATGCGAGGCGTGGAGATTTTGGAGACATCCTGGATGAAGCGGGCGATGCGTTTTGGAAGGGCGATCGCATCCTACAAAAGATTTCAGATACCTGCTATGCAAAGCATAATCGAGGCATGGCTGATTGAGGGTAGGAGTTTTTTGTCTGGAGCCACGCTCCGTGCGGCTCCAAACAAAAATTCATACCTGGATTAAGCACCGCTGTATTTTGAAGGAATTCCGATGGGTGACTCAAAAACTGGCGATAATTTTAGATAGACCGCAACATCTTGCGCTGAACTATGACCCCGATTACGGTCAACCTACAACCCACCTTTGAGTTGGATGACGAGCGTTTCTATGAGCTGTGTCGGAATAATCCCGACCTTAAATTTGAGCGGACGGCAGAGGGAGAGTTAATTATCATGTCTCCGGTTGGTGGTGAAGGGGGCAAACGAGAAGCCGATTTGATCACCGATTTGAACAACTGGAATCGGGAAGCCAACCTGGGCATTGTGTTCAGCTCGTCCGCCGGATTCAAGCTGCCCAATGGTGCCAACCGATCGCCCGATGTCGCCTGGGTCAGTCAGTCGCGCTGGGATGCCCTGACCCCTGCCCAGCGTCGCCGTTTTCCGCCGATCGCCCCCGACTTCCTCATCAAACTCCGCTCCGAGTCGGATGACCTCGAACCCCTGCGCCAAATTTTGTGACGGGTGGTAGCTTGCAGCAGCGCTTTAGCAAAAGAAACCCCATTTTGGGGGAAGTGGGTGCGTCGGCGACGCACCCACTTCCCCCAAAATGGGGTTTTAATTTCTTGGAACACTCTTACGCAATCCCTGGAACAGCCATGTAGACTGAACTATGATTTTTTCTTTGGCGCAGGGGTGAGCCTGCGTGGAGCCTATGAAGCGTTGGGGGAAGGTTTGGGGGCGATCGCTCCAGCTACTCTGCATCTTGCTGGGATTGTTGGGGGCGTTGGGGTTAACCCCGGTGTATGGGCAGGTGGAAGCGGTAGACCCGGCACCGGAGGGAAATTTGGTCGATGGCTTTGCCGTTGATCTAGATGGGGAAATCCTGTTCTATGTGCGGGATGGCGTTTCGGGGGTGGTGTCAGCGCAAGAGCGGGCGGCGATCATCACCGAGCGGCTCAAGGAAATTGCCAACGATCCGGAGATTGCACCAGAGGATGTGCGGGTCGAAGAGCGAGACGAGGATGCGATCGTCTGGGCAGGGGAAACGGTGCTGTTTACCGTGCAACCCGCCGATACCTTGCGGTTTGATCAGACCGTCCCGGAAGCGGCAGAGCTTGCCGCCAGCATCATCCGAGAGGCAGTGGTGGAGTATCGCGAAGCCCGCAGTGTGGAACGTCTGGTGCAGGGTGTCATTTATGTTGTCCTCAGTACCCTGGCGCTGATTATTTTTTTGCGGGTGGTACAGCGGGCGGTTGCCCATGTCATCAACTGGATCATTGCCATCAGCCAGCGAGGTTTTCTCGGGTTGCATTTACCCCGAATGCAACTGCTGAGTTCCACTGCCATGGGCTATCTTTTGCGGAGCCTGGCACGGTTGCTCCAACTGATTCTGGTTCTGTTTGCCTTCTACCTGTACTTGCCCTTTGTGCTGAGCCAGTTTCCGTTTACAAAGGCGGTGGGCGATCGCCTCTTTGGCGAAGTGCTGGTCACCCTGCAAGCCATTGCCACCAACGTTGCAGCCTACCTGCCCAACCTGGTCATCCTGTTTGTCATCGGCTACATTACCGCCTCGGTGCTGGGCTTAGCCAAACTGATCATCCGCGAACTGGGGCGGGACGACAGCTATCCCTGGTTTTACGAAGAATGGATTGGTCCGACTACCCGCCTGGCAACCTTCTTCATCATTGCCTTTGCGCTAATTATGGCAAGTCCCTACCTGCCAGGGTTTGGGTCACCCAGCTTCCAGGGGATTTCGATTTTCATTGGGGCGCTGTTTACCCTGGGGTCTTCGACCGCTGTGGCAAATGCGATCGCCGGACTGATCCTGATCTACACCCGTGCCTTCCGAGTGGGCGATGTGATTCGGGTCAACGGCATCCTGGGCATTGTGGACGAAAAATCCCTGTTCGTCACCCGGATGCATACCTTCAAGCAGGAGGTGATCACCATCCCCAACTCCAGCCTGCTCAATAACGAGGTCACAAACCTCAGCGTCATTTCGCGAGAAACCAAGCAGGGGTTAGTGCTTTATACCACCGTTACCCTGGGCTACGACGTGCCCTGGCGCAAGGTACATCAGACCTTGATTGAAGCGGCGATCGCCACCGAGCATATCCTCAAAGACCCCAGCCCCTTTGTCCTGCAAACCAGCCTCAACGACTACAACGTCAGCTACGAACTCAACGCCTCAACCCGCACTCCCGATCAGATTCCCCTGATCTACGACGAACTGCACCAAAATATCCAGGATTTTTGCAATGCGGCAGATATCGAAATTCTGTCGCCTGCCTTCTCGGCACTGCGGGACGGCAACCACTCCACCATTCCAGCAAATTATCTCCCCGAAGATTACGAATCCTCCGGCTTCCAAATCCGCACCAAATAATACCCATCGGTCATGTTGATGAGAGCAAGCGCTGCCTGCTCTCTTCAACACCCCAAAGAATAAAAATGGCATTTTTAAGCAATCCTTCGAAACCCAAAACCAGATACTTTTTTGAGACGCCCGCGCAGTGGGCGTCTCAAAAAAGTATCTGGTTTTGGGTTTCAAAAGATTTGATGTAACCTCGCTTACCCTACGTCGCAGAAAGCGCGACAGACGTTTCCTTGCCAACGGTCATCACATCGATCTCCAGACCTTCCCATGCCACGATGCTATTGGGAAATTCCTTCGCCGTGTCTTCCTTCACCTGATCCATAAACTCATCGCTGTGGAGGGGATCATGGTGGAAAATGACCAGCTTTTTCACACCTGCTTCCTTCGCCGCCTTCACCGCTTCCTGCCAGGTGGAATGCCCCCAGCCAATCTTGCTCGACTTCTCGGAGTAGTATTCCTCGTCAGTGTAGGTGGCGTCATAAATCATCAAATCGGCATTTCGTGCCAGCCACAGCACGTTTTCGTCGAACCGATCGGGCAGGTGCTCGGTGTCGGTGACATAGGCAACAGAGCGCCCCTGCCAGCTCACGCGATAGCCCACCGCTTCGCCGGGATGGTTCAGCAATGCATTTTCGACCTTTACCCCTGCGCCAACCTCGACCGCCTCACCCACCGCCAGATCATAAAAGGTCAGGTCGGCTCCCATGATTTGTAGCGGCACCGGAAAATTGGGGTGCAACATCTGGTCGTTGAGCCGTTGCTCAATGGTTGAGCCGTTTGGGGCGACGGCTCCATAAATCTTGAAGGTGTTGCCGGGAACAAACGCAGGGACAAAGAAGGGAAAGCCCTGGATGTGATCCCAATGGGAGTGGGTGAAGAACATGGAGGCGTTGATGGGCATCTCTCGCAGTAGCGATTGTCCCAGGACGCGTAGCCCCGTGCCCCCATCAAAAATGAGCAGGTGTCCGTTCACTCGCATCGTAATGCAGGATGTGTTTCCCCCGTAGCGAACGGTTTCTGCACCAGGACAGGCGATGCTGCCTCGTACACCCCAGAATCGAACCTTAAACTGGCTTTCCATACTAGACACGGATGTTCTCTGTGGGATTCTAATGGATTCCTTGTGACGCTTTTATTGCAACCCTTAAGGGACGATTAGTCAGGTTAGTGGCACAACTCAACCCATTGGGTAGAACGGGTGAGTTATGGTTTCAGCCGAGAGAGCCGCTTTGGAAAAGGGCACAATATCGAGTGGTGTTAGCACATACTCAACGGGGGCTTAGAGTAGGGCTTAACATCTGCTATGGGCATGAAGAGTGAAGCGATCGCCCCATCACATTCCTCTTCAAATTCAAAACTATCCTCTGCGGTGAACCTCATGTCTATCTCACATGTCTATCTCAATTTAGAGGGAACAGGAGGGAACATGAGAGGGCATATACCTCAGATTACCCATGAATCAGAAACACCCTCTAAGTAAAACCTCTAGGTAGAGCTTCCAGGTAAAATCTCGAAGCAAAATCTCGAAGCAAATTTCGAAGCAAAATAGGCTAGACATTCCCCATTCTAATTGGGTTGCCCGCAGATGCCCCTTTCCTTGTTAAAAGTTTGCGCAAACGTTGCATTTACTTGCTAATACTGAGAGACAGGTCGGAAGCACCAAAAAAGCAACAACTTGGCTGTTTGGTTGGTAGAGAGGAGGTTGATGCAACTTGTCTACCACTCTAGCTTTAGATCCCGCAAACTTGCCAACCCCAATGCACAAGTTAAGTTGTATTGCAAAGGTGTCAGAGTTATGAAGTTTTGACGAATTGCCTGCACATCGGTTTCCAGCGTATTCATCCACTGCAATTCTTCGGGGTCGAACGAGGCGGCTCCAACCGTCGCGAATTCTAAAGGCGGTTGGGGGATGTCCTCCAGCAGTTCGCCCGCCAGCCAGTAGTAGGTTTTGCCACGGGGGTCGGTGCGCTTTTCGAAGCTGTCGATGTAGCGGCGCAAGCCCTGACGGGTGACTTTGACCCCAGCCAGATCCGCAGTGGGCACAGCGGGAATGTTGACGTTGAGCAGCATGGCGCGGGGCAGGGGATGGCGATCGAGGTGGGCGACGAGCGATCGCGCAAAGTCTGCCGCTGGCTGAAACTCCTCACTGGCGTGGCTGGTGAGGCTAAAGGCGATGCCCCCAATGCCTTCGATCGCCCCTTCCATTGCCGCCGACACTGTCCCCGAATACAGTACATCTGTTCCCAGATTAGCACCATGATTAATGCCCGACAACACCAGTTCCGGGGGCTGCTCCAGCAAAGCTCCCAGTGCCAGCTTGACGCAATCGGAGGGCGTACCCGAACAAGCCCAGGCTTTGACTTCTGGCGCAAAGATGGCATCCATACTCTCGGCACGGATGGGCTTGTGCAGGGTAAGCCCATGCCCGGTCGCCGATCGCTCCCGGTCGGGGCAGACTACGGTGATGTCATGCCCCGCTGCCGCCAGGGTGTTGGCAAGGGTGCGCACCCCTTTAGAAAAAATGCCGTCGTCGTTGCTGATCAGTAGTCTCATGGTTTTGAAATTGTGAAGGGAGAGAGAAGCGACTGGGGATTTGAGCGAGGGGGGCGATCGCCTACCCCATTCGACAGTCTAGTTGGTTTTGAATTTTGAATTTTGAGTTTTGTAGCTTGCTAAGGATCACGTACGAAATAAAACCCGGAATTTTTGATGAGAAGCGCGGCAATGCCGCGCTTCTCATCAAAAATTCCGGGTTTTATTTTATTTTCAATCCTTAGACGCAAAATTCAAAACTCAAAACTTAAACCCTACTCTCCTTCGCCATGAGCGCCCCCAACCTCGTACACTAATGATCGGGTTGATCCGATTGGGGCGATCGCCGCTCACCTGGAAAGGGGAAGCCCTGCGTAATCGTGCCTGTGTAGGATGTGTTAGGCGGAGCCGTAACGCATCACTGGCAGCGATTCGGTTGAGGGCATCATGATGCGTAACGCATCACTGGCAGGGATCTCGTTTGAGGGCGTGATGCGTTACGCTAGCGCTAACGCATCCTACGGGTTACGGGCGAGCCGTATTGTGATTCCCGATGGGAGACTGACCCGTTTGTTATTGGAGCATTTTTTGGAGTTGTCATGAGTACCCCCGTCCAGTCCACCGATCTGGAAGCGCAGTTGAACACCCTGCGGCAAGAGGCTCAGGAGGCGATCGCCAGCACCGACAGCCTGGACGCATTGGAGCAACTCCGCATCAAATATTTGGGCAAAAAAGGTAGCCTGTCCCAGGTTTTGGGTGGGATGGGCAAGCTCAGTGCCGACCAGCGCCCCAAAATTGGCGCATTGGCAAATGAGGTGAAGGAAGCGGTACAGGGCGATCTGGAAGCCCGCCGGACGGCATTGCAAAATGCCGCCATCAACGCCCGCCTTGAGTCGGAAACTCTGGATGTGACGATGCCCGGTGTCTTCCGTCCCCAGGGGCAGGGGCATCCCCTCACCGAGACGATGAACCAGATGATCGACATTTTCGTGGGACTGGGCTACACCGTCGCCACAGGACCGGAGATGGAGACGGACTACTACAACTTCGAGGCGCTCAACTTCCAGCCCGACCACCCCGCCCGCGACATGCAGGACACGCTATTCCTGCCCAACGGCAACCTGCTACGGACGCACACCTCCTCCGTGCAGATCCGCTACATGGAAGAGAACGACCCGCCCATCCGGATTGTGTCGCCGGGGCGCTGCTACCGTCGCGACACGGTAGATGCCACCCACTCCGCCGTGTTCCACCAACTCGAAATTCTGGCAGTGGATGAGGGGCTGACCTTCACCGACCTGCGCGGCACGCTCAAGGTCTTCCTGGAAGCCATGTTCGGCGATATCGAAATCCGCCTGCGCCCCAGCTACTTCCCGTTCACGGAACCCTCTGCCGAGGTGGATGTGCGCTGGAAGGGTCGCTGGCTGGAGGTGATGGGCTGCGGCATGGTCGATCCCAATGTGCTGAAGTCGGTGGGCTATGATCCCGAGGTCTACACCGGGTTTGCCGCTGGCTTAGGGGTTGAGCGGATTGCCATGGTGCTGCACCAGATTGATGATATTCGCCGCCTGTATGCCAGCGATTTGCGCTTCCTGCGGCAGTTCTAAGCGACATACCCACAGATGCAGGCAACAGCGGTTGGACACAAGCCGCCTGTCATGCCCATGAACATGGGCATCCATACAAAGCCTATCGGTTCATCCATTAATGCTTCCTGAATTCCCGCCTTCGCGGAAATGACGGAGTTTGTTCTTTCCAGAAATATCTTCAACAAGGGGGCGATCGCCCCCTTTGTGCTTTCTGTTCATTAAGCAGGTTCGGTTCAACTTCTTGTTGTGATAACACGCTATGCCGTTACAGGGAATATTGGATGAGCGATCGCCACCACTTTCCGCAAAGTTCCTGCCTCCTAAAACGCGTGTTTCTCGAAGATAGAACTGATAGATAGGATTGCATAATTTCAATACTTTTGAATTGGTTTATCAAAAGGGTTGGTTAGAATCTAGCTTTTTAGTTAAGACGTAAAAAAATGCTTTTTAGGTTACAGTTTCGCTGAGAGAGAAGCATTAGGCTCAATCACTGACTCGTCTTTGAGCTGTAGTGAAATTCATTTTTTCATGAGGTTTTTGTATGAAGATTAGTGCGCGGAATACATTTAAAGGAACCGTGAAATCGGTTACAGAAGGAGCAGTGAACTCCGAGATTGTGATTGAGATTGCACCGGGTATTGAGATGACTTCTATCATCACCAGAGCTTCGGCTGAGCGTTTAGGACTAGCGGTGGGTAGCGAAGCCTATGCGGTTGTTAAAGCTTCGGATGTGATGACGGCGGTTGATTAATTGATGGCAATCAATTGGCGCTAGTGTAGGGTGCTGTTGGGGTAAGCTGTAATGCTTCATTCTTGGGAATTTGATGCGTTACGCTGGCGCTAACGCATCCTACCAGAGTAACTGCTTAGCCCAGCAGCAAACTTCATTTTTATAAAGCGAATCGAAAATAAAATCCATTTTTATGAAAGAAGGTGTGGCATTGCTACACCTTCCTTCATAAAAATGGATTTTATTTTCCTGGAGCATTAAAAAACAACTAAAGAGATGTCTCGTCTTCTTTGGAGAAGCCCGTTATAATTCGGCAATCTCAATATGTCCACTGGGTTAGGGAAGGAAGTTGTTATGGCTCGCTCCAACGGTAAAAGCAGCTTTTGGTCCGATTTTCGCGACTTTATTACGAAGGGCAATGTTATCGATTTGGCGATCGCCGTCGTTCTGGGCGGAGCGTTTGGCAAGATTATCGAGTCGCTTGTAGCAGATATCATTACCCCAGCCATTCTCACGCCCGCCCTGCAAGCTGCCAATGTTGACGACATCGAAAACCTGGTTATTCCTGGAACCGCCATTCATTATGGTTTGTTTCTATCAGCTATTATCAACTTTCTGGTAATTGCATTTGCGCTCTTTTTGGTCATTCGGGCTTATAAGAATGCAGAGAAAAAATTGCATCGCCAACAGGCACTAGAAGAACCTGCTGCTCCCGATCCAGTTGCCATCCAGCAACAAACCGCCGATGCGCTCAACCGTTTAACGGATGCCCTCGAAGCCCGCCGATTGTAGGAAAAGCGCTGGGTACATCTCCGTTTTGCAAGTGCGGCGGGCTAAGCCCGCCGCACTTGCAAAACGGAGACTTTAATTTGCAAAAGGAGAGAATCAACGTTTACGAGCAACGATGTTAAAAAGGTGCCAGTGTTTCTCTTCGCCTAAGGCGGTTTTGCCGGGGTGTTCTTCTTCGTCTATCTGCTCAATTTCGAAGGGGGCGAGGAGAGTTTCGACTTCGGTGCGGGTGTGGCAGGTGATGTCGTCGAAAGTTGCCCAGGAGTCGCGATCGCCAAATAATTGCCCACAGAATCGCCCCCCCGAACGCAGTGCCAGCACCATTTCTTCCCACAGATCGGCGAAGTGGTCGGCGGGGCAAAAGGGGAGGCAAAAGCTAGCGTTGATCAAGTCCACATTGGGTGGCAGGGTGAGGGCTTCGAAGCGCTGGACGCGGGTTTCCAGGTGGCTGCGGTCGAGGTCAGAGCGTTGGCGGAGAAGGGCGATCGCCTCTTCGTTCCCATCGATCGCCAGCACGCGCCACTTGCGCCGCAGAAGTTCCACCGTGTCGCGCCCATCGCCACAACCCATGTCTACCGCAAAGCCCACCGTGGAGCGATTAGTGGGGTGGGGTTCTGCACCAAAGCGATCGAGCGCAAACAGCAGCGTATCCCTGGGCGGACGCCCCTCCACCGCCTGGTAGTAGGTTGACCAGCGGTGCTCAAAGGTGCGGGGAGCATCGGTTGGGGCGTTTGTTTGAGATCCCTGCCAGCGATTGAGAAAGTCAGACATAGATAGTACCAACCCTTGCCTTCAGGCATTGCGTCGCCAGCGACATTCTAAAGGGCACTCGCGGATAAACGCAGTGCCCCATTTAGCGATTTTTGAATGAAGTTAGGTCGCGGGATTAAGTCGCCATTGGTGCATAGACATGGCAATCTTTGGGGCAAACGCGATCGCACGCCTGACAGCCAATGCACTTCGAGGCATCGACCACATTCATCACCTTACGTTCGATTTCGTCCTCATCCTCATCTTCATCGACCACTTCCCCCTCGTCATTCAGGGCAATGAGCGCCATCACGCCGCGCCCACACACCTTGAAGCAACGCCCACACCCCAAACACTTCGACCAGTTAATTTCTTGTAGGAATTGGGGAACCCAGGTATTGCCTCCAAAGGTTAAACCTGTCACGTAACTCATGGTGTTTGTCTCCTCTCAAATGAATGGGGGTATCTGGATTGGCTAGAGATACCCCCCTGGTTCAAGATATTAGTGAGAAAACATGAGCGTTAAATAAGGAATCATTAGTTTGCCAACATTGGAAAATCTGCCTTCAAAAGCTCTAACCAATTGGCAATTCGCTCGTCGGTTTTCTCACTCTCATTTACTTCGTCTAATGGCAGACCGACAAATTTACCCTCTCGAATTGAAGTGGAATGTTCGAAGGAGTAATCATCAGCTGACACTGCGCCTACTAATTTGGCACCGACAGCTTTGAACTGGTCATATAACGTGCCTAATGCCCCCACAAAATGTTTACTGTGACCTTCACAATCTCCGGGTCCAAAAATGGCGATCGTCTTTCCAGAAAAGTCTGGTTTATCGACCTCTATATCAAACAGAGGTTCACGCCAGGCATTCTGAACTTCGCCCGCTCCCCAGGTGGAGCAACCAAGAATTAGATAGTCGTACTTCAACAAATCATCCACATCGTCAAAGTCGTCTTCCATGTTGTACAAATCACAGAGATCTTCGCCAATGCTTTCCTGTATTTTTTCAGCAAGTTCTTCTGTTACACCCGAGGTGCTGCCATAGAAAAGTCCGATCTTAGTCATTGTGGGGCTCCTTTAATGAGAAGGTTTAGGCATGCCTGTGGGTGTAACCAGCAGCAGCCTTATGGATGAAACGCTACAAATTTCCTACTAAACATTCGTGCTAAACAAGATAGGCTTCCATGTGGGTTTTGATCGTGCAATCGGAGCGTGGATAAGCCGTACATAGCAGTACAAAACCTTTGGCAATTTGCTCATCATCCAGGAAGGATTGATCTTCTTGATCGACCTCACCCTCGACGATTTTGCCGACGCAGGATGAGCAAGCTCCAGACTTACAGGAGAAGGGTAATTCCAGCCCTTGTTCTTCTGCCGCGTCGATGATGTAGGTGTCATCTTCGACGGGAATTGTGATGTCGATATTGCGCTTTTTGTTGATTAAATGAACCTGGAATGTGGTCATATCGAAAACTCCTCTCTGTAGAACAGGATGGTAGAACAGGATGGTGGAACAGGATGGTTTTTAGAAACAGGTAGACTCTGCTACCGTGCGATCGCAATCAACAACCATTGAGAAACTTGAAAAACTTGAGAAATTTGAAAACCTTTAGCAGCTAGCTACAGGGCACGGCAGTAGGCGTGCAATCACCCGCATCGAAGGACTTACCACAGCTGCAGGTCTGGGTCGCGTTGGGGTTCACAAACTTGAAGCCACTTTCGAGCAAGCCGTCGATGTAGTCCACGGTGATGCCGTCGAGCAGAGGCGCACTCAGGGGATCAACAAAAATCTTGAGCGGACCCGACTGGCTAATTTCATCATTCGCCTTGGGCGCATTGGCAATTTTGATGTCGTACTCATAGCCATTGCAGCCCCCGGTTTTGACCGCTATGCGGATGCCGCGATCGCCCTCGCCCTCTGAAATCGAGCGGAGAAAGTTGAAGAGGTGACGTTCGGCACTGGGGGTAAGGGTGACAGTCATGGGAGGCTCCTTGGAGTGTGTAGAAGGGTGGATGGTTTTGGGTGACGCGCCAGGAGGCGATCGCCAGTCCGAGCATCATCAACAGAAACCAGGGCATAGAACAGCCGTTGAATTCAACGGGATGAAATCGTGCGGGTGGGGGTGGCGATCGCGGAGATCTGGGTGGAAAGGGACTGACGGGTGCGATCGCCGCAGACGGGGCAGTTGGGGTCGTGGTAGGGGCGTCGCTTGGCAAACTCCGCCCGCGCCAGATCCATCGTCAGCAGTTGCCCCATCAACGGTTCGCCGAGCTGGGTGAGCAGCTTGATGGCTTCCAGGGCGGCGAGGCAGGCGAGGGTTCCGGGGACGGCTCCCACCACCCCAAAGCCCCAGCGATCCCACTCTGGCTTTTCGGGGAAGAGGCAGGTGAGGCAGGGGGTCTGCCCTGGCACGATGGTCGTGAGGTAGGCTTCCATGCCATTCATCGCCGCTTCGATCATCGGCTTGCCGTGCCGCACGCACGCGGCATTCAGCAAGTCGCGCTCAGCAAAGTCGAAGGCGCAGTCGAGGGCGATGTCTGCCCGCTGCACCAAGGCGTCGATGTTGTCGGCGCTGACATACTCACACACCGCCTCAATCTCGATGTCGGGATTGAAGGCTTGCAGCGTCTCCTGCGCTTTGAACACGCGGGGCTTGCCCACCCAGTCATCGGTCATCAGGATTTGCCGATTCATGTCGTCGCGCTGCAAGTTGCCGCCCCGCACCAGGATCAGCTTGCCCACTCCGGCGGCTGCCAGGTAGAGCGCAGCGGTTCCGCCCAAGCCGCCCACACCCGTGACGAGGGCGGTGGTGGCTTTGAGTTGTTGCTGCGACTCGGCGGTGAAGCCGGGGAGCATCATCTGGCGGCGATAGCGCTCTTGTTCGGTCGGGGTGAGGGGTGGCATTGGAGTGGGTGGGAAAGGGTTAGGGATGGGGGAAAGGGTTAGGGATGGGGGAAAGGGTGAAGGATGAAGGGTAAAGGGTGAAGGGGAAAGGGGAAAGGGTGAAGGGTGAAGGGTGAAGGATGAAGGGTAAAGGGGAGTTATTCGATGGTGATGTCGGATGCCATGACGATGTTTTTGGGTTTTTGTTGGAAGACTTTGAACAGCTTTTGGTCTACGGAGGAGGAGGTGAGGAAGGTGCTGTAGGCGCGGCTGAGGGCGTTGCGGAGACCGACGAGGGTTTCGCTTTCGGTCGTCGTTTGGGCTTCGACTTCAGCCATCAAGGTCGAGAACTTGCGCAGGATATGGAGACGGTTGACGCTCACCACTTTGGGGTCGTAGGACAGGTCAAAGAACTCGAAGTATTCTTCAGCGTCACGCAGGCGATGAAATTGTTCCAGGGTGTGGGTCGTCATTGGCTTTTCTCCAGTTCTTTTAGTTGAGTTTTTAAGTCGCGAAGCTGACAGTAAATCTCGTGGGTTTTGGCGGCAGTTTCTAGTAGTTGATCCAGGTCTGCGGGTAACCCTTCGGCAATGTCATGGAGGTTCATTTTCATTTGCCCCGCTTTACTGTTGAGCTTTTTAATTCGCTGTTTTAGCTCGTCGATCGCCGAAGGGTTAGTGATAGCTTGTGTCATGGCAACGATGGAAATCAAAAGTCAAATAGCGTCACAGGAATGGATAGGAAGACCTCAAAAAAATGCTCCGTGCCCTCTGTGCCTCTGTGGTTCATTCCCATCCATCCCTACTGTGTTAAAGATCACAAATCTCAGGGTGGGCTTGAGCCAGGGCAATGCCTTTCTCAATCAGCTTTTCGCCTTCTGCGTTGAGCTTTTCGAAATTGTCGAAGCCGAAGCGGTGAGCATCCCGTAGGGTTTTGGAAACGAGGATGAGGCGACCCGAAAAGATCAGTGCCCAGCCAAATCCTTCGGAGTTGATGTCGAGAACGACCTGCGCCAGTTGTCCGGTTTGCATTTCGATGCGAACGGCGATCGCCCGATAAAAACTCAAAATTCGGCTCAAGGTCGCAATATCAACGGAACCTTCGAGGGAAATTTCTCGCCGTTCTTTTTTGGGAATGACATAGGGCTTGAGTAGTAAATCATCGCCCCAGTTGCGATAGGTTCCAAATACATCGTTGGCGCGAATTTGTTGGGCGATCGCTTGCAAAAAGGGTGATTCGGCTATGGCTAGGGTCAGGGTTTTAGCGGTGCTCATACGGTCACTTCCTCTTCGGTTTCGATGTAAGCATCTTCAAAACTAAGGGTAGTCTTTTGCCCCAATGCCTTGCGGAGCCAGGGGGGCGGGCTGCCCTGAAGGGTATGCATCAACTGACCCAAAATCGCTTCAATTTCTTCGTCTTCGGAGTGGGACTTCATCGGGGTGATTTTCTTGCCAATCAACCGCGCCGCCGCACTGCCGCCAATGTCTGCCACGTAAACAATGGTGCAATCCTTCAGAGCTTTAAGCTTAGAATCCAGCTTGTCTTCGTTACCGTCTTCCTTTAGATTGCCGCCAAAGGTCAGCGTTTCTGAGAAGGTGTACGCATCGGCAGTTAGCTCATACACATCCATTTTGCTAGCCGAGCCAAAGTGGGCGTTAATGTGAACCGAGTCCTTAGTTGCGAAGGCTATTTTCATGGGGAGTCTCCTTTTTCGGGAAAAGTGGAATAGGGGGAGGGGGAGGAGTTTTTAGTTTTTAGTTTTTAGTTAAAACTTCAAAACTCAAAATTCAAAACTTTCAACCACCTCCCTCCCGCCATTGATGAACCAACTCATGGGTTCTCTCTTCATCCGCTTCAAGCAACATGTTGCCAATCTCAAACAGTATTTCTAAGGTGCCGCGATAGCCGACGGTGCAGCGGTGACCATTGCCCAGTCGCTCTAAAACGGGGAAGCCGTGGCGGTAGAGGGGAATGCCGAGGCGGCGGGCAATGGGGCGAGCTTTGGAATTGGTGATCCACAGGTCGGCGGTGGCGGCTAGGTCTTCCAGGTCTTCTAAGTCGCCGATGTAAACTTGCTCGATGGGCAAATCCTTCAGTAGGGGCGAGGGGGCGGTGGTAACGGCTGCCTGGATTTCGGCTCCGGTGCTGTGCAGCCACCAGGCGACACTGTGGAGCAGGTCGGGTTCGAGGGCGATCGCCACTTTTTTGCGCCCGAAGAAGAAGTGGGTATCCAGCATGGCATCTTGCACCCGGCGACGCTGACGCAGGTACTTGGCGGGCACGGGCTGACCGCTGATTTGAGCCAGGGCGTAGAGAAATTCGTCTACGGCGGCTAGCCCGGTAAGTTGGGTGAAGGTGCGGCTGGGAGTGCCAAACCGTTCCGTCAAAATCGTTGCGGCTCCGGTCATGCTGCCGCCCATTGCCAGGGTGAGGGCAGAGCGACCCACAGCCTTGAGTTCTTCAACGGTGGTGCCGCCAGTGGCGGTGGTGGCGAAGTCGGCATCCTCCAAGTGCCCATCGAGGGAGGTAGAAATGTCGGGCACGGCGATCGCACGCAAGCCAAAAGCTTCCACCATCTCCTTCAGCTCCGCCACATCCCCAGGAGCAAAGGCAGCACTGGCCAGCAGGGTAATTTGTTGAGGGTCGATTTCACCGAATTCAGGGATGGTCTGCACCAGGCTTTCCACCGCAGCGGCAAAGCCGTCTTCTAAACTGCCCTTGTAATCGGGGGTAGAGGCAAACACAATAGGCACCGTGACTTCAGGATGCGCCTGGTGGAAGTCGCGCAGAATGGCCTGCATGTCGTCGCCTCGGGTTTCCGTTAGACCCGTAGTCAACAGACCCACCAGTTCCGGCTGGGAGTTTTCAATCACCGTCAGCAAGCCGCCGTGGACGTTGTCATCGCCTCCCAGCACCGTGCTAACTTCGCTCATGGCTGTAGTCGCCAGGGGAATCGCCTCCTGAAAGTGGTTTACCAGCAGCACCTTGGCAAAGGCTGTACAGCCCTGGGAGCCATGGAACAGCGGCATCGCCCCTTGAATTCCGAGGAATGCTAGCGCCGCACCGAGGGGTTGGCTTTGTTTGAGGGGGTTAACGGTAACGGCCTTGCGGCGAGCGATGACTTTGGTGGTGGCCCTCACCCCGCCTCCGGCACCCCTCTCCCTGAGGGGGAGGGGCTGGGGGTGAGAGGTTTCCCACGGTGCTTCCCTTCTCACCTCCGCCCACACTGGACTGTGCAGAGTTTCATCCAGTTCCTTAGCCATTTCTAGCAGGCCGCCGTAGCCAGAGTAGGGGTTGTGGCGCTCCTGGTTAATGTGCAGGAAGGGAATGCGGGCTTTGAGGGCGGTGTACTGGTTGCGCCCCCCGGCGATCAGCATGTCGGCGTTGGTTTTTTCAATCACCTTCAGCAGTTCGGCGGCACCGCCTTTTTCGAGCATGATCCCCTCTTGACCGAGGAGTTCTTTAATGCGAGCTTTATCGGCTTCGGTGCTTTTTTTGCTGCTGGTAGCAACGACGGTAATGCCTAAATCTTGGGCGGCAGAGATGATCGACCAGCTCTTGACCCCGCCGGTATACAGGACAACTCGCTTGCCCTGAAGTCGTTCTCGGTAGGGGGTAAGTTGTTGATTGAGCTGGGCGGTTTCTTCGGCAATCACCGCCTCAACCCGAGCCTGCATAGTGGCGTCGCCCAGTTTAGCGGCGATCGCCCGCAGGCAGTGGTTCATATCCGCCACGCCATAGAACGACTCTTCGATATAGGGAATGCCGTAGCGCTCCTCCATGGTGTGAGCCAGGTTAATCAGCGCCTTAGAACAGATCATCACATTCAGCTTGGCGCGGTGGGCGTAGGCTACCTCCTGGTAGCGGGCATCGCCGGTAATTTTAGACAGCACCCGAATGCCCACCTTCTCAAACAGCGGCAACACCCCCCACAGTTCCCCAGCAATGTTGTACTCGCCAATTAAGTTAATGTCGTAGGGGGTGGTGGTTTCCGGCTCTGCCGTACCAATCACATACTCCAGTAGCGCTTCTCCCGCTAAACGGTTACCCAGGTTTTTGCTGCCCACAAAGCCGGGGGATTGAATCGGCACCACTGGCAAACCCAGCTTTTCCGTCGCTGCCTTGCACACGGCATCCAAATCATCCCCAATTAAAGCGGTCACACAGGTGGAATAGACAAACACAGCGGCGGGGTTATAGCGGGCTTGCACATCGTGAATCGCTGTGTAGAGCTTTTTCTCACCGCCAAAAATAATGTCGTTCTCACTTAGATCAGTGGTAAACCCAGTTTTGTATAGGGTATCGCCCGATGACAGGCTCCCCCGTACCCCCCAGGAATTGCCCGCGCAGGCAATGGGACCATGCACCAGGTGAGCCACATCGGTAATCGGCACCAGGGCAATGCTAGCTCCATCAAAGGCACACCCACCCTGGGCTGCCCCCGGCTTAGCCTGCTGCTGGCACACCTTGTTGTGACCCTTGCCATTTTTTTCATGGTTATGCTCGCAACCCGGCTGGGTTAGGAGTTCGTTCATTTTGGCTTTGGTGGTGGACATGGTGGGGTGGTGGAGTTTCTAGTTTTGAGTTTTGAGTTTTGAGTTTTAAGTTTTGAGTTTTGAGTTTTGAGTTTTAAGGAGTTGAGATAATACGAACTCAAAACTCAAAACTCAAAATCTTCTTCACAAAATCTTCTTCAACAGATGTATCGGGTTACGTCTTCACCGCAAACATCGGTCAGGTAAGCGAGAGAGCGAAAGCGAAGTCCCACCAACTCGTCGTAGACCGGGTTGAGTTTGCACAGGGCAGGAATGTGAAAGGTACGACCCAAAAGGGTGATATCGCGCTCAAAAGGGCAGCAGCAGGGGATGAGGCGGCAAACCAGGTGGGCAAAGCGGCGATCCGTCACCTCTATCTGGTCAATCCAGCGGCGCAGGGGAGCAAGTGGGCCAATGCCAGGTGGATGAGATGGGGCGATCGGGTGGTCGTGGGTGTGGGTAAGGGTGGCCATGGGAGGATCTCGGTGGGTGAGGACGATGACTAGGACTAACTTACGGATTGAGGGTTGAGGAGTAAGGGGAATGACACAATGCCCACCCTGGAGAAGGGATCAATCGTCTTCGTCAACGGGGAGGGGGTGATCTTCGGCGAGTTCTAGTTCGCGACCGAGACAACCAATCACCCGGTTATTCTCTAAAAAATGGACTGAGTAGATGTAAGCCCGTTGTAGGTAAGTGCCAATGCCAATCACATAACCGATGTCTCCAGGCTCAGCCAGCCTCGCGCCAACCTCTTCGCCGGGAAAGGTGCCATCGTTACGGAGCAGTTTGGTCACCCGAACTCGGTTATTCAAATCAAAGATCGGTGGAGAGTCAATTTCGATTTCATCAGAGAGCTTCATAGGAATGGAGAGTGGATGAGTGGGCGGGTGGGTGGGCAAGTGAATGAGTGGGCGGGTGGATGAGGGAAGCAGTTTTGATTGTTTAGTTTTGAATTTTTAGGTTTTGATTCGTCATGAATTCAACCCTCAAAATTCAAAATTCAAAATTCAAAATTCAAAACTTTCTTCCTACTCATCCCCCCATCAATGGCTCTAGCGAATCAGGTCGAAGGAGATATCCTTGCCAGCGACGCCAGTTTTCGCGTCAGCTTCTTCTAGGATGTTGTTCACAATCCAGGTGAGCTGGTTGAGAGCACCCTGGTAGCCCAGGGTGGCGTAGCGATGCATGTGGTGGCGATCGAAGATCGGATAACCAATGCGCAGCAGCGGGGTGCCGGTATCGCGGGAGAGGAACTTGCCGTAGGAGTTGCCAATCAGCAGATCTACGGGCTCGGTAAACATCAAAGAACGCAGATGCCACAGATCCTTGCCGCACCAGACGGTAGCGTCTTTGCCGTAGGGGCTGGCGGCGAGAATTTCGCGGGCTTCGGTCTCAAAGGCTTCGTTTAGGGTGCCAATTAAGACGTGAACGGGCTCAGCGCCGAGTTCCAACAGCACGTTGATCAGGGTGATCACGTGGTCGGGGTCACCATAGACAGCGACGCGCTTGCCGTGAATCCAAGCCTGGGAGTCGGTCATGGCATCGACAGCGCGACCCCGCTCCGCTTGCAGTTCCTTGGGAATGGGCTTGCCGGTAATAGCCGACAGGTTCATTAAGAACTCATCGGTGCCCCGAATGCCAAAGGGCCGGAAGTTATAGGTCTTTTGTCCCCCTTCCTTCGCCAGAAATTCCTGGGACTTGGGCGTGGTGTACTTCTGGAAGAAGAAGCTACCTTCGGCGTTGATGCTGTCGCCCGCATCCTCCAGGGTGGTGAGACCGTTGTACATTTCAAATTCGCCCGTATTAGGAGAATCGAAGGCATCGGAGTTATCCGACAGAATGGTGTAATCAATGCCAAAGAGATCCAGAATTCGCTTCAGTTCACGGGTGTTGCCCACGTAGGGGTCAAAGCCCAGGTTGAAGTTGTATTTGCCGTTGGTGGTTTCGGCTTTTTTGTCCTTGGTGAGGGTGGTCAAAATCCCCTTCAGCATGTTGTCGTAGCCCGTAATGTGGGAGCCTACGAAGCTGGGGGTGTGAGCACAGGGCACTGGAAAGTCGGCTGGAATGTTGCCATCATTTTTGGCGGTAGAAATGTAAGCGCCAATGTCATCCCCAATTACTTCAGCCATGCAGGTGGTGCAGAGGGCGATCATTTTGGGTTTGTAGATGGTGTAGGCATTTTCCAGACCAGCCTTGAGGTTGCTCAGCCCGCCAAATACCGCCGCATCTTCGGTCATCGAAGAGGAAACGGCCTGGAAGGGCTCCTTATAGTTCCGAGTTAGGTGGCTCCGGAAGTAAGCGACACAACCCTGGGAGCCATGGCTGTAGGGCAGGGTGCCTTCAAACCCGGCGGCCACAAACAAAGCGCCTAGCGGTTGGCAAGCTTTGGCGGGGTTAACGGTAAGGGCTTCACGGGCAAAGTTCTTTTCCCGATATTCCCAACTCTTCGTCCATTCGCTGACTTCAGCAATTTTTTCGTGGCTGTGGGCACCTTCAAACTGGCGCTTATAGGCAAAGAGATCCTGATACTCTTCGGTCTGGAATAGGTCAAAGTGGTCCTTAATTTTGCCGGGGTCTTCGGCTCCGCAGGGAGTCGGGATGGTGTTGTCGAGATTGTCAGTCATGATGTTCTCCTTTGGGGAGGGGAAGGGTGGGCGGGCGGGCGAGTGGATGAGTAGGGGAGAAAGTTTTGAGTGTTTAGTTTTGAATGTTTAGTTTTGAATGTTTAGTTTTGAATGTTTAGTTCTGGTTAACTAGCAGCCACTCAAAACTCGAAATTCAAACCTCAAAACTTTCCCTTCACGTTCCTACTATTTCCAGGGGGTATTAACCAGACCCCAGGTAGGATTGTTAATGGCGAGATCCATATCGCGGGCGAAGACTTCAAAGCCTTCGTAGCCGTGGTAGGGGCCAGAGTAATCCCAGGAGTGCATCTGGCGGAAGGGCAGAGCCATTTTGTGGAAGACGTACTTCTCTTTAACGCCGGAGGCAATCAGGTCGGGCTTGAGCTGTTTGGCAAATTCTTCAAACTCGTAGCCGCTGACATCGTCGTAGATGATGGTGCCGTCTTTCACGTAGTCGAGGGTGCGTTTGTAGTCGTCACCGTGACCAAATTCATAGCCCGTGCCGATTACATTCATGCCCAGGTCTTCAAAGGCGGGAATGACGTGGCGGGGGCGTAGACCACCGACCATAATCATCACGGTTTTGCCTTCCAGGCGGGGGCGATACTTGGCGATGATTTGATCCATCCGCGCCTGGTTAGCCGCAATTACTTCTTCGGCTTTGGCTTGAATGACTTCATCGAAGCCAGCGGCAATTTTACGCAGGGACTTAGCAATTTGGGTGGGACCAAAGAAGTTGTACTCCATCCAGCCAATGCCGTATTTCTCTTCCATGAACCGGCAGATGTAGTTCATCGACCGATAGCAGTGGATCAGGTTGAGTTTGGCCAGGGGTGTCATCACCACTTCGTTGAAGGTGCCATCTCCAGAGAACTGGCAGAGCACCCGTAGACCCATGGCTTCTAGCAGTTTGCGGCTGGGCCAGGCATCACCACCGATGTTGTAGTCACCAATAATGTTGACATCGTAGGGGCCGGGTTCAAAGCCTTCGGGCAGTTTACGGTACTCGTCGGCTTTGGGCAGCACCCAGTCGCGCACGGTGTCGTTGGCAATGTGGTGACCGAGGGATTGGGAGACACCCCGGAAGCCTTCGCACCGTACCGGAATTACCGGCTTGCCCGTTTCCTTGGCTTTAGCCCGGGCGACGGCTTCAATGTCATCACCGATGAGACCGACGGGGCATTCTGATTCAATCGTGGTTCCCTGGTTAAGGGGGAAGAGGTCTTCCACTTCATCAATGAGTTTGGCTAGTTTTTTGTCACCGCCAAATACAATGTCGCGCTCCTGGAAGTCGGAGGTGAATTGCATGGTGCCAAAGCTATCGACGCCCGTGGTACCGGTATAGTAGTTACGCCGACCGGCCCAGGAATAGTAGCCGCAACCCACGGGACCGTGGCTGAGGTGAACCATATCTTTGATTGGACCATAGACGACCCCTTTAGCGCCCGCAAAGGCACAACCACGGGTAGTCATCACACCGGGAACGGATTTTTTGTTGGACTTTGCACCACAGTCAGATTCGCCTTCGGCGTGAACATCTAAGTGCTTGGCCCGGAGTTTTTTGGCTTTGGCAGGATAGGCTTCAAGCACCTCCTGAATCAGCTCTTTTCTGTCTTCTACGGTAGTCATGGTGCCCTCTCGGATAGGGGTGGACGGAATGAGTGGATGGGTAAGTGGGGAGAAACCGGGTTTCCAGGGGGCTAAGTCAGTAAACCTGGACGAACAGCTCAGAAACCCGGTTGTTGCCGTAACGGAACCTAAACAGCAACGACGACTTTTGGATCGGAGGCGAGGGCTTCCTGGTATTTCTCATCGCTGTCGAGGATGCCGAATTCAATCAGCAGCTCTTCCAACTCATCCATGGAGATGGGGGTGGGAACGGTGAGGTTTTTGTTGTTGATGATCTTGTCGGCTAGTAGGGCGTATTCCCCTGCTTGCTTGCTTTCGGGGGCGTACTCGTTCACGGTCATGCGGCGCAGTTCAGCGTGCTGCACGATGTTGTCGCGGGGGACAAAGTGAATCATTTGGGTGTTGAGTCGTCGAGCTAGTTCTTCGATCAGCTCAACTTCTTTGTCGGTGTTGCGGCTGTTGCAGATCAGACCGCCCAGGCGAACTCCGCCGGAGTGGGCATACTTGAGGACGCCTCGGGCGATGTTGTTCGCGGCATACATCGCCATCATTTCGCCGGATACCACGATGTAGATTTCTTGGGCTTTGCCTTCCCGGATGGGCATTGCAAATCCGCCGCATACTACGTCACCCAATACATCGTAGGAAACGAAATCTAGATCTTCGTAAGCGCCTTCTTCTTCGAGGAAGTTGATGGCGGTGATAATGCCCCGACCAGCACAGCCGACGCCGGGTTCTGGACCGCCCGACTCAACACACTTCACACCGCGATAGCCTATTTGCAGCACTTGCTCCAGTTCGACATCTTCAACGGCACCCAGTTCGGCGGCGAGTTGCAGCACAGAGGTTTGGGCTTTGCTGTGGAGCATCAGACGAGTGGAATCTGCCTTGGGGTCGCAGCCGACGATCATGATGCGTTGCCCTTTTTCAGCCATGGCTGCGAGGGTGTTCTGGGAGGTGGTGGATTTACCGATACCGCCTTTTCCGTAAAATGCGATCTGTCTCATGATTAGATTTCTCCTTATTTTGGATTCAAGGATGTAGCAATTAGAGGACTAGAGTGAAACCTGTTATCAACCGGACTATGAAGAAGAGAGAGCGATAACGGTTTACTCAGAGAGATGCCGTATTCAGGGCAGTGATGGAGGGTCGCGTCCGGTGGGACGAGGGGGTGGGGTGTTCATAGGAGTGAGTGAGTAAGTAAGTAGATGGGTAAGTTTTGAGTTTTGAGTTGGGGGGTTAAGTTTTGAGTTTTGAGTTTCGAGTTTTGAGTTGGGGGTTTTGAACTCAAAATTAAAAATTAAAAACTCAAAACTACTGTTCAGACAGCGGCGACTTCGAGGGTGGGGAGGACGCGCTCTTTGAGCTGGGCTTCGATCGCCATCTTCAAGGTTTCAGAACTGCTGGAGCAGGAGGTGCAGGCTCCTTTGAGGCGCACCAGGACGCGATCGCCCTCCACGTCATGCAGTTCCACATCGCCCCCATCGGCGATTAACACCGGGCGAATTTCTTCTTCCAACACCTTTTGAATGCAGAGGATTTTTTGCACCGTGGTCAGCGGGGCGGGGGCGGCAGTGGGGGTAGAGGTTGCAGCCTGAATCGCGATATCGGCGGCTACTTTGGCGGGAGCCTGGGTTTGCTCTGCCTGGACTGCCAGCAAAATGTCTTCGATGTTGGCGAGGCAGGTGCCACAGCCGCCGCCCGCTTTGACGTAGTTGGTGACTTGTTCCACCGTCGTCAGTTCGTTTTCGAGAATGACGCGGCGAACGCGGGGGGCGGTGATGCCGAAGCAGGAGCAGATTAGTGCGCCCTCATCCTCTTCGTGGTGTTCGGTGACGATGCCGCGATAGTTGTTGATGGCAGCTTCCAGGGCTTCCTGGCCCATCACGGAGCAGTGCATCTTGGCTTCGGGCAAGCCCCCCAGGTAGTCAGCGATTTCGTGGTTGGTGATATGCAGTGCTTCGTCCAGGGTCTTGCCCTTCACCAGTTCCGTCAGGGCGGAGGAAGAGGCGATCGCACTCGTGCAACCAAAGGTCTGGAACCGTGCATCGAGAATCATGTCGGTGGAAGGCTGAATCTTCAGGTGCAGCCGCAGGGCATCGCCACAGGCAATACTACCCACTTCACCAAACACAACGGCGGTATCGGTCTCATCAGTCGGGGCGATCGCACCCTGGTTGACAGGGTTGTAGAAGAGATCAAGTACTTTTTCGGAGTAGTCCCACATGGCTGTTTCTGGTTGGAGGGTGGATGGAGAGGAAGGTTGAAGGGTGAAAGGGTAAAGGGTGAATGGTTGGGTGGACGGGTGAATGGGTGGATGAATGGCGGGCGGGTGTGCGGATGCGGGGGTGTACGGGTGGATGGCGGGGGTGTACGGGCGGGTTTCGCGGAAACCCTTCGGATTGGCAATACCTCCCAATCAAACCCGCCCCCCCCTGCAGGGTCTAATGCTGCTTCACCAAATCCCTCCCCTGGAGCCAATCTGCCTGGTCGTTAGTGAAGGGGGAAAGCTCCCGCAGGCGTTGCACAATTCCCGGCATCACGTTCAGCACATGGTTGACTTCTGCTACGGTGGTGAAGCGCGAGAGGCTGAACCGGATGGAGCCATGCAGGATGGTGTAGGGCAAGCCCATCGCCATCAGCACATGGGAGGGTTCCAAAGAACCGGAGGTGCAGGCGGAGCCGGAGGAGGCGCAGATGCCTTCGCGGTTGAGCATGTAGAGGATGGCTTCGCCTTCGATGTACTTGAAACCGATGTTGCTGGTGTTGGGTAGGCGAGGAGAGCCGCCACCGTTCACTTTGCAGTCAGAGATAGCAGTCAGCAAGCCCTGTTCCAACAGGTCGCGCAGTGCCGCTTCCTGGAGGATGTTGGGGAGATGGTGACGGGCGATCGCCGCTGCTTTGCCCAGTGCCACAATCCCTGCCACGTTCTGCGTTCCCGCCCGCCGCCCCCGCTCCTGGTGTCCGCCCAGCAGGAACGGACGGAAGCGGAACCCGCGCCGCACATACAGCGCCCCAATCCCTTTGGGTGCATGGAGCTTGTGCCCCGACAGGGTGAGCAGGTCGATGGTGCTGTGGCTGAGGTTGATGGGGAGCTTGCCGACCGCCTGCACCGCATCCACATGGAAGGTTGCGCCGTAGGACTTGGCGATCGCCCCCACCGCGTCCACCGGGAAGACCACCCCGGTTTCGTTGTTCGCCATCATCATCGTTACCAGGGCAGTGCCCCCGGTCATCGCCGCTTCCACTTCCGCCAGGTCAATCTGCCCCGCACCGTCTACCGAGAGGTAGGTGACGCTGTAGCCCTTCTTCTCCAGGTGCTTGCACACACTGAGGATGGCGGGGTGTTCCACCTGGGTGGTGATGATGTGGCGCTTCTCCGGCTGTGCCGCCAGTGCCGCATGGATGGCAGTGTTGTTGCCCTCACTCCCGCAACTGTTGAACACAATCTCCGTATCCTCCGCACCCAGTAGCGCCGCCACTTCAGCGCGGGCATCTTCCAGGGCGGCTCCCACCTGTCCTCCAAAACTGTGCATGGATGAAGGATTGCCGTAAAAGTCGCGCAGGTAAGGCAACATGGCATCAAGCACAGCGGGGTCTACGCAGGTGGTGGCATTGTTATCGAGATAAACGACCATCGGTGAGGCTCCGGTTGGGGTGAGTGAGTGGAAGTGGAAGGGTGGAAGGGTGAAGGGTGAAAGGGTAAAGGGTGAAGGGTGAAAGGGTAAAGGGTGAAGGGTGGATGAGTTTTGAGTTTTGAGTTTTGAATTGGCTTGGTGGCTTGGTGGCTTGGTGGTGAATCCAAAATCCAAAATCTAAAATCCAAAATCGTTCAAATCCTCGTGTCCTTTGTGTCTCTGGGGTTCACTCCCTCAGGGCATGAGGGCGGCATTGGGATGGCGGGCATAGGTGGCTTTCAGGTGTTCCAGGCTGTGGGTGTAGCTGTCAAACCAGTGGTGCCAGTAGTCGGATTCGTGCTTGGCTTTGAGCCGATTGACGATGCGGTTGTATTGGTTGAACCAGCGTTCCCAGTAGTCGGTGGAGTTGGCTTTGGTCTGGTGAATGGCGACGGCAACCGCTTCGGTAATGTAGGGCTGGCAGCCTTCGTTTGTGGGGCAAACTGACCAACATTGGGGAACGCTGAAGTGTCCTTCACAGTGATTGCAGCGATCGGGGTCAATCCATAAGTCGGTGCCGTTGGTGGCGATCGCTCCCGTCGGGCATTCAAATCGACAACGTTGACAGCCAATGCATTGGTTCGTAATCGTGCAAGTCATGATCCGGTTCCTCGCGATGGACAGTGCAGAGGTTTGAGAAGTTTTTAGAGAAGACGCTAGAGAAGAAGTAAAAAAAAGGAGTTGAGTCCTTGGTCGAGGCAAAGCTCAACTCCTTACACTCCAACCGCTCCCTGCAAACTTGTCAGGTCATTCGTCAAATCCTTGCTGGTTCATAGGCGGCTTGCTCCGTTTTGTGGGCAATCTTGGTTGGCACGGGCAGGTAGTTGAGGTCGTAGAACTGCCGGGCAACGGCCTCGATCACGTCGTAGGCTTCGACCACTTGCAGCCCCGCTTCCTGCAACCGCTTCTGGGGGCAGGGACCAATCTTCATCGCCAAAACAGCGGCGCAATCCGAAATAGTGTCAATGATGCCCGTCAGCATGGCGTCTTCGCCATAACCGCCCTGGCAGTAGTCGGCAACCTTGCGGTGGCTGATAAACTGCACCGAGGTCGCATCCACCTCGTAAATCATGAATTCCTTGGCATGACCAAAGTGCTGATTCACTAACCCATTGCCCTTGCTGGCAACCGCCACCAGAACCTTGGGGCTGTCGGGCATGACCACTTCCTCTTTGGGTGCTACCTGCTGCTTCGCCGCTGCCACTTTCGCCTTAAATTCCTGAATCCCCAGGTGAACGGCATGGCGCGTAGCCTGGTCATATTCCGCTTCCATTTCCATGAATTTGTTTTTGGTAAATTCCTGGCTGCGGTCTTCGCCCAGTAATCCGACGGCATCGGCGCGGCATTGGCGGCAGTGGCGCATCAGCTTCATGTTGCCGGAGCAGTTATCCTGCACCGCTTTCAGCTCTTTGGGGTTGGGTCCCCGTTGCCCGTTCAAGCCAAAGTAGGTGCCATGCTCCGGGGCGGAAATCAGCGGCATGATGTTGTGTAAGAAGGCTCCGCGATCGCGGATGGCTTTGTTCACTTCCGGCATGTGCTCATCGTTGATGCCCGGAATCAGCACCGAGTTGACCTTACAGAGGATGTCGGCTTCCTGGAGTGCCTGCAACCCTTCCATCTGCTTTTCGTGGAGGATGCGCACCCCTTCGATGCCGCGATACCGCTTGCGACCGTAATGCACCCAGGGATAAATCTTCTCGCCAATTTCCGGGTCGATCATATTAATAGTGATGGTGACGTGATCGACGTTGAGGGCTTTGATGCGATCGACATAGTCCGGCAGCATCAAGCCATTGGTGGAAAGGCAGAGCGTGATATCGGGGGCTTTTTCCGCAATCAGCTCAAAGGTACGGAAGGTCTTTTCTGGATTGGCGAGGGGGTCGCCTGGTCCGGCAATGCCCAACACGGTCATTTGGGGAATCTTGCCCGCTACGACCAGTACCTTGTGGGCGGCTTCTTCTGGCGTCAACAGCTCACTCACCACACCGGGGCGGCTCTCGTTGGCGCAGTCATACTTGCGGTTGCAGTAGTTGCACTGGATGTTGCAGGCGGGAGCCACCGCAACGTGCATCCGAGCATAATGGTGGTGCGCTTCTTCGCTATAGCAGGGATGGTTTTCAATCCGTGCTTTCAGCCGTTCATCCCAGTCGGTGGGCGCACCGCTGGTCGTACAACCGCAGCTATTGTTTGCCTTCACCTGAGTTTTGGTTAGCAAAAGATCGATGGCAGGGGTAGCGCTTGCCGTTGTGGCAGGGGTTGAGGAAGGTAGCGTCATGGGTTTAGTGCAGGGTAAGGGGACTTGAAGGGTGCCAGACCAGGAGAGAGAGGACGGGAAAACCGATGGTGTTAAAAAACGGAGTTCGAGATGAAATCTCTAGTGGAATGGAAAGTCCGATAGGGGTTGGTTTGGCAGTGAACGAGGCGGAAGGGAAAGATTGAATCGGGGTGGGTTAGCGAGATAGGTGGCGGCACGACTCCATTGAACGTTTGGGAAAGTGGGAAAGAAGGAGTAGCGTTGCATCAAAGCCCCTGGCACTGTAAACACAGTTGAGTTGTTTCATGAGCTAATGGGTATTAGCGAGAAACCGTTTTAGGGGGAGTTAGATTGATGCAACGCATGGAGTCAAGGAGAGTGTGACGCATCTTTTTGATTGGGCTAAATCTTCAGCTCTTTAGAGTTAAGCGGTGAATCTGTAACTGGTTTGGAACTAAAGATCAAAACATCAAGGAAGCCAACCGTCTAAAGCAATGATTTGGAGTTCTCTAACCGAGAAAAGCTAGCGGGGCGTTCCGTTGATTGGGGGTTGCCAGCGACCGCAGCGGTGACTGGGGTGTTTGGCGATGACTGATTTATATCAACCGCCAAAATGCCTCCCCCGAGACGTCGCCCATAGGAGTTATTGAGTGATTAGCAGGGTACTCAACCGCTGAAACCCTTGATAACTAAGGAGAAACTTTTTTTTTGAGTTCGAGGGACTGGTATTTTAATGTGCCCGTCCGAGTATTTTTAGAGCATGGTACGGTGTTTTGAGTACTCACGGCGATCGCCCATTCCATCAGCCTTTCAACCCCTTTTTGCTGACAGAATGAACCGCCCAACGTGAGTACTCAATTTCCAAAAATTGGCTACACCTGCTACAAAATTTTTCTCGCAGTATACAGGTTACAAGTAATTTCTGTATCTCATTTTCCATTTAGCATTTTTTTTAGTATCCGCCTTCACTTTCCACTGTTAACTTATGTGATGAATCCTCGTTAGGGCTACTAGCTTTTCCTCAGAGGCAGAAAGCGATCGCCAAATTTCTAGTTAAATTCACTACCATTTCTTATCTGTTAATTGCGATTAACCGCAACCTGCCTTCTTCACCCTGCAAATCTGTTGGACGGCGGGCGGGCGATCGCCTATTTCACGCACGTGCTCATGCACATACATATATGGAGCTAATCCCGAGCTGTGTTGCAAAGAAGTTGTCACTACTCCAAGTTCCCTTATCCCCCAGCCCCTTCTCCCTGGGAACTGTTGTATGTGTGACGAGTGACGCGGGGGCTTAGCAGCTCAGCCGATAGCCCACCCGCAAATAAATTGCGGGCTAATCAGTGAAGTCCGTTAAAACGGACTGAGCGCATACAGGGGGATCTTCAACCCATTTCAATGGGTTTGCTTCTATTAGCCCGCAATTTATTTGCGGGCGGGCGTAAACGGGAAGCAAGATAGACTCCCTCTCTCTTCAATACCTTTGTCATTTTGCTAAAGCCTTTAATTTTGCGTGCGCTCCACGCAAAATTAAAGGCTTTAGCAAAATGACGAGCATGTCGTTTTTGGGCACTTGTTAAGGTTTTCTGAACATTTCAAATGTCTTTTGAAATGCCTGCTACATTTTGACTGTTGAATTTAGTCCTCGCGATACATTATTGATCCCTAAACTAGCGAAATGAGTACAGAAGGCGATCGCTTCATGCCATTCTGTACAATCCCCAAAAGGCTGGGTAACTAAGGGTTTTACCTGAGTACAGAATGCCCGTGCCACAGCTCAAAAATACTTGTGCCCTGGTGCCAAAATACCCGGACCCTGTCCCCATAGAAATCTGAAAAGCCCAGTGCTGCTGGGTTTGCGCGTTTGAGTACAGGCGCAATCTCTTTAGTAAATCTGGATGGCGAGGCATTTGCGATCGCCCAAAACAGCGATTGCTATAAGCAGGGAAAAGCAAGCCCCACGACCCGCTATGGCACTTTCCCTCCCAAACCTCGCTACCCATCGCCGACTGCCCACGCTGCCGGCATGGCTCCAGCACTTGCCCCTGGCACACGACATCGCCAGCATCTTTGCCAACGACCCGGCAGCGACCCACTGGCTGGAGGTGGTGTGCTGCTACCCCGGCTTGCATGCGATCGCCGCCCATCGGCTTGCCCACTGGCTGCATCGCCACCATGTCCGCTTCTTCCCGCGCCTCATTTCCCACCTCACCCGCTGCTTCACAGGCATCGAAATTCATCCCGGCGCACGCATCGGCAAAGGGGTATTCATCGACCACGGCATGGGGGTGGTGATTGGCGAAACGGCGATCGTCGGCGACTACACCCTGATCTACCAGGGCGTTACCCTCGGCGGCACAGGCAAAGAAACCGGAAAGCGCCATCCTACCGTTGGCAGCCATGTGGTGATTGGGGCGGGGTCAAAAATCCTTGGCAACATCCGCATCGGCGACTATGCCCGGATTGGCGCAGGGTCAGTGGTGTTGCGCGAAGTCCCAACCCACTGCACAGCGGTCGGCATCCCCAGCCGCAATGTGTGCCGCTGCAATACAGAAACGACTCCACTGGAGCATGGGCAACTGCCCGATGCCGTCGCCGCTACAGTGCGATCGCTCATCGACCGCATCGAAGCCCTGGAACACCAACTTCAAACCCTTACGCCCACAACCTTTACGCCTACAGACGTCACCCCTCTGGAGCGCCGCCCATGAATCCTTCTTCTTCCCCCTGTCCTATTCAGGCGATCGCCGTCCCACCCGGCGCACGCTGGTGCCTTTGCCGCCGCCTGCAAGAACTCGACATCTCCGCCACCTGCCCCAAAGACGGCACGTTGCACGTCGAAGTCCCCCATGCCATCGCCCTGGTGCAACTCTGGAGCGTGGTGCAACAAGTCACAACCTCCCGCCAGGAAAAGTTGCAGTGGTTGGAGCGCTGCTGGCAGCTATGCCCACCCCGCCTGGCTGATTCTTAGGCTCATAGATTGCCCACAACCTGTACGGGCGGGTTTGATAGAAAACCCTGATCCATCCCCATCCTGTACGGGCGGGTTTGATAGAAAACCTTCGGACATAGCGAACAGCCTTGCTAAACCCGCCCCTACGCAACCCCTGCCGCCCTACGCAACCTTTTTATACCCTGTACGGGCGGGTTTGATAGAAAACCTTCGGGCATAGCGAATAGCCTTGCAAAACCCACCCCTACGCAACCTCTGCCGTCCCTACGCATCCTTTTTATACCCTGTACGGGCGGGTTTGATAGAAAACTTTCGGACATAGCGAATAGCCTTGCAAAACCCGCCCCTACGCAACCTCTGCCGTCCCTACGCATCCTTTTTATACCCTGTACGGGCGGGTTTGATAGAAAACCTTCGGACGCAGCGAAGAACCTTGCGAAACCCGCCCCTACGTAACCCCTGCATTTTCTCTTTCCTCCCGCTGACGTATCCCTTCCCTTTCCCGCTTTCCTTGCCCCTTCTCACACTCACTCACCAGGAGCGTACCCCTCATGTTTGCATCCCTTGTCATAGCCAGCTTCTTCATCACCTTCGTTTATTCCTTCAAATACTTCATGCAGCGTCTCCTGGTGATTGAGGCAGGAAAAATCTGTCCCCATCAGCCCAATCCTGCCAATGAATAGACAGCGGCTTGCGCACTTACTCCCACTTTTCCTAACTCGCCCAACAGCCTCAACCCACTCAACCCCCTAACCCATCCATCCAAAATCCAAAATCCAAAATCCAAAATTGGTCTACCTTGCCCCTGGAGCGTTCTATGGTTACTCCAACACAACTCTGTTCTCCGCTCTCTGCACCGATTCTGATCAACGACACCACCCTCCGCGATGGCGAACAAGCCGCCGGAATTGCCTTTGGAATTGAGGAAAAAGTGGCGATCGCCAAATTCCTCGATGCCATTGGGGTTCACGAACTCGAAGTGGGCATTCCTGCGATGGGGCAGGAGGAAGCACGCTCGATTCGGGCGATCGCCGACCTCGGACTCAACGCCCACCTGCTCGGCTGGAACCGCGCCGTCATCTCCGACATCGAAGCCTCCATCCACTGTGGGCTGCGCCGCATCCACATCTCCATCCCCGTTTCGGATATGCAAATTCAGGTGAAATTTGGCGGGCGCTGGGTCGCCATGCTCGAACGCCTGCGCGACTGCATTAACTTTGCCCGCGACCACGGGCTAGAGGTGAGCGTCGGCGGCGAAGACGGCTCCCGCGCCGACGAAACCTTCCTACTCGATGCCGCGCAATATGCCCAGGAGTGGGGAGCCTTCCGCTTCCGCTTCTGCGACACCGTGGGCATTCTCGACCCCTTTAGCACCTACGACAAAGTGCAAAAACTGGTCGCCGCCCTCAGCATCCCCGTCGAAATGCACACCCACAACGATATGGGGCTGGCAACCGCCAACGCCCTGGCAGGCGTGCGGGCAGGGGCAACCTCCGTCAACACCACCGTCAACGGTTTGGGCGAACGCGCCGGAAACGCCGCCCTCGAAGAAGTGGTAATGAGCCTGAAGCAAATCTACGGCATTAAAACAGGCATCAAAACCCAGCACTTCCTCGAACTCTCCCGCTTTGTCGCCAAATCCGTCCAGTGCCCCGTGCCCCCCTGGAAGGCGATCGTCGGCGAAAACACCTTCGCCCATGAGTCCGGCATCCATGCCCACGGCGTCCTGCAAAACCCCAGCACCTACGAACCCTTCGACCCCAGCGAAGTCGGACGGCAGCGGCGACTGGTGGTGGGCAAACACTCCGGGCGGCACTTACTCATGCAGTTCCTTCATGACTATGGGGTAGAGCTGAGTGCGGAAAGCGGGCAGCAAGTGTTGGATGCCGTGCGCGATCGCTCCATCCACCTCAAGCGCAGCCTCACCGTCGATGAACTCCTCAGCCTTGTCCCTAACGCCGCTACCCCCGCCTAATCCCGAAGCCATACAGCCATCCCAAAGGGGCGATCGCCAGTGGCGATCGCCCCGTCGCCCTCTCCCTTTCCCTGCCCCAACCGACTTCACGCAACCGATTTCACGCAACCAATTTCACACAACCCATAGAGGTATCTTCATGAAAGTCATGCTCCGTAAAAACGACGACGGACAGCTCCTGGTCTACGTCGCCAAAAAAGACCTGGAAGAAGTCGTCGTCGAACACACCGAAACCGAAGACGCCCAGCTCTTCACCCTGGCAAACGGCTGGGAACTCTCCGTCGCCGGACTCCCCAGCCCCATCAAAACCCCCCAAACCGTAGACGCCCGCAAGCTCAACTAAGGGAAAAGTGGCGATCGCCTGAATGCAATTCGTTCCATTCGGGCGATCGCCCTACCACAGTCCCAAATCCCCACCCCTCTCCCCACCCACTCAAAACTCAAAACTCAAAACCCAAAACCCAAACCTCATCCACCCTTCACCCTTCACCCTTCACCCTTTACCCTTCCATCCTTCACCCTTCCCCTTCCATCCTTCACCCTTCACCCTTCCATCCTTTACCCTTCACCCCTTCACCCACCCCCACCCCCCACTTCCCTTCACTTGTGATACGCTTAATCAGTAATTAGCGGGATGTAGCGCAGCTTGGTAGCGCACTTCGTTCGGGACGAAGGGGCCGTGGGTTCGAATCCCGCCATCCCGATTCTTCTAAACCCTAATACTGAAGAATTTTGTGGCTTACACATCAACCTTCTGATGACTCTTGCATGTTGTCAACAAGGGGGAGATATTGGTCACTTTTGGGCGTCTTTGGACGTAAAAGTGGTAGGAAATTGGTAGGAAATGAAAACTATGCAGACGCTCGTTGCAGTTCATCCCACCCAAAGCAGCGAGTCAGATAAGGGATCTGCGACTTAATAAAATCCCCATTTTTGAGAGAGAAGGCTGGCTTTGCCAGCCTTCTCTCTCAAAAATGGGGATTTTATTTTCTTGCAAGTCCCCAAGCTTAAGATGCTGCGTGGCAATTTTGTCTGAATTCGGTAAAGATTTCATTTACATAACGCAATAATGCGCGGCATGATAAGGAGATAAGAATTGCTCATCCACTCCCACCCCTTCCTCCCATGCCACGGAAAAAACCACCATCCCTCCTCCTGGTGGATGGTTACAACATTATTGGCAGTTGGGCTGACCTGATTCTCTTGAAGGAGACGGTCAGTCTCGAAGCTGCGCGGCGACAACTCATCGAAGATTTACTCAGCTTCAGTGCCTCACGCAATTACAACACTGAGGTGGTGTTTGATGCCCACTTCCAGCGGCAACCCGCCGCCCGTGAGGTCATCACCTCCTACTTCACGGTGGCATACACCAACTATCTACAAACGGCTGATACCTTCATCGAAGCCCGATGCGCCCGGCTCCGCCCAGAGATGCATCGGCAGCATGTGATTGTTGCCACCTCCGATCGCAGCCATCAGCAAACAATTCTGGGCTTCGGTGCCAGTTGGATGTCGGCACAACAATTGCAGACCGAAGTGGCGATCGCCTCTACCCAGATGCAGCGACAACGCCAGAAAAAATCTCCCACTTCCGGTCGGTTCCTGTTCAAAAGCCTGGATCCGTCCGCCCAGAAGAAGCTTTCGGACATGCGCCTGGGGCTGCACGACCAAAATTCTCAAAAAAATTTGAAAAATTCTCGATCAAACCTTGCCAAAGGGGAGCATTTCTAGATAGTATTAGATTCGCTGATCCTCCGTAGCTCAGTGGTAGAGCGGTCGGCTGTTAACCGATTGGTCGCTGGTTCGAATCCAGCCGGGGGAGTTGAATAAGGTGCTCAGGCTCGATCAGTTTTCTGGTTGAGCCTGAGTCTTTTTTCGCGACTGGGGTGATGTCGTCGTGAGCGGGAGTGCAGTTTTGCTATGCCTCTGAAACGTCATGCCTATGAAAATAGGCATTCATGCTGGTTCATCTGTTCCCCGTTTTCCCTCTATGGATTCCCGCATTTGCGAGAATGACCGCTTCTAACGCTGTTCCAGGTCAAAGTCCCAAGGATCGAAAATAAAATAAAACCCGGAATTTTTGATGAGAAGCGCGGCAATGCCGCGCTTCTCATCAAAAATTCCGGGTTTTATTTCGGACGTGATCCCAAGTCAAATAGCCGGGCTGTGCTGTCCCAAATATTTGTGCCAGTTTGCGGCGGGGAGGCGATCGCGCTACACCCCCCTATACAGCGATCGCCCTCTGGTCGCAGAATGATCCTGTAACAAAAGATTCTCTGTTTTTGGGTGTGAGCGAGGTTGACGTTGAAAGCAGGAGCAAACAGACCCCAGTGGCTTGGGCAAATGCGTTGGTTGTGGCTCTGGATCGCCCTGGGTCTGGTGCTGCGATTCGCTAATTTAACGAGTAAAGCCGTTTGGACGGATGAATTTGCAACGCTGGTTTTCAGCCTGGGAAACAGCTTTCGCATGGTTCCGCTCGATCAGGTCATTCCCCTTACGGATCTGCTTGCCCCGTTACAACCTTCCCATGATGCCACAGCGCAGGATGTCGTCCGGCATCTAACCAGCGAGAGCAATCATCCACCGCTCTACTTTCTGCTGAATTTTTGGTGGCTTCAACTGTTCCCGCCCCGTCCCGATGGGTTGGTTTCCATTTGGGCGGTGCGATCGCTCGCTGCCCTATTTGGCGTCTTCTCCATCCCAGCGATATTTGGCTTGAGCTGGCTCACCTTCCGCTCCTGGCGTGTTGCCCACCTTGCCGCCCTCCTGACCGCCATCTCCCCTTTTGGTGTCTACCTGGCGCAAGAAGCTCGGCATTACACCCTGCCCATCCTCTGGGTGATCGCTTCTCTCGCCTGCCTGGTGGTCGTCGTGCGCAAGCTGGTGCAGGGCAATCCGCCCCCGTGGTGGGTCTGCTGGATGTGGATTGTCGTCAATGGGCTGGGAATGGCGACGCACTACTTCATGGGCATTACCCTGGCGGCAGCAGGCGTGGTATTGCTGGGGACGGGTATCTGGCAGTTGCGGCAGGATGGGCATCTGAAGCGCCCCCTCTGGTTACGGGTAGGGGTGGCGATCGCCGGAACCCTTGCCAGCATCCTGATCTGGCTCCCCATTGTGCAAAACGTGGGCGATAGCAACCTCACCGAGTGGATTGCTCGCCCCTGGCAAAATCCGGTGGAATGGTTGATGCCCATTGGTCGCCTGGTCACAAGCTGGATTTCGATGCTCTATGTTTTGCCAGTACAAGCGGAGCAGATGTGGCTGGCAGTTCTCTCTGGCGTCGTTGGTTTGAATTTAGCGGGGTGGACAGCATTTCACCTGTACCGTGGCTGGAAAGCCGCACCGCAAACCTATGACCCTCTTTCCTGGCGAATTGTGGCAGGCTTTTGGGGAGGGGCGATCGCCCTGATGCTGGGGGTCACCTACGGGTTGAACTATGACCTCACCCTCGCCTTCCGCTACGCCTTCGTCTACTATCCCGCCGTTCTGGTGTCGCTGGCGGCGGCGCTGATTGCCTACTCCCCTCGCCCTGGCTCCAATCCATCTCCCGCTTCCCCCTCCGTCTGGGCAAGGCTGAGGCGTTTTCTGCAACGTCCCACGCGATCGCAGTTGCTCGCCGTCATTCTGGTCATGAGCCTGGTCAGTTCCCTCTGCGTCGTGACAAACCTGGGTTTTCTCAAAACTCACCAACCCGATGAAGTGGTGTATTGGATGGCGAAGGAGCCAGGCGATCGCACCCTGATCGCCATGACCCACAGCACCCATGCCCAAACAGGACGACTGATGGGGGTCGGGCTGGAATGGCGACGTGTGATGCCCGATGTGCCAGAACCAGACGTCATCCTGGCGCACCAACCTGCCGATGATCCGAATCTGGCGATCGCCACCCTGGAGGGCGTGCTCAGCAACTATCCCCGCCCGTTTGACCTGTGGCTGGTCAGTTTCCGCCCCGTCTCCGAAGAACTGCGCAGCGCCATGCTCGAACGGCAAAACTGCGAGAGCGACACCAAACGCCGCCGCACCGAAGGCTATAGCTTCCGTCGCTTCAAATGCGCGGCTACCAATGCTGGATAAAGGAGAAAAGCTCAATTTGGGTATGGGCATTAACCTGCAAATCCAGTTTGTAGGATTGCCGTGCCTCACGATAGGTTTCCCGAATGACTGAAAAGCCAAGGGTCTCTACCAACATGATCGCCATTTTTCCAAAACCCTTAATTTTGCGTGCGCAGAGCGCACGCAAAATTAAGGGTTTTAGAAAAATGGCGAAGGTATTGCTCTACATAGGATCACGTACGAAATAAAACCCGGAATTTTGGATGAGAAGCGCGGCAATGCCGCGCTTCTCATCCAAAATTCCGGGTTTTATTTTATTTTCGATCCATAGAATCGTTTAGAACGCTCATAATCTGAACAAATAATATGATTTTGGGGGGGTGTGGGCAGCTCCCAAACACCCAAAAATCGTTACCTCCATGCCACTAAGTACATGGTCATAAATGAAGCTATGGTGGGGTGCGCCCCCCGACGGGGGGCGCACCCCACCATAGCTTCATTTATTTATGGCTACCCACTTACCAAATTGCAGAATGACTTGAATCACAGCCTGAATGAGAGCAGATGCCGGGAGGTAAAGTACGTTGATTACTTGCAAGCAAGGGAATCCCAAATAGTATTTGACTGGGTGGCAGCATCAGGGCCGCTGGTGGTGAGGGAGATGAAAATGCCCTCGCCATTGTACGTGGTGAATGCCTGATAGGTGAGAGCCTCTACAGTCTGACCACCAACCGTTTGCTCCCCTTCGAGGATGGTGGCTTGCACCGTTTGCCCGCAGAGTTCGCGGGGTTCGATGCGGCGTTCTTGAACCTGGATGCCTCCGGTCTGATCTTCGATACTTTCTTGCATGGCCCGTTCCATCGCTTCCGAGTCATTTTGCATGGTGGCTTCGGAGATTTGCCCGACCAGGAGGATAGTGCCTTCAGGGTTCGTCGCGCTCAGGACGCCAGCCATCTTGAACATGCCCATGTCCATTGACATGAAGCCTTCGCTGCCGCCAGGGATTTCAAAGTCGATGATTTCGTTGGCGACTGCTTCAGCGGAGTCTGCATCAAAGGACATATTGACGGTGCGTTGCACGAAATAGACGATCGCCGCGATCGCCCCAATCCCAACAACTAGCAATCCGGCGCAACCAATCCCCACCCATTTCCACACATTGGGGGATTTGCTATCGGGCGGTGGAGAATCTGAAGGAGTCATAGCCATCCTTAGGCAGGGTATTTTCCCCACCGTAGCTCACCTATATGACTGAACGGTAGCTATGGCAGCATTTTGCAATATTTTTCAAGTAAGAAAATATTGCATGACAAAAGCTAGGGAAGAGCGATCGCCCACACACGCACGAGTCCCTAAGGATCGAAAATAAAATAAAACCCGGAATTTTTGCTGAGAAGCGCAGCAATGCTGCGCTTCTCAGCAAAAATTCCGAGTTTTATTTCGTACGTAATCCTAAGCTTCGTTGAGGATTTGGGGAACGCGGAAGAAGTCTTCATCGCGATCGGGTGCGCCTTCTAGGATGCGATCGCGATTCTCGTAAGTTTCCTTCGCATCGGTACGGGTGATATTGACCACATCAATGGCGCGGGCAGTGGGTTCTACGTTGCTGGTGTCTAGCTCGCTGAGTTGCTCGAAGTAGTCCAAAATGCTGCTGAGTTGGGTGCTGAACTGGGCTTCTTCCTCTTCCGTCAGTTCCAGACGGGCGAGGTGGGCAACTTTCCGAACCTGTTCGCGATCAATCATGGGTCTGAATCCAAACGCTACGAAAACCTGAGGGATGGGATTAATGGAGAGGGGGGGTTGAGGTGAGGAAGGGATGCGTTGCGCTGGCACTAACGCATCCTACAACCTAAAACCTGCAAAAACTCCCAGTTTAGAAGAATACATCGGCTTTGGAGCGTCCGGTTGTTTTCAACCAGTTTTGCGCCTCAATGTAGTTGTTGGGGGCGAGGCGAATGGCTCGCTGCCAATATTCAGATGCCTGGTCGAAGTGTCCGTCGGCTTCGTCGGTTTTGCCTTCCTCCTGGGCGCGTTCCCCAAAGTAGTGATAGATCACGGCAATATTGTTGAGTGCCTGGGGCATTTTGGGATTCAGCTCAAGCGCTTCGTGGTAGCGCTCCAGGGCTTTCTGGTGTTCGCCGTTGCTGGCGTGGATCAGCCCCATATTGTAGAGGATGTAGCTGCGATCGTTGGGGTCATCTTCGAGGGTGAGGGCTTCTTCGTAGTTTGCCATTGCCTCGGCATATTCCCCATCTGCCTGGGCAGACATGCCATCGCGGTAGTAAGCAAACGCTTCTTTGGAGCGGCGGTTGGTTGGCAGCGCTTTCAGAATGATGTCTGCCATTACCGTAAAGGATTTGTCGATAAAGTTGTCGTTGCGTTGCGATCGCGGCATAACAGAGTCCAACCTTTTCTAAAAGCGTGGGTTGTCAAAAAAACTGAGAACTTCCGTCCTGAACACCAGGATTTCGGAAAAATTGTGAATTTAATCTCGATGTCATTTCAAACTCACCCCTTACTTTAGCGCTGATCGGGTGGCTTCGGGGAGTAGGTGGGGCGATCGCTCAGATGCCTGTAGCTCCTGGCTTTGTGAAGGGGCATGTAAAGATTTTGTGACTTGGCGCACAGGCAAGGCAGAGATGCATCACGGGAATGTGGGTTGGGCATCACTCCGCAGCCCTGTCAGAATCACGGAGATCATCCCTGCGCTATCACCAGCGAAACCGAAATATCACTGGATACTGTGTGAGTTCGTTACCCACAGAACCCTATGACATCTCACTATCCAGTGTCCAGCGATCGCCAGGTTGCTTCTACCTCATACGATTCAAATCCTGTTGTGGTTTTTCCAGATGGTTCCGTTATGTGGGAGCAGTCGGATAGCGATCGCTGCCTTGAGGAGCCAGCGGTGCGATCGGGTGGGCAGGTCGCCGCTGCTGCCCCTCGGATGTCGGCAGGGAGCATTGTATTGGGTGTGGCGATCGCTCTCTTCAGCACAGGCTTCGGTGCTATCCTGCCCCGCATGGTCAGCACCCCTGACCCCGTCCCTGCCAGTTGCCCCCAGGCTCCCTCCAGCTTGCCGCCCTTTGAACAACTCAACCACCGCACCCAAACCCTCTCTTCTGTTGGCTGCAACGCCCGCCGCTAACCCCAAATCTGCGAAGCCCCAATAATCTCTTCCCCATTTTTCTTAGGCTTATAGCGGTGCGCAAGTTGCTTCAGCACATGGGAGGGGCGGCGCGGCGCGCCGCCCCTCCCATGTGCTGTACTTAAAGCGCTTCAAAACGCTATACGTACGAAATAAAACCCGGAATTTTTGCTGAGAAGCGCGGCATGTATTTGTTTAGCGTTTATTGTTAGCAGCCGATGTTTTTACCCCCCTCAATCCCCCCTTGGTAAGGGGGGAAGCCTGGTTCTCCCCCTTACAAGGGGGAGTTAGAGGGGGTGTCCCGAGGGTCGCTAAACAAATACGCGGCATTGCCGCGCTTCTCAGCAAAAATTCCGGGTTTTATTTCGTACGTGATCCTTAGTTCTCCTTGGGGACTTGCAAGAAAATAAAATCCCAATTTTTGAGAGAGAAGGCTGGCAGAGCCAGCCTTCTCTCTCAAAAATTGGGATTTTATTAATCCGCAGATCCCTTACCCCACAATCTCGCGGAGCTGGCGAAGCAAGACGCGGAACGCTGGAAGCAGGAATTCTATGTCACCCTCAACGTGTTTGGGTTGGTAAATGGACTGCGGTACAACGAAATGGTTGCCGACCTGATGGGCTGTCGCCCTCCCGTGCCCAATCCGCTCCTGGCTCCTCAACCCCATCTCCACTAATGGTTCCACCATGTCTGACCCTGCCAGTACCGTCTGGTGGGTCCGGGGGCACGGGCAGAGGCTCAGGAACGGTGGATGGAGGCATCCTCCAGTCGCTCATTGCAAGACTATCGGAAGCCGTACCGCTGGCAACCCATTTTTCAAACGTAGAACAACGAGAGGGGGTGCGTGTTTTGCACGCACCCCCTTTTCAGTCAAAGATGAGCCAAAAAGAATGAGCGTGTATCAACCGCCATTCGAGCCATTTGCTTGCGCTAGCAGCCGTTCGGCGATCTTCCCAGGCACTTCCTGGAGGTGGTCGAACTTCCACTCAAAGAAGCCAACGCCCATGGTGAGCGATCGCAGTTCCAGAATGAGATCCTGAATTTCTGCCTGGGGCAGCAGTGCCTGCACCTCATCCCAGCCCTGCCACTCCGCCTTGGCGTCGTAGCCCATCACCTGTCCGCGTCGTCCGCTCACCAGCCGCAGCACCTTGGAGGTGGCGTCATTGGGAACCGAGATCGTGACGGAGAGAATCGGCTCCAGCAGTTGCGGTTCTGCCTTCATCATCCCTTCCTGCATGGCGATCCGGGCTGCCATCTTGAAGGCTTGCTCTGAGCTATCAACGGAGTGGTAGGAGCCATCTTGCAGCGTTACCGCCACATCCACCACCGGGAAGCCGAGGGGACCATGCACCAGATACTCACGCACGCCAGTTTCGACCCCAGGAATATACTGCCGGGGCACGACGCCACCGACAATATGTTCTTTGAAGCTGAAGCCGTCGCCTCGAGGCAGGGGTTGGATGTCGAGATACACATCGCCAAACTGCCCGTGACCGCCCGTCTGGTGCTTGTAGCGCCCGTGGACTTTGGTGACTGGCTTGCGAATGGTTTCCTTGTAGGGAACCTGGGGGGCGTGGGTGCTCATGGGGAGCTTGTACTTGCGTTCCAGGCGATCGAGCGCCACTTGCAGGTGGATGTCGCCCTGTCCCCAGAGGATGACTTCGTGGGTGTCGCCATGTTGCTCCCAGAATAAGCCAGGGTCTTCTTCCAGCAGCTTGCTGAGGGCAGAGGTCAGCTTCACCTCGTCCTTGCGGTCTTTGGGGGCGATCGCCAGGGCATAGACCGGAGCTAGCACCTGCGCCTTGGGCATCAACTCGCGCATGTCCGCATCCAGGGAAAGGGTGTCGCCTGTGGCAACGTCATCCATCCGTCCCAGCGCCACCAGATCACCAGCCGTCGCGGTGTTGAGGGAATCTTGCTGTTGCCCCAGCAGGCGATACATGCCGCCCATCCGCGTGTTGTTGAGGGTCATGCCATCGGTCAGGGTGCCACTCCAAACCCGCACCAGCGAAAGCTTACCGCCCTGGGGCGAGTAGTAGGTCTTGAGCACCTGGGCAATGGGTTGGTCGGCATCGGCATCTAGCCCACGCCGTACAGCGGTGGTTTCGGGTTCGGGTGCCTCGCGCTTCAGCGCCTCGAACAGAGGGCGCACGCCAAAGTCTTGCTCTGCCACCCCAATGAATACGGGAACGATTTGATCGGCTCCCAGTTCCATCTTCAAATCGCGCTCAATCTCATCCTGGGGCGGTTCGATATCTTCCAGCAGTTCTTCTAATAAATGGTCATCAAAATCTGCCAGTTGCTCTAAAAATTCAGCATGGGCTGCCTGCTCTTCATCCTTCAGATCGTCGGGCAAAGGAATGCTATCGGCAGGGGCATCGGCATGGTATTGATACGCCTTTTCTGTCACCAGATCAATGTATCCCTTCAGGTTTTCGCCCAACCCGATCGGCATTTGGTGCAGGACAAAGGGACGACTGGAAACAGATTTGACTGCCTCAATAATGTTGGGGAATGAATCGTGGGCACGATCCATCTTGTTGATGAAAAGGATGTGAGGAATTTCCCAATTATCAAGAAATTGAAACAATGGGGCGAGTGTGAGCATCTTTGGAATATCTGGCTCACAAACGATAATTGCGGCGTCTACCCCCATCAGGGCATTCAATGTTTCTTGGGCAAATTCAACGGAACCGGGGCAATCCAGGAAATTAAAACGAATGCCGTCCTGCTCAATGCTGGCGGCATTTACTTCGACGGTCATCTGGCGATCGCGGGCTTCCTGGGAAGCATCTCCTACCGTATTTTTTTCAGAAATTTTTCCTTTTCGGGTTACGCTTCCTGTGACATGTAGAAGACTTTCCAAAAGGGTGGTTTTTCCACTGAGATAAGATCCCACGATCGCCACATTTCGTGAGCCAGAGAAGACTTTTTCACTCATAACAAAGCTCCTTCCAAAATCGGGAGTAAGAGAAGGAGGAATAGTTCAGAAACGCTCCCCTAGAATGAGCAGAAGATGAAGCGGCTCATTCTTTGAGACACCCTTTGTGATAGTGAATTCTAAAACTTTTCTAAAGACTTGGTGACTTAAGAAAATGGGTGATTTGAGGATTGAATCTGATAGCTAAACCTCTAACCCAACTGCATAGTTTTAGATTAACCCGATGTTAATCCTCTTGGGAAATGTCGGTTAGGAAAATTCATTCTCTAGCTTGGAAAGAAATGTATTTCTGAAACTTTAGACATGCACCGCAACGAAACTTTAGCTTTGTTGACATAAACATCAAGCAAAAATCGCTGAGAGTTCTGGGCAAGCTGCGCCTGCCCAGAACTCTCAGCGATTAATCCCCAAACAGTGCACCTACAAGGGGCTGTTGAGGGCAGAGAGTTCCTTGGGTTAGCCTTGAGTTCAGGGTGCAATCGATGAATGGGTGGGCGATCGCCCCTCCGCCTCAATCGTTCAAGCTTGCCAGCCACATATCAATTCTTTAGGAGATTTCTGAGAAAGAAGATCCCCATTTTTTGAGAGAGGGCGCGGCTAAGCCGCGCCCTCTCTCAAAAAATGGGGATCTTCTTTTCTGGAGATCGCCTTAGATCAGCGGAGTGAGTGTCCACTCCATCAACCCCTGGAGAATTTATCGGGATTCACGGAGCACAACCGGAAATAGAGAGTAAACCGTCGTGATCTGAATCCACCAAGTTTATTTCTGAAGCACCAGGCGATTTCTGAATCATCTAAGCCCAAACTCTTCCAGTGCAACTCCACCCAGCCGCACCCATCGGCTTCCCCAGGAATTTCTCAGCTAAAGTCTCAGCCAAAGCATCAGAACCAGGGCGATCGCCCCACCCATCCACCTTTCACCCTTTACCCTTCACCCTTTACCCTTCTACCCTTATTTCCAAAGAAACCCATGCCCAGGTCTTACAAAAGGTGAAGGGCGATCGCCAGTGCCAACTCGACATCCCCGGCAAAAGCGGGCAATACACCCTCTACGAAGTGATAGACATCGAGCGGCAAACCCTCGTCACTAAGGAGCACGTACGAAATAAAACCTGGAATTTTTGATGAGAAGCGCGGCAATGCCGCGCTTCTCATCAAAAATTCCGGGTTTTATTTAATTTTCAATCCTAAGGATGCGGAGGCGATCGCCCATCTGCCTTCTCCCACCGTATTCTGGCAACGCCTCCTGCTCCTCATCCGCCGCCTCAAAGCCGGACTCAAGCGCTTCCTGCACCGCTTCTTTCCCTAATGGATGAACTGACATACCCCGACTCTTCGATCCTCTGTAGAGTGTCCCAAGAAAATGAAAAAACAATTTGGGAAAGCGGGTACGGCTTAGCTACACCCGCTTTCCCAAATTGGTTTTTTATTTTTTGCTTAGCCATAAGCCTTTGATTATAAGGATTAAGATTGAGAAGTATATCAACACCAGATAGTAAATTGTTTCGTACCTGGTTGAGGTTTGGGCTGATGGAAACACCAACGCTTATCAACGATATCTTGCAGCAGATTGCTGACTTGACTGTGGAAGACCAGGTTTTGATCACCGAAATTCTCAATAGGCGCATGGTTGAGTTGAAGCGCAATCAATTGCTTGCCAGAGTGAAAGAGGCAGAAGCCAATTATCAGGCAGGGCGGGTCCAGGCAGGTAGTGTTGCAGACTTGATGCAGCTCACTGATGATGATTGAACTGATTTGGGACGAGCCATTTCTGCGCATCTTAAAGAAGTGGCGGAAGAAGTACCCTAATCTTGTGGAGAGATTTCAGCAAAAGCTTTCTCTGTTTACTCAAGAGCCATTTCATCCTTCTTTGAAGACCCATCGCCTCAGCGGAAGTCTGAAGGATTACTGGTCACTCAGTATTACTTATGACCATCGCTTGGTTTTTAAGTTCATTTCCGAGAATCAGGTATTGCTCATCGATATTGGAACGCATGATGAGGTGTATTGATGGGGAAGTCTTTTCAGAAGCAAGGAGGTTTGCGTTGTAGAAACAGGTGAAGCTGTCATCATTTCCCGCGCAGATGGCAGAAATGTAGCCCTGGTTTCGGAAGCCGAGTTGTCCAGTTTGATCGAGACGCTGTATTGGTTGCGATCGCCCGCCAATGCGACGCATTTGAAAACGGCACTGGAGCGTTTCCAAACAGAAACCGTTCAAACTCAGGCGCTTGAGGACCTTTGTCGGCGATTGGGCTTGGAGGATGACAACACCGGAGATGAGATAGTATCTGCGAGTTGAATAGAACTTTTGGGTTTGTGGAAGGGTGATGGGTACGCCGCCTATGGTTAACTCGCCCAATTTCGAATGAGTCTGTATCTGGAGGAGTGCCAGCACTTGGCTTTAGAATGGATCTTGCATTGAGTAGGGGTGGGGCAATTCAGCCATCGGTCAGTTTATCTGGCAACTGTCACTTTCCTTTATCCATCGCTTTTCCTGGTGCTGAGCAGAGATAGGGGGAGGTTTTTGTTTGCCTGATGGCGGCTAAACAGATGGTAACTATCCGCTCAAAAGTTTATTGACATAGCTAAAAACGATGACGCTAACGAATATTTTGTTGCTTTTGGGTGGGTTGGTTCTTTTGGTGGTGGGTGCAGAACTGCTGGTTCGCGGTGCATCCAGGATTGCTTTAATTGCTGGCATTTCGCCGCTCATCATTGGGCTGACGGTTGTGGCGTATGGTACCAGTTCCCCAGAGATGGCGGTAAGCATTCAGGCGAGTCTGGCGGGGCAGGCGGATATTTCATTGGGCAACGTCATTGGGAGCAATATTTTCAATGTGCTTGCTATTTTGGGCTTAGCCTCCATCATTTCGCCCCTGCCCGTTGCCCAACAGTTGATTCGGCTTGACGTGCCCATCATGATTGGGGTTTCGATCTTACTGTTTCTGTTTAGTGCGAATGGCAATGTCAGCAAGCTAGAAGGTATTCTTCTGTTTTCTGGAGCCGTGGCTTATACCCTCTTTCTCATTTTTCAGAGCCGCAGAGAACAAGACGCAAACGTTCAGGCAGAGTATGAGCAAGAGTATGGGGGCGTGTCGTCCACGGGGGCCAAAACCTGGGCTATCAATGGTCTGCTGATTTTGGGTGGGTTGCTGCTGCTGGTGCTGGGGTCGCAATGGCTCACAACCTCGTCGGTGGCGATCGCCCGTTCCTTCGGCATCAGCGAATTGGTGATTGGGCTAACCCTGGTGGCAATGGGGACTTCGCTGCCTGAACTGGCTTCCTCGGTGGTTGCCAGCTTCAAAGGTGAAAAAGACATCGCCGTGGGCAATGTGATCGGCAGCAATATCTTCAATATTTTGGCAGTGTTAGGTTTGAGCGCTGCCTTTTCCAGCGGCGGGATCAATGTTTCCCCGGCAGCTCTGAATTTTGACATTCCCTTTATGCTGGCAGTGGCGATCGCCTGTCTCCCCATCTTCTTCAGCGGCAACCGCATCGCCCGCCCCGAAGGCTTTCTGTTCCTGGGCTACTACATTGCCTACACCGTCTACCTCATCCTCAAATCCACTGAGCATGAGCAACTTCCCGTCTACAGCGACATCATGCAGAGCTTTGTCATTCCCATTACCTGCATCACGCTGGTGGTGATCGCCATTAACCCCATCTGGCGCAGGTTTTTTGAGAAGCGATCGTAGGGGGTTAGAAGTTCGACTTCTTGAAGAAGTCGAACTTCTGGGTGTTGCTTGTGGGACTTAGAAGTTCGACTTCTTGAAGAAGTCGAACTTCTGAGCTGACTGAGGGGCGATCGCCTGAGTTACGCTAAGGAAAAGGTTTTTGGTGGAATCATAGCCATGCTTCGCCTCAGTGAACCGCTCAAACTGGATCTTCAGGATGTTCATCTCAGCGATGAGCAGTTTTATCAGCTTTGCCTCCACAACCCTGATTTGATTATCGAGCGCAGTGCCCAGAGAGTCTTGATCGTTATGTCTCCAGTTGGTGGCGAAAGCGGCAACCGTGAATTAGAGCTGGGTGGCGAACTCTACCTCTGGAACCGCCAGACAGGTTTAGGAAAAGTGTTTAGCTCCTCCACGCTGTTTGAGTTGCCGGGTGGAGGACGGCGATCGCCCGATGCCGCATGGATTGAACTATCGCGCTGGAATGCCCTCACCCCGCAGCAGCGCAGAGGGTTCCCGGCGATCGCCCCCGACTTTGTACTGGAGGTGCGATCGCCCACCGACGACCTGCCCACCCTCCACGAAAAGATGCAGGAATATCTCGACAGCGGCGTGCGCCTGGGCTGGCTGTTCAATCCCCAGGAGCAGCAGGTAGAAATCTATCGCCAGGGGCAACCCAAAGAAGTGCGCGACCTTCCCACAACCCTATCCGGGGAAAGCGTATTACCAGGATTTGAACTCCCCATCGCGCCCTTTGAGGACTTATGCGCAGGGAATGGAGCTCAGTAAAATGAAAGCTGTTCCCTCTGGCTGTTGCCATGCCCGTTCCCTCTTCTCATTCGAGCGATCGCCCTATCCTCAGCTCCATTGCGACAGATATTGGCATTTACAGCCAGCCCCAGCTTGCAGCATCCTGGTTACAGCGAAATATTGGGAAAAAGGCGCAATTTGCCTGTGTTTTGGGATTTACGGAGACGGGCTTGATTCCGGGCATATCAGCGGCAGGAGCAACCCCAGCAGATCGGCAGTTTACAGCGATCGCCGATGCAGAATTCCTCATACGGGGCGCACAGCCCAACCCTGCCTTTCCCCTACCACCACTGGTGGCTGGAGCTTCCCCCGTACTAATCTCCCGCGCCGTCATCGAAGCGCTAAATCTTCCCACAACCCTGTTTAATGCCGGATTACCCCAGCCCCCGACCGTATCCACCCTTGACCTGGGGGGCGAACCTGCCCGTTGTGTTCGCACAGGCGCGGCACTGGATCGGGCGACGGTCGATCGGCTTCTGCAAACTGGGCTGCATTGGGGAGCGGAGTTGGCACAGCGCCAGCCAGCGCATTGGCTCATTTTGGGCGAGTGCGTCGTCGGTGGCACAACCACCGCGCTTGCCCTGCTCACGGGGTTGGGGTGGGATGCCCGCGATCGCATTAACAGCAGCCACCCCACCTGCAACCATGCCCAGAAGTGGGCGATCGTCGCCCAGGGATTAGCGCAGGCACAGCTCCCGAATGCTGCTGATCCCCTGGCGGTGGTGGCGGCGGTGGGCGATCCCATGCAGATTGTGGTGGCGGGAATGGCGATCGCCGCCAGTTCCCATTGCCCCGTTTTGCTGGCAGGGGGAACCCAAATGCTGGCGGTTTATGCCCTGATGCAAGCCCTCCGACAGCACCATGCCCTGGCGTGGGAACGGGCGCAGGTGGTGGTGGGCACGACTCGCTGGGTTGCCCAAGACCCAACCGGAGATACTGTGGGACTTGCCGACCTATTGAACGCTCCGTTGATTGCGACCCAGTTGAGCTTTGCCCCTGCCCAGGCGGAAGCATTGCGGGCATACGAGCAAGGTTTCGTCAAAGAAGGAGTTGGCGCTGGGGGATGCGCGATCGCCGCCCACCTCCAGGGCAAGAGTCAGTCCTGGCTCTGTGCCCAAACCGAGTGGCTGCTAAACGAAAGGCGACGTTTAGAACGCCGCCTTTGCAGGTAAGTGATGTTGTGTTCATGGTCGTAACTTGAAAGCAAACAAACTACCTATTTCAGCAGCCCGATATCACTAAGCCCAGCCTCAGCGGTGAGGCAGCGCTGGCGACCCGTTATTTATCCTGTCTCACCGCTGGGTGCTCCATGCGTTCCCACAGGTAAGACGAATCGCCCTGTATCCGGTTTGAAAGCAATTGCTCTTCTAAAGACGCAATTCGATTATACGCAGCAGTTAATTGAGCCGTCAGGCGCTGAACCTGGACATCTGAGGAAAGAGCTTGGTGGTCCGTTGAATACCCTTCGGTATCCACAAGATCAACATCCGCAAGGATATCCTTGTGGGTAATCTCAGACTCCATCATGCTCTGGTGGTGAGCAGAAGGATGTCCCACTATCGCATCCAGCGCAATCGATTGATGTGACTCCAGAGCCGCAGGGAGATGTTGTACTTTTTCCGCAGAAATCTTGTCACTCAGTTGCTCAATCAATTCCTTCAATGCGTCAATCTTTGCGCTTAAATCAGCAATTTGCTGATGTAGTGAATTCATTCCGCGCTCGACTCCCGTAAATATGCAACTCCATCTTAGAAACAGATAACTCTATCCCCCTGTTTATTCCTGAATCATTTAACTTTTCCCCTTGATGTTGCTCCTTTGTCTGCAAGATCCTTTGTCTGCAAGATCCTTTGTCTGCAAGATCCTTTATCTGCAAGATTCTTTGTCTGCAAGATTCTTTGTCTGCAAGATCAAAGTTATGGCTGCGCCGTTTGGGGCGATCGCCCTTCCTTCAGCTATCTTCCCAATGCCTATCACCGCCTCTCCTTCACGCACTACATGGGCATCGATAAGAGAGACCCTGAAATAAAATTAGCGGTGTTCGAAGGGATTGGAGCATCGCATAAAAATCGCCGAAACCTTTTCTGGATGGGCTATCTAGAAAATTTAAATGATCCATCAAACTGAGACTTTGCGGTTCCTCAACTCTCCAGATTCTTCTTAAAAGGCTGATTTTGGCTTCGATAAAGACTGCACAACGGCAGTACATCACCGATCACTCGCATTTCTTCCGAAATACCTTTGCGAAATTTGAAATGAGATCCATTCTGGAGGTTTCACAACGCAATAGGTTTGGGGATTATAGAGCGTTCTGAAAATATTTCTGACCGCCATTTTCCCAGGCAGCCATCCAAAAAAACTCTCTAAACAAAGAAACAGATAAAAATATGCGTTTACACTTCGCAATATCTAACGCAATATTTCTCAATATAAATTTTGGGTGAATGATTGTTGTAGTAGCTTGGATGTGGCTGAAGCGTTTCCACTCTTCGCAAGTTCCAGTTTTCTATCTGTCTTCCAGGCTATAAATTTTTGACGGATCTCCTGATAAATGGCGTCAATGGTAATGCCTCCATTGGAGGATTTGCCATTCTCCACGACTGGGTATGAACCCGTTTCAAGCCAATCAATGAAAGCGTTGATGCTGTGTAGCAGCGCGCGGTGCACCGCTCCCTAAAGCAATAGTTAAGGGTTTAGCAAATAAATAAAAGCCCAGGGAGAGGGGGGCGGGCAAAGCCCGCCCCCCTCTCCCTGGGCTTTTATGTTTAAGCGAGTTCCTAAGAGTTGGTGTTGCCAAATTTGCGGCTCACCCAACCAGAGATGCCGCTGACGAGGGAGCCCAGCATGAGCAGCCCGATCGCCGGATTGAAGACGGGTTGCCAGAGCTTATAGAACAGGTCTAAGCCCAGGTCGAAGTCGAGCGATCGCCCCACCACCGCAGCGGCGAACCATCCGGCTCCTGCCATGACAAAAAAGAGGTTGAACATGAGCGCGGTGTTTAACCAGCGCAGGGCTTTGTCTTTCATGGGTGTTATTAAACGATAAATCAGCGGTTGAAACGGGCTTTGAAACGGGCTTTGAAACGGGCGATCGCCCTTCCTATTCTCTAAGCTTTGGGTTCGGATGATCCATTACGCTATCGCTGATGCATCCTACGGAGGGTGGGTGGAGATTTGGGCGATCGCAGTTATGCCTCCACGCTTGAATGTACGGTACGGATGGGTGTCCCTACAAGCCCAGGGAAAAGTCTTCGAGATGGAAGATTTCGCCCCCCAAAGTGAAAGGGCTAAGATGGTAGCGATTACCATTGCCCATCATTTCTCAGCTCACATCTTTCATTCGTTTCCAAGGAGTCGCTCGTGGATTTCCGCAAAATTGTTGGGTTCCGTCAGGTCAAAGACGAGGCTAAGCAGCTCCATAAGACCTTAAAACCCATTCTGGAGTTAGATCCGCGTTATGTTGACCTGGTGTTGCTGGATTTGGCGAAGGTCGTCAAAATTTGTGGGCGTAGCAACAAAGAAATTAGCTCCAGCGAATTGCTGGCATACCTCACCATCTATGGGCTAATCAAGCAAGATCAGGCAATGTTGAATGCGTCGGAAAAGTGGGAGTTTTCGACGGACGATCGCCTCAAGTACCAGAAAGAAACCCTGAAGATTTTGCTCGATCTGACGCAGCGACAACCGGGCGATGAACTCAACCTCCCCACTCTGCTCAACAAACTGGATGATGAGCGTGGCACCCATTATCTTGATGCGGCGATCAATAGCATCCACAAGTTTGCCCAGGTGTTGGTGAAGGCAGAGGGCGTCATCAGCATGGCAGGAATGGAAGCGGTGTCCGAGATCTGGAAGCAGTTGCACCAGTTTCAGCCCGTGGAAAATTATGAGCAGGAGCTAGCCACACGAGCACGGGCGATCGCCCCCGCAGCCCCTGAGCCTGCCGCTTCTGCACCCAGCAGCGCCACCCCTGCCGCTCCGCCACCACCCACAGAAGCAACGACGCCCGAAGAACAGGAGAAGATCCTGGAGCAATCCCTGACCGAACTCAATAATTTGGTGGGACTGGACAATATTAAGACCGAAGTGCAAACCCTCACCAATTTCCTGAAGGTGCAAAAGATTCGGCAGGAACGGGGATTGGGCGCAACACCCGTATCACTGCACGCGGTTTTCGGCGGACCTCCCGGCACGGGCAAAACCACTGTGGGACGGCTGATGAGCCGCATCTACAAAGGGCTGGGCTTTTTGAAGAAAGGGCATCTGGTGGAAACGGATCGCTCTGGGCTGGTGGCAGGCTACATCGGGCAGACTGCCAAGAAAGTGGATGAAATGGTGGAAAAGGCACTTGATGGAGTGCTGTTCATCGACGAAGCCTATGCTCTGGTTCCCCGCGAAGGCGGCGGGCGCGACTTTGGGCAGGAGGCAGTAGATACCCTGCTGAAGCGGATGGAGGACTATCGCGATCGCCTCGTCGTCATCGTGGCAGGCTATACCGACGAAATGAAGTTCTTCATCGAGTCAAACCCCGGCTTGAAGTCCCGGTTCAATCGCTATTTCTACTTCGATGACTATAAACCCAGTGAACTGGTTGCCATCTACAAAATGATGGCGAAGAAGAGCCACTTCAATCTGACAGATAGTGCCGAGGAGCAGTTGCAAAAAGAGTTTCAGCAACTCTACACAGAGCGCGATCGCTCCTTTGGCAACGGACGTCTGGTGCGAAACCTATTCGAAAAAACCATGGAAAACCAGGCAAATCGGCTGGCAGTCATGCCCAATTTGGAAGACGAAAAACTAACAACTTTGGTGGCAGACGACATTCCCAGCCAAACCCGGCGCAGCAACCCCATCCACTGGCAGTCCACCCCCACGCCGCCCCAAATGGTTCCGATGTCTTCAGAGAAAAGTAGCCTGGCAGAGGCGATCGCCTCCTACCTCCGCGACAGCTTGAACCTCCCCGACTTGCAGGTCAAAATCCGCCAGCGCGATGCCCGCCTGGATGTGCTGCTGATTGGAGATGTAGATGGCGATCGCACCACCGCCGCCGCTACCCTTCAAGAGTTTTTGCCCAAATTTGCCCCCGACTTCACCGCCGTCACGCTCTACGCCCGCCACCCCAACGAAGACATTCCCCTCTGGTCAGAAATGGTTTCCGTAGGGGTAAAGTAGCTGGCATCATGGTGCAGCAACATCATGGTGCAGCAAGGATAAACCCATCCTCACGATCTTTTGGGCAAGCAGGTGCGGCTAAATCGCACCTGCTTGCCCAAACATGTTTCTTTACTTCTTGCTCAGCTTTTAAGTAGGTGATCGTAATTAAACCCAAAACCCAAAATGCTGTGTTGCCCGCTTCGCGGGCAACACAGCATTTTGGGTTTTGGGTTTAATTGTGCTGTCCCCATTTTTTGAGAGAGGGCGCGGCTAAGCCGCGCCCTCTCTCAAAAAATGGGGATATTCTTTTCTGGAGATCGCCTTAATTCCTAATCCTACCCAAAACGATTTAAATGGGGTACAACTTTCAATAACCTGAAGATCGTGCAAGACAGACTATCTCAGTGAAAAATGCAGAATCGTCAGCATATTTCACCGGGGTAGTACAGGTTGATTTGAATCAGTATCAACTATTCTCCAGGATCTAATCAACCCTATCTGGAATTGGATAGCTTTCTCCTGAAGAAAGGTTCAACAGAAGTCCAAGCCGAAATACGGCAGGGATTTCTCAACATTGCCCCTGCATCTATCAGAATTAAAGCCATGTCTAAAATAGCCCTGCTGATCGGAGTCAGTGACTATCCGGAAGGTCTGAACCCTTTGCCCAATGCCATCAAAGATGGAGAAGCCATGCGCGAAGTGCTGGAATCTCCTGATATTGGAAGATTTGACGAAGTAACATTTATCGCAAATCCCGATCCACTTCAGATGCAGCAATCGATTGAAGAACTGTTTTCTGGACGGAAGAAAGACGATTTATTATTCTTATTCTTCTCCGGTCACGGCATTAAAGATAGCAGCGGCAAGCTTTATCTTGCCTCTTCCCAAACAAAGAAAAATGCAAGAGGCGAAATTATTAAATCCACTGCTGTTTCAGCAAGTTTTGTTCACGACATTCTCAAAGACTCACGCTGCAAACGCAAAGTTGTCGTCCTCGATTGCTGCTTTAGCGGCGCGTTCGCACAGGGTTTAGCCGCAAAAGATGACGGCTCCGTCGATATCAAATCGCAGTTGGGTAGTGAAGGTTGTGCCATCCTCACATCCTCTAGTTCTATCCAGTATTCCTTTGAGCAACAGGATGAGGATCTCTCAGTTTATACCCGCTACCTTGTAGAAGGCATTCAGACGGGAGCTGCGGATTTGGGGAGTGACGGCTTCATTTCCGTTGATGAATTGCACGAATATGCCCAGCGTAAGGTTTATGAAGAATCCCCTTCCATGAACCCAAAAATCTATGCGTTGGAGGAAGGATACAAAATCTACATCTCAGAGGCAGTTACAGCGGATCCATTGGTGCAGTATCAGAGAGCTGTTGAACAGTGTGCCCAAGCCGGAGAGATTTCCCCCGTATGGCGCATCACCCTCGATGAACTGCGCCTAAGCCTATTTCTCTCAGAGGAACAATCTGCCCAAATCGAAGCAAGGGTGCTGAAACCGTTCCGTGAGTATAAGAAGAAGTTGAAGCGCTACCAGGCTGCCTTTGAAGCTGCCATTTTGCAGGGCACTCCGCTTAAAAGATCCACTCGTCTAGCGCTCAACCATCTGCAGAAAACCCTGGCACTCACAAAGCAAGATGTGCAAGCGATCGAATCGGCTGTAGAACAAGGCGCTAGCAAACAAAGTACCCAGCCTACATCTGCATCCCAAGCTCCTAAAACAACGCTTACAACTATTGCAAGCAACAATGACAAAGAAGTTGCACCCTCTGCAACATCACTATCCAATTCTTCTTCGTCTATCCCTCCAACCACGACTGCTCCCTCCAACCCTCAGCCACAGCCAACTCTTGACCACGCCGACCAGCCCCTTCAGTCCGAACTCAATCCCTTTCTGCCATCACAACCTGGTTCTGGACAGGCACAGGATACATTCCATGCGACGCTACCTCCTGGCGGTTTTGCGCCTACCGCACGACCAACGCAGCCAAGAGCCACTCATCATACCCAAGCCCACTATCCTCACTCCACCGCAGATACATCTTCTCCAACACCCGTTTCCCCCGTTCCAACTAAACCGGAAACCACCCAAAAAAGAAAGGGGAACTCGACTCTGAAGTTTTTAGCTGGTCTTTCAATCGCAGGACTAACCCTGGGCTCAGCAGTTACTGGTTGGCAATTAATGATCCCAAACCCTAGTCCACCCGTTCGCCCGATTGAAGATATTGTTCATGGAGTTGTTGAAAAAATTACCGAAGAAGAATGCAGGTACATTGATAGTGAATATCGGGCAGAGAACAGCTTTCTCATTGATGCATTGACGCTTGATCCTACGTTTACCGCTGTAGGACAACACTGCATTAATCTTGGCTATTTTGTTCCGCCTATTGAGTTTGATCCACCCATTGAGCCTTCTCCGCCTTTACCGGACCCCATTTATCCGCCCCCTAACCCTCTACCAACTCCTGAGCCCCAGCCGCCTCTACCAGAGCCCGTGCCTTCACCAGACCCTTACTACATCATTGAAAACCTAACGGTACGGCGTACTACAACCTGCTATGCCACCATAAAAGGTATCTCAGGAGAGACGGCGGCAAATTTTGAACTATGCGATAGAGATGACTTACTCAATATTCCTGTAGAAATCATTTATGGTCCCGTTACGGTTCAGCACTTAAGCTGCGACCATCTCTCGGATGGAGAACCAGTATCCGATGCATCCTCTTCATCCGGGGCAGTCGATCCAGCGCATGAGGAGGGGGTAGTGCCTTGTGATGTCTATGAAGAGATAGTACAGGAGGGAGTCGTTGACGCAAGACCAATCGACCTTCAGTCGTAAAAGGGCTTGATACCAACTCTCTGAAATCCCGCTTCAGAGAGCTGGTATCAATTCCACAGAATTTATACACAAAATAAGTCTTGACAGACCACTAGGCACTTGCAGAGACAAATTTTTGAGCTGCTTCGATCGCCGCCATCAATTCTTCCTGGCTACTGGCTGTTACCTTCAGCTTTCTGCCATTTGCTTCTACCTCCATCTCAATGGGTTTTCCTGAGAGGCGATCGCCCAGAAAACCCATGAGTTTTTTGGCATTACCGACATTTACCTCAGCCATCAGCAGCCCGACCAAGAAACCACCCACCGCTTTATTACCTTCGGGTGGATTAGGGTCAAGCACGCGGTCTACCTCAATCTCGTCCATATCCCTGAGTTCTGACATCAGGTTATGTGCCTGTTCGTCCAGTTCTTCTGCATCCAAGTCAGGGTCATTAAATGCGATCGTGAACTTGACATTAGAATCTGTGCTCATAGGTATTTAAAAGTAATAGGTGTTAGCATCCCTAAGATTTGATTTTGTCACAAGTATTTCTGTATTTTTCACTTGTTTTTCAGTAGACCTGTTGGGAAATAGTGATCGAAATCGCTGAAACCCTTATGTAGCCTGGCTTTCGGGGATTCCACGGCAAAATCGCTGAAATGCTTGCCAGGAAAGGCTTTCAAGGATTTCTGGGCTTATTACCCAACAACTCTAGTAATTACTCAATTCAGCAGCCAATCAGTCTGCGATGAGGTAAGGGACTTGCTTAAAAATAAGATTCCAGAGAGAGGGGACGCGGGCGAAACCCGCATCCCCTCTCTCTGGAATCTTATTTATTTGCTATCTCCTAAGGGATCTGCGGATTAATAAAATCCCAAATTTTGAGAGAGAAGGCTGGCTCTGCCAGCCTTCTCTCTCAAAATTTGGGATTTTATTTTCTTGCAAGTCCTTAAACCCTTTAAAACCTCTGCGTTGGGGTGAGTCGTATCCTCGGTGTGACTTGAAAAGGGAGATTGGAGGATGAGCGTTCGCGCATTATTCGACGCAGTGAAGGTGGAAGGGGCGATCGCCCCCTACGACACGCTGCATCTCAAGGTGATCTATCCGGCGCAGATGTCGGGGAGTGAGGCGGAGCAAAACCTGGGTATTGTCCCGGCAGATGGGGCGCAGGCTCCGTTTCCGGTGGTCGTGTTTTTCAACGGCATCAACTGTGCGCCGGATGTGTATCAGTGGTTGGCGATCGCCCTGGCAGAGCGGGGGTGGGTGGTGGTCACCTACTCCTGGGTGGCGGAAAACCTGCCGGGAATGATTGCGCTGACACCGGGCGTGGATCTCAAGATGTGGATGCCCGACACCTATGGCACGGGGGCGACCGCATCCGCCCTGCCCAGCGTACTGGCAGCCCTGGAGCGGATGCAGCAGTCTGGTGTGCTGGCGGGGTTGTTGGATTTAGACCGGATCGTGTTGGGTGGGCATTCGGCGGGTGGGCGTGTGGCGATCGAGAGCGCCAGTCCCCAGTTCTTTCCGCAGGTGAAAGGGGCGTTTGCCTTCGCCGCCCACTCGGCGGGTGTGACGCAACTGGGATATCCAGCAGGGACGATTTTGCCACTGCCGGATGCGCTGCCGCTGTTGCTGATCGGGGGCACCTGTGATGGGGTGATTGCCCAAAGCAGTTTTCGCTATGGCGTTACCTGGGAACAGCCAACGACTCCGGTTTTGCGCACCTTTGAGGAGGGGATTGCGGGTGGGCGCAACGACAGCTATCTCCTGCTGCTGGAGGGGGCCAATCACTTTGCGATCGCCCATCCCAAAGACCCCACCGAACGCAGACCCGTCCTGGATTTTCCTGCAACCCAACCGGAGGAGGAACTGCGGCGAGTGATGCTGGAGGCGATCGCCCTCTTCCTGGATGCCCATATTCGCAAGCAACCCGAAGCCCTGAAGCCGTTGCAGAAATTGCCGGATGATAAGGGTGCGCTGGTGGCAGCGTTTGCTTGCAAATAGCATTTGCCGCTTTAAGAGAAGAATTTCCCCATTGTGGAAGAAGGGCACGGCTAAGCCGTGCCCTTCTTCCACAATGGGGAAATTCTTCTCTTAGAAATGTCCTTAGGATTAAAAATAAAATAAAACCCGGAATTTTTGATGAGAAGTGCGGCAGTGCCGTGCTTCTCATCAAAAATTCCGGGTTTTATTTCGTACGTGATCCTTAGTTGGTGCGGGTGGAGGCGCTTTGCTGGCTGCTATACATGGCTCGCAGCACCAGCGCCGGATCAACCCAGTTATTGTTGTACTTCAAGCCCCAGTGGAGGTGGGGTCCGGTGGTGCGTCCAGACATGCCGATGCGCCCGACGCGCTCTCCTGCCTGCACGACAGAGCCTTCAACAATCCGCAGACCGCCTTCCCGGTCAATCATGTAGCGTTCGCCGTTGGCAACTTCCACATAGCCTTCCATGTGGCAGTAAATGCTGAGCCATTCTCCCGCTTCCACAACCACCGATGTGCCGCAGTTAGAATCATCGGTGACTTCCACTACGGTTCCTGTCCACCAGTTGCGGATGTAGCTGCCTCTGGGCGCTGCCAGGTCTAAACCGTAATGGAATTCATTGAAGTTGTAACCATCGATCGAACGGCGATAACCAAAGGGCGACGTGTACGCCTGAAACTGTTCGAGGGGAAAAGACGCGCTGCTCCACTCGTTGCGGGTAGCGGCAATCTGGTTTGCCGTCATCTGGGCAAGATTTTGTCCCTGCTCGCCCGGACTACCTGCGCTGATGGCGAGGGGATCACCTCCCTGCTCTGCTGGACTCACTTGCGCGAGAGTCTGGGGTTGGGCAGACTGTGCCCCGGCGGGGTCAATGTTGGCAGCAGGAGGCTCGATATCTGGTGGCGTTGGGAGGCTGGGAGGAGCGACTGCCGCCTTGGGTGCAGAGGTTTCAGGCGTTTGAGGACCGCTCATCGCTTGATGAGCTTCCAATAATGCCACGATTGACAGGCTGGCTCCGAGTGCCAGCAACCCACGACCAATGAGAACAGCGCGTTTTTTCATAATCGGTATCACGTCGTGCGAGAAGATTCACCCCATCTCTTTCGATCTATGCCCAAAGACATCCGTAAACTTTTAGATGCATTAGAAAATGTAATGGGCGATCGCTCCAGATGCACACCAGCGGGGAAAGGGGCAAAAGGCTTTTGAAGAACCTGAATCCAGTTATAACGCGCCCTTGCATGGATCGATCACCTCCCCGCAGAAATTCTTGGGCGTTGCTTGATTCAGGGATGATTTTTTTGTTTGGAGCCGCGCTCCGCGTGGCTCCAAACAAAAAAATCATCCCTCCCAATCAGCAATGCCAATTCTTGCGGTAGTCCTCAAAGGGTAATGATTTTTGGGGGTGTGGGCAGCACCCAAACGCATCAAACTGCTCAAGCCCTGGAGAATTAAGATTTGCATCGGGAACCGCAGTCAAATCAGCAAAACAGGGAATGTTGAGCAGAGTGTCCCAGAAAAGCGGCGGAGGGCTGGCAGGTGATGACAGATTCGACAATTTCCCCAGTAGGAGGGATAGAAATGATGCAGGCACGACCGTCCATGCCTGCCCTCCAGCACTGGGTGTTGCGCATCACCGAGCCACCCCTGCAGCCACTGCCGCCCCTGCTAGAGGCTCCAAAGGTGCTGGTCGCGATGCAGCGATTGGTAGACATCATTCAACTGGTGCGATCGCCCGCTGGGGGTTGGCATCGCGATCGCCCAGCTACCGTCGAAAACCTGCTACCCTACGTCACCGAAGAAGCCTGCGATGTGCTGGAAACCCTGGAGCACACCCTCGACCAGTGGTCTCAACATCCGGCGGAGGGAGCTGAGTCCTGGCTGTCTGCTCACCTGTGGCACAACTACTGTTTGGCTGCCGACTTTGCGCCCCAGTTGCTCTGGGGAATGGCACGCAGTTCCTATGCGGTGATGCGCTTGCTGGAGGGAGTTCCCGCGCAGATTACGACGGCGGAGGGGGAGGGGCGAACAGGGATTGTGCGGTTGGCGGCACTGTTGCATGGGGCAATGGCAGAGCAGCATCAGGTGGCAGATTTGGTGACCCAGCACCCCCCCGAAGTTTTGTTGGATGAGGCGATCGCCCTGCAAATTCTGGCGGGCTATCCCATGCCGGAACCGCAACCCACCGGAACTGTGCTGCACACCCTCGTGCAGCATGTCCGCATGACCACGCCTGCCGTCCTCAGCTTCCTTGAAGGGATTGCGGTCAATGCCCTGGCTCCAGGTCATCCCTGGCAAACCGGAACCCTCAAGCTGGAACTGGCGTTTGCCTTCTACGAAGGAAGTTACAGTCCCCCCGCATTGCCCGCCGCTGAGGCGGAGGATGCGACGGTTACGCGGCTCAAATTTACGGATACCGTCTGGCTGGATGCCTATCGCACCACAATCATCCAGAACCATCTCGCCACCCTGATTCCCCAACTCCCGGCATACCAGAATCTTGCGAATGCGGAGGTGCCGCCGCTCACGGAGGAGGTTTTGCCTACCCTGGTGAAAAACGCCTGCGAAGTCGCCGACCTGCTGGAACAAGCCCCGCCCTTCCTCGATACCGCTGAAACCGAGGAGGGAGTAAGGCTAGAAGACCTGACCAACTGGCTGCTCTGGTGCGTTAGCCGCAGCGCCTATGGGGTCATGCACCTGGTGGGAGGACTGCCCTGCCGTCTGCTGCAACCGGGGAGCGACTGGCAAACCGGGCGGCTGAGGTTGCTCCTCACGCTGAAACTGCATACTCCAGAGGGCGATCGCTACATCGACCTGGCAACGGGGCAGCTTCCCGAACCCGATGTCTTTCCACTGGAAGCAGATGTTGTGGTGCAATCGACCACCAGTGAATGGCTCCTCCACCCCTGCCTGATCGAACATCTACAAAAGCAGGTGATGGACAGCATTCTGCAAACCCTGCCCGAACTGCAATGGCTGATCGATGGCACCACCATCGAACTCTGGCAACCCAACCGCCAATTCCAGGCTGCCGAAGCCAAACTCATGGTCGATTTTGACTTCCGTGTTCAGCACTAAGGGACTTGCAAGAAAATAGAATCCCAATTTTTGAGAGAGAAGGCTGGCTAGAGCCAGCCTTCTCTCTCAAAAATTGGGATTCTATTAAGCCGCAGATCCCTAAGGACCGAAAATAGAATAAGACCCAAAATTCCGGGTCTTATTTCATGCGTGATCCTAATCTTTTTGCAAGTTGGGGCAGATGGTGTGGGCAATGCGATCGCCCGATGGCTCATCTTCCCAACCTGAAAGAATATTCTGCAAATCGTTGCGCAGGGCTTCGAGGGACTGAATCTGCTGGCTGATAGCATCAACCTTTGTTTCCAGGTAATGCCGCACCTCACCGCAGGGGAGATCGCCGCGATCGCGCACCTGCAACACTTGCCGAATTTCGTCCAGGCTCAAACCAAGGCTCTGCGCTTGCTTGATGAACGCCAGACGATTCAGCACATCCGGCGAAAACAGCCGATAGCCAGAGGGCGATCGCTCCACTGTCGGCGTCAACAGCCCAATATCGTCGTAGTAACGCACAGTCTTGGTTGGTAGCCCACTCTGTTGAGCGACCTCACCAACCCGTAATGCATGGGAAGCCAGGGATGTCTGCATGAGAGCGAGGAGGGTAACTTCAGGACAAGCCGTCTATCAAATTCTAACGACTTCCAAATTCTAACGACCTCCAACCCAAAAGGCATCAACCTGGCAACGCGCCAGTTTTTCGCAGCTTACGGTAGCTCTAGTAAAGCCCCAGCCATGACATAAGCCCTTTACCCGTCACAAACTCGATAATTAGAGTTAGGGCGAAACCAACCATCGCCGCACGACCGTTGAGGCGCTCGGCATAATCATTGAAACCAAACTTCGGAACATCCAGAGATGGAGTTACGGTGGGCTGAGGAGGCGTTTGAGTCATGATGCAACAAATCTTAATATTTTCAACTTTATTTTAAGGGCGATGGGGCGATCGTCAAGGTGCTTTCTACGGACTGTTTTTCTCGTTGAGGCGACCCAACGCAACGGATTGTTGCCCCCTGTTGAGGGAGAACGGCTTTTCACAAATTCTGGATTCGCCTTGATAGGGTCTTCCTGGTAGGGTTAGATCGAGCAATGTTTCTGTCTGTAAGTTTTCGTGGCAAGTTCTTATGGAAAGTCCTTGTGGCAAGTCCTTGTGATTCCTCAAGCGTTCTTCCCCCACTTGCACCGGGAATACAGCAGCCCCCATCACTTCAACTCAAAAATGGGACCCAACATGGGACTCAAAAATGGGCACGCGCTGGAAAGATAGGTCGTGCTGGAACGGCTGATGGTAGCGCGATCGCCCCAAACCTCTATCTTATCGGGTGAAGCAGAGAAATCTTATCTTTGCTTAAGCTGAAATTGACGGAATTGCTGCCAGTCCATTGCAAGTTTTACTGCCAGTCCCGTTGCCAGCCTTGTTGCACTATCCTATGTCGTTCCTATGTCGTTCGAGGTAATTTGATGGAAATCGGTGTCCCAAAGGAAATTAAGGATCAGGAATTTCGCGTCGGGCTGAGCCCTGCCAGTGTTCGTGTGCTGGTGGAAGCAGGGCATTCGGTTTTTGTGGAAACCGCCGCAGGAGAAGGTTCTGGGTTCACCGACGAAGACTACGAGACGAGTGGGGCAACGATTGTGTCCAGTGCCCAAAATGCCTGGAACCAGGAAATGGTGGTGAAAGTGAAGGAGCCCCTTCCAGCCGAGTATTCCCTAATGCAGAAAGGGCAGTTGTTGTTTACTTACCTGCACCTGGCGGCAACGCGAGAGTTGACGGAGCAGTTGATGCGATCGGGAGTGACGGCGATCGCCTACGAAACCGTCGAACTACCCAACCGTACCCTGCCTCTGCTAACGCCCATGAGCATCATTGCTGGGCGGCTTTCGGTGCAGTTTGGGGCAAGGTTTTTGGAGCGTCAGCAGGGCGGTCGGGGGGTCTTGCTGGGCGGGATTCCCGGGGTGCGTCCGGGGCGGGTCGTGGTGCTGGGGGGTGGCGTTGTTGGCACCGAAGCCGCCCGCATTGCCGTTGGCATGGGCGCACAGGTGCAGATTTTCGACATCAATGTAGAACGGCTAAGCTACCTGGAGACTATCTTTGGTTCCCGTGTGTCGTTGCTCTACAGTAGTCCAACGGCGATCGAGCCGGCGGTGCGGGCAGCAGACCTGGTGGTCGGTGCGGTGCTGGTTCCGGGTCGCAAAGCTCCCACCCTGCTCTCAGCGAATTTGGTTGACCAGATGCATCCCGGCGCAGTCATTGTGGATGTGGCGGTAGATCAGGGAGGGTGCGTAGAAACGATGCACCCGACCTCCCACAGCCAACCCACCTACACCGTTTCCGACGTTGTGCACTACGGCGTTCCCAACATGCCAGGAGCCGTTCCCTGGACGGCGACCCAGGCACTCAATAACAGCACGCTACCCTACGCGGTCAAACTCGCGAATTATGGCATCAAGGCGCTGGAGATCGACGAACCCCTGCGGAAGGGGCTAAACGTCTGGAAAAATGACCTGGTACATCCCGCAGTGCAAGAGGTGTTTCCTGACCTGGCAAAGTAAGGGGTTAGCAAATATAGCGGTGCGCAAGTTACTTCAGCCCATGGGAGGGGCGGCGCGGCGCGCCGCCCCTCCCATGGGCTGTACTTAAAGCGCTTGCAAAACGCTATACATAAAATCCCAGAGAGAGGGGGCTGCTCAGAAAGTTGGTATTGGATCTTGAATTTTGGATGGCTCCAAGTCATGGAAGATCCCTGTATGTGGAAGCAGGTGCCGCAAAGCCGCACCTGCTTTCACCAAAGCTCTTCGCAGAATGCAGTTGCCTACGGCGTGGAATCGGCGGGTTCGGCATCCGCTGGCGTGACTTCGGCGTAGGCGCGTCCGGTGCGCTCGCGCCAGAGGGCAAGCAGGGTGCTGGCGATGAAGATGCTGGAGTATGACCCGGCGATGAACCCCACGATCAGCGCCAGGGCAAAATACTTCAAGGTTTCGCCGCCGAACAAGAAGATGGCGACCAGGGAAAGCAGGGTGGTGAAGGTGGTGTTGATGGAGCGGGTCAGGGTTTGGTTAACGGCAGCGTCTACGATGTCATCGATGTGGTCGCCGGGGTTGTTGCGGATAGTTTCGCGGACGCGATCGTAGATGACCACAGTGTCGTTTACCGAGAAACCCACGATGGTGAGCAGCGCCACAATAAACAAGCTGTCGGCTTCTACCCCAAAGAGAAGTCCCATGATGGCGAAGAAGCCCAGGGTGATGAGCACATCATGGAGGACGGCGAGCAGTGCAAAGGCGGCGTAGTCGGTCTGGAAGCGCAGACTGAGGTAAATCATGATCCCCAGGAAAGACGCTCCGAGGGCTGTCAGCCCTGAGACGAAGATCTGCCGTCCCAGGGTCGGTCCCACCGTGTCGATTTGGATGAGGGTGGGGTCAATTTCCCCCAGTTCTGCCTCCAGGGTTTCGAGCAAAGATTCTCGCTGGTCTACATTCAGGGTGGTTGTGCGGATGGAGAGGGCGTTTTGCTGGTCGCCCACCACCTGAATGCTGCTGCCTGCCAGTCCTTCCGCTGCCAGAATTTCACGCACCTCTGACGCGTCGATGGGGCCATCACAACTCTCGGTACGGGTACAAACCAGTTCCAGTTGCAGCCGGGTGCCGCCGACAAAATCGAGGCTGGGACGCAGGGGCGCACCAAACTGCTGCCAGGAAATTAGGGTTGCGATAAAACCGATGGCGATCGCCGCGACAGAAATTGCCCACCAAAGGGTGCGCTGTTTAATGATGTTGAGCTTCATGAGGTTGCTTTGGCTTGAGGGTTCGACGAGGGGAGATTAGGGCAGAAGTATTCAGGTTTGCGGAGTTGCGAGAAGCTGAGGACGGTCAGCAAGAGGGTGCGGCTGCAGGTGAGTGCCGTAAACATGCTGACGGCAACCCCGATCGCCAGGGTCAAGGCAAAGCCTTTCACCAGACCCGTACCCAGCCAGAACAGGGCACCGCAGGCGATCAAAGTGGTGACGTTACTGTCCAAAATGCTGGAAAAGGCGCGATAAAAGCCCGATTCCACGGAACGATAAAGGGTCTTGCCAGTACGCAATTCTTCGCGGGTGCGCTCAAAGATGAGGACGTTGGCATCGACGGCCATCCCAATACTGAGGATGAAGCCCGCAATTCCTGGCAGGGTGAGGGTCACTTCGAGCAGAGCAAACAGCGCCATTGTGAGCAACGCATAAACCACCAAGGCAACATCGGCGACGGCTCCAGGCAAACGGTAGTACAGCACCATGAACACCAGCACCAGTACCAAGCCTGCCAGCCCAGCGATGATACTGCGCTGGATGCTATCGCGTCCGAGGGTTGCCCCGACGGTGCGGTTCTCCAAAATTTCGACAGGGACGGGTAATGCGCCACTGCGGAGCTGCAATGCCAGGTCGTTGGCGGTTTCGGCGGTGAAGTTGCCGGAGATGCTGGCGCGTCCTCCGGTAATCCCCGTTTCGGCGTAGCGCACATCCACCACGGGTCCACTCAGTAACTCATTGTCCAAAAAGATTCCGAGGCGGCGTCCGGTGCCAGCCACGTTTCGGGTGAGGTCAGCAAATTCTTCTGCGCCCTGGTTGTTGAACTCTAGCCCAACCTCCCAGGCGCTGCCCGTCGCACCGGGAGCTGCGAACGCATTGCTCAGCTTCTCTCCCGTCAGATCCGTTTTGATAAAGAGATCAGAAATTGCCGCCTGACTCCGGTCCAGAGCGTCCTGGTTGGCAGCGATCGCCGCTGCATCGGCGTCCTCTCCGGCGGCTTCCAGTTGCGCCTGTTGAATCAGCAACTCCTGCTGCACCTGAAACTCAATGGCAAGCTGCTCCTCAGTTCCCGACTTCTGCTCGCGGAAATCTAATTGGGCGGTGCCACCGAGCACCCGCTCTGCCTGCGCCGGGTCGCTTACCCCCGGCAACTGCACCAAAAGCTGGTCGCTGCCCACGGTTTGCACCACCGATTCGGCAACTCCCAGGGCATTGATGCGGCGTTCTACCACGTTCCGCACCGCCTCCAATTTGTCAGGGGTGATTTCGGGAACCGCTTCAGTGGGTTGGGCTTGCAGGGTTAGCTGGCTTCCTCCCTGCAAATCCAGACCCAGCCGGATGGGGAGGTTGACCAGGGTGATGATGGCGGCGATCGCCAAAATCAAAACAAGCAAGAGAAGGGAGCGCTGTCTAGCCATGTCTGTAGCTCATACGACATTCGCTATGATAGCTGGATTTGCGGGAACCTTACGACTCTGCAACAACCTGTGAAGCGAGGGATTTTCTTCAAGTTTGGCGATCGCCCCGTTCGCAATAATTCTCACTTTTGGATCTCACTTTGAAATCAATCCTGAAGATAGATCGGCAGATAGCTCGGCAACAAGCTATTTTCAGGGTTGAGAGCGGAAAGTTCGCACCCGAACGGACGCGAACTTTCCGCTCTCAACCCCATCATGAGAACTGCTGCCCTGTTACGGGTAGACGCCAATTTTGTTGAGATCGTAGTATTATCAAGCATTCCCCTTTAGTGTTTCCCTTCCCAGTCGCCACCGAATATTGTTGTTTCTTCGAGGCTCTACGAGACTCTATCAGGGATGATGCATCGAGAATTTGATCGTCTTCAGATGTTGTCTGCATTGCCCGACACAGCATCTGATGCACCGACTACCTATGCCAGTGATCCCCAACCGGATGAGGTGACGGTGAACAATTCCCAACTCTTCTTCAACCGGGAACTGAGCTGGTTGGAGTTTAACAATCGCGTATTGCAAGAAGCGCTTGACCCGCGTAACCCGTTACTGGAACGGGTCAAGTTTACCGCGATTTTTAGCAGCAATCTCGATGAATATTTCATGGTGCGGGTATCGGGGTTGAAACAGCAGGTGGAAGCTGAGGTGACGAAGCGATCGCCCGACGGCTGCACGCCTCAGGAACAGTTGGAAGCCATCCGCGATCGCCTGTTGCCCCTGGTTTATCGCCATCAGCGCCACTTTCAGCGGGCATTGCGCCCCCAACTGGCAGCCCACGGCATCTATTTAATGGATTACCGGGAACTGTCGTTGGATCAAAAAGACTTTGTGCATCAGTACTTCCAGCAGCACATTGCCCCCATTCTCACGCCCCTGGCACTTGATCCCCGCCAGCCCTTCCCCTATATTGCCAGCCTCACCCTGAATTTGGTGGTGCAGTTGCACAATCCCATCACCGGAGAGCGCCAACTGGCACGGGTCAAAGTCCCCGAAACCCTACCCCGCTTCACTCAGATCCCCACCAGCCTGCCCATGGCGAGTGGACGTGGCGATGCCATCTGGTGTGCTGTGCCCCTGGAACAGGTGATTGCCTACAACCTGGAAGCCCTCTTTCCGGGCATGCAAGTCACCGAATATTACCCCTTTCGGATTACACGGGATGCAGACCTCACGCTGGAAAAAGATGAGGCGGAGGATTTGCTGCTGGCGATCGAGCAAAAGCTGCGCATTCGTCGCACAGGAGGCTCGGTCGTCCGGCTGGAGGTGCATGCCTCCATGCCCGATGCCATCCGCAATCTTCTGATACATGAAATGGAGATCATGCCGGAGGACGTTTATGACATGGAAGGGATTCTCTGCTTGCGGGATGTCATGGTTTTGATGGACATCCCCCTACCCGACTTGAAAGCGAACCGCCTCAAGTCGGTGCCGCACCCCTGCCTGCGTCCCCTGCCCCGAAAGCGCCGCAACCGGACAGACTTTTCTCCCGCCAAGGCAGCGCCCTTGGCAGCCTGTGACTTCTTTTCGGTGCTGCGCCAGCGCGATGTGTTGGTGCATCATCCCTATCAATCCTTTGATGATTCGGTGCAGGCGTTTATTGCCCAGGCAGCCCATGATCCCCATGTGCTGGCGATTAAAATGACGCTGTACCGCACCTCTGGCGACTCGCCCATTATCGAATCGCTGATTGCCGCTGCCGAAAATGGCAAGCAAGTGGCAACGGTGGTAGAACTGAAAGCCCGGTTTGATGAAGAAAACAATATCAACTGGGCACGGATTTTGGAAAATGTCGGCGTCCATGTGGTCTATGGGTTGGTTGGCTTGAAAACCCATACCAAGCTGGTGCTGGTGGTGCGGCGGGAAGACGATGGGTTGCGTCGCTATGTACATGTGGGTACAGGCAACTACAACCCCAAAACGGCTCAGGTTTACACGGATGTGGGCTTATTCACCAGCAACAACGATCTGGCAACAGATGTGGCGGATCTGTTTAACTACCTGACGGGCTATTCCCGGCAAAATGCCTACCGCAAGTTATTGGTTGCGCCCGTGAATTTGCGCGATCGCCTGCTCCACCACATCCATCAAGAAATCGACCATGCTAAACAGGGACGCCACGCTCGCATTGTTGCCCAGATGAATGCCCTGGTCGATCCCAAAATGATTGTGGCGCTCTACGAGGCGTCTCAGGCGGGAGTGAAGGTGGACTTGATTGTGCGAGGCATCTGCTGCCTGCGCCCCGGAGTACCAGGGATCAGCGAAAATATCCGCGTTATCAGCATTATCGGGCAACTGCTGGAGCATTCTCGCATCGTCTATTTCCACAACGGAGGCGAAGAAAAAATCTACATCGGTAGTGCCGACTGGATGCCCCGCAACCTGGATCGACGGGTGGAAGCTATGGCTCCCATTGAATCGCCCGAAGCGGCTGGGGAAATCAAAGAAATCCTGGGCATCCTGCTTGCCGACAATCGCCAGGCATGGGAGTTGCAATCCGATGGGCATTACGTCCAGCGGCATCCCGGCTACCGTTGTAGTGAGCAGCGGGCACAGCACATTTTGATGGAGATGGCAGTGCAGTCTGCAAAGCTTGGAACACCCACATAAGGGACTTGCACGGGGATATGCGGCAGCGTAGATGCGGTGTCAGGTGCGGGTGATCTGGGGGCGATCGCTGTAGGCGCGCAGGGGTTCTTTGATGAAGCGGATGTAGAGGTGGCGGAAGGTGGATTTGAGCACCCGTGGCATCCCGAAGTCGATGGGCATGATATTTTGCGGGAGTTTCCAGTCGGCGACCTGAAGTTCGGCGGGGGAGAGCAGCGGGAACTGAATGGCATCGAGGGCGGGATTGATGCCCAGTTGCTCGGCGGCGACCTGGGTGGGAACGGTGGTGGGATCGGTCTGGAGAATATCGACGAGGGCGCGATCGAGGGCGAAGACATCGTTAGCAGCGGCAAGGATGCCCAGATAGCGGGGATCGCCCTGGCTGGGACCATTGCCCTCATGGGCGATGATGCCATCAACGATGGTGAGGCTGGGGGCGATCGCCCGTGCCGTTTCCACCAGCATCGTACCGAAGCGCAGACGGTCTTTCCCGGCTTCCATGTGCCACCAGGCTTTCATCTTACCGGGGACGCAGCCGAAGAGGTTCTTGACGCCCAAAGTCAGGGTGAGTTGCACATGGGACTTGATTTTGGGCAGATTAATCACCACATCTGCCTCCATCGCTTCTTTGGAGAGCAGCAGATGGTTGAAGTCATTGCTGGCGGTGGCATAGCGGTTGCCGCTGAACTCAATAACGGGGGTTTTCAACTCATCCAGCAGGGGCGCATAGCCGTTGGCGATCGCCACCCCCCGTGCACTACCAAAGGCGGGACTGTCGCCCAGAAACGGCTTGCCGCCAACTTCCTGCACCAGTTGGGCGACGCAGTACACCAGCTCCATTCGTGTCGTACATTCGCGGGTGGGGCGCGATCCGGTGAGTAAATTGGGTTTGAGAAGGACGCGATCGCCCGGTTTCACAAAGGCAGCCATGCCCCCCATCGGTTCCAACACCTGCCGCAGTTGCTCGCGCAGGTAGTCATATTCATAGGAAGAAGCACGGGTCAGACTTACCGTTGGATTCATGGTGCCGTTGGTTTGGGGAGAAGAAACAACGCAGAATTACAGATCGAGAGCCATCCGTAAACGACTCATTTTATCTGCCAAATCCTGGTTATTAATGTGTGCCAGATCCACCCGTTCGTGCAACCTTGAACTGACAGTTTTGATTTTGGAATTTGCTTTTGCGGGGGGTTAGGTTTGGGGGAAGGGTTGTCGTAGGGGCGGGGTTATATAGGTTATCCGCTGTTGCAACAGCTTTCTATCAAACCCGCCCGTACATTGGGGCGGCATATCGTAGGGGCGGGGTTATATAGGTTATACGCCGTTGCAACAGCTTTCTATCAAACCCGCCCGTACATTGGGCGGCACGACCCGTACATTGGGCGGCATGTCGTAGGGGCGGGTTTATATAGGTTATCCGCTGTTGCAACAGCTTTCTATCAAACCCGCCCGTACATTGGGCGGAATGGTATGGGCGGCACGATTCGGACAGAATTTATGCATTCACGATCCATTAGCGAGAACGGTTCAATGCCGTGACCCGTTCCGCATTCGTAAACACATCTTCTCCCTTGAGCTGGTCGATCGCAGGCTTGACCTCGACCTTCACCACATTGTCGATGTTCACAAACACCGTCTGGTCGGACAGGTTGATAATCCACCAATCTTTGCCCAGCAAATGGCGCACTTCGAGTTGCAGGGTTTGGTTAGAACCGTCGGACTCAATCGGTGCGTAGAGATTGAACGATTCAGACTGACCATTCATGTAGTGAAAGGTCATCTGGGTGTAAACAGATTCTTGGGTGTACATAATGGTTGGAAATTAGGATGGGGATGCATTTTCGGAAGCGGAACCCGGCATTGCGCTCATCTTTGCCAAATCCAGAACCTGAGCCAGCGCTTCCTCGCTCATCAGTCCTTTTTCTAGCACAATCTGCCGGAGAGTCTTGCCCGTTTCTAAGGATTCTTTAGCAACGGCGGCGGCGTTGAGGTAGCCGATGTGGGTGTTGAGGGCAGTCACCAGCGCCAGACTGCTTTCGGCGTAGGTGGTGCAGCGATCGCCTCGCACTGTCAGCCCCTTCAAGCCCCGCTCGGTGAGCGCACTCAGGGTATTGCCCAGCAGTTCAATGCTGTGGATCAGGTTGAAGGCAATCAGCGGCATCATCACGTTCAGTTCCAACTGTCCGGCCTGGGCAGCAAAGGCGATCGCCGTGTCGTAGCCCATCACCTGAAAGCACACCATCGAGGTCATTTCCGCCATCACCGGGTTGTACTTCCCTGGCATGATCGAGGAACCCGGTTGCACGGGCGGCAGTTGAATCTCCTTGAAACCCGTATTGGGACCCGAATCCAGCAGCCGGAGGTCGTGGGAAATCTTCGCCAGGTCTTGTGCCAGATTGCGAAGTGCCCCCGACACATTCACAAAGGGAGCCATGCTCTGCATTGCCGCCATCAGGTGCGGGGCGGTTTGCAACGGCTGGTCAAGCAGTTCTGACAGCACCTCCGCCACCCGGAAGCGATAGCGGGGGTGAGTATTCAAGCCCGTGCCTGCCGCACTGCCACCCAAGCCCAGCACCGTCAAGTCTTGCGCTGCCGTCTCCAGGCGCACCAGATGATCCGCCAGAATTTGTGCCCAGGCGCGGAAGGTTTCGCCCATCCGCACGGGGACGGCATCTTGCAAGTGCGTTCGCCCCGATCGCACCACATCCTGATATTCCTGCGCCTTGTTGTCGAGGGTGGCGATCGCCCCTGCCAAACTGGGGTAGAGCGATCGCTCCAGTGCCAGCAGCCCCCCAATCCGAATCGCCGTGGGGATCACATCATTGGTCGATTGCCCATAGTTCACATGGTCATTGGGGCTAACGCGGGCATAGTCGCCCTTTCCTCCCCCCAAAAGTTCCAGCGCCCGATTCGCCAGCACCTCATTCACATTCATGTGATGGGACGTGCCCGCCCCCGCCTGATACACATCCACCACAAACTGGTCGCGCCACTGCCCCTGCAACACCTCATCCGCCGCCTGCACGATCGCCCGACTAATCTCTGCCGGAATACAGCCCAATTCGCCATTCACCCGTGCTGTCGCCTTTTTAATTAACACGCAGGCATCCACATAGGTTGCGGGAGGTTTTAAGCCGCTAATCGGAAAATTTTCGGTGGCACGTAGAGTCTGGATGCCGTAATACGCGTTATCTGGAAGCTGACGCTCCCCCATAGAGTCTTTTTCCGTTCGCATTTCCATCCCCATAGTGTTGGTGTCGCCCGTAAAACTGCTAATTTTTTCCCAAACTCATGTCACAATCCATTGGACTCAAATTGACATGAAGTTTACGATGTCCTGCTAATTATTTCACGGAGTGCGGGGCATACTATATCGATAGGGTGCTGTAAAGTTTGCCAAATCTCCGGTTATTACGTTGAATGGTTGCCACAAGGTATTGCGGAAGGTGAATGACAATAGAAGTCGGATTCAAATGTGAGCCACGATCAAGAGAAAGCAGGGCTTTGGGCGATCGCATATGCTCTTGAATCTGCGCATTTTGAGTTATCAAACTAGGCTATCAAATTTTTCCTTTCAGATAAAACTGGCATATTACCAGGGCAACGCGGAAATTGGTCTTTGCCTCTGACCTAAGCCTTCAAACCCCTCTTGTCGGCATTTTTACGCCTCCAAAAAATGACCGATTTAAATAACGGCGCAGGCAGAGGATTGGGTCTCTACCAGAATCGGGCGCTGCCCACTTTGCATCACCATGAAAGATGATCAAAATATCCATAACTGGCTGAGCCAGGGAACGGCTCTTTTTGTGGCGCGACGCTACGAAAAGGCGATCGCGCGCTTCGATAAGATTTTGCTGCAAAATCCAACCCATGCTGAAGCCTGGAGCAAGCGGGGCTATTGTTTGCATGAAATTGGAATGTATAACGACGCGATTGAAAGCTTTAGTCGCGCCATTCAGTACAAGCCCAAAGAGGCGTTGCACTGGCAGGGGAAAGGCATTACTTTGGCAAAGCTAGAGCGCTACGACGAGGCGATCGAAAGCTTTGAGCGCGCCATTCGGCTGAACCCAAAGGACATCAAAGCCTGGTACAACAAGGGCTACGCCAACATGCGAACCTTTCGCCATCGTGAGGCGATCGCCTGCTTCGACCAGGTCGTAGAACTGCGCCCCGAGAACTACCGTGCCTGGTACAACCGGGGAGTTGCCCAGGCACGGCTTCGCCGTTACGAAGATGCGCTGAGTAGCTTGGATACGGCGATCGCCATCAAACGCAGTTGCTACTACGCCTGGAGCCATCGCGGAATGGTGCTGAGCAAGCTGGGGCGATATGGAGAAGCCGTGCAGAGCTTTGACCAATCCCTGGCTTTCAAAGAAGATAACCCCGAAGCCTGGTATGGCAAAGCCTGTTGCTACAGCTTGCAGCGTGACTTGCCGCAAACCCTGCGGAGCCTACATCGGGCGCTCGTCCTCAGTCCCCATCTCTACCGTGTCATGGCGCTAGGCGACAACAGTTTTGATGAAATTCGCCAATTGGAAGAATTTCGTAATTTAGTTGGCGCGACGCAATAGACGCAATGTCCAGCAATTGAAAATTTAGTTAAGGCAAGTGACCTTTTGGAAGCCGCGCGGTGCACGGCTTCCAAAAGGTCTTGCTGGTTCGATCTAGCCTTCAACGGCTATAGAGTCAGTACTTACGCAGTTGAGCGATTTTTCGGGCGCGGTGCGCCCGAAAAATCGCTCAACTGCTTGGGTTTTCGCACGAAGTGCGTAAGTCCTAAGAGTGCTTCAACAAATCAACATTAAAGGAAATAAACGCCCCTGGGTAGAAATACTCAGGGGCGTTCAGGAGCATTTATCTTTTCTTAAAAGCCAGTCTTTATATGGGTGACTGGCAGTCTTATGAGGGGTATTGAAAAGCTGGCTGTAATATAAGGTTGCCAGCAGCATTGAAACTATATTTAGAGTAACAGGAGCCTTGTTCCTTCTTCCGAAAACTCATATTTTCTTCAGAGTTCGTCACGGTCGTTAACATAGTAAAAATACTTAGAGTACTTTAAGAAGCCAACATATTCGCCATTTTCCCTAAAACCCTTGATTTTGCGTGTGCGGAGCACACGCAAAATCAAGGGTTTTAGGGAAAATGGCGAATATGTTTTTCTATTTTCTTGCTTAGCTCTTAGTTGCCTGATACGACTGCATGTCTGCGAAGGTAAACCCCTGTCAGGAGGTGAAGATTGATGGTGCAGGAAGCGCGGCCGGGGTAGATGCGGGTGAGCGTCTCGGCGTTAGGAGGGCTGCTGTGACTTGTCCTTGGTGAGAGCTAAACGCACTACAGTGCGGAGTGTGGGCAGATCAACCGTTTGCGTGTCTCGGAAGCGCAGACAACCCTTGCCCGCTCGGATGTTGGGATGCTGGTCGAGGTAAGGCTGAATGAGCGCCGGATCGCAGGTATAGAAAGAAATGTGGGCTTTTTGATTGGCGATCGCCAGCCAGTTGTCTCCTATTTTGTAGGTAGGCATCTTATACTCCATCGATTCTGTCGCCTGGGGAAACTCCGACATAATCAGGTCGTGAATTTGTGCCAGAGATTTCGCCCGATGGGCTGGAACGGATGCCAGGTAAGCGGCAATTTCTGAGTGCATAGCTTGATTGTTCAGCGACTCCAAATGCGCCATATCAAAGTACCAATCACTAAGCCCACTACCCCATAAGCAATCATCGCAACCAGAATATTGACGTCGAAGATATGGGTTGCATCCGCTGAAGTAGGACTAATAAAAAGTGTAGAAAAAGGGGCAATAAAAGGAGCGGAGAAGGTATAAATAAATTGAGCAAATGGATTTTCAGGGTTTGCCCCAAACAGGCGCAACCCAAATCGGAAAGCAAGCAATACTTCCAATGCGCCAACAAGGCTGTAGATTGCTGTGACGACACGGCTTAATCCAGCATTCCACTGGGCATTGGCAATCCGTTTTTCTTCTAATTGAAGGCGTCTTTGCTCGGCTTGAAATTCCAGTTCCTCACGCTGTTCGTCATATCGGTTACTCATTTGCTTTTCTCCTGTATCTAACTCCCGTCTCTGAAGGTTTGGAACGTCAAGTGGTGCCTATTGTGCGATTCAAACGGTTCCAACTGCTTAGGAGAATAGCGCAAGTTCGTTGCTTCCTCAAATATACCTGGGAAGAGGATGGTTTAAAAAAGCACATGGAAACTGCGGTGGGGTTTACAACCACGGTTATTTTTTTTCCCTGATTTGTAGGTAAATGAAATGTCTGAACCCATAAATTCATTGATTGGTGCGATTTGATTGGTGCGATCGCTGCCTACCATATTTCAACGTATCGATCCATCAGGAGCTAAGGATCACGTATGAAATAAAACCCGGAATTTTTGATGAGAAGCGCGGCATTGCCGCGCTTCTCATCAAAAATTCCGGGTTTTATTTCATACGTGATCCTTAGCAACACAATAAAAATCCCGTTTTAGGAAAGGAGATACAGCTCAGCCGCATCCACTTTCCCAAAAATCATTATCCTGGTTTTAAGCGGGTAGCCACAAATAAATGAAGCTATGGTGGGTGCGCCTCCCGCCGGAGGGCGCAGCACCCACCATAGCTTTATTTATTACCATGTACTTAGTACTGCAACGAGACTTTCAAATCTCGCTGATCAGTAAGCCCCAATTGGCACGGTTTCCAGGATCGCACATTTGCAAAAGGCTGTCCTGAAAGCTGCATTGCTCCGTCGAACTCTCGTTGTAGTGTTAGGCGCGTATCGCTAACAATGCTTGGGTTCTCGCTACGCTTCCGATGTCCCTATTGCTGTTCTAATTCTTCCTTTTAAGATGGGAAATGATGGTTTTTTAACAGGGCTGAAGCTCTGGCTGATCTTTTTCATTACCTTTTTCCTGCTCCAATATCCATTGGGACTGGCTCTTGTTTTGGGTTTATTAGCAGGATTAGTAGGGAATGTGATTGGCTCAGCCCTACAGACCTTTAAGGTGCCGCAGAAGTTGCTTCCGCCCAAAAAGCCGGAAGATGCACCGACAGAACGCAGACGCTTTGGTTTACGAGTAGAAGCGAAAAAATGGGCATGGATTCCCTGGTTTGGACGAGGCGATAATCGTGCTCCAAAGTCTCGCCGCTAAACAACATGCTTGCCAGTTTTTCTTAGAGCACTCTCAGAAAAATTGGCGAAGGCATTGCTAAAGGAAAAGACTTTCATAAAGTGGGACAAAATCCTGCGAGGAATTACGGATGTATCTGGTCTGTAACATGGCTTACAAGTTGGACGAAGGGTATAGCTTCTACAGGGTCAAACCCAGCGTCAGCCTGTTTGCGGTGTTTCTGATGCGCATCTACCATGCTTCCAACCGTTGTTGCTGAATCGTCCGTTCAGTCCTTCTGCTTCTATGCAGATGGTGATCTTTGTGATGGGGTCCGTTACCAGAATCGTCTTTATCGTCTGGTGCAAACCCTGGAGGTGGGCGATCGCACAGGCGTTCGTCAGGTATGCCAACATCTGCACCGAAATGGACAACCCTGCATTATTACAACATCGAAAAGGTATTACAAAGTCTGGACAGATATCTGCCCGTCGATGCTGATGCGATCGCTCATCACCGCATCCCTCGACCATGCAGAGCTAAAGTAACAGGTCGGACTCGCGTGCCGCGCGGCTTTGGGTTGGGTCGCCCCACTGGTGGAGCCAGCGCATGACATCTTCAGGAATGAAGGTACGCATTCGGGCGGCGGAGTCGATGCAGGTGTGGCGGGTCATGGCACGGGCAGCGGTCGATTCTTGCACCTGCTCCAGGCTATCGCCCACGCTTTCGACCACACAGGCTTCATAGTTCACCTCGAAGTCGGTATCCTTGATTTCGCGCGGAGTAAGGTAAATGCGCACGCGATCGCCACAGAACAAGGGACGCGTAAAATCAATGGTGCTGTGAGTGATGGGAATCGCAATTTTGGGATAGCAGAAGAACTGGTTCAGGTTAATCCCCGTATCTGCCAGCGAGGCTTCGTAGGCTTCGTGGCACATGGAAAGGATATTGGCGAAGTACACAACCCCAGCGGCGTCGGTGTCCTGGAAGCGGACGGTGCGTTCATAAATAAATGGCATACGGGCGATCGCTCATGTCAACACAGCAAACATTCCTATTCTGACCAGAAGAGTCCCTATTTATCCATTGAAATCCATTGAAATCCATCGAAGTCCATTGAAATCCATTGAATCCATTGAATTTGTTTACATTCGGTAAGGCTGTATCAAAATGTTCACATAGGATTACGTACGAAATAAAACCCGGAATTTTTGATGAGAAGCGCGGCATTGCCGCGCTTCTCATCAAAAATTCCGGGTTTTATTTTATTTTCAATCCATAACTATTGGTAAATTCCTCATACCGACCCATCCTCCACGGTCAAAGTTCAAGGCGCATTTCAGCCAGTAAACCCACCCTGATGCTTCTTTCACCTGATGGTGGGAAGCAGGAAATACTACGGATGCCCTATAAAACCTCTATTAAACCGGAGTGAAGCACAAAAGGTCGTGAATGAAAGGGAAGGGCGATCGCTGTTTCCCTTTCCACACAAGTACTCCACCCATTTTGCGAAACGCTTTCCCTTGCCCTGCACTGAGCCATTCACCTTGTCTCCATCCACGCCGCATCTCCCCCATCCCTTCGTTCGCCTGCTGAAATACGGACGCGCCTATCGCCGTCGGTTCTGGCAGGCAACGACCTGCTCCATCCTGAATAAGCTGTTTGATCTGGCTCCTCCGTTGCTGATTGGCGTTGCCGTCGATGTGGTGGTGCAACAGCAAAACTCCTGGCTCACGCAGTTTGGTCTGGAGTCAGTGCAGAGTCAGTTGTTGGCAGTGGTGCTGGCAAGTCTGGTGATCTGGAGCCTGGAGTCGCTGTTTGAATATGCCTATGCGCGGCTGTGGCGCAACCTGGCGCAACAGATTCAGCATGACCTGCGGCTCGATGCCTATGCCCATATCCAGGAGCTAGAGCTGGAGTATTTTGAGAGCAGCAGCACCGGGCGGATGATGTCCATTTTGAATGACGACATCAACCAACTGGAGCGGTTTCTGGATTATGGGGCAAATGAAGTATTGCAGGTGGCGGCAACGGTGGTGATCATCGGGGCTATCTTCTTCTACATGACGCCGGGGTGGCGGCACTGGCGATGTTGCCCATGCCGTTTATCCTCTGGGGGGCGGTGACGTTTCAGAAGTGGCTGGCTCCCCGCTATGCCGATGTGCGGGAAAAGGCGAGTTTGCTGAACAGCCGCCTGTCCAATAACCTCAGCGGCATCACAACGATCAAGAGCTTCACGACCGAAGCCTACGAAATTGAGCGAATTCGGCGGGAGAGCGATGCCTATAGTCGCAGCAACCAGGGGGCGATCGCCCTTAGTGCCGCCTTCACGCCGCTGATCCGCATCCTGATTTTGCTGGGCTTCTCGGCAACGCTGTTCTTTGGTGGTTTGGCAGCGGTGGAAGGGCGCATTTCCGTTGGTAACTACAGCGTGCTGGTGTATCTGGTGCAGCGGTTGTTGTGGCCCCTGACGCGGCTGGGCGAAACGCTGGATCAGTACCAGCGGGCAATGGCTTCGACCCGCCGGGTGATGAACCTGCTCAATACCCCGATCGCCATCCATCCCGGTCGCACGCCGCTCCCCACCAACACCGTGCGCGGCGACATCTGGTTCCGGGATGTGACCTTTGCCTACCGCGATCGCAACCCCGTAGTGGAACACCTGAGCTTGCATATCCCCGAAGGTAAAACCACGGCGATCGTCGGTTCCACCGGCTCCGGCAAAAGCACCCTGGTGAAGCTGCTCCTGCGGCTGTATGAATTTCAGGATGGCGAAATTACCCTGGATGGCATGGATATTCGTGAGGTTCAACTGCGGGATTTGCGGCGAGCGGTCGGGCTGGTGAGCCAGGATGTGTTCCTGTTCCACGGCACGGTCTGGGAAAACATCACCTACGGCACACCGGATACCACCTTCCGAGAGGTGGTGGAAGCCGCGAAGATCGCTGAAGCCCATGACTTCATCGAGCAACTGCCCCAGGGCTACGACACCATTGTGGGCGAACGGGGGCAAAAGCTTTCGGGCGGGCAGCGCCAACGGCTGGCGATCGCCCGCGCCGTCCTCAAAAATCCTCCCATCCTCGTCCTCGACGAAGCCACCTCCGCCGTAGACAACGAAACCGAAGCCGCCATTCAGCACTCCCTGGAGCGCATCACCCAGAACCGAACGACCGTGGCGATCGCCCATCGCCTTTCCACGATCCGCAATGCCCACTGCATCTATGTGATGGAAGACGGCAAACTCGTCGAACGCGGCACCCACGAACAATTGGTTGAACAAAATGGCATTTATGCTGCCCTCTGGCGCGTGCAAATGGGAATGCGATCGGAGCACTCAAAGCGACAGTGAATTGCGAAAATAAACAAATTTGAGTCTCGGTCATAGGAGCCTTTGACACGCTAGCCGTCAATGGGAATCACCTGCGCTCCGGTAGCCCCTACCACTTGATTGACCCACCCCAGAAAACACTGTTGCAGGGCTTCCAGATGGATCCGCTCAAACACCCGTCGGTAGGTGTCAGCATGGGGTACTCCATTCCTTAAATCCAAAAATGTCTCTAAGGATCGAAAATAAAATCCCAATTTTTGAGAGAGAAGGCTGGCAGAGCCAGCCTTCTCTCTCAAAAATTGGGATTTTATTAATCCGCAGATCCCTAACCAGTCTTGGTGACTTTCCCCATAGAATTCGATGTCTTCCCACCCCGTTGCACCCCCGATGGTTGCCAGTATCGCTATCAGTACAATACTCAAAAAGGCATGTTCCTGCCCCTACCGTCCTCGCGGGTCTACCAAGCCCTCAAACGACTTCAACCATTGCTGGGGGTACTTGTTGAGCATCAATGGATGGGAAGACTCGTTGTGCTTTTCGCGGGGAGGGGGCAGCAGCAGGGCTAAAACCAGTAGGCACTTACCCTGCTCCCGAAAGTCGGTTGACAAAGGCAACATGAACTTTTGACTGCTCAGTCATGAAAATCCAGACATATTTTTAAGAAATATCGGCAAAGATCCCTATCAAGATTTTGTCAGAGGCTAAAGTTCCTCTTCAAAACTCAATTCATCTACTCTACTTTGACAACTATTTGTACTTACAGAATAATGCCAGAAGCAAATATCTAAGAATCAACAAAAATAATATTTTGACTGGTCAGGTATTACAAAAGCTTGAAAAGGATTAAGAGGAATACTTCAGGCACAAGCCCCACTATTCTGGCTAATTTGGCTGAAAATCCTCCAAATCCCTCATTAATTCATCATAGTCCGGAAGTTATAGCCATTTTTCTACCTTTAGACTTATCTTTTCACCCCTTATTGATACCTATAATTCCCAGTGAAACTTGTATTGGGTGAATCCTGGATGAAATTGCCTTCTTTCATCCTATTTTTCGTTCTAAATGAACGCGTGAAAACAAATGGAAAGGTTTACAGAGTTTCTAAACCTTTTTTGCAATTCCTATGGATTGAGGAGTAGAACATGAAACTTGATTTTTTGATTAAACAAACACTTGTAGTCCTCGGAGTCTTAACTTCAGCCATTTCCCTGGGACAATCTCGCGTTCTCGCTTTAACTCCTGAATCCAAGGATATGGCGATCGCCGAACACTCCGAAGCCCCTTCAGATCATGCTTTGGAAGAAGCTGCCTCGCCTCTTTCCGCCTCCCATCCTCATTCTTTGGAATTGCCAGAGGAATTGACAGATGTGGGAGAGGGAGCGATCGCCCAACTTTCCACTCCTGCGGATGCCATGCCTGTAGAAGAAGAGGCGATCGCCCCCTCCACCGAAGTTGTGGCACAAAACGAAGAGCCAAATCCTTTTCAGATCAACGATCCTTCAATCCTCTTCAACGAAGCCTCGACACTCTCAAGTCTGGAACCCGCTAGCACAACGGCTGCCGATCTACTTCAGACGCCGTCAACCCAGGAAGCCGAACCCAGCACCGCTAGTTCCATCCGTGTTGGGCAATTGGACGAAAACACGGAAGACGATAACTTTGAGGAGCCCAATCCCTACGAAGCTCCCCCTGTTGAACCTGAGGAAGAAACGATAGAGGGTAACGACAATACCTTCGATAACACCGAAAATGATGATGATGCGGCAGATGACACCGCAGATGACGTTGATGACGCGGTGGATGATACGGCGGATGATGTTGATGATGCGGTAGATGACACCGCAGATGACATTGATGACGCGGTGGATGATACGGCAGATGACATTGATGACGCGGTGGATGATATCGAGGAAGAAGTAGAAGAACTCGGTCTGGAAGGACGAGATGCCCAATTCAACTTCGTTGGGGTTGGGGGAAATATCGGCATTGGCGGCGACACCGCACTGGGAGACACAAGCTTTGCCGTCCTTAGCAAGTTCACCATCGCTCCCTCGGTTTCTGTCCGTCCCAGCGTGCTGGTGGAAGATGGGGCAACCTTGCTTGTTCCGGTTACCTACGACTTCTCTGGCTTCTCCACAGACGTAATCACACTCTATCCCTTCATTGGCGCGGGAACAGCCGTGTCCTTTGATGACGACGACAACGAGTTTGATCTGCTGTTGACCGCAGGGGTTGATGTCCCCATCAATGACAACTTAGCCGTCACCTCCTCGATCAATGCTGGTCTGTTCGACAGCTTCGACATTGGAGCCTTACTGGGAATCGTTTACACTTTCTAGTCTGTCAGAAACAAAAAAGGGGCGCGGTGACCGCGCCCCTTTTTTAATGGATTACCACACAGCTCAGGAGGTTGCGGTGAGAACCTTCTCCGTTGCGCCCACAACCGCAGGATTCTCGATCTCCGAGGGTGGAACCACCTGCCAGAACTTCGGCAGATAAGTTTCCCAGTTGTCGAGGATGTGCTGCCCCTTGGTGCTCTTGGTGCGCTCAACATGAGCGGTGATCAGCTCTTTTAACTGCTGCTCACCCGCTGGGCTGGTGATACGCTGAAGCTTGACGATTTCAGGGTTGACGCGATCGCCAAACCCACCATCTTCATCCAGGAAGTAGCCCAAGCCACCCGTCATCCCTGCGCCAACGTTGCGACCAACCCGACCCAGGACAACCACAACACCGCCTGTCATATACTCGCAGCAGTGGTCACCTGCGCCCTCGATTACCGCCTGTCCTTTAGAGTTGCGCACCGCAAAGCGCTCGCCCGCCTGACCATTGGCAAAGAGACGACCGCCCGTTGCACCATACAGGCAAGTGTTGCCGATAATCACATTCTGCGCCGGATCAAAGGTGGCATCGGCAGGCGGCGTGATGATGATTTCGCCACCATTCATGCCCTTGCCCACATAGTCATTGGCTTCACCCACCAACCGCAGGGTCATCCCTGCCAGGTTGAAAGCTCCAAAGCTCTGCCCCACACTGCCCTCAAAAGTCAGCGTGAGTTGCCCTTCAAAGCCCGTGTCGCCATAGCGCTTGGCGATCGCCCCCGACACCCGTGCGCCCACGGTACGGTCGGTGTTAACGACCTTGTAGGTTTTCTCGACACTGGCATGTTGAGCGATCGCCGCTTGAATATCGGCATCCTGCAACAGCTCGTCATCCAACACGGGACCATTGCTGTGAACCGGCTCATGCTCCAGCCAGGAGCGATCGCTCCGGGTATCGGGCAGTTGGGTCAAGCAGTCCAGGTTGAGGGATTGCGTCTTGGTGAGAGCAACGTGCTGCCGAGGAGTGAGCAGATCCGCCCGTCCGATGATCTCGTTCAGGGTGCGGTAGCCCAGCCGTGCCAGGAGCGATCGCACTTCCTCCGCCACAAACAGGAAGAAGTTCACCACATGGTCGGGAATGCCAGTAAACCGCTTCCGCAATTCTTCCCGCTGGCTGGCAACCCCGACGGGGCAGTTGTTGGTGTGGCAGATCCGCGCCATGATGCAGCCTTCCGCAATCATTGCTACGGAACCAAAGCCAAATTCCTCCGCGCCCATCAGTGCGCCCATCAGCACATCCCAGCCGGTCTTGATGCCGCCATCAACCCGCAGGATGACGCGATCGCGCAACTGATTCTCCATCAGCACCCGATGTACTTCCGTCAACCCCAGTTCCCAGGGGCTTCCGGCGTGCTTGATAGAGCTGAGCGGCGACGCGCCCGTGCCGCCATCATGTCCCGAAATCTGGATGACATCGGCGTTAGCTTTAGCCACCCCAGCGGCGATCGTCCCAATCCCCACTTCCGACACCAGCTTCACCGACACCTTCGCCAGCGGATTGATCTGGTGCAGATCAAAGATCAACTGCGACAGGTCTTCAATGGAATAGATGTCGTGGTGTGGGGGTGGCGAAATCAGGGTCACACCCGGCTTGGAGCGTCGCAGCATAGCGATGTAAGGGCTCACCTTCTTACCGGGCAACTGACCGCCCTCACCGGGCTTCGCCCCTTGCGCCATCTTGATTTCAATCTGGTCACCGCTCATTAAATATTGCGGCGTCACCCCAAAGCGGCCGGACGCCACCTGTTTGATCGCCGAGTTGGCGGTGTCGCCATTCTGCAATCCTTTCAGGTGGGAGAAAGTCTCCGACAAGCCAGCGCCATCAACATCCTGCAATACCTGGAAGCGGGTAGGATCTTCGCCCCCTTCTCCAGAGTTAGACTTGCCGCCGATGCGGTTCATGGCGATCGCCAGAGTCTCATGGGCTTCCCGCGACAGCGCCCCCAGAGACATACCGCCCGTGCAGAAGCGCTTCACAATCTCCGTCGCCGATTCAACCTCCTCTAGCGGGATAGAAGGGCGATCGCCCTTGAAGTCCAGCAGATCCCGCAGTGCCGTCAGCGGGCGACCCTCCAGGTACTTCATATACAGCTCGTAGTGGTCAGGGTTCTTACTGCTAACCGCTTTGTGCAACTGCTTCGCCATCTCTGGGCTGTTCATGTGGTACTCGCCACCCGGACGGTACTGCACAAACCCATAGTTTTGCAGCTTCTTGTGGTTCAGTTCAGGGAAGGCACGGCTGTGGAACGTGATTACTTCACTCGCCAGATCCACCAGGCTCAAGCCTCCCAGGCGGGACGCCGTGCCCTTGAAGCCAACGTTGAGCAGGTCTGCCCCAATGCCGATCGCCTCAAAAATTTGCGCCCCGTGATAGCTGGGCAGCAGCGAAATCCCCATCTTCGAAAGAATCTTCAGCAAGCCCGATTCCACGGCTTTGCGGTAGTTCTGCTGCGCTTGCTCAATGGAAATCTGATCCAGCTTGCCCCGTCCCATCAAGCTCTGAGTCTTCGGATCGTTGTACCAATGGCGCACCGATTCCAGCGCCATGTAAGGACAGACCGCACTTGCGCCATATCCAATCAGGCAAGCAAAGTGATGGGTGCTCCAGCACTGCGCCGTGCCTACCACCAGCGATGCCCGCATCCGCAAGCCCTGACGGATCAGGTGATGATGCACCGCACCAACCGCCAGCATGGGCGGAATGTAGGTGAGGTCTGGGGTGAGCATGGTACTCGCACTCTGGTTGGAGATGCGATCGCTCAACACCACAATCTCTTTCCCTTCACGCACCGCTGCCGCTGCCGCCTGGCAGAGATCATTCAGCGCTTGCTGCAAGCCTTCGGGACCCACCGCAATGTCATACAGCGTAGACAGGGTAGAAGTCGGAAAATCAGGATGTTGCTGAATCGTTGCCAGTTCCCCATCATTCAGCACAGGGGAGGTCAGCGTCAGCATCCGGGCATGGTCTGGGGTTTCCTCCAGCAGGTTGCGGCGTGCCCCCAGGTGCATTTCCAACGACATCACCAGCTTTTCCCGCAACGGGTCAATCGGCGGGTTCGTTACCTGGGCAAACCGCTGCTTGAAGTAGTCGTAGAGCAGGCGCGGCTTGTCCGACAGTACCGCCAGGGGAATGTCGTCGCCCATGCAGAAGGTCGGCTCACTGCCCCGCGACGCCATATCCTGAATGATCATCTCCACATCTTCGGAGGTGTAGCCGAAGGCGGTTTGCTGCCGCAACAGCGTTGGGCTATCCACCAGAGACACCGCTTCAAACGGCTGCTTCGGCAGGGTCTTCCGATGTTGTGCCAGCCACTCGCCGTAGGGGTACTGGGTAGCAACCCGCCGCTTCATTTCCCAGTTTTTCACCACTTCCTGGCGGGTGAGGTCAAAGGCGATCGCCTGTCCAGGACCCAAGCGCCCCTTCTCCACAATCTCCGCTTCCGGCACATCCACCACGCCCGCTTCCGAAGCCACCACAATGTAGCCTTCCTTGGTGATCACGTAGCGGGCAGGGCGCAGACCGTTGCGATCCAGGCTGGCTCCAACCACACAGCCATCGCTAAACACCAGCAACGCCGGACCATCCCACGGCTCCTGAATGCCGCTGTGGAAGTTGTAGAAGTCCAAAATTTCGGGATAATCTGCCAGATCAGGCTGATTATTGTAGGCTTCAGGCACCATCAGCATCAGTGCGGTCACCGGGTCACGCCCCGATCGCACCAACAACTCCAGCACGTTATCCAGGTTTGCCGAGTCGCTGTTCTCCGCATTCACCGAAGGCAACAGATCCGGCAGATCTTCACCCCAGCACTCGTGGCTCAGATCCGCTTCCCGTGCCGCCATCCAGTTGATATTGCCCAACAGCGTGTTGATCTCGCCGTTGTGCCCCACCAACCGCATTGGTTGTGCCAGGGGCCAGCGCGGCATGGTGTTGGTGCTAAAGCGACGGTGATAAATAATGAAAGCGCTCTGATAATCGGGGCTTTGGAAATCCAGATAAAACTCACCCAGCACCGCCGATCGCACCATTCCCTTATACACAATGGTGCGGCTGGAGAAAGAGCACATGTAGAAATCCTGGGCTGCCAGGGTATGGGCTGCCGATTGTGCCGCCACCGCTTCCAGAGACCGCAGAATCCGCTTCCGCATTAAGAACAACCGCCGTTCCAGTTCATTTCCCGACAGCGTAGACTGCACAAAAAGCTGCTCAATAACGGGCTGGTTTTCCCGCGCCAGCACCCCCAGCACCTCCGGGCGCACAGGCACCGGACGCCATCCCAGCAATGCAAAGCCCGCATCCGTCAACACTTTTTCAGCCGTCTGACGGGCGATCGCCGCCGCCTCTTCCTGGTTGGGCAAAAACACCATGCCCACAGCAACCTGCTCCAGGTTTGCCCCATCATGCCCCTGCTCACGCAACCACGGACGCAACAGATCCCAGGGAATAGCCGTCATCACCCCAGCCCCATCGCCAGAATCGCGGTCGGCACTGCACGCGCCACGATGCTCCAGGCAAGTCAGCGCACTCAGCCCCTTTTGCACCAGATCGTGACTCGCACGGCTCTGCTGATCGGCGATGAACCCCACGCCACAGGCGTCCCGTTCCTCCACCAACCATCGCTGACCGGCATACCCTGCCGATGATACCTGTGCCAAACCCATTGCTTTCGTTCTGTCCACGCCGTTGTCACCCATATGAACTTTGACCTGACAAGCCTTCAATAATGTCCGCCTAAGAGAATCCGTCCAAAAAACCGTCTAAAAAAATACGAGGGAGAAGGCGATCGCCCGATCATAAGACCCATCAGGACATCGACACCATTCCCTTAGCCCGATTGCAGCGGTCCACAATCACAGGTTCCACATAAACTGGGTTGAACCTGACGAAAAATGAACGCAGCAGACTCGGCTCCACTTAATTCTCACTCTAGACGGATTCTTCGCATTCTGGAGTCAAGAATTGCGGGGATTAGTGAACCAAGTCACCATTTCATGAACTGATGAAATCACCAGCTTCGCTCTCTGCGTCTGACTTTCAATCTTCCCTCATGCCCAAAGGCTGAGGTAGAAATCTCAAATCTCTAACCTCCAACCCAAACGCTTCCACAGCCGCATCGCCCTGAACATGCGACGCCACACACCCCCTGTGACCTCTTAAAAGGTCTACACAGAACTTAAAAGTTAGACAAATTCAGAGAGACAATTATATTAGTCGAAAGGGAGAAGCCTTGCAATCTTTGACCTCTGGCTCTCAAATTTCGCCAGTCTCTCTTTTGACCAGTCCTTTGACCAGTCCTTTTTTTGATATGTAGCCTGATATTCGGTTCAATATCTATCTGATTTATTCATCTCTAATATTTATTCTGCTCATCTCTGCACTTCAGGGGATGGCTCCAAAATCATCGCCTCGTTCTTAGGGACTTGCAAGAAAATAAAATCCCAATTTTTGAGAGAGAAGGCTGGCAGAGCCAGCCTTCTCTCTCAAAAATTGGGATTTTATTAATCCGCAGATCCCTTATCCTGTGTCATGCCTGTCATGCCTCTGTCGCAGCAAAAGCAGCTATAAAAGCGACCCCAATGTTCTTCCCGGAACTCACCAGGACAGGCGTGGAAATACAATGGGAAATTTCATTCACATCCAACATGACAACGCAAACAGTAGGGTATGGAATATTCAACATCCACTACAGATAGTGATTGATGGAAGATTAACAAGAAAGCTTACATGAGCCCCAATCATTGGGTCTGCGTGATCAATAATGAAGCCTTGATCTAATCCGTGACCAAAGCCTTGATCCGGCAACATTAGACAGTCATAACTTTGCGTAAGTACATGGTCATAAATAAAGCCAGTGGGGTGCGCCCCCCGGCGGGGGGCGCACCCCACCATAGCTTCGTTTATTTATGGCTACCCACTTATCTTTGCATGGGTTTATGGAACTGTTCCCTCCCTTTTTCGTCAGTGAAAATACGCCTTTATTCCTGATATTTCTCCTTTTTCCCAGCAAAAGACGCCAATGCACCCCACTCCTCGCTTTCGTTCTACCTCCCGTTCCCCTCGCTCCTCATTCAAAGGCAAGCCGCCGAGAAAAATGCCACTGCGTCGTCTATTGCTGGGAATCGGTAGTCTGGCACTCATCGCCGGGTCTCTGGCTCCTGAGCCACCAACTTCCCTGTGGAACTGGCTACCATTTAATGAACCCGTATTCGCCGCAGGTATCACGATCGCCGATAACCACCAGGGCGAGCAAGTACGGATCAATGGCAACACAGTGCCCATTGCCTGGAGCACTCAGTCGGGCAAAGTGGGAGTTGCCGACACGGGGCTGTGGCGGCATCTGGGCATGGCACTCCTCGATACCAGTGACCCCAATCAGCAACCTGTGCAGTGGTTCTCTGACCCGGCAGCCCAACCCCTAATTCTCCCTGCCTGGAACGATGGGCGCTTTCGCTATCTCGACATTGTGCCGCTAGCGGAGGCAATGGGCTGGGCAGTCTCCCAAAACGGGCAGGTTTTGCAAATTCAGACGCCACCCACCCAGATCGTAAGTGTTCGTCGGGGGTTGCAGTCCTGGGGCGATCGCTTCGTGATCGACCTGGCACAGCCCACTACCTGGAGCCTCACCCCCCAGAGCAATGGCTTCCAACTGCAACTGAGCGGCGTAGTAGATGAGGGGGCGATCGCCGCTGCCGCCGCCGACACCCGCCCCGGCAACCGCTTCTCCCGCTATTCCGTCCAGCGCAGTGGCAACCAAACAATCCTTCAGGTAAACGGCACCGACGGCACAACCCCCATTCTCTTCACCCTTCCCAATCCCAATCGTCTCGTCATCGACCTACGCCCCGACGATGCCCCCACCCGCAACATCCAGTGGTCACAGGGTCTGCGCTGGCGGCAACAGCCCATTTCCATCGGCAGCGGCACCTTCCCCGTCACCTGGCTGGAAGTTAACCCCCGCGACCCCTCCTTACAACTGCGCCCCATCTGGAGCGACCCCGCCGCCCAAGCAGGAACCTCGCCCCTGGTCACGATGGCAAACCAGTGGCAAACCGCCGCCGCCATCAATGCAGGCTTCTTCAACCGCAACAACCGCCTGCCCCTGGGAGCCATCCGGCACGACAATCGCTGGTTTTCTGGTCCCATTCTGAACCGGGGGGCGATCGCCTGGACAACCCAGGGCGACCTCATCTTCAGCCGCCTCACCGTCCGCGAAGCCCTATTCACTGATCTGGGCGAAACGTTGCCTCTGTTCTCCTTCAACAGCGGCTATGTCGGCACGGGCATTTCCCGCTACACCCGCGACTGGGGCGAAACCTACATCCCCATCCTCAATAGCGAAACCATCTTTACGGTGCGGCAAAACCAGATTGTGGATCAACGGTTTGCACCGACCGCAGGGGAAGGGGTATTTCCCATTCCCACCGATGGCTATCTGCTGGTGTCGCGGGGCAATGACCAGGTGAGCGATCGCCTCCCCCTCCGCAGCAATCTCCAGCTCAACTACGAAACCCTACCCAACACCTTCGACCCCTTCCCCCACATCGTTGGGGCAGGTCCGCTGTTGCTGGCAAATCGCCAGGTCTTGCTAAATGCCGAGCAGGAGCAATTTTCCACCTCCTTCGCGCAACAACAAGCTGCCCGCAGTGCGATCGCCCGCACCGCCGACAACACCCTCCTCCTGGTCACGGTTCAAAATCGCCTCAATGGTCGCGGGCCCACCCTCACAGAGATGGCGCAGCTCTTGCAGCAATTGGGGGCGATCGATGGTTTAAATTTGGATGGCGGCAGCTCAACCTCCCTCTACCTGGGCGGGCAACTCATCAACCGCCCACCCCACACCGCCGCACGGGTTCATAACGGTATCGGAATTTTTGTGCAGCCCTCTCCGTAATTTCACAGAAATTTTATAAACAGACAATATTGTTTTTCGGAGTTTTTGGGTGGTCTTCCCCTGCGGAATACGGATATAGGACGCATAAAGTAAAGAAACAAGTATGCCAGAGTGTATGTAGTTTCGATAAACGTCTTGCATGAGGTAGTGACACAGCCGAATTGGCTATGTATCGTTACACATAGAAACAACCACAAGTTCCGCGTCACTTCCGGCGCTAACGAGTACAAGTCAGGCGAAAGACCTTTTCAGATTTCTCGAAGCTCAAGTCAAACGACTCAAACGACAACGTTACAGCGAAGGAGAAGTATCGTGACCCAAGCGAAAGAACTGACCCAGCCTGCAGTACTCCCTGCTCCCAGTGTGGGTAAGGGTGTCGCAGCAACCGAGTTACGACCCTGGGGTTCGTTCACAGTCCTTGAAGAAGCGACCGGCTACAAGATCAAGCGAATCGAAGTCAAACCCGGACATCGCCTGAGTCTTCAAATGCACCACCACCGCAGTGAGCACTGGATTGTAGTATCCGGTACTGCCCGCGTTATTTGTGGTGAAAAGGATATTCTTCTCTTCACCAATCAATCCACTTACGTTCCCCCCTGTACCCAACATCGTCTTGAGAATCCGGGCGTAATTCCTTTGGTTCTCATTGAAGTACAGAATGGGGAATATCTCGGGGAAGATGACATTATTCGTTATCAGGACGACTACGCTCGCACCGCCGACAAGTAAACCCGTGAGCTAGCACGCCCCCCGTGTTCCAGGCTTATATACAGACCGTGCTATACAGAACCTGACTTTCTATATCGAACCCTATCTATACGAACCCTATAAAAAAAGAGTGATCGGGATAAAGTAACAGCTTTATCCCGGTCGCTCTTCTTTTGCACAGCGCTTTCAATATACCATTCCAAATCATGACCCAGTTTTTGAAACGCCTGCTGGGTGGGCGTTTCAAAAACCATCTGGATGACGGACATTTCTGAGAAAGAATAGCCCGATATTTTGAAAGAGGGCGCGGCTAAGCCGCGCCCTCTTTCAAAATATCGGGCTATTCTTTCTTGGAGATCGCCTTACGTGTTTTGCGTGGGGTGAAGCGAATTAATTGGTGGCTGCTTTTGCCGCCATCGATGCATCACTGCTGACCAACTGTTCGTAGGTAGAACGCATCTTGAGACCAACAAGCACCTGGAACAAGCCTGTACCGTTGTTAGAACCAGGATATTCCTTGTGCTTCAGCAGCAACTCTGTCAGTTCGCCGTAGTACTTGGAAGAAACGTTGCTCAGGTGGCTTTCGATGTAGATGACTTCTTCGAGGCGATCGAACTGTCCATCCACCTCAAGCACCGAAACACTATGTCCGTAATACTCATCGGGACCGTAGTGGAGACGAATGCCGGGGTAGGAGCAGGTGAGCTTACGTCCACAAGGAATCCAGTCGATAGTGGAACCTTCGTCAAACAGGTAAGCAGGGTCAAAACCTGCAACGTTATCTTTCTGAATCAGGCGGACTCGCAGTACCTTGCGCTCTTTGTCATCCTTAATCAACTGGGTAGGCAGGATCTGGATGACCACATCCGCGTATTGCTTTTGAGGATCGATGTAGGCTGAGAAGTCGGGGCGGCGAGAGTTGATAGCTGCCAGTACGTCTTCGTAGGTGTGACCGCGCTCTGCCATGTCTCGCTGGATCTTCCAGGCAATCTTCACTTCGTCATCGAGATCCAGATAGACACTGAAGTCGAGCAAGCTGCGTACTCGCTCGTCATACATTGGGTGCAACCCCTCAATCACCACGATGCGGTTGGGGTGAATGGTTTCAGGAGGATCAATCATGCCCGTCTCGTGGTTGTAGATGGGCTTTTCGATGGACTTTCCTTCTTTCAATGCTTTGATCTGCTCATACATCAGATCGAAGTTGTTGGCTTTGGGGTTTAATGCTGTGACACCCGCTTGCTTGCGTTGTTTGCGATCGAGGGAGTGATAATCATCCAGGCAGATGACCGTAATCATCTCTTCGCCAAACAAGTCGGCAAGACGCCGGAGAAACGTGGATTTGCCGCAGCCAGAATCCCCTGCGACACCGATGAGCACTACGCGGTCTGAACTGGTCATAATTCCCTCGATTAGTCTTCTGCAATGATTATGAGCTATTTGTGATGCATTTTTGCTGCAACTTCCGCAATCGTGCGCGTCAATGTTGTGGCAGTAAGCTATGACATTAACTGGGCAACGGCTTTGCGCTGTATTTTTGCAAATTATTCTGAAATAGAGCGGACAGGTTTTGTAAAAAACGAAGAAGAATCCAATCTACCGACGCTTTCTGCCAAATTTCTGCCAAATTATGGATTGGCTGCTGGCTGTTTGCAGAATCGCGCTTCATCCTGACGAATGAAACGCGCTGTGGTGGAACTACCGCGACTTTACATTAAACGCGCTAGGGGCACCCTTTGCTGCAAAACCATACCTCTCATAAAAATAATCAACTGCCAGATGCTTCGATGGGAGTCGATGCCTGTGCAGTTGACCCCAGCCTCAGCATGTCAGGGCAGAGATCTGGGAGCGAGATAGGTATTTAATACTACTCGCGATGATTGAGATCCTACCAAACAGTGGGCGATCGCTACAAGGAATCTGCCTGGAATTTCTTTTGGCGATTTCCATGCGGATAAGAATAGTTTTTTTTGGGCGTGGCATCCAGCTAATTAGCATCGGATTTGGGCTGGCATCGCTCCATAGATATAAATCTAAGGATTGAAAATTAAATAAAACCTGGAATTTTTGATGAGAAGCGCGGCAGTGCCGCGCTTCTCATCAAAAATTCCAGGTTTTATTTCGTACGTGCTCCTAAGGGGAAAATAGATTGTGAAGAAGCTGTAAAACTGCTTCACCCACAACAGTCTGAGAATAAATTCGCCAATATGGTAAGAGAGAGCGGCAAAAAAATGGCTGACTCTCGACTTCGATACGAGCGGCGTCCTCCGCAATGCTACTCTATAACCAGGACTGGAACAGCTTTTAATGGGTTAACCAAGGCGTCCAGGTACAGGTTTAAACGGTTGATTATGTGGGTTCTCTAGTTGACCCACCATCGTTGTTGGTTTTCAAGAGGGCGTTAATTAGCAATATGTATAGTCAAAACGCAATGAGCGGATTTGCGAAATCACTCTCAGATTCGCGGCTTTTTGTTTATGAAGTCGAGGGGATACGCCAGGTTGAAGGAGAAAGCGCAAATTCTCCCATTCGACGTAGTGGCAACACGTTTATTACGGTTCCCTACTCCCGAATGAATCAGGAGATGAAGCGTATCTCCCGCATGGGCGGAAAAATTTTAAGTATCCGTCCTCTTAACGGGGAAACCAATGGGCAGGCTCCTTCTTCCGCTCCATCAGCGCCCTCTCAAGCAGCAAGCCAGTCAGAAGCAAAATCAATGACTCAAGCAGCCAAGAAAAAGAGCGATATCCCCGTTAACATCTACCGACCCAAAGATCCGTTTGTTGGGAAATGTATTTCTAACGAACCCCTGGTTGGTGAGGATGGTATTGGAATTGTTCAGCACATTACGTTTGACCTGTCAGGCGGTGACCTGCATTACCTGGAAGGGCAGAGCATCGGCATCATCCCTGAAGGAACCGATGACAATGGTAAACCGCACAAGTTGCGGCTTTATTCCATCGCTTCGACTCGACATGGCGATCAAATGGATGACAAAACCGTCTCCCTTTGCGTGCGCCAGCTAGAGTACAAGCACCCCGAAACCGGAGAAATGGTTTATGGTGTTTGCTCGACTTACCTCTGTAATCTGCCAGTTGGTGCAGATGTGAAGATTACGGGTCCCGTTGGTAAAGAGATGCTGTTGCCGGATGACCCCGAAGCCAACATCATTATGATGGCGACGGGTACTGGCATTGCCCCGTTCCGGGCATACCTGTGGCGGATGTTTAAGGACGCGGAGAAAGCAGCTAACCCCGACTACCAGTTCAAGGGCTTTGCGTGGCTGATCTTTGGGATTCCTAAGACTCCCAACATTCTTTACAAGGAAGAGTTGGAAGAGTTGCAAGCCAAGTATCCCGATAACTTCCGCATGACCTATGCTATCAGCCGGGAGCAGCAGAACAGCGAAGGCGGACGGATGTATATCCAGCACCGGGTTGCCGAACATGCAGACGAGATCTGGAACATGGTGAAGCAAGAAAAAACCCATGTCTACATCTGCGGACTGAAGGGGATGGAAGATGGCATTGATGCAGCGATGGCATCAGCCGCCGAGAAAGAAGGTATTGTCTGGAAGGACTATCAGCGGTCGATCAAAGAGCGCTGGCACGTTGAAACCTACTAGGTTTCTCCCCGATGTCCGAGCCATTCACCTATGCCTGATGTGTTGGCTATGAAAAAAGCGGCGATCGCCCTTGATGCGATCGCCGCTTTTGTATAGTCCTGTCCCCCCCTTTTTGCATTGCTAATTGGGAGTATGAATTTTTTTGTTTGGAGCCGCACAGAGCGCGGCTCCAAACAAAAAAATTCATACTCCCAATTAGCAGGGGATTTCCATTGGCTAGCGCACCTTAAAAGAAAGACAGATAACGCTGCAGTTCCCAGGCAGAGATGTGTTGGGTATAGGTTTCCCACTCCTGCGCCTTGAGTTCGATAAATGCCTCAAACAGGGGTGCGCCCATGACTTCGTAGCCGAGCGGATCGGCAGCAAAGGCATCGATCGCCTCTCCCAGGGTTCGGGGGAGGGGGGCGATCGCCTTTTGCTGCAAGTCCAACGGGGTGTAGGTGTTGAGGTCATCCAGGTAGGGTTCACCGGGGTCCAGCCCTTCGCGGATGCCCTCCAGCCCAGCAGACAGGAGCATGGCGGCGGCGAGATAGGGATTGCAGGCACTATCAGGCAGGCGGCACTCGACCCGTGCGCCTCCCAGGGGAATGCGCAGCAAATTGCTGCGGTTGTTGCCATAGCTGATGAAGCGGGGAGCCAGACTGGGGGAACCAGACGGCAGCGTTGGAACCAGGCGCTTGTAGCTGTTGACGGTGGGCGTTAGCACGGCGCACAGGGCTGGGGCATGGTTGAGGATGCCCGCAACAAACTGGTAGCCCAGGGCAGAAAGCCCCTGTCCACGGGGATCATCATTGCTGAAGAAGACATTTTCGCCGCCCTCGGTGGTGAGGGAGAGGTTGAAGTGTGCGCCACTGCCAACGCGATCGCCAAAGGGCTTGGGCATAAAGCTGATGTGATAGCCATGCTTTTTGGCAATTTCTTGCGCCATGAGTCGGAAAAAGGTGAAGCGATCGCTCGACTTCAGCCCATCGGCATAGTTGAAATCAATTTCAAACTGTCCGCTACCCGCTTCATGGTCGAAGGAATAAACATCCCAGCCCAGGTCATTCATTGCCTCCACCAATTCCTGCAGCCAGGAATAGTTTTGCAGCAATCCCGCCATGTCGTAGTAAGGGGTGCGGCGGCTCAGGGTTGGCTCGGGTTTAGCCGCCTGAGACATGGCATCCACAGCTTCCAGGGGGAACGCAAAAAACTCAACCTCGATGCCCAGGCTAAGGCGATAGCCCATGCCCGATGCCTGACCCAAAACTCGCTTCAGCACACTGCGACTACAACCCTCCGCCGCATTGCCTCGGGCGTAGAGATCGCTGGCAAACCAGGCAAGCTGGGAATTCCAGGGGCAAATGATGTGGCTGTTGGGGTCGGGAACTGCCACCAGATCTTCTTCCTGCAACCCCTGGGGCATGCCGTCGATCGCCGCTCCAATGAACAACTCGGAACCCCGCATCATTTGCTCAAGGTGGTTGATGGGCACAGTCTTGCCACGACTCACCCCGTGGGCATCGACAAAACTCGCCAGGGCATACTTCACACCCCTTTGCTTGAGGGAGTTTTTGAGGGAGACCAGTTCGGGTGCCGAGAAATCGTCGAAGGAATAGGAAGCGGGAGAAGGAAAAACGGGCATAGCGATCGCACCATGAAACTGAGGGGCAAAAAGAAACTGAGGGGCAAAAGGGCAGACTGCACAAGTTAGCAGCATACTACCCCAGCGAACCTGCCGCCCCTATTCTGGCAGAAAGCGGGAGTCATACTAAATCCGGCGCAGAAAACCAAATTATATTTTTTGTGAAACGCTTGCGACGCAGGCGTTTCACAAAAAATATATGGGGGGTTTGCCAGGCGGATTTAGTATCATAGCGATCGCTGATGCTGGAGCAGGAATTGGGTGGCGGCAGCGGCGGCAAGGGGTTTGCTAAAGAGGAAGCCCTGCATGGCAAAACAGTTGAGCGATCGCAGTTGCTCCCGTTGTTCCACCGTTTCTACCCCTTCGGCGACGACATTGAGATCTAGCCCCTGCCCCAGGGTGATGATGGTGGCAATGATGGCGGCAGAACGAGAACAGGTGGTGATGTCGCGGACGAAGGAGCGATCGATCTTCAGGGTATTGAGGGGGAGTTCCCGCAGATAGTTCATCGAAGAGTAGCCTGTGCCAAAGTCATCCAGGGCAATGCAAATGCCCATTTCCCGCAAAAGATGGAGCAACGCCTGGGTAAACGCCACATCCTTCATGAACGTCGTTTCTGTAATTTCTAGCTCCAGCGTACGGGGGTCCAACTTGAGGGTGGTTAGCAGGTCGGCTATGGACTCCACAAGATTGGGCTGCTGAAACTGATGCACCGAAAGATTGACAGCGAGTTTGAGGTCAGTTAGACCCATGCAATGCCACTGCTGTAGCTGTTTGCAGGCAGTTTCCAGTACCCAGTCCCCAATGGGTATGATTAAACCATTCTCTTCTGCCAGAGGGATAAATAGATGGGGAGAAAGTAAGCCCAGACGGGGGTTTTGCCAGCGAACCAGCGCTTCAATTTGATCGATTTTGCCCGTGCGGAGGTTGAATTGGGGTTGGTAGTAAAGCACCAGTTCATCCCGTTCGAGGGCTTTGTGCAGGCTGTGGTCAAGGGCAAGGCGCTCGGAGGCACTGGAGTTGAGGGCAGCGGTGTAAAACTGATAGTTGTTGCTTCCCCGCTCTTTGGCGCGGTAGAGAGCCACATCGGCATTTTTCAGCAAGGTATCGGGGTCGGTTCCATCCTGGGGATAAACGGCGATGCCGACGCTGGAGGTGATGTGGAGGTCATGCCCATTGAGCCGAAACACGGGCTTGAGGGCATGGGCGATGCGTTGGGCAACCTTGGCGGCATCTTCGGGAGATTTGAGGTCGGGCAGCAGCAAGGTGAATTCGTCGCCACCCCAACGGGCAATGGTGTCCTCTTCGCGCAGGCAGTGGAGCAGGCGCTGGGTTGTGAGCTTGAGCAGTTGGTCGCCCACCGCATGACCCAGGGTGTCATTGATGGTTTTGAAGCGATCGAGGTCGAGGAACATTACCCCAACCGTTTCGCCGACTCGTCGGGCTTGCGCCAGGCTAACGGCAAGGCGATGGTCGTAGAACACACGGTTGGGCAAGCCCGTGAGGGAATCGTGAAATGCCTGGTAGCGCATTTGGGCGTCGGTGCGCTGGCGCTGGATGGCTCCGCCGATGCTGGCGGCGATCGCCACCAACATAGATTCCTCACTTGCCGTCCATTCTCGCTCGCTATGGCAGTCATCAAAACCGATGTAGCCCCACAACTCCTGATCGATACGAATGGGAACCATGATGATGGAGCGGATCTGGTCGCGGCAGAGCATTGCCTGTTCGGCTGGAGACATCTGCCGGGTAATGCCGCTGAAAGTTTGCCCCGCCTGAAAGCACTCGTACCACGTACTCAGCCCCGACTGGTGATAGGGCAAGTCATGCCAGTGGGCACAGGTCAGGGTGGGCGGTACGCTGTCATCAGTCCACTCATAGCGGATACTCATGGCAACGGCTCCGGTCGAAGAGTGGGGATGGTTCTGGTAAATGTAAGTGCGATCGGCTTTGGCTGCCTGCCCTAAAATTTCCAGGACATTTTTAATGGCAGTGTCGAAGTCTGTTTCGGTCAGGAGCTGGTGGGTCGCCGATGCCACCCCCAGCAAAAAAGCATCCCGCTTCAGCAGTTCTTCCTCTGCTTGTTTGCGGAGTGTAATGTCTTCGACCGTGCCTTCATAGCCAATAATTTCGCCCGCTTCATCGCGCAGCGCCCGAGCGCATTCGGAAATCCAGATGATGCTGCCATCTTTGCGATAGACCTGGGATTCAAACCCTTGCACAATCCCCTGCTCCGCCATCTCCTGGACAAACTCATGCCGTCGTTGAGAGCTGACATAGAGTTGCTGGCTGATATTGGTGAGGGAGTGCATCAAGTCTGCGGGGGAGTCGTAGCCATAAATGCTGGCAAGCATGGGGTTAACGATGGCGTAATGACCATCAACGGTGCTCTGGAAAATCCCCTCAACGGCATTCTCAAAAATGCCACGATAGCGGGCTTCAGCCCGTTGTAGGGCTTCATCGGCACGCTTTTGTTCGATGGCGATCGCCGCGATCTGTCGCGCCACCTCCACCAATTGAATTTCCTCAGCCGTAGGCGCGTGTGGCTCTCGATGGTATGTGGCAAAGCTGCCCAAAATTCGCCCCTGCGACGAGAACATGGGCATCGACCAGCATGAGACCAACCCATAAGGCAGCACCAGGTCACGAAACCCCTCCCACAGCGGATCGAGCCGTATATCAGCGGTCACGAAGGTGCGCCCAAAGTACATGGCTGTGCCACAGGTGCCAACCGTGGGACCAATGGCAAGCCCTTTCAACGACTCCATGTAGGATTTGGGCAGGCTCAGGGCTACCCCCTGCTGAATATGGGTGCCTTCGGCGTTCAGCATCAAGATAGAGGGGATGCTGTCGGTTTTCTGAGCCTGGATGAGGCGCAGCAGTTCTTCCAGGGTTTCTTGCAGGGGGCGATCGCGGGCGATCATTTCGAGCAGGCGTTTTTGCCCCGTTAGCAGCTCATTCGCCCGAAACCGCTCCGTCACATCCCGCGACACCGCAATGATTTCCTGCACCTGCTCAGAGTTTGTCGCCTTGACCGCGCGGCTACAGGTTTCCATCCACAGGTAATGCCCCTGTTTGTGGCGAATTCGGTAGCAATAGGGCGTTACATCAATTTGCTGCGTCCGGTTAATGACTTGATAGATACGCCGTACGTTTTCTGCATCATTAGGATGAATCAGGTCGAATAGCGATCGCCCCTGCACCTCGTCGGGCGTGTAGCCCAGCAGGGTCAAACAGGCGGGGGAAGCATATTGAAACACCCCATCGGGCGAGTGCCGAGAAATGACATCATTCGAGTTTTCTGCCAGCAGCCGATAGCGGGCTTCATTGTTGCGGACAGCGGCGATCGCCTGTTGCCGCTCCAGGCTCAGGCAGAGGGAAGCTGCCGACGCCCGCAACAGGTCCACCTCCATCTCATGCCACAACTGCGCTTCCTCACAGTTGTCAAAGCCAATGAAGCCCCAATATTGCTCATTGACCCATAGGGGCAAGATGAGAATGGATAAGACCCCCTGAGCTTCGAGAACTTCCCGCTCTGCCCCTGGCAAATCGGCAACAATCGACATGTAGGTTTCATTATTGAGCATTCGCTCTCGCAGGTAGGGCACATCTTCATAGTCCACACTCTGGAGATAGGGGTTGCCCAACTCGGATGGAATGCCTTCAGCGCACCACTCGTAGGTATGGCGCGATCGCAGTTCGCCCTCTGCCGTCAGAAAATTTTCGAAAATATATGCACGGCTGGCAGAGGCAACCGTTCCCAGGGATGCCAGCACTCGGGTAGCCACCTTGCTCAGTCCATCCGTTGAGAGCAGAACATTTTGCAAGTCCACCACCACGTTGAGATATTGCTGGCGGCGGGCAAGCAACTCGCCAATCCGTTTCTGCTCCGTAATATCTTCGTAAGTCCCCAAAATACCGACAACTCGGTTGTCAGCGCCATAAATGGGGACTTTGTCCAGGTCTTGCCAGATGACCCGCCCATCCCCCAGTTGCTTCTGCTTCACCACGTTGTGAATGGGCTCGTGGGTTTCGAGCATGTGGCGATCGTGCGCGACGTACTCTTCTGCCTGTTCAGGGGTCCACAAATCGGCATCCGTCTTGCCCACCAGTTCCTCTGGGCTATCCAACCCTGCCGCCTGGGCAAAGGCATGGTTCCCCCCTCGATAGATCAGATGGGTATCCTTCCAAAAAATATGCTGGGGAATGGCATCCAGTACCAACCGGAGAAAAGCTTCCTGCTCTTGAATTGCTCGCTCTGCCCGCACGCGATCGCTCACATTTCGCACAGTCACCACGTAGCAATCTTCCCCATAGGGGGCAATGCGGGCTTCGAAATAGCGCACCTCCTCCCCAAAGCAAAGCTGATACTCCATTGTCTGGCATTGCCCTGTTTCCCGCGATCGCTGCATCTTCTGGCTCAACTGGGTTGCCAAATCACCGGGTAGAAGTTGCTGAATCGACTTGCCAACTAATTCCTCAGGAGGACATACCAGATCCGCTTCATCCTCCGCCTGGGAATAGCGATAAACCCCTGCTTGATCCACCACAAACATCATTTCAGGAATCGCTTGTAAGAGCTGGCGAGATTGGGCTTCCTGCGCCCTTAGCGCCGCCTCTGCCTGTTTCCGCTGGTGAATGTTTTCGATAATGCCGAAGGTTGCTGTCACCCGTTCAGCTTCATTGCGAATGGCAGAAATCGTTAGCTTGCCCCACATCACCTGCCCATCTTTGCGGATGTAGCGTTTTTCCAGTTGGAACGAGTCGCGCTCCCCAGCCAATACCTGATCAGTCAGAGCTATGTCTTCTGCCAGATCATCGGGATAGGTCCAGTCATGGAAGGTGAGCGATCGCAGCTCCTCAATGGAATAGCCCAAAAATTCTTCAAATGCCGCATTACACTCCAGCGGCTTCCCATCGCAATCGTTCAGGCAAATTCCCATTGCCGCCCGGTCAAACAAACTGCGAAACAAACGCTCGCTGGTGCGCAGCGCATTTTCCATCTGTTTGCGTTCCGTGGTGTCGGTAATGAAGCCTTCCAACCCCAGCACCGTACCATCGGCATCAAAGACCCCATAGCCCTTTTCCCACAGCCACTTCTCCGCCCCCTGCTTGGTGCGGATGCGATATTCCACCACGTAGGGTTGGCGCTGGGCGATCGCCGTCGAAATCGCCTGCAACACATGGGGCAAGTCTTTAGGATGGGTAATGTCGTTGTAGGAAAGGGTGCGCCCCTCGCCCACCAACTCCTCACTGCGGTAGCCCGTCAGCGCCAAGCAGCCCGCACTCAAGTATTGCATCGACCAATCCGCATCATTCCCGCCAGAAAACACAATTCCTGGCAGGGAGTCGATCAGGCAACTCAAGTGATTCCGGCTGGCAATCAGGTGAGTCTGGGCTTGCTTGAGCTGGATGATGGGTCCCAGTTGAGCGGCGATCGCCGTCACCAAATTCACCCGTTGCGTGTCTTCCAGCCACGACTCAAACCGGAAAAACGCCAGCACCGCCACCACTCGCCCCGCCACTCGCCCCGCCACTCGCCCCAATGGAGCAGACAACCCAGCCCTGTCAGCTTTTCCTGAAAAACCACCCACCACAATGGGCACAGCCAGCCCCGCCTTCACCCCTGTCGCCAGCGCTACCTCCAACCGCACAAACTCCGACACAGGCTGCACCGAGACATCAGGCACCCACTCCGGCGCACAGTTCTGCCAGACCCGCCCCAGCAAGCCCTGCCCCGGCTGCAGCCGCAATTCCATCGTCGCTGCCCGAAACGCCTCCCATCGCTCTGGAACCCTGGCATACCAAATTGGGCTGGGATGAAGCATCTGATCGGCTTCGCTGGGCATCCACACTTCGCCCATATTCCAGTCCGTCAGCTCACACACTTGCTTCAGGACAGCTTTCAACGCAGCATTAAGGTCTTCAGACTCACCAATTGAAGTCGTAAGTAGTTGCAAGAGTTGGGTCATTTCTATTGGAAATGACCGCTCTGATTCACCCATCCAAGTCACCTTCCAGAGAATATATTTGGCTCCGTTTATTGGTCAGATGCCTCATCGATGCAAATAAGAAAGGCACGGATTGGCAACCCTATCAGGGGGAAAATAAGTATTGCCATACGTCACATAGGCTTACGACCCATAGGCTTGAGACAGATGTTGACAGGTCTAGATACACCTGAAATCGCCTAACGTTTACAAATAGAAAAACTGTCGATCAAGCAACAGATGTAACTGCCTTGCATCTACTCACCCATCTACTCGCCCACCTACTCGTCACCTACTCGCCCAACTGAATTGCTGTTTCTCGATACCGTTATCTTCTTTGAGGTATCACTGAAATATCACTACTACGCACCCGTTTATATGCACCCATTTCAAGGAAAGCCTTGCCAGATATGGGAAGACACCTATCTGTCATTATTCAGCAAGTTTGACTGAGCCCGTTTCAGCCATCAACATGGTCACAACTCCACGCAGGTCTGTCGTGCTTGAACGTTACGCGACACAAATCGCGCCAGGAAAAAACAACACCATATCAACAATAATACTCCCCAAAAGATAGAGGAAATCTACACCCTATTCGGTTAGAACAAGCAACCTCATTAAGTAAATTTACTGGTTCAGTTGGGTTAATCAGTTGATAGAAACGCTTCTTTTGCAAACGCGTCCATAGTCCATCCTATCGGTTCTACATAGGATGAGTCGTGACTAACATGACGCTTCTCTTCCTCCTTCACAGCACGAATCTTTGGATCACGTACAAAATAAAACCTGAAATTTTTGATGAGAAGTGCGGCAATGCCGCGCTTCTCATCAAAAATTTCAGGTTTTATTTTATTTTCAATCCTTTGGGTCACGATGCCAAATCATCCAGAAAGGCAGCCAGACGGCTCATCCCTTCCTGAATCGTCTTCATATCCGTGGCGTAAGACAGACGCATGCAGGAGTCTTCTCCAAAGGCAATGCCTGGAACCGTGGCAACTTTGTACTTCTCCAAAAGCGCATCGCAAAAGTCTATGGACTTCATGCCGACCCCAGCAATGCTGGGGAACATGTAGAAAGCGCCATCGGGAGAGGGACAGGTCAGCCCTTTCATCTGGTTCAGTTGTTCTAGCATGTAAGTACGTCGTTCGGCAAAGGCCGTCCGCATATCAGCAACACAATCCTGCGGAGACTCGTAGGCGGCGATCGCCCCATATTGGGCAAAGGTGCAGACATTGGATGTGCTGTGGCTCTGCAAGCGCGTCGCTGCCTTGATGATGGGCACTGGACCTGCCAGGAAGCCAACCCGCCACCCAGTCATGGCATAGGTTTTAGCAAAACCACTGCTAACGATCGTGCGCTCAAAGGTCTCCGGATCAACAGCGCCAATGCTCAGGTGTTGCGCCCCGTCGTAGAGAATCTTTTCGTAGATTTCGTCGGCAACCACCCAGATGTCTTTTTCGACGACAACTTCGGCGATCGCCCGCACCTCATCTGGCGTGTAAACCATCCCGGTGGGGTTGGATGGCGAGTTGAAGATCAACATCCGCGTCTGGGGTGTGATGGCTTTCCGCAACTGGTCGGGGGTTACTTTGAAGCGGGCGTCTACAGTAGTCGGAATGATAACGGGTGTGCCGCCCGCCAACTTCACCATCTCTGGGTAACTTACCCAATATGGAGCCGGGATGAGCACCTCATCCCCCGGCTCAATCATCGCCATCATCAAGTTAAACAACGATTGTTTGCCACCATTGGTGACTAAAATGTTTTCGGAGCTATAACAGAGCTGGTTGTCGCGCTGGAGCTTTTGGGCGATCGCCTCCCGCAATTTCGGCTCACCTGCTGCCGGACCGTATCGTGTTTTGCCCTGATCCAGTGCCGTCTTGGCTGCATTAACAATATGAGCTGGGGTATCAAAATCTGGCTCACCCGCACTGAAACTACAAACATCTAACCCCTCTGCCTTCATTGCCTTAGCCTTGGCATCAATCACCAGGGTGAGGGAGGGCGACACTCGATTTACACGATCAGCCAGTCTCATGACATTACCCAAAACACTGCACACCGTCATCCTCTCAGCAGATTATTGGCATAACGGGTTCCATGTAGGACATTCAAACCCATGACATGGTTCCAGATTTCGCCTCTAGCCAAGCTGCTCATAGCATGTCTATCAACTGCCAAACAAAAATGACTTCTAGCTAGAATAGCCTACCCAACCTAAACTAAAGTTCAGAAATGTCAGATAACGGTTACATCTCCGTTACATCCCGATCTACCCGAGGCTTATCCCTCCTATTCCGCGACTTGCTTGCCCTCCCATCCCCTTGCTCTAACCAATAGGCGTGCTATGGCAAACCCAGAACACCTCTCCCTCTTACGACAAGGCGTTGACCAGTGGAACACCTGGCGGAATCAAAACGCTGATGTGCAGCCCGATCTGAGCCAAGTTAACCTGACCCAGATTGTGCTGGAAGGGGTCAACCTCAGCCATGCCAACCTGGATGGCAGTATTTTGACCGGGGCAAACCTCACCCACGCCAATCTGGAAGCTGCCAGCCTCAAGGAAGCTAATTTGAGCGGAGCCGAGTTAGGCGATGCCAATCTAAGCCACGCCGATTTAACCCAGGCAAATTTGCTGGGGATTTATTTGAAATCGGCTAATCTCAGCGGTGCTAATTTGCGAGCTGCACAGCTAAATCGGTCAGACCTGAGCCGAGCAAACTTGACTGGGGCAAACTTGCAGGAGGCGTTTTTGTCGGGGGCAGACCTGAGCAACGCCACCCTGACGCAGGCAAACCTCAGCAACGCCGACTTGAACCGGGCTGATTTTAGTCGCGCCACCCTCCAGGAGACGCACTTGCAGCAGTCCAATCTCAGCTATGCCCGGCTAATGGGGGCAAAGTTGAATCAATCAAACCTGGAACAAAGCAACCTCAATGGCACGCGGCTCAACCGGGCAGATTTGTCGGATGTAAATTTGTCGAATGCGGATATGACTTCGGCAGATTTGCTCGGAGCCAAGCTGCATCGTACCAACCTGACGCAGGTGGATTTGACGAACGCTAATCTAAGCGGTGCCAATTTACAGGATGCACAACTGGAAGGAGCTATTCTCAAAGGAACCAACCTGGAAGGCATTAGCCTGGAAGGGGTAAACCTGGATGTGGCGATCGCCACCGAAGCAGATACCGACACCGAAGACGACACTCCAACAGACTTGAAAAGTCGTCTGGAACAGGACGAAGAACTGAGCGACTTCCTGATTTGATAGGTTTTCTTTGAGGACTACCGATCCATTTACAGCTTAGGATCACATACGAAATAAAACCCGGAATTTTTGATGAGAAGCGCGGCAGGTATTTGTTTAGCGTTTATTGTTAGCAGCCGATGTTTTACCCCCCTCAATCCCCCCTTGGTAAGGGGGGAAGCCTGGTTCTCCCCCTTACCAAGGGGGAGTTAGAGGGGGTGTCTTAGTGGACGCTAAACAAGTACGCGGCAGTGCCGCGCTTTCAAAACACAAGGTTTAGATTTTAGTTGATCCTCAGTCCTTAATCACTACATTTCCAAAACCCTTAGTTTCTGCCTGCGCTCCGCGCAAACAAAATCAAGGGTTTTGGAAACATGGCAAGGTATGGTTGGGGCAAACAGGATGGACTAGAAAGTGTCTTGCAAATACGCCTGGACAATATCTGCAATGGTGGATGACTGTGGCATCTGGGCAACCGTTGGCTCAGACATCCAGTAAAAACAGACAATCCCCAGCAATGCGAGAATTGCCGTCAACAGTCGCTCTACACAGGTCGAAACACTCATGTGCGACCTCCTCATAACACAGCAATGAGAACAAACAGAAATGGCGATCGCTCTACCCTGGATTGCAGCTCAGCGGCAAGCAACAAACCAACAGGAGGCAACTTCCGAAAATCAGCACACCCTCTTAAAGAGCGTCTCACTGGATCAATAAATGGTGGCAGCGATAGATCTGCTAAAAGTGCAGACTCCACCTCGCACCAAGTTCTAAAGAAGAAAAATCAGAAGATACCTCTGTTAGTGGAGGCATAAACCCAGAGACGCATTCGTAGCGTTGCTCTTATTGTGGGCTGAACCCAGGTGACAATAGAGTGATCAAACACACCATTCTGTGTGATCTAGATCTATTCTAACGGTCCAGGGAACTGCGCCAGGAAGCATCTCCGAAAATTCTTTAAATGAGGTTAATTTTGAAGCAAGGATTGATCTTCCTCTAATACCAATCGTCCATGCCAGTGACAGCAAGCGTTGCGTGCTGTCACTGGCATGGACGATTGGTATTACATCTTGCTTGCTCTGGGAAATTCCTTTCTAGCGATTTCCTAAGGAGATTTCTGAGAAAGCATATCCCCATTTTTTGAGAGAGGGCGCGGCTAAATCGCGCCCTCTCTCAAAAAATGGGGATATGCTTTTCTGGAGATTGCCTAACGTCCTGGGCGGGCGTTTGGATTGGGGTTTTGCATAGAGCCGGAGTGAGTAGAGTCGCTGCCAGGAGTGCGCGATCGCATCCCCGCTGCCCCTCCCTGGGGCGGCGCAGGCGACTGGGGCTGGAGCCGTTGCCGCCCATTGCGCACCACCCGCATCATGTCGCCAAACTGCAACTCCAGGTCACTCAAGACGTGATCGGCATATAGATCTGCCCCTGCCTGAATTTCTGCACATTCTGCCAGGGCACGCTGGCGCATCTCTTCCACTTCCTGCTGTGCCTGTCGCCGCATCCGTTCTATTTCGAGCAGCGTTTGCTCCTGCGCTTCATCGCACTCCTGCTGCATCCGCTGGCGGATTTGCTTAATTTCCATTTCTGCCTGACGAATCAGCCCCATCTCGTCCAGGATCTGCGCTGCCCGTCGCTCTGCCGCTTCAATAATGTCCTGGGCGTACTGCTCTGCCTCTTGCAAGATTTCTTCCTTCTCTTGCAATACCTTCTTAGCCTCCTCAAAGGTTGAAGGCAGATTGAGCTGAACCAGTTCTAGCTGGGCAAGCAGTTGGTCTTCGTTTACCAACGTCCGATTAAGCAACCGGGGGCTGTCTAATATCATGTCTTCCAGCTTTTCGAGTTCGCGCTGGATATCGACACGCCCTACACGGGCTGCCTCGCTACCCCGTGTACCATTCACGGATGCGCTGGATCCACCGCTGGTGGCGGTGATCCCGTTTCGGTCATTGGCAGAGCGGTTTGTGGCATCTTCGCGTAGCATTGGCGGATGTCTCGTGCAACGGGTTGAGGGACAAGGTGATCGACAGGAGCACCAAACTTAGCAATCTCCTTCACCAGACTACTGCTAAGAAAACTATATTCGGTAGAGGTCGCGAGAAAAAAGGTTTCGATTTCATCGGACAGGGTGCGGTTTGTGTGTGCCATCTGCAGCTCTTTTTCAAAGTCTGACAGCACTCGCAGCCCTCGCAATAGAACTTTGGCTTGTCGGCTTTTGGCATAATTGACCGTCAAGCCGTGATAGCTGTCAACCTCCACATTATGTAGATGTTGAGTAGAATGCCGAATTTGGTCGAGACGCCGCGAAACAGAAAACAGCGGCGACTTCCCCGGATTGGTCATGACTACCACAATCACCTGGTCAAACAGTCTGCAACCTCGTTCGATAATGTCCAGATGACCCAATGTAATGGGATCGAAGCTACCCGGATAAACTGCAATCACACCTCAATTCACTCAAACCGATAGGACAAGTACATTCAACCAAGCAAAGGGCAAACAAAAAAGGGAGAACCAATTATTTTCAGGTGCTTCGATAGGTTACTCAATCAAACAGAATAAAACCGACCATCCCTGCGATCAATAAGCTTGAAGCCATTGTGCTATCCAGGTTTTAGCTCTGCTGCTTCCCAAAGAAAAAGATTATATCAGCCGTACGAATTCAATTTTTGCATTATACAGGCTCTCCTCCTCTCAAATTCAGCGTGATCTGGGAACTGGCTAAGATCTCAACAGAATCAGCTAAATATTTCGTTTTTGGCGCTTTGATCGGCTCATTGGTTGATGCAGCGGACACTATCTTTACCAATAGCGAATTTTCGTGGAAGAAAGCTTAAACTTTGTTTGCAAAAAATTATCGCTTCCACATCAACAATTCCTTTGCCACTATGTTCGCCATTTTTCTAAAACCCTTGATTTTGTCTGCGCTCCGCGCGGGCAAAATCAAGGGTTTAAAAAAAATGGTGAAGGTATTTTGGGGAAGCAGGTCGGTGTCGCCGCACCTGACTTCCCAAAAACCGGGGTTTGTTTGCTGGAGCACTCTAAAACAAGTGTTTCACCAGAAAATTCCTGCGTTAGACTTTGGAGTGATATTCCTACCAGTCATCAGCGTGCGTCTTTGGTACGGGTATTGGCATTGAGGATGACGACGAACCTCTTCGACCATACGTTGGAAACTGGGAGTTCCCAAAAACTTGCCAAAGTTTTCGCCCCGATACTTTTGCCCCAAAACCAAAGACTGCAAGCCATAAATGACGGTTGGGATGTCTTCAGGAAAGATGCTCGTGGTGCGGAGTGGTGCAGTTTTTATGGATGACTATTTAGCGCGATTGGCACAACCATCGGCCATGCAACTGGCACGCCAGGGAGACTTTCGGGCGATCGCCTACTGGCTAAATGCCAGCCTGGTTCCCCACGGCATCTATGCGCGGGTAGCGGAAGACCGCCCGGGGATGCTGCTGGTGTTGCTGGAGTTCTTTCGGCTGCCCCGGCGCGATCGCCTCAACCACCTGGTCTGCCATCGCCTCTGTCGGCTGCACTCGCCACTGATCCAGGGGGTGCGCATCCTGGCACGGTTTGCGAACCAAACAGAAATTTTGTGGGATAACTCGATTCGGCTAGTGTTTGCGGGTCAGGCGCGATCGGTGGCAGCTGCGCCCCGCCGTCGTGCCCGTCCCCGTCCCCGGAAGCGGTTGAAAGCGGCGATCGCACCCGTCGCTGCCCTCCCCGCTGCCGAACCAACGAAACGCCGTCCCCTGCGCCGCCGTAAGCCTACCACTACGGCACGGCACGCCGTTGCTCGCTCATCTCGCTCCCATCACTCAGCGGTTGGGCGATCGCCCAACCCTCGTCGCCCAGCCACCAAACCCAGCGCCCGCTTCCGCCCCACCCCCAACCAACTCAAACTCTTGAGCAGCTCGGCTGCGGCAATGTTCCTGCTGGGTTGTGGGATTGAACTATGGAAGCAGGCAGATGTAGGGGTGTTGCTGCAAGACTGGCAGCAGGGGCGCACCTCCATTCGCACACCCCTGGGGCGCATTCCCGTAATCAATGCTGCCTCAGATTCCAGCAACCCCACTGTGACCCTCACCTTTACCGGGGGATCGGCGCTGCACGCAGCAAACGCCTCTACGGCAGACGAAGCCACGAATGCCAGCAGCGATCTTGATAATCCTGACAACACTGATAATACTGACAACACTGACAATCCTGATAATCCTGGCAATCCTGACAATACGGTTGCCTCCGACGCAGCAGAAACCGTTGAACCGTTTACCATGCCGTTGCAGGAGCGTCCCTTACCCGAGGCAGATGTCGCCCTGGCAAACCTGTCGCAGCCCATCAGCCGTGAAGGCTCAGCGGCGGCTCAGCGGGTGGAATCTACCCAAAACGCCCAGATCAGCCTGGTGAATGTCTCGAACCAACCTGCATCTGGGGCGGATGAAGCGGCGCTACGAGATACCCTGGAGATTTTGCAGCAGTCGGGAATGCACGCGGTTGGAGCCGGGCGCAACTCCCGTGAGGCACGGCAGCCGGAGATTGTGGAAGTGCGGGGCAAGCGCATTGCCTATCTGGGTTATGCCGATGGGCGATCGCCCGCAGCCAGCGATCCCGATGCTGCCTCAGCCTTGCAGGAACGGGTTGCCCAGGACATCGAAGCCATTCGGGGCAAGGTGGACTGGGTGATCGTGAACTACCACTGGACCCAAGACATTGCCAGCTATCCCGAACCGTGGCAGATGGAACTGGCGCGATCGGCGATCGACCAGGGAGCGGATCTGGTGGTGGGTTACCATCCCAATGTGCTGCAAGGGGCAGAGATCTATAGGGGACGGGCGATCGCCTATTCCCTGGGCAACTTTATCTTTGCGGAGCAGGCTCAAAGTGCCCGCAGCAATTACGATTCAGCCGTTCTCAAAGTGTCTCTCAACAACGACCGGATGCGGCTGGAGTTTTTGCCTGTGGAGGTGCAGGGGCAACAGGCGGCGATCGCCACTGGCAAACGTGCCGAAGAAATTCGCACCTATTTAACCCAGGCATCGGCATTATTTGAGCAACCGCTACAATCTCCCATCATTCTCGATCGGTTGGCGCTCGACCCCAACCAGCCTGTCACACCCGAAAGCTTCGATGGCGAGCCAACTGCCGAACCAACCGTCAAACCAACGGATAGCGAATCGTTTATCACCCATCCCGAAGGTGACCCCTCCCCCGATGTACCTGAAGTGGATTCTGAACAACCCTTCACGACGCCATCCTTCACCGCACCCGGCAATTCTGCCCAGCCCGACAAAGCCGTTCCCAAGCCCGTTCCGCCAGAGTCCGTTCAACCAGAAATGAACGAGCAGGAAATCAACGGAAATGAAATCAATGGCAGTGGCAATAACAGTGGTTGGAACGAGCGCCAACCCAGCGCGAATCCCGCAGCAGAGGAAGGATTCATCACTGAGCCTTCCGAAATGGACGACGCCATCACCAAGCCACAGTCAAGCCAACCCTCTCCCGATCGCCCGGATGAGGTCAAAACCGATGAGACTTCGTCCGACGCCTTCACTTCCGATGCCTCGACCGTCTCAGGCTCAGGGGAGGCACGTTGGCTACCCGACGCTGAAAACGGGGGAGAGTCTGATACAGTCCCAGAAGAGGCAGACAAATCGCTGAATGCTGCCCTGTAGTACTGGGGAGTTGGAACTATGTTTTCAGTCACAACAGAACAGCGGCAGTATGCCACGGTCGTTCTGCGGGACGCCGCCGCTCAGGCACAGTTGGAGCTGGTGCCCGAACGGGGCGGCATCGCGACCCGCTGGGCGATCGCCGATCAGGAAATTTTCTACCTCGATGCCGAGCGGTTCGCAAACCCCGAAATGAGTGTACGCGGCGGCATCCCCATTCTCTTCCCCATTTGTGGCAACCTGCCCGACAACACCTACAGCCTGGATGGCAAGACCTACCAACTGAAGCAGCATGGCTTTGCCCGCAACCTCCCCTGGCAGGTGGCAGAGCAATCAACCGAGGGCAGCGCTAGCGTGACCCTGGTGCTGGAGAGTAACGAGGAAACGCGATCGCACTATCCCTTCGACTTCCAACTCCGCTTCACCTACACCCTGGAAGGAAAAAATCTCACCCTGCATCAGCAAGTCGTCAACCGTAGCGAACTCCCCATGCCCTTTGGGCTGGGAATTCATCCCTATTTCCAGGTTTCCGACAAAGACCAGCTCCAGTTCGAGATTCCATCCAATGCCTTCGTAACCCAAGCAGGCGAAGTGGTGGACTTTTCGGGTAACTTTGACTTTTCCCAGGATGAGATTGACGTATTGTTTGCCGACCTGACGGCACAAGCAACCGCCGTTGTCGATCCGGTGAAGCAGACGAAGCTGGCGATCGCCTTCTCCGATCCCTACACCGTTCTGGTGTTCTGGACCCTCAAAGGCAAAGATTACTACTGCCTGGAACCCTGGAGTACGCCCCGCAATGCCATGAACACGGGCGATCGCCTCAGCCATCTAGCTCCCGGCAACAAGCTCGAAACCACCATCCGTTTCAGCATCTCATCCCTGGAATGAGGCATCCGTTAGTCTGTCCAGCTATCGGAGAGACAACCCATTTGCCCTTAGGGATCTGCGGCTTAATAAAATCCCCATTTTTGAGAGAGAAGGCTGGCTTTGCCAGCCTTCTCTCTCAAAAATGGGGATTTTATTTTCTTGCAACTCCCTTAGAGTGCTCCAACAAACTAAACACCCACGTTGGGAAACATGCGAAAAACCACGCTAGTTGAGCGATTTTTTGGGGCGCGGCGCGCCCCAAAAAATCGCTCAACTGCGTAAGTCCTGGATTTGATATTTGACAGTATCGAAGCTAACACGGGGGATAGGGTTCTATCAAAATTATGGAAAATTACAAAAAAAGTGCCGCAAGTGATAGCAGAGTATGCTAGTTTGGTATTCGTGCTTAAATGGCATTGAGGGTCGCTAGCTCAGCGGTAGAGCACTCGGCTTTTAACCGATTGGTCCTGGGTTCGAATCCCAGGCGACCCATTTTTTTACCAGTCTGTATAATTATGGCGATAAAAGGCAGTGAAGCGTTGTTTCCACTGCCTTTTTTGCTGTCAAGCCAGCGTCAGCTATTAGCTAAGTACATGGTCAAAATAAAACCAGTGGGGTGCGCCCCACCATAGCTTTGTTTGTTTATGGCTACCCACTTAGTAGGTATTAGCTGGAGGACGAAACATCGGACAGGAAACGGAAGTGGGTTGTGTTTGCCAAATCCAACAATTCCGCGCCCACATCTTGAATAACGCCGATGAGTTCGCGGGTGCTGCCGTTCGTCCAGAAAATACCCGTGCCTTGGACAGAGGTGAGGGAAATTTCCTCCAGCACATACTGGTCACGGCTACCGACCAGGCGGATGCAGTCGCGTTGTTCGATGCTGAAGTTTACGATCAGCCCAAAATCAAGCTCTCCTTCACCATCATCCACGCCGTCGTTGTAAAACACCCCGAAGCGATTGCCCAATACAAAAATGTCGCGTCCTCCGCCAGAGATCAGCACATCGGCTTCTCCGATGCCAGGGTTAACGACCGAGAAATCCACCCCAATTAAGATGTCTTTGCCAAATCCTGCCAGTAGCAAGTCGTCATCTAGACCACCGATGAGCTTGTCTCGCCCGACGCTGCCATTGAGGGTATCGTCGCCCTCGGCACCCTTGCAGATGTCGTTGCCGCGATCGCCCCGGAGGCGATCGTCACCCTGCCCACCGTTGAGGCGATCGTCATCATTGCCCCCATCCAGAGTATCGTCATCATCGTCACCCCAGAGGCGATCGTCACCCATCCCCCCTTGAATGCGGTCTTCACCGTCGCCCCCAAAGCAGGCATCGTCGCCACCGCCGCCGTCCAGGTCATCATCACCGCCATCCCCCCGAAGATGGTCATCGCCTTCTTCGCCTTCGATGTCGTCATCACCCTGACCACCCCGCACAGTGTCTTCTCCCAGACCGCCTTCGATGACATCTTGCCCACCATGACCACACACAAAGTCATCATTGCTACCACCCCGCAGGGTGTCTTGTCCCGCACCGCCGTAGAGGAAGTCTGAGCCTGCCCCACCATCAAGCAAGTCGCCAAACAAGCCACCAAACAGCTCATCATCCCCCAGATCGCCGAAGAGACCGTCATAGCCTGAGGTTCCAATCAAGATATCAACGTCGATTGTGCCGACAATAGTGATCTCCCCCAGGATGATCCCAAAACCCAGACGCAGGGCATCGGTATAGTTAGAACTGTCTTCGACCAGGGTTACGACCGCTCCTCGATCCAGCTCCTCGACCAAATTTTCGTAGAACTCGCGCACATCCGGTGTGACGGCAAAAATGGGAATAATGTCGCTTTCTTCGAGGGCTGTCTTAACCTGGGCGATCGCCGGATAGTCTTCATCCAAATCAATAACAATATCGCCGTTATTCGGATTGGTGATGGGAGGGTTACCCAATGCGCCATCTCCTTCCACATGGAATTCGGCGTCGGTAGAAAGCATGACGTAGCGGGTAGAACCTTCGCGAAAACCCAGTTCCTCGGTCCGCAAGGCGACCTGTAGCAGAGCCTCAAGCTGAGCTTCTGGAAGATCGCCTCCATCCTGGGTGGTCAATGTATCGAGGCTGGAAATAACGGAGTCAAGGCGAGCCGTCAGCGCCAGGTCAGTTTGATACACAAAATCATCCGGAGCGCCAAAGGGATCTTGCGGTTTATCTATAAAGGAAGCGACTGCAAATTTAGTATCCGCATTACGCCGCCGCAAGGTATTGACCAGAGGCTCAGCCAACGCTTGCAAAAACGGCAAATCGTCGATAAACGAACCCGATAGGTCCTGTAACAATACGAAATCTGTAGAATTAGTCGTATTTGGAGGGGTCTGAGTCATGTTTCAGTATTTTCCTCATAGGTGAGTCAGAACAGTCATCAGTCCGGCATAGCCAACAACAGCGGAACAGGTGATTCCTGGCAAACCCCTCGCAAGCCACTCAAACCTGCACCAGAAAAGGTTTCTGCATCGGGAATCGGAGCGATTCCAACGCAGAAGTTACTGGCGCAAAATACACGAGAGATGAATTACGAGGTCAGGAATTATACTGCCTGACTTAATTGAGCAAGTATAAGTTCCTGCTAAATCGAATTTCTTATAATGCGAGAAACCCTGAGACCCATCAGGGTTTTGCTGCTTTTTTGGGGGCGATCGCCGACCCAAAACTTCCAGCTCAGAAATAGAAGCTGGAAAATATGACTCCAGGATCAGTCGTCAAAATCTAAAAAATCAGCCCATTTAGGAACGCGCATAGATTAAGGAAATTTCTGAGAAAGAATATCCCCGTTTTTTGAGAGAGGGTGCGGCTAAGCCGCGCCCTCTCTCAAAAAACGGGGATATTCTTTTCTGGAGATCGCCTAACGTCCAAAATTTGTTTTGTGAAAGCGCGGCAGTGCCCACAAACCCAAAAATCGTTGCCCTCTGAGGACTGCCCAGAAACTTTGACGATGCCCGATAACAGCTTCCTGTGCAAAAACATCGCTTATGATAAGAAAAACAAATAGTTATTTTTGCTTATTCTCCCTTTAAGGCATGGGGGTGCCCCTGTTATAACGGGACAAATTACCCTAACATTGTCTTAAGTTTTAACTTGATACGAATCTAGTAAGACATACGAACTCGCTCACCAAAAGTCCAGGAGGATTCTTTATGGCGCTCGTACCAATGCGGCTAATGTTGGATCACGCAGCCGAGAATGGATATGGCATCCCTGCATTCAATGTCAACAATATGGAGCAGATCCAGGCGATCATGCAGGCTGCTAACGAGACAGACAGCCCTGTTATTCTGCAAGCTTCTCGCGGCGCACGCAAATATGCTGGCGAAAACTTCCTTCGCCACCTGATCCTGGCTGCGGTGGAAACCTATCCTCACATCCCCATCGCAATGCACCAGGACCACGGCAACGAGCCTGCAACCTGCTACTCTGCCATCAAGAATGGCTTCACCAGCGTCATGATGGATGGTTCGCTGGAAGCAGACGCAAAGACTCCCGCTAGCTATGAGTACAACGTTGAAGTTACTCGCCAGGTTGTGGAAGTTGCTCACGCTCTGGGTGTGAGTGTTGAGGGCGAGCTGGGTTGCCTGGGTTCTCTCGAAACCGGGATGGGCGAAGCAGAAGATGGTCATGGGTTTGAAGGTAAGCTCAGCCACGACCAACTGCTGACGGACCCCGACCAGGCTGTTGACTTCGTTGAAAAAACTCAAGTAGATGCTCTGGCGGTTGCAATCGGCACCAGCCACGGCGCTTACAAGTTCACTCGTAAGCCCACCGGCGAAATCCTCGCCATCAGCCGCATCGAGGAAATCCACAAGCGTCTGCCCAACACTCACCTGGTAATGCATGGCTCCTCTTCGGTTCCCGAAGATCTGCTCGCCATCATCAACGCTAACGGTGGTGCAATCCCCGAAACCTACGGTGTACCCGTTGAAGAAATTCAGAAGGGCATCAAGAGCGGTGTGCGCAAAGTGAACATCGACACCGACAACCGCCTGGCTATCACCGCCGCAGTGCGTGAAGCTCTGGCCGCAGGCGCGAAGGAATTCGACCCCCGCTACTTCCTGAAGCCTTCGATCAAGTACATGCAGAAAGTGTGTGCCGATCGCTATGTTCAGTTTGACACCGCTGGCAACGCTAGCAAGATCAAGCAAGTCTCCACCGACATCTTCGCACCGAAGTACAAGTCTGGTGAGCTGGATCAGGTGATCAAGAGCGCGGTTAGCGTGTAGGCGATCGCCCTTTAACAAGGCTTTCGTTCTCTAAACATAGGTTATATGCCTCCATCAGCCAGGAAACGTAAGGGTTTCCTGGCTATTTTTTGATTTCCCTGCTCAACATAGCCATGAGAGCCTTTCATTTTGCGTGTGCTCACCGCACGCAAAATGAAAGGCTCCTTCACAACCATTTTTTTAGTAAAGAAGGTGCGGCTTCCGCCGCACCTTCTTTACTAAAGGGGATTTTTTATTAATGGCTTAGCCCTGATTGGGGCAACCCAATCGATGTTGGAGATGATAAAAAGGGCGAACGATGGGAATCGAACCCACGAATGGCGGAACCACAATCCGCTGCCTTAACCACTTGGCTACGCTCGCCACTGCTTTGCCATTATAACACTGGCTGAACCGTGTTTAAACCCTATGCAGTCAGCTCACAAGCCTGACGACGAACGGCACCCAGGCAGTAACCTCTGCTGATATTCTGAAAGCAGTTTAGGCTTGCGATCGCAAGTGAGAGGGGAGCTTGTCGCTGCATGATGAAAGTTTTGAAGTTTGGCACCTTGGGGCTGGCGTTTCTGCTGGGTGGGGTGGCGATCGCAATGGCAATTACAAACCCCAAGCAGGATCGCTACAATGTTTACGCCACAGAGCAATTAACCACTTACCTCAAGACGACCTTTTGCGATGATTTACCCGGTTTGCTGGGCAATGAGCTGGAAACACAGTGTGTGGCGTTGGTGGACGAAAGTGAGCCGCGCATTGCCGACATTATCTCCAACAACACTGAACGGCGAGATCTCTTCGTTTTGAGCCTTTATACCACCCAGCTTCAGCCTGCGGATTTATTGCCCGAAGAGGTACAAGGCTTTTTTCCTACCAATTTGTTGCCAACCTACGAAGTAGAAGCGGTGGGCGTCTTTCAACGGTTTTGGGTCTACGAAACAACCCAATTATGAGGCCTGCCAGGGTTTAGTGACTTGCAAGAAAATAGAGTCCCCATTTTTGAGAGAGAAGGCTGGCTTTGCCAGCCTTCTCTCTCAAAAATGGGGACTCTATTAATCCGCAGATCCCTTAGTGGTTTCGGCGTTGGTAAAGACGCTCCCATTCTTCCCAAAGGGGCGATCGCACCGTAGACCCATCAGGCGCAAGTGCCACATCCACCGTTTCGCCAAAGCACAACACCTCCACATATTGCCGTGCAATGAGAGCAGGGGTGAAATGGCTTTGGAGATAGCGCCGTCCGGCTTTGCCCATGCGTGTGGCGTCTTCGGGATGATGCATGAGGTACTGAATGAAGGCAGCGAGTCCGGCGCTGTCGCCCTGGCGGAAGGTTTGCCCGCAACGCGCCGCTGCCAGCAAATCCACCAGGTAGGAATCGGCATCGCAGATGACCGCCAGCGGACGGGCAGCCGCCAAACCGCTGTAGAGCTTGCTGGGGGCAACCAGTCCTTCCATCCCCTGTTTAACGCTGACCAGGGACAGATCGCAGGCGGTAAGAGAGTAGGGTAACTGCTGCCGATCCTGATAGGGCAAAAAGCGGCAGTTTGTGAGCTGAAGTTCCTGGACTTTTTCCTGACACCAGGGTTGTTGTGCGCCCCCGCCAATGAAAACAAATTGCACGGGCTGATAGCGGAGCTGCTCCGCTGCCTCAATCAGGGTTTCAACATCATGGCAGCGCCCTAAATTACCCGAGTAAAGCACCGTGAAGCAAGAGGCGGAAGGGCACTCTTCTGCATACACAAGGTTCTGGGTGCAGGCAAAGGGATTCTTGGCTTTGGGGAGGGGTGTAATCCAGTCGGGGTCTGCCCAGTTGTGGATGACGGAGATGCGATCGCGCACCTCTGGGCAATGGGCTGCTACCCGCTGCTTCATGGTGGAACTGAGCACGATGATATGTTGCGATCGCCGCCACACCCGCCGATTTAGCCCATGCCACAGGCGCACCAGGGGATGTTGGGATGGCACGACCTTCAACGCGGTCGCCACATCGGGATAGAGGTCATAAATCAAACAAACATAGGGCACGCCCGTGAGCAGGTTGACCACATACCCCAGAATTTGCAAGTAGGGCGGAGCGGTGGTCAAAAGCAGCAGGTGGTGGCGTCGGGCATGGCGCAACAGGTGCAAGACTGCCCGCAGGCAAAAGAGCAGGCTGTTGATGGCTTTGCCGCGAATTCGGTGCGATGCCCACCGGGAGACGCGCGATCGGCGCACAGCAACCCCTTCCCGTTGTTCCGATGCCGCAGCGGAGTCCTTCTGAAAGGCGTAACCCGGCTGTCCGGTAAAAACGCTAACCTCCAACCCTAATTTTCCAAGTTGGCGGGAAAGTTCATCAATCAACTGCCCGGTTGCCGCATAGTCTGGAGGGAAGAATTGCGTGACAATGAGCAGGCGCGTTGCAAATTTAGTCTTTGCAGAAGCCAGAGAGGATTTCTTTGGCATAAGCGAATATTGACCCCAACAATGTGAACCACATGTGGGTAGATGAACCTGGTTAAAGCCGCCACAAAATTCCGCTAACCGGGCAGACCAACCAGCTAGTCGGGAAAAAACCTGGAAATAGAAACTTTAAAGTTTGTCAGAACGCAAGAAGCGGGACACTTATGGCATCGAGGTTTGAGCTTTTGTTTCGAGCTACAGTCGTTTTCAAAAAGTAGCCATCTGATCCGGATAGTTTCAGGATTCAACTTCAGGAGTGACATCGCTTTTCAAGCGCGATGTGCTGTAACTTCAGGACTCAAAGCCCAGATAGCCCCGTGGCGTAATCATCCACTGATGATGGAATCGCGTGGTGCGGTTGCCGATGAGAACGGTGGAAAGCATGTCTACGGGCTGCTCTGACAGTCCCTCAAGGGTGGTGCGGATGATGGTTTCGGTGGGACGATAGGCAGACTGGACGATCGCCACTGGGGTTTGGGGATCGCGATATTGCAGGAAGATGGATTGTGCGATCGCCAACTGCTCCACCCGGTTGCGCGATCGCGGGTTGTAGAGGGCTGTTACAAAATCTGCCTGGGCCGCGGCAGTCAACCGTTTCTCAATCTGCTCCCAGGGGGTGAGCAGGTCGCTGAGGCTGATGGCGCAAAAGTCGTGCATCAGCGGTGCGCCAACCCGTGCCGCTGCCGCTTGCAGTGCCGTGATGCCGGGGAACACCTGCACCGCAGGCACATTCCCCTCCCAGCCGCCCTCGCGCAACTGCTCAAACACCAGCCCCGCCATGCCATAGATACCGCAATCGCCAGAGGAAACAACGGCAACCCGCAAGCCCCACTGTGCCAGGGCGATCGCCCGTTCTGCCCGCTGCCGCTCCTGGGTAATGGGCAGCGCTTCCACAATTTGACCGGGGCGCAAGCAGGGGCGAATCAGGTCAATGTAGAGGGCATAGCCGATCACCGCATCTGCCTGGGCGATCGCCCCCTTTGCTGCTGGAGTCATCTGGTCAAGCTGCCCCGGACCCATACCCACCAGCCAAATTTCGCCATCCCGCCCAATGGTTTCCTGCTCGGCTTGGGCAATGGCAACGGTCACGGCTCCCGGTTGCCCCTCCATCCGAAAAATTTGCTTGGGCACTCGCAGGGTATCGCTGCTGCTGGCAAGCAGAGCCGCCGCTTCGGCAACGCTGGGGGTTTCGACTTCCGCCGCGACGATCGCCGAAGGATTGGGGACCACAACCGAGCGCAATGCCTCCGCTTCAAAACAGCGCAGGGGTAGCTGACGGGCATCGCAAAACTCCAGAAGCCCAACCTCATCCGCTTTGCGATCGATGGTGGCAATACCTGCGATCGCCCCTTCCGCCAAGTTTTCTGTGGCTAATGTCTGGGCGATCGCCGCCGCAATCACCGCCTGGGGCGTTCCCCGTTCACAGCCTACCCCCACCCACAGCACCCGTGGATGCCAGCACACGGTCGGGATCTCAGCAGCCATGGGCAGGGTTGCTGCAATCCGCAACTCCGCCACGGCTGTTGCTTCAGACCCAGCCTCAATCGGTGCAAGCTGAAACGGGTGGGTTTCTGGCAGGTGGTTTTGCCAGAGGGTTGATCCGGCGGTTTGGATAACGCGGATGGGATTGCCCTGGGCGATCGCCCCACTCACCGCCGTCCACTCCCCTGTACCCTGCCGCCAGCCAAAGGGTTCTCCCAGGGTGTCGAGGGCAGGCAGTTGGAGGGCGTTGGCGCTGCCCGTGTGTACCGGAGTGGCATGGAGGAGAGCGGCGATCGCCCCCGTCAGCCGATCCGCCCCTCCCTGGTGCCCACCACACAGGCTGATCACAAATTGCCCGGTGCCATCCACCACCACCACTGCCGGGTCCTGGCGCTTGTCCTGGAGCAGCGGCGCAATCAACCGCACCACCGCCCCCGTCGCCAAGCAAAACACCAGCGATCGGGACTGCCACCACTGCGGCAGGTGCTCCTTCAGCGACCCCCCATACACCTGCACCCGTGCCGTTGCTCCCTGTACCTGATCCTGCACCTGATCCTGCAACGATTCGGGAATCCAGAGATCGATGGGGTATGCCTGCCACAGGGGTTGCAGGGTTTGCAGGGCAAAGGGAGTTGGGGCGATCGCCACCAACGGCTGAAAATCGTTAAGTATCACCGTCAAAACAACTGTCAGAACTACTGAAAGATTAAAGTTTGAAGATTAAAGCTTGACTGCAATGGGGGTGGAGGGACTTGAACCCTCACGACTTTTAAGGTCAACGGATTTTAAGTCCGCAGCGTCTACCATTCCGCCACACCCCCGTGTCTTTGGGTAAACCCAAAATTAACGACACAAGACATCAGTATATTGCATCACTTTTACCCAAAGTCTGCAACTGGTCGAGAGAAAAGATTTTACTAAATTTTGCGATCCCCCCTGATGACTCGTTTTAATTTTTTCAGGACTTACGCATTTGTGTTGTGGGTGGGCGCGACGCGCCCCACCCACAACACAAATGCGTAAGTCCAATTTTTGCTCAGTTCTGAGAGAACGGTAAACTCAAGGGTGGTTATTGAAGTGCGTCCTCTCGTTATGCAGCATCAGTCCATGCAAGATCAGATTGTCCTCATCACCGGAGCCAGTAGCGGCATTGGAAAAGCCTGCGCCGAAGTATTTGCCGAAGCGGGGGCACGGTTGATTTTGGCAGCACGGCGGCGCGATCGCCTGGAAACCCTCGCCGCTGATCTCAAGACCAAACACCAGACCGCAGTGCTGTGCCTGGAGATGGATGTGCGCGATCGCCCCACCGTAGAGGCAGCCCTGGGCAATCTACCAGAGTCCTGGCAGGGGATCGAGGTGCTGGTGAACAATGCAGGCTTGAGCCGGGGACTGAATAAGCTGCAAGAGGGCAGCATTCAGGACTGGGAAGAAATGATCGATACCAACGTGAAGGGGTTGCTCTATGTGACGCGGGCGGTGCTGCCGGGAATGCTGGGACGGCAACAAGGGCATGTGATCAACATTGGCTCCATCGCCGGACACCAGACCTATCCCAACGGCAACGTGTATTGCGCCACCAAAGCCGCGGTGCGTGCCCTCACCGAAGGGCTGAAGCTGGATCTGGTGGGCACACCGATTCGAGTCAGCACCGTCGATCCGGGGTTAGTGGAAACGGAGTTTAGTGAAGTGCGTTTTCACGGGGATGGCGATCGCGCCAAAACCGTCTACCAGGGACTCACGCCCCTCACGGGTAGAGACATTGCCGAAGTGGTGCTATTCTGCGCCACCCGCCCGCCCCACGTAAACCTGAATGAAATTATCGTCATGCCTACGGATCAGGCAAGTACCACGCTGGTTCATCGCCGCCCATCGGTTTAAGTGCTGGGCAGGAACATAAAAACCCAGAGAGAGGGGGCGCGGGCTTCGCCCGCGCCCCCTCTCTCTGGGTTTTTATGTTCAAGGATCACGTACGAAATAAAACCCGGAATTTTTGAAGAGAAGCGCGGCAATGCCGCGCTTCTCTTCAAAAATTCCGGGTTTTATTTTATTTTCGATCCTAAGCAAGTCCCCTAGCCCCGAAAACGGGTCATTTTGAGCAGCAACGTCACGACATACAGCACAATGGCACAGCCAAAGACAGCCGGAATGATTTGCACGCCCTGAATGTTCCAGGACAAAACGGGCAGATACAGATTGAACCGTTGCTGCATCAGGCTAAAGCCCCATTCCCCAATCCATACCCCCACCAAGCCAATGAGCACCAGTCCTGCCAGCTTGCCGGGAATCCGGCGTGGCACCAGAATATTGGCAACACCCGCCGCCAATATCGCAACAACGACCTGAACCGCCAACTGAGTAATATCCATCTCTTTTTCCACTCATGACACAAAGTGTCGATCAAAAAAACTCAGGACATTAATTCTGAAATTACAAATTTGCAATAACAAATTTACAAAACAAATTTGCCATAACAAATGCGTTACACCAGAACTGATGGTGATGTTAGATAGGGACGAAGGTTTGGGGGCAACCCCACCGTGCGATCGCCTATCACGAAGAAAATTAGAAGAAAATTAGAAGAAAATTAGAAGCACCCAAACAAGCGCTCTCCGTGCCGCCACTTGTGCTCAAGAAACGTATGCTTAAGGCATTTTCTGGGAAACTCAAGGGGGGCATCCCTGGGAAAGATGGAACGAAACAAAGAGAACCAGGTGCAAAATTTTACTATCGCACTTATTTTCTTCTTTCGCCTTTTATCGTAATGATGATTGAGTATATAAGCATTGCCTACAACACCCAATCATATTCTTTTACTTCTTGCGTAGCTCCAAAAGCAAAGCTAGAGCAATTCCAATTCTTCTTGCCGAAAGGAATAGACCGCCTGAACCCCGAGCTCGTCGGTATAAACCTCACGGGTACGGGGATCGTATAGGTAAACCAGGACATCAGCGTTTGCTGGCGTGGCGATCGCACTCGGCTCCGCAGGAATCACTTTGATGACGATGCCATACAGGAAAAATCTGGAATTGTTCAATCCTGGGCGAATGGGTTGCTTGAGGCGCACGACATCGCCTTCGTTCATCCCAAATTCTCCTGCTGTGGATGATCAAGATGGGCTTTGCACTCTTCGATTTCTACCCACAAAGCATCTACGCTAGAAATCAAATCCTCTGACGAAAGCTTACCATTGCTATGCAAATTGGAAAGATACATGACACGCTGCGAAAAGTATTGCAGCATCCGATTAAATGCCTGTTGTTCAGGTAAACCGGATTGTCGGTAGGAGGCGTATCCATACAAAAAATGTTGAAGTGATTGATCCATGGGGCTATCCTCCTATCGAACCGAGATGACATTAGTCAGTTTTCATAAACTAGTTCTTCAAGCTTTCTAACCAACCCACTGAAGGTTAGAAAAATCAAGTACAGCTTATTACATTTTCTTAAAAAGATCTTTTTCTTTCTTTAACCGGATCTTAACCCAAATTAAGATGCTCCACCCTTCCTTGTGACGTTTGTTAAGATATTAAGAATTTTATATTCTTTGCAAAGCATCCGCTTCGGGCAAAGTACCACCATTTGCTTTTGGGAAAAATTGGCGAAGATATTGCATTAAGCCACCTCTACATCGTGATTTTTTTGTAATCCTGTTAGGGCATCAGCCTGTTGCCGCATTGGCGCTCTGGCATATCAGCCAGACTTGCCCAGTTCTTGCGATCGCCGATAGGCTGCCTGTACCGCTTCGATCAGGGCATTGCGCAATCCGGCTTTTTCCAACGCCGCCACCCCGGCGATCGTGGTTCCGCCAGGACTGGTGACGCGGTCTTTCAGCACCGCCGGGTGCAGGTCTGCGGTTTGCATCAGCTCCGCTGTGCCGCGCACGGTTTGCAGGGCAAGGCGCTGGGCGATCGCCCTCGGTAACCCGGCTGCCACGCCACCATCCGCCAGCGCCTCCACCACCAGCGCCACAAACGCCGGACCCGAACCCGATAGCCCCGTCACCGCATCCATCAGCGATTCGGGCACCTGCACCACTTCCCCCACCGCCGAAAACAACTGATGCGCCAGCTCCAGATGGGCAGCAGTCGCGTGGGTGCCAGGGGCGATCGCCGTCATCCCCGCCCCTACCGTCGCTGGGGTGTTGGGCATAGCCCGAATCACGGGTTGTCCGCCAAAACTCGACTCCAGGGTTTGCAGCGGCACACCTGCCATAATCGACACCACCAGTTGCTCTGGCTTGTTAGGGGAAAGGGTGATCGCTACGGCAGGAAAAATCTGTGGCTTCACCGCCAGCAGTACCACATCCGAAGCATCCAGCACTGCCTGGTTGTCAGCGATCGCCTCCACCCCATAGGTCTGCCGCAGGACAGCACACCGCTGAGCGGTCGGCTCTCCCACCCGGATAGATTCTGGCGCGTAGGTTTTCTGGGCAATCAGGCGAGACAGCAATGCTTCTCCCATGACACCGCCTCCGATAATGCCCAACTGTGTTGCCATGTCATCCCTCCCTGTTCATGCACCTGTTCATGCAGCGGCTTGTATGCGGTTCGTACACTGCTTCGTGCGCTCAATTCACGCGCATACTTCGTGCGATCGCCTTTCATCTTGCCACGCATTGGCACCGGGCGATCGCGCTTATCCATCTGCGCGACGTGCAGGCACAATCAAGGGTTTTAGAAAAATGAAGGGATTGACCGATAGAGGATAAATAGAAAGCTCAAAAAGCCCTGGCAGGAGGTCAATCACCAACTGCCAGAGCTATACAAATCCCTGTCTAAACTTGTCGAACTGCAAACTTGTCTGACTACGAAGTCGGACGACGAATAGAGCGTGCTACCGAAGCAGATCCACCTGCATTGATTGAATGCGAACGGAAAATGCTAGCGGAAATAACGAGAGTGCAGAATGCTAGCCATTGCTTACGTCATGTAGAAATGGCGCAAGCGAAACCTGGCTTACGAAACACATTCAACACTTATCTTTCAGTCATGAAGCAAGCGCTTTCGTGATGCTATGCCATGCGGGCGGCAGGCTCAGTCCAGGCGGGGGTAGGAGCAACAGGACGAGCATTGGGACGTGCGCCCAATTGCTGCGCCATGTAGTCTGCCATGCCGGGCTGCTGCATACTCACCTGCACACAGTTGGGCGTGAAGAGGAAGATGCTTTCGCCGATACGCTCTTGATGGCCATCAATGGCGTAGGTTCCCCCCGCAACAAAGTCAACAGCACGCTGTGCCTGGTCGGGGTCCATGATCGTCAGGTTGAGCACAACCGACTTGCGCTCCCGCAGTGCCAGGATTGCCTGAGGCATTTCTTCAAAGGTACGGGGTTCCATCACCACGACTTCCGACATGCCATTGAGGGCGCTGGGCATGCCAATTACATTGCCCATGGTGCCTGTTGCGGCTTCGGTGCCAAACACGGGGCGATCGCGAACCCGACGCCGCCGTGGCTCTTCTTCTTGCACAGGCGGGGTGTGCTCTTCTTGATAGAGATTTTGATATTCTTGTCCATCCATTTCGTCGTACTCATACTCATATTCGACAGGTTCGTTGAGACCAACAAAGTCTCTCAGTTTGGCGAAGATACTCACGGTTTACACTCCATTTTCAACAAGTTTGACGACAGGTTTCTCACACAAAAGCGGATATAGTCACAGGTCGCCAGACAGGAATCAAAGGGCATTTACTATCAAGTCAACTATCAAGGAAATAAACCCCGTCCTTTGTACACCCATTTTAATGAGAGGCGATCGCACTTAACAAAATATTAAGCTTTGGAACAGCTTGTGGAGAAATTTGAGAGCCTGGGATATTCGACTTGATTTGATTCCACAGTATACATCAAATTCTAAAAGTCAATACTTTTCTGTGATCTTCGTTGATCAAAATCACCATAAAGTGAGAAAAATCCTGGCGATAAATTAATAACCCTGATCGGATTGATCCGCCAATTAAGATCGATCGATGGATGAAGCCCAGCCATTGCAGGCTAATCGTTCTGGAGAAAGGGATTGAGAAATTTTTAGAAACATAAGCGAACCTGATCATCACTGGATGATCACATGGCAATTAATTGATCATTCCCTCGCTCCAGGGTAAGTCTTAATAATTTGAGATCGACCGATCCATGGGGGAGATGATGACGGCTTTAGATGAATCGATCGCTATCCGCCGCTATTCGATCGATGTCCCATTTAAACTTGCGATTTCCCACTGATCGCAAAATCTTTTCCACAACAAAGCCATCCCCACAGAAAAGAAAAGGATGAGGCAGCGGGCGGAAGCGATCGCCCTGCCAGCAATCTCTGCGAACGCCATCAAACCGCATTTATCTAAGGCTGTCAAGCTTTTGCCCAAAAGCTTTCACACGTCCCACAATCCTTGCTGCTTACGCGGAGCCATACCATCGTTGGGAGGAGAGCAGGCGCTGCTTACTCTCCTCCCAAATCTGAATCGCAAAATCCCGACTGTATAGCCGTAATCATCCTGGTTAGGGACTTGCAAGAAAATAAAATCCCAATTTTTGAGAGAGAAGGCTGGCTCTACCAGCCTTCTCTCTCAAAAATTGGGATTTTATTAATCCGCAGATCCCTTAAGACAAGAGGGGAGTGGGGGCGGTGCCCCCACGCAGGGGTTCCACCCCTGCACCCCGTCCTAAGGATTGAAAATAAAATAGAACCCAGAATTTTTGATGAGAAGCGCGACATTGCCGCGCTTCTCATCAAAAATTCTGGGTTCTATTTCGTACGTGGTTCTAAGCCTGATGAATACAGCTACAAAACCCAAAAACACTTTTTGTGAAACGCCTGCTCTGCAAGCGTTTCACAAAAAGTGTTTTTGGGTTTTGTAGTCGGAATTTAGTATCATTCCCATGAATGACTGGCATCAGCGGGAGGTTTGGGGTGGGCGATCGCCAAACAACACCCGCCCCAGGCGCACCATTGTGGAGCCTGCCTGCACTGCCAGTGCATAATCTCCAGACATTCCCATCGACAGTTCCTTCATCCGAATTCGTTGCAACTGACTTTGGGGCAGGTTGGCAGCAAATTCGCGGGCTTCGTTGAACAGCGCCAGGGTTTCTTCCTCCGACAAACCCAGGGGCGGAATGGTCATCAGCCCCACAATATTGAGGTGCTGGAGCTGGTCGAGGGTGGGCAGATCTGCCAGCAATTCGGGTACATCCCAGCCATACTTATTGGGATCGGGCGCAAACTTGACCTGGAGACACACCTGGGGCGGGGTGGGGCGATCGCTTGCCAGGGTGTTCAGCCGTTGCGCCAGTTTCAAGCTATCGACAGAATGAATCCAGTCAAAGAGTTGCAGCGCTTTTGCGACCTTATTGCTTTGTAAATGCCCAATGAGATGCCAGGTGATGTCGGGTAAATCCTGAAGTTGCTGTTGCTTTTCTTCTGCTTCTTGAATTCGGCTTTCGCCAAAATCGCGCACGCCAGCGGTATAGGCAGCTCGCATTGCCGCGACGGATACTTGCTTGGAAACGGCAATGAACCGCACATGGGGGGGAATTGTCTCGCGGATGGTGGCGATCCGTTGGGCGATCGCATCTTCTAAAACACCTGTCATACTGCGCCTCTTGGCATGGTTTGCCCTGGCTCTATGCTAGTGCAGAACCCGCCCCTGATATTGAGCAATCGCCAGAGGAATGAGAAGGGAAAGGGCGATCGCGGCAGGTAACGCTTACTGAAAGGTTTGCTGATAGGTTTTTTGTACCTTTTGAAATTCTTCGGCTTGTCCATAGCGGCGCAAGCTGCGAAGACGCCCTTCGAGCAATAGCCGCGCATCGGCACGGGTCACAGGGTCAAACTGAATCCCCTGATTGCCGAGAGTGACCACAAAAAATAGTCGCTGTGCGTAGAGGGTGGAGAATAGTTCTTCCCCATTTTCTAAGACACACACTCGGTACAGTAAACCAAATGTGGGGTGATTGAGATAGGCTTCGGTCGTCATCTGAGAAGGCTTTGCCTTTTGTGTTGCAGAACGAGGAAGGTGAACCGTTTTCATAGGTATGAGACGAAACGATAGGATTTCGTGAGTCTCTGGCTGAGGAGCTGATGGTTGCCGGAATCTTGATGACTTGAACCCCACTGAGAGCAGCGGGCGGCATAGCATCAGGTTCTACAACGGCGTTTGTCTCCGACCAGTCCTATTTCTACCCTTAGTCCTTGTTAAAGTATGCCGCTACTTACAAAAACTGATTGACCCACGTTAGGAGAAAAAGAACGTAAACCGAGTGAGTAATTTGTGTGGGAACAGAGAGAAATAAAAAAACACGCTGACCTTATGAAACAGGGTCCACAAAAGCCAGCTCGGAGCACCATGAAGGAAAAACCCTTCTATAGATTCGTTAGCCAGAGGGATGTACAATGCTGCGCAACTATGCTGCATTGTTATTACTCTATGTTAGATTGTATCGCTACGCTACAAAAACAAATTTTCTCTCTTTTTATTTGCATTTAATAGCAAATCCATTAGGATTCTTAATTTTTGGTTCAAAATCTCCCCATAGATCACGCTAATTTCGCTACAAACATTTTTTCTCTTATTTGCATATGCCTTGGAAGGTTAATGCCCCGACGGAGTCGCTCACCTTCGATTTATCGTTGTTTATAGCGGTGCGCAAGTTGCTTCAGCACATGGGAGGGGCGGCGCGGCGCGCCGCCCCTCCCATGTGCTGTACTTAAAGCGCTTGCAAAACGCTATAGGATTGAAAATTAAATAAACCCCGGAATTTTTGCTGAGAAGCGCGGCAATGCCGCGCTTCTCAGCAAAAATTCCGGGGTTTATTTCGTACGTGCTCCTTAGGAGCGTAGGGATCTGCGGATTAATCAAATCCCAATTTTTGAGAGAGAAGGCTGGCAGAGTCAGCCTTCTCCCTCAAAAATTGGGATTTGATTTTCTTGCAAGTCCCGTAATGCTTTTCAAAATACGGGTGCGCTGCCCCAGACCAGGCGGGCAACGATGAAGGCGATCGCCCCCATCAGCACCACCCAATCAACTCCCCGCATTCGGAACTGGTACCAGCGCATCCGGTAAGCATTGGGAGTGGTGAAGCCGCGCACCTGCATAGCACTGGCGGTTTGCTCGGCGCGTACCAGCAAGTTATCCACCATGCGGGTCGAAACCGTGAGCCAGACCTTGCTGGAGTTGCGCATTCCCAGCTTTTTCCAGTTGATGGCACGGGTGCGGACGGAGCGCACCAGATTTTGCACTTCCTCCAGCACCAGCGGAATGAAGCGGAGGGCGAGGGTGAGGGTCAGCACCAGTTCTGAAACGGGAACCCGTAGCCGTCGCAGCGGACGCATGAGTTGCTCCAGGCTGGCGGTAATTTCTTCGGGGGCAGTGGTTAACAGGTACAGGTTGGTGCTGGAGAGGAAGACGAAAATCAACGTTCCCACGCGAATTGCCAGGTCGAGCGATCGCCGGGTAATCCGAAAAATGCCCTCTGCGAATAGCACATACTCATATCCGGTCGGCTGGGGCAGCACTTCGGGGTCTACATCGGGCAGGGTAAGGCTCAGGTCATCTACGGGCAGGCGGGGTTGATGGCTGACATTGATCCCATCGGGGGCAAACAGCGTAATGGCAAACAGCAGAAGACTAAACAGCGCCACCAGCCCTATTTGCTTGCGCCAGATCCGAAACGGCAGGAGGGTGCTCACCATCAGCAATAGCAACCAGCCCACCAGCGACAAGCGCCAGAGGGGGTTGGCTCCGATGGGAGTAACCAAAAACGCCATCAACCAGGCTAGCTTTACCCGTGGATCGAGGCTATGCAGCCAGGTGGTTGGTTTTTCGAGGTATAGCCCAATCGGGAGCGATCGCAGCAGATCCATGCCAGTTCAGAGCCAGTTCAGAAATTTAGGGTTGGCGTTTAACCTTTCTAGGATAAACGGTGATTCATGGTTATCCGTTGGTTATCCGTTGGTTATCCGTGATCAAACTTTCGTTGCCCGATTAGCGGTAGAGCGTTCCATTTCCCGGACTTTCTTGCCGCGCCACATGAGCCGAATGGGAGTTCCCGCAAAGCCAAGGCTTTCGCGGATCTGGCGCTCGATGTAGCGGCGGTAGTTGTCGCCAAACAGATTGGGATCGTTGACGAAGAGGGCGATCGCCGGGGGAGCTGTTGCCACCTGGGTGCCGTAGTAAATCTTGCCCTGTTTACCCTGGCGAGTGGTGGGGGGCGTGTGCCATGCCAGTGCCTCTTCCAGCACCTCGTTGATGACCGCAGTAGAAACGCGCCGTTTGTGCTGTTCCGCCACATCATCCACCAGGTCGAGGATCTTGGGAACCCGCTGCCGGGTTTGGGCGCTGACGAAGATCATGGGTGCCCAGCCAATAAAGTTGAGGCGATCGCCCACCTGCTTCTGGTAGTCGTAGATGCTGTAGGAATCCTTTTCCACCGCATCCCACTTGTTCACCACGACCACACAGGCACAGCCATCGTCCGCAACCCGTCCTGCCAATTTCTGATCCTGCTCCGTCACTCCATCTACGGCATCAATCACCAGCAGCACCACATCTGCCCGCCGGATGGCTTTGAAGGCTCGGTTGATGCCAAAAAATTCGGGACCATACTCCACATTTTTCTTTTTGCGGATGCCAGCGGTGTCAATCAGGCGATAGCGCTTGCCCTGCCGCTCTACCAGCATGTCGATGGTGTCGCGGGTAGTGCCCGAAATGGAACTGACGATCGCCCGCTCCTCTCCCACAAAGGCATTGAGCAAACTGGATTTGCCCACGTTGGGACGCCCCACGATCGCCACACCGATCTCTTCTTCCTCTTCGATGGCTTCCGTGGGGGGCAACAGTTCCACCACCTGATCCAGCAAATCGCCAGTGCCATTGCCGTGAATGCCCGACACCGGGAAGGGTTCGCCTAAGCCCAACGACCAGAACTCTGATGCCTGCAACAAGCCTTTTTCTGCCGACTCGCACTTGTTGACAGCCACCAGCACGGGCACAGACTGTTCGCGCAACCACTGGGCGATCGCCTCATCTGCCGCCGTCAACCCCGCCATACCATCCACCACAAAAATGGCGACCTTCGCCTCTGCCAGCGCCAGCGCCGCCTGCTGGCGGATGTGGGGCAAAAATTCAGAATCGTCGTCAAACAGCAAACCGCCCGTATCTACCACCTGGAAGTCGCGATCGCGCCAGAAGGCATCCCGATAGGTGCGATCGCGCGTCACCCCCGGCTCATCATGCACAATCGCATCCCGCACCACTGCGAGACGATTCACCAGGGTAGATTTGCCCACATTTGGGCGACCAATAATCGCAACAACCGGAAGACCCATAGATCGGGAGCCACCCAACGGGCAGCGAACAGACAACTGATCTATTCTCGCTCAGAATTCCCCTGACGGGGGTGTGGATTCCCAAGGATTGTGCATCCAAGCAAGTTGTTGTGAGAGGGACGGCTGCACCGTCCCTCTCACAACAACCTCACAACAACAATGACAGGTTGTTTGATTGGCGATCCTAATTACCCAACATTACCCAACACTGGTGCGCATGGCTACCTGGGCTTCGTGGCGCAACCCATCGGCAATGCGAAACAACTCCTGCCCCGTGTGCAAATAATGCTCGTTGTAGCTGGCGGTGAAGCGCTCCAGCTCATCTACACCATCGCCCACCTGGTTTATGCAGTAGTAGAGGTGCGCGGCAACTCCGGCAACCGTGGGCGGGTTGGGCATTGAGCGGAAGGAGGAATGCGCCTTTTGCAACGACTCGCGGCAGTCTTCCAGGTATGCCAGAAATGCGTCCATCAGTTCATCATCAAAGGGATCGGCTGCCAGGTTGTTGATCTCGCCTTCCAGCGAACCCAAAATTCCGCAGAGGGAGCGGTTTACAGGTTGATAAACCCGCAAGATCCATTTCTTGATTTGCTCATCTTCCGTTAGCCCACCTCGCCGCTGCCGATGGCTCCGCTGAGCAGTCGCCGCCCGTTCCTGCCGCTCCCCTGTTGGCTCTAACATCAGGTGCATCTGGCGATCGTAGAGCCGTCGCCGCTGGGGGTCGCTCAGCACCTCGTAGGCAACATTAATCGTCGCCATCCGATCATGGGTTTTCTCGTCGGGATGGCGATCGGGATGAAAGCGCTTGACCAAATCACGGTAAGCGAGTTTGATTTCCGACTGGCTGGCGGAAGGGCTGATAGATAAGGTGTCGTAATGGGTCTTGGAATTGCTCATAGTTCAATTCTAAAAGCCCGACAGCCATGGGCAAGGGATGGATGCCGCGACTTTCCACAAAAACCCACTCCAGACACAGAAACACCCACAATTCATTTGTGGGCTGCTGGAAAACATCAGACGACTGGAAGACATCCATTCGTTCTCAGGATTTCAGGGCAGTGGCGATCGCCGCTTCCAACTCTGGCTTGCTCAAATCCGTAATCACAAATACTTCCTGAAAAGACTTGCCTTTGCGGGCGATCAACTTAAATCCGCCCTGGGTTGGGACGGACACCTTAATTTTTAGATTTGGCATGTTGCCCTTTGCCCGCCCGATGACCGCTGGCGTCACGGTGCCAATGGTTGGAATTCTTGCCAAACGCTCCAGCACCGGGATGAGTCCTGGAATGTGCGTCGAATGATTCCAGACGACCCGCCCGGTGCGTTCACTAGCCATGTCAAACCCTGAGAGAGGACTGCTTGCGTTGCTCCGTCACCCTACGCCGCCTCCAAAGGAGCCATCGTCAGCCCCTCGCGCCGGAGTTGCTGATGATATAGCTCTGCCTGCTCCTGCGGACCCACCCAGACCACAGCCTGCCCATCGAAATGCACCTGATTGGTCAACTCCCAGGCAAGATCACTCGTCATATGGGGGATGTACTTCATCAAGCACTCCGCCACATGCTGGAACGTGTTGACATCATCATTCAGCACGATCACCTTGTAGTTTGGATAGGTTTTGGGGATGGTTTGCCCTACTTTTTCGGGAGCCACCGTCGGAGCAGTCGCCATCGCACGAGTCATCAGCCGTTGCATGGATCTCACTCTGAATGCGGTAAATGAAAAATTGTAACGTTTTTCTATTCATTCTCAGTTTACTCACCATCCCAACATTTGGGTAGAGGGGAGGCAGGAAGAAGATCGATCGCCCCTCCACAGATCCGCATTCTCTGGACGGATCAGCGATCGCCAACCTGCCTGTGGAGAACACACGATCTAGAAACCCAAGCCCAGAAAGGGTTTCAGCGATTGAGGCAGATCCCTGTGGAAAACTTTGGGGTTTTCTGTGAAAAACGTTGGGAGAAAGACGGGGAAAACCACAGGGGGATCGTGGAAAACCCTTTCTCTGTCTACATCCTGTGGAGAAGCCCCATTTTTTTCCACAGGTTTTCCACAACCGTGGAAGCGGAGCGATCGCCCATGATTTCGTGATCCCATGATCTTTTCCACACTTTCCACACCCCCTACTACTACGGATCTTTTTAAAATTTTTTTGATCCGGAAGAAGAAGGGAGAACGGTCAAAACCTGGCTGAGAAAGGCGTTCAAACGATCGCATTGAACCGAACGGAGAGGAGTGATAGAATCGCCATCCAAGCTTCAAATGCCAAGCTGCAAATGCATTGATGAAACTCACACCGGACAGTGGGTTGGCATCCACTTGATGTTGGATACTTTCAATGCTGTGTGTCTTTTTTGGGCTGTGTTGCGAGCCGACGCCTTGGGCGATCGTGTAGCCGCAATACGGGTTATAGTGCGTAAACCGAACCATCCCCAACTTCATTTACGGTTTTTCTTTCCATGAAACTGACTTGCACTCAGAGCGACCTGAATACGCATCTTTCCCTTGTCAGCCGAGCGGTTCCCTCCCGTCCCAGTCACCCAATTTTGGCGAATATTTTGCTGGTTGCCGATGAAGAAAGCCAGCAAGTACGGCTCACGGGGTTTGACCTCAGCCTGGGGGTTCAGACAAGTTTTGCGGCACAGGTCGAAACCGGAGGAAAGTTGACGCTGCCATCGCGGCTGTTGTCGGATATTGTGTCGCGTCTGCCCGATGGCGACCTCACTCTGGAGGACGAAGATGGAGATGCCCAGGCAACGCTGGTCTGTGCATCGGGGAAATATCAGGTGCGGGGGCTGAATGCTGCCGATTATCCCGAACTACCTAGCATTGATTCGAATGAGGATTCTGCTTTGCCCGTGGAGTCACTGGTGGAAGGGCTGCATGGTGCGTTGTTTGCTGCTAGCCGCGACGAGGCTAAGCAAGTGCTGACGGGGGTGCATCTCACAGTGAACCCGGATGGCATCGAGTTTGCGGCAACGGATGGACACCGCTTGGCAGTGGTGCAAACAACATCCGAGACAAACAATGTCGATGCCGATGGCGAGTTTAACGTGACAGTGCCAGGGAAGGCACTGCAAGAGCTGGAGCGGATGTTGCAGGTGAACCCAGCAGGGGAGGCGATCGCCGTTCGGTTTGACCAGGGGCAGCTCACCTTTGAATGGGAAAACCAGCGCCTCACCAGCCGCCTGCTCGAAGGGCAATATCCCAACTATCGCCAGCTCATTCCCAGCCAGTTCTCCCGCCAGATGACCTGCGATCGCAAGCAGTTCACGAGTGCTCTGGAGCGAATTGCTGTCCTCGCTGACCAGAAGAACAATATTGTCAAATTCAACATCAGCAACACCACCCAGGAAGTCGTCCTCTCCGTGGATGCGCCAGATGTGGGTAGCGGTCGCGAATCCCTCCCCGCTCAAGTCTCCGGCGATGACCTGGAGATTGCCTTCAATGTGAAGTACCTCCTGGAAGGTCTCAAAGCCTTCAACACTACCGATATTCAAATGCAGTTCAACACTGCTACCAGTCCCTCCATCGTCACCCCCCTCGGTGGCATGAAGATGACCTACCTGGTCATGCCTGTCCAGGTTCGCAGCTAGACAGCATTGTGTCTAGTTCCAACCACGATAGTTGTCTAGGTGTTATTTTACGGCTGTAGAAATATCAGAACCTCGTTCCAGCATGTATTGCAATCTTCAGCGGCGAATTCCTCTGCGAGAAGCAAAATCCATTTCTCCTGTAAATCTGGATTAAAAACCGGGAAAGGAAAAACGGCTATTTCTTGATAGTCTTGCCATTCCTGGCTTTCAGATTTCTTTTTCCACGAATTAACACCTAGACAACTATCGTTCCAACCACTTAACCTAATCATTCAAGTCGGGATTAATTCTTTTCTGATACAAAGGGGTTATTCGAAGATTGATTTGGTTACTAACATTATTAGATTTAGTGATTTGTTGAAAATGCAAAGAAAGATAAATAGGTCAAAGAATGCTTTTTTGCTCAGCTTGAAAAAGATTAGAAATGTTGAATTCGGATAATTTCTGAAATACACTAACTTCCTCTTGGCTTAAGTACTTATAGCTTTGGGGAGGATGAAAATTTACCCATTCTTTTTTTAGATTCTCAAGACTAATAGATTTTCTAAATGTAAAAGTTTTCTTGAGAAAAATTCCATAACCTACAGAAGTGCCAGAAAAATACATTGAAAATTGTTTATGTGAGATGCATGCCTTGTCTTCAACATCCTCCCATAAGTAAGCAATTGATTTTTCTACCACTTTCTCAACTTCGGCAATACCAACCACTTCTTTTTGGGGTGAGGAAGCGTAGATCAATATCAAATCTCCGCAACGAAGCTTCGGCCGAGTTCTTCGCAACTCAACTATCTTTTGCCCGTTAAATATATTTTTTGAGTGTTGTGGATGTATAGACAAAAGCGCAACCTTGCACATATGTTCTCTGCTCTAAACAAAAGTTGTGCTAAGTTTAGCTTGAATCATAGCACATATGTATTGTTAGGCTTGGAAGCCTTTTTTGTAAAGATTTTCAAATTCTTCGCTGGAAATTCTGAATGGTGCGACAAATGGGACTTTTTTAGGGGCTAAAACTTCACGTATATCTTTAAAGGGTATAGGTTTACTTGCAAGTTGAGTATCACTAAATCGAAGCGCCATTACATGACGTTTACTATGAGATTGTGCTGTTTCTAAAACATCTTCTTTTTTGTACACTCCAAATCTTCTGAACTGTTTGTAGATATGTTCAGCCTTATCAATAATGACCTCATCTAAGTATGAGCAAGCGCGGATGGACATTATATTTGGATAATACTGCCTTGGTTTTGGATAGCTGACATACCAGAGTATTCTCCCTGGCGCTTTTAGTATGTTTTGTCGGGCAGAGCGGTAATAAATCATCTCTCGTCTAAATGCTAATTCTGGCGGGACTCCAAAAATATTCAATAAAGCTAATTCTTCATCAAATAAAGCTTCTGCCCACTTAGGTTGAATAGGTATGATGAAGCTAGGTACATCAGAGTCTGTAATTTTTAAGGGATAAAATAGACGTTCCACTTCTATGGCAAGTGAAGGATTCTTTACGATTATTGAGCTATTCAAAATAGATAGTGCCGCTTGAGTAAAAGAATATTCATACTCTTTCCTTGAATTGCGTAAGACTTCTTGCAACCGATTTGACAAAAACTTAGATTTATCGGCTAAATTGAATGAACATTTGAGGTAGCAAACTCTTTCAGAGTCAAAGAAAAACTGATTGCTTAAACAAGCTTTTTTCGTTGAACTGGATAAGTATTTATCAGTAATTTTAATAAAATTAGATTCGCATTCTTGTGCTTTTTTTGTGATTAGTAAAAGTAGATGCTCGGCAAGTGTACTTGAGATGATGAGGGATTCATTAATTCTGAATAAAGGAATTCCTAGTTCTTTTTCTTGGTAGTTATTATAAAAAATCAACAATGCAACTAAATCTTGAGTAGCATCGTCTTTAATGTACAAGCACTCAGTATTTTGAGGGTTAGATATATATTCGCGTAATTGAGACTTAAATGTAATTGATTTTTCTCCTGCCTTAAAGTTTAGAAAAGCTTGGCATAAAGCATCTTGCTGACCTGTTTGGATTCGCTGAATCCTCAAGGCTGTGCCTGAGAAGCGGAAGGGTTGATACTGTGAACCGCGAAGTAATTCGTCAAGATAAATTATAAAATCACTAGGTCTTAATACTGACAGATTAAAGCTTTGATACAGTAATGAGTCTAGCTTTAAAAGTTCACCATCTCTTGTTATAAAGCACCTAGAATTACTTGCAATAGCTCTTGATAAGTGACCTAAATCTGATATATCTTGGCTTGTTAGATTTTTAGGAAAGTAATGACGAATTTTCTGCTTAATAGTATCTACGTCTTCTTGTTTAGGTCTTAATAAATTGAATTGGCTAACAGCATTTCTTTGAAGATTTCTTTGCTGAGAATCTTCTATTCTATTTAAGTCATTAAATATTTCATCTGTTAGAAACAGCTCTGCCTCATCTGAAAGCCAATCTGAAAGTAATACCTTAGAATCTTCAGTATTTCTAGTTGGATTACTATCCGTTAAATCTAGAAAAATATTGGCGTCAATAACTACACAAAGCTTGGAATCTAAAATTTCTTGATTGAGAAAATTAAAAAGATTAGGATGTCCAAAATCAAGAATCCATTCAGTTATCAAGTGGCCATCTTTGCTCCTTCCTGGTCTATCACTTTTAGCAACAAAACCATTAGAAACCCAGAATTTCTCTAAGTTGTAGTCGCGCCGACAGGAAACTCTTAGTTCATGCAAATTTTTTGTGGATTGTATAACTTTATCAACTAGTTGTTTTGCTATGCCTTTGTTGCGCCATTCCTTCTTCATGCAAACATGCAACAGCTTTCCATGCTGACCAGTAATTCTATACATTGCATAGCCTAGTAAGCCTAGTTGAGAATCAACAGCAATAAAAATATTTTGTTTGTTAAGATAGCTATAAATCAAGTCTTCCTTTGGTAACTCCCCCAATTTATTAGAATTACTTTTCCATAATTTAATAACATCCTCGATTTCTTTATTCGAAGTAGTAATAGGTAAAATTTTTATTGACATAGCTGAAGTTCTGGAGGGAATAAATTAATACTTAGATATGTACAAGGATTCAAATCACAGTTTTAATGCAACGCAAATTAACAAGCGGTCTAATGATGCAAATGGATTAAAGCCTTGGAAAAAATAAAGTATGAATGAAAACTTATGTGTTATCTACTATTTAAAGGATAAGTAGCAGTGAAAAACCATCCAGTATCTGATCTCTATAGGAGAAAAGCTTTTTGTTGCTTGGAATATAAGTCAAAAGTACTGAATCGACCACAGTATTTCTGAGGTTATTCCATAAATTTTGAGAAACATAGTGATTTATTTGTATAAATTTAACTTACCTTTATGCCTTTAGGCTTGATGAAGCAATTGTTCAAGCTACTAATAACACTCGAAAATCTTTTGTTGTCTTTTCTATACTTGTTGAAAAACGTAAGTATTGTTTTCGCTCTCGTTCAAAAAATCCCCGGTTGTCAGCCGGGGAGGAGGAGTCCAAAAGTCGAGTTGAGGAAAGTGTGTTGGTCTGCGAGTGAAAGCGTTGTGTGGTTGCTGAATAGATCAACAGTGAGATCCGACAAGATTCCAGGGCGAAAATTGTGTTCCTGATCGGAGGGAGGGGTGATCGGCGTCACAGGTGGGGCGATCGCTCTGCTCCACCCGTGGCTCCATCCACCAAAAAAGCCCCAGCATGAAGCCAGGGCACTGTCAGAGAGTAGAGCAAAGTATTTTGCTTATAAAAGCAGGAGATTAGCCGAGATAGTGCTGTCCCCGATAGGTCATGCGCACGCCCAGCTTTTGGGGAATGCTGTGGGAGATTTGGCTGCGGAAGGCAACGCCACGGTACATGCCCGTGCGCTCCCCAGTTACGGGAGCCAGGTCGCAGTCGGCTGGATTGTAAGCGATACCACGATATTTCAGTTGCATGGGGGCTAAACTCCATCAGTAGTGAATGAGTATCAGCAGCGTTGTGACTGCTAACTCGATCAACAGGCGCGCCCGATAAAATTTCAGTGGAATAATTGTGTCTGTGGTCAGGCAAATTGTTGATCGACATCACCCGATGGGGTGAGCGATCGCCCCCCACCCGTATGACTAAAGCCTGACGTGGTGCTCCAGTGATGCATTTGAATGATGGAGGTGCAGCCCACACGACTCCAAAAATCTTTGGAAGTGAAGAATTGCCTAAGCATGAAGAGTTGCTGAAGAAGGCTGACGCACAGTGAGACAGGGTGAATTAATAGGAGAAGCAAGGGGCGCATCTGGATTTTGAGCACGGTTAGGATGAAGCGTTAAACTCTCATGTAAGCGAGAAAAAGTCCCCCATGATTAAGCTGAAATCTCTCAAACTGGGTCAAAAGTTTACGTTGTTGCTGAGTATTGTTTTTTTGATTGGGATTGCAGCGAGTGGGATGGCAATGGCTCGCATCCTCAACCAGAGCGCCCAGGAGCAGGTGACATCGAAGGCGCTGATGTTGATGGAAACCATGAACTCGGTGCGGGAATACACCACCAGCCAGGTAGGACCAGAACTGTCGCCCCGCCTGGAAACCGAGTTTTTGCCCGAAACGGTTCCCTCCTACTCTGCCCGCGAGGTGTTTGAGCACCTGCGCATTAGCCCCGATTACAGCAACTTTTTCTACAAAGAAGCGGCGCTGAACCCGACGAATTTGCGGGACAAGGCAGACTCCTTTGAGGAAAGCCTGGTCAACAATTTCCGTGCCCAGCCTGATGCAATGGAAGTTAGCGGATTTCGCCCCACCCCGGCAGGACAGGTCTACTACATTGCCCGCCCCATCCAGATTCGGCAAGAAAGCTGTTTGGAGTGCCATAGCTCTCCGGCGATCGCCCCTGTCAGCATGATCGAACGCTATGGCACCGAAAACGGCTTCAACTGGACGTTGAATGAAATTGTGGGGGCACAGGTCATCTCGGTTCCGGCTGCTACGGTGCTGAATAGTGCGCGGCGATCGCTCCTGCTGACGATGGGCATTTTTACCACGGTGTTTGCGATCGTCATTTTGGCGGTGAACTATTGGCTCAATCGGTTTGTTGTGCGTCCCCTCAAGCGCATGGCGGCAACCGCCGAAACCGTCAGCCTGGGCGACACCGACGCCGAGTTTCCCCAAACCACCGACGATGAAGTGGGAATGCTGGCGCAATCCTTCAACCGGATGCGGATGAGTTTGCAAATGGCAATGCAACGGCTCGATCGCTATCGGTCGCAGCGTCGAGGTTCTTCTGGCGCATCCTGAAGTGGGGCAAGAAGTCATGATTTCAGGGATGTGGGCACCGCCCACATCCCTGAAATCATGACTTTCAAGGGCTACCCATCACCTACACCCCAATTTGTTGGAGTCTGTTGGTTGCCGATTCCAGCATGGTTTGGGCTTCGCTATAAACTGTGGTTCCATCCTGAATCTTGTTCAAGTCATTGATGATGGATTGCAGTTCGCTGGCGACCTGATTGGGACTCATGGAGGCAGACTGTGCCAGCAGGCGATTCGTCTTTTCGTTGGCGCTATCCATTGCCCGCACAGCATCTTGCTCACGCAGCATCTGCTCTTCGATGATGCCCAGGTTGGTTTTGTATTGGGCTAAGAGTTGCTGTGCCTGGTTGTAGCCCGAGTGGTCGGGGGGCACTTGCTCCAGGCGGGCGATCGCCTCCTCCCACAACACCAAAATGCGTGCCCAGGTGGTGGCGGGATGGGGTGGGTTTTGGGCTTGCTCGGCAGCACTGGTGGCAAAGGACTGTGCCGCTCCAATCAGGGTGTTGGTGCGATCGCCCCCTGCCATGATGCCGGTTGCTTCGGTGTAGTCGCGCTCGTAGGCGGCGAGCTTGGTGGTTGCCATGCGCCCTGCCAGGGTTTGGGGTGGCACTTCCCGGAGCTGATCCATCCCCGTTTGCCAACCGGCGATCGCCTGTTGCTTTTGTGCGTCGGTTGTGGCGCTGGTGTAGGTCTGCTTGGCGGCATCCACCGCTTGCGTTCCCGTTTCCAGCAGGGTCAGCGCATTGCTTTCCTGAAACACGACGGCTTCGGTGCGCCCAATCAGCCGCCGTGCCTGTTCATATTCATCAAAGGTAAACCGCCAGGTGCAGCCAAACAGGGTGCAGTAGGCAGTGGGATAGTAGCCCAAAAACCAGACAGGCAGGTCGTCCAGATGGCTCTGAGCCTGGGCAACTCTCTCGGCTCCCAGTTCGATGTCGGCGGCACTGGTGGCGCTATTCACCAACTGGTCTGCCTGCTCGACCAGGGCAATGGCGCGGCGGTAGTCGTGGTCCATCTTCATGTAACTGGGTAGCAGCACGACGGGCATGGTGCGGGCGACGGGCTGCCGAATCATGGGATAGGGCAGATTCAGGAGCCACACAATGCCTGCGGTTGCCGCTGCCCCAACCATCGTTACACCCAAACAACCCAAGTTCGGCAGGGAAGACGGACGATTTGCCTGGGCGGCCCGCTGCAAGACCTGTTCTGAGAAGCCGGGCAAAATGTCTGCCACTGCCGATCGCAGTTCATCTACAGAAAGCGGCGCACCCTCGTTCTGGCGATAGCGATTAAGCCGTTCCATCACGACTTCAGCGCGAATGGAATCACCAGGGTTTTGGCAAAGGCGGCGCACTTCAGCCGCCAGGATGTCGTAGGCGCGGTTGTTGAGGCGCGGCATGGAGAATCCCTCCAGAGGTTTGAGAACAGGGCGTTTGCCGCTAGTATTCCCAAAATTTTGAAGAGATTAGCCTGGATGATGCACCACAGAGACCCAGAGAGTACAGAGATCTGGAGTTTGCTTCAATTCAAATCGGTCGCTTTGAACATGTCTGTATCTTTGAGTCTGTATCTTTTAGCGGTACGCAAGTTGCTTCAGCACATGGGAGGGGCGGCGCGGCGCGCCGCCCCTCCCATGTGCTGTACTTAAAGCGCTTGCAAAACGCTATTTAAGGACATTTCTGAGAAAGAATATTCTGATTTTTTGAAAGAGGGCGCAGCTTAGCCGCGCCCTCTTTCAAAAAATCAGAATATTCTTTTCTGGAGATTGCCTAAGGGTTAAACCGCAGGTTCTACCAACTGCTGTGCCAGATGATTGGCGGTTTCGATGAGGCGGGGAACTTCAACAGTGAGGAGGTTGCCCTGGTCAATCACCTTCTTGCCATTGATGAAGCTGTAATCGACGCGATCGCACTGGCAGAAAATTAGCGCTGCCACCGGGTCATGCTGTGCCCCGGCAAATGCCAGCCGCTCTGTGTTGATGGCGATGAAGTCTGCCGACATGCCGGGGGCGAGGGAGCCAATGTCGTCCCGTCCCAGCACCCTGGCTCCTCCCAGGGTGGCAACTTCCAGGATTTCGCGGGCGCTGATGGCAGCCGCATCACAGTCCCGCACCCGTGCCATCAGAAATGCCATGCGGGCTTCCTGCATCAGGTTTCCGGTGTCGTTGGAGGCGGAACCGTCCACCCCCAGCCCGACGGGAACCTGGTGATTCAGCATTTTGCGGATGGGAGCCATGCCACTGGCGAGGCGCATGTTGCTACAGGGGCAATGGGCAACCCCGGTTCCGGTTTTGCCAAATTTGGCGATCGCCCCATCGCTCAACTGCACACAGTGGGCATGCCACACATCCTGCCCCAGCCAGCCAACGGATTCGGCAAAATCCCCCGGCAGCATCCCAAAATTCGCAAGGCTGTACTCCACATCGGACTTGTTTTCTGCCAGGTGGGTGTGGAGGCGCACGTTGGGATAGGCGCGTGCCATTGCCGCCGACTCCCGCATCAGGTCGGGGGAGACGGAGAAGGGGGAGCAGGGAGCCAGAGTAATGCGCAGCATGGCATGGCGATCGGGGTCGTGGTATTGCTCGATCAGCCGTTGGGAGTCTTTGAGAATATCCGCTTCCTTTTCCACCAGGGCATCGGGGGGCAACCCGCCCTGGCTCTGCCCCAGGCTCATGCTGCCGCGACTGGCATGGAACCGCAGCCCAATCTCCTGCATCGCCCGGATTTCATCATCCAACTGGCAGTCGTTGGGGAAGAGGTAGAGGTGGTCGCTGGCGGTGGTGCAGCCAGAGAGCATGAGTTCTGCCGCCGCCAGTTGAGCGCTGATGTAAACCCCTTCGGCGGTGAGGTTTGCCCAGATGGGATATAACCCGGTGAGCCAGTGGAACAGGTCGCAGTTTTGGACAGCGGGAATGGCACGGGTGAGGCTCTGGTAAAAGTGATGGTGGGTGTTGACCAGACCGGGCATGACCAGATAGCGCCCCTGCAAGTCCAGTACCTCATCGGCGGTGGCTGGGAGGTCGGCGGTGGTGCCCACCTGCTCGATGGCGCGATCGCGCACAAACAGCGCCCCATCCCGAATTTCCCGGCGATCGCCATCCATCGTCACCAGGGTGTGGATATGCTTGACCAACAGCGTTGGCATGGTGCGCCTCTCTGTCTCATCGGGGGGTTGCTTTATTGAACCACGGAGGCACAAAAGTGCTCCAGGAAAATCAAGAACCCATTTCAGGAAAGCAGGTGCAGCGAAGCCGCACCTGCTTTCCTGAAATGGGTTCTTGATTTTCCTGCTTAGGATCGAAAATAAAATAAAACCCGGAATTTTTGATGAGAAGCGCGGCATTGCCGCGCTTCTCATCAAAAATTCCGGGTTTTATTTCGTACGTAATCCTTAGCTCCAAAGGCACGGAGGCGACAAAGATATTGGTTTCTTGGATATTGGTTTCTTGACAAAAAAACAGCCCGACGAAGAGGCTGTTTTGAAACACAATTTGTAGCGGGAGGGGCGATCGCATCGCCCCTTCCCCAAACTATGGAGCGGACTACATGGGAGGCTGGGGAGCGGTTTCCAGGAAGGAAACTTGCTCGCGCAGCATTTGTGCCATTTGCATGTCGCCCTGGGCTTCATACAAATCCGCCGCACGGTTATAGTCAGCGATGACCGCTTCAATGTTGCCTGTGCTGTAGTAAGTGTCGCCGCGATCGAGGTAGGTCACGGGTTCATCGGGGTTCAGTTCGATCGCCTGGGTGAAAGAGGCGATCGCCCCCTCAAAATTCCCGCTAAACAGTTGCTCTACGCCCTGGGAATACGCCATGTCATAGTCGCTGGCGGGGGTTACAACCAGGTCGTAGTTGCCGCCCTCCCCCGAAAAGGACCGTGCCACGATAGTGTAAGTGCCACTGGTGGGCAGGGTGGTGATGATGGTGGAGTTGAGGCTGCGAGCCGAATCATCGTTGTAGGCAATTTCCTGCCCCGATGGGTCACGCAGAGACAGCACGGTGTCAAACTCGCCGCTGGTCATGGCAATTTTCACCATTTGCCCAGCTTCGCCCTCAAAGGTGTACTCATCTTCCATGGGACGCAGGGTTCCCTGCTCTTCAAACAAAACTTGAGCCTGTGCAGCGGGAACGGCTGCTATCCAGGATGCGCCGCCAAACGCCAACACCGAAAGGACGGCACAACTAGCCCGCCGAATTCCACGATTCCAAAGTGTCATTGCAGATTTCCTTTGATCAAACATCTACTTATTGATGTGCGATTTCCCTCAGATTGTTCCCCAACTGATAGTTTTCTTCACGGGAACGCCAAGCTGAGGGATCTAAAGCATGGTTCCTCAAACCGGATGCTTACTCAAGCGGTTGTTTCGGACCAGGAGAGATCACCCATGCACATTCCATGTCTTCCATAACTCCATGCCACCCTATCGGTATTCCAGGAAAAATTTCATTAATCTGCAAAATGTCTTTACGAAAGTCTCGTGAGACTCATCGGAAAACTGAATTAGATAGTACTACGCGCCCAGAACCATGTTGATGCTTGTGAAAGCGGCGCATCGCGCCGCTTTCACAAGCATCAACATGGTTCTGAGTACATGGCGCTTGGCGGTTGGACGCCGGGATGGGCGATCGCCCCCTCTAAACCCGTGCCAGGGTTACCCGCTCGGACTGATCCTGATACTTGCCGCGCCGTGCCGCATAGGTAACATCGCAGGGGTTGCCTTCGAGGAAGAGGAGCTGCACCACGCCTTCGTTGGCATAGATCCGGCAGTCGGCACTGGAGGAGTTGGAAAACTCCAGGGTCAGGTGTCCCCGCCAGGAGGCTTCGCCGGGGGTGACATTGGCGATAATGCCGCAGCGGGCATAGGTGCTCTTGCCCATGCAAATGACGGTGATGTAGTCGGGAATTTCTAACCGCTCCAGGGCAACGCCCAAGCCGTAGGAATGGGCAGGTAGGATGAAATAGTCGCCATGCTTGTCGCTGTGCAACTGGGTGGGAATCAGGTTGTCGGGGTTGAAGTGTTTGGGATCGACAACCGTGCCAGGAATGTGGCGGAAAATGCGAAATTCGGCTGGCGACAGGCGGACATCATAGCCAAAACTGCTCAGCCCGTAGGAAATGACGGGCACACCATCGAGGGTCCGAACTTGCTGGGGGGCGAAGGGGGCAATCATCCCTTCGGCTGCCATTTGAGCGATCCAGGAGTCGTTTTTGATCATGGGAGGGATTTACAGCAAGGGTAAGAGGAATAGGCGATCGCACACTGTTGATCGATTACACACTGTCGATCAATCACACACTGTCGATCAATCCACACTATTGATGAATCAACAGCTGATTAATCGCACACTTTAAAAATACAAGCCACTTATGACAGAATTAGCTACTCAATATTTGGCTACTCAATATATAGCGTATTGTTCACCAAAACAATGGGACTGATGTCAGGTTTAGCGCTAGAGATAGGATAAAGTAGGGAGAAGTAGGGCGATCGCGCTCCAAAACTCTTTGCCAAAGCCCATCCTGCCTTTTCTGCATCCCGGTATTGCCAGGATCTCCATATTTTTGGAAACCTATCCTATAGTGAAGCTACACATTAATTTGGGTCTACCTGAATAATTGTGGGTTTACCTGAATTTTGCTTTACCTGTGTAATGAACGGCGTGGAACCATCGCAGACATCTTCCATGTCCAGTTAATTCCTATTTTGTAGACCAGCTAGACCATCGCTTCCACCTGAGACATCGGGGTTTCTCATCGGACATTGCCATCATGGAGTTGGAACAGACCTCTCTGCAAGCGCTGCGCGAATGCTGTCGCGATGAAGCAGCATTCCAACGTTTGTGCGAAGTTTTGTCCCAGACCCGTCCGTGGGATTTGCCCGCTGCCCAAAACCACCATCACCCCTCAAAGCCCTCTGCCAATTCCTCAACCGAATTGTCTCCCCAGGTTTTACCCCAGAATGGTCATGCCAACCAGAGCGCGGCTCAGCATTATCGGGCAATGTTGGATGCCAGCCCTGACTTGATGTTTCGGATTGATGCGACGGGGCGTTATCTCGACTTTAAGGGCAACGGGTTAACCCATGTCCCCCGTGAGCAGATCGTTGGCAAGGTTCTGCCCGATTTGTTGCCTCCCGATGTGGCAATGCTTTGCCACAACGCAATTCTGACGGCACTCCAGACGGGGGAGTTGCAAACCTGTGAGTATGAACTGCTGGAAGCAACGGGGCGACGGCACTACGAAGCGCGGGTTGCCGTGAGTGGTGCGGACGAAGTGCTGTGGGTGGTGCGGGATGTGACGGAGCGAAAGCAGGTGGAGGAAGACCTGCGTGCCAGCGAGGAAAGGCTCCAGAGTTTCTTTGATGCCACCTTCGAAGCGGTCATTATCCACAACTATCAACAAATTTTGGATGTGAACCCGGCGGCGGAGCGGTTGTTTGGCTACTGCCATGACGAGATGGTGGGAATGCCAGTGTTGAATCTGGCAGCAGAGGGTTCTCGGTGGGCGATCGCCAACCACTGGCAGTCTCTCAGCGACCCCAGCCAGCCCTATGGGTACGAGGAAACAGGGGTGCGTCGGGATGGCACGACCTTTTTTGGAGCGGTTTCGGCGAAAGCGATTCACTATCGGGGCAAATTGGCGCGGGTCGCCAGCATTCGCGACATCACCGAGCAAAAAGCTGCCGAAGCTGCCATGCGCGAAAGTGAAGCCCGCAACCGTGCCCTCCTCGAAGCAATTCCCGACTTGCTATTCCGCATCCACCGCGACGGCACCTATCTGGATTGCAAAGCAGACGAAAAAAGTACGCTCTTGCTACCCGTCACGGCGCTGATGGGCAAAAGCGTTTATGACGTTTTGCCACGGGATGTAGCAGAGCGGCGCATGATGTATGTCCACCGAGCGCTGGAAACGGGGCAACCACAAAACTTTGAGTATCAGTTGCGGCGATCGACCCTGCGCCCCAATCCGTTGCTCGACCATTTGTATGCCCAGGCAAGCTATCACTCCAATAGCCTGGCACAAGACTCGGACTTGCGGGACTATGAAGCCCGTGTGGTAGTGAGCGGGCAGGACGAGGTGATTGTGATTGTGCGCGACATCACCGATCGCAAACGCTCTGAAGCGGTCATTCGCTTATCTGAGGAGAAGTTTTCTAAGACGTTCCGCTCCAGCCCCACCCCAATGACCATTGCCACCCTGATGGATGGGTGTTTGATGGAGGTGAACGATGGCTTCTGTCAGACGTTTGGCTATCAACCAGAGGAACTGATTGGGCACTCAGTGCATGAATTGAATTTCTGGGTCAATCCGCAGCAGCGGGAAGAGATGGTGCAGATTTTGCAGGAACAGGGTGCCGTGCGGGACATGGAGTGCCAGTTCCGCCATCGAGATGGGAGCATTCGCATTGCCCTGTTTGCCGCCGAAATTATCCACATTGGCGAAGAAGCCTGCTTGATCGATGTGCTGACGGATATTACCGATCGCAAGTTAGCGGAACAGCAGCTTTTGGAAGCGACAGAGCGCGATCGCCTGATTGGAGAAATTGCCTTGCGAATTCGGCGATCGCTCCAACTCGAAGACATCCTCAACACCACCGTTGCGGAAGTGCGCCAGTTCTTGAAGGCGGATCGGGTCTGCATTGGGCATGGCACAGGGGAAGACTCGGGCATTATTGTGGCAGAGTCCGTTGTTCAACCCTGGCAGTCTTTGAAGGGCACGATTGTCAACAATCCAGACCATATCAAGGAATTGGAGGACGCCTTTGCCCAGGAGCGCTCCTGGAGTATCAGCGACACCCGCGAAATGACGGGCTATCCCACCATTGCCGCCTACTTCCGAGAAAACCAGATCCGGGCTTTTTTGGGAATGCCGATTTACCTGGATGATGAGTTGTTTGGCGTGTTGGTGGTGCATCAATGCTCGGCTCCCCGGCAGTGGCAAGCCTCCGAGGTGGAGTTGCTGAAACAGTTGGCAACGCAGGTGAGCATTGCCATTCAGCAAGCCCGACTGTATGAGCAGGTGCGCGACCTGAACACCGAGTTGGAACAGAAGGTGCGCGATCGCACGGCTCAACTACAACAAAAGATGGAAGAGTTGCAGGAACTCAACGAACTCAAGGACGAGTTTCTCAATGCCTTCTCCCATGACCTGCGAACTCCGGTGATGGGGATTTCCCTGGTCATCAACAACCTGCTCAACCAGCCAGGAGACACCATTTCCATCTCCCGCATGATTTTGGAGCGAATGCTGCAAAGCAACTCCCACCAACTGCAACTCATCAAGTCCTTCCTGGAGGCGCACTCTGCCGAAACCCGTGGGGTCACGCTTAATCCAGAACTGGTGCAAATTGGTTCGCTGGTGCAGGTGATTACCGAAGACCTGGAACCGCTGATGGAGGAAAACCGCGCAACCCTCATCAATCAAGTTTCTACGGATTTGCCGCTGGTGAATGCCGATTCGGTGCAACTGCGGCGGGTGTTCGAAAACCTGATGACCAATGCCCTCAACCACAACCCACGGGGCATCACCATCACCATTGACGCCAGGGTGGAGGATGACTGGTTGCGCTGTGCCATCCGCGATAATGGCGTGGGGATGTCGCAGGAGACGTGCGATCGCCTCTTCCAGCGCTATGCCCGTGGCAGCCAGTCCCGCCATTCCACAGGCATTGGCTTGGGACTCTACCTCTGCCGTCAGATCATCACGGCCCATGGCGGACAGATCGGCGTCATCAGCCAACCCAACGAGGGAGCCGAGTTCTGGTTCACCCTCCCCCTCGCGATTGCGCCCAAAAGCTCTGCCCCTTCTGTTATCGAGTCCCAGGCTTGATGGAGCAAGAACCACGCCAATAGTTCATGGTGATGAGCACCGACAGTGCCTGCGCTCATCACCATGAACGATGGGTATAACATCCAATTTTTGTAGGGCAGACATTTTGCCTGCTCTAGGACAGCCGAGACGGCTTCCAAGGACAGGCATTTTGCCTGCTCCAGGACAGCCGAGACGGCTATCCTACGTTATTGAAATTGAGTTCCCATTTTTAGCTTTGGGCACGCACCGCTGCTGCCGCCTCGATCTGGTCTGCGCTGAATCCTGCCTGTTCGAGGAAGGGGAGATGGCTGGCGTTGCCATAGCGGGCATCTACCTGAATCGCTTGCTGGTAGGCAGCGATCGCCGCTTCTGTTTCCCCTGCACTGGCATGGGCGATCGCCAGCGCCACCCAGGGGTGGGGATTGCCCGGTTCTAGCTCCGTAGCGCGAGTGGCACGGGCGATCGCCGCCTCAAAATCGCCGAGCCGCTGATAGGCAAGGCTCAGGTTGTAGTGGGCAATTTTGTTCTCCGGGTCAAGGTCAACGGCACGGGTGTGGGTTTCGACTGCCTGCTCTAGCGACCCATCCACCAGATACACAATGCCCAGTGCATTCAGGGCAGGAATATCGTCGGGGTGCTGGCGTAGCGCTGCCTGGAGGGTGGTGGCGGCGGCACTACGCAGCCCAGCCAGGTGTTCCGTCCACCCCAGCAGCACATACCCGGAAATGTTGTCGGGTTCCAGCTCGACGGCTGCTTTTAAGGGGGCGATCGCCCCCTCTATGTCTTCCTGGTTCCGTAGCGCCAAGCCTTCCTGCCGCAGGGTTGCCGCCTCTGCCCGCTGCTCTGGGGTCACGGGCGCAGGGGGTTCCGGGCTGGGCAATGGCATCGGCGTTGCCTCCGCCACCGGAGATGGTTCCGGTGCGGGTGCCTCGCCAGCACTCCCACAACTGACCAGGGAGAATGCCAGAAGGGCGATCGCCCTACCCAAATCCTGCTTCATGTCTATCCTTCATCCAATGACCGATTGCGCTTCACGATACTACGATTTCCTGTGCCAGCATTGAACGTCAGTTATCCCAGAGCTAAGGGACTTGCAAGAAAATAAAATCCTCATTTTTGAGAGAGAAGGCTGGCAAAGCCAGCCTTCTCTCTCAAAAATGGGGATTTTATTAAGCCGCAGATCCCTAAGCAAGCAATTCCCTAAGCAAGCAATTAAAGTTAAACCTCTTGATGGAGTGTGTGGGTTTAGGTTTGGAACAGAGTGGAGGAGTCACATCTATCCTTACCCAAGCTTATGACCTCTCGCTCTTTTGCAACGCAGGCGGCGATCGCCTCCCTCAATGTTTACCGCGCCCATGTTTCGCCTCGCAAAGGGTTTTCTTGCCCCCATCGGTTACTGCATGGCGGCGAATCTTGCTCCGATTATGTGAAGCGTGTGCTGACCGAGCAAAACCTGAGTGCCGCGATTCAACTGGCTCCGCAGCGCTTCAAATCCTGCAATTCCGCTGCCAATGCATTAAAAGCCCGATTAAACGCACAACGAAGAAGCGGGATGAGATGTATTGTGATTCCCTGTTGCATTCCCCTCTAATACCAAATCCAAATTGCAAAATCCCGAAAAACATTTTTGTGAAACGCTTGAAGGGCAAGCGTTTCACAAAAATGTTTATTGTCTGGTTTTTTAGTCGCTCGGTCGTTCAATGCTGTCAGGGCGACAGCGGGCTCAGAACGTAGACATAGCAAGCTCTATAGCCCGCTGTCCCTGCTTGTAAAAGTTGATCCAACGACGGTTAATACGCAAAAGCTCGTCCAATGTTTCCTGACA